>ERZ826613.30-NODE-30-length-206525-cov-5.202572_pt1 | contig 206525 bp, 180 predicted proteins | sample MGYA00519925_ERZ826613 | MGnify/ENA primary metagenome ERZ826613 (study PRJEB31778, sample SAMEA3449236) | human gut metagenome | biome: human gut; feature: human-associated habitat; material: faeces | place: United Kingdom | collected 2010/2012 ... | reverse complement strand
ATTTTATGTGCCATAGAATGGCATACTCCTAAGAAAGCATTTGTAAATGCCATCCCTGCTATTGTACTGCTATTATGCATTTTTTCTCTTGCATATTTATTGCTTCCATCATTATATGCATCTCTTAAATTCTTAAATACCAATTCACAAGCTTTTTCTGCTAAACCATCAGTATAGTCTGAAGCCATATTTGATACATATGCTTCTAAAGCATGTGTTAATACATCCATTCCTGTATCTGCTGTAATTGTTTTTGGCAAACTCATTACTAAATCTGGATCAACTATTGCTACATCAGGTGTAAGTTCATAGTCTGCTAAAGGATACTTTTTGTTTTTTTCTTTATCTGTAATTACTGCAAACGATGTAACTTCTGAGCCAGTTCCTGATGTTGTTGGAATTGCCACCATCTTTGCCTTAAGTCCTAATGTAGGAAATTTATAAGTACGTTTTCTTATATCCATAAACTTAAGTTTCATACCTTCTATATCAGCATCAGGATGTTCGTAAAATAGCCACATGCCTTTTGCTGCATCAATAGGGCTTCCTCCTCCTATTGCAATTATTACATCTGGCATAAATGAGTTCATCATGTCTACACCTTTTTTTATTGTTTCAAATGATGGATCTGGTTCTACCTCTGAAAATATTTGTGAATGCACATATTTTTCTCTTTTTCTTAAGTAATATAAAACTTTATCAACATAGCCTAGCTTAACCATTCCCGGATCTGTTACTATAAATGCTTTTGATATATTAGGCATCTTTTCTAAGTATCTAAGCGAACCCTCTTCAAAATATATTTTATTTGGAACTTTGAACCATTGCATATTAACTCTCCTTTTTGCTACTCTTTTTACATTTATTAAATTTACACTTGATACATTTGAAGTTGTTGAATTTCCTCCAAAAGTTCCACATCCAAGTGTAAGTGAAGGCATATTTGTATTATATATATCACCAATAGCACCATGAGTAGATGGAGAATTAACAATTATTCTTCCCACTTTTACCTTTTCCGAGAATTTTCTTATAACTTTTTCATCTTCTGCATGAATAACCGCTGAATGTCCCATTCCACCAAATTCTATTAGTTTTTCGGCCAAGTCAATTCCTTCTTCCGAATCTTTTACAACATAATATGCTAAAACTGGACTTAGTTTTTCTTTTGAAAATGGGTATTCTATTCCTACTCCATTTTCTTTTAAGACTAATACCTTTGTTTCTTTTGGTACATTTATGTCTGCCATTTTTGCAATGTTATATGGAGACATACCAACAACTAAACTATTTAACTTATCCTCTTCAAACATTTTTTCTCTTAGCATATTTGTTTCTTCTTGACTCAAGAAATAGCATCCCGCTTCTTTCATAAGTTTTTCAAATTCTTCGTGGATTTCTTCATCTACAATTACAGACTGCTCTGATGCACAAATCATTCCATTATCAAACGATTTAGACATTACTAAATCATTTACAGAAGTTTTTAGTTTTGCACTTTTTTCAATATAGCAAGGGACATTTCCAGGTCCTACTCCAAGTGCAGGTTTTCCACAAGAATAAGCAGCTTTTACCATACTAGTTCCACCAGTTGCTAAAATTAAATCTACATCTGGATGGTGCATAAGCATATTTGTAGCTGTAATTGATGGCTCTTCTATCCATAAAATGCAATTTTCTGGTGCTCCTGCTTCTACTGCTGCATCTCTTAATATTTTTGCTGCTGCAGTACTACATTTTTGTGCTGAAGGGTGAAAACCAAATATTATTACATTTCTTGTTTTAGCAGCAATTATCGATTTAAACATTGTAGTTGAAGTTGGATTTGTAACTGGCGTTACACCTGCTATTATGCCAACTGGTTCTGCTATTTCCACATATCCTTCTTCATCGTTTTCATTAATTACTCCAACAGTCTTATCATATTTTATACTATGATAAATATATTCTGTTGCAAACATATTCTTAGTTATTTTATCTTCATATATTCCTCTATTTGTTTCTTCAACTGCCATTTTAGCAAGTTCCATCTGTGCGGAAAGACCTGCAAGAGCTGCTGCCTTGGTAATAGCATCAATCTGAGCCTGATCAAGCTTCATGTACTCATCAAGAGCAACCTTAGCTTTCTGAACCAGACCATCGATCATTACCTTCGGATCAATCTGAGGCTGTTCTGCAGTTTTCTGCACTTCTTCTTTCTTAGCCATAATGTAATCCTCCTGAAAATATTAAATTATTTTTAATTTCATTATGAATTGTTAATTTCTTAACAATCTCATTATACCATGTTGATATTTTTTTGTCAACCTTTTATAGCTTGTATTTTCTGCCGAAATCGACAAGGTTTTCCGTCCCGATTTAGAGCATTATGCCAATAAATTTGAATAAAAAACAAATCATTCATGCGTTTTAATATATTCTTCCATTATTTCTGCCGCATCACCGACAAGTTCAGCGCATGGTCTTTTCTTATAATACTCTTTTGTCCTTTCCGCCGGAACGTAATTTGTATCATTCCCTTCAAGGCCGAGAAGCTGACGACAGACTATATATCTGTTCTTTTCCTTAAACATTCCCGCAAGTTCCTGTATTCTTTTATAATGCTCTGCCTTTGCGGTTTTATCCTTTGGATCGCTGTATCCGTATTTCAGACCTGCTACCATAAACATTCCGCTTACAGCACCACATACCTCTCTCATTCTTCCCATTCCTGCACCGAAAGAAGATGAAAGCATCATGGCTGTATCGAAATCTATTCCGAGATCTTCAGCAAATGCCCCCAGAACAGACTGTGAACAACTATACCCTTTCATAAATAAATCCTTAGCTTTTTCTGACTTGTTCATACCATACCTCCGAAATTTTTATAAAATCAAAAATACCGCACATAATATGTACGGTATTTACAATATCAGTCAACTATAACAGGAGCTGAACTTTCGTCCGGCTGTGAATCAGGCTGAGAACTGCTCTCCGGCTGTGAACTGCTTTCACTGCTGCTGTCAGCGGACGAATCAGAACTTTCCTCACTGCTGCTGTCATCATACGAATCATAATATGAATCATCGTAATTGTAATCGTCATAACTGCTGTAATCGTCGTATGAAGAATAATCATCACTGTAATCATTATAATTATATCCATCATAATAATATCCGTCATAACTGTTCTGTGTTTCCTGCGTTGACGAACTGTCTGAATACGTCGGTTCAGTAGGCTGTGTCGGCTCTGTTATCTGAACATTTTCATAAAGATCAGGGTTAATTGCCTTTGAAAGCATCTGGTAAATGTAAAGTGCATCATAGATATGCAGAGGTTCTGTGTAGTGTGTTCCCTCAGCACCTGTTGTCACAAGAATGTACTTGTCACTGCCTATTGAGCAGAATGATGCAAGACAGAGTCCCGCTTCATCGGTAAATCCCGTTTTTCCGCCGAGAAACTTTCCACCAAGAAATTCATCTGAATCAAGTTCTGAAAACATAGTGCTTCTGAGTGTAACTCCGGAAGGATTGGAATCTGTTTCTGTATAATATTCAGGACTTGTGTACACCTGATAGAACTCTTTATTGTCAAGAGCATACAGAAGAAGTTTTGCAATGTCGTGTGCAGTTGAGTAATGCTCATAGCTGTGCAGTCCGATGGAATTTGTAAAATGAGTATCTTCCATTCCAAGTTCCTGTGCCTTTTCGTTCATCATGGCAACAAAGGCTTCTTCCGAACCGCCCACATATTTGGAAAGTGTAAGACAGCATTCCGCACCTGATGAAAGTAGCGTTCCGTAAAGCAGATCCTTGTATGTAACGCTTTCATATGCCGCAAAACCGGCAGTTGACGCCTGTTCACGCTGTATATAATCATATATATCATCAGGAATTGTAACCTTCTGTTCAAGATCTGATATATTTTCAATTGCGATTATAGCTGTCATTATCTTGGTAAGAGATGCCGGATATATTCTTTCATCTTCATTTTTTCCGTATATCATGTTGCCGTCCATATCGGATAAAAATGCGGCTTTGCTGTATACATCAGCATCAGAAATGGTAACGTTTATATTTTCGGTTTTCTCTTTCTGCTGTTCACTGTCAAGAGATTCAAGCGGCTGTGAATCCACCGCAATATTAGCCGCGGCTTTGTTTCCGGCTGCTGTTTTTTTATTATCATCTCTGGAAAATATTTTAACCCCTGCCGCAATAATAAATATAATTATGACAACCAGAACGCTGGTAAGAACAACCAGCTCCTTTTTACTCCCCTTTTTTTCGTTCATTTTTTCTTTCTGCCTCCACAATTCGACTTTAAAACTTTAAAAAATATTATACCACAGAGTTTTAAAGCCGTCAATAGTATTGCTTTACACTTTGCTTTACACTTTAATAATAAGTTTTAAAAAAGAAAAAGTCGATATTTAAAGAAAATTGCACCAAAGCTATTGATTTTTTTCCGCAAAACCACTATAATAAAATACAGGTGGAAATTCTTTTGCTGTAATCTACGGATAACTTAATCCCAAGGTTAAAGCAGATTATTTCAACACACCATATAAAGAAAGAAAAGAGGTTATTTCCAATGGCAAATATCGATTTAAGCAAATACGGTATTACCGGTACAACTGAAATTGTACACAATCCTTCTTATGAAGTATTATTCGAAGAAGAAACAAAGCCTGAACTTGAAGGTTATGAAAAAGGTCAGGAAAGCGAACTTGGCGCTGTTAATGTTATGACAGGCGTATACACAGGACGTTCTCCTAAAGACAAGTTTATCGTTATGGACGAAAACTCAAAGGACACTGTTTGGTGGACATCTGATGAATACAAGAACGATAACCACCCTGCTTCACAGGAAGCATGGAAATCAGTTAAGGATCTTGCACTGAAAGAACTTTCAAACAAGAGACTTTTCGTTGTTGATGCATTCTGCGGTGCTAACAAGGATACTCGTATGGCTATCCGTTTCATCGTTGAGGTTGCTTGGCAGGCTCACTTTGTAACAAATATGTTTATCAAGCCAACAGCTGAAGAACTTGAAAACTTTGAACCAGACTTCATCGTTTACAATGCTTCAAAGGCTAAGGTTGAAAACTACAAGGAACTCGGTCTTAACTCTGAAACAGCTGTAATGTTCAACATCACAAGCCGTGAACAGGTTATCGTTAACACATGGTACGGCGGTGAAATGAAGAAGGGTATGTTCTCAATGATGAACTACTACCTCCCACTCAAGGGCATGGCTTCAATGCACTGTTCAGCTAACACAGACATGGAAGGCAAGAACACAGCTATCTTCTTCGGTCTTTCAGGTACTGGTAAAACTACACTTTCAACAGATCCTAAGCGTCTTCTTATCGGTGATGACGAACACGGCTGGGACGACAACGGCGTATTCAACTTTGAAGGCGGCTGCTATGCTAAGGTTATCAACCTTGACAAGGATTCTGAACCTGATATCTACAATGCTATCAAGCGTGATGCTCTTCTTGAAAACGTTACACTTGACAAGGACGGCAAGATCGACTTCAATGATAAGAGCGTAACAGAAAATACTCGTGTTTCTTATCCTATCGACCATATCCAGAACATCGTTCGCCCTGTTTCTGCTGCACCTGCTGCAAAGAACGTTATCTTCCTTTCAGCTGATGCTTTCGGCGTTCTTCCTCCTGTTTCAATTCTGACACCTGAACAGACACAGTATTACTTCCTTTCAGGATTTACTGCAAAGCTTGCAGGTACAGAAAGAGGAATCACAGAACCTACACCAACATTCTCAGCTTGCTTCGGTCAGGCGTTCCTTGAACTCCACCCAACAAAGTATGCTGAAGAACTCGTTAAGAAGATGCAGAAGAGCGGTGCTAAGGCATACCTCGTTAACACAGGCTGGAACGGCACTGGCAAGCGTATCTCTATCCGTGATACTCGTGGTATCATCGATGCTATCCTCAATGGCGACATTGCTAACGCTCCTACAAAGAAGATTCCATTCTTTGACTTTGAAGTTCCAACAGAACTCCCAGGCGTTGACAAGAATATCCTTGACCCACGTGACACATATGCTGATGCTTCTGAATGGGAAACAAAGGCTAAGGATCTGGCAAGCAGATTCATCAAGAACTTTGCTAAATACGAAGGCAATGCCGCTGGTAAGGCTCTCGTTTCAGCAGGTCCTCAGAAATAATTATTCTTTCGGAAAATTATTCTATAAAGCAAAAGCACTTTCTGGCTCAGGTCAGAAGGTGCTTTTTTTATATTATTCTGCAATTTTTATGCATTTTTTCATATAAATACAACCCGTTATATCGGCAATAATCCAGCCTGTCGGAATTGAAATCCAGATTCCGAACACTCCGATTTGTTCAAACCCTGAAAGAATATATGCAAGAAGAACACGAAGCCCAAGTGAAATAACCGTAAGAATAAGTGACATTTCCGGCTTGTTTATGCCGCGGTAATATCCGTAAAGCAGGAACAGAACCCCGATTCCGATATAGAAAGTTCCCTCTGTCATAAGATACTGAGAACCGGTTTTTATTATATCAGTGTTGGAAGAATCAACAAAAATGCACATAAGTTCTTCTGAGAAAAATCCTACAAAAGCAGAAATCACCAGACAAAAAATACCCGAAACCATAAATGCCCGTTTCACACACTTTTGTATTCTCTCATATTTTCCCGCACCATAATTCTGTGAAATGAAAATTGAAAATGCGTTGCCAAATTCCTGTGCAGGCATATAAGCTAATGTATCAATCTTAACGGCAACGGTAAATGCCGCCATAACAACTGTACCAAAACTGTTAACGAGTCCCTGTATCATAAGAATCCCAAAGTTCATGACAGACTGCTGAACAGATGCAGCAGATGACATTCTCAGAACCTCGGCAATTTCTTTTTTGTCAGCTTTCATATCAGAAATACCAAACCTCAGATTCCTTTCCTTTAAAACCGAATATACTGCAAGACCTGTTCCGGAAACTGCCTGTGCTAAGAGTGTTGCAAAAGCGGCACCCTTAACGCCGAATCCGCAGAATACAACAAATATCACATCAAGAATTACATTGAGAACTGATGCTGTTCCAAGAAAAACAAGCGGTGTAAAAGAATCTCCGGAAGCACGAAGCATATATGCATAAAAATTGTAAAGAAATATAAAAATTATTCCTGCAAGGATTATCTGAACATAATCCGCCGTAAGTGACATAATATCCGAAGGCGTTCTCAGAATGCTTAAAATATTTCCGGTAAAACAGAGTGTCAGCGTTTCTGATATAACTGTAACAATCAGTATAAATGCAAATGACAGTGCTGCCGTTTTCCGTTGCTTTTCAGGATTATTACTGCCATAATAATATGACACAAGCGAACCGCTTCCCATACACAATCCGATTATTATTGAATAAATAAAAGTTGTAAGTGTATATGTACTGCCAACTGCCGCAAGTGCATCTTCACCAAGATACCGCCCGACCACAAATGTGTCAGCAAGATTATACACCTGTTGCAGCAGATTTCCGACAATCATCGGTGCGGCAAATTTCAGAAGTGCTGCGGTGATACCACCGGATGTAAGATTTTTTCCATAGTTCATCTTCTTTATCTTTATCTTTTTCTTTTTCTTTATCTTTATCTTTTTCTTTATCTTTTTCTTTTTCTTTATCTTTTTCTTTAATTATACCATATTTCAGGTTTGTCAGCAACATTTCAAAAAATAACTGCTGACTGTCAGTAACAATCAGCAGTTATAAAATTTATATTTTAAGGAAATGTTTAAAATGCTGTTTTGTAAATTCCAAGGATTGATTCGACTGTACATTCTCTCGGATTTCCGCCTGTACATACATCATCAAATGCCGACTGAGCAAGTGCAGGAAGGTCTTCCTCTTTAACGCCGATCTCGTGGAGTTTTTCAGGAATACCAACGTCCTTTGACAACTTTTTAACTGCATCAACAGCGGCTTTGCGGTATGTTTCCTGATCCATTCCTGTTGTATCAACGCCCATAGCTTCTGCTATGTATTTAAACTTATCCCCTGTACATGGAGCATTATATTCCATAACATAAGGAAGAATAACTGCATTTGCAATTCCATGCGGTGTATCATAGAAAGCGCCAAGAGGATGTGCCATACCATGAACAACGCCAAGACCTACATTTGAAAATCCCATTCCGGCAATATACTGACCCAGAGCCATGTCTTCTCTGCCCTTAGGATCATTTTCACAAGCCGCACGAAGCGAACGTCCGATAACTTCAATTGCTTTAAGATGCATCATGTCTGTAAGTTCCCATGCACCCTTTGTTGTGTATCCTTCGATAGCGTGCGTCAGTGCGTCCATACCTGTTGAAGCTGTAAGTCCCTTCGGCATAGATGACATCATAGATGAATCAACAACAGCAATGACAGGAATATCATGCGGGTCAACACAAACGAATTTTCTCTTTTTCTCCTCATCTGTAATAACATAATTTATTGTAACTTCAGCAGCAGTACCGGCTGTTGTAGGAACAGCTATAATCGGCACACTTGGCTTCTTTGTATCAACAGCACCTTCAAGTGAAGTTACATCTGAATATTCAGGATTGTTAATAATAATACCAATTGCCTTTGCAGTATCCATTGAGGAACCGCCGCCGATTGCGATAAGATAGTCCGCATCAGCTTTTTTGAAAGCGGAAACACCTGCTTTAACAACCGCAACTGTCGGATTTGCTTTTACTTCGGAAAAAATCTCATAAGCCTGTCCCGCATTCTCAAGCAGTGAAGTAACATTCTGAGCGACATTGAATTTAATAAGATCAGAGTCTGTTACAACGAGAGCCTTTTTAAATGCACGTTTTTTTACCTCGTTAACTATTTCCGAAATTGCTCCTGCACCAAAATATGATGTTTCGTTTAATATCATTCTGTTAGCCATTTGAAATCTTCCTTTCAATAAATTTTATTGTCATTATTATACAATAGATTTTAACAAATTTCAATGGCTTTATTAAAATTAAATGAAATTTTATTTTTTTAACATTTCAGTTTGCCGTCATGTAAATCCTGTTCCCTGGTTCTGATGCAATTTCATCTATTTTACCGGACTTTATCAGTGTAATCATTGCAATGAACTGTGTACTCAGCATACGGTTTATCTGTTCATCTGAGAATTCACACATTCCGGACGCACAAAGACAGCTCATTCCGAATGTATACATCCATACATGCTCAAAAAGAATTTTAGCATATTCCTCTTTCAGGTCATAATCCTTCTGGATAACATAAACGCATACATCGGCTGTAATCCCCAGTTTGCTGAAAATCCCCTCAAAGTCATCGGCAGGATTATTATCCTTACTCATGAACGCAAACTTAAACAGCTCAGGTTCCTGCTTTGCAAACAGAATCATCTGCATTCCTACCTGCTTGAATACCGGCATATAGTTCATTGCCTGTTTTGCATAACCCTCAAACCTTCTCAGAGCTGCTGTTTTCGCCATATCCTCTATTTCTTCCATATCTCTGAACGTTTCAAAAACATAATTACCAATATTTTTTCTTATATCAGATTCATTGAGTGAAACTTTTCCCTTTTCATTTATCATATTCAATATCTGAACTATTATATCTTTTTTGGTAGACTTTTGCATGATTGGCATTTAAATTCTACTCCTCCATAAATTATTTTGTGAAATATACCCTATATTATTATAAAACAAACTTTACATTTTGTCAAGTATCTACAAAATGTTTACCATGCAGTAAAAAAGGGACATTCCGTAAAGAATGTCCCTGATTTTATTGAATTTTCAGTATCAGATATCAGGCATAATTGCTGCTGGTGAAGGAACTGCTGAATGCTGTTCCTGAACAGTTTCATTTCTGACAATCTGAACTTTATTGTAAATATCCATACCTGTTCCCGCAGGAATAAGTTTACCGATAATAACATTTTCCTTAAGACCAAGAAGCTTGTCGCTCTTGCCTCTGATAGCAGCGTCTGTAAGAGCCTTTGTTGTTTCCTGGAATGAAGCAGCAGACAGGAAGCTCTCCGAACTTGAAGCAGCCTTTGTAATACCCTGAAGTACCGGAAGAACTGTAACATATTCCAGATTTTCCTCGCCGTTTTCAATTCTTGCCTTAATGGAATCATTGATGCTTTCGATTTCTCTCTTGTCAACAAGTGCACCCGGAATGAGATAACTGCTGCCAGATTCGCCGACCTTGATTTTTCTGAGCATCTGACGAACGATAACTTCGATATGCTTATCGTTGATATCAACACCCTGCAGACGGTAAACCTTCTGAACTTCGTGAATGATATAATCCTGAACAGCCTGAACTCCCAGAATTGCAAGGATATCTGAAGGATAAACGTTACCTTCTGTAAGCTTTGTACCTTTTTCGATAACTTCATTTTCCTTAACTCTTATCTTGAAGTTATAAGGAACCATGTAAGTTTCAGATTCATTTGTTTCGTGATTTGTAATGATAACGTTTCTTGTTGTCTTGATTTCCTCGATATGAACAACACCGTCAATTTTTGAAAGAATTGCAGCATTCTTAGGACGTCTTGCTTCGAACAATTCCTCGACACGCGGAAGACCCTGTGTGATATCTTCAGCAGATGCGATACCGCCCGTATGGAACGTTCTCATTGTAAGCTGTGTACCAGGTTCACCGATAGACTGTGCAGAAATGATTCCGACAGCTTCGCCGACAGCAACAAGATTTCCGTTTGCAAGGTTTGCACCGTAACACTTAGCACAAACACCATGTTTCGATTTACAGTGAAGAACAGAACGTATCTTGATTCTTTCAACACCAGCTTCACAAATCTTCTTAGCATCAGAAGAAGTCATGAGCTTATCCTTTGAAACGATTACATCGCCTGTTTTCTCATCTCTGAGGTCTTCAACAAGATATCTTCCCACAAGTCTTTCAACCAGCGGTTCGATAATTTCATTACCGTTTCTGATTTCGTATACTTCAATACCGTCAGTTGCATGACAGTCATGTTCGCTGATAATAACATCCTGTGAAACGTCAACAAGACGTCTTGTAAGGTAACCAGAGTCAGCTGTACGAAGAGCAGTATCCGCAAGACCTTTTCTCGCACCTCGTGAAGAAATGAAGTATTCCAGAATGTTAAGACCTTCACGGTAGTTAGCTCTGATAGGAATTTCAATTGTCGTACCGGAAGTATTGGCGATAAGTCCACGCATACCTGCAAGCTGTCTTATCTGGTTGATACTACCACGGGCACCGGAATCCGCCATCATGAAGATAGGGTTGTATCTGTCAAGACCATTCTGAAGTGCAGTAGTAACATCGTTTGTTGCCTTGTTCCATACATCAATAACCTTTTTGGATTTTTCTTCTGCTGAAATATAACCGTATTCATACTGGTTTGTAATTGTATCAATCTTCTTATCAGCTTCAGCAAGAATATCCTTTTTCTCCTTAGGAATTGTTGCATCGCATACAGCAACTGTAATAGCTGCTCTTGTGGAATATTTGAATCCCAGAGCCTTGATTTTATCAAGAACTTCGGAAGTTGTTGTTGTACCATGGATTCTGATACATCTCTCGATAATATCAGAAAGCTGTTTTTTACCAACGAGGAAGGCAATTTCAAGGTCAAACTGCTTTTCTGAATTTGTTCTGTCAACATATCCGAGATTCTGCGGAATGTTTTCATTGAATATCAAACGTCCGACAGTTGCATCAATTATTTTTGAAACAGTCTTGTCGCCGATATCCTTTGTGATTCTTACCTTGATAGCAGCATGAAGTGAAACATCATGTTCATTATATGCCATAAGAGCCTCATTGACATCTCTGAACACTTTGCCTTCGCCCTTTTCGCCGTCCTTCTGCATTGTCAGATAGTAAGAACCAAGTACCATATCCTGTGAAGGAACGGCAACAGGACAACCATCTGAAGGCTTTAACAGATTGTTTGCAGCAAGCATAAGGAATCTTGCTTCTGCCTGAGCCTCAGCTGAAAGCGGAAGATGAACAGCCATCTGGTCACCGTCGAAGTCGGCATTGAATGCTGTACAAACGAGCGGGTGAAGCTTGATAGCACGGCCCTCAACGAGGATAGGTTCAAATGCCTGAATACCAAGTCTGTGAAGCGTAGGAGCACGGTTAAGCATTACAGGGTGATCCTTGATTACATTTTCAAGTGCATCCCATACTTCAGTAGAAGCCTTGTCAACAAGTTTTCTTGCACTCTTGATATTTGCGATAACCTTTGTATCAACAAGTCTTTTCAGAACGAAAGGCTTGAAAAGTTCAAGAGCCATTTCCTTAGGAAGACCGCACTGATACATTTTAAGTTCAGGACCAACGACGATAACAGAACGTCCGGAATAGTCAACACGCTTTCCGAGAAGGTTCTGACGGAAACGTCCCTGCTTACCCTTAAGCATATCAGAAAGAGATTTCAGTGCTCTGTTGTTAGGACCTGTTACAGGCCTGCCGTGACGACCGTTGTCAATAAGTGCATCAACAGCTTCCTGAAGCATTCTCTTTTCATTTCTTATAATAATGTCAGGAGCATCAAGCTCAAGCATTCTCTTAAGACGGTTATTTCTGTTGATAACACGTCTGTAAAGATCATTAAGGTCAGAAGTTGCATAACGTCCGCCGTCGAGCATAACCATAGGACGGAGATCCGGAGGAATAACCGGAATTACGTTAAGAACCATCCATTCAGGCTTGTTTCCTGAAAGTCTGAATGCCTCTATGATTTCAAGTCTTTTAAGAAGCTTTATCTTCTTCTGTCCGGCAGGAAGTCCCTTGAGTTCCTCTTTCAGATCATCTGAAACAACCTCAAGGTTATTTCTCCATTCAGTATCATAAGCCGCAAAAGTCTTGCACTCGTCACAGTCACAAGTCAGCGGAGAATGAGTACACTGTGGCTTTTTACCGCCCAGAGAAACCTTTCCGGAATTTACGAGTCTGTTCTTGAAAACGTCATATCTGTCAGGATCATATTCTTCAAGAAGTTTCTGGATAGCTTCCGCACCCATTTCAGCAACAAATTCATCGCCGTATTTTTCTCTTGCGTCCATATATTCCTTCTCGGAAAGAAGCTGCTTCTTGATAAGTTCACCTGTATTGCCCGGATCAAGAACAATATATTTTGTAAAGTAAAGGATTTCTTCAAGACGTTTCTGTGAAATTTCAAGCACCTGTCCGATTCTTGACGGAGTACCCTTGAAATACCAGATATGTGAAACAGGAGCAGCAAGCTCAATATGTCCCATTCTTTCACGTCTTACCTTTGCACGGGTAACTTCAACACCGCAGCGGTCACAGATTTTACCCTTAAAGCGGATCTTCTTGAATTTACCGCAGTGACACTCCCAGTCCTTTGTTGGCCCGAAAATTCTTTCGCAGAAAAGACCGTCTCTTTCAGGTTTCTGGGTTCTGTAATTTATTGTTTCAGGTCTTTCAACAACACCGTAAGACCAGCTTCTGATCTGCTCAGGTGATGCAAGACCGATTTTAATTGAATCAAAAGTATTAAATTCCAAACCGTTACCTCCTAATCGGTATCACGACGCCTTGGTCCGGAGAAAAATTCTCCGGAGGCGAAGATCAGATTTCGTCATCATCGTCCATAGACATATCAAAGCTGAACATATCATCGGAATCCGGATCGTCCAGATCGCCGAGAACATCGTCATCTTCTTCACCGTCTTCAAGAGAGAATCCTGCATCTTCCATATCTGAATCTGTATAGGAATCAGCTTCAGCATTTTCATCAGCAAATGAAACAGGCTGAGGAATAATATCATCATCGTCAAATGACTGTTTAAGATCAATTTCTTCCTGATTTTCATCAAGAACTCTGACATCAAGACAAAGTGACTGGAGTTCCTTGATAAGAACCTTGAATGATTCCGGAATACCCGGTTTCGGAACGTTCTGACCCTTTACAATCGCTTCATATGTGTTGACACGTCCGACAGTATCGTCAGATTTAACAGTCAGAATTTCCTGAAGTGTATATGCAGCACCGTAAGCTTCAAGTGCCCATACTTCCATCTCACCGAATCTCTGTCCGCCGAACTGAGCCTTACCGCCGAGAGGCTGCTGAGTAACAAGTGAGTAAGGGCCAACTGAACGTGCATGAATCTTATCATCAACGAGGTGGTGGAGTTTGAGGTAGTACATATATCCGACTGTTACACGGTTGTCAAACTTTTCACCTGTACGTCCGTCATAAAGAACTGTTTTACCGTCTTCGTCCATTCCGGCAGCTCTGAAGCATGCACGGATATCATCTTCGTGTGCACCGTCAAATACAGGTGTCATAACGTGCCATCCGAGCGCCTTTGCAGCCATACCGAGGTGAACTTCAAGTACCTGTCCGATGTTCATTCGTGAAGGTACGCCGAGAGGGTTAAGAACGATATCAAGAGGAGTTCCGTCCGGAAGGAACGGCATATCTTCCTGAGGAAGAATTCTTGAAACGACACCCTTGTTTCCGTGACGTCCCGCCATCTTGTCGCCGACAGAAATCTTTCTCTTCTGAGCGATATAGCATCGAACGAGCATATTTACACCAGGACTAAGTTCGTCACAGTTTTCTCTTGTGAACACCTTGACATCAACGATAATACCTGATTCACCATGCGGAACTTTAAGTGAATTATCTCTTACTTCTCTTGCCTTTTCACCGAAAATAGCTCTGAGAAGTCTTTCTTCAGCTGTAAGTTCAGTTTCACCCTTCGGTGTAACCTTACCAACGAGAATATCACCGGCATGAACTTCCGCACCGATTCTTATGATACCGTTTTCATCAAGGTCCTTAAGAGCATCATCACCGACATTCGGTATATCTCTTGTAATTTCTTCAGGTCCGAGTTTTGTATCACGGCACTCAATTTCATATTCTTCAATGTGAATAGAAGTAAATACGTCATTCTTAACAAGGTTTTCATTAAGAAGTACAGCATCCTCGTAGTTGTAACCTTCCCATGTCATGAATCCGATAAGGGCATTCTTTCCGAGAGCAACTTCGCCGTCAGCAGTAGCAGGACCGTCAGCCAGTACCTGACCCTTTACAACCTTTTCGCCGACACTTACAATCGGTCTCTGATTTATACAGGTTCCCTGGTTTGAACGCTTGAACTTTGTAAGCTTGTATCTGTACTCAAGACCAACTTCGTCCTTGAGGATAATTTCATCAGCACTTACGGCATAAACTGTACCGTCCTGTTTTGCAAGAACGCATACGCCTGAGTCAACGGCTGCCTTGTATTCCATACCTGTTCCGACATAAGGGCGCTGTGTTTTAAGAAGCGGCACAGCCTGTCTCTGCATGTTCGCACCCATAAGAGCTCTGTTTGCATCATCGTTTTCGAGGAACGGAATCATAGCTGTCGCAACAGATACGACCATCTTAGGCGAAACGTCCATGTAGTCGATGAGGTCACGGTCACATTCAAGAATCTGGTCACGGTAACGTGCGTTAACTCTCGCTCTTGCGAACTTGCCGTCTTCTGTCATAGGTTCATTCGCCTGCGCAACGATAAAGTTATCTTCAACATCAGCTGTCATGTAAACAACTTCGTTTGTAACCACGCCTGTTTCCTTGTCAACCTTACGGTAAGGAGCTTCAATAAATCCATACTCATTGATTCTTGCAAATGTAGCAAGGTATGAGATAAGTCCGATGTTAGGACCTTCAGGAGTTTCGATAGGACACATTCTTCCGTAGTGGCTGTAATGTACGTCACGAACCTCAAATCCGGCTCTGTCTCTTGAAAGACCGCCAGGACCAAGGGCTGAAAGACGTCTTTTATGAGTAAGCTCTGCAAGAGGGTTGTTCTGGTCCATGAACTGTGAAAGCGGTGATGAACCGAAGAATTCCTTGATTGCAGCAGTAATAGGTCTGATATTTACAAGTGCCTGAGGAGTGATTGTCTCCATGTCCTGTGACTGGAGGTTCATTCTTTCCTTTACAACTCTTTCCATTCTTGCAAAACCGATTCTGAACTGGTTCTGAAGAAGTTCGCCTACTGAACGGATACGTCTGTTTCCGAGATGGTCGATATCGTCAACAGTTCCGACACCCTCGCAGAGGTTGAGGAAATAGCTTATAGTTGCATATATATCATCAAGAATGATGTGCTTAGGAACAAGCTCATCAACTCTCTTTTTAACATTTTCTTCAAGGTCTTCAGCGTCAACTGAATTTTCAAGGATATCCTTGAGCACCTTGAATGAAACCTTTTCGTTGATATCATACTGAGCTACGTCAAAATCAACATAACCGCTGATGTCAACCATTCCGTTACCGATTACCTTAACTTCTTTTTCTACCATTCTGATAGCGTTTTCGCCTGTATCAGTAACAAAATATTCTTTAGCTTCAACAGTCAGGAATGCTTCATAAACACCTGCCTGCTCGATTTCCATAGCCTTTTCAAATGAAAGCTTTTCGCCCTCATCAGCCATTATTTCACCTGTCAGCGGATTGATAACAGGTCTTGAAAGAATATGACCAGAAATACGGGAACCGATTCCGAGCTTCTTGTTGAACTTATAACGGCCGAATCTTGCAAGATCATATCTCTTTGCATCAAAGAACAGATTGTTAAGATGTGACACAGCGCTTTCAACCGTCGGAGGTTCGCCCGGTCTGAGTTTCTTGTATACATCAATAAGAGCGTCAGAATTATTCTTTGTTCCGTCCTTCTGAAGGATTGTCTGTGCAAGTCTGTCATCAGAGCCGAAAAGGTCAAAGATTTCTTCGTCAGTACCCACGCCGATAGCTCTGATAAAAGTTGTCAGCGGTATTTTTCTGTTCTTGTCTATTCTTACATAAACAACATCGCTTGAATCCATTTCATATTCAAGCCATGCACCTCTGTTAGGAATAACAGTTGCCTTAAAAAGGTCCTTACCTGTCTTATCCTTTTCAAATGCGTAATAAACACCCGGTGAACGAACAAGCTGTGATACGATAACACGCTCTGCACCGTTTATAATAAATGTTCCGCTTTCCGTCATAAGCGGAAAGTCGCCCATAAAGATTTCGCTTTCTTTAACATCGCCTGTTTCCTTGTTCCAGAGAGTTGCTGTAACTCTCAGCGGAGCGGCATAGGTAACATCTCTTTCCTTGCATTCCTCAATGGTATACTTCGGCTTGTCATCAATTTTATAATCAACAAAATTAAGCACAAGATTTCCATTGTAATCGGTTATAGCCGAAACGTCACGGAAAACCTCTTTAAGTCCTTCGTCCTTGAACCACTGATAGGAATTTTTCTGCACCTCGATAAGATTCGGAATTTCAAGAGCCTCGTTGATCTTTCCAAAGCTCATTCTTACGTTCTTTCCAAGCTGCTGCGGCTTGACATTCACCATAGGCTGAGACCTCCTTGTTTTTTCACCGGCTTAACATTTCCATAGATCCATGCGAAAATAAATTCCGCTAAAAAAGTTCTTGACATATCACCTAATTATGTGTTATACTATTCTGCCAAGAAAATTATCCGGTCACATTGATACATTTTATTATTATAATGTATTACACCGGTTTTGTCAAGTGATTTTTAATTTTTAATTTCAATAAACGTCAAAAAGCATAAAGGATACTCATATCCCTTATGCTTTTTTGTTATATTATTCCGCTGATATTTCAGCAAGTTTTTTCTCAGCCTTAGTTTTCATACTGCCAAAAAATTTTACCGGCGGCTGATTCCCGATATGTTCTCCGATGAATTTTTCCATCCAGACCATATTATACCACCTGTTAAATTTATATCCGCACTTATAAAACTCCCCCACCATTCTGTAGCCAAGTTTTTCATGAAAATAAACACTATTTTTTGTAAGATATTCATCTTCCTTTTCAGGATAGCCTATACACGCATAAAGATTGCACATATTCTGCATTTTCAGCAGTTCTTCCAGTGCAGAATAAAGCTTTTTTCCTATACCGTTTCCGGAAAGTCCGTTTTTTACATATATTGATGTCTCAACGCTCCGCTCATAGGCTTCCCTGTCCTTGAAAATCCCTGCATACGCATATCCGACAGCTTCTCCGTCTGATTCTGCTATTATATAAGGATATTTTTGCAGAGTATGATTTATACGGCTTTCAAACTCCTCCACAGACGGCACATCATATTCAAAAGTTATTGCCGTATTTTTCACATAATAAGAATATATGCCAAGCAGACTTTGGGTATCTTTTCCCTCTGCTGCTCTGAGTGTAATTTTCATATAATTTCCTTTCACTTATGCAAATACTGCCGGACGATCGCCCGACAGTATAAATTCTTATTCAAAATATGATAAAAGTGTATCCTCAGCCTTTTTGTCATCATTGGTGCAGACCCAGTAAACATAATCGCCCTTTGTCTTTACAGATGAATCACAGAGCTTGTTATACTGTTCCTCAACATAATCCTTGAAAACACTTTCCTGGCTTTCCTTTCTGCCCTCAACAGCTTTCTTTACCTTCTCAACGTCCTTTGCCTTCACGATGCATATTTCATCAGCGTCACCGCCTGAACCAGCCCACCATACAGAATATTCAGAATAATCATCTGCACTTACGCCGTATCTGAACTGAAAATTGTCCTCGCTTACATCAACCATTTCCGGAAACTCAATACCGCAGTCCATAACAGCCTGTGTGATATCCTTCAGCGGTTTCGATGCTTTTACGTCACTGTTGTCCTTGCCACAGCCGGTTACTGAAAAAAGCATAAATGCAGCCATAAATCCTCCGGCAGCCCTTTTTAAAATCCTGTTCATACACAAATTCCCCTTTATAAAAATTATTTTGCAACGTGTGATAAAATATAATCAAGCATAACTCTGTAAGTTGCCTTCTGAAAATGCATTCCGTCCTCAGCCGCATCACTTTCAGGAAGCTTTCCGTCATTGCCCTTTAAGGCTGTATTTATATCGACGTAATAAAGCTCCTTGCTGTCGGCAAGTTTCAGAAGCTTTGAATTATAGCTGTCTATATCCGAATTCTGAATGGCTTCATTTTCAGCCTGTTCCCTTGCTGCCGTTACCGGCGGTATCGAAAGAATATATATCTTTGAATCCGGAAGCGAAGCTTTTATGCTGTCCACAAAATCCGAATAATAAGCTATCATGTCATCTGCTGAAAGCCAAGCTATGCCGTTGCTTCCGAGCATTATGTAGATATTCTCAGGCTTTGCCTGCTGGAGTGCGTCCAGAACCGTCGTTTCGCCGTAATCAGCTGTCTGGAGCTTTTCTGTATTTATCTTCTCGATGTTCATACCTATCTCTGCAAAAACATTTTTTGAAGACACAAGCTGATAATCCGCAAGACCGACCGTTATTGAATCCCCGACAAATGCACACTTTCCGAAATAGGTTTCCGTCATAGGGTCTGAAGCCGGAACCGGATTGATAATCTGCTGAACACTTTCCGTCTGTTCTTCTCCGCTGCTTTCGTCCGCCTGTGATGCCTGTGATTCCCAGAGGACTGCACCTTCCCTTTCGCCGTGTGTTCTGAAATTTGCACCTGTCATATATATAAGAAAGCATAGTGCTGTAACAAGAACAAATACAATAAAAACAACCTTGAATCTGAATCTGATCAAAGGTCCTGCTGTACTCTTGACGTACATATATGTTCTCCGCCGTTTTCCCGACATATTTTTCTCCTGTAACTTCAAATTTTCCCTTCCGGGAACATCTTGTATATTTTCTGATTTTTTTCTTTTTTTATTCTTTAAAATTCTACTAAAAACATTATAACTCAACAGTAAAATTTTTGCAAGAGTTTTTGTAAATTTCATCAGCATAATTATTGCAAAGTTTCCAAACATATAGTATAATATAAGGAAGACAGTCTAAATTCTAAACCGGAGGGACAAATATATATGTGTGGATTTGTAGGATTTACTAATTTTGTAGACAACTCTAACCAGGTGCTGGAAAATATGATGAACAAAATAATTCACAGAGGGCCTGATTCAGGTGGTACTTACATTGACGAGGGTATCGCCTTGGGATTCCGCCGTCTGAGCATCATTGACCTTGCACAGGGCGATCAGCCGATACTGAACGAGGACGGCTCAAAGGTTCTGCTGTTCAACGGAGAAATATACAACTATCAGGGAATTCGTGAAAAGCTTGTACAGGCTGGTCATAAGTTCAAGACAAAAACCGACTCCGAAGTTCTTCTCCACGGATACGAGGAATACGGCAAGGATCTTCTCAATATGCTCCGTGGAATGTTCGCATTCGTCATCTGGGATAAAAACACAAAGGAACTTTTCGGTGCAAGGGATTTCTTCGGTATCAAACCGCTGTACTACTCTCTCTCCGGCGAAAGCTTTTTATTTGGCTCTGAGATAAAGAGTTTTCTTCCGCACCCGCATTTCAAAAAAGTACTTAATGAGGACGCACTTGAAAACTATCTCACTTTCCAGTATTCTCCTCAGAACGAAACATTTTTCAAAAATGTTTTCAAGCTTCCAGCCGCACACTGTTTCACATATAAGAACGGCAACCTGAAAATTGAACGCTACTGGGAAATTAAATTTAACGCAGATGAAAAACCTGACCTTGATGAGTGGGTAAACAGAATTTCTGATACATTCCATAATTCTGTTGAGGCACACAAGATAGCCGATGTTGAAGTCGGAAGCTTTTTGTCAAGCGGTGTTGATTCAAGCTATGTTGCAGCTGTTGCTGATGTTGACAAGACTTTCACAGTCGGATTCGGCAACGATGAAAAATACAATGAAATAGGCTGGGCAAAGGAATTTTCAAAAGCTATCGGCAAGGAGAACACAAGCAAGGTTATCACTCCGGAAGAATACTGGGGTTCACTTTCCAAAATCCAGTATCACATGGACGAACCGCTTGCTGACCCTTCCGCTGTTGCACTTTATTTCGTATGCAATCTGGCATCTGAAAAATTAAAGGTTGTTCTTTCCGGTGAAGGAGCTGATGAAATCTTTGGCGGATACAATGTATACAGCGATCCGGACGGCACAGCCTATGACAAACTTCCGAGAGGTCTGAAAAGAGGGATCGGAAAAATTGCCGGAAAACTTCCTGCACACCGTGGTGTAAACTTCTTTATCAGAAAGGGCAGAGATGTTGAAGAAAGATTTATCGGAAACGCCTATATGTTCTCTCCTGAAGAAAGAAAGAAACTCCTTAAAATAAAGACAAATGCCCCTGACCCGACCGTTATAACAAAACCTTTCTATGATAAGGTAAAGGGCAAGGACGATGTAACTAAAATGCAGTATCTCGACCTGCACCTTTGGATGACAGGAGATATTCTTCTCAAAGCCGACAAAATGAGTATGGCAAATTCACTTGAACTTCGTGTACCTTTCCTTGACAAGGAGATAATGGCACTTGCTGAACAGATACCGAGAAGATACAGGGTTGTACACAAGCCAAGCTCAAATTCAACAACAAAATATATCACAAAATACGCTATGCGTCTTGCCGCTAAAAAGGACACTCCTCCGCAGACAGCCAAAACAGCTGCCAAGAAAAAGCTCGGTTTCCCTGTTCCGATAAGAGTATGGCTCAGGGAGGACAAATACTACAACAAAGTAAAGAAAAGCTTTACCGGCAATGCCGCACAGAAATTTTTCAATACCGACCTCATAGTTAAACTTCTTGATGACCACAGAAACGGAAAAGCCGATAACAGCAGAAAAATATGGACTATCTACGCTTTCCTCGTATGGTATAATGTGTACTTTGAAAGCTCTGAATTTGTGAAATAAACTTCTGAAAGGCAAATTAAAATGTCAAGTATTGTAACATATAAATATATAAGGCAGAATCCTGATATAATGGAATATATCAGACGTGCTGATCACGCTCTTGAGGTTCAGGGCTATACGGAGCATTCGTTTGCACACGTTGAGCTTGTGGCACAGAATGCAGGTATGATTCTGACAGAACTGGGCTATGATGAAAGAACAGTTGAGCTTGCAAGGATAGCGGGTATGCTCCATGATATCGGCAATGTCATAAACCGCATAGACCATGCTCAAAGCGGAGCAGTTATGGCGTTCAGACTTCTGGACAACATGAGTATGCCGGCGGCTGAAATATGTTCTGTTATATCGGCAATAGGAAATCATGACGAATCGACCGCACAGCCGGTTGACGCAATATCTGCCGCACTTATCATCGCCGACAAAACCGATGTACGCAGAAGCAGAGTAAGAAACAATGACTTTCTGACATTCGATATTCACGACAGAGTAAACTTTGCGGTAAAAAAATCCTCGCTGTATTTCAACGAAAACAAAACTGCAATTATTCTTGACCTTGAAATAGATACGGAAATTTCACCTGTTATAGAATATTTTGAAATTTTCCTCAACCGTATGCTTTTGTGCAAGAGAGCCTGTTCATATCTCGGACTTCAGTTCAAAATGATCGTCAACGGCTCCTCACTTCTATAAAAACTTTAAAGAATTTTAAATTTCTAGGAGGCTAAAAATGATAACACCATTTCCACATCTGATTGACCTTAATGATTACCCCGTTTCATGGTGGAACAAAATCATAAGTCTTGGACATGACATTAAAAATCATCCTCAGCGATACACTCATGCCTGTGACGGAAAAATCATGGCAACGCTTTTCTACGAACCATCAACAAGAACACAGATGTCATTCCAGTCAGCAATGATAAGACTCGGCGGAAGCATAATCGGTTTTGATAATCCTGCAACTTCTTCCGTTTCAAAAGGCGAGAATCTCAAGGACACAACCAAAATCGTCAGCAACTACGCAGATGTCCTTGTCATAAGACACCCGAAACCGGGAGCGGCAAAAGCAGCCGCACTTACTGCCGACTGCTCTGTAATAAATGCCGGTGACGGCGGTCATCTCCACCCTACACAGACGCTCACCGACCTTCTTACACTCAAGGAGGAAAAGGGCAGACTTGATAATCTTAACATCGGTCTTTGCGGCGACCTCATAAACGGAAGAACTGTTCATTCACTTTGCAAAGCACTTTCTGCTTATTCCGGAAACACATTCGTGCTTATATCCACACCTGAGCTTAAACTTCCTTCCTATGTAAAAGACATAATAACTGCAAGTGGAAGCAGATATACGGAAGTTTCCTCACTTGATGAAGTCATAGGCGATCTTGATATGCTTTACATGACAAGAATACAGCAGGAACGTTTTGCAAGTCAGGAAGAATATCTCGCACAGAAGGATACATATGTGCTTGATCTTAAAAAGCTCAGAAAAAGCCGTTCAGATATGATCGTATTGCACCCTATGCCAAGAGTTGATGAAATTTCAATAGATGTGGATAATGACCCTCGTGCAGTATATTTCAAGCAGGCAAAATACGGTATGTATGTAAGAATGGCTCTTATCATGACAATGCTTGAAAATCCGAACCCTACACAGCTGCTGAAAGGCTCTGTACACAATGACTGCAAATGTGCAAACCCGAACTGTATAACCAATACAGAACTTTATCTCCCGAAATCATTTACAGGATTCGGAGATACGCTCGAATGTGAATATTGTGACGAAAGAATTCTTCTGACTCACTAATATAATAAAAAAAGAAAGGAGATATTGCCTGAACAATATCTTTGCATTCGGGCAATAAACAAAAAGATGATATTTGTATGCGGCTTTTTAATGGCTCTTGCAGACAGCGTTCCGGGTGTTTCAGGAGGCACAATTGCGTTCCTGCTTGGATTTTACGATGATTTTATCGGTTCACTTGATGCATTTGTCCCAAGCAAGGAAAGTAAAGAAATAAAGAAAGAAAAACGCATAAAAGCAATCAAATTTTTAGTAAGGCTCGGCATAGCGTGGGGCGTTGGTTTCATTTCTGCCGTACTTATTCTCACAAGCATTTTCCAGTCACACATCTATCAGGTAAGTTCACTGTTTATCGGTTTCATCATTTTCTCCATACCGCTTATTATTATGGAGGAAAAAAAGGTTCTTGCCAGAAAATATTACAATTTGATATTCATGGCTGCCGGAATCGCACTCGTTGTACTTATAACAGCACTTAACCCTTCAGAAACCGCAAATACAGGTGATACAGGATATAACATCGGAAGTCTGCTGTACTTCATGCTGACGGGTATGCTTGGTATTTCAGCAATGGTTCTGCCTGGTATCTCCGGTTCAACAATCCTTCTTATTTTCGGTACATATCTGCCGGTAATGACAGCTATCAAGGATTTCCTTCACCTTAATATGCAGGGACTTCCTTTACTTATATTCTTCGGCGTCGGAGTTCTTCTCGGAATTGCCCTTATAATCAGACTTGTAAAAAAATCACTTGAAAAGTTCCGTTCACAGACAGTTTACGCTATTCTCGGTCTTATGATCGGCTCGCTCTATGCGGTAGTAAAAGGTCCTGAATCACTTGATCCTCCTCAATCTGCAATGTCATTTGATACATTCAGTATACTGTTCTTTATTATCGGTGGCGTTGTTATTCTTGGACTTCAGGCAGTAAAACACTTTTCACAGGTAAAAGAAAAGATAGAAGAAATAGAAGCAAAGGAAAAAATTTAAATTCAAATTTCAAAAAATATTCTAAGGAACGTTATCACACGTTCCTTTATTTTTTGCAGTTTTTTCCTGAATTTTTTTATCGCAGATGCAGATAATATAAATGTAAATTTTAAAAACTGGAGTGATAAACTATGGAAATAAAATCAATGGTAAAGGGCGCCGCAATCGGCATGATGACAGGAACAGCAGTTTATATGATATCAAGGTCACCTGACAGAAAAAAGAAGATGCTCAAAAAAAGCACCGGAAAAGCAATAAAAGCATTCGGTACAGCTGTGGATTGTTTTTCATCAATGATAGTTTAAAATGCCTGACATGAAAAATACAACCGGAAAAGGAAAGTTATATTTCTGCATTCTCGGTGCGGTAACAGGCATTGCAAACGGTCTTTTCGGCTCGGGCGGCGGTATAATTGCCGTTCCGATGCTGAAAAAATCAGGGCTGAGTACAAAGGAAGCCCATGCAACTTCTATCGCTCTTACACTTCCGCTGAGTATAGTAAGCTGCCTTTTTTATTACAGTATCGTAAAAGACGTCTTTACAGATACTATTCCTGTCATAATTGCAGGACTTGCAGGTTCACTTCTCGGCGGAATAATAATGAAAAAAATCCCCTCAAAATATCTTAAAAAAGCATTCGGAATACTTCTGATAATTTCAGGGATAAGGTTGTTTTGCAAATGAACATTCTTTTTTTGTCAGCGGCTTTTGTCACAGGAATTTTAGCGTCGCTCGGGCTTGGCGGCGGAATGATACTCATTCTTTACATGACACTTATTGCAGGTATGAATCAGCTCACCTCACAGGGAATAAACCTTCTGTTCTTCATACCTATTGCATTTGCCGCACTGATTCTCCATACCAGAAACAGACTTGTCAGATGGAAAAAAATAATTCCTGCAATAATATGCGGCTGCATAACAGCTGTTGCAGGAACTTTTATTGCCCGTTCTGTCGGGAACGAATATATGACGAAACTATTTTCGGTTTTCGTACTGATAACAGGTATAAGGGAACTGTTTTCTAAATCTGACAATTAAGATATTTCTTTACTTCTTCTATATATGTCTCTCCTATTTCGCTGAGCGTGCAGCATTTCTTTACTATATATCCGATTTTCATGATACTGTTTTTGTTATCATCATCTTCCTCAAACGGTACTACTATATAGTCACCGCCGTTCAACTCCTCACAGATTATTCCGGAACATAATGTATATCCGTTCAGTCCGACCATAAGATTAAGCATGGTTGCCCTGTCACACGCCTTGATTACTCTCGGATACTCATTGTCGCTTAAAATTTCTTCTGAAAGGTAAAACGAACCGTTCTCTCCCTGTTCAAACGAAAGACAGGGATAATTTTTCAGCTGTTCCATATTTATGGATTTTTCATTTGCCAGCGGATGCTCCCTGTACATATAAACATAGGCTCTGCACTCTGTCAGCGGATGAAATTCAAGCTCATATTCATCGAGATATTTCTGTATTATTTTTCTGTTATAGCTACTTATATAAAGAATTCCTATTTCGCTTTTTAAAATCCCGACATCACGGATAATATCAAGCGTTTTTGTTTCCCTTACTGCAAATTCAAATTCGAGCGTATCGTATTTCTTTACCATTTCAACAAACGCTTTTACAGCAAAAGAATAATGCTGTGTGGAAACCCCGAATTTTCTCTTGACATTTTTGTGAACGACATACTTTTCTTCAAGAAGTTCATACTGCTGATAAACCTGACGTGCATATACCAGAAATTCCGTGCCCTCATTTGTCTGCACAACGCCTTTACTGGTTCTCAGAAAAATAGTTATCCCCGTTTCTTTTTCAAGTTCCTTTATAGCTGTTGTAAGAGAAGGCTGTGATACAAAAAGTGTTTCAGCCGCCTTGTTCATAGAACCCATTTTTGCTACTGTCAATGCATAATTTATCTGCTGTAATGTCATACTCTCCCCCCATTTTCCATATCCTTTTATTATAATATTCTATTATATTTTCTTACCCTTGTCAAGCTGTATAAACATAAAAAGCCTGTCTGTTTTAACCAGACAGGCAATTTGATGATTTTATCCGAGAAGCATTCTGTCGTTGTCGAGTTCTCCGCCGCTGACTTCTTCAAACTTTTTAAGAAGCTGTTCAACAGTCAGATTTTTCTTTTCCTCTCCTCTGACATCGTAAATAATCTTTCCTTCATTCATCATGATAAGACGATTACCGTGAATAATAGCATCATGCATATTATGTGTTACCATCATGGCTGTAAGATTATTTTCCGCAATTATCTTGTCGGAAAGTTCAAGAACATTTGCAGCTGTTTTCGGGTCAAGTGCCGCTGTATGCTCATCAAGAAGCAGAAGTTCCGGCTTTTTCAGCGTTGCCATAAGAAGTGTAAGAGCCTGACGCTGACCGCCAGAAAGAAGTCCGACCTTTGATGTCATTCTGTCCTCAAGACCAAGATTGAGTGTTTTGAGGAGTTCATGATATTCTTCCTTTTCTTTTCTTGTAATACCCCATTTAAGTCCTCTTGGCTTTCCTCTCTTTGAGGCAAGAGCAAGGTTTTCCTGTATTTCCATAGATGCGGCTGTACCGGTCATAGGATCCTGAAAAACACGTCCCAGAAACTTTGCTCTCTTGTGTTCAGGAAGTCCTGTGATGTTTGTTCCGTTGATTATAATAGAACCGGAATCTATCGGCCAGACACCTGCAATAGCGTTAAGTGTTGTAGATTTTCCCGCACCGTTTCCGCCGATTATTGTTACAAAATCGCCGTCTTCAAGAGTTATGGTAACTCCGTTAAGAGCCTTCTTTTCGTTGATTGTTCCGGGATTAAAAGTCTTTTTGACATCTTTAAGTTCAAGCATCTTATAAAGCCCCTTTCTTTGCAGCACGTCTGTATGAATTTTTAGCACTCTTTCTGAGGTACGGAACTGCAAGGAATACAGCAACTACGATAGCTGAGAAAAGCTTTGTATTCTGTGTTGAAAGACCAAGCCACAATACAACCTGAATTACGATATAGTAAATTATTGCACCAACAGCTGTAAAAGCAAGTCTGCCGATAAAATTCAGATGTTTTCCAAGGATAAGTTCGCCAAGAACTTCACCGATAATTACAGCTGCAAGACCGATAACGATAGCGCCACGTCCCATATTGACATCTGAGTTACCCTGATACTGTGCAAGCAGACCGCCTGAAAGTCCCACAAGACCGTTTGAAAGGATAAGGGCTATAACTGTTGATTTCTTTGTGTTGATACCCTGTGCTCTTGACATATTTGAATTACAGCCTGTCGCACGGATAGTAAAGCCGTATTCTGTACCGAAGAACCAGTAAAGAATGCCTATAATAATTATAACAAAAATTGCACCTTTTATAATTGTTTCCGGAATATATCTCAGGGAAACCACAAGCGGATATTTGTCAACATTGATAGCTGTGTTCGCCTGTCCCATTATGTCGAGGTTGACAGAATAAAGTGCCAGCTGTGTCAGAATACCTGCAAGGATAGGCGGAATTCCGAGAACTGTATTGAGAAGTCCTGTAACAAGACCCGCCGCACAGCCTGCAAAAAATGCAATAACCAGAGCAAGCGGAACCGGACATCCGTTTATAATAAGCACAACAGCAACAGCACCGCCTGTACCGAGAGTACCGTCAACTGTAAGGTCAGCAAAGTCAAGAATCTTGAAGGTTATATAAACACCGATAGCCATTATACCCCAGATAAGACCCTGTGCAACTGAACCAGGAAGTGCCGCAAAAAGTGCCGATACTGGATTCATAAGTTTATCACTCCATAATTAAATTTTAAAATATGCCTTAACTAAAAAATACAGGTGGAAGTCCGCAGTTCAAAAAGGACTTCCGCCTGCGTTAAATTCTTTTATGATTATTCTTCAGAACCGATAGCTACATAGTCTTCAGGAACTGTAATTCCGAGTTCATCACAGATTTCCTTGTTATATTTCTTTGTTGTCTTAGGTGCAAATTCGATATCCATATCTCCAGGATTCTTGCCGTTTACAAGAATATCATAAGCCATTTCACCGGATTTGTATCCAAGGTCATAATAGTTGATTGAAAGTGTGGCAACGCCGCATCCGCTGCATATACCTTCTTCGCCAGCGATTACAGGAATTTTAGCCGGAACAGCAATATTCTTTACAACTTCAGCGTTTGAAGCCATTGTGTTGTCTGTCGGGATATAGAGAACATCGCATTCACCGATAGCTGTTGATGTAATAGACTGAATTTCATTTGTATCAGCAGCTGAATATTCCTTGTATGCAATGCCGTCAGCCTGAAGAGCTTCCTCAAATTTTCCTGCCTGATACTTTGAGTTCGGTTCAGATGAACAGTAAAGGATTCCGACCTGTTTTACAGCCGGGAAAAGCTCCATAAGCATATCTTCCTGCTGGTCAATAGGAGCAAGGTCAGATGTACCTGTAATATTTGTGCCTGTCTTTCCTGTCCAGTTGTCCATATCAAGAGCTGTTGCATAGTCTGTAACAGATGTGCCGACTATCGGAATAGTATTTGTTGCCGCAGCTGCCGCCTGAAGTGCACCTGTTGCATTTCCGAAAATAAGGTCATAACCGCTTGAAACAAATCCGTTACAGATTGTAGCACAGTTTGTAGCCTCGCCCTGTGCATTCTGTTCATAGAATTTTACATTCTTGTCAAGCTTTTCTGACAGTGCTGCCTTAAAACCCTCTGTTGCGGCATCAAGTGCGGCGTGTTCAACAAGCTGACATATACCGATATTGTAAACCTTTCCGTCAGCACCGTTACTTCCGTCTCCACAGCCTACAAGCGACATTCCAGCCATTACGCATGACAAAGCCATTGCAGCGATTTTCTTTTTTGATTTCATAAAAACAGATCTCCTTTGAAAATATTAATTTTACTTTTTAAACTGCTAAAACTGTAAATTACTTTTATTATATCACTCATTGTCCCCATTGTCAAGAAATCCTATATTCTGATTTGATTTTACGAAAAAATTAAGCAGATATTTATACTATAAAGATGTAACTTTCTGTTGTCTGAATTATGCCTGCGGGAAATGTCGGTTTGCTATGAAATTGTTAACTTAAGGTAATATATGCGTATTACAGAGAGTAATATAGGTTTTCAACAATCTGGCAGTATATGGTTTTACTTAGTTTTCAACCCTTTCAACAGACTTTTCAACAGCATTTCGGGTAGTTTTCCACTCTTTCCACAGAGTTTTCAACAAACTATTGAACAATCTGTTAATACAAAATGTATATTTCTTGAAATAGTGGCAATAATTAAAACTGAAATAATTCTTTTATGGAGGGCAAAATGATAAAAGGAGTCAACAAGAAAGTACTTGAAATCAACAATCCGCAGAGCATTTATTTTGAAAAGGCTGTTCTTTATCTGAAGCCGAATATGAGTACCGCACCGGAAAAGCTGATAAGCAGAGAGGCTGATGATTTTATAAAAAGAATGAGTCCTAAACAGCCGAAATACGCTGTTCTCCTTAGAGGATTTCTCACAGTTTCCGCAGTAATTTCCGTCATTTCTGTCATTTTTGTAACAGGTTATCTTATTTTAAATTCCATTTTATAAATTTCTCTTTTTTAACAAAATATTATATAAAATCCTCTTGTAATTTATTTGTAATAATGTTATAATTATTTCTTGTAAACGTATGTAAAAATACAAAAATTTTTGTTATAAATTTTAAATATTGGAAGTATGGAAATGAATGAAAATATAATTTACGGAAGAAATCCTGTTCTTGAAGCATTAAAATCGGATGCTGAAATAGACACTATATATATAAACGGCGAAGGCGGAACTCTTGGAAAAATACGTGCCGAAGCCAGAAAAAAAGGAATAGTTGTAAAAAATGCAACAAGCGGAAAACTTGACCAGATAACTGACGGCGAATCGCATCAAGGCGTAGCTGCGTCAATTGCGTGTGCCGAATATGTTTCTGTTGACGATATTCTTGAAGTTTCAAGAAAGAAGGGCACAGAGCCTTTTATAATTATATGCGACGAAATTGAAGATCCGCACAATCTGGGAGCAATCATCAGAACAGCTGAATCAGCTGGTGCAGACGGAATAATAATACCGAAAAGAAGAAGTGCGTCCCTTAACGCTACTGTACATAAAACCTCTGCCGGAGCTGCAAGCTGGGTTCCTGTGGCAAGAGTTCCGAACCTTGCTTCAGCGATAGATTATCTCAAGGAAAATGGTGTATGGATATACGGAACAGATGCTTCTGGTGAAAATTATGACGGTGTTGACTTAAAAGGAAGTATTGCACTTGTTATCGGCTCTGAAGGATTCGGAATGGGAAGACTTATAAAAGAAAAATGTGACTTTCTTCTGAAACTTCCTATGTATGGTAAAATAACATCGCTTAACGCTTCCGTTGCAGCCGGAATCTTTATGTATGAAGCAGTAAGACAAAGAGCAAAGAAATAACTGGAGATTGATGTAGATGCCAAAAGATACGAAAGATATAAATCTGGACGATATATTAAATGAATATTCGGGAGAAACAAAACAAAGTTCCGGTAATAAAAATACAAATACAAAGCCTGCCGGAAGTTCCGGTTCTTATCAGGATACCGGATTTTTAAATATCCCAAAAGATGTAAAACAATCGGATATCACCATAAAGTATGACAAAAAGCAGATAGAAGCTGTTGAAAGGGAAATAGAAAAACGTCCTGCTCCGAGCCACCAGTACAGCAAGTTTGAAGTATCGGATATCAACAGGCCTAATGTTTCCTTCATCAATTCAGTCAGAGAAGTGTCAATGAACCAGGCTGACCTTCCGCCAAGACCTACCGACGCAATTGACGGCTATGATGGAGCAATTCTTACAAGACAGACTTCTGACGAGGAATATGTTCCGAAAGTCCGTAAGATGAGCAATTCGACAAGGGCAAAGGAAATGAGGTCGAAAAAGCGGAACAAGAAAAAAAAGAAACAGCCTGTATTTACATATCCTGTTGAATCGCCGGACGGAATCTATACCAAACCGGAAAAGAAAAAGAAAAAGTTTGTCATAAAGCGTGAAGACCCTGCCGCTGTGGCAGATGACAAAAATGACAAGCATGACAGAATGCTTGAAATGTCAAGCGAGATAAATCCGGAAGAACTTGATCTTAAAATACCGGAAAATTTCGGTGACGACAATATTTTTGAAGAAGCTCCGAAAAAGAAAAAAAAGAAAAAAGAAAAAGCTTTCAATAAAAATCACTCTATCAAGGATTATGACAGTTATGAGGACGCAAGAGAAATAAAACGTGACATTGCTGATATTAAAGGCAGCATCTCATTCAGAATTCTTGTCCTTGCCATAACTGCTGTATTCAGCATATATATTTCCGTTGCGGGCAGTATCGGTCTTCCTGTTCCGGATATGCTGAGCGTTCAGCATTCACCTGAAATGTTTGCATGGATACAGATAATAATGCTCGTTCTTTCTGCGGCTGTTTCATTCGGGACAGTGAAAAACGGTCTTGTAAGTCTGTTTACATTCCGTGCAGACAGCGACAGCTTTGCGGCACTGACAACATTTTCTTCACTTGCCGCTGCCGCAGTGTTTACGCAGATGCCGGATATGCTCCAGAAAGAGAAGGTTTTTATATACACTCCTGTTGCTATTGCCTGTCTGCTGGTAAATGCTGTTGGAAAACAACTTATTCTCAAACGTGCATCACTCAATTTTGAATTCGTTTCAAAAAATTCCGGCAAAGATGCCATTGTATGCGTTGAAAATGACGACAGAGCAGAAAGCCTTACAAGGGGAACTATCGGTGATTTTCCTATTCTTGCAACGATGAGAAAAACAAACTTTATAAAAGACTTTGCAAGATATACATATTCTGTTGATACCGGCGACAAATACAGCCGCATTATCGCTCCGGTGTCATTTGTTTTCTCGCTGTTGTTTGCCACAGGAATGACATTCTGGAAAATCAGGGCGATAAACAGCGAAGCCCTTTGTTTTGGTGCGTTTATATTCTCCCTGTGTATATGTACCTGTTCGTGCATGGCAATACCGCTTATTGCAAACATTCCTTTGCAGAAAGCCGCAAAAAAATACTCAAGAAACCATGGCGTAATGCTTGGATATCAAAGCGTTGATGATTATTATGACGTTAATTCAGTCATGATAGATGCAAGTACGCTTTTCCCGACAGGTACAATAAACCTCTGTTCAATAAAGCTGTTCTCGGGAACTAAAATTGACGAGGCTTTAATTGAAGCAGCAAGCCTTTCATCACATGGCAACAGCATTTTAAAAGAGCTTTTCTGTGATATTGTTGCTGACAAACAGCAGTTTATGCATAACGTTGAAAACTTTGTTTATGAGGATTCCATGGGGCTTTGCGGCTGGATAAACAACAGAAGGATACTCCTCGGAAACCGTGAACTTATGAACAGCCACAACATTGAGGGAATCCCGACCAAGACAAAGGAATCCGAATTTACCGAAGGAAACCGTGATGCACTTTATCTTTCAGTTTCAGGAAATCTTGCTGCGATGTTTATAATCGAAATTACAGCGAGTACGGCAGTTAAAAAGAGCCTGAAACGTCTTGAAAAAAGAGATATGGCAATCATTATAAAAAGTGTTGACCCGTTTATTTCAATAAGCCGTCTTTCCTCACTTTTCGGATATTCAGAAGAACTTATGAAAATAATCCCTCAGCGTATGGTAAAAGACTTCGATGAAGAAACAAGAAAGGTTAAGAAAGTCAGTGCATCAATGGCGTGTGCAGGAAAATTCACATCCTTTGTACAGCTTTTGATGGGAACAAAATCAATCAGAAAAACTGTCGCCATCGGAGTGGCTATACAGTCTGCGGCAGCACTTCTGGGGCTTATAATTGTTGCCATGAACTGCGTTATGGGTGCTTCGTCACAGCTTTCTGTTTCAATGGCTCTTGCATATCACGCTATATGTACTTTGATTACTGTTATTGCAGTAAAAATCGGAAAAATTTAATAATTTAATATTCCGGATTTGTTTAACAATCCGGAATTTTTGTAAGGAGATATTTATGAAGCAACTCAGTAACACTGAAAAGATAAATATACAAAAACGAAAAGTAAACCGCAAGACAACTCTTCTGCTCATTTTAAGTATAGTAGCAATTCCTGTATTTATCCTGAATCTTTTCTCAACTGTTACTGGTTTTGCAGAGGTTGTAAAAAACTTCTTTTCAATCTGTGATAAATATCCTTCCTCTGTTTCACTGATTTTATTATATGAATTGATTTCAGTTTTTATAATATCGGCATCTGTCGTTGTCTGCTTTATACTGAGCATTATCATAAAGCGAAAAATTTCCACAGAAAATTACAGCGGAACAATTAGTATGCTTAATGCAGCAATGATAATTCTTGTTGTAACTGTTCTTCCGGGACTGATTATTTCACTTATCATGACTGCATACTTTATTCTGTGGTGTCTTATGACATTTATGCTTATCGTAGATGATCTGATTGCCATCTTTGAGCCATTTTTCAGACTGACCCTTGCGGCTCTTCCGGGAACAATATTTGCCATTATTTATTTTATAATAAGTGCAGATGTCAAAGGCTGTGTCCGGAACATTGTCTTTTATAAGGAACTGAAATAACTTTTACGGAGGTGTTTCATGCAGCTTACAAACGAAGAAAAACTAAAGGCTGAAATAACCAATACCCAAAAGAAATCAAAACATATGCTTATTCTCAGCATTGTTATCATGGTTCTTTACATTCTTTCACATATTCATTCACAGCCGGCTATGGTACAAAATCAGATTGAGTTAGCACTTATAGACACTATATACATACGTTTTCGCATACTTGCTTTTATATCAGATATAACAATGGGAACGGTCATCACAGTAATTCTCGCCATATCCGCCATAGTATACAACCGTTGCAGACAGCATAAATATGAAAACACAGGAACAATGCTCAGTGCCGGCAGTATATTTTTTATCATTGCCGCCACTCCCATAACCATTATACTTATAACCATTTTACTGTTTTTCATGGCAATGTGTGTCATTACCCTGTTCCTGCTTGTACCACAGGTATGGGAAAAATTTCAGGTATTTTATGCAATGTCGGTTTCATCTGTAACAGGCATTATCGGCGGAGGCATATGGATAGTTATGACTTTTGACCTGAAAAAAAGTCTGAAAAATATCAAATTTTATCAGAATCTGAAATAGCAGTCCTTTGAATTAGTGCATTATAAACAAATTTGGATTATTATTTTGATAACTTATGTAGAATATTTCCTGAACGGTTGAAAATTTAGATAAAATATATTATAATATTTAATGTGTTATTGTACAATTTGATTAAAGGAGATTTGCTATTATGAAACGTATAAAAAATATTGCACTCGCAGGACACAACGGTTCCGGAAAAACTTCACTTGCACAGGCTCTGCTCTACAAAGCCGGAGCATCTGAAAAGCTTGGCAAGGCGGCAGACGGAACTCCGCTTCTGGACTTTGACCCGGAAGAAATCAAAAGAAAAATTTCAATCAGCAGTTCAATGGCTGCATTTGAATTTGAAGACAATAAAATAAACATTATAGACACTCCGGGAATATTTGACTTCTCCGGCGAAATGACCGAGGGCATATGTGCTTCTGATACGGTTATGATAACTGTTTCAGCAAAATCAGGTGTAAAAGTCGGAACTAAAAAGGCTTATCGTGAAGCAGTAAAATACGGGAAATCAAAAATGTTTGTTATCACCAAGATTGATGATGAAAATGCAAACTTCTATAACGTTCTTACAGAACTGAAAACAGTTTTCGGCCCGACAGTATGCCCTGTTGTTGTACCTGTTATCGAAAACGAAAAAATCGTTTCCTATGTAAACCTTATCGAAATGAAGGCTTATAAATACGATGCAAACGGAAACACAACAGAAACTGATTTACCGGAAGCTGAAAAAACAGAAAAGATGACATACCGTATTGACGGTCTGAGAGAGGCTGTAAGCGAAGCCGTTGCAGAAACAGACGAATCACTGATGGAAAAATTCTTTGAGGGCGAAGCTTTCACTCAGAAAGAACTTATTGACGGAATACATAAGGGAATGACAAACGGAATCATAACTCCTGTTGTCTGTGTTTCCTCATCCGATTTCTCAGGCATTGATATGCTTCTGAAAGAAATCAATCTTCTTGTTCCGTCCGCTGATGAAGCACCTGCACCTGAGGCTGTATGCGGTGACGATGCAGTTACGGTTGAATGCAGTGCTGACAAGCCGTTCTCTGCACAGGTTTTCAAAACAGTTGTTGACCCGTTTGCCGGAAAAATGTCATACATCAAGGTTATGTCCGGTGTTCTGAAAGCGGATTCATCTGTATTGAACACTTCAACAGACGAAACAGAAAAAATCGGAAAGCTTTACACAATGTTCGGCAAACAGCAGACAGAAATTTCTCAGGCTGAAGCAGGAGATATCGCTGTTGCAGTAAAAATAAATGCATCTACTTCCGACTCACTTGCAGACCCTTCCAGAGCGGTTGTATTCGACAGAATAGATTTCCCTGTTCCATGTTATTCTATGGCAGTATGCAGTGCACAGGGCGATGAAAGTAAGATTTCCTCCGGAATTCAGCGTATTCTTGATGAGGATAAGACTTTAAAGTATGAATTGAACGAAAATACAAACGAACAGATTTTAAGCGGTCTTGGCGAACAGCATCTTGATGTTACCACAGCAAGACTCAAAAACAAGTTCGGTGTTGAAATAAATCTTAAAGAACCTAAAATCGCATATAAGGAAACTATCCGCAAGAAAGTAAAAGCGGAAGGAAAATATAAGAAACAGACAGGCGGACATGGTCAGTATGGTCATGTATGGATAGAGTTTGAACCATGTGTCAGCAATTCACTTATATTTGAAGAAAAGGTATTCGGCGGAGCAGTTCCAAGAAACTACTTTCCTGCTGTCGAAAAGGGATTGCAGGACGCAGTGAAGAAAGGTGTTCTGGCAGGTTGTCCTGTTGTAGGACTGAAAGCAATCCTCGTAGACGGTTCATATCACCCTGTTGATTCCTCCGAAATGGCATTTAAAACTGCCGCTTCTCTTGCATACAAGGAAGGTCTGAAACAGGCTGACCCTGTAATGCTTGAACCTATCGGAAACCTCAAAGTAACCGTTCCTGATGAAAATACAGGCGATGTTATGGGCGAACTCAACAAACGTCGTGGCCGTGTACTTGGAATGGAACCTGTCGGTGATTCCATGACAGAAATCTCTGCTGAAGTTCCGATGAGAGAAATGCACAGCTTTACAATGTATCTCAGACAGGTAACAAGAGGCATGGGTAGTTTCATATTTGACTTCCTCAGATATGAACAGCTCCCTGCAAATCTTCTCGGTGAAGTTATTGCGACAAATAATGAATAAAACTGACTGCAATACAAAAGGGACGCTTTTAAGAGCGTCCCTTTTAATATTATATCCCAATTCTCTAATGTATTGCCGCTGATGATTTACACCAGAAAGTGAAACACCAAAATCTCAACTAGCTTAATCACCAGCAATACACGATTTAACCTCATTACTGACAGTAGTCAACCACCAACATATGTAACCTCACAACTTTTTAGTATGCCACGCATTCATATTCCTCCATTGGTGTGCATCTGAGTTTTTCGGTTCTTTTTGTAACACTTCTTTTGCAAGAATAAGAGAAACTTCATATTGCCCTTGCAAAAAAGCTAAATGAGAATCTGAAATATAGGATTCGACTTTAAACTGCTCGTTATTATCCATATTAGTCATCACTCCTATGTACTAAGTCATACGGATAATAGAGTTGTTCCTTTAATGATGAATCATCGAGTTCAAGTGCTTTAGCCAATGCCCCTGATTCAAAACTCCAATATCCATAATACGTTGTTTTTGTTGACTTATGAGAATCATGCCATGCACATTCTTTATGGATATCATACCATTGATTATCAAGATATGATTTCAATAATGCAATAGCATTTTCCTTATTTTCGGACTCAACAACATCCTTTAGTGATTCGTATGTGTTACTCCATTTAAAGTCTGGGTAATTTTCGCTGCACTTCTTGTCGATAAAACTCAAGAGAAAATCTACGAGGTAGTCGTGATAATCAGCTTCCCTTAGAAGTCTAATCAAAGCCGCTACATCCTCATTTTTTGAATCAATGTTTAAAAGTATTGCTAAGGAAAACACTTTAATTAGTTCAAAATAACTATTATCAGGTTCCCATGTTTTTACATAATACCGCAATAAACTAATGTATGTCTCTTTGATTTCATCGTCTCTAATTCCTGACGTATAAATCAAATTTATTCGATTCTGATAGATAGATGCAAGAATTCCGTACCCATTCTGAACACCTCGATCATTTTCACCTCTAGCCGCACATACTTTAGCCACCAATTCTTCGTAATGAGCAACTTCTTCATCACTTTTTGATAATTTTTCTGCAAAATATTCATCACTTTTTAGTATGCCACGCATTCATATTCCTCCATTGGCGTGCATCTGAGTTTTTCGGTTCTTTTTGTAACACTTCTTTTGCAAGAATAAGAGAAACTTCATATTGCCCTTGCAAAAAGCTAAACGAGAATCTGAGATTAATACACTCGCATCAAATGGCATATTTATTCACCTTCTTCTAATAAAGCCTCTGCATCCATTTCAGCCTCAACTTGTGCAGCAATTTCGGCATATGATTCTAACAAGTTGTTTAGGAATTCAACATTAGTTTTTTGATCGTGTTCATCATAGATCACCGTTGATATCCCGTTACTATTCAATTCCGAGTTTATGGACAGTATTACTTCAATTCCCTGAGCATCGACGTAATCACATTCGTATAGATAATTACCCTCAGATACTATCGCCTTTATTTCTGAAATTGAAATGTCCCTATATTTCCTTATCGTTTTGGCAATAACTGCATTAAAATCAGATTTAGCAGCTTTAATTCCAATAAAGCCCATATTTCCTCCTAAAAGTCTAAAATTGTCTTAATCGGTTCTCGCTCTTGGAGGAAGAACTGATGCTGTCAACGCCCTGCAATATATTCTTCTTTCACATCAAGGTAATAGTAATCGTCCTAATATTACAGCCAGCCTTTAGCTTTCAAATATTTATCTGGTATTCTAAGTTCCAGTTCATCTTTTATTTTTGAAATATAATCTTCAATAACTGTATCAGAATAGCAATTCTTATCAGTTATTAACGGAATACATATGTTATTTCCAGCTTCAATATAACAACCAATAATATCAAGATTGTACTGAAATACAACATAAAAAAAATTATAAGCTGTAAAGCCAATTTTGAAACTATGATGATTTGGTTCATCAACTAAATCGTATATTTTACTTGATGAAATCCTGTCATTTAATATAGTCTTTAACACTGTACTAATATTAACAGCCATTAACTGCACTTCATTTAATTCCATACCAAAAATCTCCTATTTGTAATATATCAGAAAAACCATGGTTATCCTGTAAATTACAGGTACTGCTATCCACTCCTTGCAGCGTACTCTTCAATGTTCCAAGCTGTGCATTCAGATTATTTGAGGATTTGATGATATCGTCAAGGAGACTGCCTACGCCATTGATTTTGTCTTTGTATAAAGTTATCGTTGCCATAGGAGACATCCTTATTCTCATCAATTACATTCCAGCATTATATATTATATTGATGCTGCAAACATTTCCTTTCGGATCGTACACAGATTTGATATTTCCCCAATCAAAAAACGATTCGGGAGCTAATCCATTATTTTTAAGTATATTATCATGAATATTTTTGCGTTTGATTTCCTCAGAAAACGGGATTTCTACATCGACACAGATAATTGATATCATATACAATACTTTATTGCGAAAGAAAAAACTCGCAATAAACTTATTTTTGCCAATTTGAACTGTATCATTTATCCTTATAATTCGAATTCCGTCCTGACCTTTATAAAACTTAGTGTTCCGAAAATCTTCAAATGTATATCCTGGCATAATAATTTCGCCATTGATCTCAATAATTCCTGTTTTCAAATCCATTTTCATCACTTCACCAAATCTATTTTTCCAACAAGCACCAGTATACCTTTGTCAATTAATTTTGTCCCAATTCTTTTTTATATTGTTGAGATGTATTGTTCTAAAAATATATGGATATATTGGTGAATTTTGATTTTCATTTTAGATGAGCAATACAGAACAGAATTGGGATAATATTATTTAAAGTACATATACAGATTACATTTTATCATTCCGTTATACAGCTTACGTTTTTTATCAGCCTTTCTGCCGAAAAACTTTTCAAATTCCTCATGCGGAGAAATTATGTAGCATGGGTTTTCACTGTCCGGACGGAACACCTCACCCATTTTCCTGTAAAGTTCCTCAGCCTCTCTGATTTCAAGCATTCGCTCGCCATAAGGCGGATTGCATATCGTTATTGCATTCATCGGTCTGTATTCTGAAATATCAGCCTGTTCTATTCTTATGCGTGATTTAACACCCGCTTTAGCCGAGTTGTCAATAGAAAGTCTTACAGATTCTTCATCAATATCAAATCCGAATGCCTTGAACTCTGCTGTTTTATTGACCAGTCCGATAGCCCTTTGTCTTTCACTGCTCCAGATATGCGAATCTATGCAGTCCCATTTTTCAGCAGCAAACTTTCTGTTGATGCAGGGCGGAATATTAAGTGCCTTGAGTGCAGATTCGATAAGAAACGTACCGCTTCCGCAGAACGGGTCGCAGACAACGCTCGAACTTCTCACTCTTGCAAGGTCAACTATTCCTGCGGCAAGCGTTTCCTTTATCGGTGCCGCATTGGAATTTTTTCTGTATCCTCTTTTGTGGAGTCCCGCTCCTGATGTGTCAAGATATATGTTAACATTGTTTTTCAGTATGCTGAACTGTATCTGATGCACAGAACCTGTTTCTTCAAACCAGCCTGTATGATACTTTCCCCTGAGCCGTTCAACAGCGGCTTTTTTTATTATAGACTGGCAGTCAGGAACGCTGTGCAGTTCCGAATTAAGAGAATGACCCTTAACAGGAAAAGCGTCCTTCATTCCGATAAAATCTTCAAGGGGAATTCTTTTTACTCCCTGAAAAAGTTCTTCAAAGGTTCTTGCCTGAAACTCAGCAAGTTCTATAAGAACACGTTCAGCAGTCTGAAGGCAGATATTGGCTCTTGCAACCATATCAAATCCGCCCTCAAAGCTTACTCTGCCATCTTTTACTGTTATATTTTCTCCGCCTATTTTTGAAATTTCAAACTTCAGAACACTTTCCAGTCCGAAATGACAAGGACAGGTTATTTTTAATTTTTCTCTCAATGTTAACTCCTTACTGTGCGTCAGGTGCCGGCTCCTGACTTGAATTATCTTCAGCCGGACTGTTCTCCTGACTGCTTGACTCCTCAGAAGATACTTCCGAAGATTCCGATGATTCAGATTCCGGTTCAGAAGATGATTCATCAGCCGGTTTGGTTGTCTTTTCTTCTTCCTTCTTTGGTGCAGACGAATGATTTGTGCAGTATGGTGCATTTGATGATTTCCAGTATCCGGTTATTCCCTTCGGGCAGTAATCCGTTGCAATAAGTCCCGTTGAAGAACACATAGGTGCAGATATTACTGTATCACACTCAGGGAATGAGTTGTCGGATTCAATACTATCAGCATATTCACCGATAATGTTATACCATACTCCTGCTGAAGAAAGTCCGTGATTAAGTTCGTTTTTGGTATCATAGCCTATCCATACCCCGCTTACAAAGTCTTCTGTAAGACCGACAAAGCAGATATCATTCCAGTCTTCAGATGTACCTGTTTTTCCGGCAACTGTTTTATTTGAAAGCTGTGCGGCAGTACCTGTACCGTTCTTGATAACTTCCTGCAAAAGGTGATTCATAACACAAGCTGTTTCCGGATCTACTGCTTCGTGCGGATTTCCGTCGTTTGCATATACAACGGTACCATCACCCTTTTCAACCCTGCTGACAATATGAGCTGAACAGTAAATTCCGCCGTTTCCATAAGGCATATACGCATTTACAAGGTTTTCAGGGGAAATACCATATGTCAAAGCACCGATAGTCAGCGGAGCATATGCTATATCCGTTGCTCCTGATTCTGTTGCGTCCACAAGGTCAACATTTAAATTGTTTGTTGCAAATTCAAAAACTGTCTGCGGTGTAAGCTCCTGACAAAGCTGTGCAGGAACAGTATTTCTCGACTGTCTGAGTGCCTCGTAAATAAACATATTTGATCTTCGCCATATATAGTCATAGTTTTCTGGCCATTCCTTGCCCTCGACTTTAATAGGCGAATCCTTGTATATACTTCCCCAGTGAATATGGTCGCTGTAAAGTGCAAGACCGTAAGTGGTTATCGGCTTGATACATGAACCCGGCTGTCTTTTCGCCATTGTAGCACGGTTAAATGCAAGTGATTCAGTCTTTTCTCCCACACCGCCGACAACGCTCAGTATATTGCCATCATAATCCATTGCAATAAATGCCGACTGCGGGAAAATCTGTTCATATTCCCCGTCGTCATTTTCATCAGTCCATGTGCTGTTTGAATCAGCGTCCATAAGATTATTCAGGTCTTTATATTTTTCTTCAACATATTTCTGCATATCCCAGTCAACAGTTGTATAAATCTGATAACCGCCACTGTTGATACGTCTTATAGCTTCATCTTCCTCTATGCCATACTGATCCATAAGTACAGCGGCATACTCTCTGAGTGCAGTATCAACAACCCAGTCCGTTGCCTTCTGTTCGTTGAGAAGGTCATCAGCCTCGGCTTCCGGATGTGCTTCCTTGTATTCGTCAGAATCAGTAAAAATCAGCTTTTCATTAAGAGCATCCTGATACTGGTCATAGGAAATAACACCGTTTGAATACATATGTGCAAGAACATTTTCCTGACGATCTCTGTTGGCTTCCTTGCCAGTGTTCACCCATTTTCCGTCATCGTCCTCATATCCTGCAAAAGGATTAAGAGTTTCCGGACTCTTCGGAATTGCCGCCAGACAAGCTGCCTCCGCAATTGAAAGTTCGTCAACGTTTTTCCCGAAATATTTTACAGCTGCAAGCTGAATACCGTTTGTAGGGCCACCGAAACCGATATAGTTCAGATAGTTTTCAAGAATTTCATCTTTTGAATACTTCTTTTCAAACTGCATAGCTCTGAAAATTTCACGGATTTTTCTTGACGGACTCGGGTCATCATCACCTGTCAGGTTCTTGATAAGCTGCTGTGTTATGGTTGAACCACCCTGCTGTGTGTCATAGATATGCATAAACATATTTGCAAATGCCGCAAATGTACGCTTATAGTCAACACCTTCATGAGAATAAAAACGCTCGTCCTCAATACACACAAAAGCATCTCTGACGTGCTGAGGAATATCCTCGATATCAACAGGTACACGCTGTATCTCATTTGCAACCGCATAAAGCTGTATCAGTTCATCATCAGCATTCTGGGCATAAACAATTGTATTTGCACTGTTTTCCAGTTCCTTTATGGTAACATCTGTTGATTCATCCATAAATTCCAGAACATAAACCGTCATAGCCGTAACCACGATAGTTCCGGTAATCACCACTACAAGAAATATTGAAAGGAGTGTTGTTCCGAATACTGCCGCTATTTTCTTTGCAAGCTCAAGCTTTGGATTTTTCGGCTTTCTTTTTGGCGGCGGAGCAGTCCGCTTTCTGGTCTGCTGTGCCTGACTTTTCATATGCGTGGTATTTGAAGCATCAGCCGGACGCCTTCTCTGTCCGCTTCGGTAATCACCCGTTCCTGTACCGGTTTTTGCAGTATGATTTGCCGAGCTTCCCCCTGCTGACGATCTTCCTGTATATGCAGCATACGGTGAACGCTGCTGTCTTTTTACAGAAGATGTCCCTGTATTTCCCGATGTACTGCGTGGTCTGCCGTCTTTGTCTTTCGGAGCACCACGTCTGTTATTTCTGTTGTCTGTCATATTGTATTACCTCAATTAAGTTTTGCAATATAAGCATATAGTGCTTAAAAAGTCTCCTTATGATAAATGTATGTATACAAAAGCAAACATTTATACATTCTTATTATAACACATTTTAAGCATCGTGTTAAGTGTTTTTTAAAAAATTTAGATGGAATATTTTCAAAAAAATAGTCAATAATAAGGAAAACAAATGAAATCCGTCATGGAGGAACATAAAATGAACAGAAAAATAACAATTGCAACAATTCTTTCCGGTATGGCGATATCTATGCTTATTATAATTATAACCGTAGCCTATTCTGTCAGGGGACAGCGTGTCCGTGCGGAAAAACTTGCTCTCGAAAGCAGTATTACAGAAACCCAGCCTTTGCAGATAGGATATTATCTGAAAGAATATAACGGAGAGCTTGCCGTTTTCCGGGGAGAAAGTGAAACTCCGTACCGAAAACTCGGAATATCAATAAACGTAATGTCCGATTATGACCGGCAACAGCTTGCGGCAGGAATTTTTGTACAGAGCGAAAAGGAACTCAATTCGCTGATAGAAGATTATACTTCATAAAGAAAAACGCCCGTCCATAAGACGAGCGTTATTTTTATAAAATTTATAAAGCCGTAAATTAAGCCTTGCCAACAGAACCGAAGAGTTCCATCTTTTCCTTAACAGTAGCCTTGATTGCTTCAAAACCAGGAGCGAGGAGTTTTCTTGGGTCAAAGCCCTTACCCTGCTGATCCTTGCCTGCTTCAATGTACTTTCTTGTTGCATCAGCAAATGAAAGCTGGCATTCTGTGTTAACATTGATCTTAGCAACGCCAAGTGAGATAGCCTTCTTGATCATATCTTCAGGGATACCTGTACCACCGTGAAGTACGAGAGGCATATCGCCAACCTTTTCTTTAACTGCTGCAAGAGTTTCAAATGAAAGACCAGCCCAGTTTTCAGGATATTTACCATGAATATTACCGATACCTGCTGCAAGCATTGTAACGCCGAGGTCTGCAATAGCCTTGCATTCGTTAGGGTCAGCACATTCACCTGCACCGATAACGCCGTCTTCTTCACCGCCGATAGAACCAACTTCAGCTTCGAGGGAAATACCAAGAACGTCACAAGCATTTACGAGCTGTGTTGTCTTTTCGATATTTTCTTCGATTGGATAATGTGAACCATCGAACATTATTGAAGAGAAACCTGCATTGATACAAGCCTTTGCACCTTCAAATGAACCGTGGTCAAGGTGAAGAGCAACCGGAACTGTGATATTGAGTTCTTCAAGCATACCCTTAACCATGCCTACAACTGTTTTGTAGCCGCACATATATTTACCTGCACCTTCTGATACGCCGAGGATAACAGGTGAATTGTTTTCCTGAGCTGTAAGAAGAATAGCCTTTGTCCACTCAAGGTTATTGATGTTGAACTGGCCTACTGCATATTTGCCTTCTCTTGCTTTATTAAGCATTTCTTTAGCTGATACTAACATTTTACGTCCTCCTGAATGTTTTTTTAATATCAATATAAATATTATAACTCATAATTCTGAAAAAAGCAATGGGAAATTTAAAAAAATCATATTTTTATTTATTATCCCTCATCAATCAGAGAAATAAAGCTGTCTGCCGCTTTTGAAGCATCAAATGAAGAATCATCTGAATTTATGCACTTCTTTATTTCAGATTGTATATCCTCCTGCTTGTCAGTCATATATTTAAGGTTTCCGGATGCGCATATATAGCTGCTTCCATCATTGATATTCACAACAAGCATTGCGCTGTCTGAATCCTTATCATAATATTTGCTGAAAAGTTCCCTGGCATAATCTTCTGTTGTACTGTCACCTGTATTTCCTGTAAGGAAAAGATTCATGCTGTTATCTCCGGCAGCATCTTTGATTTTTTCATTGATATCGCTTATGTCTTTCTTTTCAAGTGTATTTGTGCTGTCCGTCAGATATTCCGGAAGTTTCAACTCAGCCGTTTCAAGAACATTTTCTATCGCACTGTAATAATCACCTGTTACTATCATCGGTGATATTTCTGCAAAAAGCATCTCAATGTCGCTGTCTGTAATAAATTTTGAAGGGAATCCCTTTCTGTAAAAACAGTCATTTCCCGTATCATTGTTCACAAGAAACAGTATTCCGTTTCCGCTGTAAAGGTCATTATAATACTCCTCTGCATATTCAGAAGGCTTGCTGTCTCCGATATCATCAGTTGTGACAACACCTGCATTTATTTTGAATGTTCTGGAAATCCATGCTGCATAGGTATTTATTTCATCACGCTGAGAATCGCTCAGTATCTTTGCATCATCAAAAACATATTCTGAATCCGTATCTATATCCCTGTCTCTTGAACTCAGTTCTTCCCCCGAAGATTCATCACTGCTGTCATTTTCTGACGTTGTTTCGGCTGACGATTCACTCAGGTCTGCGTTTGCTGATTTTGAATCCTTTATACTTTCACAGCCTGAAAACATTATTGTAAAACAGCAAAGAGCTGCAATCAAAGCAATTTTTTTCATACTCTGCTCCATTCGTATTGATTATCATATAGATTATATAATTTTATTTTAAAATTGTCAACATCTTGTTATTGTATTCAGGGCAAAGCTGTAATATAATAGTTATAACGGAGGAATCAAAAATGAACTATGAAATTAAAAATAATGATATAATTCTGGAACAGCCGGACTTTGACCTCGATGAAACCCTTGACTGCGGTCAGGCATTCAGGTGGGAGAAAATCCCTTCTTCACATGGCTGTACATACAGCGGTTATTTTCTTGACAAGCCGCTGAAAATTTCACAGGATAACGGAATATTTGTTTTTCATGACACAACAGAAGATGATTTTCTGAATATCTGGTGTGATTATTTTGATTTTTCCACCGATTACAGAAAAATCAAAGAAATTCTGTCACAGGACGAAACGCTGAAAAAAGCCTGTGAATTTGCCGGCGGAATAAGACTACTCAGACAGGACAGCTGGGAATGTCTTTGCTCGTTCATAATATCACAGAATAACAACATTCCGAGAATTAAGGGAATAATTTCAAGGCTCTGTGAGCATTACGGTCACTTTCCGACTGCCGCTGAAATGGCTGCCGAAACTGTTGAATCGCTCGGATATCTTCGTGCGGGATTCCGTGCAAAATATCTTGTGGACGCCTCCGGCAAAACTGCCTCGGGAGAAATTGATCTGAATGCTGTTTCAAAACTTCCGCTTGAAGATGCACAGAAAACTCTCATGCAGATAAAAGGAGTAGGTCCAAAGGTTGCACAATGCGTTCTGCTTTTCGGAATGCACCACACTGACGCATTTCCTGTTGATGTCTGGATAAAACGTGTTATGACTGAATATTATCCTGACGAACTTCCGGACTGCGCAAAAGGAATTGAAGGCATTGCCCAGCAGTATCTTTTCCACTATATCAGAAATCTCGAAAAATAAAAAATGGCGGCATCTTTTAAAGATACCGCTATTTTTATCAGTCCCAGCTGTCAATTTCCTGTGTTACATTTCCGCTGTCCGCATCTTTTGTTGTTCCGTTCGTATAAAGATAACTGCGGCTATATTTGTATTTTATGGTACTGATATCTTTAAGATTTTGTTCACCGACAAGTGCTTTTGCAGTTTTTTCATATTCCGGTTCAGCATTGTTTGAATATACCGCAACAGTCACCACAGATGTCAGCACACAGGTTGCAGCCAGTATCAAAGCTGTAATCAGACGTTTTTTCATATCAGTCATCATATCCTTTCATAAAATCTGATGCAGAAGTAAGCTTTTTTCCGTTCCAGTAATATACTTCACTGCCTGAATATTTTTTGTTATCGCCATTTTTCATGCCATACTCAACATCATATGAATAAATAATTCCGGCAAGTTCATCTTCGTTTTCAACATTTCCTGACTTTATATCGTCACGAAGACGTCTTGTTTCGGCAGTTGACTGATAAATTTCATATCCTTTTACAGATGCAAAAACAACCAGAACATGAAGCAATACAACAAATACTGCAAAAACAATTGTTCTGACAGTCGCATTCTTTTTCATTTCCATTCGCCCTCCTTTCAATATCTTATATTACATATTATTATACATATAATTACAAATTTTGTCAATACATAAATCTGCTTATTTTCACTTTAAAATATTCCAGTAATATAAAATTTCTTGGTGAACATAATAATAGTGCCGTCAAAAAAGCGGCACGAGGTGACTAAATGAAAATAAAAAGAGTCATAGCAGCTGCCGCCGTTATAGCGGCTTTAACTGCCGGTCAGACTGTCCATGCTTTAAGCACTGAGAAAAAAGGTTACGGACAGGGAACTATCACCGACAGTGAAAACTGTCCGACCGGGGCGGCTGATTTCAATTCTCAGTACGGAGAATTTGATGCTTACGCACTGACAAATGACAAAAGCAGAATAATACTGACATTCGATCAGGGATATGAAAACGGCTATACCGCACCGATACTTGACGTACTCAAAGAAAAAAATGTTAAAGCAATATTCTTTCTGACAGGGGATTATGCCAAAAAAGAAGAGGCACTGGTCAAAAGGATGATCGACGAAGGCCATGTCATCGGAAACCACGGAATGACACACGCATCAATGCCGGAACTCAGTTCTGATGAGCTAAAGGAGGAGGTTATGAGTCTTCATAATTTTGTTCTGGATAAATACGGCTACGAAATGCAGTATCTTCGTCCCCCCTGCGGTGAATTCTCTGAAGAATCACTGGCGGAGTGCAAGGAACTCGGATATAAAACTTTAATGTGGAGTTTTGCTTACGTTGACTGGAAAACTGATGCACAGCCGGAATATTCACAGGCTCTTGAACGTATAGTTTCATCTGCACACGGCGGAGGAATTTATCTTCTTCACTCCGTTTCAAGTACGAATGCCGCCGTACTTTCCGAAGCAATAGACAATTTAAGAGCAAAAGGTTTTGAAATTTAAAAAAGTCCCCTTAAAGGGGACTTTTTTGTACATAAAAATAAAACAGCGTAATCAAAATTGACTACGCTGTTATTAGTGTTATTGGCGGAGAAGGAGGGATTTGAACCCTCGCGGCAGTCTCCCACCCTACACCCTTAGCAGGGGCGCCTCTTCACCACTTGAGTACTTCTCCACGGCTGCAAACACTATATAATAAAAATGGCGGAGAGGGTGGGATTCGAACCCACGGTCCCTTGCGGGATCACTGGTTTTCAAGACCAGCTCCTTAAACCACTCGGACACCTCTCCATTTGCTTGAATCAGCTTAATCATTATACCGCACCGCGGAGAAAATGTCAATAGTTTTTTTGCACTTTGTATAAATATACAATTTTCAACATTTTATTTTATATATTTTACATAGTTTATTATAGATTCTCTGTCGTTTTCAAGCTCTTCGTAAACAACTGCATTCAGAATCCTGTCAAGAATATTTCTTATTTCCTCTTTTTCGTATCCCAGTTCCCTGATGTCATTGCCGTTTACTGCAAGATCTTTCCGGCGGTAGCATTCCCCGTTCTCAATTATTTCTCTTACGGCTCTTTCCTGATAATCCGTTTTTTTCAGACGCTCACGACAGAAATCCTGTTTTGACAGAGAATCAGCCCTCTGCACATTCAGAAGATCAAGCATATTTTTTTCACCGATACTGTTCATAAGCAGTTTTATTTCGGCTCTTGTGTTGAGCTCATCACTGTGATGATATATTATTTCCGATATATCCTTTATATCCTTTCTGGGGAATTTCAGTCTTTTCAGTATTTTCTCCGCCTTTTCCGCACTTTTATGTGCGTGTCCCTTGAAATGTCCTCTTCCTCCCTCGTCCATTTTGAAGCATTCCGGCTTTGAAATGTCATGGAAGAACATTGCAATTTTAACGTTTCTTACATCAGCTGCTGCACCCACAGCATGAATTGTATGCTCCCAGACATCATATTTATGATACGGACTGAACTGTTCAAATCCGAAAGAATCCTTTATTTCCTGAATAAAAACAGCAATTACATCGGCATATTTTCTCAGCACATTTTCGGCATTTCTGCCCGTAACAATCTTTATAAATTCATCTCGAATACGTTCAGCTGACACATTTTTTATACAATCTTTCAGTTCGTGGACTGCCTTTTCTGTTTCCGCATCAATCTCAAAACTGAGCTGTGAGGCAAACCTTATCGCTCTGAGTATTCTGAGTGCGTCTTCAGAGAAACGTTCATTTGCATCTCCGACTGTTCTTATGATTCCTTTTTTCAAATCTTCCTGTCCGTTAAAAAGGTCAGTAAGTTCTCCTCTGGTATTCACAGCCATCGCATTTACTGTAAAATCACGTCTTTTCAGGTCTTCACTCAGTTCTGATGTAAATGACACCTTATCAGGATGACGGTTGTCAGCATAGCTTCCATCAACTCTGTATGTGGTTATTTCAACAATATTACCGTCTGATACAACAGCAACTGTTCCATGTTTCTGCCCATAATCAATATTGCTGATATCGCTGAAACATTCCTTTATCTGCTCAGGAAGCGCATTTGTTGTAACATCATAATCATGCGGCGTTTTCTCAAGCAGGAAATCCCTTACGCATCCGCCGACAATACAGGCTTCAAAACCGTTTTGTTCCAGACGGTTTAAAACTTTCTGAACATATTCCGGAATCTCAAACATCTTTAACCACTCCCTGATTTCAGGCAACACCACACAGAAATTATATATCAGATACGGTGTTGTCTTTACTACATTTTATTATAGCACAATATAAATGTAATTTCAATTCAGTTTGTGCCGGCATGAAAAAACTGCCCGCAGACCTGAACAGTCCAAAGGCAGTTTTCCTGAATTTCTTCACTTGAAAAAAGAGTTTTCATAGTGTATAATGTAGTTGTTATTAAAGCTCTGTAATGCTGAGTGTTTTGTCAGTATCTGATGAAATTCCGTCATCTGAATATAATGTATATGAGGCACCGGAATATCCGAGCAATCTGATATCATCTTTATTTATCTGCTGTGTGTTTGCTGCCGGATTGCCGAAAGGAACTGCTTTGCCATGGCGTATAAAGAAAATGAGTTCTTCAAGCTTTGCAGGAATGTAATGATGACCCTTCGGAAGTATTTCTGTTTCATAATCATTATATGCTCTCATTCTTACAAGCATCATTTCCTCAGGCAGATAAACATATCTTCCGTTTGCATTCTGCTTGTATATCGGAGCAATCATAATTTCATTACCGAGCAGAAGCTGATCCTCAGCCTGTTTTGCATCTGCATCATCACGGAAATCAAAGCCAAGAGGTCGGAACATCATTTCATTGTTCAATGCTGCCCTGAGGAATTCACTGTAAAGATAAGGCACAAGACAATAGCGGATTTTTATCATTTCTCCCATAGCCTCGGCACTTGAAAAACGATAAAGTTCCTGAGGACGTGTGCCGTCAGCCGAATGATTTCTGAACAGCGGAGTGAATAATGAATACTGAAGCCATCTGAGCATAAGGTCTTCTGTTGTATCACAGCCGAATCCGCCTACATCACAGCCTGTATAAAGGAATCCGGACATATTAAGTGCCGGAAGCTGCTGCATGGACTGAAGAATATGTGACCACCATGATTTATTATCACCCTGCCATATTCCGCCGTAGCGGTGAGCACCGATATATGATGAACGTGAGAAGAACAGAGTACGCTTTTCAGGTTGTATTTCGCTTAGTGCTTCAAATGCAGAACGTGTCATGTTCATTCCGTAAAGATTGTGTATCTTGCTGTGTTTTACCATTTTACCGTCTATGTTATGGTAGAACTTATCATAATCTCCTATATTTCCGTTAAGACCTGCAACCATTCCTGTGAACTTAAAGTACTCATCAATGCCCATATTGCCTGATGTAAGTCTTTCTATCTCGCTGAGGGTATCAGACAGCCTGTCCTCTGTATAGAAAATTGCCGGTTCGTTCATATCGTTCCAGAAACCGTCAATTCCGAGTTCTGTCAGAACGGAATATTTCCTGCCGAACCACTCTCTTGCTTCCGGCTGCATAAAGTCAGGAAAATGAACTCTGCCCGGCCATACAGCGCCGACAAAATCTTTCCCTTCTGCGTTTTTGCAGAAATAGTTTTTCTCAACGCCTTCTTCATAAACATCGTATCCGTCTTCTATCTTAACGCCGGCATCAATTATCGGGACAAGATGTATACCCTTTGCCTTCATATCCTGACTAAGCTTTTCAAGGTCAGGGAAACGGTTTTTATCAATCGTAAAGTCCTTGTATCTTTCCATATAATCAATGTCAAGATAAATGCTGTCTATCGGTATTCCAAGCTTGTCATATTCATCTGCAACTTTGCGGATATCAGATTCTGTCTTGTATCCCCATCTGCTCTGTCCGTAACCGAATGCCCAGAGCGGCGGTATATAACTTCTGCCGATAAGGCTGCGGAACTGTCCTGTTATATCCTTTTCGTTTTCGCCTGTGATGATATATACTGCAAGGTCGTTTTCAGCAGCCTGAACAGTCATTACATCTTTGCGGGTATAGCCTATATCAAATGTCATTTTGCCCGGATAGTCGAAGAATACACCGACAGTTTTGTCACCGCTTATAATAATAAAGTTATGAGCACCATAAAGAGAACGTGTATCTTCTTCATGATTCGGATTGTCATAGTTCCAGCTGATATACTGCCAGCCTCTTTTGTTGATTCCTCTTACCTGTTCGCCAAGACCGTAAACAATATCATTTTCAGCAAGTTCAAGTGTAAAAATGCCTTTTCCATCAGATTCAAAAAGCGGAAGTTTTCCATCTGATGCCGGAATATCATTTACTACTGCATTTGTCTGGAAAGGATTTCCGAAAATATATTTCTGTACCATAATTTTTCTCCTTTTTAATATTTATTTCAAATCGGCTGAGAACCTGTTCTCATAAGTTCCTGTGTTCTATTGATATAATACTATAAATTTCTGATTGTGTCTATTGCTTTTAAACTATTTTCTGATACTAAACTACTTTTTGTGAGGTGTTCTATGAATATACTGCGTACAAAGGAAAATCGCATTCACTGTTCCGAGGAAAAGCCATTTTCACATTATGAATGCGTTATATCCGATACATTTTTATATGTTCCCATGCACTGGCATGACGAATTTGAAATAAACTATATCCGTGACGGCTGTGCTGAATTTATCTGCGGAGATGAAAAGTTCATTTCGCAGAAAGGTGACATTATAATAATACCGCCGAACATGATGCACTCCGTTTATATGCATAAGGGCTGCACACAGACTTATGATACACTTGTTTTCAGTGCGGCAGTTTTCGGCGGTCTGGAATCAGAAAGGTATATGCAGATGTGCATTGCCCCTCTCGTCAGCGGTAATATGCGTGTAAAAACACATATAACCCCAAAACACCATTATTATCCGGAACTTCAGAAAATCACAGAAAATATTTTTTCATGTGCCAAAGGTGATACGCCTCAGCTTGATATGCTGTTGAAAAGTGAACTGATAAGACTTTTCTGGCTGCTTGAAACCGAAGCTGACAACGGCATACCTGTCGGGAATGACAATGAAATGCTAAGACCTGTATTTTCATATATATGGAAACATTTCCGTGAAGATATTTCAATAAAACAGCTTGCTGACACTGTCCATCTAAGCCCGAGCTATTTTATGGGACAGTTCCGCAAATGCGTGGGATTCAGTGCAAAGGAATATATCTCGCATTACCGCATAAGCTACGCCTGTAAGGCTCTTGCGGACACGTCCAGAAAAATATCAGAAATTGCATTTGACAGCGGTTTTAAAAATCTCTCGAACTTCAACCGTCAGTTTTTCAGAATAATGGGCTGTACTCCGACAGATTACAGAAACAGCAACAAAAATGAATAGCAAAAATCATACGTTCTTTCTTCCTGTTAAGATTTTCAGTTCTGTTACCGTTCTTTCTTTTCTTACTGTAACTCCCCTTATAATTCTGTATACGCAGTATCCCGGAAGCAGAATCTTATGTTTATACACCAAAGGATAATAAACCTTTACAGACTCCATATCAGGAAGCAGTCTTTTAAGACAATATCTGATTCTGCTTTCATCAGTTTCCATTCTCTTTTTAACAATATTGGAAATTGTTCCGTATGTTCCGGAACGCATAAAGAATTCAAGCATCTGCTGTTCATTCTCAGAAAGATTTTCAATATCTGTACCGAATACCTTACAGCTGAGATAACGGACTTTCTTTTCAAAAGCTGAAATCCCAAGCTTTTCAAGTTCACAGTTTATATAATCATAATCCAGATTCTTTTCACGATTATAAATGTAAAAGTCAAGAAGAGTTCTTATGCCTGTTCCGCCGCCCCGGTCATAATGTTTAAAGGTGTGTGCTGTGAAATATATGTAAAAATCCTCATCGCTGAAATGATAGCCATACTCATCATTATCATCCTTTATAAGGCGTTCATTTACATTATTATAGTATTCTGTCCAGCGGCTGTCATCTGAGGCATTAAACAATGATATATGCATTTCGTAATTATACACTGGTGCTTTCTCATAGACATCATGATTTCCTTTTTTATATTCTGCCGCCCTGTATCCATTCCCGATAAAATAATCATGGATATCCTTCTGATAATTCTTATCAAAAAGAATATCATTATCCGCCATCTGACGCATTCCTGTCTGAGGATAAAGTTCCTTCAGGATTACACCTTTCAGCGGCATATACCATATGTGCTTTTCCTCACAGAATTTCAGAAGTTTTTCTCTTTCAGCATCAAGCATTATATTTTTTCTTATTGATTTAAACTTCGCTTCTTTCCATTTTGACGATACATCAGCGTCTGCATTTTCAAGAGTCATGCACACAAAAGCAGTCAGGTTGTGAAACTTACAGGCAGCATACAGATTTTCCATATTCATTTTGCTTATCATGCCTGCATCAGTATTTACATTGTTCACTCCACAGGACAGTAAATAAAGTATATTATAGTAAACATTATCATTATTGCTTTTAAGCATAGCATTTTCCCTTCCGAGATTTGAAAAACAATTTGTTCGTTAGAACCCGTCTTCACAAGATATATGTGCGGATTTCCAAGCACAATTTTTATGCAGACAAGGCAAAAATGCGCAGGCATACTTGTGTATGGCAAGCATTTTTAACGCAGTTATGCGAAAAAAATTTGCTGGAAAGACGTGCGCATACGCTTGTGAAGACGGGTTCTTAAAGCCATTATACCATATAACAGGAAAAAATCCAGTAATTTACAGAATTTCTTCTTATTTTCAGCATATTTTCTTCTAAATCCTTTTACTGGTTTTTCTGTATGTTATCATTAAATTTTCACATTAAAAAGTATAATATAAATATAAACAAAAAACCAAGACAATGGTTCACATAGAAAGGATGTTTGATTATGGACAATTTCCAGAACAATAACATGAACAATGAAAATCAGCAGAATTCATTCAGCTACAATTACGGTCAGAATGATACAGTTAATGCAACAGGACACGTTGTAGAAGAAAAACCGAAAAAGAAGAAAAAGGTTTTCAAAAGAGTTATCGCATTTGCGGTCTGTGCGGCAGTTATTTCAGCCGGTTCAATTCAGGCTTACAGATACATTGATGACAACTTCTCATTTGAAAACTTCTTCAGCAGAGGTTCATCTTCTTCAGAATCAGTTGATGATTCATCTTCTTCAGCAGCAGGCAGTGCTTCAACTGCAAGCAATAAAAACACTGAACAGAAAAGCCTTATAGAACTTGCTTCAAGAGAAGGCAGTCTTTCAGTTCCGGAAGCAGTTTCAAAGGTTATGCCGGCAGTAGTTGGTATCTCATCTGAATTCCCTGTAAGCGGAAGCAATTCTTCACAGAACTGGTTCTTCGGAGGTCAGGGCGGCGACCAGAACAATACACAGACAGCTACAGCCACCGGTACGGGTATCGTAATGACATCTGAAGGATACATCGTAACAAATGCACACGTTATCTACGATTCCGAAAACGGTTACGGCAAGGCAACAGCAGTTTCAGTTGTTATGTCAGACAAAACAGAATATGAAGCTTCCATTATAGGATATGATACAGATACAGATATTGCCGTTCTGAAGATTGATGCATCAGGTCTTACACCTGCTGAATTCGGTAACAGTGATGACCTTGAAGTCGGCGAACTGGTTCTTGCAATCGGTAACCCGCTCGGATTTGAACTTTTTGGTTCTGTAACAAGCGGTATTGTATCAGCTCTTAACCGTGATATCACTATCAACGATAAAGAAATGAATCTTATCCAGACAGATGCCGCTATCAACTCAGGTAACTCAGGTGGTCCACTTGTAAACAGCTATGGTCAGGTTGTCGGAATCAACTCCGCTAAAATGACATCAACATATTCAAGTGCATCTGTTGAAGGCTTAGGTTTTGCAATTCCTATCACACAGGCAAAAGATATTATTGACGACCTTATCAACTACGGTTACGTTAAGGGCAGACCACAGCTTGGTATCACATGTATAGATATTGATGAAGCAACAGCAAGTCTTTATAATATGCCTGTCGGTACTTATGTTCGTTCCGTAACACCTAACGGTGCAGCTGCCCTTGCAGGAATTCAGGAAGGCGACATTATCATCGGTGTAAACGGTGAAGCAGTTTCAACAACAAAGGAACTCAATGAAAAGAAAAATGAACACAATGCAGGTGATTCAATCACACTTACAATTTCAAGAAACGGCAAAGACATGGAAGTTAAAGTAACTTTACAGGAAATCACTCAGGGCGATACACTCTTCGGTGATCAGGAAGCCGTTGAAAACTAATATAGTTAAACAATTCCCCCTCCTTATTAAAATATAATCATGGTAGTATAAAAGCACCCGAACCGTTAAAGGTTCCGGGTGCTTTTGCTTTTGGGAATCAAATAAAACAGGGATACCGCTCCGGTATCCCTGAAATATATTTAGTTTTCTGTATTAAGCTGTCTGCGCATTTCCATAACGTCAAAAATGTTCAGCTTATCGTCATCATTCATGTCGCCGTTTGTCTTGCCCTGCTTGTCAATATCAGTATCGCTGTCTTTTACAAGATACTTGCTGAGCTTTACAACGTCTGCAACATTGAATTTACCATCAAGATTTACATCGCCTTTGAGCTTTGAAATATCATCAGGAGTCTTGCCATTTGGTTCAGTACCCCAGATAAGTTTGTCACCGTCATACATTGTAATATACGGAGTTTCAATCATTGCATCTTCTCCGCCCTGTACAAGGTCTTTGAATGAATAGTCATTTGACGGATCCCATACATTCTGGATAGTATCTGCTATACCGATTCTGAACTGAAGTTCTGAACGGTGCTCGGACTGTCCTGTCGGCATTACAACTCTGCCATCGCCAAATGTTATCTTTACATAATAAATATTGCCGTCATACTGAATAGGGTCTGAAACTGTTGCAACACCCTCATCTCCGGAATGCTGGTCTGTACCCTTCTGAACTTTTACATCGTTAATTGAATATCCTGCCTCAACGAGTTCAGAAATATCAAAGTAGTAATTATAGGAAAGATCCTTTATTACTCTTGCCGGCCATGCACTGTGGTTCATCGCATAGGCTTTTATTTCTGTAAAGCTGTTTGAAGCCTGATTGATAGAAGCTTTCATAAGGAACTCAGGTCTTGTAGGAGTTTCCTCCGGCGGGAAGTCTGCCAGCGGTGTACCGCCGTAATCATCTATCATAGCACAAAGTGCAGCTGTGAAGCCTGCGTTATAGTCGATAGCAACCTCAGTATTTTGATATGATGCATTAGTATCTGTGAATGTTCCGTCCTGATTAGGTCCGCCTTCAAGTGCACCATAAAGTGTGTGTGCATAAGTTGTTTCCCACTTGTCACTCGGTTCAGATGAGCCAAGTTCATTCCAGTGGTCATCATAAATACCGCTTGATGTTCTGTGGTGGACATTTACAGGATTCTTGTCACCCATACCGAGAACATAGCTCATTCCGAGATCATTGTCACCAAATGCATAATCCATCTGTGATTTTGCCCATGTATCATATTTGTCAACAAGTGTTTTATCATCAGCCAGAATTGTATCTGAAGCAATCTTTGCAATAAATGCTGTTGTTGTAACGTGTCTGAGTGAGCCCCAGTTAAAGAGCCATGCCATACCGTCCGGAGTATATGAAACCTGCTTGCCGCCATATCCGGTTGTCCAGTAATCAAGGTGATGCTTAACGTGTTCAACCCATTCGGATTTACCTGTGTTCATGGCATAAAGAAGTGCTGCTGCCTGTGAAACATCGTCCCAGCATAAGCCCCATGTATACTTACGTTCTGTTGACTGGTTTTCAGTCGGGAAATACGGAATATAATCGCTTTCACAAAGGTCAAGATATTTCTGCTCGCCTGTTGCCATATAAAGCCAGTTTGCCGCATAGAACAGCTCATCAATATAATCACCTATCGAACCAGACTGTTTTGTATTATAGTACTTCTTCTGTACACCCTGGTCATCATTGCTTCTTGTCTTGTCAGCAAGTTCAAAAAGACTCTTTGCGTGTTTCAGATAGCTTTCAGCGAGTTCCGGATTTTCATCTTTGAATACAATATATCCAGCCGCCATAGCAGATGCCATTTCAGCCACTGTGGTTGTACAGGTTATCTCATCATAAGGACGAGGATCTGTTCCGCCTTTGAGGACATATTTTCTCATATAAACTTCCGCACTGCCCCACCATACATGGTCAAATGCGTCATCACCGATAGTTCCGATAACCTTGTCCCCAAGATCACATCCGGCAACAAAATCAAGTCCCCACTGAAGATTTTTCAGATAAAGGTCGTAAAGACCGGCATTTTTTACAGCGTCTTTATACTGCATAAGTCCCCATGCCATTATAGTTGCTGTGTAAGCATTTGTCAGTGAAAATTTAAGATGATCTCCAGCATCGAACCAACCGCCCGGTACAACATCATTTTCCATTGAATCTGCTCTCCATGAAACTTCGTTCCAGTCCGGAAGAACGCCTGCCTGCTGAACCTCATAGAAAAACATGGATTTCTGCAACGCTTCCCCGTAATTGTAATTTGATTCTTCCGCATACACAGGAGCCGTTTCCACAACCGCCGGAGCAACTGCCGCAAGAGAAGAAACTGACATAGCAGCCGTCACCAGAGCTGCAATTACCTTTTTCATCACATTACCTCCGTTTCTGCCGTCATATACAATATATCACAGCACAAATAAAATATATTCTTAAACACACCGAAGAATGCCAATGAAAAATCACTGACATTCTTCGGATAAAAACTCACTTAAATTGATTACTAATTTACAGCTTTTCCCAGATCACTTTCGCTGAATGTTCCTATAACAACACCTATGAGCATATTGCTGTCTTTCAGGTCAATTACACCGTCAATGTTGCAGTCAGCATTTGCCTTTGCAACAGGTTTAAGATCGTATTCTGTACTGCTCAGGATGTATTTGTTCAGAAGCACGATATCTGTTGCTGTAATAATATCATCACAGTCAATATCACCATATTTTGTAGGCTGTACCGGATTCTCCGATGTAGTTTCTGTTGTTTCAGGTGTAGTGCTGATCTCAGATGCTGTTGTTTCTTCTGTCGGTTCAGTTGTTTCAGTTGTTGTAACTGTTGTAACAACGGTTGTGGTGGTTGTTTCAGTTGGTTCTGTTGTAACAGTTGTTGTAACAACAGGCTGGTCACCCTTGTACCACTTGCCGAATTCATAATCAGAATTTATTTCATCAGCGTTTTTAACGATACTGTCAAGATCTGAAGCATCGCCGCCATAGAGATTTAAAAGACCTGCACATGCAAGTGCGAAACAAGCGTTATAGTCAAGTGCAGGCTCTGTTGACTGATACTGATCCCAGTAGTCTGTATATGTACATTCACTGTCTGTCGGACCGCCTACCAGTGCACCATAAAGCACGTGAGACATACCTGTTTTGTTAGGATTTGCAGCTCTATGATGTACCTGCTGTGGCCACTTTTCACCATATCCAAGCAGGAAGCTTGTAGACTTCTGATTGTTTCCGAGCAGATAATCCATCTGATATTTTGCACCCAATGCGTACTGTGAAGTTGCATCTCCCTTTGCAAGTCCCATAGCTACCATCTGAAGTGCACAGTTATAACGTGATGCGCCCCAGCCTGCTGCATTATACTTACTTGTTGAAAGTCCGCCCTTGTTATTGAGTTCAAATGTCATTTCATTTGCAAATGTCTGGTCACCTGTGACATAGTACATAAGTGTTGCATAGCCTGACCATACCTTATCCCAGCAGTAAAGATGGTAATCATAGTACTGGCTATTATAAACACCATTTCCTGTAGGCTTGTATGTAGGGAGTGAAGCTTCGCCATTTACATAGAGCCATGCCTGTGCAAGAGCAAGGTCATCAATATATGTATCAGACAGGCTGTACATTCCGCTTGTTGTATCCTTCATACCTGTATGTTCAGATGCAAATTTATAAAGAGCATTAGCATATTTAAGGCACTTTGAAGAATATTCAGGAGAAATTTCTTTAAGAACATACGCTGAACCTGCAAGTGCTGATGCCATTGTAGCTGTTGCAGCAGAGTTATTGTCAGAAGCTGTCAGCCAGTATGTCGGACGATTATATGTCTGTTTTTCAGGTGATTCCCATGTTACATTATGGTCTGTCTGGTCAGCAACTGTCGCACAAACTGCATATACATTTCCTGAATCATCAAGATATGTTGTCTTCATAAGATAATCACAGGTTTCTTTCAGAATATCATAAAGATGATCTTCACAACCTGCCTTTGCATAAGCACCCGGATTCATATAATATGACATAGCAAGTGAAGATGCGGCAAATCCCATTGTAACATTGAATTTTACATGGTCTCCGGCATCGTGATAACCACCGCTTACATCAACTGTATTGCTTCCGCCGTTAGCTTTTTTTATAAGTTCCTTTTCAGTACTTCCAAGTCCGTTCGCATTATCAAGAGAAGCTTCAGCATCATATGTATGACAATTGCCTCTCCATGTCAGCGGATTGTCATCAACTTCTGTTCCGCACTGGTTTGCATCAAAAAAGTAAAGTGACATTGCAAGTGCTTCTGCGTAATTCTGTCCGTCAGCAGCTACAACTGCTGAATAGTTTGCCACGTTGACAGATGCACAGGAAAACAATGTTGCTGCACTAACTGCACATGCAAGGGCACGTTTAAAGCGAGAAATCTTTCCCATTTATTTCTACCTCCCAAAGAAATAATAAAACTGTTTACTTATATTCATCATTTTATCACATTACAACTATATATTTCAATGTTTTTTCAAGCATTTTATAAATATTCCACAAAATGCACAAAAATCCATATCAGAATTAGTACATATTATCAATCAGACTTTTCATAATGTTTGACAGTACTTTCAAATCGTGATAAAATAAAAACAATCTTGATTTATGGTGATGATAAACATGACTTTACAGCAATTAAAATATGTGATTGAAATAGCTCAGTGCGGCTCTATAACAATGGCGGCACAGAAACTTTTTATAACTCAGCCGAGCCTTTCAAAAGCCGTTTCCGACCTTGAAAAGGAAATGGGAATATCCATCTTCTGCCGAAGCAGCAAAGGTGTGATTCTTTCGGATGACGGAACAAAATTTCTGTCATATGCCAGGCAGGTAATCGAACAGGCAGAGCTGCTCGAGCAAACGTATAAGCACGGTTCTCCTTCAAAAAGAATATTTGCCGTATCGTCCCAGCACTACGCATTCGCTGTCAATGCATTTGTTGCACTTATAAAGGAATATGGCGAGGACAAATATGAATTTTCATTTCGTGAGCTGCGAACAAATGACATTATAGAGGATGTAAGAACGATGCGCAGTGAACTTGGAATAATCTTTCTGAGCAAGTTCAACCGTGAGGTTATACAGAGAATACTGCAAAGCAATGACCTGCATTTTGTCAGTCAGTTCACAGCAAAGCCACACGTTTTTGTAAGCCGGAGTAATCCTCTTGCCAAAAAGAAGCTTGTCCTGAGGAAGGATCTTCTTGAATTCCCAAGACTTTCATACGATCAGGGAATAAACAATTCCTTTTATTTTTCAGAAGAACTGCACAGTACAGATGAAAGCCCGAAAAGCATTGTTGTTTCTGACCGTGCTACACTTTTCAATCTGCTTATAGGACTTAACGGATATACTATTTCATCAGGAATTCTCAGCAGTGACTTAAACGGAACGGATATAGTTTCAATTCCTCTTGAAAGCGATGAAGAAATGGATATAGGGTATATTTATACACTCCAGCGACCGCTCAGCGAAATTGCACAAAGCTATATCGAGCATCTCAGAAAATACATTGAAAACTATCAGAAAAAATAATGACAAAACAAATTCAGGGTACTTCAATCAAGAAGTACCCTTTTATTTTAATGTATTTTCTCAAACACTGGAATTATCATTGCTATTTCCGCCAAAATTCCCGTTCTGCGGCATTCCGCCCTGCGGTGCGTTTCCATTTCCATTGTTATCCGGAGGTGTCATTCCGCCGGGAGGTGTCATATTTCCTCCGTCTGAACCATTGCCGTCAGGCATTTCAGGCATATCTGAAGGCTTGTCACCTCCGCCGAGCATTCCTCCTCCGCCCATCTGACCAACTGTTCCGTCACCTACAGATGTAACGGGACTTTCAGCTGTTACTGTTCCAAGAAGTTCCCCTCCGGTATAACTGCCACCGGATATAAATCCGTTTTTGTTGTCTCCGCCAGAAGTTCCGCCGTAATAAACGCTGTATTCACTGCCTGATTTAATTTCCGGAGCGCTGATAACCACTGACGAATATTCTTTGGACGGCTGGAATGACAATATGACATTTCCATCAGAATCCTTCACGCAGACTGAAGAAGTCTGAGTCTGGGCAAATCCAAGTGAAAGTGAATATTGTGTTGAATTGTCCGAAGGCAGCTCAGCCATCTGGGAGCTTCCTGCCGCAACAAGAATTCCTCCTGCAACGACTATTTCGCTTCCGGAATCAAGTGCACCGTCTCCGCCGCTGACAGGCCCGTCAACTATAACAGTGCCGCCGTTTATATTCAAAACTCCGTTTGAGTCAAGACCGTCACCACTTGCATTTACATAAACATAACCACCATTTATATTCAGTTCACAGTCAGATGAAACATCTCCGAATCCTCCAGGCTGCATACTGCTTCCGCTGCCGTCACTTGCATTAAATCCGTCATCTGATGACATAACACTTATATTGCCGTTTTCAACATTTATAACCTTTCCTTCTATGCCCTCATAGGAAGTTTTTATATCAATGTTTCCGCCATTTATTGTAAGTGTTTCATCTGAATGGATTCCGTCATTGCCCGAACTAAGTGTAAGCGTACCGCTGTTTATATCAATATTTCCGTTTGAATGAACGCTGTCATCTTCACATACCGCAGTAATAACGCCATCATTTATCGTTATGCAATTTCCTGCTTTAAGTCCCTTTTTGCTTTCTTCGGTTTTGTTCTGATTTCCTTCCTGTGTCATTCCGCCGCCAAATCCGCCAAAACCGTTATTACCGGTGCTGTTTCCACCGTTGTCAGCACTGCTGTTGTCTGGGTTTTTATTATCAGATGATGCAGAAGTGTTTAATGTTCCGCTTGTGAGATTGAATTCACCGCCGTTAATTTCAAGTGTATTTTCTGCCTGAACTGCATCATAAGCGGCTGTAATGTCAAAGTTTCCGCTTTCAAAAACAATGTATCCCTTATCGGCATTATCAGAGTTTGAGGATTTTATACCGTCCTGCTGTGAATTTATTTTTATATCTGCATCAAGGACTGCAACGGAATCCTTTCCTTTTATAGCATTTCCCGCAGATGTTATATCAAGACTGCATTCCGCTATACGCAGGTCATCCTTTGTGGTGATTCCCTCATTATAATTTGCGGTTATTTCAAGAGAACCGCCACCGTTCAGCGACAAATCATCCTTGCTGAAGATTACAGCGTCCGGTTCATTCTCCTCGCCGTTTTCATATTTGTACTCTGTACCATCGGAAAGTTTGTTGGAAGAACCGTCTGCGAGAGTTATGACAACTCCTCCGGATTTTTCAACATAAAGCGGTGAATATGTTGAAGAATTTATCTCTGCACCATTTAATACGATATGGACAAACTCATCGCAGTTTACATATATACGTCCGTCAGAAAGTTTTCCTGTGAGCACATATGTTCCACCTTTGGTTATTGATATTACACCGTCTTTATATTCAGCCCCGCTTCCGGTTATTTTTGTACTGTCATCATTAAGAACAATATCTGCTGTAACATCACTGTAATCTGTAAGCAGGTCAGTTTCATCAAAATATTCAGTCTGTCCTGTAAGATTGCTCAGTGTCTTGGCCGATGCATCTGTTCCTGAAACGCTTTCTGCCGCTGAAGATACTGCTTCCGGACTTTCAGATGACTTGCTTTCTCCGGTACAGCCTGTCATTCCCACTGAAACAGCTGAAACAAAAATGAGTGCAAATAATATTGCCTTTAATTTTTTCATTAAAATCACGCCTTTATCTAAAAGATGCACCTCCGTGATTTCTTTTATCTTTATGATTATAATTTAACACAGCAATGTTAAATCTGTGTGAAATAATCCTGTTAATTAAAAGAAAAAGTGTATCTGCCAAAAACAGATACACCAATAAATTCTGAATTATTTGCTGTAATCCTTAAAGCTTATATTAAGGTCTACATCGCCCTCAATACCAGGAACACGTCCGGTACTTGTATACTGCCACATATCAAAATCATAGTAATATGTAGGTTCAGTATTATATTCAGCCAGCCAGAAGTCATAATCGTTCAGTCTGTTAAGATCAAGCTTGAAAATGCTGGTACGCTTATTCTGATATATCATCGGCGTATATCCTGCATTCTTAATGGTTTCGCAAAACGCAACACAGCAGTCTGTCAAAACATCAACCGAAATATTGTCTGTTCTTGCAGTGTCATCATAAATTATCTCCCAGTCATACACAACAGGATAATTTACATCAAGACCATCAAGACTTTCTATAACCAGATTCGCTTCCTCAACAGCTTCTTCAGCGGTTATCGCCTGCGAAAAGAAATACACTCCGGCATCAAGTCCGGCATCTCTTGCTCCCTGAATATTTTCAACGTAATTTTCATCAAGCTGAGCCTCGCCCGTTCCGTATCCTCTGTATCCCAGACGAACCATTGCAAAATCTATTCCGGATTCCTTTACCTTTGCCCAGTCAATATTGTCCTGATGCACAGAAACGTCCACACCGAGAAGTGAAGTTATTTTTGAATCCTCAACATAGAATTTTCTTCCGTTTCTTGATTTGAGCTGGTCGATATTCTTTGAAAATGCAGGTACATTTTCCAGAACAGGTATCCATATTTCACCATATGTTCCGTCCTCAAGAAGTATCTTCTTTCCGCTGAGTTTATAGTAATTATCGTTCACCTTACGTTCAACGCTTTCTTCGCTGTCCGTAACAGTATCAGCTGTCCCCATGGTTTCAACCGCCTTATCTCTGCCACGATATAAAAATACAACAGAAATAGTAAGGAAGATGATAAGAATTGCTTCTATTATAATAAGTATAGTCTTTATCGCTGATTTCATTTATGTATCCAGAGCCGTTTTAAGACTCTCTCCTTTCGATGAAATAAAATAATATATTCAAACTATACTGTAATCATAACACATTTTTCTGTAAATTACAACCCGTTAACCGAAAACTCTGTCAGAAAAAATCTTCCGCATAAATTTTATACGGAAGATTTTACTTTTATTTACTTTTCACAGCACTGTGCAATAAGCTCTGCCGCTTTTTCTGTTCCCAGAACACTGCTGTCTATCACAAGGTCATAGTTGCTCATATCACGCCAGTCCCTGCTGAAATTCATTCTGTAATAGTTACTTCGTTTCTTGTCATACTTTTTCAAAACACTCTTAACATCAGAAGCACTTATTTTATAAACTTCCTCAGCTCTTTTTATTCTGTAATCAATATTCGCATGAACAAAAACTTTCAGAACATCTTTTCTTTCCTTGATTGCAAATGCCGCACATCTTCCGACAAACACAGCCGGACCTTCTGCCGCAATCTCTCTTATGGTTTCAATTTCATCAGCATTAAGTTTTTCAGCCGCTGTTGCCTTTCCGAGAGAACCGTTTGACATACCGGAAATCTTATAAAGGGAATACAAAAAGCTTCCCTGAGGATTCTCCTCCATTTCTTCTATATAATCAACAGAAATGTTTTCACGCTGAGCTGTTTTTTCGAGTATTTCACGTCCGTAGCAAGGTATACCCAGCTTTTCAGCAGCAAGCGTTCCTATTTCCTGTCCGCCGCTTGCATATTCTCTTTCAATAGCAATATAATTATACTTCATATTCCAAACGCTCCCTTACGATGCCTTTTCAAACTGACTGTTATAAAGTTCTGCATAGAATCCGCCCTTTGCAAGAAGATCCTTATGATTTCCGCTTTCGATTATATCTCCGTCTTTCATTACAAGGATAAGGTCAGCGTTCTTTATGGTTGAAAGTCTGTGAGCAATAACGAATGAAGTTCTTCCTTCTGTCAGCTTATCCATAGCTTCCTGAATCTGTATTTCAGTTCTTGTATCAACAGAACTTGTTGCCTCATCAAGAATAAGAAGCGGTGCATTTTCTATCATGGCTCTTGCAATAGTTATAAGCTGTTTCTGACCGGCTGAAAGATTTGCCTTGTCATTGAGAACTGTGTCATAGCCGTCCGGAAGTGTTCTTATAAAGTGGTCTATTCCGACAGCCTTGCAGGCTCTGTCTATTTCTTCATCGGTAACGCCTGTTTTGCTATATACTATATTTTCTCTGATAGTGCCCTCAAAAAGCCATGTATCCTGCAATACCATGCAGAAAAGATCATGAACATTTTCTCTTGTCATCTTATTTGTCGGGATTCCGTCTATGAGAATTTCTCCTGAATTGAGTTCATAAAAACGCATAAGCAGATTTACCATTGTGGTTTTTCCTGCACCGGTAGGACCGACAATTGCAATTTTCTGTCCTGATTTTGCGTGTGCTGAGAAATTATGAATGATTATCTTGTTCTTGTCATATCCGAATTTAACATTCTTAAATTCAACATCGCCCTTTGTATCTTCCTTTTTAAGAAGCGTTGTTTTACCGCTCTCATCTGTAAGTTCTTCCTCGCCGAGGAATTCAAAAACTCTCTCAGCTGCTGCAGCTGTTGACTGAAGGCTTGTTGCCGCCTGAGCTATCTGTGAAAGCGGATTTGTAAACAGACGAATATAAATCATAAAGGCAACAATTACACCAAATGTAATCTTGTCATGCATGAACAGTGACGCACCGACTACACATACCGCAACATATCCGAAGTTTCCGATGAAGTTCATAAGCGGCATCATGAGTCCTGACATAAACTGTGATTTCCATGCACTGTCATAAAGCTTGTCGTTGATTTCCTCAAATTCTCTTGTAGCTTTGTCAACGCCGTTATATACCTTTACAACATTGTGTCCGGAATATACTTCCTCGATGTGACCGTTTATTCTTCCGAGCTCACGCTGCTGCCTGATAAAGTGTTTCTGGGATTTTGACATAATGAACATCATAAGTCCGAAACCGATAATTGTTGTCAGAACGGCTGTCACTGCCATAATCCAGTTGGTATAAAACATCATTATGAGTGAACCTAAAAACATTGTTACAGCAGTTACGAGCATACCAACGCTCTGGTTCATTGTCTGACCGATTGTATCGACATCGTTTGTAACACGGCTCAGCACATCACCGATACTCGTCTTATTATAGTAGCTGAGCGGAACTTTATTTATTTTATAAGAAATTCCCGTTCTTAAATCCTTGGTAACTTTCTGAGTTACTGTCGCCATAATGAATCCCTGAATATAGTTGAAAATAAATCCGAGGGAATACAGAACAACAAGTGTAAATGCGATATCCTCAACACCATCAATGTCAATTCCATTCATAAGTCCCTTCTGGATAATATCTGTCATATCCTGAAGTTTATTCGGACCTATGAGTGAGAAAACAGCAGCTGCCATCGCAAGCAGAACCGCAATTATAACTGCCGGAAAAAATCTTTTGCAGTGAACCGCAAGTTCCCCGAGAGCTTTTTTCAGATTCTTCGGCTTTTCGCCGCCGGACTGCATTCCCGGTCCGCGTCTGTTATTTGCTTTATTACTCATTTTCCAGTTCCTCCTTTGAAAGCTGTGATAATGCTATCTGACGGTAAACCTCACAGTTTTTCAGCAGTTCTTCATGAGTTCCCATACCTGCAACTTCACCCTTTTCAAGAACAATTATGCAGTCTGCATCTTTAATTGTACCGATTCTCTGTGCAACAATAAGACTTGTCGTTCCCGAAGTTTCCTTTTTGAGTTCAGAACGCAGGATACGGTCTGTTTTATAGTCAAGTGCTGAGAATGAATCGTCAAAAATGTATATTTCCGGTTTTCTGCATACTGCTCTGGCAATTGCAAGACGCTGTTTCTGTCCGCCGGAAATGTTGCTTCCACCCTGTGCGATAGCACCGTCATAGGTATTTTCCATCTTTTCAACGAATTCTGTACCCTGAGCTATTTCAACTGCCTTTTTAATTTCCTCATCTGTATATTCTCTTTCATCTGCATTTTCACCGTATCCGACGTTACTCTTTACAGTACCGCTGAACATAACGGCTTTCTGAGGAACATATCCGAGTTTATCATTAAGCGATTTGATATCATAATTTCTGACATCAATACCGTCAACCAGAACCTCACCTTCAGTCGCATCATAAAATCTCGGAACAAGATTGATAAGTGTACTCTTACCGCTTCCTGTTGAACCGATAAACGCAACAGTATCTCCCTTGTTTGCTTTAAAGCTTATGTTTTTCAGAACATAATCAGAAGCATCAGGATACTTAAAGCTTACATTTCTGAATTCAACAGTTCCCGTAACCGACGGGTCTGTTTCCTTAACATTTCCGTTGATAATCTTCGGTTTCGTACTCAGTACTTCATTTATACGCTTTGCAGCAACCATTGCTCTCGGCATTATAATGAATATCATTACAAGCATCATGAACGCCATAACAACCTGAACAGCGTATGATGTAAATACTGTCATATCAGCAAAAAGGTCAACTTTGTTCTGAATATCAACAGCATCATTTATAAGATAAGCACCAACCCAGTATATTGCAAGTGAAAGTCCGCTCATTATAAGGTTCATACCCGGCATCATTATCGCCATTATTCTTGTAGCAAAAAGAAGTGTTGACGTTACCTTTTTATTGGATTTGTCAAACTTATTCATCTGATAATTTTCTGCATTGTATGCTCTTACAACTCTTATTCCGGTAAGATTTTCTCTTGTAACACGGTTGAGGTCATCTGTCAGTACCTGGAGCATCTTGAACTTAGGCATAGCAAAAAGAACAACTATTCCGATTATAATTACCAGAACAACAACAGCACCGCCGGTAACTGCTGTCCACTGCCAGCTTTTACCTAAAATCTTCAGAATAGCCCAAACAGCAAGAATAGGTGCTTTGATAATAACTTGAAGTCCCATTGCAATAGCCATCTGAACCTGAGTTATATCGTTTGTTGAACGTGTAATAAGACTGGCTGTTGAAAATCCGTTTATTTCCTCCATAGAAAAGGCTGAAACCTTTGAAAACATTTCAGAACGCAGTCTCTTGGAAAGTCCCGCAGCAATCTGTGCCGCAAAAAATCCTACAATACAGGAAAATGCAACACTTCCGAGTGCACAGAAAAGCATCTTTGCACCGGCTATCAGAACGTCTGACATCGTACTGCCTTCCGTCATTACAAATGTTGTAATGTCTGACATATAATCCGGAAGTCTCAGGTCAAGCCATACCTGCCCTACGACGAAAACAAGGCTTCCGAAAACCATAAGCCATTCTTTTTTCCGAAAATACCTGAACATTTTTAGCATTTTATCATTCTCCCTCGCATAAATTTTAAAACTGTCATTCAAGATTTTTTCTAATCTTATCTAATGTACCCCTGAATGTTTCCAGTTCTTCATCGCTCAAGCCGTTAAAAACAACGTCACACATATCATCAAAATTCCTGTCCATCATCTCATGTATTTTTACAGCTTTCGGAGTCAGAACAAGCTTTTTAAGCCTTGCGTCATAATCAACACTCTCACGCCGTATGAGATCCTTCTGTTCCATAAGTTTGAGTATTTTTGAAACTGTGGAACGTCTTATAAGAAAGTTTTCCTCAAGATCCCGCTGAAATACATCCCTGTCATGATTTCTGCTGATATACCCGATAACCCATCCGTTTGTACCGGTCATTTTATCGGCATACTTTTTTGCATTGGAACTGTCTGCAAAACGTTTTAACAAATTTGTAAGCGTTATGAATTCCAATAATATAACCCTTTTCTCACTCACTGATTTTAACGCACCGCCTTTCAATTTGTTAGCTATCTAACAGTAAGCTTGCTAACTATTATAGCATTATGTTTTTTAATTGTCAAGTGTACCAAATAAATTTTCATCTTTTTATCATATTTGCACAAATCCTCATCAAAACAAAGCAAAAAACTCTCCCTGTCATAAACAGAGAGAGTTTTCTATAATTAGGTGTGAGTATGAAATAGTCTGTAAATTATGTGAGGTATCAGCCCCATCCGCCCGGGCGCTGATTTCCGCCGCCCGAACTGCTGCTGATCGTTGTTCCTCCACTGATTGTTCCACCGTAGCCTGCTTTCATGTTTTCGTTTGCGGAGCTTACTGAGAAGTATTCAGCACCGGTAACTGTGCCGCCGCTATAGCAGGTAACGCTACTTTCAGAAGAGCACATTACCATTTCCTGTGAAGCATTTGCAAATGTCATCGTTGCGATAACGCTTCCGTTTGAATCAGCAAATGTAACAGTTGAACCTGCACTTATTGAATCAGTTGTAAGGAAACTGTACTTTGCAGGAATGCTCTCGCTGAACATATCGCTGCTTCCTCCGGCAACAACAACACCGCCATTATAATTCCATGTACTGTCGCAGTCGATAGGTGAGTTTCCGCCGCCTGTCTGTGAAACGAATACATATCCGCCGTTTACCGTAAGAGTTCCGTTGGAGTCAAGGCCGTCACCACCGGCATTTACATAAGTATAACCGCCGTTGATAACGAGTGAATAATCGCCGCTCATTGAGCCGCCCTGTCCCCAGCCGCCAGGACCTTGTGTTCCTGAACTGTCCGAACCGCCGGCAGCATTATATCCGTCATCGCTTGATGTTACCATAACAGTTCCGCTGTACTGTGTAACGCTTGAACCTTCAAGTCCCTCATATGATTTTATTACATCAATATAAGGTGTGGAATAATCTGTTTCTTTGCCTTCTGTACCAACTACAAGAGCTGTGTCTGCGTGTATCGCATCATCTCCTGAAGAAAGCTTCAGATTTCCTCCGGTAACATTTACGTTTGTTGCGTGAACACTGTCATCTGTTGAATCAATGTCAAATGTACCGCCGAGAATGTTTATAGTTCCCTCAATAGTTGCAGATGTTTCATCATCTGTGCATCCGGCTTTAAGCCCCTTTGCACTTGTATCATCTGATGTGGTCGAGCCGCTGTTTCCTCCCCAGCTGCCGCCACCCCAGCCGCCACCGCCTGGCTGGTCTGAACCGCCGCTTGATGACTGCGGAGCAGTAGTTTTAATTGTAATATCACCGTCATTTACTGTAAGGAGCTGTGATACCTGAATACCATCAGAGTATGCTGTGATGTTTACAGTTCCTCCGTTCACTTCAACATATCCTTTTCCGGAAGTTGTATCAGTTTCAGTACTCTTTATGCCGTCGCCGCCCTTTGCTTTTACAGTAACATTCAGACCGCTGTAATCAGTATCGTCAGGATTTCCGATTCTTACAGAATCTTTTCCTCTGATGCCGTCATCTGCGGCTGTAACATTAAGATTTCCGTTATTTATGCGGATATCATTTTTGCAGACGATAGCATCTTCGCAGTTGCCGTTTACATTAAGTGTGCCCTTGCCTTTGAAAGTTATATCGTCACGGGCATATATTGCACCAACACCACTGTCAGCATTTGTATATGAAGTACCGTCTGAAATAGTATTTACTGTTCCATTCTTTGCCGAAATTGAGCACTTGTCGCCAACAGTTTCAATATAAACAGGCGATGTTGAAGTGTTTGTAAGGCTCATTCCCTCAAGTGAAAGTTCAACAAGACCGTCTGCATAAGTTGTTTTATCTACATTAACAACAATCTGTCCTTCTTCCATTTCACCTGTTACAATATAAGTTCCCGGTTCGGAAATAGTAACAGTTTTAAGATCTGCACTTACTGATGCACCGCTTCCGCTGAAAGTAATTCCCGAATTGCTGAGTGTAATTGTATTATCCTCAGTTACAGGTGTTTCAGTCATAGCTGTTACATTATTAAATGTGCCGACTGTTCCGGACTTACTAAACTCTCCGGCTGCCGCAGCACCATCATGAGTCATCTGTGCCCCACCTGTATAAACAGTATATTTTCCGTCAGCAAGAGCTGAATTACAGATAAGTACATATGTATATTTCTTGTCAGGAGTTGCTGAAACAACTTCTGTACCGTCTTTTTTAACTGAGATTACCTGCTTGTCAATTTTCTCTGAATAGTTCAAAAGCATTGAATCAACCTTGATACCTGCGGTATTGGTAAATTCCTCATTGCTTGTTGCAACAATGCTTCCGCCTGTTATCTCAGCATTATATCCTTCGCCTGTTGTCAGGCTGCGTTTACCATAAGCATAAACTTCAGCAGTTCCGCCGATGCTGATATAAGTTTCTGCCTGAACTGAGTCCTTGTCAGCCTTTGCAGTAACCTTTCCGCCTGTAATGCTTACATAGCCTTTCTTTGATTTTATCGCATCTCCGCCCTTGGCATTGACGTTTACAGTACCGCCTGTTACAGAAACATATCCTGTTTCAGAATTTGATATAATTCCGTCTGCACCTGTATCAGTATCATCAGCAGCACATGTTACTTTAAGCTTTCCGCCTCTTATTACAACAGATTCCTTTCCTTTTACAGCAGCTCCCGAAGAATCAACGCTGTTATGATTAACAGTTATATTTCCTGCGTTGATTCTAAGGTTATCATTACTTGTGATGGAATACAGGTAATTGGAATTGACTGTAAGAGTTCCGCTGCCGTTAATGGTAAGATCATCCTTTGAATAGATGGTCGAATCAGCTTCAGCATCTGTATACGTTTCTGTGTCATTAAGGACGTTTTCTGTTCCGTCAGCCAGATTTATAATAGTTTCGCCAGCATTTACAACGCAGACCGGTGCATTTGTCGAGCAAGTAACATCTACACCGTTCAATACCAGTGACACCGTATCGGTATCGGAGGCGTTTACATATATCTGACCGTCTGACAGCGTACCGTCAATATAATATGTACCGCCTGATGTAATTGTAACGACCTTATTTTCTGAACTGAGTTCCATGCCTTCGCCCTCAACAGAAATATATGTTTCGTTGAGATGAATATAATTCGCATCTGATACTGATGCGCTGATTGCAATTCTTTTAAGACTTACAAGGTCAAAAACATTGACCTCATTATCTCTGTTTAAATCTGCTGATGCACCGTCCGGAAGACTTCCTTTTCCGGCAAGATAATTCTGAATCAATGAAATATCCTTTGCATCAACAGTTCCGCTTGAATCAATATCCCCAAGTACAGCCGCAGAAACAACTGAACTGCTTCTGCCAGCAACAGCTGTATTAAGACCGATTCCGCCTGCAACAACAGCCAGTGCAATTATTCCGGCAATTGTTTTCTGCAAACTTTTTTTCCCTGACATTTCTACCCTCTCCTTTTATATTATGATTTTAAATAACGTTTCCAATTACCTTATGATGTTATTTTAAATCAGTTATCTTAAATTAATCTTAAAAATATCATAAAAACTTTAATATAAATTAAGATTTTTTAAAGAAATAATACAAAAAAGAGGGCGAAATATACCGTTTTATTATATTTTTATTTTACATTATTATATGTTACCCATTCATAGCTTGCAGTAAGCGGAGTTTTTCCGTCATAAGCATTAAGCCATGAGTCAACGCCTGTTCCCGGCCATACATTCATCATTATTTTACTCGGTGTTGAAGGGATATCGTTTGTAACTGTGTGAACGGCCTTTCCGTCAACATACCATGTAATATGGTCGGACTGCCAGTCGAAACCGTAGGTATGGAATCCCTGAGATGCATCAAATCCAAGGTCGTACATATATTCATGTCCACCCTTGCCGTTTGTGAAGTAGTTGAACTGAACCTTTGTAGTATCCTTGCCGAGAATCTCAACATCTATTTCGTCCCATGGATTGTTGTCCGAAGGGCCTGTATAGGTAAAGAACGAAGATACAACGCCGTTATTTTTTATTGCCTTCATTGAGGTTTCATAATAACCGTAGCCGTAAAAATCATTTGTTCTGTATTCTGCTCCGGAATACTGATACTGTCCTGATGTATCGTTGTTGATCGTCAGATTCAAAGCATTACCGGAAAACGAAGTATTATTTTTTCTCCACACGCAATTGAACATTGAACCGTTTGACCAGCCGTCTGATGCATAGAACAACGGAGTTTCGCCCTTTCTGAAATCTGCAAACATCGTAGCGTTTTCATTCGGGCTTCCATTTGATTCAGTTTCCTGTTTTGTTGTAACTGTTGTTGCTGTGGTTGTCTGTTCTGTTGCAGCCACAGTGGTTGCCGTTGTTGTTACAGGTTCTGTCGGGTCTGTGCCTGGATTGCTGCTGCCGGAATTTTTTATAATCTCACGCTTCAGCATAATAAGGTCAATGACATTCACCTTATCGTCATCGTTCATATCAGCATTTTCAAGCTGTTCATCTGTAAGAGTTTCAGAACCTGCAAGATATTTCTGCAATAATACAGCATCAGAAACTGTAACCTTTTCATCAAGATTCACATCGCCTTTTAATGTTTCATCTGCTGTTTTATTATCAGTGAGAGAAAGCAGATAAGTAAGCGGAGAGTTCCAGTAAATTGTTATTTCGTTTGTGGAATAGCTTTCAGAATGGTCGATATAACACTTTGCTTTTGGAGATTTTGCAAGATATGCTTTAGCCGCATCATCTTCAAGAGCAGAGTTTACTCCGCCTACAAGCATACCCTTCATAGCAGTTTTCTTAGCCATTGAAGGACGATGATGAGGATTTTTCGGCGAAACAGTTCCGTAGCCTGTCACATAGCATATACCATTCGGATTGTTTCCGAGAAGATAGTTCAAGTTGCCTTCAGCTACTTTATTGTATGATTCATCGCCTGTAATCCCGTATGCCAGCCCAAGAATAACGCCTGCATTTGCGATTGTCATGTTACTGCCCCAGTTGAATGACGAAACAGAAACAGGATATGAATTATAACTGGATTCTTTTTTGAATTTATCTGCTTCTTTAATCACAGTATTTTTAGCATTTGTATAGACACCTGAATTTTTATCAATGCCGTCCATTGTAAGAAGTGCTATATTTCCGTAATCGCCGACAGTTGACCAATCAAGACCGGATTTTGCATACATTGAATTAAGCTTGTCAAGATATTTTGATTCGCCTGTTGCACGGTACATCTGAGCCGTTGCCCAGTAACGTTCGTCGCTGTCATTACTGTCATTATAAGCACCCGTTGTAATATCCTCCGGATTTTTAAATATCAGACTTGTATTGTTTTCAAGGAACGTCCATGCATTTTCAGCAGCTGAAAGACACTGCTGTGCGAAGTCTTTATCAATTTCCTTATAGAATTCATACGCCATAGCCATTGACGCACAGAAATTTGCTGTTGCTGTTGTGGAAACAGGAGTAACAATAAGTTCTGCTGTTTCATTCTCCGGCATTACATATCCCGGGAAATTCTCGCAGGTCACTTTATGATAAACACCGCCGGAAGATGACTGCATTTTCAGCATCCATTCAAGTTCATATCTTGTTTCATCAAGAATATCAGGAATTCCGTTGCCGCTTTCAGGTATACCAATATTGTCGCTGTAAAGATCAGGATTCGCATCATAAGCATATAAAAGATCCGCTACTGCTTTAGCCGCAGGAACAACATATCTTCCATAGTCGCCTGCATCATGCCAGCCACCTGTAACATCGATGTAATCACTTGTTCCGTAAACCTTTGCTTTTGTGTTGTGACAGGCAACATGACCAAATGTTTCATCATTTATTTCTGTTCCGCATCGCTGAAGATAAAGCATTCTTACAGAATCGTCAAGTAAATTCGTATAAACATTATTTCCTATTTCAAATGTATAGGAATCTTTCAGATTTCCGCATTTTATATAGTATTTTCCCGGTGAAGTCACCTTTGAAAAATCACCGAACCAGTTTGTTTCATCCGCTGTAAAGTTTTTCTTTTCACCGTAAAGTTCACCTGTATAAACAGTTTCCTTCGTATCGGCATTTACAACGGAAAATTCCTTTTCATCTGTTACATCCCTGAATATGGCTATTTTTTCACTTTCAGGCTTATACCCAACCTGATTTATTGCTATTGACGGCTCATCAGCGTCAGATGTTCCATAGTTCACCTTGCTGTCATCAATAAGTTCAAGTGAAACATTGTCAAGGTATATTGTATGTTCAGGAAGTTCTTCGCCCTCATTTCCACAGTTGAAGCAAAGTTTCGCCATGGCATCCGTTTCCTGCTTCATCGTAAATGTATAATCAACCGTCTGAGGCTGAGATGTAAGACTGAGTTCCTTCCACGTATATGCCTGATATGTACCTCCATTCTGCTGTATCATCGCTTCAACTACCCTGTCAGCAGTCGAAGAAATATCAAATTTCAGACGGTATACGCCGTTCTGGAAAAGCGGAACGACACTGTACCCCATCTGTACAGAATAGTTAAGAGTTCCCACATTGGTTACATTAAGAGCGAGTTTCCCATTCTCTGTTCCGAGCGAACCGCTTCCGCCGCTCTCCTTATAGAAAGACCAGCCTTTTGTTCCGGTATCAAACGTTGAATTTGAAATAAGGTTTGATTCGGCACTTCCCACCACAGGAAGTACAGCCATTCCTGCTGTAAGGACAAGACATGATGTCACAACAGCAAGACATTTTTTCAGAAAATAGTATCGCATAAAAGCCTCCGTTCCGCCGTTTTTCGCAAACAGCATAAAATTCGTTTTATCGTTAAGATAAATATAGCATATAAACCATTTTATAAATATCAGATTTTTGCGAATTATATAATAATTTTGTTGCAAATTCAATAATTTTATGGTAAAATATCCTTGAAAGGATGATTTTATATGGATATTAACAAGGAACTTTCACACGCTGCCTTTTTAAACCGTGAATACAGTGTATCTCATCTTGCATACGAACGTGAAATGGCATTTTTTCAGAATATAAAAGCCGGTAATTACAGCGAGGTCAGACGTCTTTTCAAACCGCTCGACAGCGACGGTCTGGGACAAATCAGCGAAGACCCTCTCAGGAACATCAAATATCACCTCATAATCACCGTTGCACTTATAACAAGAAACTGTATTGAAGGCGGAATGGAAATGGAAGAAGCTTTCAACCTGAGCGATATTTACATACGGAGCATTGACAAATGCCACAATGAAAATGAACTTAAACTCCTGCACAGAGAGGTTGTTGATGATTTCACACAGAGAATGCAGATACTGTACAAGAACAGTCTGCATTCAAAAGCCGTTATTTTGTGCATCGACTATATCTATGACAACCTTCACACGAAAATCACTCTTGAAAGGCTGTCAGAAATTGCAAATATGAGTTGTTCCCACCTGTCAAGAATTTTTCATAAGGAAATGGGAATTACCATTTCAAAATACATTATCCAAAAAAGAATGGAAGCTGCTGAAAATATGCTCAAATTTACGGATTACAGCTGTATTGAAATTGCCAATTACCTGTGTTTCAGCTCTGAAAGTCATTTTATACAGACATTTAAAAAGCACTTGGGCATAACGCCCAAATGCTTTCGTGACAGTTATTTCAGAAAAGATCACAGCAATATCTTATGATTTCGCAGACATTATTGCTGAAAGGTCATGCTCAGGAGTATCAACCGGAGTAAGACCGAATTTTTCAACAAGAACATTCAAAACGCCCGGAGAAACAAACGCCGGTATCGTAGGCCCGAGATAAATATTTTTTATTCCGAGATACAAAAGGCTCAGAAGAATGCACACCGCCTTCTGTTCATACCATGAAAGGACAAGCGTCAACGGAAGGTCATTTACTCCGCATCCGAATGCGTCGGCAAGTGCAAGGGCAATCTTTACAGCACTGTATGCATCATTACACTGTCCGCAATCAAGAATTCTCGGAATCCCTTCGATATCTCCGAGGTCAAGGTCGTTTATACGATATTTTCCGCAGGCGAGTGTCAGTATTATTGTGTCCGGAGGAGTCATCTTTGCGAAATCTGTATAGTAGCTTCTGCTTGGTGATGCCCCGTCACAGCCGCCTATAAGGAAGAAATGCTTTATTTTTCCCTCTTTCACCAGCTTTACTATTTTTTCAGCATTTGATAAGACTGCATTGTGTGCAAAACCTGTTGTAACAATATGACCGCCGTTCATTCCGGTCATTTCCTTATCTTCATCATAGCCGCCGCATTCTATCGCTTTTTCTATTACCGGTGTAAAATCCTTATCATCACCGATATGCACAAGTTCTGGATATGACACAATTGAAGTTGTGAAAACCCTGTCGCAGTAACTCTGTCTTACAGGCATGATACAATTGGTTGTAAACAGAATCGGTGCAGGAATATTATGAAACTCAGACTGCTGATTCTGCCAGCCTGTTCCGAAGTTGCCTTTAAGATGAGGGTATTCTTTCAGTTTCGGGTATCCATGTGCCGGAAGCATTTCACTGTGAGTATAAATATTTATTCCCTTGCCCTTTGTCTGTTCAAGAAGAAGTTTCATATCATGAAGGTCATGACCGCTTACTACGATAAAAGGCCCTTTTTCTATGGTAAGCGGAACTGTTGTCGGAACAGGATCACCATAAGCATCTGTATTTGCCGCATCAAGCATAGCCATGCATTTAAAATTGACTTTACCCGTTTCCATAACAAGTTCAAGGAGAGCATCAGGAGAGGCATCTTCACCGATAAGCCTTAATGCCTTATAGAAAAAGTCAGTTACTTCCCTGTCTGTTTTTCCGAGAACCAATGAATGATAAGCATAAGCCGCCATACCCTTTATTCCGAAAAGCACAAGCGATTTCAGAGAACGGACATCTTCATGAGCGTCCCAGATATTTTTCATATCATAATCTTCAAAATGCTCTGAATTTATTCGTCCCTTTTCCTTTTCTATCTCGGTTTTCAGCTTTTTGATTGTCTCATTATTAAAGTTTACGTTTGTAATAGTCGTAAACAGACCTTTAAGAACAAGTTCATCTGTCTTTTCTGTCGGATTACCATTTTCCGCTGCTCTTGCAAGTCCTATCAATGCACCGATAAGCTCGTCCTGATAATTTGCAGTGTCTGCCTTTTTTCCGCACACACCTGTTTTACCTTCACAGCCTGTATTGTGAGCCGTCTGCTGACACTGAAAACAAAACATTTCATTCATAATGTAATCTCCATTCTGCCCTACATGGCATAAATTTATGAAGATATTTTATGGAATTTTTTATTAATTATACATTATGTTTTTGTTTTCCGCTACGGTTTACAATGTATATTCCCACACATACAAGAATTAGTGAAATCAGTCCCTTAATTCCGAATGCTCCGGATTCTTTGAGAACGATACCCGAAATTATCACACCGCACATAGGATTCATAAACCCGAATACAGCTATTTTTGAAACAGGATTATATTTCAGAAGTACCGACCAGAGTGAGTACGCAGCCGCAGATACAAAAGCCAGATACAGCAAAACCGCAACTGATGAAATGGTTATGTTTCCCATTTTTCCGCCAGCCACAGCACCAACTGCCCAGAGGACAACTCCGCCAAAGCAAAACTGCCAGCCGCTGAGCAAAACCGGATTTTCTCCGCCGGAATATTTTTTCATAAGCACTGAAGAAAATCCGCTTGCAACAGTACACAAAAAAATAAAGCCGTCACCGATAAAGCTGAATCCGCTTCCGGCAAGACCTCCGGAATTGATTACAATTATTCCGGCAAATCCTATAACACAACCAATGATTTTTCTTGCTGTCAGTTTCTCTATTCTGTAAACAAGCGATGAAATCAGTATTGCCATAAAAACATTCGCCGCTACAATTATCGCCGCCTTAACACCTGTTGTATGGGCAAGCCCTATATAATAGAAAAAATATTGCAGTATCGTCTGAAAAAGACTGATTATCATAATTTTCGGAATCGTTTTCTTCTTTGGTATAAGAATCTCCTTTTCTGTAATACTGCCGACAGCAAGCGCCATAATTCCTGCAATAAAAAAACGAATCCCCGCAAAAACAAGCTGATCCTGCCAGCGTGAAGCATCTATTCCGAATTTTTCATAACCTATCTTTACACCGGAAAATGCACTTCCCCACAGAGCCGAGCATATCAGTGCAAGAAATGCCGCCACCCACGTTTTTGTGAGCAGCAGTTCCTTCTTTGATTTTTCTTCCAATTCGTTCACCCTTAACTTTTCTGAGAATTATCATTGTATATAATTGCATTTGCATAGAACATCTTATCAGTCTGACTGGTTTTAATAATGCCATTATATTTTTCTACAGCATGTTTAACGCTGAGCAGTCCAAGTCCGTGTTCTCCTTCACGGTTCTTATCTGTCGGACTTTCAGGATTATATGTATTCTCCACACTTATTTTTATAATCCCCTTGTTATATGCACTCTTAACCGTCAAGCGCTTGTCATCTGTAAACTGCAAAGCATTTATTGCATTGTCAAGAAAGTTTCCAAAAATCGTTGTAATGTCAAATGTTGTTATTGCAAGCTTGTTCGGGAGATATATATCGCAGAATATTTCTGTTCCCATATCCTCTGCAACTGAAAGTTTGTAATTGAGTATACAATCTATATCATCATTTCCGGTAGCAACAATTTCTTTTGTTACGTTTGCAAAATTTTCAATCTGATCTATATAGTCCAGGGCAGCTTTATATTTCCCATTAGAAATAAGCTTTCTTATATCATACATATGATTAGTCATGTCATGCCTTAAAAGTTTCACTTTTTTCTGTGAACGGCTCATAATGTCCATCTGATTCTTATACTCAGTATTGATTGCTGAAATCATTTTCATGGTATGCTGAAGTGACAGGTTTTTCAGATCCTTGTCATACATATAGAAATTAAGGAAATTCACAAGAAGAAGTATAATCGAAACCATAAGACTTTTTGTGTTAAACTTGTCTATTGTCAGCTGTCCAACGGCAATTGTTCCGACAGAAACCAGAACAATAAACCATATATGATTGGATTTGAGTTCGGCATCCTTTTCCCGCACAAACTTTTTCAGAATAAAAACTATGATAAGCAAAACCACACTCTGAACAACGCCGTTTTCAACCAGCACTGAGTCTGAAGGCAGTACTGAAAAAACAAGAAGATCTACGAACATTCCAAGGGCACAGGCTGAAAATACGCTGAATATCTTCCGTCCCCAGAAAACTTCCCTGTACTGAAATGTTATCAGCAGCAGCGGAATTATATTTGTTGCAAGATTTACTATCAGGTTATTATAAATCAGAAATCCAAGTGAATTCAGCACATAATATCCCAGAAATGTTGAAACTTCAAGCCATTTACTAAGGCAGCTCTTTTTAAGCATTGTCTGAAAAAATATGTAAACTGAGTAAACGTGCAGAAGATTTGAAGATATATATAAAGCAGTTTCCATTTCTATCCCCCATTATTATATGATACTGTCCAATGCAATACGGTTGCGTACGTCCTCACGGTAATTACGGCTCACTTTTATTTTTTCGCCGTTTACAAGTTCAAGGTCAAGAAATGTGCTTTTCCTTATATGCTGAATGTTCACCATAACGCCTCTTTTCACCACTACAAACTGTTGTCTGAGTTTTTCAGCGGTTTCAGAAAATACCCCGTAAAATTCAATTACCCTGTCATGTGTATGCATCTGTATCTTCTTTCCGTGGCTTTCCAGATATATAATTTCATTTAAAGCTATGCGATATTTCGTGTTTTCATAGGTATATTCGAAAAATCTGTGACTCTGATTATAAAATGTCATATATTTTGAAAGACAGGTATAAACCCTTTCATCGCTTAATGGTTTCAAAAGAAAATTAAACGGCTGTATGTCAAAAAGCTCCATGGCATAGTCCTGTTTTGCCGATATAAAAACTATCTGCATTTTCATATCTCTGTAATAATTTCTTATTTTCTGGCTAAGCTCTATACCGCTCATTTCCGGAAATTCTATGTCAAGAAACACCAGTTTATATTCCTCGCCTTTTTCTATTGATTCCACAAATGCTTCGCATGAATCAAATACACTGCATACAATGTTGTAATCATATTTTACTGCAAATTTATCTATCAGCAGTTTAAGTTCCTGACAGACAATTCTGTTATCATCAGCAACAGCTATTTTTATCATTGTATATCACCCCTCTGTCTATATCATACCATAAAATCAATGTGACTTCAACAATAAAAGACAGGTATTTACAGCTGTAGAATGGTTAACATAATTGCTTTAGCACTCGTGTGTGTAGAGTGCTAATTTTCATCATTTGTTCACAAAAACTTAATATTTTCGTCATACATCAGAAGTATCATATAGACAATGAAACAAGAAAGGAAATGATACCAATGAAAAGATAGAAAATGCAGACTGATCTTCATACGATATTAAAACATCCGGGGAACGATCCCCGAAAGTCAAGGAGGAATTATTTATGTATGGACTTACACCTTTTGAAAACAATTTCAACCTTTTTAACGCATTCAATGATTTTGACAAAGACTTTTTCGGTGGTTCAATGCCAATGAAATCATGCAGAACCGATATTCGTGATGAAGGCGAAAAATATGTTATGGAAGCTGAACTTCCAGGCTTTGACAAAGATGATATCTCGCTTGATATCAACGGCAACTGTCTTTCAATAAAAGCCGAACACAAAACTGAAAATGAAGAAAAGGACAATGCCGGAAACTACATTCGCAAAGAAAGAAGCTATGGTTCATACCAGAGAAGCTTTGATATTTCAAATGTAAATCAGGAAGGCATAAATGCAGAATATAAAAACGGTATTCTTGTAATCGACCTTCCGAAAAAACAAGCTGAAACTCCGTCTTGCAAGAGACTTGCAATAAAATAAAAAGCTGAAGCTGAATAAAACATAAAAATGCCCTGCATAGCTGATATGCAGGGCATTTTTTTATATAAGTAAGCTGATTATTCGCCGAGAACAGGGATAAGTGAAACAACCTTGCCGCCATTTGCAGAAAGCTTATCTGAAACTTCTTCTGCGGATTTTATAGTCATTGCATCTGTTACAAATGCTGTCTGATTATTTTCTGTACATATAATTTCAGCATTTCCGGCAGCCTTTGCTATCTCATCGCTGTTTACGCCTTCAACTCTGAAATACATCTGAGCTGTAAGATTTTTATAATCCTCAACAAAGCTATTGTCCTCAGAAGAAGCCCACATCTGTGAGAATACTGTTCTGTCATGTTTTACAGATTCAATTACATCTGCCAGAACTGCACTTGCTGTCGGGAGTTTTCCGGCTCCGCGTCCGTAGAACATTGTCTTGTCAATGCCGTCGCCGTAAACCATAACAGCATTGAATACATCGTCAACTCTTGACATAAGGTTTGAGAAAGGTACAATCATCGGCATAACTGTCGGGAGAATATTGCCGTCTGCAAGCTTTTCAACTCTTGCGATAAGCTTTATAGAACCTCCCCACTTGTCAACAATCTGAACATCTTCAAGCTTTATATCTGTAATACCCTTTGTATAAACGCTTTCCGGATAAACGTGCTTTCCGTAAACAAGCGAAGAAATGATACAGATTTTACGGCATGCATCATGTCCTTCAACGTCAGCAGCAGGATTTCTTTCAGCATAGCCGAGTTCCTGAGCAAGTTTCAGTGCATCATCAAACTTCATACCGTCATTTATCATCTTTGTAAGAATGAAGTTTGTTGTTCCGTTTAAAATACCTGCAACTTCACTGATAGAATTTGCGGCAAGACACTTATGAAGCGGACGGATTATCGGAATTGCTCCGCCTACACTTGCTTCAAAGAAGTAGTTGCAGTTGTTTTCCTTTGCAAGTTCAAGGAGAATATCGCCCTTTGCAGCAACCAGTTCCTTGTTTGATGTTGAAACGCTGATACCCTTTGAAAGGCACTGCTTTGTAAATGTGAATGCAGGTTCAACTCCGCCCATACACTCAGCAACAGCCTTGATTTCGCTGTCGTTAAGAATAACATCAATATTATTTACTATCTTGTCCTTATACGGATCATCAGGAAATTCTCTTATATCAAGAATATACTTGACGTCCATTTTGTCTCCGGCCTTCTGTTCGATTTTTTCACGGTTCTTATAGAACAATTCGACAACGCCGGAACCTACTACACCATAACCCAATACTGCAAATTTAGACATATCTTTCTCCATCCTTTATTATTAACTGTTTATTTAATTCCTTTTATCACTCGCCTGAAAGAAGCTGTATTTCAACAACGCCTTTAAGCTCTGAGATAATTGATTTCATTTCCTGAGCCTCTTCAAATCCGTTGTTAAGTCTCAAAGAAATGGTTACTGTTGCAACTCCGTCAACCGGAATGCTCTGATTTACCGTAAGTATATTGGCATGAAGACTATGCAGGGAAACCAGAACGCTTGACAGCATACCCGGTTCATCTTTCAGCAATACAGAAAGAGTTATTATCTTCTGCATAAGCTTTTCCTCATAAGAATATACGCTGTTGCGGTATTTGTAATATGCACTCCTCGAAACACCCACACGCTTGCAGGCGGAAGCTGAGCTTTTTTCTTCTTTATTCGCCAGAAGCTTTTTAACTTCAAGAACCTTACTTATTACTTCCGGCAAAACTTCGGAATCTACAACAATAAACTGAGATTTATTTTCCATACATATTCCTCGGTACATCAAGAAATTTTATGCGAATACCGTCCACCTGTGAAGTACAAATGTACTCGCAATGTATACTATACCATAATTTTCGTTTAATGTCAAGTATATAAAAAAATTACGGACAGGATTTTTCCCGTCCGCATATACAGCATATAAAATATTTTTTACTTTTTTTCAGCAAGATATCTTGCGATTGCCGCCGCATCTCTTACATTGATTTTCTGGTCATCATTGAAATCAGCATTTGACGGAAGGTTTCCCCCCTCGCCTTTGGCAAGTGCCCTTGCAATATATGCACAGTCACGCACATCTACCTTTCCGTCAAGATTTGCGTCACCCTTTAATGCCGGTATTTCTCCGAGCGACTCAAATGCAAGATTATATGTATCAGCATACTTCTGAGCTTCAGAACCGGTATATCCACGAATCACTCCGCTGTAATTGTATTTCTGTATTGTGTCATCAAACTTATTTGAAATAGTTGCACACCACATGCCATAGGTTATTTTACAATAAGGGTTTTCAATAGTGACAAGTGAAAGCTCAGGACAATTTCCGAATGCCCAGTATCCGATTTCCTTAATGCCCGACGGAACAGTTACAGTTTTCAGCAGCGGCAGACTGCTAAAAGCACTTTCTGCGATATTGGTTACAGGCATACCGTTAACTTCCGCAGGGATATTCAGTTCTGTAACATTTTTCAGGCTTTTTACTGCATACAGATGATCGCCGTATCTTTTATACAGAATACTGTCCTGTGCATAGTATTGTCCGATCATTTCATTTGTTGTGATTATAGTAAAGTTCTTTGCTTTGCTCATCTCAGAAACTTTAAGTTTATATGTTGCACCGCTTTCCAGTACAATGGGTTCTGTCGAATCCGCTGTAAATTCACCAAGTGTACTTCCTTTAGGATATTTTTCAATATTAATTTCAACACCATTATCCGCATATATCCTTGCAAACATATCCTTATCAGATGTAAATGTCACTCGTAATTCAGTATACGCCGGCAAATCGAAAACCTTTCCGTTCAGTTCGTCAAAAGTACATTCTGTTTCCTGTATACCAAGCACATGAAATCTGACAAGCTGTTTTTCGCCGTCTTCCCATTCCATTGGCTGCTGTGCACCTAATCCCTCACATCCCGATGTAAGCGTTACCTTAAAGCATCTTCCGGCTGTCACCTTCTTTTCTATCAGGTGATTTGTTCCGCCGCCGGAAGACCCATAGTTATACCATTTGAGTTCATGCGGTCTGTTATTTTCGCATTCTGATACAAATGTATATATTCCGTTCCTCGGAGCAATAAAGAAAAATTCCGTCGGATTTTCTTTGCTCAGCATATGTGTGCTTGTTCCGGTATCAGTTATTATCTTCGGATTGAAATATACATATAATCCGCTGTTTTCTTTGGCGTACTGTTCAACTGCTCCTCCCTCACCGCTTAATACAACAGAATAAGACAGTGCAGATGCTCCGATACTGCAATTAGAATTTCCTATCTTTGTAACACAATAATCATATGTGTATCTGCCATTATAGCTCAAAGCATATGCGCCGATTTCAGTTACACTTTCAGGAACGATTATACTTGAAAAATCGTGCGATTTAAAAGCATATGCAGCTATGCTGGTTACCGGAATGTTTTCAATAGATGCAGGTATTTCCATAGACACAGCCGTCATAGGATATGTACCGCCGTTTATTCTTACTGAATCAAAATAGCCGTCCTCATCTTCATCAACTTTATTATAACTGAACTCTATTCCGGCTGAATCTGTATAGGTGCTTTCCGGGCTTACTCCATAAGCTGAAACATGAATATTCACGTTTGCATTCTTTGCAGTGAATAAAAGCATCAGGGCACACAAAACCGATGCGGCAAGTCCCATTGTTTTTCTGAATTTCATTAAAAAATCCTCCAATTTAAAATTATGTTTTTATTTTACCATTATATCAAAGTATTGTCAACAAAAAGACTTTTCAGATTTTTCTGAATTTATTTACAAACAACGCAGAATATGATATAATTAAGATAAGTATAAAAACAGGAGGAACAAAAATTGACAAATAAAAATATCCGAAATTTCTGCATTATTGCTCATATAGACCACGGCAAATCTACTCTTGCTGACAGAATCCTTGAAAAGACCTACACAGTCGCTCAGCGTGACATGGAGGAACAGCTTCTCGACAATATGGACATTGAAAGAGAGCGTGGAATTACTATAAAAGCCCGTGCCGTAAGACTTAATTACAAGGCTGAGGACGGCAATGAATACATCTTTAATCTCATTGACACTCCGGGACACGTTGACTTCAACTACGAAGTTTCACGTTCACTTGCCGCCTGCGAGGGTGCTGTACTGGTTGTCGATGCTTCTCAGGGCATTGAAGCCCAGACGCTTGCAAACACTTATCTTGCAATCGAACATGACCTTGAGGTGCTGCCGGTAGTAAACAAGATAGACCTTCCGTCAGCTGACCCTGAAAGAGTCTGTGAGGAAATTGAAAGCGTTATCGGAATCCCTGCAATGGATGCTCCGAGAATTTCCGCAAAAGCCGGAATAAACATTGAAGCTGTTCTTGAAAAGATTGTAAAAGAAGTTCCGCCGCCGGCAGGTGACGAAAACAAACCGCTGAAGGCTCTTATTTTCGACAGCTATTACGATGCATACAAGGGCGTTATTATATATGTAAGAATAAAAGACGGCTGTGTAAAAACAGGCGATACAATAAGGCTTATGGCAACGGGTGCGGAATTCACCGTTGTTGAAGCAGGTTACATGGACGCTGTAAACCATATAAACATGAACAAACTTTCAGCAGGTGAAGTAGGATACATTGCAGCTTCAATCAAGAGCATCGGTGATACTCAGGTAGGCGATACCGTAACAAATGCTGAAAATCCATGTGATGAACCTTTGCCGGGATACAGAAAGGTCAATCCTATGGTATATTCCGGTATCTATCCGGCAGACGGAGCAAAATACGGCGACCTTCGTGAAGCACTCGAAAAGCTCCAGCTCAATGATGCTTCACTTTCATTTGAACCTGAAACTTCAATTGCTCTGGGATTCGGCTTCAGATGCGGATTCCTCGGGCTTCTCCACATGGAGATAATTCAGGAACGTCTGGAACGTGAATACAACCTGGACCTTATTACAACTGCACCGTCAGTTATTTATCGTGTAACCATGACCAACGGCGAAACCGTTTACATCGACAACCCTACAAACTTCCCTGACCCGGGACTTATTGCAAATGCAGAAGAGCCTATGGTAAAGGCGGAAATACTTGCACCATCTGATTTTGTCGGAAACATTATGGAACTTTGTCAGGAACGTCGTGGTATTTTCAAGGATATGAAATATCTGGACGAAACAAGGGTTGCCGTACACTACACACTTCCTCTGAATGAAATAGTCTACGACTTTTTCGATGCACTCAAATCCAGAACCAAGGGATATGCCTCCTTCGACTATGAACTCACAGGATATGAATCTTCAAAGCTTGTAAAACTTGATATACTTCTGAACGGCGATATTGTCGATGCACTTTCATTTATAGTTCATGCAGACAGAGCGTACACACGAGGCAGAAAAATGGTTGAAAAGCTGAAGGAAAATATTCCGAGACAGATGTTTGAAGTTCCTATACAGGCGGCTATCGGTGGAAAGATAATTGCAAGAGAAACTGTCAAGGCACTCCGCAAGGACGTTCTTGCCAAGTGCTACGGCGGTGACATAACGAGAAAGAAAAAACTGCTTGAAAAACAAAAAGAAGGTAAAAAACGTATGCGTCAGCTCGGAACAGTAACCGTTCCGCAGGAAGCATTTATGAGCGTTTTAAAACTTGATGAATAAGAAAGGCGTTTAACATGAAAAAGTATGCGTGTCCGCATTGCGGAGAAGAAACCATAAGCCATTTGCAGAAAGCATTTGCAGGAACTCAGAAGTCAAAGGGAGTTATCTGCCCGAAATGCGGTATGCACTGTACAAACGGAATGAAATCAGCTATTCTTCACACTGTCACAGATTCAATTATGCTTATAATTGTTATCATATTCTATTTTGTTATGCCAAGCGGAAGAAATTTCTTTTACATGGCTGCTGCTATAATAATCACTTATATAGTCAACAGAATATGCGATGCTTTTCTGTTTCCGCTTGCACCAAGCCTGCGTCTTGACCTGTAATGGAAAATATCGGAATTTATATTCATGTTCCGTTCTGTGCGGTAAAATGTCCTTACTGTGATTTCTATTCAACCTCTTACAATTTAAATAATGTAAAGGAATATACTAAAGCAGTTATCCGTGATATTAAAAATCTTTTCGGTAATTTATCCGCTGATACTGTTTATTTCGGCGGCGGAACACCATCGCTCCTGCCGCCCGAGTTTATTTCGGATATTCTTTCTGCACTGCAAAACAGTGTAACACTGGATTCACCCGAAATTACACTTGAAGTAAATCCATGCACTGTGAATGAATCAAAACTCAGGGCACACTATCAAATGGGAATAAACCGCCTGTCATTCGGTGTTCAGTCAGCAATAGATTCTGAACTTGCCACACTCGGAAGAAAGCATACTTTTGAGAAAGCGGCAGAAGCTGTCCGCACTGCACAAAGCATTGGCTTTCAGAACATTTCCTGCGACCTTATGACAGGACTTCCCAAGCAGACAGCGGAAAATCTTGCATTTTCAATTAAACAGCTTGCCGCTCTCGGCATACAGCATATTTCCTCCTACATTTTAAAAATTGAGGAAAATACACCTTTCAACTGTGATGAAATCGCCATGATGATGCCCGATGATGACAGTGTTTCTGACCTTTATCTCTTCATGGTAAATGAACTTGAAAAGTATGGATTTATGCAGTATGAAATTTCAAATTTTTCAAAACCGGGATATGAAAGCAGGCATAATCTTAAATACTGGCAGTGCAGGAAATATATAGGTTTAGGCCCTGCTGCACATTCATATTACGACGGAAAAAGATACTTTATCCCGCCGAATCTTGATGAATATATAAAATCGTGCCGGACTGTTGTAACAGATGATGCTCCGGGGCAGGATGATGAAAAAATAATGCTTGGACTGCGGCTGAAAAAGGGAATAAATGTAAGCGATTTTCCCGATTCAAAAGATTATATGACAAAAAAAGCAGAATTGCTTCAAAAAAGCGGACTGCTTACCTTTGAAAACGGAATTATAAGCCTGACTCCGGAAGGATTTCTGCTTTCAAACAGCATAATAAATGAACTTATAAAATGACAGGGACGCTTAAATTAAGAAAGCGTCCCTTTATTTACACCAAAAGCCCAGTAAAACTGAGCTTTGATGTGTAGAAAAAATATTTTTTAATATTTCGGTTTTAACCGATGAATTTATTATATCACACAATCTTTGCTTTGTAAAGGAAAATAATTTAACAGTTTTTACAAGTTACTGTCGCAAAACAACAAATATACAATGAAACTGCTTGTATTTTTCTGTTATAAATGTTATAATAATAAATGATTATTACTTTTCGGAACAGGTGAAAAAATGAAAAAATGGCTTGTCAGAAAACCTCAGAAGGAATTTGCTGAAAAAATACTAAGAGAAAGCGAAGTAACTCCTCTTTGTGCAGATATTCTCGCCGCAAGAGGCTTTACCAGTGCAGAAGATGCTGCAAAACAGCTGAATTCAGACGGTCTTTCAGACCCTTTTCTGCTGAAAGATATGCGTGAAGCTGCTGACGTTATAAATGATGCTGTTGAAAACTTTGAAAGCATATGCATTTACGGCGATTATGACTGCGACGGGATTACTTCAACTGTCATTCTCTTTTCCTACCTTGAATGCATGGGAGCAAATGTTACATATTATATTCCTGAACGCAGTGAAGGCTACGGTCTGAACGCTGATGCAGTAAGGGAACTTGCAAAGCGTGGAGTCAACCTCATTATAACTGTTGACAACGGCATTTCAGCTATTGAAGAATCAAAGCTCATATATGAACTGGGAATGCGTCTTGTTGTTACTGACCACCACCAGCCCGGAGATGAACTCCCTCAGGCTGAGGCAGTAGTTGACCCTCACAGAAAAGACTGCCCGTCAACATTCAAATATCTTTGCGGCGCAGGTGTTGCACTTAAACTTGTGGCGGCTCTTGAAAACGGCGACTACGAAACTGCACTTAATGAATATGGTGAGTTTGCCGCTATGGGAACTGTCGCTGACGTGGTTTCTCTGACAGGTGAAAACAGATATATAGTAAGCAACGGATTAAGACTCCTTGAAAATTCAGAACGTCCGGGTGTCAATGCACTCATAAAAAAAAGCGGTCTTAAATTTCCCCTTACTTCAGCTTCTCTGGCATTCGGTCTTGCTCCGAGAATAAACGCTTCAGGAAGATTTGGTTCACCGTCACTTGCCGCAAGACTTTTCATAACAGATGATGAAACAGAAGCCCTTATGCTTACCGACGAACTTGAAAGACTGAACAGCGAAAGAAAAAAAGCTGAAACTGATATTATTTCAGAAATTGAACAGCAGCTAGCAAATAATCCTGCAATACTTTATGAACGTGTAATTATTCTAAACGGTGAAAACTGGCATCATGGTGTTATCGGAATAGTTGCTTCAAGAATCATGGAACGCTTTGACAAACCCTGCTTTATAATCACTCAGGAGGGAGAAATGTCCAGAGGTTCTGCACGTTCATTCGGAAACTTTTCAGTGTTCAAAGCTCTGGATTACTGTTCAGATATTCTCTCAAAATTCGGAGGACATCTTGGTGCAGGGGGATTCTCTGTTGAAACCGGCAGAATTGATGAATTCAAAAAACGCATTCAGCAGTTTGCACTTGAAAACTTTGAAATAATGCCTGTCCCTGACATCACCGCTGAAAAACAGATACTTCCGAATGAAATAACACTTGAAAACGTTGACGGACTGAAAATCCTTGAACCGTTCGGCGAAGGCAACCGCCAGCCGGTATTTGCAGTGTGCGGTGCAGTGGTTGAGGAAATAATTCCGCTTTCAAAAGGTGTACACACCAAACTTAAACTGCGATATGGCGGCGCTTTTCTTGACGCACTTATTTTCAGATGTTCTCCTGATGAACTTTTTATTGCAAAGGGTGACAGAGCCGATTTCATGGTAACCATGGAAGTGCAGCAGTTTGCAGGCAGGAAAAGTATATGCATTATAGTAAAGGACTACCGCAAAAGCGGTATTGAACAGAAAAAATATTTTGCCGCAAAGACAACATATGAAAAATATAAGAGGAATGAAGCACTTCCGGATATTTACTACGGAAGCATGTGTCCGGACAGAAATGAACTTATCCCGATATACAAGAAACTTGCTTCGGGAACTTTCAGTACCGACACACTTTATATGTCTGTTGCATCAGACAGCATGAACTACTGCAAACTCAGAATCTGCCTTGATGTTTTTACTGAGCTTGGTCTTGCAAGACTTGACCCGTTTTCACAGGAAATATCGGCAGTAAAAAATGCTCCGAAGGCAAACCTTGATGATTCGGCAATACTCAGTGATCTGCACAGCAGGTCGGAAAATATATAACTATGAAATGGAGAGATTGATATGAATGATGAATGTACCATTGATATGCTGATACAGAAAATACTGACTGATGACAAGCAGTATGATCTGAGCAAAATTATAACTGCTTACGAATTTGCGGCAAAGGCTCATGAAGGTCAGACACGTTCTTCCGGTCAGCCGTATATTATTCATCCGCTTGCCGTTTCATATATTCTGCTCGGACTCGGAATGGATACTGATACAATATGTGCCGCAATGCTTCATGATGTTGTTGAAGATACGCCTGTAACGCTTGATGAAGTAAAAAGGAAATTCGGTCAGGACGTTGCTATGCTCGTTGACGGCGTTACAAAGCTGAATCAGGTTCCGATTTTCGACAAGGAAGAACAAAGAGCGGAAAACGTCAGAAAAATGATTCTTGCAATGTCACAGGACATAAGAGTTATTATCATCAAACTTGCGGACAGACTTCACAATATGAGAACGCTTAAATTCCGTCCTGATGCAAAGCAGAGAAATACCGCTCACGAAACAATGAATATATATGCGCCTATCGCCCACCGTCTTGGCATGAGAGCCATAAAGGAAGAACTTGAGGATCTTTCATTCCATTACCTTGATCCTTTTGCATATTCGGAAATAGAGCATATTCTTGAAATCAAGAAGGACGAACGTGAAGCTTTTATAAATTCCATAAAGGAAACTATCGCATACCGTTTCAGAGATCAGGAATTCATCAAGCCTCCTGTTATAGAGGGACGTGTAAAGAGTATTTACAGCATCTACAAAAAGATGTTTGTGCATCATAAATCAATTGAGGAAATATATGATAAATATGCTGTAAGAATAATCGTTTCAACAGTCGGCGAATGTTACAACGTTCTGGGACTTGTTCATGATATGTTCAGACCTATCCCGAACAGATTCAAGGACTATATTTCCACACCAAAGGCAAATATGTATCAGTCACTGCATACAACGGTACTCGGCAAGGAAGGTATTCCTTTTGAAATACAGATAAGAACATGGGAAATGCACGCTACTGCCGAATACGGAATTGCTGCACACTGGAAATACAAGGAAGGAATTCAGCACAGCGACAAGATGGATCAGCGTCTTGCGTGGGTGCGTCAGGTTATAGAAGCACAGCAGACATCAGATGATGTTGAGGAAATAGTAAGAATAATCAAAAACGACCTTGCTCCGGAAGATATTGTTGTAATGACTCCGAGAGGAGATTCGATTTCACTTCCTGTCGGTTCAACCGTTATAGACTTTGCCTACAGAATACATACACAGATAGGTCACAAAACAACCGGTGCAAAGGTTGACGGAAAAATGGTGCCGCTTGATTACCAGCTGCACACCGGCGAAATCTGTGAAATAATCACAAGCAGTGAACCTGACAAAGGTCCTAACAGAGCATGGCTTAACATTGCAAAAACAAACGAAGCCAAGTCAAAGATACGTTCATGGTTCAAGAAGGAATGCCGTGAAGAAAATATCGTAACCGGAAAGGCTGAACTGGAAAAGGAATTCAGACATCTGCGAATCCGTATTCCTGAAGAAAAACTTGAGGAATTTCTGGCTGATGACCTGAAACGCCACAATTGCAACACTCTGGACGATTTCTACGCTTCTATCGGATACGGCGGAACTATGCTTTCAAAAATAATGCCGCGTCTGAAAGACAAGTATACGAAGCTTTACAACAATGATGAAGAACAGGAAAATGCAGTTATAAAGCCAGTTCACAAGCCAAACAGCGGTATCATTCTCGATAAAATAGAAGACTGCTCTGTAAAATTTGCACAGTGCTGCAATCCTATCCCTGGAGATGAAATCGTGGGATTCATCACAAGAGGACATGGAATTTCCGTCCACAAGACAAACTGTACAAATTACATTGCAGCCTGCCGCAGGAATGATCCGGAAGAACTTGCAAGATGGATGGACGTTCAGTGGACTGACAGCGAACAGACATCTCTCCAGACAAGCATAGAAGTTACCGCACTTGACAGAGTCGGTCTTGTTTATGATATAACAGCTATACTTATGGAGGGAAGAATCCCGATTATTCATTCATCATCAAGAAACCTCAAAAACGGAAATGCACTTTTTGAAGCCACTATTACAATTGCAGGTACAGACCAGCTAAAAAATCTGTTTGAAAAACTCAAACGTGTGAAGGGCGTTATATCCGTTGAAAGAGCACAGCTTTAATTAAAGGAGAATCATATGAAAATTTACCGTATGCCGCTTGGCAGTTTTCTTGCAAACTGCTATATTGTGGAAACTGAAAATAAAAATGCCGCAGTTATTGATCCGGGCGGAGATTACCCGAAACTGAAAAAAAAGCTTGATGAGCTCGGTCTTACTATGAAAAAAATACTGCTGACACATGGTCACTATGACCATTTTGGTGCTGCATCAGAAGCATCCTTTAACAATAATGCAGAAGTTTTTATACATGAAGATGATGCACCTATGCTTACAAGCAGGGATTTAAGCCTTGCTGATGCCATAGGAAACGGAGCATTCAGACCGGTGGAAAAATTCACAGAAATAAAAGATGGCGATAAAATAACTCTGGACGAGCTTACGTTTGAAGTTATTCACACTCCGGGACATACAAAGGGCGGCGTTTGCTATAAATGCGGCGATGCACTTTTCACAGGTGATACACTTTTCAAGCTGTCAATGGGAAGAACTGACTTCCCCGGCGGAAGTATGGGAGCTATTTTTGATTCACTGAAAAAGCTGTCTGAACTTGACGGTGATTTTACTGTATATCCGGGGCACAATGAAACAAGTACACTTTCATTTGAAAGAAAAAATAATCCTTATTTAAAGGGAAATCCATATGAAGATTCTATTTAGCGGACACGATTATAAATACGAAGTTGAAGCAACGGTCAAGCTTTTTGTGCCGTCACGCTTTACATTTCACTATGACATAACAGATGCCGAAGGTAATATTGTTATGTCAAGACTTAAAACAGGAAAAGAATACACATACCTTTTTGCATACTGCCGTATTGACGGAAAATATGCCAAAAAGGCTTTTCATATTCCAAACTCTGACGCTGACAAAAGCAAATGTGAACATGAAATATGCAGGCTTATCTATATCTGCCTTCAGAAGCTTACGGGCATTACTCCGCCATGGGGACTTCTCACCGGAATAAGACCTGTAAAGAAAATGACCCAGCTGATGGAAAGCGGCTATGACAAAAACGCCGCATTCACACATCTGAAAGATAAATATATGGTATCTGACAGCAGGCTTGAGCTTGCATACATGACAGCTGAAAATCAGATGCCGCTTTTGAAAAATCACGACAGCAAAACAATAAGCGTTTATATTTCAATTCCGTTTTGTCCGACAAGATGCAGTTACTGTTCATTTATTTCGCATTCCATGGACAGTGCAAAAAAGCTTATCCCTGACTATGTCAGATATCTTTGCCGTGAAATTGAAATCACCGGAAAAATTATTAATGAACTCGGACTTAAAACTGATACTATATATTTCGGCGGAGGAACCCCGACTTCACTTGAAGCATCTCAGCTTAAAATCATCACTGATAAACTTGCTGAATGCATTGATATTTCATCTGTAAGGGAATACAATATAGAGGCAGGCAGACCTGATACAATAACAGCTGAAAAGCTGAAAGTTATAAAAAATGCAGGAGTTACGAGAATATCCGTAAATCCCCAGACGCTCAATGACAATGTACTGAAAATAATTGGCAGACGTCATTCAGCCGAAGATACCATAAAAGCATTTTATATGGCAAGGGATATCGGATTTGACAATATAAACATGGATCTTATAGCCGGACTGCCCGGTGACGATTACCCGAGTTTTGAAAACACACTTGACAGAATTCTGGAAATGAATCCGGAAAGTATTACAGTGCACACACTTACAATAAAACGTTCCGCAAAGCTTTATGAGGAAAATATACAGAAATTCATTGACAATCCGGCAGCAAAAATGGTCGGAAAAAGCATTAAGGTTCTTCCTGAAAACGGATACTATCCATACTATCTTTACCGTCAGAAAAATACCATTGAAAACCTTGAAAATATTGGTTTTGCAAGAAAGGGGAAAGAAAGTCTTTACAATATTTTTATAATGGACGAAACCCAGACTATACTCGGTGCGGGCTGTGCGGCATCTACAAAGCTTGTTACACCGGACGGTAAAATCACAAGAATACACAATTACAAATTTCCGTATGAATATATAAACAGATTTGACGAACTTATGGAAAAGAAAAAACAGATTTATGATATACTTGGAAATCAGGTGTAAAAATTACCTGCAATTTAAAAAAGAGGTGACACAATGAACAGAAGAAAACTGACCGCAGCGTTATCAGCACTCATAATAGCAGTCTGCCCCGTACTGAATACTTCTGCTGAATTTCAGCCAAAAGAACGCACAGACCTCAGCTACTCCGATATGAAATATCAGAAATTTGACAACAGTACACTTGTTTCTGCATCAGATGAGCTGAAAAAAATTGCAGAAAGCAATGCAAAGGGAAAAGATGAAAGAGTAAGAGAACTAATACAGATAATGCTTGACCAGTACGACTTGCAGGCAACTATGTATAACATAAGATATAATGACTTTTATCTTGATGTAACAAATGAATCCTTACAAACTGAACTTACACAGATTCAAGAGGATTATCAGGATTCAAATGACATTATTTTTTCCGCATTGCAGGAAATATATGAATCTGATTATCAGGATATAATTACTGATATTTTTGATGAAGACTTTATCCCGTCAATTGCTTATTATGAGGATACAGATGAGGAATATCTGAAGCTTTCCTCAGAAGAACTGGAACTCACAATGAAATATGAAGCACTTTCTGCCAAGGATTACAGTGTACAGTACAACGGAAAAACCTGGAATGCAGATGAACTGCTTAATAATCCGCCAAACAGCCAGGCAGATTATAACAAAATAAATGATATGCTGTTTGACGCTAAAAACAAGGAACTTGGTGAAATTTACTGTGAACTTCTTAAAGTCCGTGATAAAATAGCAAAGCTCTGTGAATATGACAACTATGCACAGTATGCATATGAAAACCTGTATATAAGGGACTATACTCTTGACGATGCTGATAAAATGTACAGCGAGGTAAAGGCGCATTTCTCTGATATCTCCAATGACCTTTACAACGGTCTTACTGTAGATATAAGCACTTCCGGACTTGCCCTGAAACAGTATACAAGCGAAGAAGTCCTTGATACAATTGAACCTTATATGAGCAAAATAAATCCGCTGTATGGTGATAATTTCCGGTATATGCGTGAACATGGACTTTATAATATTGACCCTTCTGATACAAAAATGGTCGCTGGGTACACTACTTCGCTTTATTCCTATGCTGTACCTTTTATATTCAATTCACCTTCCGGTAATTATGATGATATAAGAACCATGGTTCATGAATTTGGTCATGCTAATGTATATTACATTCATCCTGTAAATGCACTTTCAGAAAATATGGGAAATTCTCTGGACACACTTGAAATTCATTCACAAGGTATGGAGGTTTTGTTCACCGATTACAGTACTGAAATTTTCGGTGAAAAAGCGGGCAAGGTATACAATGATTACACTCTGTATGCCATGACATCTTCTATTATAGACGGCTGTCTGTTTGATGAGTTCCAGCGGTTTGCATATGAAAATCCGGACTGTACCCTCGACCAGCTTAACAATGAATATGAAAAGCTGTGCGGTGAATACGGTGTAAATTATACACGTGATGTAATTTATTTTAACGACTGGACAGAAATTGCACACAATTACAACTCCCCCATGTATTATATCAGCTACGCAACATCTGCACTTTCCGCACTTGACCTCTGGCTTAAAAATGCTGACAACAGAACAGAGGCACTTGATATTTATTCAAAGCTTATAGACTGCGGCGGAAGTACGCCTTATGTTGAAACTCTTGAAACTGTAGGACTTCGGAATATTTTTGATGAAGGAACAATAAGTGACATTGCGGACGAAACAGTATATCTGCTTGAAAACGGAGTAAGTATGCCAAAGGAAACTCAGGTTTCTGTTTCAGAAACAGTAAATACAGTTACAAAATCAACTGTTGCATCTATCCGGACAACACTTGAAACACAGGAATACAACGTAGAAGACATATTCGATATTGTCTTCCCGATTGTTTTTACAGTTCTTGGAGTATTTATTCTGGGAATGCTGACAATAGTCATCATACTGATAGTAATGATTGTCAAAAGAAAAAGTAAAAAATAATTTACAACACAAAAAGGATGCTCTTATGTGAGCATCCTTTTAAATTTACTGTATAACTTTTAAAATCAAACTTCTTCAAGCGCCGCTTTGATAGCGTCAATCTTGTCTGTCTTTTCCCACGCAACACCAAGATCTTCACGTCCCATATGACCATATGCCGCAAGCTTTCTGTACTGTGGCTTTTTCAGGTCAAGCATATCAATGATAGCTGCCGGACGAAGGTCAAATACCTTTTCAACTGCTGCTGAAAGTTTTGTTTCGTCCACCTTTCCTGTACCGAATGTATCAACGAGAATTGATACAGGCTGTGCAACACCAATTGCATAAGCAAGCTGAACTTCACACTTATCAGCAAGACCTGCCGCAACAATATTCTTAGCAATGTAACGTGCCGCATAAGCTGCAGATCTGTCCACCTTTGTAGGATCCTTACCTGAGAATGCACCGCCGCCATGACGTGAATATCCGCCATAAGTATCAACAATTATCTTTCTTCCTGTCAGACCGCTGTCGCCCTGAGGACCACCGATAACAAATCTTCCTGTCGGATTTATGAAATATTTTGTTTCTTCATCAAGAAGTTCGGCAGGAACAACAGGCTTGATAACATATTCCATAATATCCTTCTTAATCTGGTCAAGTGTTATCTCCGGAGCATGCTGTGATGAAACAACGATTGTTTCAACTCTTACAGGCTTGTTGTCATCATATTCAATTGTAACCTGTGTTTTTCCGTCCGGACGAAGATAACGGAGTGTTCCGTCCTTTCTTACTTCTGTAAGCTTCATTGCCAGTTTGTGTGCCAGAGAGATTGGCATAGGCATAAGCTCAGGGGTTTCATTGCAGGCATAACCGAACATAAGTCCCTGATCACCTGCACCTGTTGAATAGTTATCGTTAATATTGCCTTCCTTGGATTCAAGGGCTTCATTTACTCCCATTGCAATATCGCTTGACTGTTCATCAATTGTTGAAATTACAGAACAGGTATAGCCGTCAAAGCCGTATTTAGCACGGTCGTAACCGATGTCAACTATAACATCTCTTGCAATTTTTGAAATATCTGCATATGCCTTTGTGCTGATTTCGCCCATACACATAACCATACCAGTTGTGCAGACAGTTTCACAAGCTACTCTTGAATCAGGATCCTGTTTCAGAAGTGCGTCAAGAACTGCATCAGAAATCTGATCGCAGATTTTGTCAGGATGTCCTTCAGTTACAGATTCTGAAGTAAAAAGTTTTCTTACCATTTTTCTATTGCTGCTTTAGCAGCCTCCTTTCAAAAATTAGAAAATATTCACCCTTGTAATAATGAAAAACGTCCGGATTTCACTCAACCCGAACGTAATGATTTTTTAAAAATCCTCATCTCTCGGATTAACCGCAGGAATTAGCACCTTCCTTGAATATTTCACAATTAGGTTGCCGGGCTTCACAGGACCTGTTCCTCCACCACTCTTGATAAGGCGAAATTTTTTCTTGTTTCTATTATACAATTTTTTATTCTGTTTGTCAATACTAACATAATTTTGTCGAAAAAAATCGGCAGTCTTTAAAAGACTGCCGTTTATTATACAGATATTAATCTTCGCTTGGATCTTCCGGAGCATCTGCAAGTTCAACATCATCAAAATAATCAAACTCAAGATTTTCCCCGCAGTTAGGACAGTCAATAGAACCTTCCTCAAGCATATATTCATCAAGGATAACTGTTTCACCGCAGCTCGGACAGCATACTTCATAAAGCTCATCGTCGTCCAAATCATAATCGTCACAATCACAGTCATCGTCATCGCAACAATCATCGCAGTCACAATCATCAAAATCATACAGATCTTCTTCAACATCTCCAAGATCTGAATCCAGAATATCACAAAGCTCTGTCAGATCGTCAACCTGTGTCTGAAGATCATCAACACAATTTACCATTTCCTGCATAACTTCTGTCATCTGAATAAGGAGCTTTCCTTCTTTTGTAGTAGTGTCAATTTCAAGACCGTCAAGCAGTCCCTTCAGATAAGACATTTTTTCAGTAAGCTTCATTTAATAGCCTCCTTTAGCCGATTGAATAGGTTTTCCTTATGCTCTTTCCATATATTCGCCTGTTCTTGTATCAATGCGGATTCTGTCGCCCTGATTGATGAACAGAGGAACTCTGATCTCTGCACCTGTTTCAACTGTTGCAGGCTTTGTAGCGTTTGTAGCTGTATCGCCCTTAACACCAGGTTCTGTTTCTGTAATTTCAAGTTCAACGAATGTAGGCGGTTCAACAGCGAATACCTTACCCTTATAAGAACAGATCTTGCAGATCATTTCTTCCTTAACGAACTTGAAGTTGTCGCCAAGAACATCTTCACCGATCGGAACCTGTTCATAAGTTTCTGTATCCATGAAATAATAAAGCTGACCGTCATTGTAAGAATACTGCATATCTTTTCTTTCAATAAATGCAGTAGGATATTTATCTGTCGGGTTGAAAGAACGTTCAACCACAGCTCCTGTAATAACATTCTTAAATTTAGTTCTTACGAAAGCCGCACCTTTACCAGGCTTAACGTGCTGAAATTCGATAACCTGAACAACATTTCCATCAAGTTCAAATGTAATGCCGTTTCTGAAATCGCCTGCTGAAATCATAAAATACCTCCAAAATTTAACATACTGAAATTAGTAGTAACTTACTTATTATTATACTACAATCTCCGAAAATTTTCAATACTTTTTATAAAATTATCAGTTTTTTAGGGCATTTTGTTAAATTTCGGTGTGATTTTTCAGTCACAACAACGAAATCTTCAATTCTCACCCCGAATTCATCAGGAATATAAATTCCCGGTTCAACTGTTACTACCATATTTTCCTTTAAAACCGTTTTTGACTTCGGTGATGCATTCGGGAACTCATGTATTTCCATTCCGACTCCATGCCCGAGAGAATGTCCGAAATTATCACCATACCCGTTCTGTTCAATATGATCTCTTGCCATAGCGTCAAGTTCCGAACCGGTCATACCGGCATGAACTGCATCAAGTGCTTTAAGCTGTGCGTCAAGAACGATATTGTAAACGTTACGCATCTTTTCTGTCGGCTGTCCTACACACACTGTTCTTGTCATATCGCTGTGATATCCGTCATATACTGCACCGAAATCCATCAGCACAAAGTCACCGCTCTGAACTCTGTAATTTCCCGGAACACCATGCGGCATAGACGTATTCTTTCCGGCAAGGGCAATAGTTTCAAAGGAAAGCGATTCAGCACCATTTTCAAGCATACAGCCGTCAAGCTTCAGTGCAATTTCCCTCTCTGTAATACCGGGTCTGATAAATCCAAGGATTTCATCAAATGCCTTCTCGGCTATCTCCTGAGCCTTCTGGATTTTTTCGATTTCATCAGCATTTTTTACAGTTCGCATATCATATATATTATTGCTGAGTTCGTCTGAATCTATAAATTCAGCGTCAGGAAACTTTTCCCTGAAAAAATGCAGTCTGTGAACCGTCATATCCATTGATTCAACCGCAAGTGATTTCGCATTATGCTTTTTCATAAGACTGTTTATCTGCTCTGTAAGATTTCCCTGTTCTATAACCTCACAATTTTTTACAGTTTTCCTTGCCTTTTCAATATATCTGAAATCGATTATCAGATATACTGCATCTTTGAATTTCAATATTGTTCCGGCAGATGATTTCATTCCCGTAAAATATCTTCTGTTAATATCAGAAGTAATAATTGCTCCATCTGCACCGACCGGAATTTTAAGCTTTTCAAGATTATTCATCATAATTCACCAGAGCTTCCATTGCCATAAGATATGAACCGAATCCAAATCCGGAAATGCTTCCCCTGCAAACCGGTCCGATAACAGAGGTCTTTCTGAATTCATCTCTTGCAAAAACATTGCTGATATGAACCTCAACCACAGGAATCTGTATAGCCGCAATTGCATCTCTGATAGCATAGCTGTAATGTGTATATGCCCCCGCATTGAGAACGACTCCGTCAAAGTTTTTCCTTGCCATATGCAGCTTATCTATTATAGCACCCTCATGATTAGACTGAAAAACCTCACATTTAACTCCCAGACTTTCAGCCTTGTCCATAATCAAATCACAAAGAGCCTCATATGTATCATTGCCATATATCCCCGGCTCACGTTCGCCGAGAAGATTAAGGTTCGGTCCGTTTATAACAAGTACTTTCTTCATATTCAATACCTTCCCTTTATTTATAATTCAGATAGCTTTCTTTCATTTTCAGTGCATCTTCAGCCTGCGTTCCTGCACTTTCACAGATAAACACAGGTGAAAGGTTTTTCTTTGCAACAAGTTCCATAAGCGGCTCATATTCCGGTCCGTATTCCTCATCTTCAAATGTAAGATGCTTTTTCTCGCCGCCCGGTTCAGTATACATTATTTTTGAAAAGTGACTGTGAAAAATTTTCAGCCTGTCATGACCCAATGCATTTTCAACTTCATCAAGCATCTTTTCATAATCTTGTATACTTTTTATGCCACCGAATGTTCTTGCGTTAAGATGTCCGAAATCTATACACGGAAGAAACGTGTCATCAAGTCTGCAAAGCTCCATAACTTCCGTCAGATTTCCAAGCTGATTTGTCTTGCCCATTGTTTCAGGACAGAAATGAACACTCTCAAAGCCCTGTTCCACCGCCTGTTTTCTGGCACGGGTAAGTGTATCCTTTGCAAGCTCCAGTGCCTCCTCACGGCTCATTTTGGAACAGGAACCGCTATGGATAACAATTCTGTCTGCACCAATCCTCATTGCCGCATCACAACTCTGAAGAATATAATTTATGCTGTTATCACGCTTTTCCGGTTCAACAGAAGAAAGCGAAATAAAATAAGGTGCATGAAGAGTGAGTTTTATTCCCATTTTCTCAGCGTTTGCTCTTATTGCTGAAGCAGTTTTATCACTGACTTTTACACCCCTGCCGCACTGATATTCATAGCAGTCAAGCCCCATTTCTTTAAGGAACAGCGGTGCGTCCGCAGATGATTTATATTTTGCGGAAAAACTATCTGAATTTCCCGCAGGCCCGAATTTAGCTGGCATCTTTTTTCCTCCTCTTATATGCAGATTTTATTTTCAATCCTGTTTTTCACTTAGCTTCTGTAAGCTTTGGCAGAAACGGTTTTTCCGCCCACCTTTTAAATTTAAAGAATCTGGTTTTTTCATGTTCTATCGGATAAACGAAAATGCTCCTTACCCTTTTAAGGTTTGCCCCGAGCATATCTGTAAATATCTGATCTCCGACAACTGCCAGCTGTGAAAACGGCAGTTCCATCATCTTCTGTGCACGGTTAAATCCACTTGACAAAGGTTTCTTGCCCTCACAGATAAAGTCAAGTCCCAGCATGTCCGCAAACGGCTTCACTCTCGGAGGGTGATTATTTGACACAATAACCATTTTAACTCCGGAAGCTTTCACTTCAGCTATCCAGTTCTGAACGCCGTCTGCCGGTGTAGGATTATCATGTGTTGTTAATGTGTTGTCAAGGTCAAGGAGCAGCCCCCTTATATTCTGAGATTTCAGAAATTCAGGAGAAATCTCCGTAACACGCCAGAAAGCAAAATCCGCTTTAAAAAGCACTGCTGATACCTCCGCTGTCATCTGTAGATTTTCATTATCTATTATACATAAACTCCCTGTCGATTTTACAGGAAACTGATTTCATAAACGAAAAAGCGAGCTTTCGCCCGCTTTTTTGTCTTTTAGCTTGTACAACAAGTTTAATTGTTAAAACAAATTAATATTTGCGCTTACGAGCTGCCTCAGACTTCTTCTTACGCTTTACTGAAGGCTTCTCGTAGTGTTCTCTCTTACGAACTTCAGCGATTACGCCATCTTTTGCACATGATCTCTTAAAACGCTTAAGAGCTGTATCTAAAGATTCGTTTTTTCCAACGCGAACTTCTGCCACTATTTTCCCTCCCTTTGTCCCAAAGACAGAGGTTTTTCGGAACATACCTTTCAGCATTTTCCGAATATATACTAATCATTTCACATAAAAATTTATGCAAATGTCAGTTATCAAACCAATTCTTCATGTAACAAAATGTGTATTCCCAATTGATACATTTCATTTTATCATATTTATTTTCCATTGTCAAGTTCTAAATTTTAATTTTGTTACTTTACAACAAAATTAACTAATTTATTTGGTACATATATCTGTTTAATGATATTTTTACCCTCAACTGCTTCCTTTATCTTCTCATCTTCAAGGGCTTTTGCAAGAATTTCGTCCTTGTTTCCGTCAACATTTACAACAAGTTTATTCTTGATTTTTCCGTTTACCTGAAGAACTATTTCAACAGTATTTTCAACGCAGAGTGCTTCATCAAACTTCGGCCATGACTGTTCATCAAGAATTGCACCGAAATTGTCTGCATACATTTCTTCTGTAATATGCGGAGCAAACGGATTGAGGAGCATAAGAAGTGTTTTAAGTTCTGCATGATTTATGCTGCCCTGAGCGTAAATTTCATTTATAAGTCCCATCATCGCTGCAATAGCAGTATTGAATTTCAGATTTTCAATATCTTCGCTTACCTTCTTGATTGTCTTATGGAATGAAGCAATAAGCGGTTCTCTGAATTCATCGCCTTCAACCAGACAATCCTGAAGTGCCCATACTCTGTCAAGGAATCTCTTACAGCCCTTGATGCTTGAAGGACTCCATGGAGCTGTCTTTTCAAAGTCACCTATAAACATCTCATAAAGGCGGAGTGTATCTGCACCATATTCCTTTACAACATCATCAGGGTTTATAACATTTCCTCTTGATTTGGACATCTTCTGTCCGTCCTCACCGAGAATCATACCATGTGAAGTACGCTTCATGTAAGGCTCTTTGGTTGTTGTTACACCGATATCATAAAGGAACTTATGCCAGAAACGTGAATAAAGCAGATGAAGTGTTGTATGCTCCATACCGCCGTTGTACCAGTCAACAGGCATCCAGTAATCCAGTGCTTCCTTTGAAGCAAGTTCATTTTTGTTATGCGGATCGCAGTATCTGAGAAAATACCATGATGAACCAGCCCACTGAGGCATTGTATCTGTTTCTCTCTTTGCAGGACCTCCGCAGTGAGGACAGGTTGTGTTTATAAAGCTGTCAAGTGTTGAAAGCGGACTTTCACCGTTGTCAGTAGGCATATAGCTTTCAACGTCAGGAAGTGTAAGCGGAAGTTCGCTTTCAGGAAGCGCAACATATCCGCACTTGTCACAGTAAACTATCGGGATAGGTTCACCCCAGTAACGCTGACGTGAGAAAACCCAGTCCCTGAGCTTGTAGTTAACCTTTGGTGTGCCCTTGCCGTTTTCCGTGAGCCATTCCTTGATTTTCACCTTAGCCTCTTCAACAGTCAGACCGTCAAGGAAACCGCTGTTTGTCATAATTCCTGTTGCACAGTCTGTAAACGCTTCCTTTGTAACATCTCCGCCCTTTACAACTTCGATTATCGGAAGACCGAACACCTTTGCAAATTCATAGTCACGGGTATCATGTGCTGGAACAGCCATGATAGCACCTGTTCCGTATGACATAAGAACGTAGTCAGAAATGAAGATAGGTATTTCCCTGCCGTTTACAGGATTGATTCCCTTAACGCCCTTGAGTTCGACACCTGTCTTGTCCTTGTTCATTTCTGTTCTGTCAAAGTCAGATTTCTTTGCGGCAAGTTCCTGATATGCCTTTATCTCTTCCATATTTTCAAGCTTGTCAGCCCATTTTTCAATGTATGGATGTTCAGGAGCAATAACCATATATGTAGCACCGAAAAGTGTATCAGGTCTTGTTGTATAAACAGTGAGTATATCTCCGGCAGTTGAACCGAAGTTTACTTCTGCACCTGTTGAACGTCCTATCCAGTTTGTCTGTGTGGACTTGATCTTGTCAAGATAGTTTACTTCTGAAAGATCGTCCAGAAGACGCTGTGCATATTCAGTAATTTTAAGCATCCACTGGGATTTTACTTTTCTTATAACTTCTCCGCCGCATCTTTCACAGCAACCGCCGACAACCTCTTCATTGGCAAGAACGACCTTGCATGAAGTACACCAGTTAACAGCCATTTCCTTTTTGTAAGCCAGACCCTTTTTGAACATCTGGAGGAAAATCCACTGTGTCCACTTGTAATATTCAGGGTCAGTTGTATTTACTTCCCTGTCCCAGTCAAATGAAAGTCCGAGCATTTTCAGCTGGTCTTTGAAATGTGCAATATTCTTTTCAGTAACTATTGCAGGGTGGATCTTGTTCTTGATTGCATAGTTTTCTGTAGGAAGTCCGAAAGCGTCCCAGCCCATAGGGAAAAGGACATTGTATCCTTCCATACGTCTTTTTCTTGCAACGATATCCATTGCAGTGTACGGACGAGGATGGCCTATATGAAGTCCCTGTCCTGACGGATAAGGAAATTCTACAAGTGCATAAAACTTCGGCTTGGAATAGTCTGTTCCTGCCTGAAAAGTCTTATGCTCGTCCCAGTAATTCTGCCATTTCTTTTCAATAGCAGTAAAATTATACTTCTCGCTCATTTATATCATTCCTTCTATTTATTTCTTTTTTGCACTACAAATTTTTGCAGACATTACAAACATAATCACCTGAACTGTCAGACCCGCTCCCCAGATAAAAGCGCCGCCCCATAATTTCATACATTCTGTAATGCATGAAAACAACCACACAAAGCCGCCAAGTGATGTTATCGGTTCATAGTCAAACCATCTTCCGATCTCACCATTCACAATATAAATTATAAATGGTATTATATACGCTGAAAATACAGCAATACTTATTTTGATATCCGGTTTTTTCCTTATACATAAATACACTCCGTAAAGAATATCAAGTGCATAGCATGGCAGGAAGAACACAAGTCCGACAGACCATGAAATTAATCCGTATATCACACCATAAGTAAAAAGTATGATTTTCAGAAAAGTCATTCCTGACCGGAATTCTGTTTCAGTCACATCACATGAATGCTTCGAGCCGTTCATTCTCCTGAACCGCCCCACTTATTGGTGAAGTGTTCCTTAACACTCTGATTAAGACAGATAACTATAACACAGATTATATCTATCACACCTTCGAGCAGATAAAACCAGTTGTCACCAAAATTGCTGATGTTGTTCCACAGGTTCTTAACAACAACAATTCCGACAATAACCGCAACAACGTAATTCAAATACATAAGACCTGTATAAAGTGCCACTGCCTCAACAACAGAAATTATAACATCTAAAATACCGCCGCCGAGAATAAGATTTATCACAGATTTTACGATAAAATAAATTCCTACTACAAGTGCTATATTACGTCCCTGCTGATTATTTGTTTTCATTTTTGTCAATCCTCCGTCACAAATTCCTCAATGTCAATTCGTTCACCGTCAGACCACAGTCTTTCAAGCTGATAGTAATCTCTAGTTTCCTTGTAGAAAACGTGCACAACAACATCACCATAATCAAGGATTATCCAGTTTGAACCATTAAATCCTTCTTTTCTTTCCGGTTCAATACCCTCAAGGGAAAGCTGATATTCAACTTCCTCTGCAAGAGTCTTGGTCTGTGTTGAACTGTTACCGCTTGCAATTACAAAATAATCTGCAAGTATGGTAAGATCAGATATTTTGATTGCCTGAATACCATCAGCCTTTTTGCGGTCAAGAGTTTTTATAATCTTTTTAAGCATTTCTTTCTGAGTCATATATTCTCTCCTTTAATATCCGCCTATATAATTATGATATTCTTCATCTGAATTTTCATCATATTCATAGTCGTTATTATCATAGTTATCATAATTATCATAATTATCATAATTATCATATTCGCTTTCGCTGCTGTAATCTTCAGAATACTCTGAATCGCTGTATATCTCACTGCTACTTCCCGAATCTGAAGCATCCGTAGGTTTCTTTTTGCTTTCGCCCGGAGTTGCACCATCTGCAATATCCTGAAGTGTATCCTGATTTTCGTCATATACATCTGTTGTATAGTAATCGCTTTCAACGATTTCCGTTATCGGAAGTGAATCATAGGAAAGATCCGGCTGATAAGGTCTGAAATATTTATTCAGAACATCTATCGTTGCATTCTTGTGTATTGACCATACGGAATAATCGTTATAATCAGTTGCTTCGCCCGGCACCATCTGAACTGTAACATCATCAAGGTCAATATTGCTTCCGAAATCTGAAAGTATGCTCATTTCCTGAAGTGTCAGGTCTGTACCGATATAACCCTTGTTGTAAACTTCTGTCAGGAACTTTGTAACTTCAACAGTTCCCATGTTCAGTGCCTTTTCCATGCAGGCGGCAAGGAAGATTCTCTGTGCCTTTACACGTCCGATATCGCCTTCGAGATATCCCTTTCTCGCACGGACAAAAAGCTCAGCCTGCTGACCGTCAAGAACCTGTTCACCAGCATAAAGTATTTTGTCATATGAATAGAAAACATCTTCCGGAAGGTCAACAGGAATACCGCCTATCAGGTCAACCATGTCAACAATATCATCACAACCGGTAGTTATATATCTGTCAATTGGTATTCCGAATGTATCTCTTACTACATCAACCACTCTCTGTATCGGTATCAGATTTTCATCACCGAGAGAGTAAACACTGTTTATCTTTCCGTTTTCACAGCTTGTGAAATCCGGTACAAAGCTATCTCTTGGTATCTGGAGAATGTTTATCTTGTCATTTGCAATATCAAAATGGAAAAGCATCATAACGTCCGAATTTGAACGTGATTCATCAAATCCAAGGCAAAGAACTGTAAACTGTCCCTCAATTATCTGGTCATTTGTAAAATCACGATGGTCATCCACTCCCTCAGCATCGCTGTTAAGTTCATAGCTGTTCGGGTCAGCGGAAAGAAGCCCCTCAACCTCAGACATAGGCTGGAGTTCCTTTACCCAGCGGATAATGGAAATATGCTCGGTGTATGTAACACCGTTTCTTGTTCTTTCAACAGGTATTATCGGAATGTTAAGAACCATAACCGCAATTATAACTATCGCTGCAACTACTGAAACAGCTATAATTATTTTTTCCTTAGCGGACGATTTTTTCTTTTTCACAGATGTTTTTACCTGATTAACCGGCTGCATTGCAGAGCGTTTCCCGGGTCTTTTACTGTTATTTGCCATCATTTTCCTCCTTGGCTTTTTTCTGGACTGAACATACATAAAGATACTGGTTATAAGCATCTAAAGTATATTTTGGGATATAGCCTTGTTTTTTTATCACACTTTCAATTGAAAATGCAAAAGCCTCAAGCATCGCCCTCTGAAAATCAGTATAGGCAAGCTTTCTCATTTTATCAACATCCTTATAATCCCTGTCCTCGGAAATAAGATCGGCCATATAAACAATTTCTTCAAGCAGTGACATACCCGAACGTCCGACTGTATGAAAACGAACGGCATTGATAATGTCCCTGTCCCTGATTCCCATCTCTTTCTCGATAAAATATGCACCCGCAGGGCCATGCCACAAAGCTCTTGCAGAAAGCTCAGCCGGAGAAAGTTCCATATTTCCCTCAAGCATCATCTGTTTCTGTTCTGCCGGCAGGATTTCCTTACAGACATCATGCAAAAGTCCTGCCGTATAGGCTTTACGGGTATCTTCCCCGAGATACGCTGCAAGCTTCTTTGCCTCATGTGCAACATTTACAGAATGATTATATCTTTTTTTAGAAAGCCTTGCTTTCAGGAAGGCCTTCATTTCTTCTGAAGAAAGCATACAGATCCTCCGAATATCAAATTAGTCCTGCTTTGAATACAGATTTTTCAGTATAATATATTTTACTACTTTTCCGTTTAAATAGCAAGATATATCTTCATTATTTTTTATCATTTTGCGAATTTTTGATGATGAAATTGTAATCGCATCGTTATTTACCACAACAATTCTGCCAAGATCAGATAGTCTTTCCGTCATTTTGTACAATTCATCAAAATCATTTCCATTCCTTGATACTGCTGCAAGAACTGCATTTTTCAGTATATCCTCATATCTGAACCATGTGTCAAACGTCAGAAGCATATCACTTCCGACCATAAGAAACAGTTCATCGTCGGGAAATATTTTTCTGAAATGTTCAACTGTATAGACAGAATAGCTCTTTCCGCTTTTGTTTATCTCGTAATCACTGACTTCAAAGCTCTCATATTCTTCAGTTGCAAGGCGGCACATTTCAAGCCTGTCTGCACTGTCTGCATACTCACTGCTCGATTTATGCGGAGCAAGTCCCGACGGAATGAAAATCACCTTGTCAAGCATAAGCTTTTTCATGACAGATACAGCAAGATTTATATGTCCGCTGTGAATCGGATTGAAGCTTCCGCCGAACAGACCTATCCTTGCCATCAGAGTTTAATATTTATAACAGGTTCTTTAGGGTTTCTTTTAAAAAGTACAAATCTGCTTCCGATAACCTGAACAACTTCAGCACCTGTTTTTTCTGCAATTTCTTCTGCCGCTTCTCTCGGGCCATACATACTGTTGTCAAGAACACGCAGCTTTATAAGCTCTCTTTTTCTGAGTGCATCGCTGACCTGTGCAATAAGCGTATCAGAAATACCGCCTTTGCCTATCTGAAATATTGTTTCATAAGTACTTGCAATCCCACGAAGTGCCGCTCTCTGTTTACTGTTTAACATAATTTTTCCTCACTTTAAAATACTGCAAAGCTTTTCCAGAGCCTTTGCTCTGTGGCTTATTTTATTTTTTTCGTCTGCTGAAATTTCCGCAAATGATTTGTCACCGCACATGAATACAGGGTCATACCCAAAACCGTTCTCACCCTTAGGTTCATACCCGATTTTACCCCTGCATTCTCCTCTTGCAAACTGTTCATTTCCGTTTTCATCAATATAGCATATAACGCATACAAATGCCGCTCCTCTTTTTTCATCAGAAACATCTTTCAGTTCATTCAGAAGCTTGTTGTATCTGTCAGCATCTGTGGCATTTTCTCCTGCATATCTGTGTGAATACACACCAGGAGCACCATTTAAATATTCAACTTCCAGTCCGCTGTCATCAGCAATAACAGCTGTGTGTGTCTGGTCAAAGATAGCCTTTGCTTTCAGCTGTGCATTTTCCTGAAAGGTTCTGCCTGTTTCTTCAACCTCAATATTTATTCCTGCCTCAGACTGTGAAACCACTTCATATCCGAGCGGTGTAAGTATTTCCTTTATTTCTCTGAGCTTATTTTTATTATTGCTCGCCAGAATAACCTTTTTACTGTTCATCTTCTTCCTCCGTTTCATCATCTTCCTGTCCGGACGATGTGTTTTCAAACAGTGCCTTTACAAAGTCATGGCTGTTAAACGGCTGAAGATCATCTATCTTTTCACCGACACCAATAAGCTTTACAGGTATTCCCAGTTCATTCTTTATTGAAATAACTATACCGCCCTTTGCAGTTCCGTCAAGCTTTGTAAGAACAATTCCTGTAATAGGGGCAACTTCCTTGAACAGTCTTGCCTGATTTACAGCATTCTGTCCTGTTGTAGCGTCCAGAACAAGCAGGATTTCCTTTGAACTTTCCGGTGCTTCACGTTCTATTATTCTGTTCATTTTTGCAAGTTCGTCCATAAGGTTCTTCTTATTGTGCAGACGTCCCGCTGTATCGCATATCAGAATATCACAGTCCCTTGCCTTTGCCGCCGCAATTGCATCATAAACAACAGATGCCGGATCAGAGCCTTCTGAATGTTTTACAAGGTCTACTCCGGAACGGTCAGTCCACACCTGAAGCTGGTCAATTGCCGCCGCACGGAAAGTATCTGCCGCTGCAACGATAACCTTTTTGCCGTCGTCCTTAAACTGATGACACATCTTTCCGATTGTGGTTGTTTTTCCGGCTCCGTTTACACCGATAACCATTATTACTGAAGGCTTTGACGACAAATCAAGTTCTGTATCATCACCCATCATTTCAGCAACTATTTCCTGTATAAGTTCCATTATGAGTGAAGGGTCTGTGATTCCTCTTTCCTTTATTCTTTTCCGGAGTTCCTCACATATCCCGACGGAAGTTTCAACCCCCATATCGCTCATAATCATGGTTTCCTCAAGCTGTTCAAACAGCTCCTCATCTATTTTGGTAAATGAATTTACAACTCTCTGCATCTTCTTTACCATTGAATCCTTGGTCTTTCGCAGACCTTCCTTTATCTTGCTGAAAAATCCCATTATCCTGATTCCTCCTGTCGCTTTTATTCTGAAATGTCGGTCTGTTCCATTTTTAGCAGTCGTGATATGCCATCCTCCTGCATTGTAACACCATAAAGAACATTGGCTTCCTCCATGGCACTTCTTCTGTGTGTAACCAGAACGAACTGCGTTTTATCAGTAAAGTTTTTCAGATACTGTGCATATTTTTTTACATTTACTTCGTCAAGAGCCGCATCTATTTCATCGAGAATACAAAACGGTGCTGGTTTCAGTTTAAGTATAGCAAAGTAAATGCATATAGCCACAAATGACTGCTCACCGCCCGAAAGCGAAATAAGGTTCTTTATAACCTTTCCAGGCGGAGCAACCCTTATTTCTATTCCGGATTCCAGAACATTTTCCGGATCGGTCAGTATAAGTTCTGCCTTTCCGCCACCGAAAAGTTCAGTAAATATCTGTTTGAAGTTATTATTTATAATTACAAAGCTTTCCGCAAATATACGGCACATATCCTCTGTCAGGTCAGAAATAAGCTTTTCAAGTTCTCTTTTGGAACTGCGGACATCGCTTAACTGATCGGACAGAAAACGGTATCTTCCGGAAACTTCCTTGTATTCCTCAATAGCCCCGACATTTACATTGCCAAGACCTCTTATTTTCATCTTTACATCGTTGAGTTCACGCTGGGCAAGCATTCTGTCCTCAATTTTTTCAGCAACCTTTTCCGCCTCTGAACGTGTCATCTCATAAACTTCATAAAGCTGGCTGACTATACCGTCAAAATCCCTCTGCTGTGAAATCTTTCTCTCGTTTATTTTTGAGATTTCTCCGGAATATTTTTCCTTTGCATCATTAAGATCCCTCACAGAATTTCTGAGATTTGTAACATATGTATCCTGTTCCCTGTGAACATTCTGCCATTTTTTTATATCATTGTTAAACTGCTCAATCTTGACCTTTATATCTTCCGTCTGCTGTGTACGCTCAGCAATAAGATTATGTTTTTCCTCAATATTCTGTTCCAGACGTTTCTGTTCATCTGCAAGTGATGAAAGATTATCTTTCGTTTCGGAAAGTCCGGACCTGAGTGTTTCACGCTCACGCTTTGCGGCTTCAAGGTCTTTTGCAAGTTCGGCAGATTTTATCTTCAGGTCTGAAAGTTCAACAGAAAGACTTTCTCTCCTGTTTCTCACAGATTCCCTTCTGCCCTGTTCTTTTGCAAGGGTTTCCTCTGCGGCCCGTATCTGTCCGGTTATTTCATCAAGACGCTCTTTGGCATTCAGTTTGTTTTCAATGGTCTTTCTTTTCTTTTCTTCAAGATTTCTGTATCTTGTATCAAAATCCTCTTCCTGTATGGCGGTCTGCTTTTCCAGTGCACATACACGGGAAAGTTCCGAATCAAACTTTATTTTATCCTGCTCCAGCTGAGCAAGCTCATCATCAAGTTCCTTTGAAGAACATGAAAGTTTCTGAACATCATCTGCAATTTTCTTTGCATATTCCTGACTCTGTTCATATTTTTTCCGAAGCTTTTCAACTTCACTGTCAATAGATTCCATTTCATTTTTTCTTGAAAAAACTCCGGCTGAATGAACCGCTGAACCACCTGTAAACGAACCGCCTGCATTGACAACCTGTCCATCAAGAGTAACTATTCTGAACTTATATCCGAATTTCTTTGCAATGACTGCCGCACTGTCAATATCGTCCGCCACAGCTGTACGCCCGAGAAGGGAACTGACTATTCCTGTATAGCGGCTGTCATACTCGACAAGTTCATTCGCCATGGAAATAAATCCCGGTTCTGAATGAAGTCCCGGTTCGTTTAACAGTCTGCCCTTAACAGAAGATACCGGAAGAAATGTCGCTCTGCCAAGCCGCTGTTCCTTGAGCATCCTTATAGAACGTTTCGCCGCCGTATCATCATCAACGATAATATTCTGCATTGCTCCGCCGAGTGCCGTTTCAATTGCAACAGCATATTCCTGCCTGACATTTATAAGCTGTGCAACAGTTCCTCTTATACCGCCTATTCGTCCAGATGCAGAAGCCTTTATTATCTCCCTGACGCTTCTTGCAAAACCTTCCATATTGCTTTCAAGGTCGGAAAGCAGTTTTTTTCGCTGTTCCTTTTCCTTTACTGCAAAAACTATATTTTCACATTCCTTTTTACATTCAGCAAGTTTCTGTGATTTATCATTGTAAAGCTTTGCAAGTCCGTTCTTTTTATTTTCAATTTCCCGTTTCTTTTCTTCCAGTACTTTTATGCCGTCTGATATTTCCGCCTTTTCCCTGCCATACTGCAAAACAAGTTCATTCACCTGATTTTTCTGCTTGACAAGGAGTTCAAGCTGTTCGTCTGTATCTTTAGCGATAGCCTCGCTGTTGCCTACCTCCGAACGGAATTCACTAAGCTTTATATACAAAGCGTTTATTTCATTTCCAGCTCTGTCGGAATTTTTGCCGATACTTTCAGCCTCTGTTCTGGCTTCATCAAATTTCTGCTTTACATCGCCGAGTCTGCTCTTTAGCTCTGCTGAACGTTTTTCCAGATTCTCTATAAACTCAATCTTCTCTTTTATATCCGCATTCAGCTTTTCTTCATAAGCCATGCGGTTTTCCAGCTGTCCCCTGACAGATGCAAGCATTCCTTCACTGTGGGAAATATCATTTTTGCTGACTGCAATATCCGATTTATACTGTGATGAAAGCTGTTCATTTTCAAGTATCTTATCTCTCAGGTCATCAATATTTGCAGAGCTTTCCTGTATTTTCAGATAACCGTCACGGATTTTCTGTTCCTCACGCTCTATATCACTCTGAATATTTTCATATTCATTTTTATTTATAAGGAGTTCATTTTCCAGTTCATCAAGCTTTGCTTTAAGTTCCTGAAGTCTGTCAACCCAGACAGATATTTCAAGGGTTTTCCTTTTCTGTGCAAGCACTACAAATTTCTCAGCCTTTTCCGCCTGCAATTTCAAAGGTCCGATACGATCTTCAAGTTCTGCAACAATATCATTCAGCCTTATAAGGTTATCCTGTGCGGCTGTAAGCTTTCTTTCCGCCTCAGCTTTCTTGTATCTGAATTTTGAAATACCTGCGGCTTCCTCAAATATGTCACGTCTTTCACTGCTTTTTGCACTCACTATCTCCGCAATTCTTCCCTGTCCGATAATGGAATAGCCGTCACGTCCCATTCCCGTATCCATAAACAGTTCATTGAGGTCTTTAAGCCTTACACTTTTCCCGTTTATTCTGTATTCACTTTCACCGCTTCTGTAAAGTTTTCTTGTAACACTTACCTCGTCATCATCACAGTTGAGTACCCTGTCCGCATTATCTATAACAAGCGTTACCATTGCAAATCCCACAGGCTTTCTGGCAACAGTACCGGAAAAAATAACATCTTCCATTTTGTTTCCTCTCAGGGTTTTGGTTGACTGTTCGCCAAGAACCCATCTGACAGAATCACCGATATTACTTTTTCCGCTGCCGTTGGGTCCTACAACCGCAGTAAGACCCTTGTCAAAGGTCAGTTTTACTTTATCAGGAAAGGACTTAAACCCCTGCAATTCCAATGATTTTAAATACATACGTTATCCTCTGATTTCACACTGATATCTGGACATATTTTTATCTCCGACCACTTTTATATCAATGCCGAATTTTTCTTTAAAATATATTGCGTTGCTTTTTTTATGACCAAGTGCCTTGCTGATACATGAAGGATTTACTGCAAAAACATATCTGCCGTTCTCCGGCGTTTCATAAGCAGAAGCCTCCTGCATCATCCAGAGATAGATAAGACTTTCACAAAGTTCCTTAAACGCCGGATGGTAAAAACCTGCAACCATATCGCCCTCAACACCGTCGGAAGCATGAAGTCCGCATTTGATAACCCTGATTTTCTCATGTTCAAATTTCAGCAGTGCTGCGGCACAGATTTCAACAGCCTCCTTAAAAGGAAAAGGTCTGTACTCTCCGGATTTATACAGCTTTGCAAGTTTTGTTCCCTCAAGAACAACAACAGGATATATCCTTACCGTATCAGGAGAAATTTCAATTATTTTGTCTATCGTATCAGATTCATCTTTCGGTGTGCTTTTATAAAGACCGACCATCATCTGAAGTCCGAGTTCAAAACCATACTCACGAATAAGACGGCTCGCCCTGTAAACATCTTCGGCAGAATGTCCTCTTTCATTTGCTTCGAGGACTTTGTTCACCATGCTCTGTGCCCCGAGTTCTATTGAAGTCACACCATAGTTTCTGAGAATATCAAGTATTTCATCATCAATAAAATCAGGACGGGTAGATATTCTTATCCCCTTAAAGCCGTTATTGCCGAGATATTCCTTTGCAGCGCCAAGCAGGGATATCATATATTCTCTTTCAATTGCTGTAAAGCTTCCGCCGAAAAAGGCTATTTCTGTATTTTTTCTGTCGCTTATTTCCCTGAGTGCCTGTCTGCAAACTCTGTGAACATCTTCCGCCTTCGGTGCATACTGCTGACCGCTTATTGTTTTCTGGTTGCAGAAACTGCACTGATGCGGACAGCCGGCATGAGGCACGAAAACTGAAATATTACTGTGGCTCATATCCCATAAGCTCCAGAGCTTCTTTTGCCGCCATCTGTTCGGCTTCCTTTTTGCTTTTGCCTATACCTGTTCCGATAACATTTGAATTCAGACACACCTGAACTTTAAATGCCTTGTTATGGTCAGGACCGGACTGTCCCACGAGTTTATACTCAACCTTTTCCTCAGGATTTTTCTGAATAATTTCCTGCAGAATGGTTTTATGGTCACTGAACGAAACAGACTTTCTGCTGTCAATATCCTTCGGGATAAATCTCAGAATATGTTTTTTTGCCGCTTCAAGACCGCCGTCAAGAAATACGGCAGCAATAACCGCTTCAAAAGCGTCCGCAAGAATAGATGTTCTTTCACGTCCGCCTGTATTTTCCTCGCCCTTGCCAAGGAAAAGATGTTCGCCCAGATCTATCTCCTTTGCAAATTCATAAAGTGATTTTTCACATACAAGCGAAGCCCTTATCTTTGTAAGTTCCCCTTCCGGAAGATGAGTAAAATGCTCAAAAAGATACTGCGAAACAACAATTGACAAAACGCTGTCGCCAAGAAACTCCAGACGTTCATTGCTGTGTCTGAGTTTTCTTTTTTCATTTGCAAATGAAGAATGAGAAAGTGCAACAAAAAGCAGATTTTTGTCCTTGAAAGTATAATTTATCTTCTTCTCAAAATCCTCAAGATTCTTTTCATAATTTTCATTATTTTCCATTATTTTATTCCCTCTGGCAATGTTTCGATGGATTTTACAATTGTGCTGACAACCTCTCCGTCAACACAGTTCTTAGCTTGTCTGATAGCATTGTAAAAAGCTTTGGCATCAGAACTTCCATGAGCCTTGATAACCGGCTTTGAAATTCCCATCAGAACTGCTCCGCCTTCTTCTGTATAATCCATTTGTTTTTTGAAATCTTTTATCTTACCGAGTACCATCATTGCCGCAAGTTTTGAAAATGCTCCGCCTGAAAAGATTTCTTTAAGCTTGCCTGCAAAAAATGAACCCATTCCCTCATAAAGCTTTAAAACTATATTTCCTGTAAAGCCGTCTGTTACCGCAACGTCAAATTCCCCTGCCGGAAGATCCCTCGCCTCCAGATTGCCGCAGAAATTCACCGGAGCCTGTTCCAGAAGCTTATATGCTTCGATTTCAAGTTCCCTTCCCTTGGTATCTTCTGCACCTACATTTATAAGACCAACCTTCGGGTTTTTGATTCCCTTTACTCTTTCCATATATGCAGAAGCCATTATAGCAAACTGTACAAGCATTTCCGGACGGCAGTCAACATTTGCTCCTCCGTCTGTCAGCATGACATGACCCCTTGCAGTAGGCAGTATAGGTGAAAGCGTTGCTCTCTTTATTCCCTTTATTCTTTTCGGGATAAACGTTGAACCTACAACCAGAGCACCTGTGCTTCCGGCACTTAAAAAAGCATCTCCCTTATCTTCTTTAAGGAGTTTCAGTCCAACTGCCATTGAACAGTTGTTCTGACTTTTCAGTATTTCAGTCGGTTCTTCGTGAATATCAATAACGGAATCTGCATGGACAATCTCCATATCGCTTATATCAATACCGTTTTCCCTCGCCGTTTTTTCTATTATATCCCTGTTTCCGGTAAGCGTTATATCAGTTCCAAGCTTTTCCCGTGCCATGCGGCAGCCTTTAATCACCTCCAGTGGAGCATTATCCCCTCCGAAAGCATCAACTATTATATTCATATTCGTCAACCCTTTTTATTTTATTGTACGATTCAAAGCTTCAATAGCTCTGTCAGCATAGGCTGTATATTTAGCCTTTTTATCCTTGATTCTGACCGGAAGATCCGGAAGTATTCCCATGTTACAGCCCATCGGCTGGAATTCTCCACTGCATCCTCCGCTTATGTAAGCCGTAAGTGCACCTATCATGGTTTCTGCCGGCAGAACAAGGGGTTCTTCATTTCTCAGGTGTCTTGCCATGTTTATACCAGCCATGATACCGCTTGCAGCAGATTCTATATATCCCTCAACACCGGTTATCTGTCCGGCGAAGAAAATATCGTGATTGCTCTTTAAAGCATATGTAGGCTCAAGAAGTTTCGGACTGTCAATAAAGGAATTTCTGTGCATAACACCGTATCTTACAAATTCAGCATTTTCAAGTCCTGTTATTATTGAAAAGACTCTTTTCTGTTCGCCGAATTTAAGATTCGTCTGAAATCCCACAAGATTATACATAGTTCCATGAGCGTTTTCCTTTCTCAGCTGAACCACAGCATACGGTCTTTTTCCCGTCCGCTTGTCAGTAAGTCCTACAGGTTTCAGAGGACCGTATCTCATTGTATCCTCTCCACGTCTGGCAAGCACTTCAACAGGCATGCAGCCCTCATACACTTTAAAATCACGTTTGTCAAATTCTTTCAGCGGAGCACTTTCAGCCGTTATAAGAGCATTGTAAAATGCAAGATATTCTTCCTTGTTCATAGGACAGTTTATATAATCTGCATCGCCCCTGTCATACCTTGAAGCGAAAAACACTTTATCCATATCCAGGCTTTCAAATGTAACAATAGGTGCAGCAGCGTCAAAAAAGCTCAGATAATCCCCGCACATTCTTCTTATATTCTCAGCAAGTCCTCCTGCTGTAAGCGGCCCTGTTGCGATTATAACAGGACCTTCCGGAATAGTTTCAACTTCCTCATCAATAACTTCAATAAGCGGATGGGAATGAATCTTTTCCGTAACCATATCCGAAAACCTTTCTCTGTCAACAGCCAGTGCGCCGCCTGCCTCAACAGCGTTTGCCTTTGCACACGGAACTATAAGAGAGCCTAAAGTTTCCATTTCCTCTTTGAGAAGTCCGGCGGCAGAATCATGCCTTGATGCCTTTAGGGAATTGGAACACACAAGCTCGGCAAGTCCGCTGTAATGATGTGCCGGAGTAAATTTATGCGGTTTCATTTCATATATACAGGATTTTATTCCGGCATTTGCCAGCTGCCATGCAGCCTCACACCCTGCCAGTCCTCCGCCGATAATTTTAACCATTAAAGATTCCTTTCGTATCCACAGTCCGGTTTTTCACAGATAAGCTTTCCTGACTTTCCACCCTTTTTGAACAGAGTACAGCCGCATTTCGGGCATTTGTCCTCAACTGGAACGTGCCATGTCATAAAGTTGCATTCAGGATAATTGTCACAACCATAGAAACTTCTGCCCTTCTTGGACTTTTTCTGAACCATCTTGTGTCCGCATAAAGGACAGGTTCCTTTTGTTTCCTGAACAATCTTCTTTGTATTCTTACATTCAGGGAATCCCGGACAGGCAAGAAACTTTCCGAATCTTCCTATCTTGATAACCATTTTTCTGCCGCACTGATCACAGACAACATCGGTTTCCTCGTCCGGAACTTTAACCCTTTTTCCCTCCATTGCCTTTTCGGCTTTGGCAAGTACCTTTTCAAAGTCCTTGTAAAATACGTCAAGAGTATCTACCCAGTTTGTTTCACCGCGTTCAACGCTGTCAAGATCATTTTCCATTTTTGCTGTAAATTTAGCGTCAACTATATGCTTGAAGTGATCTTTCATAAGGTCTGTTATGACTTCACCAAGCGCTGTCGGTTTAAGCTGTTTTCCATCTCTTTCAACATACATTCTTGAAATAATGGTTGTAATTGTAGGAGCATAGGTACTCGGTCTTCCGATACCGTTTTCTTCCATTGTCTTGATAAGTGAAGCTTCTGTAAATCTTGCAGGAGGCTGGGTAAAATGCTGGTTGCCCAGAATCTCTTTCAGCTTGCATATGTCATCCTTCTGGATAGGCGGGAGCATTTTGTTATTCTCCTCATCGCTGTCCTTCTTTTCTTCATAGAGTTTTGTAAAACCATCAAATTTAACGGAATATCCTGAAGCCTTGAATGTGCAGCCTTCTGCTTCAATGGTAACAGATGCTGTGTCAAGAAGCGCATTTGCCATCTGACTTGCAATAAATCTTTCCCATATAAGCTTATAAAGCTTGAACTGGTCTGTTGTAAGGCTGGACTTCACTCTGTCCGGAGTAAGTTCCGGAAGTGACGGACGGATAGCTTCATGTGCGTCCTGTGCATTTTTCTTGGATTTGAAAACTCTCGGTGACGGCGGAAGATATTCTTTTCCGTAAATATCCTCAATACATTTTGCCGCAGCTGCTCTTGCCTCATCTGAAATTCTCAGGCTGTCCGTTCTCATATAGGTAATAAGACCGACAGCACCCATTCCCTCTATCTCGACACCTTCATAAAGTTCCTGTGCCGCTTTCATGGTTCTCTTTGCCTGGAATCCCATACGCTTTGAAGCTTCCTGCTGCAATGTTGATGTAATAAACGGTGGTGCAGGCTGTTTCTTTGTAACACGTTTCTTAACGTCTGTTACGGTGTACACAGCGTTTTCCAGTCTTTTCAGAATCTCATCTGACTGTTCCTTGTTGGCTATCTCAGCCTTTTTGCCATCTATTGCAGAAAGCTTTGCCGCAAAAACCTTTCTGCTTGAAGGTGCAGTAAACTTAGCATCAATGCTCCAGTATTCCTGCGGAACAAATTCCTTTACTTCCTTTTCCCTGTCAACTATAAGACGAACCGCAACTGACTGAACACGTCCTGCTGAAAGTCCCCTCTTAACCTTTTTCCAGAGAAACGGACTCAGCTTGTATCCGACTATTCTGTCAAGTATTCTTCTTGCCTGCTGTGCATTTACAAGGTCAAGGTCTATTTTGTGCGGGTGGCTCATACCAGTCTGAACGCCTGTCTTGGTAATTTCATTAAAAGCCACACGGTTGTTGTCATTAAGATCCAGTCCGAGCATCTGTGCAATATGCCATGATATTGCCTCTCCCTCACGATCCGGGTCAGTTGCGAGATATATATGATCGCATTTTTTTGCGTATTTTTTCAGTTCCTTTATAACGTCCTCTTTGCCCTTCATATCAATATACTGAGGCTGAAAGTTGTTTTCAAAATCAATTCCCATCTTGGACTTAGGCAGATCCCTGACGTGCCCCATAGATGCGATTACTTCATAATCTCCGCCAAGATATTTCTTTATAGTTTTCGCTTTTGCCGGAGATTCCACTATAACAAGGTTTGACATATCTATTTCACTTTTTCCTGCAAGGCCGCAGAAAAAATCTCCTTCCCATAAAATTTCTGAAATCACAGAAGTCCGTATTTATTTTGCGGACGCAGTTCCACAACACCCATCATTTCAAGTTCGGTAAGTATTCCGAGAATACTCACCGGGTCTAACTTGCTTTTCTCTGCTATTTCATCAGGATACATTTCACCGTCTTTCAGACAGAACACAACAACCTGCTGGTCATTGGTCATATCATCAAAAAAGCGTTCATAAAGCATCCCGCTCTGCAAATTATCATTTGAATCTTCTTTTTCTTTGTTCTCATCTTTTTTCTTTGCCGAAGCTTTTGCCGCAGTCTTCTTTTTATTTTCCGAACGGCTGTCACGCTTTACGATATCTTCCTCGCCGCAGATTTCAGGCCAGCTGATTGTATCGTCATCATAAATTCTGGCACTGCCTGACGTGTAATATTCATAAAGTATATCCAGATGACTGAAAACAGGTATCGCTCCGTCACGAAGATATTTTACCACTCCTGAATACCTTTTGTCAAATATGTCCCCCGGCGGAACGCAGAAAACAGCTCTTCCCTGTTCCGCCGCATGAGATGCAGTAATAAGCGAACCGCTCAGTTCGTCCGCTTCGGTTACTATTGTCCCGAAACTCAGACCGGATATAAGTCTGTTCCTGATGTGAAAACAGAACCTGTCTGGATGTGTTCCCGGAAGATATTCGCTTATTACAACACCATGCTTTGCCACAAGCCCCTTTGCTTTTTCGTTTTCTCTCGGGTAATTTACATCAAGTCCGCAGGCAAGCACAGCTGCGGTACAGCCGTTTGCTTTCAAGGCTCCCTTATGTGCAGCGGAATCCAGTCCGAGGGCAAATCCGCTGACAATTGCAAAACCTCTCTTTGCAAGCTCAAAGCATATTTTTTCTGTTACTTCGGCACTGTAAACCGAAGGTTTTCTTGTTCCGACACACGCAACTGCCGGACAGCTGTTAAAATTCTCAATATCACCCATACAAAACAGTACGGCAGGAGGATTGTAAATATTCCTAAGCAAATAAGGATAGTTTTCATCTTCAAATGTTATAATTCTGTATCCTTTATTTTCACAGTATTCTATGATACTGTCGCACTGTTCTATATGTGTTGTTTTTACTGCTCTTTTTTCCTTTTCACTGAGCGAAGGATGCTCACCATCGCAAACTGCCAGCCAGGCTTTTTTCACGTCCTGAAAAGGTGTTATTATCTCCCATATGCGTTCATTTCCGGGTCTGAAAGCCATAATGAACCAGAGCCAGTAAACTGTATTATTCATATTTCATCAGCTCCCACATCATTATGCCTGTTGCCATTGCCGCATTGAGTGAATCAGTATTTCCACTCATTTTAATAGTTACTTTTCTGCCGCACTTTTCAACAGTTTCTTTCGGAAGTCCATTTCCCTCATTTCCGATGAAAATTGCTCCGCCATCTGAAAAATCAACATTCTTGATATTCTCTGCGTCACTGTCAATAACCGCCGCAAACGGCTGTATCTGTGCATCGGCAAGAGCCATAAAAACATCGTCTGCACTGACATCATGAAAAACCGGTATTCTGAAAACAGAACCCATTGTAGCTCTTATCACCTTCGGATTGTATATGTCACAGCTCTCCGAAAAAATAACTCCGTCAAGCCCCAGTGCATCTGCTGTCCTGATTATCATTCCGGCATTTCCCGGATCCTGAAGCTGATATAGAACCGCATATCTTCCATGCTTTTTAAGCTTACTGATACTATCCGTTCTGTCGATAAATCCGCACTGTGCAAAAACGCCCTGCGTCTTGTCGGTTCCGGAAATTCTGTCACCAAGTTCATCTGAAATACATATAATTTCAGCTTCCGGGAAATCAAGTTCTTCAAATCTTTCACGATTCTTTTCAAGTGCAGATTCAGTAACGAAAATTTTTCTTACAGGTGCATTGCTCTTTATGGCATCAAAAACAAGTCTGCCCCCTTCAAGCACAAACATTCTGTACTGCACACGGGCTTTTTTGGAGGACATAAGCTTCATGAACAATTTGATTGAAGGATTGTCCCTTGATGTTATAATCTTTTCGTCAGAAAACTGCAGATACATACAAAATCTCCCATCAGCATAAATTAAACGAAAACACGCTCTGATTATAAATAGAGCGTGTTTTTTACAAATTAAAGAGCAGCCTTAGCCTTCTCTACGATTGCTGTAAATCCAACCGGATCACTGATAGCGATTTCAGAAAGCATCTTACGGTTAAGTGTAATGCCAGCCTTCTTAACGCCGTTCATAAACTGTGAATAATTGATTCCGTTGAGTTTGCAAGCAGCACTGATTCTTGTAATCCAGAGCTGTCTGAAATCTCTCTTCTTCTTCTTTCTTCCGGCATAAGCATAGTTGCCTGATTTCATAACGGCCTGTTTAGCCATCTTAAAATGCTTGCTCTTAGCGCCCCAGTAGCCCTTTGCAAGCTTGAGAGTTTTATTTCTTCTCTTGCGAGTCATCATCGCACCCTTAACACGTGCCATAGTCTATACCTCCGTTTTAACTTTTCCGATTATCTGATATTATTTGTAAGGAATTAACTTCTTAACTGTTGGAGCATTTGTTTCGCTTGCAACACCTGCATTACGAGCAATTCTCTTTCTCTTTGTATCCTTCTGTGTAAGTCTATGTCTTTTGTTTGTGTGCTGATATTTAACCTTACCGTTCTTTGTCAGCTTAAAACGCTTTTTAGCGCCTGAATGTGTTTTAACCTTAACCTTTGACATAACCTGTTCCTCCTTTATTTAGCTGATGCCTTTGGTGACATGAACATAACAATACTGCGGCCTTCCATTTTAGCTGGCTTGTCAACAACACCGGCTTCCGCACAAGCTTCCTTGAACTTATCAAGCAGTTCCTCGCCCAGCTGCGGATGTGCAATCGCACGCTTACGAAATCTTACAGAAACCTTTATCTTGTCACCGTTTTTCAGAAACTTCATTGCCTGATTGACTTTGGTATTGAAATCGTGAGTATCAATCGCAGAAAACATTCTGATCTCTTTGATTTCAACAGTTTTCTGATTTTTTCTTGCTTCCTTTTCTTTCTTTGCCTGTTCAAAGCAAAATTTGCCATAATCAAGTATACGGCATACTGGCGGCTTTGCCTGCGGAGCAATCTTTACAAGGTCAAGATCCTTTTCATAAGCCATTTTCTGAGCTTCTCTGGCAGATATTACGCCGATTTTTGTTCCGTCAACGTCGATCAGCAATACTTCCTTATCTCTGATCTCCTCGTTGATCTGCAGTTCCTGTTTGCTAATAGTCAGCACCTCCAAGCATTAGTCAGGGTAAAAATTTTATTTGATTTTAAAACAAAAATGAGTACAGATTTACATCAGTACTCACTTAAACGCAAACCGGCCCTAAAACCGATAACAATCATTTATTGACCACTCTGAATCTTTCATCTCGTGGTGAGAACTGATAGTCTGCTTTGTTTTACCAATAAATTATACGCTCTTTTTCGGATTTTGTCAAGGGTTTTGCAAATTATTAACAGTTTATTCACATTTAGAAAATGTCCTCCAGTTTTCCTTTTATTTCTCTGAACATCTCAACACACTTGAATTTCACTTTATAATTTTCGGGATTTTCCATAACATCAAGTTCATCTTCAGAAAAATACCGGCCGGCTGTCTTTTTGTCCCATTCAACTTCTTCAGCGGCTGGAATACAAAGCGGCGGATACATAACACACCACCAGTTGTGACCCTTTGCCTCCCCGATAGTTATTCGGACAGCGTCATATCTACCTGCCGGCATCGTGATATCTCCGTATTCACGATTGTCAAATTCCATATTTACCAGCTGTGAATCAACATTATAATCATAGCCTTTTTCATGTATAACGTCAAGAGCGATTCTGTTTATCTCGTCCATTTTTTCATTCGCTGTCTGTTTCATTTCTTCAAGTGTATCACATCCGCCAAACAGCTCCTCTGATTTTTCAAGCAGTCTGTCCCTTACACATAATTTCAGATTCTGGTCATACTCTGTATTAGAATTTGCAAGAATATGAATTCTCAGCACTTCATTTTCTATGTTCCCAAGCGTTTTTCCAAAATTTATAAAATTGGAAAAAATAATGCTTCCGATAATTCCGATAAGTAAAACAATGTCAAGTTTTTTCATGTCAGTCACCTCATAAAGATGATTGACATGAGATTCATGATTTATTCAGATAAAATAATTTTATCAGGTTTCATATTCATATTTCAATCTGAACCCTGCCGCCTTTTCAGTTATTTTAAGAATCAGCAGACCTGTTGCAGATGACGCTATCAGAATTCCCGGAATATAAAAATTTCTCTCTCTGGAATCTTCTTTCTCTGCATTTTCAAACGCAAAATGATTCTGTTTTGCATAAGTTTCACCAAGAGAATTTTTGCTTCCTGATATCACAAATTTTTCAACAGGAACAGGATTTTCTTCCCCCGAAAAACCAAAAGAAAAATTGCCTATCTGCATAACGCTCACAGGAATCTCAATCCCTGAAAGGGAATCGCATCTCAGAAATGCACAGGTTTCAACATCTATAAGACCTTCCGGAAGCTGCACTGTTTCAAGAATCTTGCAGTCCGCAAAGGAATATTCACCCAGTCTTGTAACCGAATCCGGCAGAGAAACAGCCCTGAGCTTCTCACAACCATAGAAGCCATAATTTTCAACAGCATCCATACCCTCGGGAAGAATCACATTTTTCAAAGATGAACAACCGTAAAATGTTCCCTCAGCTATTTTATTAAGGTTGCCGTAAATCTCCGCCGTTTCCAGAAAGCCGCACTCATAAAATGCATGATGCCCTATTATTTCAACACCTTCAGGTATCACAACCTTTTTCAGTGATTTACATCTGTAAAATGCATTTTCCCTTATCTGCGTAACTTTTTTACCATTTATCTCTGTCGGAATACTTAGCGTTACCGGCTCTCCCTTATATCCCGTAACCATAACCTCATTTCCACAAACTATGTATTCAAGATTTTCTCCGTAAACTTCTGCTCCCGCATTAAAGGAACACATTAAACAAGCCGCGGATACTGATAATACAGCCGCAAACGTTTTTAATTTATTCATAATATTTTACCCTCCGGATTTTGTAATCGTTTTGTAATTATTATTGTAAATCCCCGGGAGATAAATGTAAATAAAAAAAGCGAAGTTTTCATCGTAATTTAACGACACAAACTTTCCGTAATTTTTCCGTAAACAGAATATTGTACATAAATTTCAGAAAAATATAAGGACATAATGCTTATTATAATGTATAGAAAAAAATAAAGGCGATACAGCAGGAAATCCTGTCATATCACCATTATAAAAGAATATTATATCCGTGAATTTTTATTTTTTTTGCAGCATACGGTATTTTTCTGCTATCAGCAAACAGGCTATTGCAAAAAGCGTCATTGCAATAAGTATCGCCACACGCTGGCTTGTAAAATATACAACTGATGATGCTACACAGCATATCAGCGACATCATAAGGCTTATTTTCCTGTTCTTTATTTTCTGTTCCTCATCAAGCGGCTTTCCTGAGTTTTCCATAGGAGAAAACTTGTATATGACCCAGAGATAAATCAAAAGAAGCATAACAAGGTAAACAAAGGATATTTCCCTCTGCATGAGTCCGGAAACAACCATGACAAGAACAAACACAAAGGTAAATACAATATTACATTTTAAATATGTATTTGCGTGATATCCTCCGCAGAACCGCCTTACCGGAACAAACACGCAGAGAAATATTACAGCATCAAAAAAACGTCCCATTAAAAGTCCGATAATTCCCGCAATAAAAAATCCAAGAAGTCCCGATATCAGTACTTCATAACCATACTGATAAATTTCTTTCCTGTCCTCCGGGATTATTTTTTTCCGGCACAGAAATGATGTCAGTTTTTCACTCATAATCGTTATCATGTTATCATCCCATTCTTTATATCTTATATAAATTTTAACATATTAAAATTATAAATTCCACAACAAAAAATGTATAATTATTGTACAAATTGTTAACAAGCTTCACTGTTTTTAACTTATGGCCGTTTTATTCACATTTACAAGGTTGACTTATGCACTGATAAAGTGCTATAATAAAAAAGTTAATGACATACTATTGGTTTAACCAAAACAGAAAGAGGTACAACGATTGAAATCAGGAAAAATATTTGCCGTAATATATGCCGCTGTACTTTCAGCATCTTTAATAGGGTGCGATGAAAGCAGTACAGGTGAAAACAGCCCTGCTGACAAAAATTCTTCTGAAGCAGTTACTGAAGCTGCAACTGAAGCGATCACCACAGAGGAAACAACTGTAACCACGCTTGAGATAACTTCTTTTACTAAAATGACTACTATTTCGCTCATGGAACTTACAAAACCGGCTGAAGAAGAAAAAGAAACAGACAGTCCCGATAAAAAAGCCGAGGAAATCCAGTCAATGATGAGTTACTTCCGAAGCGGCGGCAAATTTTCAGGTTACAACTGGAAAAATGAGTATATTGAATTTGATTTAGGCGGAGAAGATAATTCAACAACAACCGAAGTTGATACAAACGGCGGTGAATAAAACAATTTCTGAGTTTCAGGGAGAAATATATTGAAAAAAATAACAGCTATTATAACAGCCCTTGCTCTTATTACTATCATGGCGGGCTGTGAGAAAAATGACAGCAGATCTGAAAGCGAAATTTCAACATCTGAATCCGATATTGTTGAAACTTCAGCCGCAGAAACTGAACCTCCGACTAACCCCGAACCGGAAGGCTTAAAACTCAGTAATGATGTCTATGGTTACAGTCTTGACGTTCCGGAGGCTCTGGACACAACAGACGGAAATTTAATTGACGGTCATGAAGTTATTTCGCAGACTGATTATATTATGATAAATAGCAGTGAATCAAAGGATAATTTAAACGTTGTTGTGGAAACTTCAAAATCCCCTGATTCATTTGACAAAAATACAAAGGAATCGTATAAAAAGCAGTGTGATGCTCTGGGAATATTCAGAAATTTCGCAGTAAACACGTTTGAAAAGACAAAAATAGCCGGATATGATGCCATTTATGTTGAAACAAGCGCTAAAAATCCGGACGGTGAAAAATTCAGTCAGATACAGGTAATAGTTAACCGTACTGACGAAGATGCTCCCTACTGCTACACTTTTACATATACCGATTACTCGGGAAAGCTTACTGATGAATTCAGAAAATCAGTGGAATCAATTGAAATGACAACTCCTGTTAAGAGTGCTGCTTCTGCTGATGAACACGCAGGTGAGCCTTTTACTTTTGATATGTTTGAGGGCATGGAACTCAGTCTTCCGGACGACTGGAAAATAACAGAAGGTGAATCTGATACCCCTCATGTCGTAACTGGCGACAGGGCAATGTTTGCTCCGTCGGCATTAGGCGATGCAAGCAATTTTCTTGTTACCATATCAGAAAGTTCTGACAATGAAGAAGACTTTCTGACATATACTCAGGAGGATTTTGAAGCACTTCTTTCGGGAAGTTATCAGGATATAAAAACAGTTTCCTTTGAGTCATTAAATGTTGACGGCTATGATGCATTCAAGTATGTATGTGATATAACCGGTGAAGATACAAAGGATCTGAACCTGCGTCTGACAATGCTGTTCATAAACTGTCCTGACAGAAATGCAGGTGTTATGCTTTGTCTTACTGATTTTAATCAGAACAACAAGGACACAGCTGACAAACTTGAAACACTTATAAAATTTACAAAATAAAAGAGGTTTGAAAAATGAAATTAGGAATGGTTGGACTCCCTAACGTGGGAAAAAGCACATTATTCAATGCACTGACAAACGCCGGAGCAGAATCGGCAAACTATCCTTTCTGCACTATTGAGAAAAACATCGGTATCGTTTCCGTTCCGGACGAAAGGCTGGACAAGCTCGCAAAAATGTATCATCCGGACAAATTCACACCTGCAACACTGGAATTCGTTGATATTGCAGGACTGGTAAAAGGTGCGTCAAAAGGTGAAGGTCTGGGAAACAAGTTCCTTGCCGATATCAGAGAAGTTGATGCGATAGTACACGTTGTAAGATGTTTTGAAGATATTGATATTATTCATGTTGACGGCGAAATAAATCCTGCAAGGGATATTGAAACAATCAATCTTGAGCTTATATTCTCCGATATCGAAATGATAGACAGAAGAATTGAAAGAAGCAAAAAGCTTGCAAAGGGCGACAAAAAATACCTTTCTGAAATTGATTTTCTTGAAAGACTGAAAAGTCACCTTGAAGCCGGAAAATCCGCAAGAGGATTTGATTACACAGACGATGAAAGAGAAATAATCAAGTCAACTCCGCTGCTCTCAGGAAAGCCTGTAATTTATGCTGCAAACCTCTGCGAAGACGATTTCATCAACAATATTGATACAAACGAACACTACAACACAGTAAAGAAAATCGCTCAGGAAGAACACGCCGCTGTTCTCCCTATCTGTGCCCAGATGGAAGCTGAAATTTCCGATATGAGTGCAGAAGACAAGGAAATGTTCCTCGGTGAACTTGGTCTTAAAGAATCCGGTCTTAACAGAATCATAAAAGAAGGCTATTCACTTCTCGGACTTATTTCCTATCTTACAGCAGGTCAGCCTGAAGTAAGGGCATGGACAATCAAACAAGGCACAAAAGCTCCTCAGGCAGCAGGTAAGATACATACAGATTTTGAAAAGGGATTTATCAGAGCAGAAGTTATCAGCTTTGACGACCTTATGGAATGCGGCACTATGGCGGCTGCAAAGGAAAAAGGTCTTGTGCGTCTTGAAGGAAAAGAATATGTTATGCAGGACGGCGATATCGTTCTGTTCAGATTTAACGTTTAATTCAGCTGGATGTAACACAAGAACCCGGAAAGAAAATATCTTTCCGGGTTCTTTTTATAAAATCACATTATTGTTCAACCTTTTTAGACTGTGCTGTATCTGCATTATCTGTCTTGCTTTCATCTGAAGATGATGAATCTGTTTTGCTTTCCGAATCTTTTGAGGATTCATCAGTACTGCTGCTGTCATCAGCTGATGCACTGCCCTCAAGAACAGTTACGATATAGCCGTCAACGTTATTTCCTGAAACTGTATATTCCTTTTCAGAAGGCACAGCAAGCATTGTTGAAGACGAATTTTCGTCCTGCGGATAGTAGTAAATTTCATACTGCTTGCCATCAAAATCATCAAATTTAAGATGCTCGCCGTCATACTTATAAGTCTGAATCTGCTGAACATATTCTTCAAGACAAAGATTATTCTGCTGCATATAGTATGCGTGAGGAAATCCTACATATCTGAAATGCCATGGACGGTAGCCAAGACCTGTCTGTTCAGACTTTCCTTCCGGAAAACGCACTATAAACCCATATTTATAGCAGTTCTTTTCAAACCACTGATAATCACCGGTACCATCAAAGTCAAGGCTGTTGCCCTCATCATCAACAACATTCAGGTCAATGGAATAACCTGTATGGTAATCGCTGTATCCCGGAGCCGCAACATTTGACTTGTCATCAGATGCATCATAAAGTTCCTGCTGTGACTGTACGGAACGATAACCGCTGTCAACCTGTATGTCGCTGTGACCAGTTTCATCATGGAATGCTTTCAGCATTGAATCAAGCGGATCAGCAACTTCCTTTCTGATTTTTACGTCCTTGTCAAAAACAGTGTAAAAATCAGAATTTTTTTCTTCTCTGACATCATAAAAGCTTACAAGGTCATCTTCATTGCCCTTGTATTCAAAAGTATCATTTACAACTATCAGCGAACCTGCATTTATTTTTTCATTATCGGTGAATTCCGTTACATATATATCTGAACTGTCCAGATTGTTCTTGTCGGGGGTTGATATAGTTGAATCACTTCCGCTTTTACGTTCCAGATCAGTAAAATCCTTTGTAATATACTTAACTCCGAAAACAGCTGTACCTGCCAGAATTACAGCAAGTCCGATATCTATAAGACGTTTTAAAACGTAAACGTTTTTTCCTTCCTGTTTTGTTACTCCCATAAATCAATTGCCTCTCTTTTTAATAAAAGCTTTCTGAAATCATTATAACATATTTTCTTCCAAAAATAAATACCTTTTTATCACTTTTCAGCAATCCGTCACATTTATATTGGTAAAATAACTTAAAAAAATACAAATCCCACTAAAAAAATATTGAAATTGACATAAAATGATGCTATAATAATAAAAAAGCAATTGGAGGAAATCAAAATGGATTCTGAAAAAGGAACAAAACAAATATCAGGTTTTTTTAATGAATTCAAGCAGTTCATCTCCCGCGGAAACGTTCTCGACATGGCTGTCGGTGTTATTGTCGGCGGTGCATTTACAGCAATTGTAAACTCACTTGTTGACGATATGCTTATGCCGATAATCGGAATGGTTCTCGCCGGTATCAACTTTAAAAATCTTGGAATTACAATTCCATGGGGAAACGAGCCTTACATAAACATAGGTAATTTTCTTCAGGCAGTTATAACATTCCTGCTCACTGCTTTCTGTGTATTTATTATTGTAAAGATAATAAATTCATTCCACAAAAAGCCTGAACCTAAGAAGGAAGACCCGAAGCCTACAAACGAGGAGCTTCTTCTTATTGAAATAAGAGATCTTCTGAAACAGCAAAACGGTATCGAAACTAATTCCGAAACTGAATCAAAATAATTCAAGGGACGCTTTAAAGCGTCCCTTTTTATAATTTCTAACCTACAAACTCCAGCGATTTATAAACTACGCACTTAGATGTTTCAAATGCAGCACATATTTTGTCAGCAATACACAAAATAACCGATTCACGGTATTTTGGCGGAGTAATATTCAGCGGAAACATATGCCTTATTATCATGTCCTTTTCAATTTTATTCAGATTAAAATCACGCTGAGCATTTCTGAGTGCTGTTCTTGCATGGGTAAGCCCATGGAATTTATGTGACTTGTCCGGAACGTGCCAGTCATAGAGAAAATAATCATGAAGCAAAGCTCCTCTTACAAGAGAACGTTCATTTGAATCTATAAGCAATGCCCTTGAAAGTGCAAGACTCACACAGGCAACACTTACAGAATGTTCATAAACACTTATTGAGCCATGCTGATAAAAATTCCGGGAGGACTGCATTCCTTCTGATGACAGTATATCAGCACCATAATAGAAAACATCGTTTTTAATCGACTGTAAATCAACCATCGAAAACACCTCCAACGATATTTTCATTATATCACAATTATTTGCGGAGTTCAAGAGATACAGTTCAGATATTCAATCCTTCAATCCAGTTTTTAATACCGCTTTCATTTGTATGATTCAGAACAGCACCTTCTTCAATAACTGCTGTGTCTGATACGCTTCCTTTGAGTTCGGCAACTGTTTTTCCAAATCCGCTTCCGCCTGAAGTTGCAAACAGAATGACTCTCTTTCCGGAAAAATCATAGCTCTCAAGAAATGTATTTATAATTGTCGGTGCAACATACCACCATACAGGAAATCCTACAAATACTGTCTGATATTCGTCCATATTGCTGCATTTTTCCGCAATTTCAGGCCTTGATGACTTATCGCTCATCTCAACGCTGCTGCGGCTCTGCTTGTTTGTCCAGTCAAGATCCTGTTTTGTATATGGCTTTACAGGTTTGATTTCAAAAAGGTCACCGCCTGAAGCCTTTGCAACTGCCTTTGCAGCTTTTTCTGTTACTCCGCTTGCTGAAAAATATGCAACCAAAACTTTGTTACTCATAATATTATGCCTCCAGATTATTATATACTTCGTCACTTACAGGTTCAAGCCATTCATTTGATGTGTTTTCACCCGGACATTCAACTGCCAGATGGCTGAACCAGCTGCTTGCCTTCGCACCATGCCAGTGCTTTACATTTGCAGGTATTGTCACAACGTCACCCGGTTTGAGGCTCTGTGCAGGTTTTCCTTCTTCCTGATACCATCCTTCGCCGTCAACACATACAAGAATCTGTCCGCCGCCCTTGTCAGCATGATGAATGTGCCAGTTATTGCGGCATTTCGGTTCAAATGTTACATTTGCAATAAAAACAGTTTCCTTTGGGTCTGTAAGCGGTTTAAGATAGGAATTGCCGATAAAATACTTTGCAAAATTTACATTCGGCTCACCCATTCCAAAGAATCCGCCATGTTCATCAGCTGATGTATCATCTGCATATACTTCCCTGGCCATACGGAATGCTGCCCATGCATTAGGCCAGCCTGTATAAAAAGCAACATGAGTAAGTATCTCCGCCATTTCAGTTTTTGTAACACCGTTTTTCTTTGCTGTTGACAGATGATACGTCAGCGAAGTATCAACAATACCTTTGCTTATAAGTGCCGTAAGAGTTACAACAGAACGCATTTTAAGCGAAAGCTTGTCCTCTCTTGACCATACTTCACCGAACAAAACATCATCATTAAGCTGTGCAAATTTTGGTGCAAATTCTCCGAGTGCATCTCTGCCCGCTGTTTGTTTTACCATTTTTGTTTCCTCCAGTTTGTATTTTTTCTATAACAATATTATATTCCTTTAAGTGAACTCCAAGTCAATAGCTTTAAGATATTTTCTGCCATTTGCACAAAAAGTCACTCTGTTTTTATACAGAGTGACCAAATGATATTTTTATTCAGTTTGTTCTTCCTTTTTGATTCTGAAAATCATTCTGAGTAAACCGGACAAAATTTTCGGACTTTTTACAATTACAACTTTCATAGTAAGAGCCTCCAATCAAGATTATAGTTTATTATATTCTGATTTTCAGATTTGGTTCATATCTTTTGAATAAATTATAAGCAAAATGCCCTTTTCCAATGAAATAATACCTGATTTTCCCGTGACTTTATTGCTTACACCAAGCGGAAAACTGCTTTTGAGAACGGCATCTTTCAGCGGATACTGAAAGCCCGTTGCAGTAATCCCTGAGCATTCCTCGGTATAGGCGAACATTGAAAAGTAATATCCGTTCATACGGCTGTAAACCTTTATTCCCGGTCCCTGCATGGTAACATGGTTTCCGTCATCAATAAGCTCCCCGTAAGCGCCATGCCCGAGAATATATCTCAGAGTCTGTATATTTGCTATCGTATGATCCATTCTTCCGCCGGTTGCACCGCATATAACAATATGTTTAAACCCTCTGTTAAGTGCAAGCTTTACCGCAAGCATGGTATCGGTATCGTCTTTCTGTTCCGGATGTCTGATTATCTCACAGTCATCAGGAAGTGTTTTTTTATATGTATCAAAATCGCCTATCAGAACGTCCGGCTTTATTCCAAGTTTTTTTGCCAGAGCATAGCCGCCATCCGCACAGATAACATAACGATTACTGTCAAATCCAAGTTCTGAACACTTTGCATCAGGTGAACCTGCAAAAATATAGCATTTTATATTCTTTCCCAATTATTTCAGCTCCCATTCCCTGATTTGTTTTGCCTCATCGTACATACTGCAATAGCTTTCATGTCTGCTTTGAGGAATTTCCCCATTTTCAACTGCTTCAATTATCCTGCACCCTTTTTCCGTTGTGTGTGAACAGTCACGGAAACGGCAGTCGCCCTCATACTGTCTGAACTCTCTGAAACAGTCGGCAAGGTCTTCCTTTCTGATGATATTGTATTTATTCGTTTCAAATGTTGAAAATCCCGGAGTATCTGCAATATATCCGCCCCATGGCAGTTTGTAAAGCTCAGCGTGTCTTGTGGTATGCTTTCCTCGTCCGAGCTTCTTGCTTATCTCACCTGTCGGAATGTTAAAATCCCCGCACACTTCATTTAAAAGCGTGGACTTTCCGACACCGCTGTTTCCGGTAAATGCACTTATCTTATCTTTCAGCAAAACTCTTATTTTCTCAGCAGGGTTGTCCGAATTATAGTCAATTGTATAAATTGAAATCCCTGTTTTTTCATATATTGAAACTATTCTGCTGCAATCTTCAATATCTGTCTTTGTTATAACTATAACAGGCTCAATATTCTGATATTCAGCAACAGCTATGAACTTATCAAGGAGCAGCATATTCGGTGAAGGTTCTGCAACAGATACAACAAAAATAAGCTGGTCAAGATTTGAAAGCGGCGGCCTTATAAGGTGATTTTTTCTCGGAAGTATTTCTGTAATGACTCCATCCTCAAAAACGGCTCTGTCACCGACGCATGGAGCAATTCCCTTATTGCGGAAAACTCCCCTTGCCTTGCATTCATATACATTGTCGGAGGACTCTGTAAAATAGAGTCCTCCGATTGATTTAACGATTATTCCCTCAGCCATAATTATTCTCCGCCTTCTTCTGAAGAAGAATCATCTGCCGGAGCTTCTGTTTCAGACTTCGGTGCTTCTGTTTCTGGTTCAGGAGCCTGTGTCTGTTCCGGTTCCTTATAGAGTCCGTCAACAATAGTAAATGCACCGTCTATATCTTCTTCAACAGCCGTGAACGTACCTTCTTCAAAATTCATATTATACTTGCCGAGAACCGCCGTAAGATTATTGCTGAGATTTGTCAAAACCATTGTGATTTCTTCATTGGTTCCCTTTCCTCTTACAGTTACAAGGTTTTCCTTTGAATAGTCAGCTGACAACGTGAAACTCTGATATATAGCAACACCGTTCTGATAAGCTGTTATAGTAAATCTTCCTGTTGCATTGCCCGGGAAGTAGAATTTCATATCCACATCGCCCTCAGGCTCTTTTCCTGTGCTGACCGTAAATGTAATAGTCGAATCAGCAGGAACTTTCTCACCGGATTTGATGCTCTGTTTCAGAATAGTTCCCTCTGCTTCGCTTGAGTCTTTCTTTTCAGTCTTTACACTGATTCCCCAGACACCGCACTGAACTTTTGCATCTTCTATCTGTTTGCCGACAAAGTTAGTCATTTCAATTTCTTCAACATCAGAGCCTTTGCTTACATATACAAGAACTGTTGAACCTGGTTTTACTTCCTCAAGTGCCGCCGGTTCTGTATCAAAAACAAGTTCCTCATCTACTTCATCATTCGCCTGATACTGGAATTCGACCTCCAGTCCGGCAGCCCTCAGAGCCTCTCCGGCAGTGATATAATGGTAATTTATAACATTCGGAACTTTAATTGTCTTAGAACCCAGACTTACCTTTACCTTAACTATCTCGCCTTTCTTTACACCGTCACCCTCAGGAATACTCTGTTCAAAAATCTTGTCTTTTTCAAGGTCTGAATATTCCGTTGAATCAACCTGTATATCAAGATTCGGATATGCTTCGTGTGCCTGATTGTAATCCATTCCGACAAGCTGCGGCATAGCAAATTCCGATGAACTTTTCTTTCCCTCATCAGAAAATACGCCCTTTACAAGCGTTGCGATAAAGAATACTGCAACCATTATAACAACAACCGTTACTGCTGACAAAACAGGAACGAAAAGTGACTTGCTTTTTGTTTCCTCCTCATCAAGGTCACTGTAATCCTCATCATAAGTATCATACATTACATCGTCTTCAGAATAAACGTCATTCTGAGGTACATTATGCTTTTCTGTATATTCATTTCTGTAATGATTCTGCTGGTTCTGCGGCGGTGTTTCTATATTTTCTGTAACAGGACGGAAATAACGTGTCCTCATTCCCGAATCCTGATTTTTGCTTTTTGTGATGTAGCCAAACCTCACATCAGGGTCAGCCTTGAACCTGTCAATATCCCTGAGCATTTCAAGTGCTGTCTGATATCTGTCCGCAGGATTCTTTTCCATAGCGTGAACTATAATTTCTTCAAGCGGTTCAGGAATATCCGGATTTATTCTTCTTGGAAGCGTAGCAACATTCTGCATATGCATAACAGCGATAGAAACCGGATTATCTGTATCAAACGGCTTCTGACCTGTCAGCATCTCATAAAGCATTACACCAACAGAATAAAGGTCGCTCTTGGCATCTGTAACGTCTCCCCTTGCCTGTTCCGGGCTTATATAATGCACCGTTCCGATAGCCTGGTCAGTTGCAGTTTTGCCTTCTTCCCTTGCAAATTTTGCAATACCGAAATCCATGACCTTTATAGTTCCGTCTGTGAACATCATGATGTTCTGCGGCTTTATGTCACGATGAACAATACCTCTTTCATGAGCATGCTGCAACGCCCTTAAAATCTGGGTTACGAAATGCACAGCGTCTTTCCAGCTGAGCACACGCTCATTTTCTATATATTCTTTCAGCGTTATGCCGTCAATATATTCCATTATAATAAACTGTATTTTATCGGAAAATCCCACATCATATATTTTTACAATGTTAGGATGTGACAAAACAGCAATAGCTTTCGATTCATTTCTGAATCTTCTCAGGAATTCCTCACTTTCGGCAAATTCCTTTTTAAGAATCTTTATTGCAATAACCTTGTTGTCAACAATATCAATACCCTTATAAACGTCAGCCATTCCACCCTCGCCGATAAGCTCGGTTATTTCATAGCGTCCGTCCAGTCTTTTCCCAATATTTTTATCCTTTTCCATCTATTCCTCCACACTCCCGCTTTGCTTAATCGGTTATTACTGCCAGGGTTATATTATCTCGTCCGCCCTTGCTGAGTGCAAGATCTGTAAGTGCTCTGGACACTTCATCAACAGGGGTGGATTTTATAACCTCATAAATCTCACTGTCACTGCAATAACCCGAAAGTCCGTCTGAGCAAAGAAGTATCATAAATTTATTCTCACGCTTCATACGGAAAAAGTCAGGCTTGACAGTCCTTTCCACGCCCACAGCTTTTGTAAGCATATTTCGCTTAGGGTGGCTTGAAACTTCATCAGGAGCAATTTTCCCCTGCATCAAAAGCAGATTCACCAGCGTATGATCTGAAGTTATCAGATGAATTCCGCTTTCATCAATATAATATGCACGGCTGTCACCGACATTTATTATATATATATATTCTTTGTCCACATATGCAGCCACGCACGTTGTTCCCATTCCGAAACTTCTGTAATTCATTCGTGCTGTTGTATAGACAATTGAATTGGCGGCAGATATTGAAGCTGTCATAAGCTGCCTTACTCCGATAGTATCAAGCTCCGGAGAAAACCCTTCATCAAATCTGTTAAAAAACTCCTGAATAGCAATACGACTTGCGTCCTGACCGGAACGCTCTCCGCCCATACCATCACAAACAGCCGCAAGTATGTTGCCGTAAAATTCCTGAACTTTTACCATATCCTGATTTTCTTCTCTCAGCAATCCTATATCAGTAGCGCTTACATACTTCACTATCTTCACCTCTCATCTTTTGTACGGGATTCGCCGTCCTCACGTCTTAACTGTCCGCAGGCGGCATTTATATCACTGCCGAGCGTTCGTCTTACTGTTGCATTAACGCCCATATCAAGCAGATATTTTTGAAATTTAAGTGCCGATTCACGGCTTGAATGATAATTTCTTTCCTTTACCGAATTGACAGGAATAAGGTTAACATGACAATTTATTCCCTTTATAAGTTGTGCAAGCTTTAAAGCGTCATTTTTTCCGCAGTTAACCCCATCAATAACAGCATACTCATATGTAACACGTCTTCCGGTCTGTTTTACATAAGCCTTTGTAGCTTCAATAAGCTCATGTACATTGTATGTTCTGTTTACCGGCATTATCTCACTTCGTCCCTCGTTGTCAGGACAATGAAGCGAAACTGAAAGTGTCAGTCCAAGCTTCAGCTCAGACAGCTTATAAATCATCGGAACAAGACCACAGGTCGAAAGGGTAACGTGCCTGAGACTTAACCCGCAGCCTTCCGGTGCAGACACAAGTTCAAGGAATTTCACCACATTCCTGTAATTGTCCAGCGGTTCGCCGATACCCATAAGCACGATACCGGATATACGCTTTCCGCAATCCCTCTGAGTTTCATAAAGCTGAAGCAGAATCTCAGAAGGCTCAAGGTTTCTTTCAAATCCGGCAATTGTAGATGCGCAGAAACGGCAGCCCATTTTACATCCCACCTGAGTGGAAACGCAAAGACTCAGTCCATGGTTATATTCCATCAGAACCGTTTCAACACAACAGCCGTCAGAAAGCCTGTACAGATATTTTACCGTATTATCTATGCAAGATTCAAGTCTTCTTGCTATAATTAGTGATTTTAAACAAAATTTTTCTTTAAGTTTTGTGCGTAATTCCAATGAAATATTGCTCATATCATCAAATTCCCGCACCTGTTTCACATGAAGCCACTGAAATATCTGTTTTGCCCTGAATTTCTTCTCGCCGATATTTATCAGTTCAGCCTCAAGTTCTTCAAGTGATAAAGATAAAATATCTATTTTTTCCAAATTTATTCCGTCCTCTTTATTTTTGAAATAAAAAATCCATCACTGTTAAAATTCTCAGGGAACAATGTTACCTTATACTCCACGAATGGTTTTCCAAGTTCCTCAAGGAATGTAATTCCCTCAAAGTTTCTGTGTTCATTTAAAAATCTGTCTATTACCTGTCCGTTTTCAGCAGGATTGACAGTACAGGTCGAGTAAACAAGTTCCCCGCCCTTTTTTAGATATGACGCCGCTGTTTCCAGTATCCTGTACTGTATTTCCGGCAGTCGTTCCAATTCCTCATAATTCTTGTACTTTATTTCCGGCTTTCGTCTTATGACGCCCAGACCGGAGCATGGAACATCACACAATATTTTATCCGCCATCGGCATTTTTTCATTGTAAACCGCCGCATTTCCTGTTTCAGCAGAAATATTGGTTATTCCAAGCCGTTTTGCACCGTTTCGTATAAGCTTCACTCTATGTTCATGAATATCAAAAGCGAAAATTTTTCCGCCATTATTCATCAGTTCAGCTATGGTAAAAGTCTTTCCTCCCGGAGCCGCACACACATCCAGTACTGTATCGCCTTCATCCGGTGAAAGTGCATGACAGCAAAGCTGTGAAGCAATATCCTGAACATGAAATAAACCGTTTTCAAAGGATTCAAGCTTTGTAACGTCTCCGTTTTCTATTTTGTAACAGCCGTCCAGAACAGTTTTCTCAGCGGTAATTCCAAGAGAATCCAGAGCCTTTTGTCTGTCCGGACATTTGATATTGTTGAGTCTTATGGTTACAGGCGGTTTGTTCACCGAACTTTGCAGAAGTGATACTGCCTGTTCTTCCGGATAATTGTCTAAAAGAAGTTTTGTAAGCCATTCCGGAACAGAATATTCCACAGACATTTTCTCATACTTTTTCTGAGGATATCTTATTTCTGCACCATCTCTCAGAAAATTTCTCAGAACGGCATTCACCAGACCCGAAAGTCTGCCAAGCTTTAACTTTTTGGCTATTTTGACACTTTCGTTCACAGCCGCACTGTCCGGAATATTATCCATATATTTTATCTGATAAATACCGGTACGAAGTATATTCTGCACTTCCGGATTCAGACGGGAAATTCCCTGCTTACAATAGCAGGAAATTATATAATCAAGCGTTATCTTTCTTTCGAGGACACCGTAATACAGTGCCGCACAAAGTTTTTTATCAGCTTCATCAAGAGCAGATTTCTCAAGCGTTTTATCAAGAAGTATGTTTGAATATCCGCCCTTTGAAAAAGTTTTTCCAAGCAGTTTTACTGCTTCAGTTCTTGCATCTGCCATCAGTCACGTCCGTTTCTGTTTCTACCCGATGCAATGAGTATCAGTCTGAGAAGGTTCACAACTGCTGTAAACAATGCCGCAACGTAAGTAAGTGCAGCCGCAGTCAGAACTTTCCTGGACATTTTAAGCTCATTTCCCTCAAGTATCTTATAACTGTCGAGCGTTTTCATAGCTCTTGCACTTGCGTTAAATTCCACAAACAAAGTTGCAAACTGAAATAAAACTACCGCAAGAAAAAGAATAATTCCGGCATTAACAAAGAAATCACCGACATAGGAATTTCCCATAATTATACCAATCAGAACCAGCGGATATGAAAGTGTGGAGCCGATATTTGTAAGCGGGATTATTGCACTTCTTAATTTCATAGGAGTATAGTTGTTTGCATACTGCAAAGCATGACCTACTTCGTGTGCCGCAACTCCGACAGCCGCAACCGATGAACTGTTATATGTGGAATCAGAAAGTCTTACCACGTTTGAGCGTGGATCAAAATGGTCTGAAAGTTCCCCGGAAATATGCTCTATCGGAATATTTGTAAGACCATTTGCGTCAAGAATCTGTCTTGCCGCCATTGCACCGGTAAGACCTCTGCCGTTTCTTATTTTCTGATACTTTGAATATGTCGATTTTACATTCCATGAGGCAAGCATAGCTATAACAAGCGGAATCAATGCAAGCCAGTAATAATCATAAAAAAACATAACTATTCCTTTCCTTTAGCCCAGCATCTGTCCTTTTTCAAGCTTTCTTCCCCTTAGAAAATCCCCTGTATTCATGCGTTTGCCGCCCTCGGCCTGGACTTCAAGGAACTTAACTCCGTTTCCGTCACCGCAGGCAACAATAAATTCAGTTGGATCTGCAATAGTTCCGGCTTCTCCTGAAACACTTCCGCAAAGGGTGCTTTTGTATACTTTAAGGCGTTTCCCGCCCATCATTGTAAAACCTGTAACACCTCTTATGGTATTATGAACATCCTGTGCAGGTTTTGAAAAATCAAGTGCACTCATATCCTTGGTTATCATCTTTGCATAGCATGAAAGCGAATCGTCCTGCTTTTCAGGCTTCAGAGTGCCCTCCTCTGCCGCTTTGACAGTTTCAAGAAGCAGCTCTGCACCGATTTCAGAAAGTCTGTCGGTAAGTTCCGCAGAAGTTTCATCTTCACCTATCTGAGTTTCTCTTTTTATAAGCATATCGCCTGTATCCAGACCCTCGGACATCATCATGGAAGTTACACCCGTTTTGGTTTTACCGTCAAGAATACTTCTCTGTATAGGAGCTGCGCCTCTGTATTCTGGAAGAAGTGATGCATGGATATTTATGCAACCCAGTCTTGGGAGTTCAAGAATTTCCTTTGGAAGTATCTGTCCGTACGCCACAACAATTATCAGATCAGGAGCAATTTCTTCAAGTGTTTTCAGTGACTTTTCAGCATCTTCGCCCTTTCTGAGTGAAAGCGGCTGAAAAACAGGAATATTGTATTCCTCCGCACATTTTTTTACCGGAGGAGGTATCATTTTATAACCCCTGCCCTTAGGCTTGTCCGGCTGTGTAAAAACTGCCGGAATATCATAACCGTTTTCTGCAAGTGCTTTAAGGCATGGTACAGAAAAATCCGGAGTTCCCATAAAAACAATTTTCATAAAGCTTCTCCAATCCGTAATCAGTCCTCTGACGGCTTTACACGTTCTTCAATCTTGTCAACAAAAAGTTTACCATCAAGATGGTCATTTTCGTGACAGGCACACTGTGCACCAAGTTCCTTTAGAGTAAGTTCAAAATATTCGCCATATCTGTTCTGTGCTTTAAGACGGCACTTATTAGGTCTTGTAACATATCCCCAGTCATCAGGGCATGACAAACAACCTTCCACAACTCTCTGCTTTCCGCTTATTTTCAATATCTGCGGATTTACGCATTCAATAATTCCCTCACCGAGATCCATTATAAAGATTCTCTTGAGGAATCCCACCTGAGGTGCGGCAAGTCCGACACCCTGTGCTTTTTTAAGAGTCTGTATCATATCATCAATAAGGCTTGCAAGCTTGTCATCAAATACCTCAACAGGCTTGCAGACTTTATAAAGAATCGGATCTTCTTTTGTTACTATTTTTCTAAGTGCCATAATTTCCTCCGCTGTATATACTATATGCCGATATCACCGTTAATATCAGCAAAAACATTGATATTGCTGAATTCCTTTATTTTTGCCGTTTCCGAAAGTATTTTCCGGACAAATTCTCTGAAATCAGATGTATTTTTACATTTAAGTATAAGTCTGTATCTGTATTTACCATTTATTTTACCATATGAACATTTCACAGGGCCAAGCACTCTCAGTGGGAACTTAACGCCGCTGTTCAGAAGTTTTCTTATTATTCCGAGTATTTCCTGCGATGCATCTGCCGCACACTCATCCTTTTCACCGCTTATTCCGATAACGCATATATCGCATACCGGCGGAAAAATAAGTGCACGTCTTACAGCAATTTCCTCCCTGTAAAATTGCTGATAATCCTGAGCCGCCGCAAGGTTCAGCACATAATGGTCGGGCATAAACGTCTGAAGATACGCCCTTCCCGGCTTGTCACCACGTCCGCACCTGCCGACAACCTGTGCCGCAAGGGAAAACGTCCGCTCATAGCTTCTGAAATCTCCGGCATAAAGGGCCTTGTCCACTGAAAGTATGCCGACAAGTGTTACGTTCGGAAAGTCAAGTCCCTTTCCAATCATCTGCGTACCTATCATTATATCATACTTGCCGTTTCCGAAATCCTTAAAATTCCTTTCGTAGGAATACCTCGACATTGTCGTGTCAGCATCCATACGAAGAATCTTAGCCTCCGGAAACATATTCTGAAGCTGTTCCTCAACCTTCTGAGTGCCGAATCCCATCTGCATCATTCTTGTGCTTCCGCATGAAGGACAGCATTCAACAGGCGGCTGTGAATGTCCGCAGTAATGACACATCATAGTACCGTTTACCTTGTGATAGGTCATCGGAATACTACAGTTCGGACAGTACACAGGCTTGTGACAGTCACAGCAGCTTATAATGGTGTGATAACCCCTGCGGTTCAGAAGTAGTATGGTCTGCTCATGATTTTTCAGATTCGTATTTATTTCATCAGCAAGTATTCCGCTGAACTCAGAAGTGTTACCGTCAAGCCGTTCTTCGTTCATATCAACTATGCCGACCTGCGGCAGGACTGCTCCCGAATATCTTTTTTTCATCTCCAGAAGCTCATACACACCTTTCTGTGCGTAGTAGTAGCTTTCTATTGATGGTGTGGCAGACGCAAGCAAAAGTACGGCATTATGAGTGCGGCAGCGTTTTTTTGCCACATCAATTGCACTGTACCTCGGTGAACTATCCGACTTGTACGAACGTTCGCCCTCCTCGTCCACAATTATAATACCTATATTGTCAAAAGGAGCAAAAACTGCACTTCGTGTTCCCACAGCAATTTTTGCAAGTCCCCTTTTTATTCGTTTGTATTCATCCATACGCTGACCGAGAGAAAGTCCGCTGTGAATAACAGCAACCGTTTCCCCGAAAAGCTCTTGAAACCTGCGTACAGTCTGTGGCGTAAGAGAAATTTCAGGAATAAGCAGTACTGCCTGTTTCCCTGACTTTATGCACTCTCCTATCAGTTTTTCAAAAACTGACGTTTTACCGCTTCCCGTAACACCATGGAGCAGAAAACAATGCGGTTTCCCCGACTGCATCTGAGCATTCACCCTGTCAAAAACACTTTTCTGTTCTTCCGACAGCACAACTGAATCAAGGTCACGTTTACTTCCGCTCACCATGTCAACCGTACGGAAAACCTCATGCTCGGTTTCTCTTGCGGCACCGGACAAAACAAGTCTTTTTTCAACAGAATCGCCACAACCTGCAAGATAACACGCTTCTTTAACCGAAATCTCATCATGCCCGGAAACCACCTCAGCAAGCTTTTTCTGCTTTGCAGTCAGCCGAAACTTTTTCGGTTCAGCCTTGTATTCATCTGTAAGAGTCAGCATTCTTACACTGTTGTCGCCTGTGTTCTGTTTACCGGAAAGTCTATACTCTATAAACCCTTTTGCTATAAGCGATTCAAGTACAAGTCCATTTCCTGCCACCTTGACTTCTTCCGCAAGCACGTCTGTATCAGATGACTTTTTCATATATTCCAGAACTTTACGCTCTTTTTCAGAAAGCTCTGTTTCCACAGTTTTACCTGTCAAAGAGTAATGCTCTCTGATGTTTATGTTCATACCCGAAGGAATCATTGTTTTCACTGCATCATAATAAGTACAGAAAGTATTATCCTTCAGCCAGCCGATAAGTTCCATCATTTCAGCATTCAGAACCGGTTCACTGTCAGCTACGGAAATAATTTCTTTCAGCGAATTTTCTTCACCGGTTTCCCATGGAGCCGTTTCCAGTATCAGTCCTGTTCTTTTGCGGTTACCCTTGCCAAAGGGCACGATAACACGAACCCCCGGTACAGCTTTATCAGTAAGAGCATATGGAACAGCATATGAAAAAGGTTTGTCAAAAGCAATTGTCGCAGAACTTACTGCAACAAGTGCCTTTATTCGGGGACAGTCCCCTAAATTCTCATCAAAACTCATTTATTGCTTTCATCGTCCGGATTATATTCAACAATCTTGAATTTTCCGGCTGCAAATTCTTCAACAGCTGTCTTTACAGGCTTTTCTTCAAGAGTCTGTTTGTTTTCATAAAGTTCATCGGCAATTTCTCTCGCCCTTTTTGCGATTCCGATAACTAAAGAATAGCAACTGTCATTTTTTGAAATCAACTGTGTCATAGCTGGTCTAAGCATTTTTAAGCACCTCATCAATTAAATTTTCTGCACGTTCAGCCTTGAACTTCTGTGCATTTACTATAGTTTTAAAGTCTTCAACAGCATCTTCAAGTGCTGCATTGACCATAACGTAATCATACTTTGAAGCCTGTTTTATCTCGCCTTCTGCTTCAGCAACACGAAGGGCAATAACGTCATCAGTTTCTGTTCCTCTTTTTCTGAGACGTCTTTCAAGCTCTTTTACCGAAGGCGGAAGCATGAATATAAATACTCCCTCCGGACGCTGTTTCTTTATCTGCATAGCTCCCTGAACATCAATTTCAAGAATGACGTTTTTTCCTTTTTCAAGGTTACTATCAACTTCCTGTTTGAGTGTTCCATAATAGTTTTCACAATACTGTGCATATTCAAGCATAGCATCATCTTTTATTTTCTGTTCAAATTCTTCCTTTGAAAGGAAATAGTAATTTACGCCGTTTATCTCGCCTTCACGAGGCTTTCTTGTTGTAGCGGAAACCGAACAGTAAAAACTATCATCTTTAAGAATTTCATGCAAAACAGTTCCCTTGCCGCATCCTGACGGAGCAGATACAACAATAAGCAGACCCTTATTCATCTTCAGATTCATCCTCCTCATCAAGTCTTGCAGCAATTGTTTCCGGCTGGATTGCTGATAGAATAACGTGGTCACTTTCCATTATAATAACAGCCCTTGTTCTTCTTCCATATGTTGCATCAACAAGCCTTCCGGCATCTCTCGATTCCTGGACTATCCTTTTTATAGGAGCAGACTCAGGGCCGACAATTGCAATAAGCTTGGAAGATGAAATCATGTTTCCAAAACCAATATTTATTAACTGCATAATTTCCTCACTATTCAATATTCTGAATTTGTTCTCTTATTTTTTCAACTTCAGACTTCATATCAACCACACATTTGGTTATATCAAGATTCTGTGCCTTGGAACCAATAGTGTTTATTTCCCGGTTAATCTCCTGTACAAGGAAATCAAGCTTTCTGCCCAGTGGTTCATCGTTTTCAAGCAGTTCCCTGAACTGACAGATGTGACTTCCAAGTCTTACGGTTTCTTCATCTATGGCAATTTTTTCCGCAAATATCGCTGCCTCAGTAAGTATTCGCTGGTTGTCAATATCAGTATCTCCAAGCACTTCCTTGAGTTTGGCATAAAGTTTTTCACGATAATTTTCAACTGTCAGCGGTGCAAGTTTTTCTACATTCTTCAAAGTTTCCTCAACAACTGAAAGCTTTGCAAGAAGGTCGGATTTGAGTGACTGTCCCTCTGTTTCACGCATTGCAACAAATTTTTGCAGTGCTTTTTCCGCAACGCTTTTTACATCATTCCAGATTTTTTCTTCGTCCTCTGCAATTTTCTGAACAGTGAAAATATCAGAAAATTTCATTAAAGATGTAAGAGTTATATCATCTTCAAGATTCAGAAATTCATTGGCATTTCTAAGAGCATTAACATACCCGAGAGCCATAGTTTTGTCAACTTTTATATCAGCCTCCTTACCATTCAGGTTATTTATGGTAACTCCAACCTCAATTTTTCCTCTGGAAATTTTGCCCTTGACAAACGATTTGAGTTTTTCCTCCAGATATCCATAAGCTCTCGGCACTCTTGCCGAAAACTCATAATACCTGTGATTAACAGATTTTATTTCAACGGTTATGTCCCTCTGATCTATAATCTGCTGTTCACGTCCATAACCGGTCATGCTTCTAATCACATGATAACCTCCCATTACATTTGTTCACAATATACTATTATTTTATTATAGCATTCTGAGCGCAAGAAATCAAGTATATACAGCAAAAAAATCCGACCTTTGTATAAAAGGCCGGATTTAAAGGGATTAAATAGGAATTATAAAAAAGGAATTAAAATGAAAAACCAAAATTATTAATCCTGAGGACCAAGATCATCCTGTGTAAATATTCCAAGTACCTTCTGGATGATAGCCTGTGAGTCGTTCAGGTTGATTGCATCATCGTAGCTTGCATTAGCCTGTTCATAAGCTCTGTCATCATCTTCATGTGTAAGTGGATATTCTTCTGTACTCAGGAGATACTTGTTAAGAAGTACAACGTCTGTTGCACCAACGAAATCGTCAAGGTCAACGTCTCCGTAGAGAAGGCTTGCAGGATCATGTGTTCCTGTTGGAAGTGTAACATCAGAAGCAGCTGTTGTATCTGTTTCTGTTACTGTAACCTTAACGTCAACAGTCTTACCGCTTGGGAATGTAACCTTAACTGTTGTTTCACCAGCAGCAACACCTGTTACTTTACCATCTTTATCAACTGTTGCAATCTTATCATCAGCAGATTCAAATGTACCGGATGGCTTAGCTGTGATTGTGTCACTACCGCCAACTGCTACTTCGATTTCTGTCTTATCTACCTTTTCTGCATCTGAATCCGGAAGTACATCAGGATAAAGCTCAGCCATTGTTCCCATAGCTATCAGGATATCACCTGCATGCCAGAATCTGTGGTAGTTAAGTTTAACAGATTCCATAGCAGCTGTCTTTTCTTCAGCTGTGCCATTCTTAACACTCTGGTATGCATCATAGAATTTCTTTACATATCCTCTGTTATCTGAATAGTACTTGCCATCGATTTCTGTGCTTGTGCCGTAGCCGTTAGACTGTTTTGCACCTGTGTTCGTACCATCCTTGTTATCGCCGAGGTACTGTGAACGGATATCAAGGAACTTGATACCTGTTGTAAGTTTATCACCGTTTGGCATTGTACCATCATATTTTGGTGAAGCCTTAACGCCGTCCGGAACCCATACATCCTGTTCAAAGAGTCTTACCATGCTGCCATTTGTTTCTTCGATTGAAAGACCAATGTCATCACGACCCATGTTCCATTCACGGTCAAGAAGCTCATGAGCAAGATACAGACCATAAGCAGCTGTATTTGACTTATCAGGTGTTGTAGCAGCACTTGAATCGACATCGTTTGCCTTTGCATAGTAAATGAGTGAGTTAGCAAGTGAAGATACACAACCAAGGTCAGATGTACCTGTTGCAGTAACTGCACATGTGAGTTTAGCATTTGCATTTGGATCATATGTTCCGTTCCAGTCTGCAGGCTGACCGAACCAGTCAAGTGTTGCAGGGATTGTGTATGAACCGTCATCTGTAAGTTCAACCTGACCAACAAACCATTCAACCCATCTGTCAAGAATAGCCTTAAGAGCTGATTCAATTGTCATGTTTCCAGCAACCTTGAGTGACTGTGAAACTGATGATGGATTTGTCTTTATATCATAGTAAAGTTCTGCAAGACGCTGAACTGCCCATACCTGGTTACCAATCCAGTGGTTTGAACCTGGGTCGAGGTAAACCGGATGTTCCAAATATGCCATCTTATAGAATGTAGCAGGCTTATCTGTGCCATATTTAGCAGTATCTGTTGCATTGTATTTATATGTTTCGTATCTACCGTTCCATGAGTTTGTAGCACCACCGGCGATCGGGCCGTCAGCTGACTGCAGCCAGAGGTAGAATTCGAGCTGTCTCTTGAGTGATTCTTCGTAATCTGTAACTGCATCTGAACCTGTCTTCATACCTGCCTTGAGTCCGTCATCAGTAAGAAGAGCATATGCTGCGAGTGGGTTCTGATAGAATTCGTGACAGTGGCTCGCACCGATCTGCCATGCCCAGTTCTGACCTGTTGAAGGAAGAGCACCGCCCCATGATGTATACCATGACATCAGGTAGTGAGCGCCGCCTCTGCCTGAAGCAGAACCTGACCCAGCATTCTGACAACCAATTTCCTTATAGTACTTATCGTACATATTGTTTCTTAACTGGTCACCCATTTTACCAGCCTTAGCGTCAAGATCTGAACTGCCAACGCCCCATCTGTTAGCTGCATAAATAGCCTGGATAGCACGATCTTCAGCGTCAGGTGCGTTTGTATAAGCAAACTGTGGTGTTACTGTAGCGTCAGTATTGAAGACACCCTTTATACCTCTGCCGGACATACCATATTTAAGTTCTTCAACACATGGATGCGGAACTGTTTCCCAACATGATTCGTTAGCACCACGCTGGAATGTATTGATGAATGTGAACTGTCCGTTGTTTCCGCCGTAGCCATACCAGTCATCAACGTCAGCAAGCCAGTGCATCAGGTAAAGACCCTTATCGCTTCCGTAAACCTGAGTGAACTTAGCGTGAATCGGGTTAACACCTGTGTTGCTTGGATTCTGAGCTGTTGGATATGTTTCAGGATCTTCATGTTCTTCTGCATACTGCGCACTCAGATTTGAGTTCTGCATGATGTTACCCTGAACTGTAGGAATCATAACTTCCATTGACTTCCATGCTGCTGCGAGGTCACTCTTTTCAGCACTAACGTCAACTGTTTTTCCGTCTGCGTCTGTAACACCATTCTTAATAATAAAATCGTGCATTGCAGCCATCCATACAATGTATGACATAGCTTCTGATGTTGTTTCATGACCGTAGTCAGGAGCTTCGACAATAAGTTCTTCAACTGCATGGTAAGGAATACCAAGAGTTCCGCTTGACTTTGTCTGTTCACTCAGGTATCCATTTTCAACACCGTTTGTGATTACATCGTCATATAATGACAGAAATCTCTGTGCATATGTTGAATCACCATATTTTTCTTCTTTAGTTCTTGTTCCGGCTGCTGATGCTGCAGGCATCATAGCTGAAACTGTAAGAGCTGCTGAAAGAATTGCTGCGATAACAGCCTTCTTCTTCTTAAGTATCATCAGTATTTCCCCTCTCTTAGAAAGAATTTTTCGTAACTTATACGTACTAAATTTAAGAAATCGTTCAATTCCTTAAATTTTACAGCGTCATCACAAAACACGCTATAAAATTTCATAATCATATTATAAATCAGCATTTTTAAATTGTCAACACTTTGCCCAAAAACTTGAACCTCCGAATCTCAAAATTGTATACTTGCACAGACAATTCTGGTTTCTTTTGTTAATTATGACAACAGTACCTGAACAGCAGTTCTTTTTTTGTAAAAATAGCCGTTTCACACTGCTGTTTTGTGCTTATATTCATTATATATACAGCCGCTATTCACACAAATTTCACAATTTCACTTTATAATTACGCTTGTAAAATGTGGAAATTTGGGAGTTTTTCACAAACCTTAATAATATAGTTACATTTTATTCATATTTTGTTCATAACTTTCTGAGATAATGTTAACGTGTATAATTTTGCATATTTGCAAGCAGTCTATACCTATTATAATATGCATTTTTACATAAATTCACACAAAGCCAAAAAATTACGAAAGGCATGGGTACATAGATGATCGAAATAAAAAATCTGACAAAATATTACGGTCGGAATGCCGCTGTCAAAAACCTGAGTTTTACGGTCAATGACAACGAAATCCTGGGATTTCTCGGACCAAACGGTGCCGGAAAGTCCACAACAATGAATATCATAACCGGATATCTTCCGTCCACAAGCGGAAAAGTTCTGATAGATGGTCTTGATATCGCTGAAGAACCTTCAAAGGTTAAAAAAATGATGGGGTATCTTCCGGAAATTCCTCCGGTATATCTTGACATGAAGGTAAAGGAATACCTGAAATTTGCCGCTGGTATAAAAGGTATAAAACGCAGTGAACGTGCTGAACAGGTTGAACTGGCAATGGATAAGCTGAAAATAAAGGACGTTGAAAAAAGGCTTATCAGAAACCTTTCAAAAGGTTACAAACAGCGTGTGGGATTTGCACAGGCACTTCTCGGGAATCCTAAATACCTCGTTCTCGATGAGCCGACTGTCGGACTTGACCCGAACCAGGTTATCGAAGTCAGAAATCTTATTCTATCACTGAAAAAAGACCATACTATTATATTGAGTTCACACATACTCGCTGAAATTCAGGAAGTATGTGAAAGAGTTGTTATCATAAGCCATGGCGAAATCAGAGCTGTTGACAAGATAAAGAACCTTGAGGACAGCCTTGGAACAAACATGATACTCAACATGACAGTTGAAGGCGAAAAGGACAAGGCAACAGAATGTATAAAATCTGTTGAAGGTGTTATCGGCATAACTGATACATCGTATGCAAAGACAAACACTTATACATACAGAATAGAAATAAAAGATGACGAAGTCCGCAAAAACGTTATGACAAACCTTATAAAGAATGATTTTGTCGTTGACGAAGTAACAACCGAAAAGCCGAATCTCGAAGAAGTCTTTGTAAAGCTCACGTCACAGGCTCCTAAAAAGAAAGGTCTGAAAGATCTTCTTGAAGAAATGGATTCACAAAACCCTTATTATGACAGCGAAACTGATTCTTCAGACAATTCTGACAAGGAGGATGAATAAACTATGTTTGCTTTATTTAAAAAGGAACTTCAGTCCTACTATTATTCACCGTTTGCTTATGTTATAGCAGCACTTTTCCTGCTGGTATTTTCTCTGAGTTTTATAAACGGTATCTCTGACCTCACAGGAAATGTTTACAAATTTTCTTTCCCGAATGTTTTCTACAACAACTTTTTCTACTTTATATTCCTGATACCTGCACTTACCATGAGAACATTTGCTGACGAAAGAAAGGGCGGAACGGAAGTTCTTCTTATTTCAAGTCCGCTGAATGTTTTCCAGATAGTAATTGCAAAATTCCTTGCAGTTGCAACAGTTTTTCTGACTATGCTTGTTCTTACTCTCTTCTACCCTGTTATCACTATGATAAAAGGTGATGTTGTATGGTCAAGCCTTATATGCGGATATATCGGATTTTTCCTCTGGGGACTTGTCTGCATATCTATCGGTATGCTCATGTCCTCATTTACTGAAAGCCCTATCATTGCAGCTATTCTCGGTGAGGGAGCAATGATAATCCTCATTTTCATCGACAACTTCAAGGACAGTGCACTTTTCACAAATCTTCCTAAGGCGGCAAAAATAATCGGAAGCCTTTCAACACAGGAAAGATTCGTTTCTTTCTCTCAGGGACTTTTCAATCTTTCAGACCTGATATTCTTTATCACAACAACTATTTTGTTTATCGGCTGGACGATAGTTTCCGTTGAAAAAAGACGCTGGAGCAGGGGGTAAAATAAAATGGCCAATCCGAACAAATCAAAAAAGAATCTTAAATTTACAACAATTGCATGGATTTTTGCTGTAATGCTCCTTGTAATTACAATACTTATAAATGTAGCGGCTTCGGCTCTTAACATTAAGTTTGATATGACACCGAACAGTCTTTATACACTGAGCAAAACAACAACAGATTACCTTAACAAACTGGACAAGGAAGTTGACATCTACCTTCTTATTGAAATGGACGAAGTAAGAGAAGATGACAGCATGATGGCTTTTACAAGCATGATGGATCAGTACAGCGAATATGACAAAATAAATTTCATTGATATTGACCCGGACACAAATCCTGATATCGTAAAGGAACTCAATCCTGACGGTTATCTTAACCTCAAATCAGGTGATATCATTGTAAAATGCGGTGATATGATAAAGAGAATACCGGGTACTTCAATGTACACCTATCAGGGTGAATATGACGACAACGGTGACTTTAATGTCGACAGTGCTTATTTCCAGGGTGAAAACTACATAACAGGTGCTATAAAATCCGTTGTTGAAGGCGTTGTTCCTTCAGTTTACTTCCTTACAGGTCATGGCGAAAAAACAATTGAGGATAACTACACAAAATTCCAGAAAAACCTCAAAAACTATAACTACGAAGCAAAGGAACTCAACCTCACAACTGCTGATGCCGTTCCGGACGATGCAGCCATCATAATTGTTCCGGCGCCGAAATCTGACATCACAGCTGATGAAAAGAAAAAGCTTGATGACTATATGGACAAGGGCGGAAATCTTTCACTCCTTATGTCCCCTAACAGCGATGAAACAACATATGATAATCTTGTTGACCTTATGCATGAATACTGCATCGGTATGGACTACAACAGAGTTTATGAAACCGATTCCTCCAAGCACGTTTCCGGCGACAAATATCAGATAATGGTAAATCTTGTTGATATATCATCGCTTGAAGACGACCAGAAGGAAGGACTTACAGACCTTACTTCCGCACTTATTGACGAAGATTCACTTATTCCATATATGCCGGCATCACGTTCTTTCTTCCAGTACATGGGAGATAATTACAGCGAACTTAACATCTGTCCGCTTATTGAAACAAATGAAACAGCTTATGGCGAAGTATACGGCGGAAATGAAGTTGACCCGAATGACATCAGTGGTGTCCTTGACCTTGCTGCTTATTCAGAAGACCCGACAAGAAACAATTCCAAACTGGTAGTTATGGGTAATGCAGAATTTATAGATGACGAAAATCTTCAGGAAGATTACGTTATCGTCCCTGTTTATCTCTACCTCAGCACAATCACATGGATGTACAACAGTGATGTCAACATGGGTATCGGTGCAAAGGAAAAAACCTATGACTATATGACATTAAAGAGTGAAAAGGAAGCCAATTCTGTTCTCCGTGTTCTTTGTGCCGCACCGATAGTTGTCGCAGCTGCCGGAGTTTTAATCTGGGTTAGAAGGAGACATTCATAATGAAGCGTATAAGAATTGCTATTGCAGTTATGGCGGTTATTGTCATTGCTGCACTCGGAATATTCATTTTTTCCAGCAACTTTACAAAAGACCAGAAAAACAAATCTGACAGTGAAGCTCAGAAACTTGTTCTGTTTGATTTCGATGAAAGTGCTGTTGACAAAATCGAGGTTGACAATGCGACCGGAAAATATGTTATGGAATATAAGGACAGCAAATGGGAACTGACAAATTCAGATGAGTTTGAACTCAATGAATTCAGCGTTTCATCTATCTGCTCCAAAATGTGCAATCTTACAGCAACAAAGATTCTTGATGACAAGGACAAATCAAAATATGGCTTTGACGACCCTATAACGCTTACAGCATATGTCGGAGATGACTCATACACACTTCTTATCGGAGATGCAACTCCAACTTACGAAAGCTTCTATGTCATGAAGGAAAACAGCGATGATATCTTCCTTATAAACTACACTGACGGCGTTGTTCTGTGTGCTACGAAGGACGCTCTTAAAGAAACCTATATGCTTGGATATCATACATATGACATCAAGCATTTCTGTCTCTGGAAAGGCAGCGAAAAGGATGAAAATATCCTGTTCTCCATGTATGAAAACGAAGACGGTTCATGGAGCATGAAAAAGCCTTATGAAGACACAAGTGTTTACAATACTCAGATAGATACATTTTTAAGTGATACCGTAAAAGATGAAGTTTATACATTTGTTCAGGAAAACTGCAAGGAATCTGAATACAGCAAGTATGGTTTTGATAATCCGCAGTATGTATATGAAGTTTCAACAGATACTGAAACAAAGAAAATAATCTTCGGCGATTTCACAAATAATGAAAATGAAATCTACGGACTGTTCGTAAATTCAGGACAGGTTGTAACATTCTATACCGGTGATATTGCTACCCTGAGTTACAACACAATGGATATGATGAATACATCGGTTTACTCAGCTGATATGGCTGATGTAAGAAAAGTTACAGTAAAGATGCCTGATGCAACAGCTGAACTTGAAATAAGCGGCGATACATACACACTCAACGGAACGAAAGTTGAAGGCGATGATGCTAAAAACCTGTTCGCCGAATTCTATAATTCATTCAATAATGCTTATTTTGAATCAATAGAAAATGATGAACAGCCGGAAGGCGATGCTGAAATAACTATCACCTATGAAATGAATGACAATATTGTAACTGACATTTCATATATTCCGGTACCGGGAGAAGATTCCAATACATACTGGGCTATGAAAAATGACCAGTATACCGGATTTGTTGTAAGAAAAAAAGTTATACACAATATAATATCAATATACGAAGAGCTTGCTGAGGCAGTAAGCCAGTCAGATGAAAAATAAAATTTACCCTGTATTTCCTAATCGAAATACAGGGTTTTTTATAACCTTCTGAATCTTTTACATAAGTGAAAGCGGGTCTGCAAATGAACCGTTTTTATACACTTCAAAATGAAGATGTGACTTTTCAGCTGTTTCTATGTCTGCTGTTTCACCGACTGCCCCTATCTCCTCACCGCTGCTTACCTGCTGTCCGACCTGAACTGTAACACCGCTGTTTAAATTGCAGTATTTTGTAATAATACCGTTTCCGTGGTCAATAGTAACAGTATACCCCCACAAGGGGTCTTCATCAACTGCCGAAACCGTTCCGGAATCCGAAGCAGTTACAACATCTCCGAGTGTGGCAGAAATATCTATCCCGTTATGGGTCTGCCATGCTCCGGTAGTATTTGACTTCACAAGCTCACCGTTGCTGAATTCATTCAGTATTTCACCTTCAAGCGGCATAACAAGCTTTCTGACTTCCGGTTTTGCTGTTTCCTGCAATTCTTCCTCAGGTTCGGTTTCCACCTCTGTTTCAGCAACTGTTGTTTCTGTTGTCTGTGCAAATGTTACCGCCCTGGTTTCCGGTTTGGGTATATCTGTTTTCACTCCTGCAACGTCCTGCTGTCTGTTGTCACTGTTCATCATATTCAGTGATGAATCAAGCTGTCCGGATATGTTTTCGGCGGTCTGGGTGTATGCAAAATAACACGCCGCACCAACCATTGCAATACTCAGAGCAAGAGCAATATAGAAACCTTTTCCGCTTAAAATGGATTTAGAATTTTTCTTCACGTTTAACACCTCCGTTTTTAGTTTGAACCGAAGTAATATCTTTTATACGCAGATATTCCTTTTTTTCCAAATTGTTTTAATTATTTTAAATATGGTTGAAATAATTCCGCTTATGGTGTAAAATAGTATAGATAGAAAATAAAGATAATTTTGAAAAGGAGTTTTTTAACGAATGTTCAAATTAAGGCGGTTTTTAAAGCATTACAAAAAGGAACTGGTTCTCGGGCCTTTCTTCAAACTTCTGGAAGCTATATTCGAACTTATAGTTCCTGTTGTAATGGCTAAAATAATTGATAACGGTATCGGAAACAACGATTCAGCCTATGTCTGGAAAATGAGCGGTCTTATCGTTGTCCTTGGCATCTGCGGTCTGGGATTTGCACTCACCTGTCAGTTTTTTGCGGCAAAATGTGCATATGGTTTCGGAACAGAACTCAGAAATGAGCTTTATAAACACATAAACAGATTATCCCACGCTGAAATAGACAAGTTCGGAACATCATCTCTTATCACAAGAGTTACGAATGATACAGTTCTTGCACAAAACGGTGTAAATATGTTTATACGTCTTGCTGTAAGAGCACCGTTTCTGATAATCGGTGCGGCAGTAATGGCTATGATGCTTGACCTGAAACTTTCCATAGTATTCTTAATAGCTGCACCTGTCATAACAGCTATAATAGTATGGGTAATGAAAAAAACAGTTCCTATGTACAAAAGGATACAAAAAGGACTGGACAAAATTTCCCTGCTGACCCGTGAAAATCTTGAAGGTGTAAGAGTTATCAGAGCATTTTCAAAGCAGGACGAAGAAAAGAAAAAATTCAATGAGGAAAGTCAGGCACTTGCTGAAAGTTCCATCATTGCCGGAAAAATATCAGCTATACTCAATCCTGTAACATTTATGATAATGAATCTCGGAATCGTAGCGATACTCTGGTTCGGAGGAATCCGTGTTGATACAGGTCATCTGACGCAGGGCGAAATTACTGCTTTTGTAAACTATATGACGCAAATACTCCTTGCAATGATAGTCCTGGCAAACCTTGTTGTTGTTTTTACAAAGGCTGCATCTTCTGCATCAAGAATCAATGAAGTGTTTGAAACTCAGCCGAGCATAATTACAGGCAAAGACAAAGCATTTGATTTAAACAAACCTGCAATCGAGTTTGATAATGTTTCTTTTGAATATCCGGAGGCGGGCGACCTTTCTCTTGAAAATATCACATTTACACTTAACAGAGGAGAAGTTCTTGGTGTTATCGGCGGTACAGGTTCAGGAAAATCCACATTGGCAAATCTTGTTCCGAGATTTTATGATATTTCTTTTGGAAACATAAGAATATTCGGCAAGGATATAAAATCATATTCTCTTGAATCACTCAGAAAGCTTATCGGAGTTGTCCCACAGAAGGCCGCTCTGTTTTCCGGAACTGTTGCTGACAATATGCGTTGGGCAAAACCTGATGCTTCGGAAGATGACATAATCAAAGCCCTGAAAATTGCTCAGGCATGGGAATTTGTTTCAAAGCTTCCGGACGGCATACACACTCATATTGAACAGGGAGGCAAAAACCTTTCCGGCGGGCAAAGACAGCGTCTTACAATTGCCAGAGCACTAGTCGGAAATCCGCCTGTCGTGATACTTGATGACAGTATGAGTGCCCTTGACTATGCAACAGATTTAGCTCTCAGAAAAGCTATTGAATCAGAACTTTCAGATACAGCAGTTATTATGATTTCCCAGAGAGCAACAACACTTCAGAATGCAAATGAAATTCTTGTTCTTGATGACGGAAAAACAGCCGGTTTCGGAACTCATTCCGAGCTTCTTGAAAACTGTCAGGAATATCTTGAGATATACAATTCGCAAATGAGCTGATACAGAAACGGAGATTTAAAAATGTTTAAAACTTTAAAACGTATACTTCAATATACAAAGCCGTATAAAATTCACCTGATAACAGCAATCATCTGTTCATTTATTGGCGTGGTACTCTCGCTTTTCGTCCCAATCCTCATCGGTAAGGGCGTTGACGTAATCGTGGGAAAGGGAAATGTAAATTTTACAAGACTGCTTGAAATATGTGCGGTAATTGCAGTTGTTGTTATTATAAGCACATTCTTCCAGTGGATAACCTCCCTTGCGACCAACAAGCTTTCTTACAATACTATAAAGGACATAAGAAAAGACCTTTTTGAACGTCTGAACGCCGTACCGCTGAAATTCATAGATGGGAGTTCCAAGGGTGACCTTATCGGCAGAGCAGTAAATGATATTGAAACTATTTCAGACGGACTTCTTCAGGGATTTACCCAGCTTTTCAGCGGCGTTGTAACAATTCTCGGAACACTCGTTTTCATGCTTTCAATAAATGTAAAAATTGCACTGCTTGTTGTTATTCTTACTCCAATTTCACTTTTTACTGCCGCCAAAATAACCAAACTCAGCCATGATTCTTTTACAGAGCAGTCAAGACTGAGAGGAAAAATGAGCGGATTTACAGAAGAAATGGTCGGAAACCAGAAGATAGTCAAGGGATTTTCATATGAAAAAAGAGCCGAAAAAACATTCTCACAGATAAACGAAGACATGAGAAAAAACGGTGTAAAGGCTGTATTCTTCTCATCTATGACAAATCCTACAACACGTTTTGTAAACGGTCTTATTTATGCAGCTGTCGGAACTGCCGGAGCACTAAGTGCGATAGGTACAGTTAAATTCCTCGGTGTAATTTCCGTAGGACAGCTTTCAAGCTTTCTTTCCTATTCAAACCAGTATACAAAACCTTTCAATGAAATTTCGGGTGTTGTTACCGAACTCCAGAATGCTGTTGCATCTGCCGAAAGAGTCTTTGCGGTAATTGATGAACCTGCCGAATCTTCCGATGAAAACAAGGAAGTTCTGACAGAATGCGACGGAACACTCACTATGGAAAATGTAGGCTTCTCCTATATTCCGGAAAAGCCTCTCATACAGAATTTCAACCTGAATGTAAAACCGGGACAGAAAATCGCCATTGTAGGCCCGACAGGCTGCGGAAAAACAACTATAATAAATCTTTTGCTGAGATTTTATGACATCAACACAGGCGTTATCCACATTTCAGGAAAAAACACAATGGACATCACACGTTCAAGCCTTCGCTCACAGTTCGGAATGGTTTTACAGGATACATGGCTTTTCAGCGGAACTGTTGCGGACAACATAGCTTACGGCAAACCGGGAGCAACAATGGATGAGATAACTGCCGCCGCAAAAGCTGTTCATGCACACAGTTTTATAAAGCGTCTTCCACAGGGATATAACACGGTAATAGATGAAGAAGGAAGCGGACTTTCACAGGGACAGAAACAGCTTATCTCAATTGCAAGAATCATGATAACAGACCCTCCTATGCTGATTCTTGACGAAGCAACTTCCAGCATCGACATCAGAACAGAACAGCGTATTCAGCGTGCATTTGAAAAGATAATGATGGGCAAAACAAGCTTTATTATTGCTCACCGCCTTTCAACAATCAAGAATGCAGATGTTATCCTTGTTATGAGAGACGGAAATATTATAGAACAGGGCAACCACGATGAACTCATAGAAAAGAAAGGATTCTACTCCAAGCTTTACAGCAGTCAGTTTGCCTCTGTATAATAAACAAAATAAGGGACGCTTTAAAGCGTCCCTTTAATTTTATAAAGTGTTTTCAGATTGAAACGTATTCATCATCGTCATTATACTTTTTCAGATAATCATCTATTCTCTTACGGTCAATATCATCACCTATAACTATAAGAACCGACTGTCCGTTCTGAACGTCTGATATCTCCGTCCTTTCACTGGTTGCATTTATTTTCAGCCATTTTCCGCTGTCCGATGGCAATGCACCCTTGATGCGGAAAATCTTTCCGCATTCGCTATCGCTCATGATGCCCTCTATAACCGGCTTTATTTTATCTTCCGGAATGTGTATATGCATGAAATAATGTGCCTTGCTCTGTATGGTTTCACTGCTGAACTGTTTTACATAACTCGAACTTCTGTAACCTGCCGACAGAAATGCTTCATAATCATCTTCGGTAAAGTTTCCCCAGTTTTTTGCAATAATATCATTCATGCTGAATTTTCTTCCACACTGTATTCCCGCAAGTGAACGGTTAATATGCTCCAGGATATGCTCTGAAATCTGCCTGGTCTGTTCTTCACTTTCAGTATTCAGTTTGCTCAGAACAAGTTTTCCGCAGCAGGAAGCTTCAGACGCCAGAAGGTATTCCATCTGCTCCGAAAGTATATCCTCCATTCCGGAATCTGCAATCGTAATTATACTTCCGATCTCAAACCATCTGTCCAGAGGGGATTCATAAAGCGTATCAAAAAATTCGTCCATGTCAAATATTCCGGAAGGTTCCATGATAATGCGGTCAAAATGCTGCATTCCCAGCGAAATAAGCTGTGTTTTGAATCTTCTTTTATGACAGTTCGGATCTCCGCAGCCGGAAATCATCTCAAGCTGACAATTATCACATTTCAGATCCTGAAGAAGCATCATGTCAACATTGACTGCACCGAAATCATTTTCCAGAATTGCAATTTTCATTCCTTTGTTTATAAGGTATCTGGCATAACTGCGGATAAACGTTGTTTTTCCCGAACCAAGAATACCTGTTATCAAATCTATTTTAGTCATATTCATCTCTCCGTTTCACTATGAATTCCACACCCTAATTGTATCACGCTGTACTGTGAATGTCAAACAAGTTAACCACGACAACAAGAGCCTGCATATTTTATGCAGGCTCAGTATTTTTATTCAGAAAGAATTATCCAATATTTTTCTTGAATTCAAGAAATTCTTCATAAGTTCCCTGTCTGTCTATACAGCCTTCAGGAGTGATTTCAATAATTCTGTTTGCTACTGTCTGGAGTATCTCATGGTCATGTGACGCAAGGAGAATAACTCCCTTAAAGCTTACAAGACCGTTGTTAACAGCAGTAATGCTTTCAAGGTCAAGATGGTTTGTCGGACGGTCAAGAACCAGTACGTTTGAGCCGAAAAGCATCATTCGTGAAAACATACATCTTACCTTTTCGCCGCCTGAAAGAACATTGACTTTCTTGTAAACGTCATCTCCGGAAAAGAGCATTCTTCCCAAAAATCCACGAAGGTAAGTATCTGTTTCATCGGTTGAATACTGTCTCATCCAGTCGATTATAGACATTTCACAGCCGTCAAAATATTTGTTGTTATCTGCCGGAAAATAAGAAGTTGATGTTGAAATTCCCCATTTGAAATTACCTTCATCAGGCTGTTCCTCTTCCATGAGAATTTTAAACAGCATTGTTATCGCCTGTTCACTTTCGCTGATAAATGCGACTTTGTCAGTTCTGCCGAGAGTGAAGTTTATATTATTCAGAAGCTTTTCACCGTCAACTGTCTTTGAAATTCCGTTTACTGTAAGAATTTCCTTTCCGAGTTCCCTTTCAGGACTGAATCCGATGAACGGATACTTTCGGCTTGATGCCGGCATTTCCTCAACAGTAAGATTATCAAGGAGCTTTCTTCTTGAAGTTGCCTGTTTGGATTTTGACTTGTTAGCCGAGAAACGTTCAATAAATGCTTTAAGTTCCTTTATCTTTTCTTCAGTTTTCTTATTCTGCTGTTTTATCATTCTCTGCATAAGCTGGCTGGACTCATACCAGAATTCGTAGTTTCCGACATACATCTTAATTTTCGTATAGTCTATATCAACAATATGCGTGCAGACATTGTTAAGAAAATGTCTGTCGTGGGATACTACAAGAACCGTACCGAAATATTCCGCAAGGAAATCTTCCAGCCATCTTACAGCATCAATATCAAGATGGTTTGTAGGCTCGTCCAGAAGAATTATATCAGGATTTCCGAAAAGTGCCTGAGCAAGCAGAACCTTTACCTTTTCATTACCTGAAAGTGATGACATCTGACTGTAAAGAATATCTTCGGAAAGTCCGAGACCCTGAATAAGCTTTGATGCGTCTGATTCAGCTTCCCAGCCATTCAGTTCAGCAAATTCCCCTTCAAGTTCCGAAGCTTCAACACCATCCTCCTCGGAAAAATCTTCTTTTGCATACAAAGCATCCTTACGCTTCATTATTTCGTAAAGTCTTGCATTTCCCATTATAACCGTATCAAGAACGGTATATTCTTCAAATGCGAAGTGATCCTGTCTTAAAACGGAAAGGCGGACACCCTTCTGTATTGCCACTTCACCTGTTGTCGGTTCAAGTTCTCCGCAGAGTATTTTCAGAAAAGTTGACTTTCCCGCACCGTTTGCGCCGATAATTCCATAACAGTTACCGCCTGTGAATTTAAGGTCAACATTTTTGAAAAGTGTTGTTCCGCCAAACTGCATACTAACGTTTGAAACTGTAATCATCAAAAAATTCTCCATTCAAAAATATAATCATAAATATTATATCATAAATATAGTTTTAATTCAAGAGATAAACTGTAAAGCTTTTACAGACTGTTCAAATCATACAAAAAGGACGTCCTTAAAAAGACGCCCTTAAATGTCTATTTTGTTTCATCATTCTTTGCAATTTTGCTTTCTTTTTCCGATTTTCTTATTTTCTCTCCGATAAGAGCATACAGAATTGAAACCATCGGAACGCCGAGAATCATTCCAAGCACACCGCCGATTCCTCCGCCGACAGTAATTGCAAACAGAACCCACAGTGCCGGAAGTCCGATAGAATTTCCGACCACCTTAGGATAAATAAGGTTTGAATCTATCTGCTGTATCACGATAATAAATACCACAAACCAGACAGCTTTTATAGGATCAACAAGCAGCTGTATGAATGCTCCGGGAATAGTTCCGAGAATAGGCCCGACTATCGGTATCATATTGGTTATACCGATAATAACGCTGATAAGCGGAGCATAATCAAATCTGAAAATCGACATTCCGATAAAGCACATTATTCCGAGTATCACAGCTTCTGTGAGCTGACCGCTTATGAAATTTGCAAATGTGTCATAAGCAAGAGTCATTATTTTTTCAAGCCGGTTATACTTACTTTTAAACACAAGCTTTGCTATCGTTTTTGCATTTTTCTTCAGTCGCTGTTTATCCAGAAGAATATATACTGAAAAAACAATTCCCACAACGAAATCAACAGCACCGCTTATAATACTTGATGTTATATCCACAGTTTTGCTTAAAAGATTCGGAATATAATCAGTAATGTTTGAAATAAGGTCATTAACTTTTCCGACAAGCTCGTCTGTATTTATCTTGTCATTGAGAAATGACATGACATTAAACCTGTTGGACTCAACAAAATTCATGAGATTATTTGCATAACCGCTGAAATTTTCACCAAACAGTAACATACTTTTTGATATCTGCGGTACAATAAAGCAGATTATTCCGATTATAACCGCGAACATTATCACATAAGTTGTCACACACGCCATTATGAATGAAACTTTTCCCGACTTTCCGGAAACAAGCACAACGCTTTTCCCGACCTTTTTCTTGCGGAATTTATTTTTCAGTACCGCAAAAAGCCGCCTGTACTTGACGTGGAAAAAATTCATAGGACGATTTAAAGCAAAGGCAATTATACCGCCGATGATAACTGGTCTGAAAATTTTAAGAACCGCAGAAATCACCGCAAAAAATCCTTCATACCTGATAATAACAAATAAGGCAACTATCAGAACAAGTCCGCTGTAAACTATCGTTTTGGCAAGCCTGTTATTCTTAAACGAAAATTTCTTCTGCATAAACCCTCCTTTGTTCAAAGGTTTATTTTGCTGTATTTATCTTCATGGAAATATCAAAGCATTTAACCGAATGAGTAAGTGCACCGAGAGAAATAATATCAACACCCGTCAGGGCTGTTTCTCTGAGGTTATCAAGAGTTATATTACCTGAGGCTTCAAGCTTTGCTCTTCCTGCTGTTATCTCAACAGCCTTTTTCATATCCTCCGGACTCATATTGTCAAGCATAATAACTTCACATCCGCATCTGAGTGCTTCTTCAAGTTCCTCAAAATTGCGGACTTCAACTTCAACCTTTACCATATGACCGCATTTTTCACGAAGTGCCTCAACAGCGGCTGTCATTGAACCGTATGCATCAATATGATTGTCCTTGAGCATCGCTCCGTCTGACAGATTGAAACGGTGATTTCTGCCGCCGCCGACTGTAACCGCATATTTCTGCAATGCACGAAGTCCCGGAAGGGTCTTTCTTGTATCGGTTATTTTGGCATTTGTTCCTTCAGCAAGCTTTACACATTTATTTGTAGCTGTTGCGATACCTGACATATGCTGAAGAATATTAAGAGCTGTTCTTTCACCCTTCAGGAGTGTTTTTGTGCTTCCGCTGAAATTAGCGATTATATCGCCCTTTTTAACTTCTGTTCCGTCTTTAAGCAGAATCTGAGTTTCAACATTTCCGCCTGCAAGTTCAAATACTCTTGCAGCAATGTCAATTCCACAGAGAACTCCGCTGTCCTTGGCGACAAAATAAGCATTGCTTTTGTGGTCATCGTCCAGAAGATTGTCAGTTGTAACATCAATATAGTTTATATCTTCGCATAAAGCCGTTTTTATAATATTGTCAACATAAAGCTGGTTTAACATATTTTTAGTCCTTTCAGATTACTTCTTTCAAAATAAGGTATGCTACCGTTGCAAGAGATTTTGCTTCGATATAATCAGGATTTACAAGATAATGTCCCGTTGTGAGCTGATGTCTTATCTCCTTGATACGTTCAAATCCCTCAACAGCTGCCTTTTTATCAGGAATTACAAAATAACTGCTCTGCATGATATGGCGTATTTCTGTTCTGAAACCATGCGGAATTGGCGGGGCATCATAATCTGTTTCAAATTCATAATTTTCAAAATCGGATGGCATATTTCCTGCCTTCTGGACAATATCAGAAGCCGCACGTCTTGAGAATACAAGTGCCTCAAGAAGTGAATTACTTGCAAGGCGGTTGTTGCCGTGAACGCCCGTATGTGAACATTCACCTGCCGCATAAAGGTCTTCCACCTTGGTTCTTGCATAGCTGTCAACATTGATTCCTCCCATGAGATAATGCTGGCAAGGGAAAACAGGAATTCTGTCTTTTGTAAGGTCATAACCCTGTTTAAGAAGATTTCTGTATATCATCGGGAAACGGTTTTTCAGGAATTCCGGATCCTTTCTTGTAATGTCAAGATAGAAATCAGTAGAACCCAGCTTACGGCTTTCAAGAATTATTGCATGGGAAACAACATCTCTCGGTGCAAGTTCAAGTCTGTCATCATAATTATGCATAAACCTTTCTCCGTCTTTATTGAGAAGATATGCACCCTCGCCTCTTACAGCTTCGGAAATAAGGAAACATTCTCTTGTATGCTTGTTATTAAAAGCTGTCGGATGGAACTGAACAAGACTCAGATTTTTAATATCCGCACCCATTTCATAAGCTACTGTGATACCGTCACCTGTTGCAATTGCTGAATTTGTTGTATACTCATAAACTCGTCCGATACCGCCTGTTGCGAATATCAGGAAGTGACAATTATAAGTTTCACGCTTTTCATCTTTCCATGTGTCAACAGAAAAACCTGTTGAAGTTTTTTTAGCACCGCAAAGATATGTATTTTCCAGAATATCAACATTCGGCAGAGTCTGTACCTTTTCCAGAAGTTTTGAAACTATTTCAAATCCTGTTGCATCCTTATGATGGAAAATTCTGTGGCGGCAGTGTCCGCCCTCTAAAGTTCTGTGAAGTCCGCCGTCAGGAGTCCTGTCAAAATCAACCCCCAGATTTATAAGATTTTCAATATCTCTTGCCGCTTCAGAAACAAGAATATGAACCGTTTCAGTGTTATTCTTAAATCCACCGGCAATCATCGTGTCATTCTGATGAAGCTGGATATTATCGTTCGGGGAATTGTAAACTCCGGCAATACCGCCCTGTGCAAGAGCTGAATTACAAAGCAAAAGCTCCCTCTTTGAAAGGATAAGAACATTCAGTTCTGATGGAAGGTTAAGGGCTGCATAAAGTCCCGCCGTGCCGCATCCGGCAATGATTACATCATAATTTTTTGGCATATTAAATCCCGGTCTTTCTGTTGTTTTTTAACTTTTTATAATATTCACCGGCTCTCTGCCGGAAAAGATTATACTTATTTTATTATACCATTTACTGCGGTTTATGTCACTATCAAATTTTACTAAATTTTTTCAAGTTTATAACACTTTTGGCTACATTTAAGGCAATACCGCCTTAATGTAAACAAAAAGCCCCCTTGCGGGAGCCTTTTGCCATGATATAGGGATTATTGGGGATTTTTAATTTAACGCTGGGGTAAAACGTTAAATCGAAATGTTATACTCATTACTGAGTATGTTTGTATTATATATTTCATCTGTGAAATCCATGTGAAAAGCCCTTGAAAAAAATCTGAAAGGATATAGTTTAATTTTTTCATAAGAAAGACGCTTTTATATAAAAAAGCGTCCCTCTATATTACTTTTGTTCTTTGTCCTTGTCATGCTCATGCTTTTTTTCATGATGCCATTTTTCCAGCTTCTTTTCCTGCTGAATTTCTTCTGGAGGATCTTCCTTTTCGTCCTTTACAAGGTCTTTTATTTCAAACCAGAAAGTTGAACCTTTTCCGACAACACTGTAAACTCCGAAATTATATCCGTGCTTTTTCAGTATAGCTTTGACAATTGAAAGTCCCAGACCCGTTCCGACAACTTCACGCTTATGATTTTCTGAACGATAGTACTTATCAAAAATAAGCTTTATCTTATCCGATGAAATACCCTGTCCTGTATCTGAAATTTCAATTCTTACGCAGTCCTCTTTATTTTTCTGCCGTACAAATACCTGCTTGTCATCGCCTGTATAATTCACAGCATTATTTATAAGATTGTAAATAACCTGTTGTATCTTGATTATATCGCATCTTACCAGAATATCATCGTCCGGTTCAAAATGAATATGGTAATCTTTCTTTTTGGAAAGTCCGTCATACCTTGCAATAATATCCTGCATAAGAACTTTTATGTTGAATTCAGAATAATTCAGTTTCTGGTTTCCGTCTTCAAGTTTTCCTAGGTCAAGAATGTCATTTACCAGCTGTGCAAGCCTGTCCGTTTCCTCAATAATTATTTCAAGATGTTCGTTACGCTTCTGAGGATTATCTCCCGAAAGATCTCTTATCATTTCCGCATAGGCTTTAAGCATTGTAAGAGGTGTTCTCAGATCGTGGGAAACATTGGCAATAAGATCCCTCTGCATCGCATCAACCTTTGATATCTGCTGACTTGCATAAGTAAGTGTACTTGCAAGCTGCTGTATCTCCAGATAATCTCCGCCCTCGAATTTTATATTATAGTTTCCGGACGCCATTTTTTCAGCGGATTTGGTAATTTTCGCAATTGGTTCTGAAATACGTCTTGCCATAAAGAATGATATAACAAGGCTGAGTGCAACAAGATATACCGTTATAATAAGCAACTGTCTTTTTATAATTGAAACTGTCGAGCCGACCGGTACAAGCGGACTGTTTATAAGAAGGTATCCCTCCGGGTCGTCCGAATCACCGATTACCGCCGCCAGCACAAGCGTGTCATTGCTTATTGCCGGATTGTATTTTTTGAAATATACAGTATCCTCTCCGCTGTCCTTGAGCTTTGCGAGAAATTCGCTCTTCATTGAGTCAGGACTGTGAATAAGACAGCTTTTGCCAAGAGTATCCTTTGTATATATCGTTCTTCCGTATTTATCGACAATTTCAATGCAAAGGTCATTTGTCAAGGCTATATTTGTCAGAAGATTGCTGTAATCATCGCTTCCGTATTCATCAATAATCTGCGAAGCAGTTCTCCGGACATCAGAAATTTTCATTTTTTCATAAAAGTTTTCCAGAAAGACTATCTGAAAAAACCAAAGCATTATAAATACAACCGCAGTAAAAAATATAAAATATTCCCATATGCGGAATTTAAGGCTTACGGCTGTTTTAGTTCTGGGTGTACTCAAATTTATATCCCATTCCTCTCAATGTAACAATAAATTTTCTGTAAGGTCCAAGGCTGTTTCTGAGCATTTTGATATGTGTATCAACTGTTCTGTCATCACCGAAGAAATCGTATCCCCAGACTTCTTCAAGAAGCTTGTCCCTTGTAAGAGCCAGATTTTTATTTTTCACAAGATAGAAAAGAAGGTCATATTCCTTAGGAGTCATCGAAGCTTTCTGACCGTCAACATAAACCTCACGTCCGGCAAGGTCTATTTCAAGTCCCTCAAATTTTATCTTTTCCGGAACAGCTGTTTCTGCAACCGTATTTCTTTTCAGAACTGCTTTTATTCTCGCCATCAGTTCCTTAGGAGAAAAAGGCTTTACAACATAATCATCTATTCCGAGTTCAAATCCGAAAAGTTTATCGTATTCCTCGCCCCTCGCCGAAAGCATAATAACCGGAATTGTCTTATACTTCTTTATTTCCTTGCAGGTAGAAAAACCGTCAAGTTTCGGCATCATAATATCCATAACTATAAGGTCATAGTAATTGCTTTTTACCATTTCAACTGCTTCCATACCGTTTTCTGCTTCTGATACCTCGTATCCTTCAAATTCAGCATATTCACGGACAACTCGTCTGATATTTACCTCATCATCAACAACAAGAATCTTATACATACTTAAATCTCCTTATCATGTCGGATTTTTTACAGCATATTTCAGGGCTGTAAAACCTATATCAAATTTATGATTACATTATAATTCCATAATGTGTATAACAGGTGAAAAATAAAAAAATATTTGATTGAAAGTGCTCTCGTTGTTGACATTTTACATAAAAATTGGTATAATAAAAACAGTGCATTATATATTTTGAACAAATTAAATTTATGTAAAATTTTAGCGAGCCGTTCATCATTTTTCAGACGGCCAGGGAGGTAAAATATGAAAAAACGTATAGGAATTCTTACAAGCGGCGGTGACTGTCCGGGACTCAATGCAACAATAAGAGGTGTTGCCAAGGCATGTTATGAAAAAATGGGTACTGAAAATGTTGAAATTGTCGGCATTGCCGAAGGTTACTACGGACTTATCAACAATATCTGCCGCGATATGAAGCCTGAGGAATTTTCCGGAATCCTTACAAGAGGCGGAACTATTCTCGGCACAAAGCGTCAGCCATTCAAGATGATGCAGGTTATCGGCGATGACAATGTTGACAAAGTAAAGAACATGAAGGAAACCTACAAAAAGCAGAAGCTTGACTGTCTTCTTACTCTCGGCGGAAACGGAACGCACAAAACCTCCCGTCTGCTTTCAGATGAAGGTCTTAATGTAATCGGTCTTCCTAAAACAATTGATAATGACATTTACGGAACTGATGTGACTTTCGGTTTTCATACAGCCGTTGATATTGCAACAGACGCTCTTGACAGACTCCACACAACGGCAAACAGCCACTCAAGAATCCTTCTCTGTGAAATAATGGGCAACAAAGCCGGATGGCTTACCCTGAACGCCGGTATTGCCGGAGGTGCAGATATAATTCTCATTCCTGAAATTCCTTATGACATTGACAAGGTATGTCAGTCAGTTATAAAGAGAAGTGAAAGCGGAAAGAATTTCTCAATCGTTGCTGTTGCTGAAGGTGTATTTGATGTACAGGAAGCAAAAATGAAAAAGAAGGAACGTGCAAAGCTTCGTGCTGAAGCCGGAATCACAACTGCAACAAACAGAATCGCCGCACAGATACAGGCTAAAACAGGATTGGAAACAAGAACCTGCGTACCGGGACATATGCTCAGAGGCGGAAGTCCGAGTGCTTATGACAGAATTCTTGCAACACAGTTTGGTGTTCATGCGGCTGAACTCATTGCCCACGAAAAATACGGAAGAACGGTTGCAAAAATCGGTGGAAAAATCACAGCAAATAAGCTTGAAGATATTGCCGGAAAGACTAAATTCGTTGACCCTGAAGATCAGCTCGTCAAAACAGCAAAAGATCTGGGTATTTCATTCGGTGACTGAAATTAAAATTAAAGGACGCTTTAAAGCGTCCTTTTTTATTAGTCTGGATACTTGCTTAGAACCCCTTTACAAGATATATGTGCGGATTTCCAAGCACAATTTTAACGCAGTTATGCGAAAAAATTTGCTGGAAAGACGTGCGCATACGCTTGTGAAGACGGGTTCTTATATATCTTCCAGAGAAAGGGTTGCAACCGCATTAAGACTTTCATCTCCACGCTGTCCGGCAATATAATTATAATATCCCTGACAGGCTATCATAGCACCATTGTCACCGCAAAGGCTAAGCGGCGGCATATAAAGTTTCATGTCACGTTCACTGCACGCTTTTTCAAATGCGCCCCTTACTCCACTGTTTGCAGAAACACCGCCTGCTATTGCAATTGTTTTATATCCGAGATGTTCGGCAGCAAGCATGGTTTTTTCACAGAGTATTTCTGAAATTCTGCTTTGCAGTGATGCACTCAGATCCTCTCTGTTTACCTCTATTCCTTTCTGCCGGGAATTGTGAAGAAGATTTATAACCGCTGTTTTGAGTCCGGAAAAACTGAAATCATATTCACTTCCTGCAACTTTCGGCTTAGGAAGTTCAAATGCATCCGCATTGCCGCTTGCCGCCGCTTTATCTATATGTACTCCGCCCGGATAAGGAAATCCCATTGCCCTTGCACACTTGTCAAAGCATTCACCTGCCGCATCGTCTCTTGTTCTTCCTATAACATGAAATTTTGTGTAGTCAGCCACTTCAACAATATGCGAATGTCCGCCGCTTGCAACAAGGCACAGATAAGGCGGTTTCAGTTCCTCATGGGCAATATAGTTTGCCGCAATGTGTCCGGAAATGTGATGCACCGGTACAAGCGGTTTTCCCGACGCAAGAGCAAGTCCCTTTGCAAAATTCACACCCACCAGCAATGCTCCTATAAGTCCGGGAGCATATGTTACAGCCACTGCATCAATATCATCAAGTGTTTTTCCTGCATCTTCAAGAGCTTTCTTCGTAACTCCGAGAATATTTTCACAGTGTCTTCGGGAAGCTATTTCCGGTACTACTCCGCCATATTTTCTGTGTTCCTCTATCTGAGTCGATACAACAGAAGAAAGTATTTTCGTTCCGTTTTCTGAAATTGCTGCGGCTGTTTCGTCGCATGAGCTTTCGATTCCAAGTATAAGCATTGTTCATCACCATTATCCAATTATTTTTTTGCACATTAAAACAGCATTATCATGCGGATTTTTATAATAATTTTTTCTCAGTCCGTTCTGCTCAAAACCGTTTTTCTGATAAAATTTTATAGCAGGAGTGTTTTTCTCCCTTACTTCCAGATAAACAGTCCTGACGCCATTGTCTGAAAATTCCTTTTCAATCTGTTCATAAAGCAAAACCGCTGTACCATGTCGGCGATATTCTTCCAGTACTGCAATATTAAGCAGTTCGCCTTCATCAATCACCCATGAACCATTTGCAAAGCCAATCATTCTGCCATCTGTAAATGCACCGAGTAAAATCCTTCCGTCACCGCTGAGCCATTCTTCAAAAGCCTTTTCAGACCAGCCGTCCGGAATACAGTTTTTTTCAATTTCCGCTATTTCCTTTACATCAGCTGCTGAACATTTTCTTATATCAGCCTTTTGCATCATACCAGCTGTCACCTCTGTTCACATCTGCTGTAAGCGGTACTTTCAGTTCACAGGCACCTGTCATTTCCTCAGAGAGTATTTTTGCCGCCGCATCTGCGTCTTTGACATCACACTCAACGATAAGTTCATCGTGTACCTGAAGAATCAGTCTTGCATCCGGCACTTCATCACGAAGACGCTGATAAACCTTTACCATTGCAATCTTGATAATATCTGCCGCACTTCCCTGAACAGGAGTGTTCATAGCGATTCTTCTGCCTGCCGCCTGCATCATCTTGTTTGAAGCTGTCAGTTCCGGAACATATCTTCTTCTGCCGAACATGGTTGTTACATATCCGTCCCTTTTTGCTTTCTCAACTGTATCATTCATAAACTTTTCAACATTCGGGAAATTGTGCAGATAATCGCTGATATATTTCTTTGCCTCATAGACGCTTACATTTATATCCTTTGAAAGTGAAAATGCACCGATACCATAAATTATTCCGAAGTTTACCGCCTTTGCCGCACTTCTCATTTCGGGAGTCACCATTTCTTCCGGAAGTCCGAAAACCTGTGCCGCTGTTGACGTATGAATATCTGCACCCTCCGTAAAGCCCTTTATCATGGTCGGGTCTGAACAGATATGAGCCACTATTCTGAGTTCAATCTGACTGTAATCGGCATCAAGCAGAATTTTCCCCGGCTCTGATACAAAGAATTTTCTCATTTCACGTCCAAGTTCCGTTCTTACAGGAATATTCTGAAGATTAGGTTCAGTGGAGGAAATTCTTCCTGTACGGGTTTCGGTCTGCCTGAAAACAGTGTGTATTCTGCCATCACCGGCAACTGTCTTCAGAAGTCCGTCAACATATGTGGAGCTAAGCTTTGTAAGCTGTCTGTAACGCTGTATAAGCCCGATAATCGGGTGCTTGTCCTGAAGTTCCTCAAGAACCTGTGCATTTGTTGAGTATCCGCTTTTGGTTTTCTTTTTAAGCGGAAGTCCCATTTCAACAAGTACTTCTCCAAGCTGTTTCGGAGATGATATATTAAACTCCCTGCCGCTCATAAAATATATCTGTGATTCAATACCTTCTGTTTCGTCCCTGAGCTTCTCTCCGAATTTTTTTACACCCTCAACATCAACCTTTACTCCGGTATGCTCCATTGATGCAAGAACTTCCGTAAGCGGCTGTTCGATACCGTAAAGAAGCTGTGTCATTCCAAGGCTGTCTATTTCCTTTATCAGCATCTTGCAAAGCTGAGGCAGACTTACAATATCTGCCCATTCACCTGCTGATGAATAATACGGGGAATCATAGCGTATGCAAAGCTTTTCAATACTGTATTCCGATGCAGACGGATCAAGAAGATATGCCGCTATTTCCGCATCAAGTGAAAGCATATTAAGCGTCCTGCCGTTTTCAAAACAAAGTCTGTACATCGGCTTTGCACCAAACGTATACTTTTCAGCGTTACCCGACAAAAGCTCTGTTATAAAGTCAGTATCTGACGTTGTGTAAACTGTATGCACACCGTCAGCATTTTCATATATCTGCAAAACGCCTTCCCGATAAAGGCAATCAAGATTTTCATATCCGGAAATTCTTTCAAAGTCTTTCTTTTCAAGTTCCTTATGAACAACTTTTATTTCCTCCACAGGAGCAGAATTCTCAACCGCCTTCTTTTCAGATGGTTCAAGACTCAGTTTCTGCAAAAGCTTTGTCATTTCAAGTTCTGTAAGGAGTTCACTCAGCTTTTCATTGTCAGGTTCTCCAAGTCTGTAATTTTCAAGGCTATTGTCTATCGGAGCATCTGTGCATATGGTTGCAAGCCACTTGCTTTCACGGGCAGACTCCCTGCCGTTTTCAAGCTTTGTTCTGACTCCCTTTGTAATATCAGCTTCTTCAAGATGCTCATACAGATTTTCTACTGTTGTCCACTTTGTAACAAGTGTGGTGGCTGTTTTCTGTCCGATACCTGCAACACCGGAAATATTATCAGAGCTGTCCCCCATAAGTGCCTTTAAGTCTATCAGATTTATCGGTTCAAAGCCGTAATCCTCACGGAATTTAGCCGGAGTGTAATTTACAGTTTCCTTTGTTGTCGCAAGTCTTACAGTAACATTATCATTCACCAGCTGAAGGCTGTCCCTGTCACCTGTCAGAATAAAGCATTCGTCTGAATGTTCTGTGCAGAGCCTTGCAAGAGTACCGAGAACATCGTCCGCCTCATATCCTTCGCATTCAATAATCTTAATTCCCATACCCGTCAGAATTTCTTTTATAAGCGGCATCTGCATGGCAAGTTCTTCCGGCATCCCTTTTCTGTTCGCCTTATAGGAAGCTACCGCTTTATGTCGGAATGTCGGTGTACGCAGGTCAAAGGCAACAGCAACGCTGTCTGGCATGACTTCCCCTGCATTTTTAAAATATATATTCATAAATCCAAGCAGAGCATTTGTATAAACGCCTTTTTTGTTGCTCAGTGCCCTGATACCGTAATACGCACGGTTCATAATACTGTTTCCGTCTATTGCAAGTAATCTCATTTATTCATTCTCCTAATTTTCCGATTCGTATACTGCTCTTTTTATTATACCATATTTTTCAGAGAAACACTATATCTTTTCAAAAAAACCTCAACCGCAGCCGATTTCACCGCAGTTGAGGTATTAGTGTTTTAGTCATAACAGCAAAGTGCAACTATGGTTATGTTATCCTGACTTCCGTTTTCTATGGCAAGTTTCACAAGCTTTTCAAGCCGTTTAGGGAGTCTGGCAGGAAGATCCAGAATATCCTCCATTTCCGTTGATGAAACGTAATCGGAAAGTCCGTCCGAACAGATAAGAATAAGATCACCGTATTTCATTATTTCATGAAGATTTTTAACGTCAGGCTTCGGCTCAGCGGATACATTCCCCATAACAGGAAAAATTATATTTTTGTGGACATGAGTTTTTTTCTCGTCCGCGGTAATAGTTCCTTCCTCATACAAAAGCTGAACCAGCGACTGATCTCTTGATATCTGCTTTATATCTCCACGTCTGTACCTGTACATTCTGGAATCCCCTACATTGACAGTATACAGATTATCATTTTCATCTATGGCTATCGCACACAAAGTTGCCTGCATATTCTTCGTCTTGTTATCCTGTATTCCATAATCGTAAAGATCCCTGTGAACATTCATAACAGCCTTTTTAAGGTCAGTTCCCGAATCAAACTGAATACGGCTCAGAAATTCCAGACATTTCCTTGAAGCAATCTCGCCATATCTTTCACCGGAAACTCCGTCTGAAACGGCAGCAAGAAAAGGGGGAGAAAGCATAACATCTATATTCCCCTCTGTCAGAACCCTGTCCGATATCATATACGCATCTTCGTTATGTTTCATTACACCTTTATCAGTTATTCCACAGCAATAGTACATTGTAACCTCACGAACTTTTTATATCTTGATTTTCTCCTTAATAATTATACAATAGTGCCTGAAAATTTTCAATATCTAATTGCCATAAAATACTTTACAACTTGGTGACAAAATACCGGAACCGATTTTTTCGGTCAGCTTTTCCGAAAAATATGCAAAAACAAGGATTCTTCCTCATCTGAAAAAGAATCCTCTTGCATTACTAAATATTTAATTCCCGCTTATTTACATATTCTGTATATTCCATCATCACCGCTTACGGAGTTTTCCTTTTCTTCCGCACAGACTCCCATGAAAGCATCATCATTTCTGAGCATCGGTTTTTCTACATCTTCAACCGAGCCGTCATAAACGGACATCAGATAACTGTCAAACTGTTCTGTACTAAGCGACAGCAGCCACTCCTGCCCCTCCTGACTTTCAGGAAAAGAATAGTCTGTTCCATGTTCATTGTTAAAATCTTTAAGACGGTTTCTATATTCTTCCAGACGCACATCATCTGACAAATCATTCTTTTCAGTAACTGCAAAGCTTTCAGAAACTTCCGCCTCTGCACTGCTGTCCGAATCCTCAGATGAACTGCATCCTGCAAGCATGACAGAAGATATCATAATCAGACATACAGCAGTAAGGCTTTTCCACGCTCTGAATCTGTAAAATTTAATCATACGAAATTCCTCCCGTCCTGTAATCAGTCAGGTCAGACTGATTTCTTTGCCTTTGCTTCCTTTCGTCTTTTCTTGTTTTCATACATTATCTGGTCTGCAATCGTAACAAGGTTATATAAAGTCTGCTTTGTATTGGCTCTTGCAATATGATATCCGATACTTGCATGAACCTCATACGGTTTATCTGCTGTACCGTTAACATTTTCGAGGTATTCATCAACACGTTTCACAATACCCTCCGCCGCAGATTTATCCGAATCAGCCGCAAACACAATAAACTCATCTCCGCCGAAACGTGCGCATATCTGGTTCTGACTTTCATCAGTTGCATTTTTCAGAGCCTGTGCTATGGATTTAAGTGCAAAATCCCCTTCATTATGACCAAACTTATCATTAATAACCTTCAGATTATCCATATCAACAAACATTATCATAACGTCTTTTTCTCCGGCAACACACTTTTCGTAAAGTGGACGTGCCTTCTGGTTAAGACCGTTTCTGTTGTAAATCTGTACAAGCGGATCCATGACCGACATCTGGTCAAGCTTTGAAACCAGTCTGTCAAGACAGATTATCTTTCTGATATTTTCAAGCGAATTGCTTATATTCATTACCCATGTATGATACATAACGCTTTCCATAGGAAAATTACAATTGCATACAACGCAGTATCCAAGACAATGTTCCCTGAAATGTATCGGCATGAAATAATAAACGCTGCTTTTCACAACATCTTTAAACAATTCCGGAAGCATCTGCGAAGATTCAAATTCCGGATAATCAATAAACTGTCCGTTTATATATGCCACAACCGGCTGAACTTTTTCCGTATATCCGTGAACCTGTGCAGTGTCATCGTCATTGTAATCAAGACTCCAGTTTTCACACATACAAAGGAAAAATTTTTCACACCTTATTTCTTTTACAAGCTCCTTTATAACAGCAATATTTTCCTCAAAGGTTACGCATTCTTCCAGCTCACAGGACATTCTGTTTATCAGTGGAACGTAAATGTTATAAGTTTCAAGCGACCTGTAATTTGCCTTTTTAAACTGGGAAATATCATCTATAATCTTGCTCGGGCATCCGCAGCTTTCTGCAAAAATATATTCTGTCGGCATGATATTACTCTGCTTGTTTTCAATACCGTTTATATGGTCAAAAATTATTTTGCAGGCAAGTGCACCAGACTGTTTAAGCGGTCTGGTAACAGAACTTATCTCCGGAGAGTAATTCTGAGCCGCATAAATGCTGTCAAATCCCGTAACAAGAACATCACCCGGAACGTTTTTACCGTATTTTTCAAGTTCAATAACAGCAGATAATGCCATGGCATCATTTGCACATATTATTGCTTCCGGAAATTCAAGGTCAGACTGCAAAAAAGCATTCACAGCCTCTCTGCCGTCGCTTCCACGGAAAAGTCCGTGATAAATTCTTTCTTCCTCTATCGGTATTCCGTTTTCTTCCAGAACGGTTTTATAGGCTTTAAGACGCAGCACACTCTCAGGATTGTTGTCAGGTCCTGAAATGTAATTTATAATTTTTGCTCCGTGATGTTCGGCAATATGTCTTACCATAACTTCCATAGCCGAAAAGTTATCTATACCGATATGATAAAAACCGTCTATGTTGTTGTCTATGCTGACAGCCGGTATTCCGGATTCCTTTACTCTTTCAACAATTTTTTCCGTAGCCGCTGTTGAAGCAATGGTATTTGTAAGAAGAATTGCACCGTCAAATGCTGAAAAATTTGCAAGATCATAAATATTGAATTCACCGTAATCATATTTCTGGCTTTTCAGGATTCCGCCATAAGCTATAAAATTGCTTACGTTTATGTTGTGTTTTGAGGCAAAATCCTGAATACCTTTCAATATAGAATTCTGATATTCTTCATCTATTCCCGAAACAATTACAGCAACATTAATTGTCTTCCTGTTCATCATTCTACACCATTTTCCTTAAGATTCATAAACTTGTCCCAAGGACATCATTATATATTATACATTATTTTTAAAATTGTTTAAAGGGATTTAAGAAAATATTTATAAATTTTATGCTTTTTAATAAATTTCAGAACATTTTATTGTTAAATATCAATAAACAATATATTATATCAACTTAAATTTTTAAACTTTTCCGCATTTTCCTCTGCGACATTTTCCGCATCTGTCACAGTTTTCACAGCCCTTACCCTCAAGCTGATGTTTTATGTTTCTTATCAGGATTACAAAACTTAAAATTATAAGCAATATGCACAGTATGGTAACTGCTATGCCGACAAACTTCATAGAAACCTCCGTTTCAGATAAAAATACTTCCTATCTGGTATACAAGGAATGATACTGCATATGCCGTTCCGGTCTGTATCAGAGCTATTCCTATTGCCCATTTCCAGCTCCCCATCTCTCTTTTTATAGTAGCAAATGCTGAAATGCAGGGAACATAGAGAAGACAGAACACCATAAATGAAAATGCTGAAAGAGGAGTAAAAACATTTGCAAGAATTCCTGTCAGAGCATTGGTATTTGCCGCCGAATATAAAACACCCATAGTTGACACAACAGCTTCCTTTGCCACAAGTCCTGCAAGGAGTGAAACAGCCGCCTGCCAGGTTCCGAACCCAAGCGGTTTTAAAAGTGGTGCTATTTCTGAGCCAATAGCCGCAAAAATACTTTCCGAACTGTTATCGGTAAAGCGTAAAGACGTTGTAAGATTCTGAAGCAGCCAGATTATGATACTCATGGCAAAAATAATTGTTCCGGCTTTTATGATGAATCCTTTTGTCTTTTCCCATGTATTTTTCACCACGGATTTTACAAGCGGACGGCGGTACGGAGGAAGTTCCATAACAAACGGAGCCTTATTCTCTTTAAAAAGCGTCTTTTTGAAAACTGCCCCCATAACAATTGCCATAACAAGACCGATAATATACATACTGAACACTACAAATCCCTTGTATGCCCCGAAAAACGCTCCTGCAAAAAGAGCGTATATCGGCAGTTTTGCACCGCATGACATAAACGGTGTAAGCATTATCGTCATACGCCGTTCATTTGTATTTTCCTGCGTTCTTGCCGCCATAACAGCCGGAGTTGTACAGCCGAATCCCATAAGCATAGGTATAAAGGACTTTCCCGAAAGCCCGAGCTTACGCAGAAAACGGTCCGTAAGAAAGGCAGCCCTTGCCATATATCCGCTGTCCTCAAGAAGTGAAAGACAAAGGAACAGTATTGCAATCTGCGGCAGAAAAACCAGAACTCCACCGACACCGCCGATTATACCGCTGCATATCAGCCGCTGAGTCCATTCAGGTGCCTTTGCCAACTCAAGAAGATTCAGAATCTGAGGTGAAAGAAAATTATTAAAAAGCTTTTCTATAAGGTCGCTCAGAAATGTTCCGACTGAGCCAAAGGTCAGCATAAACATACCCATCATTATAAGGAAAAAAATCGGAAAAGCAAGTACCCTGTTCGTTACAATACGGTCTATTTTGTCGGAAACGCTCGGTTTTTCAGAAGCCTTTTTCTTGACAACCGTTTTCCTTACAAGTTCCTCTATGTATCTGTATCTTGCATCAGCCACAAGAGCTTCCCTGTCATTGTAAGGAGAACGCTGTTCATAGTCCTTTGCAATTTCTTCTATATTCTCCCTCTGTTCATCAGTCAGCGGAAAATATTTCTCAACCGAGAAATCACCCTCCAGAAACTTAGATGCAAAATAAGGATAAGCTTTTGAATCAGGCTCATTTTTATCAACGATTACAGCATAAATACTGTTAATGGCATTTCTTGTAAGTCTGTTATAATCTATTTCACATGGTTTATGCTGATGATTTATAACATGATGTATCTCCTCAATCACCTTATCAACATTTTCACTTTTTCTTGCTGATATCGGAATAAATGGTATCCCAAAAAGTTCAGACAGATATTCACAATCAATATTTCCGCCGGACGCTCTCACATCGTCCATCATGTTTACGGCAATTACCATCGGCTTGTTAAGCTCTATAAGCTGAACTGTCAGATACATATTTCTTTCAAAATTTGTTCCGTCTATAATATTTATTATTGCATCGGGATTTTCATTCAGCAGAAAATCCTGTGTAACCTTTTCCTCTATGGAGTAAGGGGAAAGTGCATATATTCCCGGAAGGTCGACAACGTTATAATCCGTATTTTTAAGCTTTCCGGCTTTTTTCTCAACTGTAACTCCAGCCCAGTTGCCAACATACTGGTTGCTTCCCGTCAGAATATTGAAAAGGGTCGTTTTTCCGCAGTTCGGATTTCCTATAAGTGCCAGATTTCTTGACATACAGCTACTCTCCCTTTCCACATGGTTTCACAAAAATGTTTTTCGCCTCAGAACGCCTTATTGAAAGTTCATATCCCCTGAGTTCTATTTCAATCGGATCACCAAGCGGTGCAAATTTTTTTATCTTTATTTTCACGCCCGGAGTTATTCCCATGTCTATAAGACGGCGTTTCAACGGTCCTGTCAGGGCAATTCCGATAACTATTGCACTGCTTCCCGCTTTTATATTATTCAGAGTAATTTCGCTCATATTCTCCTCCAGAAGTTAGCTTTAGTTTACTTTTTAGAATATTATATCATTCGTCCCATTTAAAGTCAAGCTGACACTTGTTTTCACTACATTTTATGCAGACTTTTACAGGGATATTTTTCATAGTGATTTCAGTTCTGAAACCGGCATTTCAGCTATTTTAATAAAAATTCCCAAGATGCATAAAAATAAACATTTATTTTTCACAAAAATTTCACTTGACAAAATGAAAAATATGTTATAAAATTACAGATAGAGGGACGAAAGTTCTAATTTTTTAAAAAACAACATTTGAAAATGGAGGATATAACAATGGCTCGTTTTACATTACCTCGTGATCTTTATCACGGCAAAGGCGCTCTGGAAAACCTTAAAACATTAACAGGGAAAAAAGCAATCGTTGTTGTTGGCGGCGGTTCAATGAAGAGAAACGGTTTCCTTGACAAAGCAGTCGACTACCTGAAAGAAGCAGGAATGGAAGTACAGCTTTTTGAAAATGTTGAACCGGATCCATCTGTTGAAACAGTTATGAGAGGTGCAAAGGCAATGGCTGAATTCCAGCCTGACTGGATAGTTGCCATGGGCGGCGGCTCACCTATCGATGCGGCAAAGGCTATGTGGGTATTCTATGAATATCCTGACACATCATTTGAAGATCTTATTACACCTTTCAGCTTCCCTACACTCCGTACAAAAGCTAAGTTCTGTGCTATTCCTTCAACATCAGGTACTGCAACAGAAGTTACTGCATTCTCAGTTATCACAGACTACTCAAAGGGTATCAAATATCCTCTGGCTGACTTTAATATTACTCCGGACGTTGCTGTTGTTGACCCGGCTCTGGCTGAAACAATGCCTAAGAAGCTTACAGCACACACAGGTATGGACGCTATGACACACGCTATTGAAGCTTATGTTTCAACGTTGCACTGCAACTATACTGATCCGCTTGCACTTCATGCTATCAAGCTTATACATAACAACCTGAAAAAATCATATGACGGCGATATGGATGCAAGAGATACTATGCATGACGCACAATGTCTTGCAGGTATGGCATTCTCAAATGCGCTTTTGGGTATCGTTCACTCAATGGCTCACAAGACAGGTGCTGCATTCACAGGCGATCATATCATTCATGGCTGTGCAAATGCTATGTATCTGCCTAAGGTTATCAAATACAATTCAAAGAATGCTGAAGCTGCTGAAAGATATGCAGAAATTGCAAAGTTCATCGACCTCAAGGGCAACACAACAGAGGAACTTGTTGATGCACTTATCGCTGAGCTTCGTTCAATGAACGATCAGCTTGACATTCCACAGGCTATCAAATTCTACGGCAAGAGCGGTGTCAAGGCTGAAACAAGCGTAATTGACGAAAAGGAATTCATGGATAAGCTCCCTGAAACTGCTAAAAATGCTATTGCTGATGCTTGTACAGGTTCAAATCCTCGTCAGCCAAGTCAGGAAGAAATGGAAAAACTTCTTAAAGCCTGCTACTACGATCTCGATATTGATTTCTGATAATTTCATTACTCCTCTAAAATATATGGGAAGATCCTGTGCTGATTCATCAGTGCAGGATTTTTCTTTAATTTTTATTGACATACAACTGCAAATATGATAATATCTATTTTAATAAAATCGTTATTTAATGGAGGACGAAAAAATGAAAAAGATTATCGCTATGGGCGAAGGACTTATAGACTTCATTCCTATGCAAACAGGCTGTGAAATAAAGGACGTGGAAAGCTTTTCGGGAAGAGTCGGCGGTGCTCCATGCAATGTTGCCGCAATGGCAGCAAAGCTCGGCGGAGATTCAGCCATGATTTCCATGCTCGGCAAAGACGGTTTCGGAGATAAAATAGTTGAAACCCTCAACTCTGTCGGAGTGGATACAACGGCTGTTTTAAGAACAGACAAAGCTAATACTGCCCTGGCTTTTGTATCGCTACAGAAAGACGGAAACAGGGAATTCTCCTTTTACCGCAAGCCGAGTGCAGATATGCTCATGTCAGCTGATGATATCAATGAAAAATGGTTCAGCAATGCAGGAATATTCCACTTTTGCTCGGTCGCACTTATTCCGTCACCAATGCGTGAAGCACATATAAAAGCACTTGACATCGCAAGGCAGAATAATATGTTTATAAGCTTTGATCCTAATCTGAGATTTCCTCTCTGGGACGATAAGGAGCTTCTGAAAGAAACAGTTCTTGAGTTTTTGAAGTATGCTGACCTTACAAAAATTTCTGACGAAGAACTTGAATTCATAACCGGACATACTGATATCAGCAGTGCCGCCAAAATGCTGTTTGACAATTACCCTAAGCTTAAAGCCATTCTGTATTCCGAAGGAAAAAAAGGTGCAAGCATATATACGAGAAATTTCATGGTTTCATCAAAGCAGTATCCTGTCAGAGCAATTGATACAACCGGTGCAGGTGACTGTATCAACGGAGCATTTCTGTATAAGCTTGCCGAAGCCGATATTACGCCGGATACATTTGAAAATGCAGGCAGCGGATTTATACAATCTTCACTTGATTTTGCAAATGCCTGTTCATCACTGAGCGTTACACAAAACGGAGCAATAAGCAGTTATCCGGATATGAAACAGCTTATGGAGTTTATAAAAAAATACTAATTCCAACATCAATGCACTCTCTTCAAGGGTGCATTTTTTTGTTGACAAAATACAAAACAGTTCACGGGCTTTCAGAATCATCGCCCTGAGTTTTATACCGATTGTTTTCTTACTTGTTTTTCCTGTTTTCTTTCAGGCTATCGGAAAGTCTGTGCAAAGTGTTTTTCTTGCAGTCATGCGTCAGATAATCTGCCTTATCCCGATATTCTGGCTTCTTTTGAAGATAAGCCTTGACGTTACATGGTTTGCATTTCCAATTGCTGAAATTGTCACAGGAGTCTGCGGAGGAATAATGTACATCATAACTTACAGAAGATGGAAAAAAGAAATGAGATCAAATTCATAAGCCTCATTTATTTATACTGCACAATTATATTTGCGGTTTTTCTTGACAAACTATGCAGTTTAATATATAATGTATTGTGGAACGTGTTCACATGAAATGAAAGGTTTTGAATCATGAATACTAAGGAAATTATTGATAATATAGAAAAAATGCTGACAGGCGACCCTCAGAAGGACGGTCCGTTTCTTAAAGACCAGTCTGAAAAATACAGGGACAGCGAAGAAAGCGAAGAGATAAACCGTGAACTTGCAAGACTTCTATTTGAAGTTGCAAAAAAAGATCACGATAAAACTCTGGATGCTTTTCTGAGTCAGGAGAACCCGAAAGTAAATGAACAAATAGAAACTGTCAAAAAAAGATATGACAACCGTAATTACTCCGCAGGCATGAAAATCCTTGAGGAAATTATGAAAAACAATATGTTTTCATGGCTTGATACTAATGAATGTACATACAAGTCATTCGGCACTCCGCTCGAATTTATGCTTTATAACCAGCTTTATCAGCCGGAAAAAGAAGTAAAACCTATAACCTGCAATCTTGCCGGAGTTTACTGGCTTTATGGTCACGGGCTTATGAAAAAGAAAAAATACAGCCGTGCAAAAGAAATGATTGAACGTGCAACAGAGCTCAATCCGGTTGACCCTGATGCTTATATTCAGCTTTGCGAAGTGCTGAAATACACAAAGGATGCTGATGAACTTAAGGAAGCCTGTGACAAGCTTTTAAAATGTGCGGTATCGAAAGAACAGGTCGGAAAAGCATATTTTAATTACAGCTTTTATTTCAGTGAAAAACAGGAACTGGAAAAAGCCGCAATGATGCTTGAAATGAGCAGAATTTTTTACAGCTCTGACATTCAGAAAACAGAATATGAATATCTTTCACAGATGATGGGAGCTGCTCCGCCACGTCACACTTCACAGGAACTCATGAACATGATGTCAGCTGAAAATATTCAGCCGGGGCCTTCAGCAGCAGTTGTCCAGACAGCATATGCTCTTGCCAAAGAGTTTGAAACTCAGCTTGAACTTTCACTTGCAAAATATTTTTATGAAATTGTTTTTGAGCTTACCGAAGACAGTGACACAGGCGATCATATAGAGGAACTGGCAAGAAATATAAAGAATATGAAAAATTAAGGCAACTTTGCCAAAATAGTTCTATAAAATTTGTTGATAAATCTGCACAAAATTATTGAACTTTTTGCCTTAATATGATATAATGATTATAAATGCAAACGGCATTTATAACTATTTTTTATCGGGAGGGTAAAACTTTGAAGAAAAGATTTTTAGGGAAAGTCTTTGCGGCATCTGTTGCCACAGCGTGTGCTGCCAATTTAGCAGTAATTTCAAACTTTGCTACTGCACAGACAAATATCAAAGTGGAATTTGAGGACGGAACAGTCAGCGGCGGTGCTGATATCGTCACAGAAACAAAAGAAGGCGATGCTATCGACCATTCAGGAAGCGGATTTGTATGGCTGGAAAAGGGCGGAGAAACAGTTTCCGTTAAGGTTACCGTTGAAGAAGCCGGTGTATATGACCTTAAACTTTCTGCATACACACCATATGGTTCAAAGCAGCACGGACTTCTTATCAATGGCGAAAAGCAGGGCGATATTGCACTTGCTGAAAACAAGGAAGGTTTCCAGGAGGTTGACCTCGGAAACTTCAGACTTGCTGCCGGCGAAAATACAATCGCAATTCAGGCAAGCTGGGGCTGGACTTATGTTGACTATATCACAGTTTCAGACCCATATTATCCGGAACTGAATGTCAAAAAATCTCTTTCAGATAAAAAAGCTACTGACGAAACAAAGCGTCTTATGAGCTATCTTGTTGACAACTATGGAAGCCACATTATTTCCGGTCAGCAGGAAATCTACATGTATGGTCCGCATGATTTTGAATATGAATTTGAATATATCAAGAACCTTACAGGCGTTTATCCTGCTATCCGTGGATTCGACTATTTAAACGAATGTAACATTCTTTACGGTTCAGAAGACGGAACAACTAGCAGAATGATTGACTGGGCAACAAAGAAAAACGGTATTGTTACAGCTTCATGGCATGTTACAGTTCCTAAGGACTTCACAAATTATGAACTCGGTGTAACAAAGGTTGACTGGGGAAATGCTACATATGTTCCTAAGGAAACAGACTTTGATACAGCAAATGCTGTTGTTGAGGGAACAAAGGAATATGAATACTACATGAAGTGTCTTGAATCACTGGCTTCTTCAATCAAAAAGCTTCAGGACGCAAATGTTCCGATAATCTTAAGACCTCTTCACGAAGCTGAAGGCGGCGGCGGTGAATCAGGTTCATGGTTCTGGTGGGGCAAATCAGGTTCCGCTGTTTACAAACAGCTATGGCAGCTGACTTACAAAACACTCACAGAAACATACGGACTTCACAATATCATCTGGGAATGGAACAGCTACGCATTCACAACATCAAGAGACTGGTATCCTGGTGATGAATATGTTGACATTGTAGCATATGACAAATACAGCTGCTCAGACTGGTCAACAGGTCAGCAGGTTCTGAAGCACAATGACAGTGCTATCGGTAGCACATTCTACAACCTTGTTGAAAAATATGACGGCAAAAAGCTTGTAGCAATGGCTGAAAACGACAACGTACCTACACTTTCAAACATCAATGCAGAAAAGGCAGCATGGCTCTATTTCTGCACATGGTATGACGGTGATTCTGCAAATAATAAGTTCCTTACAAATGAACTCTTTAACAAAGCTGATGACCTGAAAGAAATGTACCAGAGCGATTACTGCATAAGCCTTGATGAAATTCCTGAAGATTTTTACAACACATATTCACTCGAAGGTTTTGATGAAGAAACACCAACAACCCCGACAGAACCAACCACTGAACCTGTAACTGATCCTACAGAGGCTACAAGCGAAACAACTGAGCCTGTAACTGATCCTACAGAGGCCACAAGCGAAACAACTGAACCTGCAACAGACCCTACAGAGGCTACAAGCGAAACAACTGAGCCTGTAACAGACTCAACAGAAGCTACAGACGAAACTCAGCCAACAACAGAATCAGGAAACACACCAACAGTTCCGGCTGATGCAGAAGCAACATTATATGGTGACGTTGATAATGACGGCAAGGTTACAAGTACTGACCTCGTTCTGCTCAACAAGTTCCTTCTGAGTACAACAGAATATCCGCTTGAGAACAATACTTCTTATGCTAACGCAGACTGCGAGCTTGATCAGATAATTGACCTTAAAGACTCCGGAAAAATCATTAACTACATTCTCGGAATTATCGGTGTTGAAGATCTTGGAAACAACAGCAATCTGCTTTCCAAATAAAATCTGATATTTCTTAATTTCATTCCAAATAAAATTATTGCCCACTGCTTAATGCGGTGGGCAATTTATATATACTGTTAAGTTTTAAGGCAACAATCTGTTAATATCTCTTGGGAACATACTGCATGATCTTACATTCTGTGCACCGATAATCTTCATAACAAGTCTTTCAAGACCTATTCCAAGACCACCATGTGGTGGAAGTCCATATTTATGTGCCTCAAGATAATATTTAAAGTCATCAGGATTAAGTCCCTGTGCCTTCATCTTTTCAAGCTGTTCATTATAGTCATGAATTCTCTGACCGCCGCTTGTAATTTCAAGTCCTCTGAAAAGAAGGTCAAATTTATATGCAAGTCTTGGGTCTTCCTTTGAATTCATAGCATAGAACGGAGGTTTTGAAGACGGGAAATGTGTAACGAAAATAAAGTCGCTTTCAAACTCTTTCTTTGCATATTCACAGATAGCAACTTCATCTTCCGGTTCAAGGTCAAGCTTATTCTTTGATCCCCTATTTCCCAGTATTTCCTTTGCTTCGAGCAGTGTAACGCAAGGAATTTCTTTAATAACAGGAATTTCAGCTTCAAGAATTTCAATTTCATGAGCATAATTTTCCTTCAGATATTCCATAACGTATTTCAGCATTGCTGTTTCCATTGCCATAACATCGTACATACTGTCAATATAACCCATTTCAAAGTCAAGACCGATATACTCGTTAATGTGTCTTGATGTAGCGTGTTTTTCAGCACGGTAAACAGAACCGATTTCAAAAACTCTGTCAAAGAATGCAACAGCTGTCTGTTTGTAGAACTGCGGTGACTGGTTCAGGAATGCAGGCTTGTCAAAATATTCAAGATGGAATATATTTGAACCACCCTCAGCACCCTGTGCAACTATCTTAGGTGTATGAATTTCAGTGAAGTTTTCCTTGAGCATGAATTCTCTGAATCCATTGCAGACACCTTCCTGAAGCTTAAATATTGCTCTTTCATAAGCATTTCTCAGTGATACTGAACGATTGTTGAGATTGATGTCAAGTGTACAACCCAGACGCTTGTTCGGAACGTGAAGCGGATATTCTTCAGCAGGTGCAGAAATAAGTTCTATTTCTTTAAGCACAAGTTCAATTCCGTTATATCCCTTTTCATTTTCTGTAACAGTACCTGTGATATTTACAAAGAAGCCTTCTTTAAGACCATCAATACTATCCTTACAGTTTTCCTTTGAATAAATAGTCTGAATAAGATATCTGCCTGTGCGGACAACGATAAATGAGAATTCACTCATATTTCTTATCTTGTATACACAACAGCTGAGAGTAATATCCTTGCCGATATTGTCAAGCGCATCAGAAAGAACAAATTCTTCCTTAAGGGTATCGGTACCAATCTGCATGATATTATTCTTTCTTGACGGCTTATAGTTATTTTCATTTTTATATACTGTCATGTCAAGCTGTGTTTCATCTGACTTGCCATCAGCCTTTTCAGCAGTATTTTCAGCTGTTTCAGAAACGCCCTGTAAAAGTTTCTTTTCAAGTTCTTCCTTGATAACCTTTGGTGTGCAGGCACCTTTAAGCTGTTTTGAGCACTGTCCCATAAGGAATCCGAATACCTTCGTTTCACCGTTTCTGTACTGTGCAGCAGCTGTTTCATTTGCTGCCAGAACGGAATCAATAACCTGAGCTACCTTTGCCATATCATTAACGATAAGCATACCCTGAGCCTTTGCGATATCTTCCGGAGCATTTCCTGATGCAATCATTTCACGGAGAATCTTCTTTGCATCGTTCTTGGAAACCTTTTCAGTATCAGCCATCTGTACAAGTTTTGCAAAAGCATCAGCCGCAAACGGCAGACTTTCCATTGAAACCTCGCCAAGATTTACACGGCGGAGAAGTTCAACTATGATAAAGTTCGCAATGCTCTTAGGATTGTTATATGTTTTCAGAGCGTCATCAAAGAAATCTGAAACTCTCTTCTGATTTACAAGAATTTTAGCATCTGTTTCTGAAAGACCATATTCATTTATATATCTTGCAAGACGCTTATGCGGCATTTCCGGAAGCTTTGCCTTTATTTCATCAAGCATTTCATCTGTGAAGTTTACCTGAAGAATATCCGGTTCCGGGAAATAACGATAGTCGTGTGCATCTTCCTTTGTTCTCATGGAAGTTGTTTCACCACGGTTATCATTAAAACGTCTTGTTTCCTGAATTACCTTTTTGCCCATATCAAGAAGTCTTGACTGACGCTTGATTTCAAAGTCAATTGCTCTTGTAATGGATTTCAGGGAGTTTAGGTTCTTACACTCTGTTCTTGTACCGAATTCCTTGTCACCCGGTTTCATAATTGAAACGTTGACATCGGCTCTGAGTGAACCCTGTTCCATTTTACAGTCGCAGACACCTGCATACTGCAAAAGCAAACTTACTTTTTCAACAAATGCTCTTGCCTCTTCAGCAGAAGCTATATCAGGCTCAGTAACAATTTCGATAAGCGGAACGCCGCATCTGTTATAGTCAGCAAGAGATACTGCATTGAAATCATCGTGAACAAGCTTTCCGGCATCTTCTTCAAGGTGAATACGGTTTACACGGATATCCTTTTTCTTTCCGCCGACTTCAATTGTAACAATACCATTTATACAAAGAGGAAGATTAAGCTGTGAAATCTGATAAGCCTTCGGAAGGTCAGGATAGAAATAGTTTTTTCTGTCGAAAACTGAAAATTTATTTATATCACAGCCAAGAGCAAATCCCGCTTTGACTGCATATTCAACAGCTGTCTGGTTGATTACCGGCAGAGTACCCGGCATACCTGTACAAACAGGACAGCAGCGTGTGTTCGGGTCGCCGCCGAATTCAGCGTTACAGGTACAGAAAACCTTTGATTTTGTTAAGAGTTCGGCATGGACTTCAAGTCCTATAACCGGAATATATGATGACATTTATCTTTTCCTCCTTATACCAATTCTGGTGCCTTGTAAGCAAATGTCTTTTCAAATGCATCTGCCGCACCGATTATAGAAGTCTCATCGAACTTCTTTCCGATAATCGACATACCGATAGGCATACCGTCATTATTATAACCACAGGTTGTGGATATTGCAGGAAGAGAAGCAATGTTTACAGTTACTGTACAGATATCAGCCTTGTACATCTTGACAGGGTCTGAAATATTTTCATCTGCATTATAAGCAACAGAAGGTGTTGTAGGAGTCAGTATCATATCGCACTTTTCAAAAATGCTGTCATATTCCGCTGAAATTTTCTGACGAAGTCCCATTGCCTTGCCGTAATAAGCGTCATAATAACCGCTTGAAAGTGCATAGTTTCCGAGAAGAATTCTTCTCTTTACCTCACTTCCAAAACCTTCGGCTCTTGAGTTGCAGATAAGTTCATTGAAGTTTTCGCCGATTTCACTGCGGTGGCCATACTTGATACCGTCATATCTTGAGAGGTTTGAAGATGCCTCAGCCGATGAAATAAGATAGTATGCAGGAACTGCATATTTAAGGCTCGGCATACTGCATTCAACAAGTTCAGCACCCATTGCCTTATAGCTTTCAGCGGCTTTCATAACTGCATCTGCAACTTCCTTGTCGATACCTTCTCCATAGAATTCCTTAGGTATCGCAATTTTAACGCCCTTCATATCCATTCCGATTTTTGATGTGTAATCAGCTGTCGGATTCTTTGAAGATGTTCCGTCATGTCTGTCGTATCCTGCAATTGCATTGAGAATAATTCCGCAGTCATGAGCGTCCTTTGCAAGAGGGCCTATCTGGTCAAGTGAAGATGCAAAAGCAACCAAACCATAACGTGAAACCCTGCCGTAAGTCGGTTTCAGACCTGTAACACCGCAGAATGCAGCGGGCTGTCTGATTGAACCGCCTGTATCAGAACCAAGTGCACCTGCACAGAGTGAAGCAGAAACTCCGGCAGCAGAACCGCCTGATGAACCGCCCGGAACCCTGTTCAGGTCATAAGGATTTTTTGTTTTTGCAAATGCGGAAGTTTGTGTTGAACCGCCCATAGCAAACTCGTCCATACTTACTTTTCCGAGCATTACCGTATTCTGTGAGTTCAGCTTTTCCATTACTGTTGCATTGTAAGGCGGAACAAAGTTTTCCAGCATTTTTGAAGCACAGGTTGTTTTAACACCGTCTGTACAGATGTTATCCTTGATAGCAAGAGGAATACCGCAAAGGTCTGAAGCATTTCCCGCATCAATAACGCTCTGTGCCTTTTCAGCACTCTTCAGAGCATTTTCCTCTGTAACAGTAATAAAGCTCTGAACTTTTCCGTCATATTTTTTAATTCTGTCAATATAAAACTGAGTAAGCTCCGGTGAAGATATCTCCTTGCTGTCCAGAAGCTTTCTCATATCTCTGATTTTCAAATCTTTAATATCCATTTCCTACCTCTTATCTGATTATTCAACAACCTTAGGAACAACAAAACAGTTTTCGCTGTTTACAGCGTTCTGCAGTATCTTTTCCGTAGGCATACTCGGTTCTGATGCGTCTTCACGCAGATCGTTAAGATATACGTTTTTATTATCAGCCAGAGCATTATACTCAACATCAATTTCCTTAATTGTATCCATAATTTCGATAATACTGGTCATTTCCTCAGCTGTCTTTTTCAGCTCTTCTTCAGTAAAAGCAAGCTTGCCCAGCTTTGAAAGATAAGACACCATTTCAAGATCCAATTTAATACCCTCATTTCCAAAATAAAATTTCAAAAAGAAATACCTTACTAAATTATACTACATTCAGGCGTTCTTTGCAAGATTTTTTTCTTATTTTGTGCCAAACGTTAATTTTTTTGTGCTGCAACATAAATTTACTTTTTAATTATTTCTTCTTTCTCTGCCAGACAGCTTTGATTCAACTTTCAGTGGGTATGAAATTGCATTCACAAGATCAAAATCCTCAAACTGTCCGTCGCTGTCAAGGAGCATCCATGAATAGCTTTTTCCTGAAACATCATTTGAAAGAATATGAATCATCTTAAAGCTTTGCCCTTTTATAACAACATCAGCTTTTACTTCAAATGAATCATATTCCCCTTTGCCAATGGAAAGCTGTCTGAATCCTGTTATGTCAATGCTGTCATATGCCGCACCATAAGCCGCCTTATAGCTTTCCTCTGTACCGGCAAGGAAAGAATCCCTGTCCTCGCTGACGTCCACAACAGTAATAGTCAGAGTATCCTTTGTATCCTTAAACTGTACCACAGCCGGAAGTGATGTTATCATATCAGTCTGCATATCTGTTGCTTCTCCGCCACTGATAAGTTTCCAACCCTCATCAAGAGATACAGAAGATGCATAACCGTCAATCTTAAACACCTTGCTGCTGATTTTAGAGGAACTCTTTGATTTTTCCATAATATCAGCTGCATTTCTTGTAACCTTTACATCGTCCGGAATGGCTGTAAGCTTTTTGCCTGTTAAAGAAGCCTCCGTAACAGATGTTTCAGCTGAGTTTTCTACACTACTGCTGCTGTCATCTCCGCCGCAGGCGGTTAAAAGTGCCGTCAGACATGCTCCTGTCATAATAACTGCGAGTAAATTCCTTTTCATATTCCCTTCTCCTTATAAATCTTATTTTTTAGCGGCATTTCTTGCAATTAGTGCCGCATCTCTTACATTTACTTTTCCGTCACCGTTTGCATCGCCCTGCACGGCAACCCTTACATTTACAGTTTCTATAACATTATCAGACGTATCAATGATATTAATCTTTGTAATTGCTGAATTGTATTTTTTGAACACTGCCGCAGGAGATGTGCTGAACGCATAGGAAACAGGCTTTCCCGATTTATCGGTCACAACGATGTTTCCGCCGGAAAAATTTTTCTGCTCAGTATAGTAATACAAATTGCCGTTGACCTTTACAGTATAGTCAGAACTTTTAAGCGGAATAAAATTCAGACTGTTTTCAAGCGAATAAATTTCCGCTGCTGAGCCGCTTTTACTGTAAACGGTAAAATTATCAACAGATTTTTCATCAGCAAATCCAAGGGACATTTCCCCGAGTGAAGTTTTTTCACCAACTGTAATACTTGTGAATCCGGTATTTCTGAAAGCCCTTGCTCCGACAGATGAAACGTTTTCGGGAATCGACAGAAATTCAAGTTCTTCACAGTTTTCAAATGCTCCCGGACAAATTGAAGTCACCTCATTCGGAACAAAATAAGACGTTTTTCCTGCTCCTGCCGGACATTTTATAAGCCTTGATTTATCCTTTGTGAACAAAATACCGTCCGAAACCGTATAATATTCATTACCCGATTCAACATATATCTTTTCAAGTTTACCGCAGTCCGAAAAAGCTTCACTGTTTATGTATGTTACAGGTGTATGGCAAATTTCATTCGGAATTGATGCAATAATTGAATCTTTGTCACAGCTGATTATTGAAATCGTATTATTGCTGTTTACATTGTAAGTAAAATTATTGTATCTGTATGCTCCTGTCTGATTTCCGGCAGACACTTCAAAAGATGCCGTCTGTATAAGCATCACAGACAAAGCCGCTGCAAATATCCTTTTTAATCTCATCTTTCAGTCCTTCTCCCATTATTTTTACATTTATTATATCATTTGTAAAATAGCGTGTCAACAATAGTTAACCGCTTGTTGCAGCCGTCTTAAAATTCACCAATAATTCACTCTTCGGCTATTGATTTTTTATTTAAAATGTAGTATAATTAAACAAGCGTTTACTGTTACATACAAGAAAATTTAAACAGACAGGAGAAAAATAATGGTTAATGATATTATAGAGGAAATAAAAAAAGGTCTTACCGGCAACGCTCCGCAGGACGCTGTATACCTTCAGGAGCAGGCTGTCAAATACAGAAAGCATGAAAATGCAGATGAAATACTGAAAATGCTGAGCGACATGACTTTTGAACTTCTCCCTAAGGAACAGCAGGAGCATCTGAAAAATGCAATGTTCATTGACGGAAAACGTCTTGACCAGGTGTTCAATGAGGCAAATAATCTTGTAAAGGATAAAAAGCTTGAGGGAGCTGTAAAACTTCTCAGAAAAATTGAAAAACACGCTGATACATATTTTCCTGATTCAGATGCCTGCAATCAATATTCATTCAGAAATCCGCTTGACGAATATCTTTACACACATATTTACAAACCTGAAAAGAGATATGAAAGAACACCTTTTGATTTCTGCACATATCTGACTTCACTCGGCTATCTGCTTGTTGAACTCCGCAGACCGCAGGAAGCCGTTGATGCTCTTGAAAAGGCAATAAAATATAATCCTGTAAATACAGCACCACGCTTTGAGCTTGCTGAAGCATTCAAGTCCGTACATGATTACGAAAAGCTTTTCGCTTGTGTTCGTGATACACTGAACATCTGCCCTACCCCTGAAGATATTGCAAGATGCTACTGCAACCTTGGATATTACTGTATTGGCATCAAGGATTATGAATCAGCCGTACGTTTCTATTATGAAAGTCTGATTTACGCTCCAAACGATGCCGTTACAGGTGAGCTGCACTATATCGGCTCACTTATGGGCAAGCCCGTTTCTGCACCGACAAAGAATGACATTCTGAAAGCATTTGAAAAATACGGAATTAAAGTCGGCCCGGATACTGACCTTGTAAATATTGCATATTCTCTCGGCGAATACTGCGTTGAACACAATTCACGTCCTGAGGAAGCAAGATTCTACTACAATATTGCATACGGTCTTACAAGAGAGGAAAAAATAAAGAAAAAAATTGACGACCTGACCGAACAGATAAGAGCTCAGCAGATTGTCAAAAATTAATCTATGTTATTTCATAAGCTGTTCACGCATAAACGTGAGCAGCTTTTTTTCTCTCCTCGAAACCTGCACCTGTGTCATTCCGAGAAGCTTTGCCGTAGCGGACTGCGTCATATTCTTATAATAGCGGCAGATTATAAGCCGCCTGTCATTTGTCTCCATAGATTCCAGAACCTGATGAACAGCAATCGAATCGCTTATTTCAATATCAGGAGATTCTACAGCTACATCTATCTGACCGCCGCCCTCATCTGAGTTATCAGTAAGCGACACAGGCGGAAGGCTTACAGCAAGTGCCTCAGCTATCGTGCATTCATCGGTATCAAGACTTTTCCCAAGTTCGGAAACAGTCGGTTCTCTGCCGAGTTCTTTAGATAGTTCATCACGCTTTTTCACTGCTTTGAGTGAAAGTTCTTTAAGACTTCTGCTCACCTTGACAGTTCCGCCGTCACGAAAAAGACGTTTTATCTCCCCAAGTATCACAGGAACAGCGTATGTTGAGAACTTCACTCCCCTTTCACTGTCAAACGCATCTGCCGCCTTCAAAAGTCCTATGCATCCTGCTGAATAAAGGTCATCATATTCTATTCCTCTCCCGCGGAATTTATTGGCACAAAGATGAACAAGTCCGAGATTTTCCTCCGCCGCCGGCTTACTCATCTGATTCCCCCAGCTTTTTACGCATTGTCACAACCGTTCCCCTGCCCACCACGCTTTTAACGCTGAGCTTGTCCATAAAGCTTTCCATTACCGCAAAACCAAGTCCTGCACGTTCCTCACATGGTGCAGTTGTATAAAATGGCTCTTTTGCCTGTTCAATATCTGCTATTCCGCACCCCTTGTCCTTTATTCTTATGTATATCTCATTTCCGCTCAGAATCCTTGCAGTTATTTCTACAACGCCCTCGGTGTCCCTGTAAGCATGAACTATACAGTTTGTAACCGCCTCTGAAACCGCAGTCCTTATATCGGCAATCTCGTCAACTTTCGGGTCTAAAAGTGCTGCAAATGCACAGACAGATGCTCTTGCAAAGCCTTCATTTTCAGACCTGCTCCTAAAGCTTATTTTCATTTCATTAAGTATTTCCATTTTTCACACTCCCATTATGAATTTGATATTGCCGCCAGTTTGTCTATTCCGGAAAGACGCATCACCTTTTTTATCTGATTCTGAGGATTTTTCACAATCACCTTTCCTCCGGTTTCTTTCATGAGTTTATATCTTCCCATAACCAGACCTATTCCGGAACTGTCCATAAAGCCAACCTCCGCAAAATCAAGAACCAGTTCTTCCGGCTGAAATTCACGAACCGCGAAATCAATATCCCTTCTCAGTTCCTTTGCAATATGGTGATCTATCTCGCCGGACAAAACAGCGGTTAATTTATTTTCATCGTTTATTATTTTTACTGACATTTTCTGTTCCTCCTTATGTATGCTCCGTAATTTTATTTTATTACAATCCGCTTAATTTTTTTGTCATATTGTGAAAAGTTATGAAATTTTTACTTAAACGTTTTAAACGGCGTCAATACTTACTATTCCGATATATTTTAGTACGCTTTCACTTTAAATTTTTACATAGCAGAAAAGTTGTCTGTAAAAACAGGTAAATCACATATCTGCGAGGTTAAACGTTTTAATTGTTAAAACGAGTAATGATTAACATTGTTTAAAATTAGTGCAGTTCGTATACATTCTGACGTATTTAGCACATTTTCAGACTCTATTTGTAGAAATGCACAAAAAGCATTGACTTTGAAACGTTTTCGTGGTATACTATAAACACAGAAACGAAAAGAAATTGAGTTTCAAAGTAAAAGTCTTTTAAACGAATTCGTTATAGTTTTTAAAATTTAATTTGGCAAACTTGCTGAAAAGCAAGGACGCAAAGCTAAGGGTCTAACCCAGAAATGGTATGACAGCCGGTTGCCGACATTAGTTGTTGAACTTTTGTTGTTATTTTGAATGCTTAACCGGCGTCTTTATGCAAAGATGCTGGTTTTTTGTTTTGATTTTAAAGAGACCACCAAAGAAGAAGGAGTGTTTTATCATGCAAAAGAAGTCTACAGTTAAAAAATCCATTTCAGTTATTACAGCGCTTATGTTCATATTCACACTTGTTATCAGTGCATTTCCTGTTGGTGCAGTAACATATACTTACTACACACTTACATATGAAGCCGGAGATTACAGCGATGTTGTCGGTTCAAGTTCTGTATCCTTTGAAAGAATTGAAGGCGTTTCATTTGACGTTGCCGCAACTTCAAGATTCTCAAGAAAAGGCTATAAAATCATTTCATGGACTGTCAAGTCAACCGGCGAAGTTGTAGGTGCAAGCTCACAGTACACAATGCCTTCACACGACATTACATTCGTTGCAAACTGGTCACCTGTTACATATGACATCACTCTTGCCGGAGTAGGCGGTACTACTTCTGACGGCTCAGCAAACACAACCATCAAAGGTACTTGCGGCGAAACAATAATTCTTCCTGAAAGCCCGTTTACAAAGAGCGGATATACATTCGCAGGCTGGAAATACAGCGGTGTTACATATAACGCAGGCGATGAATTCGTAGTTCCTGGCGTTCTCACAGGCAGCAAGATAGTTATTTCAGCAGTATGGAAATCAGGTTCAGCTGTTACAACAACAGCTACAACAGCAGCAACAACTACAACTACCACAACAACTACAATTACTACTCCAGCTCAGACAGAAAATTCAGACAGCTCCGTTTCACTTCCTGACAATATCCAGACTAAAAACTACACTGTTAACAAACTCCTGAACAGCGACAACAACAGCTACACAATCTATCTTTACAAACTCATCAAAACAAATTATACAGTTTATAAGGTTGAGTTCAACTTCTCAGCTGACTGCGAAGATATCGGCACAGTAAGTATGAGCATCGGTACAAATCTTAAGGATGATTCATGGTATCAGAAAGATCTCGGCGAAGAAGTAAAGGGCAATAAACTTACCGTTGATTTTGGTGATGTTTCAATATGTAATAACCTCAGATATACATCAAGCTTCCAGATTGGTTACTGGTATGGTGTAAATGACCTGACACTTGATTCTATCACAATCCTCTACACACAACCGGAAACAGTAACAACAACTTCAACAACAGCTGCAACTACTACAACCACCACTACTACAACAGAAGTTACAACAACTTCTGAAACTACTACAGAAACTACAACTACTACTGAAATGACTACTTCTGAAACCACTACAGAAACTACAACTACTACTGAAACCACAGCTACTACTGAAATGACTACTTCCGAAACTACTACTGAAACCACAGCTACTACTGAAATGACTACTTCCGAAACTACTACAGAAACCACAGCTACTACCGAAGTGACTACTTCCGAAACTACTACAGAAACCACAAAGGCAACAACTACAACAGCAGTTTCCACGCTTCCTCCTTCACAGTATTCAAAAGTTGTCGATATAAACCGTGAAATCGGTTCCACAAACGGAAATATGCTCACACTGGACGGTTCAGAATTATTCTCAGCATATCAGATCCCTGAAAGCCTTGAAATCACTATTTCTGCAAACGGCAATCCTATTGAAAACTACAATCTGGCAGTATTTATGAATCTTGAAAACAATGGTTTCTATCAGGAAAATGCTTCAAATTATACTTCTGACGGCAAACTGGTTCTTCAGTTAACAGTTACAGGCGATGACCAGCTCAACATGACAAACAATTCCAAATTCAACATTGGTTACTGGTGGGGAACTAATTCTGACATCACTATTGAAACAGTCAAAGTAAATTACAGAATAGACAATGGCGATTACAATTCAGACGGTATCGTTGATATGACAGATGCTGAAATCCTCAGAAAATACATGATAGGCAGTTCCGTAGAAAACTTTGATATCAATTCTGAAAATGCTGATATCAACGACGATGACAGTATAAATGTTTTCGATTACATGGAACTTACAAGAAACATTAATTGATCACTTAATAACACTTATAAAATTTCCCTTCCTCAACAAAAAATCCGTAAATACGCTTATAACGTATTTACGGATTTTTCTTTTATATCTGTATTTCAGTTTTTTCTTCCGCACACAAGGCTCGAAACATAGAATATTAAAAATACTGCAATGTCAATTGCAACAATAGTCGAACCAACAGGAGTTCCTGCAAGAATTGAAATAATAATGCCGACAAATGTGCAGATAACTGACAAGCAAACTGAACATATTACAACAGAGCGAAAACTTCTGAACATTCTCATGGCTGAAAGTGCCGGAAAGATAATCAGTGCGGAAATCAGGAGCGAACCAACCAGATTCATTGCCAGAACAACTATAACTGCAATTATAATAGCTATTATCAGGTTATAAACGTCCGCTTTTGTTCCTGTTGCCTTTGCAAAACTTTCATCAAACGTAACTGCAAAAATCTTGTTGTAAAGGAGTAAAAACAGCAGTATAACAACTACAGAAAAAATAATGCAGAGCCATACTTCCTCTGCTGAAAGAGTAAGTATTGAAGTTGAGCCGAAAAGTGTTGAACATACATCTCCGCTGAGATTTGTCGATGTAGAAAACAGATTCATAAGCAGATAGCCTATGGCAAGTGCTCCGACAGATATCATTGCTATTGCGGCGTCACCTTTTATCCGGGTATTTTGTCCGGTACGCAAAAGAAGTACAGCACACACAACAGTTACCGGCATAACTATCAGCATATTGTTTGTGAGATTCAGTACAGATGCAACCGCAATTGCTCCGAATGCAACGTGTGACAAACCGTCACCTATAAAAGAAAAACGCTTCAGAACAAGTGTAACACCCAGAAGTGACGAGCAAAGTGCAATAAGTACTCCAACTATCAGAGCATAACGCACAAATGGAAATTCAAGATAAAACTGTAATTTTTCAAACATTTTCAGCACCTCCCGAAACGGACAGAAATGACTTGTATACATCAGAATTCATATAATCTTCCTTTGTACCGAAAAACGGATGCTGACCTATATGAAGTATGTGCGTTGCGTATTTAAGTGCCGCCTGAACATCATGAGATATCATAACTATTGTGATACCCTCATCATTCAGTTTTTTAATAAGAGTATAAAGCTCTGCGGTAACTCTTGGGTCAAGTCCTGAAACAGGCTCATCAAGAAGAAGTACCTTTTCTGTTGCACAAAGTGCTCTTGCAAGCAGAACTCTCTGCTGTTGACCACCCGACAGTTCACGATAACAGCGTTTCACAAGGTCGGTAATTCCCATTCGTTCTATCGCTTTTGCGGCACGTTCCTTTTCTGCCTTGTTATAAAACGGTCTGAATCCGCATTTGTTCTGACAGCCTGACAAGACAATCTCCCTAACCGATGCGGGAAAATCCTTCTGTACCACTGTCTGCTGAGGAAGATAACCTATCTCATTTGAATGCAGACCGTCACCGAAAACAATCTCCCCGTTTAACGGCTGCTGAAGATGCAGAAGTGTACGCATAAGCGTAGACTTTCCTGCTCCGTTTTCACCGATTATGCAAAGATAATCCCCTGAATCAACGGAGAAATTCAGTTCCTTTATAATAACATTTCCATCATATCCGAGCGAAACATTTTTACAACTTATCTGTGACATATTTAATTCTCCTTTTGCCTTATGTCAGTCAAGGGCTTCCTTTATAACATCAAGATTTTTTTCCATTACCGAATAATACGTCTCACCCTTTTTTATATCATCTGACGTTACCGACTGCATGGAATTCAAAGACAGTATTTTCTGTTTTTTCTTCTGTGTACTGTGAATTATCGTATCAGCAACTCTGTGGTCTGCATTATCAATTGTTATAACTGCCGGAAGTCCCAGTTCATCAAGCTTTCCTGCAAGAAATGTAATCGTTTTAAAACTTGCTTCTGTTTCAGCTGAACACCCTGCAAATGCCGCATAATAACGGATTCCATAATCATCTGTAAGGTATCGGAAAGGAAAACGGTCGCCGAAAAGAAGTGTGTCATATTCCGCACTGTTTACAGTATCCTGATATTTCCTGTCCAGCTGTGCAAGTTTATGAATATAGTTTTCAGCATTTGCTTTATAAGTCTGTGCATTCGCTTTATCAGCATCGCAAAGATATCCGCAAATTGAATTCACAAGAACCTGAGCATTTCTCAGCGAAAGCCATATGTGTTCATCATATTCCGGCTCATCTTCATGCTCATGACCATGTTCGTGTTCAGCCTGCATACCCTCAACGCTTTCTTCCTCCCTGACGGAATCGCCCAGTTCGTCAAAAAGGTTTATAACCTTCCTCTGCGGATTTTTTGAATATTCGAGTGCCTTGTCCACCCAGCTTTCCGAACCACCGCCGACATAAATAAACACATCACATGACGCTATCCTTGCTATATCCTCAACAGATGGCTGAAAGCTGTGCAGGTCAACACCATTGTCCAGAAGCATTGTAACTTCCGCATCATCTGCTTTATCTCCGAGTATCTGCATAACCCAGTCATATTCAGGAAAAATAGTTGTGACAACTGAAAGCTTGCCGGACGTTTTAAAGCTGTTTCCGCCGCAGCCTGTCATAAGAACAAACGGGAAAACAGCTGTTATAATAAAAATCAAAAACCTTCTTAGTTTTTTCATAATAAAAGTATTCCTCCAAATCGCCGGAACGAATTTGATTATGATTCTCATTTTCAACTTTAAATATGATTTTATCACAAAAAATCATCATTGTCAAGTAGTAAACAGCCTTTTCTATTGACAAAATCCTGATATAAGTGTATAATATGCTATGAATTCTATGTAATTAGTAGGTTTTATATTTGATATTATTTTTTGAGGAAGTAAAGATATGTTAACACAATTTTCAAGAACTCAGCTTCTGCTGGGAAAAGACAGTATGGAAAAGCTGCATGACGCTCATGTTGCTGTTTTCGGAATAGGCGGTGTGGGAGGTTATGTCTGTGAAGCACTCGTAAGAAGCGGTGTACGCAGGTTTGACCTTATAGATGATGACAAAATTTGTCTTACAAATCTTAACAGACAGATAATTGCGACAAGAAAAACGGTCGGAAAATGCAAAGCGGAAGTCATGAAAGAACGAATACTTGAAATCAATCCGGACTGTGAAGTGAACGTTCACAAATGTTTCTTTCTTCCGGAAAATGCTGATGAATTTGACTTTGATAACTATGACTATATTGTTGACGCTGTGGATACGGTAACAGCAAAAATCGAACTGGTCATGAAGGCAAAGGAAAAAAATGTACCTATAATATGCAGCATGGGTGCCGGAAACAAGCTTGATGCCAGTATGTTTAAAGTGTCTGACATCTACAAAACAAAGGTCTGCCCTCTCGCCAAAGTCATGAGGAGAGAACTGAAAAAGCGTGGTGTCAGAAAGCTTAAAGTGGTGTACTCTGAGGAGCAGCCAATCAGACCGATTGAAGATATGTCCATAAGCTGCCGTACACACTGTATCTGCCCTCCGGGAGCTAAACACAAGTGTACGGAAAGGCGTGACATTCCGGGAAGCGTTGCATTTGTTCCGTCAGTTGTGGGACTTATTATAGCGGGAGAAATAGTCAAGGACATCTGTAAAACTGAAAAGGGGCAGCGATAATATGAATATTACCGTAAAAGAACTGCTGAAACTCGACAAAAACAGCTATCAGCTGATTGACATGAGAAGTGACAGTGAAAGAGCATATGGAACGATTCCTGACGCAATAAACCTGAAGGCAGAGGAAATTGCCGGAAATGATAAGATAGACTCCTCAAAAAAACTTGTTATATGCTGTAGCAGAGGACAGTTCAGCATTGATGTTGCAGAATCGCTTTGCGAACAGGGCTATGATGCTGTAAGTCTTGAGGGCGGCTATATTTCATGGCTTCTGGAAAGATTCAGTAATGAGGAAAATAAATCATCTGCTGAAAAAGCAGAACAAAGTCTGAGGAAAAAGTTCCGAAAAACAATCTGGTCACGGTTTACTAAAGCAATAAATGTTTATGAGCTTATAAAGCCAAATGACTCTGTTGCCGTCTGTATCTCAGGCGGAAAAGATTCCATGCTTATGGCAAAATGTTTTCAGGAACTGAAAAAATACAGCAAGTTTGATTTTGATGTAAAATATCTTGTAATGGATCCGGGTTACAGTCCGGCAAACCGTCAGATAATAGAAAAAAATGCTGAAAAACTTGGAATTCCTATAACTATCAGAGAATCCAACATTTTTGATTCTGTTTATAATATTGAAAAATCTCCCTGCTACCTTTGTGCAAGAATGAGGAGAGGTTATTTATATAATTTTGCAAGGGAACTCGGCTGCAATAAAATTGCTCTCGGTCATCACTATGACGATGTTATCGAAACAATTCTTATGGGTATGCTTTATGGGGCACAGATACAGACAATGATGCCGAAGCTTTACAGCACCAATTTTGAGGGTATGGAACTTATCCGTCCACTTTACCTCATAAGGGAAGATGACATCAAGGCATGGAGAGATTACAATGAATTGCAGTTTATTCAGTGTGCCTGCAAGTTCACTGATACCTGCACCACCTGCAATAATGAAGAAAATCGTTCAAAGAGAGTTGAGATAAAGGAACTTATCAAAACGCTGAAAAAGACCAATCCTCTTGTTGAAAATCATATTTTCAGAAGCGTTGAAAATGTCAATCTTGATACAATAATCGCCTATAAGAAAAATGGTGTCAAGCATCACTTTTTAGAAGGGTATGACGAAATTTGAAAAGCAAAGAAATTTTAAAACAGGCTTTTATCAAATCCGTTCCTATTTTGTGCAGTTATATTGTTGTGAGCATGGCTTATGGAATGATGATGGAAAATGCAGGCTTTCACTGGTATGCCTCACTTTTTTACAAGCCTTACGGTCTATACAGGAGCGTTTCAGTTTGTGCTGATAACGTTCCTGAGCAGTGGTGCATCAATTGCCACAATTGCTGTTACAGCGTTTCTCATGAACAGCCGGCAAGCTTTTTACAGTCTTTCATTCATACAGACTTTCAGAAAAACCGGACATAAAAAACTTTACATGATACATACCATGACTGATGAAACATATGCTGTAAACTGCACTTTGCAAGATAATGAAAACAATAGAAAAATAATGTTCTGGGTAGCTTTTTTCAGTCGCTGTTACTGGATGACCGGTGCTGTCCTCGGCGGAATTATCGGTCAACTGATTCCATTTGACCTGAATGGCATTGACTTTTGCATGACTGCATTATTTGTAATCATTTTTATAGACCAATGGAAAAAAAGCGACAGTCACTTTCCGGCAATTGCAGGTCTTGGTTCAGCCATTGTATGCCTTGGATTGTTTGGCCAGCAGGCATTTATGCTTCCTGCACTGATTCTTGTTTCCGGAATACATCTGTTTCATAACAGCAGAAAGGAATCGAAAAATGGGTGCTGAAAAATTTATACTTATTGTTATCATCTGTGCACTCATTACTTTTGGTTTGAGAGCACTTCCCTTTTTACTCTTTCACAATGATAAAAAAATCCCCGAAAAAATTTTAAAGCTCGGACAGATGCTTCCGAGTTCAATAATGGCTGTTTTAATAGTATATTGTCTTAAAGATACTGCAAATAATCTGATTTCAAACGGAATATGGAAAATAGCGGCAGTTGTCATTGTTGCAGTTACATACAAGTGGAAGCACAACACTCTTGCAAGCATTATAATAGGAACTGTATGCTACATGGGTTTTATAAGGCTTGCGGCTGTCATCTGAATCCACGAAACGTAGGTTGTGTTTCAGTCTTTTCTGTGATAAAATTTAAGATAAACAAGAACTGAATGTTGAGATAATTGAATAGGAAATTAAAAAGATAATTATTTATGATTTAAAAATATCTGATGCATCCCAGAAAAGCGGACGAGTTTCGTTTCTGGGACAATTCTTTTTTTGTCAATAATTCAAAAAATATTCTTATATTATGTAAATTTTGCATTATGGTTCTTAATATAATAATGTTTTTTATTTAATCATAATTGCCATATAACTGAATAAAACAAAAAAGAGTTCATAAATCATGAACTCTTAAACATTATATTTAATTCGTTGGCTCCCCAAGTTGGACTCGAACCAACGACCCTGCGGTTAACAGCCGCATGCT
>ERZ826613.20-NODE-20-length-238458-cov-25.969367_pt1 | contig 238458 bp, 192 predicted proteins | sample MGYA00519925_ERZ826613 | MGnify/ENA primary metagenome ERZ826613 (study PRJEB31778, sample SAMEA3449236) | human gut metagenome | biome: human gut; feature: human-associated habitat; material: faeces | place: United Kingdom | collected 2010/2012 ... | reverse complement strand
CGCAACAAAGCACCAACCTACGCATTTAGGGCCTTAAAAAGCCCTATATTTCAAGATTTTTCCCTCTAAAACCGCAAAGAAAAGCATTTCCTTGGATTCGTAGAATTTATAGAACGAGCCCTTTGCAATCCCGACCGCCTTCGTCAGCTGCTCTACGGAGGTTTTCTTCATCCCCATCGTGACAGCACAATGTCTCGTTTCCTTCAGCAACGCCTTGCGGAGCTGCTCAGTCTCGTAATCGGTAAAAGCCAAGCCCACGCCCCCTTAAATATGACCATTTTGGTTTATTGGGTCATATTATACCACGCTTCTTTCTGGTTTGCAATGGGTGTAGAGAAAAACATACTCATTTTAACAAAAAACTATTTTCCCTTAACACATTATTTCATGAAGGCGCTCCTCTCCTTTCGGCAAAGAACTGCACCCCCTAAAATCAAAAATGCACCCCCTCCAAACCGTAATTGCACCCCCTTAACGGGTTTCTATCAAAATTAGAGTCATTTGCCAGCAGGAGCTTGCTCCTGCACCCGATCCGCTATCATTTATGGTAGCGGATTTTTTCGCTCCCGCCCATAGGTATGATACGCTGGGAGGGGTTTGATGCTCGCCGTGACGGGCATTTCCCGTCATGGCTTTTTTTGTTATCAAACTTCAGTCCCGCTCAATAAGTTTGTTTGTAAACTTTACAATGTAGGGGGCGTGCCCCTGCACCTAATTCCGCCTTACTGTGGTAGGGCGGATTTTTTTGTTGTCACACAAAATCTTGCATTTCCACCCGAACTGTGTTATAATCCTATATATCAAACATCATAACACGGAGGTCTATCATGTACGAAAATTTTAAATATCTCGACGCTGTTGCACAAAAAGAGATAACCAACGGTGTTTTCTCAGGCTCAGTTCTCAGCGTTATCCATAAAGGCGAAACTGTCTATCTCAAAAGCTTTGGTCTTGCTGACAAGGAGAAAAATATCCCTATGAAAACTGACAGCATTTTCAGACTCTTTTCTATGTCAAAGCCTGTCACAGCCACTGCCGCAATGATACTTATCGAGCGTGGCCTGCTCGACACTCGTCACCTGCTCAAGTGGTTTATCCCTGAGTTCTCCGACCCTGTGGTTCTTGATGAGAACGGTGAGCGTCCTGCTGACAGAGATATAACTATAGGCGACCTGCTCACCATGACTTCCGGTATCCCTTATCCTGACGGCACTCCCGCAGGTCAGAAAATGGGTGCGCTTTGGGGCGAGCAGTCTGAAAAATATCTCAAGGGCGAAAAGCTTCTGGATACTGTGAGCTTCGCAAAGGAAATGGGCAAGCGGCCTCTTATGTCCACCCCTGGTGAAAAGTGGATGTACGGTGCGTCTGCTGACATCATGGGTGCTGTTATCGAGGTGGTTTCTGGCATGAAGTTCGGAGATTTTCTTAGAAAAGAGATCTTTGAACCCCTCGGTATGAACGATACAGGCTTCTATATCCCAGCGGAAAAGTACAGCCGACTTGCCCAGTGTTATGAATACAAAAATGGCGGAAACGAGCCGTTCACTCACTTCCACCTTTGCCTTACTGATTACACTGTACCTCCTGCCTTTGAGTCGGGCGGAGCAGGTCTTGTTTCCACTGTAGAGGACTATGCAAAGTTTGCCAAAATGCTTATGAACAAGGGCGAGCTTGACGGCGTGAGGATACTCGGCAGAAACACGGTCGATTTCATGACAAGAAACGGTCTGACCCCTGAACAGCGCAAGACCCTTAACTGGGACAGCACAAAGGGTCACGGCTACGGTAACTTCATGCGTATCCTTGACGACCCTTCCACCGCAGGTCTTATCCAGTCAGAAGGCTCTTTCGGCTGGGACGGCTGGATGGGCTGCTATTTCAGCATTGACCCAAAAGAACAGCTCTGCATACTATATTTTATCCAGCAGACAGGCGCAGGCACCACCGATTCTGCAAGGCGTTTGCAGAACATCGCATGGGGTGCAGTAAAATAAGCAAAGGAGGTCTGAGATTTGAAATTACAGGAAGGCAGATTTATACAAGGGCTTAGAAATATGTTCAGTCTGCGCTGGGATATGGCTGACCCTGATGAGATACATAATACGATAATATCTGGCGCAAAGCTTCAGGGTACTAATATGTGTATCCTTATGCTTGCCATACTTATAGCCTCCATAGGACTGAATATGAACTCCACCGCCGTTATAATCGGTGCTATGCTCATCTCACCTCTTATGGGCGGTATAACAGCCATAGGCTACGGAATCGCCACCAATGACCTGACACTTTCAAAGGGTGCGGCAATAAGACTTGGCATACAGGTGGTCATTTGCCTTATCACCTCGACTATTTACTTTACTATCTCACCTATCACCACAGCCTCCTCCGAGCTTCTCGCCCGAACCACACCTACAGCTTGGGACGTTCTTATTGCCCTTTTTGGCGGACTTGCCGGCATAATAGGTCAGACCCGTAAGGAGAAAAGCAACGTTATCCCCGGCGTGGCTATCGCAACAGCACTTATGCCGCCGCTTTGTACCGCAGGCTACGGCTTGGCAAGACACCGCCTTGACTATTTCGGCGGAGCATTGTATCTTTTCTTTATAAACAGCTTTTTCATCTGCCTTGCGGCTATCGTTGTGCTGAAGCTTTTAAGGCTGCCTCATGGCAACGATATTTCCCCGAAGGCTTTGAAAAAGATACACAGAAATATCGCTTTTATCACAGTTATTACCATGCTGCCTAGTATTTATCTTGGCTATGATATTGTGAAAAAGACAATGGATAACAGCAGTGCAGAGAGGTTTATCACCGAGAATTTTGACTTTGACGGCACTCAGATAGTGCAGAAAACTATAGATACCGATAAACGTATGATAGAAGTGGCACTTCTTGGCAAGAAGATAAGCAGCAGCGATACAAAGGCGCTTCAAAGCGAGCTGAAAGCTTTCGGATTGGGGGATTATAAGCTTGTGATAACACAGACCGAGGTGGAAAGCGGTGTTACCGCTGACGAGGTCGAAAAGATGCTTGAAAAGAATGCCGACGATGAAGAAACACAGAACAAGGTGGCACAGGTGCTTGCGCAGAAAGAAAACGACGACCTTAAAGCCGAGAATGAAAATCTGAAAGCACAGCTTGACAGCTATCAGAGCTATGATATAGACATGAGCGATATCGCCGAGGAGCTTGCTATCGTTTATCCAAACATAACAGGTGCGGCAGGCGGTCACATGAGCAGCCATTCAGTAGGCTCGCCCACAACAGTTAATGGCGTAACAGTGGTGCTATATGAGAACAAGGCTCTTACCGATGAACAGCTCAAAACGGTCACAGAGCTTCTGAAAAAACGTCTTGACGTGTCAAACGTCACAGTTATCCAGCAGGTGGAGAAGCAGAAAGATACCACCTCAAAGGCTGAAAGCACCGATAAAAAGAAAAAGAATTGAAAAAATTCTGAAAACCCCTTGCAATCTGAGAAGATGTGTGCTATAATATATTAAAATGTATAATTATGTTTTGGAGGAACAAAAATGAGCGTAATTGAGATCGTTGCAGGCGCACTGCTGATCGTAGCCAGCCTCGTTATCATACTTGTAGTTCTTGCGCAGGACACCAAAGAGCAGGGTCTTACATCTGCTATCGGCGGTGGATATAACGATTCTTTCTATGGAAAGAACGGTTCAAACACCAAGGACGCTAAGCTTAACAGACTGACAAGGATAAGTGCGATACTGATATTCGTGATAACTCTTGCTGTAAATATCATTTATCAGATCAAGAAATAATTGCCCGCCCTGCTCCGTGCAGGGCTTTTTCTTTGCAGAAAGTAAGAACGGGGAAAAGAATGTAATGAAATGTGCAGACGGTGTAAAGAATAAGATAAGACCGCTTTTTGCGGGGTTTTACGACTCGCTGATGTTCTCCTATTTTGACGGCGTTTTCGGCACTGCCTTTTGCGACGATACAACCGCACCCACGGCGGCGGTCATATGCTGCGGCGACTTTTATTTTGCCGCAGGGGATAAAAGCTGTGCTGCTGATATGCTCACATTTTGCAGCGACAACAAAAACGCAGTCATAGTTCCTGACAGCGAGGAGCTTGCAAAAGCTTTGTGTGCCTGTGACGGACAGCTTGAAATGGTGAAAAGATATCACACATGTCCGCCTGAAAACGGCTTTGATGTTGACAGACTGCGTGAAACAGTATCAAGAGCACAAAATATGGGACAGTTTAGATTATCAATGATAGATGAGGAACTTTATAAGAAAGCTTTAACAGAGCAGTGGTCGGAGTCCTTTGTGTGCAATTTCAAAGACTTTGCGGACTTTTCAGCCCATGGCTTTGGCTTTGTGCTCACTGATAATGGCAGGATAGTCAGCGGAACTTCTGCGTTTTCATACTACGATAAAGGCGTTGAGATAGAAGTTTCTACCCGTAAAGAATACCGCCTGAAAGGTCTTGCACAGATAACTGCGGCGGCGTTTTTGCTGGAATGTGTACGCCGTGGGCTTACACCTCACTGGGACGCACGAAATCTCACCTCGCTTTCAATAGCACAGAAAATGGGCTTTGTGTTCAGAGATGAATACATAGCGTTGGAATATAAGTAAAAGAAAGGAAATTTATGAAGTTAGATTACAGAAAAATAATATACTCAAAGTTAAAAAAAGCGGGCAAAAAGCCACTGACTTTCAAAGAACTGCTGAGATCATGCAGAGGAAAGGGCTTTGAGTTTGAAAAGTTCACAAAAGCCGTTGACAAAATGAAGAAAAACGGCGAGATAATGGAAGATAAATTCGGCATAAGGCTCGTTGACCCTAAGAAATTCGTCAAGTGCGAGGTGGTAAGGCTCAATAAGACCTACGGCTTTGTGAAAAATCTTGACACTGACGAGGAAATTTTTGTTGTGGGCAAGTACCTCAAAGGCGCAATGCCACACGATATCGTCCTTGTGAGAACGTTCAAGGGCGAGGGAGCTTGCACCGAGGGCGAGGTCATGAGCATTGTGGAGGAGAATTTTGCTAAGTTCACAGGGGAGCTTGTGAGCGAGTTCGGCGTGCTGAAAATAGTCCCTGATATGCTGTCAAAATATGCAATGACCTTTGAGAACCCTATGCGTCTTGAGCTACATGAGGGCGATAAGGTGGTGGCGCAGGTCACAAAGCGTGGAAACAGGCACTCTGAACACGTCTGCGAGATAGTTTCAAGCTATGGAAGCTCCATGAAAGCCTCTGCCTGTGCAATGAGCGTACTTGAGGTCAATGGTCTGACCCCTGTTTTCCCAAGCGAGGTCATCTTTGAGGCTAGGAAAGTGTCTGATTATTCAAGGATAAAAGAGGAGATACCTAACCGCCTTGACCTCCGTGACAAGCCGATATTCACCATTGACGGCGCAGATACAAAGGATATCGACGACGCAATTTCTGTTGAACGAACCAAAACAGGTTATCTCCTTGGCGTTCACATTGCCGACGTTTCCCACTATGTTCAGCCAAAGTCACAACTGGATAACGAAGCTTTCAAACGTGGCACAAGCGTCTATTACGCAAACCGTGTTATACCAATGCTCCCGAAAGAGCTTTCAAACGGCATCTGCTCCCTTAATCCGCAGGAGGACAGACTTGCGTTCTCATGTCTTTGTGAACTTGACAAGCAGGGCAATATCACAGACTATAAGTTTGCAAAAACTGTTATCCGCTCCCGTGTAAAGGGCGTTTATTCCGAGATAAATTCACTTTTGGCAGGCAGTGACGATGCTGAACTTAAAGAAAAGTATGCCGAGGTTTCAGATCAGCTTCCTATTATAAAAGAGCTTGCGGATATTTTGTATAAAAACAAGAAAAACCGTGGCTGTCCTGAGCTTGAAACCTCTGAGAGCAAGCTTATCATCAATGACGAGGATATCTGCGTGGGCGTTGAGAGGCGTACCCGTGGAAGAAGCGAGGAGATAATAGAGGACTTCATGCTTGTTGCAAACGAGTGTGCCGCAAGATTTGGCATGGATAATAACCTGCCGTTCGTTTATCGTATCCACGAAGAGCCGTCAGACGAGAAGCTTGAATCCCTGAGAGAAGCGCTTGTCAAGCTCAACGTCCAGTATAAGCTTGGCGAAAAGGCTTGCCCTGGGGATATGTCGGAGATACTAAAAGCCGCAAAGGGTACTGATATCGACCTTATCATGAACAATATCGTTCTGAGGAGTATGTCAAAGGCAAGATATTCCACCGAGCCTGTGGGTCACTTCGGACTTGCGCTGGAGGATTACGCACACTTCACCTCGCCTATCAGACGTTACCCTGACCTGACTATCCATAGGATAATGTCAGCTTTTCTTAGTGGCAGCAGTGCAGAGGAGTGCGCCACAAAGTTCAACAAGTTCGTTTACGCCTCCGCCGACCAGTCCACAAAGACGGAACTTACCGCAATGCAGGTGGAGCGAAGCTGTGAGGATTGCTACAAGGCTGAGTATATGAACGCTCATATCGGTGAGGAGTTTCAGGGAACAGTGGTTTCAGCCGTTGAGTTCGGCCTTTTTATCGCACTTCCTGACACCTGTGAGGGACTTCTTCACACGGACAATATGCCTGACGGTGAGTATGTCTGCGACGATATGGTGAGCCTGAAAAACCTCACAAACGGCATGGAATATCGTGTGGGCGACCATATCAGAGTAAAGGTGATAAACGCAAATGTAAATTCGGGCAAGATAGATTTTGCACTTGCTGACGAGGACTAAATTAGAAATCAAAAGGACGGCGAAGAAAAGCCGTCCTTTTTTGTGTGTTAAAAAATGTAGGGGCTGGCGCCCTCGACAGCCCGCCTTTCTCGCACGTCACTATTTATGTTGCTTTTCACATTGAATAAACATCGCACAAACAATGTAGGGGCTGGCGCCCTCGACAGCCCGCTTTTCTCGCACGTCACTATTTTTTATGTTGATTTTCACATTGTATAAATATTGCACAAACAATGTAGGGGACGACGCCCCCGACGTCCCGATATTCTCGCCCGTTATGTCGCCCTACAAATCTATGGCTTTATGAATTGCATATATGTACAAAAAAATCGGACAGCCGCACCAAGCAACTGTCCGATAATTTTTTGTATAAATAAATTACTTTGAAAGACCCCAAATATCTCTAGCATAGTCCTCAACAGAACGGTCTGCGGAGAAGATACCTGCGCCTGCAATGTTTGCAAGGCTCATCTTCTGCCACTTTGTCTGATCCTTGTAGCACTCAGAAGCGTAAGCCTGTGCCTTCTGATAGGAATCGAAGTCCTTGAGAGCCATGTATGGGTCAGAGTTCTTCAGGCTGTCAGCGATCTCGTTGAACTGCTGACCGTTGATGCCGTACTGAAGTGTGTCGATAGCCTGCTTAACAACTGCGTTGGAGTTGTAGATGTCCATAGGCTTGTAGCCTGACTTGCAAGCGTTTACCTCGTCAACGTTCATACCGAAGATGATGATGTTGTCGTCGCCTACCTGCTCGTGTATCTCAACGTTTGCTCCGTCAAGAGTACCAAGTGTGATAGCACCGTTTATCATAAGCTTCATGTTACCTGTACCTGAAGCCTCTGTACCAGCAAGTGAGATCTGCTCAGAGATGTTTGCCGCTGGCATGAGTATCTCAGAAAGTGATACGTTGTAGTCCTCAAGGAAGATAACGTTGAGCTTCTCGTTGAGCTTCTTGTCCTTTTTCAGCTCCTGAGAAATGTTCCAGATAAGCTTGATGATCTGCTTTGCCATGTAGTAGCCAGGAGCAGCCTTTGCAGCAAAGATATATGTCTTTGGTACAAAATCAGCGTTTGGATTAGCCTTGAGGTAGTTGTACTGTGCTATGATGTTCAAAGCGTTGAGCTGCTGTCTCTTGTATTCGTGCAGTCTCTTTACCTGAACGTCGAAGATAGAATCAGTGTTGAGAACAACGCCGTACTGATTCTTTACATACTTTGCAAAACTCTTCTTGTTGTCAAGCTTGATCTTTGCAAGTCTGTCAAGAACGTCCTTGTCGTCCTTGAATACAGCAAGCTTAGAAAGCTCAGCGGCATTCTTGAGGAAACCGTCGCCTATCTTCTCGCAAAGAAGATCTGTAAGACCCTCGTTAGACTGATAGAGCCATCTTCTGTATGCGATACCGTTTGTAACGTTCTTGAACTTTGTTGGTGTGTCAAGGTACTCGTCCTTGAATGTTTCTTTCTTGATGATCTCAGAGTGTATCTTTGCAACGCCGTTTACGCTGTGGCAAGCGTGTACGCAAAGTGTAGCCATTTTCACCTTGTTGTCCTCAACGATAGACATATGTGAAACCTTAGCCTGATCCTTGTATCTCTCCCAAAGATCCTTGCAGTAACGCTCGTTTATCTCGATAATGATAGAGAAAATTCTAGGGCAAACGCTCTTGAGGAGGTTGCAGTCCCACTTCTCCAAAGCCTCAGGCATTACAGTGTGGTTTGTGTATGCAAATGTGTTTGTAACGATGTGCCAAGCCTTGTCCCATGAATAGCCGCAATCATCAAGAAGAACTCTCATAAGCTCTGGGATAGCAAGTGTCGGGTGAGTATCGTTGATGTGGATAGCTACCTTTTCATGGAGGTTGTCAAGTGTGCCGTAAACGCTCATGTGCTGGTTTACGATATCACCAATAGAAGCAGCGCAAAGGAAATACTGCTGTCTAAGTCTGAGTGACTTGCCCTCTGCGTGATTGTCGTTAGGATAAAGCACCTTTGTGATAGCCTGTGAAATGATGTTCTTGCTAAGAGCCTTCTGATAGTCGCCCTGATTGAACATTGACATATCAAAGTCAGCCATTTCAGCTTTCCAAAGTCTGAGCTTTGAAACTGCCTCGCTGTTGTAGCCTGATACGAACAGATCGTATGGAACAGCCATAACTGATGTGTAGTTCTCGTGAGTTACGCAGTGATACTGATTGTCCCAGTATTCCTTAAGCTCGCCGTCAAAACGAACCTCGACAGCCTTTGACGGAACAGGAACGAGCCATACAGAGCCGCCTGGGAGCCAGTTGTCAGGAAGCTCGGTCTGCCAGCCGTCTTCCAGCTTCTGCTTGAAGATACCGTATTCATAGCAGATAGAATAGCCTGTAGCATGATAGCCGTCGGCAGCAAGAGCGTCAAGATAGCAGGCAGCAAGTCTTCCAAGACCGCCGTTGCCAAGACCTGCGTCAGGCTCACACTCGTAAATGCCGTTTATAGAAATGCCCATGTCCTTAAGGACCTTTGTAGCCTGCTTCTGCATTTCAAGGTTATAAAGAGAAGTTTTAAGGCTTCTTCCCATAAGAAATTCCATTGAAAGATAATAGACCTTCTTCTTGCCCTCAGACTGAGTTTTAACGGTGAACTTTCTTCTCTTAGCTTTAAGAATGCCTACAACGATCTTAGAAAGAGCCTCGTATACCTGCTGATCGGAAGCGTCCTCAGGTGTTGTCTGGAAATCGTTGTGAAGAACGTCAAGAAGCTTTTCTTTAAGTTCCTGCGTGGAAATTGTTTTTTCTACAGCACTATTTGCCATAAATCTTTACCTCCTATATACTTTCAAGTCGAGCTTTGCGCTCTGCACCTTTATTACTGTATTGGCGAAAACGTTTTAGAAATAAGGATGGTCTTCACCCATTGGGGGAATAGCACGCCCCTGCTCCTGATAATTATACCACAAGCCGACAATTTTTGCAAGAAAAAATGCCAAACGCCCCTAAAATTTAAACACTTTTTACATAGGGCAGGCGTATGATTTGTAGAAATCATAGACGCTGATATGCTATTTCTGCAATAGCTGTCATATTATGTTTGGAATATAACACAGGATATAGTATTTACCTAATTTTATTATATGGTATAGTTGCATAATTGTCAAGGCGTTCAATTGTATAAAATGCTGATTTTGGAAGAATGAACAGCAAAAGGGGGCAGTAGGGGCGGTAGTTTTTATATAATCACAAGAATATGAATTTGCTAGGTGGGCATATAGTCCATACGATATGTGTTCAGAAAAAAGTGTACTTACGTTATTTGTAGCAAAAGGCTCAATTTCTATGATGCAGAAATTGAGCCTTTTTATATATTCGTTCGTTTTGATATAATATCTATTCTTCTTCTATCTTTTCTTCAGCCTTTGCAAGCTGTTTCTTGTCATACACGCTCTTTGCTACCTGAATACCGAACACGATCGCCGCACCGATGATAAAAAATACGATGCTGAATGTGCCGAAGGACATAGGGTCTTTAGGCTCTTTAAGCGTTGTAGGACCTATAACTATGGCGTACAGTGAGCCTATCATCATGCCGATAACGCAGTAGATAGTCTGGCTTCTGAACTTTTCAAGAGCCTTTTTGATAAGCCTGAGAGTAACGAAAACGCCGAGGATAATGCCGATACCCAAAGAGCAGAGAAGTCCGAAATACTCGAAATTCAGATGAAGGAACTCTTTTATTCCCGTGATAACAGGCATATAAAGACCGAATGTGAGAAGTATGGTGGAGCCTGAAATGCCGGGAAGCACCATTGCAGATATTGCGCACATTCCTGCAAGAACAACGAATATCACTGTGCCTATATTCATGTGAGAAACGTCAGCACCGCTGCCGGAGGGATTTATAAGGGAAATGCCCACAACGATAGCAATGCCGATAACAGCCCATATGATGTTGTAATATTTGCCCTTAATGCTCTCTTTTTCTTCCATTATCATGACCGGTATTGCCAGAATGATAAAGCCCAGAAACAGCGAGCTTACCTTGTAGATTCCGCTTTCAAACACGTTGGCAAGAACGCTTACTGCAAGAAGCATACCGATCACCCAGCCAATGCCAAGCTTTATAAGAAAGAAAAATGCTTTTTTACGCTTTGCATTGTCACGTCCCATAATGTCGTTAAGGGAATTTATGAAGCTGTCATAAAAACCTAGCAGGAATGCTATAGTTCCTCCCGAAACTCCCGGAACGCTGTCCGCAAGAGCCATGCAAAAGCCTCTGAGTGCGTTTATTATCATACTTGTTTCTATGCCTTAAAAGGCATATCCTCCTTCCGTGGTGTTGTCTGCTTTCGTATCAGCAGACTTTTCTTTTGTTCTGATGTAAGCTTTTTCTACCTGCGTCATCAGCTTTCCAAGCTGTGCTTCCTGCTTATCGTCACTAACGAGCGCCGCACTTTTTTCAGCCGAAGCCTTTGCCGATCTCACATCACCCTGAGCGAGAAAACACTCGCCCTTGTAAAGCTCACAGTTGCACCGAAGCGTCTTGTCAGCGTCACGGCTTTTCTCTGCGCTGTCAAAAAACTTCACCGCTGCTTCAAAGCGTTCGTTGAAATATTCTAGCAGACCAATGGTGAAAAGCATTTGCCCATTGCGTTTATCGAGAAGACCTCGCTTGAAGTAATGCTCTGCCGAAACAAATATCTCGTTTGCCTGAGAAATATCACCTGACATGAGCCTGCCGTAAAGAAGCAGTTCAAAATACTTGTTCTGATCTGAGGGGGTAAGCTTATCAAAAGCTATACGGTCAAGTGTGAGAAAACAGTTTTCAAAGCGTTTTTCTGAAATGTAAACAGCGGCAAGCTTCAAAAGCCCGTGACCCTTATCTTTGTTCTGCCTGAGAAGATATTTTTCAAGAAGCTCAAAATATTCGTCACAGCCGCCCTTTTTAGCGTAGAGCCTTTCGAGCTTTTTTATTTTGAAGACCCATATGAAAAGCCCTGCAAGCTCGACGATGCACAGGAATATAAGACAAAGAGGAAGCGCTCTCATAAAGACGTTTATGCAAAACTGTGCTCCATAGCGACAGCCCTTTGAAAGCCACGCAATGCACATCACAGCATAACTCAGCACCAGGCTCAATGCGGCAATGAGCCACAAGGTCCTTATAACGCCTTTATGCACCTTGCTCACCTCTTTGTAAATCATATCACATATAAGTAAAAATCAAATGTTGTCTGTGTAAAGAATGGGTAAAAATGTATAAATTGTTCAAAAATTTTTAAATTTAATCTATTGCCGTCTACTGCATATCCTTATTTCTGTTTTTGAGAAGCTTCTGTCTTTTGCGTTCGTGTCTATCCATAACTATCTTTTCGCAGAAGTCTACGACTTTCTTCATGAAAGGCTTGAAAATGTAGAAAAATTCACCCTCATAGGTAACGACCTCGCCGTTAAAACCCTTTTTGAACTTGTATACGCCGTAGTTAGGGTTTGTTTCATCGTTGTAGAATGGTATGCCCTGAAAATCATAGATATAGTTTTTGCCCTCCAAAGCCCAGTTTATCATCGTCCACTGCATGAGATAGTTAGGGTAGAGGTTTCTGTGGTGGTTTGCGGAAGCACCGTAAACATAGCAGGTCTTGCCTGCATACTGTGTTGTTACTGCACCTGACAACGGTATCTGCTTGCCGTCCTCGTCAACATAGCACATGAAAAGCCGGCAGTGTTCAGGACCAAGTCCATTGAGCATTTTTACAAAATACTCCTTTGAACGGATAGAGAAGCCATCTCTGATACCTGTTGCCTGCATGAGAGGGTAGAAATCGTCAAGAGCCTCAGTGCCGCAAGCCTTGCAGTAAACGCCCTTTCTAGGGGCTTTTCTGATACGGTTTCTCCAGTCAGGCTTGAAAGTCGCCATGACCTCGTCAGGGGTCTTGCCCTCGATATTTCTGAGCATATAGTTATTACGAGCCTGAATAGTGGTCAGCTCAGCCGCTTTGTGTATGTGCTTGAAGCCCATGTCCTCGATAAGCTTTGTACACTTGTCGTCGCCCTCCTCGAAACAAGGATCCCACATAAACTGGTAGCATTTGTATTTCTTTGCAAGCACCTTTACGCCCTCGAAAAGGTCGGTCATGACCTCTTTATCAGACCAGTCGCAAACAGGGCCATGAGGGGCATACATAAAAGTAACACCGAAAATAGGCACTTTTTTGATTATGATAAGGCAAGTTCCACGGATATTGCCGTCAGCGTCACGGGAGATAACAGCGTCCCAGCCCCAGTTGTCCTTTACCTTCGGCCATTTGAGGGATTGCATGAAATTGCCGTATTTGCTGGTGCTTGCGAACTGTTCATATTCTGCAAGGAGTTTTTCATCGGACTTATTGATTATTTCCATTTTATAAAGATCCTCTCTGTAAGAATTTTTCTGTTATTATGCGCTATTTCATTTATTATACTACATATTACGGGAAAAATCAAGGGGGGAGGGGAGTTTAAGTGAGGAGTGAGGAGTGAGGAATGAGGAGTGAGGAGTGAGGAATGAGCAATGAGGAATCAGGAGTGAGGAATGAGCAAAGCTGCCCCCAAGCACCGAGCGAAGCGAGAGATAAAGCGCACGCTCAAGCCCGGCGCTAGAGGGCTTGTGGGGTCTAGGGGCAAAGCCCCTAGCGGAGTTTGAGGCAGAGCCTCATTCGGCGATAGCCGACAAGGTGCAGATTTAATGAGAAAAAGCATACAAAAGTTGTGCTTCTTATCAAAAGTAATAACGGAGCAAAAAATCTGCACCGCCTATCCTATCCCCAATTACAACGTAAATCTGCAAAGAGCAAAGCGATTTTGCGGCGTGATGAAGTCGGGGTAGAATTGTAGTGGACGGCGCCCTCGACGTCCCGTTTCGGGGAACTGCAAGGTTTGAATTTATCACAATGTTGTGTAGACTTGTCGTGTGAAGAATATTGCGCTGCTCCCCTGAAGATGTGATTGGATAGTTTTCAGTTCTATCCAACAATGATATAATCGTGGGCTTGTTTCTTCGACGGGCGAACACTGTTCGCCCCTACTGCCGTTTGTGGGGGTATCAGGGGGTGTGTGATAATTGCAATGTGTAGTATTCTATACGAATTCAAAAAGCGGTGAAAAAGTGTTTTATACCACAATGTATGGCGTAAAATGCCCGTCACGGCGAGTGACAGTACAAAAAAACGGACAGCATAACGCTGCCCGTTTCAATTCTATCTCTTATTTGTCATCATGCGACTCGGTGATAAGATCAAGATTGATCTCGTATTTGGAGTCGAGAGAGTTCTGTAAAGGTGCGTCCTTTACATATTTGTTTACAAGCGCTGTGCTCTTTTCTACCGCCTGAAGCGTACCTGCACCTGCTACACAGCCGCCAGGACAAGCCATGCCCTCGAGAAGATAGCCGTCATATTTGCCTGCTTTCGCAAGTGTGAGAAGCTTGCGGCAGTCTTTAAGTCCCTGCGCTGATACTACCTTGACCTCACGCTCTGGGTCAAGCTTGTGGATAACGTCTGCTACTGCCTTTGCTACGCCGCCGCTTACTGCAAAGCCACGTCCGTCACCTGTACCCTCGCAAAGATCTACCTTTTCTTCATCTGTAATGTCTTCAAATGTTACGCCCTTGGCATTGAACATTCCCATGAGTTCTTCAAAGGTAAGCACAAAGTCTACGTCGCTGCGGATAGTACGTCTTGAAGCTTCAAGCTTCTTTGCCGCACATGGTCCGATAAATGCGATACAAGCGTCAGGATCGTCCTTTTTGAGCATTCTCGCTGTAAGTACCATTGGGGTCAAAGCCATTGAAATGTATGGGGCAAGGGTAGGGAAAAGCTTCTTCGCCATTACTGACCATGCAGGACAACATGATGTCGCCATGAATGGCTGATGTTCAGGAACTTCTCTCATGAAGTCCTTTGCTTCCTCGATGGAACAAAGGTCTGCACCTATTGCTACCTCGACCACGTCTGCAAAGCCAAGCTTCTTCATTGCCGCTGTGAGCTTTTCAGGGCTTGCCTTTGGTCCGAACTGACCTACAAATGCAGGTGCTACGATAGCGATGACCTTCTTCTTTTTCTTCATTGCTGTTATAAGCTGGAATATCTGTCCCTTGTCTACGATAGCGCCAAATGGACAGTTTACAAGACACATTCCGCAGGATACGCACTTGTCATAATCTATTTTTGCCTTGCCCTCTTCGTCTGAGCCGATAGCGTCCATGCCGCAGGCTCTTGCGCATGGTCTTTCCATTTTGTTTATTGCATTGTATGGACAGACACTCTGACATCTGCCGCACTTTATACACTTAGACTGATCTATTACTGACTTGCCATGCTTGATAGTGATCGCACCCTTTGGACAGACTTCCTGACATGGGTGTGCAAGACAGCCCTGACAGCAGTCGGTAACATGATAATGAGTTTCAGGACAGCCGTTGCAGGCAAACTTGATTATGTTTACAAGCGGTGGATCGTAATACTTTTCTGCGATCGCACTTTCTTCAATGCCGTCAGCCACAGATTTATGCTCCTCGATCGGTCTTAGGGGCAGACCGATAGCAAGACGGAGCCTTTCTTCAACGATAGCTCTTTCAAGGAAGATAGACTCACGGTAAACAGCCTTGCTTCCCGGTACTATCTTATAAGGAAGCTCTGCGATCTTTTCGGCATAATCGCCCTCTTCATAGGCAAGTCTTGCCACCTCTGTAAAGACTTTTCGTCTGATATCTGTTACTGAGGAATAGATACCTCTCATTTTCATATTTTTACCTCCTGCGTTGTTCTTCAAATTTGTGTCATACACTTACTATTGTACTATTTTTTCGGCTTTTGTCAAGTAATATATACTTTTTTTCATAAGGTATATTGAAAGTTTCGTATGACTTACATATTTGTCTGAAATAAGGTGCAGTAATGGCACGAAACGGCTCAAAAAATAAAAGTATTTCTTTTTTATCAATAGTTTTTCTGTTCATGAAAGTATGTGGCTTTTGCACAGTTTTTGGCAGGACGATTTATGCAAACAAATGATAAATGATTTAATTTGACAACATTTCTGCAATTGTTGCATTTTTTATGCAACAAAAGGGGCATTTTTCGGGATAAGTGAGAGATGTTTTTTGAGAGCCGTTAAGATACGGTGGTACATCTTTCGCAGAAATTAAAAAGGAGGAACGATATGGCAGGCGAACAGAAAAGATTTGCGAGATTTTTCTTCTATCTGAGAAATCTTCGTGAAGCGGCTTTGCACACCGGTGCAAGGGCGGAGGAGGCTGAGGACAGGGGGCTTGAGCTTTTGCACTCGGCAGAAACGGAGGCGGAGCTTAAAAAGCTGGAGGAGGCTGACAGCGACACCCTTTCTTATGTTAAGCGAGGACTGAACAGGATAGCTTTCGGGGCGGTGAATGACGCTGTAAAGCTTGTTTTTGACGCTGAGAACATGACTGCAAGGGACATCATGGGCATGGATCTTTTCAATGTGAGTGAGATAAAGATCAGCGGAAAGAACGTTTTGGAGATCAAGTTTTTTGACAGGCAGAAAGCCTTGGAAAAGCTTGGGGAGCTTGCGCCTCAGCTTGACGGCGGCGGTGAGTCTAAGCGACTTATCGAGAGCATTTACGGCAGGGACGGTGATAGCTTGTGAAAATAACAAGGCTGTCGGAAAATCAGAGGTTTGTTTTCAGATGGTGGACGGCACGGGAGCTTAGTGATTACGACGGGATAATCTGTGACGGTGCGGTCAGATCGGGCAAGACCTTTTGTTTGTCGGCGTCTTTTATGACATGGGCAATGACTAATTTTGACAAGTGCATTTTTGGGCTATGCTCAAAAACTATCGTGTCGCTGAAAAGGAATATCCTGCCTGCGCTCAGGGAGTATATGAAAGCCATGGGCATGACGGCTGTGGAGGTCACGTCAAAGAACTATATGGACGTTAGCTTTTGCGGCAGGAAAAACAGGTTTTACTACTTTGGCGGCAGGGACGAAGGCTCGCCCTCTCTTATCCAGGGCGTGACCCTTGCGGGGGTGCTTCTTGACGAGGCGGCACTTATGCCCAGAAGCTTTATAGAGCAGGCTGTGGCAAGGTGTTCGGTGGCGGGGAGCAAGCTGTGGTTCAACTGCAATCCTGACAATCCTTACCACTGGTTCAAGAAAGAGTGGATAGACAAGGCTGAGGAAAAACGGCTTATCTACAGACATTTTGTGCTGGAGGACAATCCGACCCTTGACAGGGCGGTGATAGAACGCTATCACAGGATATATACGGGAACGTTTTACGAGCGTTTTGTGCTTGGCAAATGGACGGCGGCAGAGGGGCTTGTTTACCCTATGTTCGACGAGGAGAAAAACGTCTTTGAGGGGGATATACAGTGCGAGCGGTATGTTATAAGCTGTGATTACGGCACTGTAAATCCTTCAAGCTTCGGGCTTTGGGGCGAGAGTGGTGGAGTATGGTACAGACTCAGTGAGTATTACTATGATTCTCGACGTGAAGGTATGCAGAAAACTGACGAGGAGCATTACAAGGGGCTTGAAGAGCTTGCCGACGGGCTTTGCATCGAAAAGGTCATTTGCGACCCCTCGGCGGCTTCGTTCATACAGTGCATACGCAGGCATGGAAAATTCACTGTCCAGCCTGCAAAGAACGACGTTGTTTCGGGTATCAGGCTTGTGTCGGACTGCATAAAGGACGGCAGGATAAGGATAAACCGCAGGTGTCGTGATACGCTTCGTGAGATAAATCTTTACCGCTGGGACGAAAAGGCAGGAAAGGACGCACCTGTGAAAGAGAACGATCACGCCATGGACGATATGAGATACTTTGCAGCAGAATGTCTGGGACGTGAAAAGGACGACTTTTTTGTACTGACAGTTGAGCATTAGTAAGAAAAAGTGTACAGAAAGAAAGGAGAGAAAATGAGTATTTTCAGAAAGAAGGTCCGTGAATTTGTGCCGAACACGGCAGGCTCTGACAGAGAGTCGGGGTTTCATTACAGGCTTGCGCCTGAGGGGATTTTTCAGCAGGAGCTTTATGACGCACTCAGGGCGAATGTGCCGATCATTGACGCTTGCTTCGGCAAGATAATAAGGCTCACAGGTGGCTTTAAGGTCACGGCTTGTGACGAGAGGGCGCAGGTGGAGCTTGACAGGTTTTGCAGAGAGGTTTCCGTGGGGGTGTCGGGAAAGTCAATTTACACTTTTGCGGATATGTATCTGGATTCACTGCTTACATATGGCAAGGCGATAGGCAGGATATATGCAGATTACAGGACTGGAAAGGTAAAGGGGATATATGTTGGCGACCCGACTTTGTACAGAGTGCGTGAGGGCAGGAACGCTTTTGAAAAACGTATTTTTTACATGGGAAGCGGTGAGGAGATACCGGTAAGAAGTCCTGAAAAACTGCTTTACACGGCGCTCAATCCTAGTCCTAAGCACCCTGACGGAGTGTCCATACTCCGTGGATTGCCTGCGCTGAGCGAGATACTTATGCGAATTTACGAGTGCATGGGGCAGAACTTCGACAGGGTAGGAAATGTGCGCTATGCGGTGACTTATCACCCTGAGGGGGAGAGCGACAGGGCGAGAGCCAAGGAACGTGCAGAGCAGATAGCTCAGGAATGGAGCAGGGGCATGAGGGCTTCACGAAACGGCTCTGTGCAGGACTTTGTGGCGGTGGGTGATGTGGACATAAAGGTCATAGGCGCTGACAATCAGATGATAGACACGGAGATACCTGTCAGACAGCTTATGGAACAGCTTGTAGCGAAGCTTTCAATACCACCGTTTCTGCTTGGGCTGAACTGGTCAACCACTGAGCGAATGTCTGCACAGCAATCGGATATCCTCACAAGCGAGCTTGAATATTACCGCAGACTGCTTGAACCTATACTCAGAGAGATATGCGAGGCGTTTTTAAGGCTTAACGGATATGCTTGTGGGGTGGAGATAGAGTGGGACAACATAAATCTTCAGGACGAGGAAGCGTTGGCGAAGTCAAGACTTTACAATGCGCAGGCTAAGGCGGCGGAGCTTGAAAACGAAAGGGTAGAGAATGAGAGAAAAAAGGAGGAAATGCAATGAGCGAAACAGTATCAGGCGAGGAGCTTGAAAAGATAAACGGCTATGCGAGAGAGCCGCTCACGGAGGACAAGGTCTTTGTTTTCAGGGTGGCGCTTTGTGACAATGATATTGACAGAGATGGTGAAAAGTTTTCGTCAGGCGCTTTGGAGAAGCTTGCGGAGCTTTTTAAAGGCAGAACGGGTATTTTCGACCATGACCCTAAAAGCTCAAAGCAGACTGCCAGAATATTCGACACTTGGGTGGAAACTCTGCCTGAGAAAACTACGACAGACGGAGAGGTCTACCGCAGGCTTATGGCAAAGGCTTACATGGTGCGAACTGCTTCTAACGGCGACCTTATAAGTGAGATTCAGGGCGGAATAAAGAAAGAGGTATCCGTTAGCTGCACCATGGGAAAGAAGCTTTGCTCTGTATGCGGAGCGGATATGTACAAGGGCGGCTGTGACCATGAAAAGGGCGGTGAATACGGCGGTAAGCTGTGTTATCACATTCTTGACGAGCCGCTTGACGCTTACGAGTGGTCGTTCGTGGCAGTGCCTGCACAGGTGAACGCAGGGGTAACGAAGCGTTTTGCCTTAAGGGAGAAACAGGAAAGCACCGACAAGAGCTATGAGCTTGCCCTTGCAAGGGAAGCTTTTGAAAAGGACGTTTTAAGGCTCAGCTATTTTTGCAAGCCTTTTATGAGTGCAAAGCGTGTGAAAGAACTTGCGGAGCTTATGACAGTGACGGAGCTTATTGACTTCCGTGGCAGGCTTGAAAAGCAGGCGGCTGAGAATGAGGAGGTCTACAAAGCCGAAAGGGAGAGCTTTATCACGGGGGATTACAAGATGTAAGGGACAGGTGTGAAAGGGGGTGATGACAATGTGGAGATAGGGGCTTAAATGCCAGAATGTGATATCATCACTGTAGGGGCGAACAGTGTTCACCCGAAAAGACAAATGGTTTTCGATGATAGGAAAATCAGTACAAAAAAATCGGACAACTTTAATTATCGAAAAGGAGAAAATAATATGTACAACAATATCAAACTTGAAAAGGGACTTTATTCTATCACAGGCAAGACATTCACACAGGCGCTGGCTGAGCTTGATCCTGACGCAAACTATGAAAACACCGAGCTTAAAGGTCTTGACGCTTTTGAAAGACAGCTCAAGCGTTTTGACATTAAGGTAAAGGGTGCAAATTCTGACAGGGTGGAGAAATTCTTCATTTCCACTGAGTCGGCAGTGCTTTTCCCTGAGTACATAAGACGCGCTGTCAAGCAGGGCATGGACGATGCTTCTATCATGGGCAAGGTAGCGGCGGCTGTTTCATACACTGACGGAGTGGATTTCAGAGGTCTGAACGTTACAAAGTCAGGTTCAACTGACGTTGTGGCAGAGGGTGGAAATGTGCCTATGACAACTGTCAGACTTAGCACCTCCAGTAAGACTCTCACAAAGTTTGCAAGACGTCTTAACTGTTCTTTTGAGTCTGTAAGGAAGCAGAAGCTTGAGGCTTTCGGCGTGGTGCTGAGAAACCTTGGAGCGACCATAAGCAGAGATGTGAACAGCTTTGCTATGACTGAGATAACAAGAGGTATTACAGCTCAGACTCTTATTGGCAGTGAGCTTACTTACGCTGATCTGGCGGCTTTTTGGGCTTCCATGGGCGAGTTTAACATGACGACTATGATCTGTACTCCTGATGTTATGGCTAAGATCCTTGCTATGGACGAGATGAAATACTGCATTGGCGACTATATGGCAGGCGGCACAGTTCAGACGCCATATGGTGTAACGCTTGTAAAATGCCCTCAGCTCACAGGCGGTATTGCGGTGGGCATCGACCAGAGCAGTGCGGTTGAAATGGTGCTTGGGGGAGATGTTATCGTGGACTACGATAAGCTTCTTACTAATCAGTGCAACGAGATCGTTTGCTCGGTGCTTGCAGGTTTCTCTGTACTTACGAGCGGCGCTGTAAAGACGCTGAAAACTACAAAGTAAGCTGAAAGGATAATAAAAAAAAGGGACGGTGGGCGGGTATATTTTTTTTGAAAGGAGCAGGAAAATGGCAATAAGCAAAGACAATGTAAAGAGCAATTTCATGGAGCTAAGCGGACTTGACAGCACGTCGGCTGAGGTGTATGCAGGGCTTATAACGGTGTGTGCTGACGAAATGGAAAAGGCTGTTGACCAGGAGCGAATGGTCGCTGAGGGTGGGACGGCTATATGCGAATTTGCGGCGGCAGCGGAGGTCTTTTACAGATTTATTTGTCTGAAAGCCGCTGAATACAAGGTCATGTTTACGGCGCAGGGCAAGGCGGTGGAGGCTTTTGACGAGGAGAACAGGATAAAGGCGGCAAGAGAGCTTCGTGACAGCGCAGTTTCAAGGGCGGAAAGATTTTTCTCAAAGGACGGCTTTGTATTCAATGCCGTTATCGCATATTAGGAAGGAGGACGAGCCATGACAGTCTGGACAGAAATGGCGGCAGAGATAAAAAAGATACTTGACGGAGCAGGCTTTACTGCAATGGGTGAATACACTTCGGCTGACAGTCTATTGCACAGTGGGGAAGCAATTGGCTTCTATGGACTTAAAGGCTATGATGTGGTCGATGAAGTCATTGGGCAGGGCGGCAAAAAGCTTTACACTGAGTATATATGTCATATCGACCTGCGGCTCATGGGCAAGGCAGGAAAATACGATGACATGGAGGAGTTTCAGGAAAAGTGTGAAAGCGTTATGGCGGAGCTTGCAAAAAGCGAGGTTCTGAATGTAAAGAGCGCAAAGCTTGGAGGCGCAGTTCAGACATTGCCCCTTCACAGGCTCGAAAGGCAGGCAGAGCTTAGTATCGGCATTTGCAGTGAGGAGGATATAAGTGAGTAAAAAGGGAAAGATAAAGCTTGACATCGGCACACGTTCATTTTACATGGACGGAGTTAAGCGAAGCGGAGGTTACATTCAGGAGGAAACAAAGGCTGTGAATGGTATTTTGCGAAATATCTCAGGCAAGGCGGCGGAGATATTTCAGTTCAGCGGCAGGATCGCTCCGTCGGACAAGGCTTACGCTTGGGCTGCTCTAAGCGAGAACGGAGGAAAGACGATCAATTTCACGGCAGACGGGGTCTTATACAGCGGATACATACTCTCAGAGATAGAAATGGATTTTAAGCCTGACAGGATGATCGGAAGCCTTATGATAAAGCTTAGGGGGGCGGAATAATGGCGAAGATATACATCAGGTTTGAAATTATTGGCAGTGGCAATTTGGACTATAGAAACATTGTTTCAGCAAGGCTTGTGAAAGACCGCTATACGCCATACAGTGAACTTAGAGCGTCTGTCGTTCTGAATAACAGCATAAATCTTAACAATATCAGGCGTGTGGCACTTTATATAGGCAGCAGGCGTATGCACTACGGTCCTGCGGATTACATCAGAACAAGGGTGAGAGGTGGAAAAACTGTTCTTGAACTTATAAGCCGTGGGATAACACTTATGCTGGGGCAGAACGAGCCTGAACCTGGGGTATGGTCTAAGGTGAGTTTGACGGATATTATGAAGAGCTACAGTCCCTCAAGCGAGATAACCTACGAGAGTGGAACTAAAACTGTGAACTATGTGAACATCAAAGAGAAGTCTACACTGTGGGAGGCTATTGGCGTATATGCTGTTAAGGCTTACGGCAGGCGTGCATATATTAGAGGGGACAGGCAGGTTAATGTATCGCTGAGTATCCTTTCGGTGAATATCGGTACTCAGCGTATTATTGAATACGGCAAACAGCTTGATACGAGATCGATGCTGTCGAAGATATATATGAAAAACGTGGACGGGGAGTATGGATATAGCTTTTCAAGCGGTAAAACTATACCACATGGTATCACGAGGGAGAAGTATTATGGTCTTGATAAGCAGTGGCTCAATAATGTAGCTGTCGGGCTTAAAGATAGGATAGAGTTTGCAGAGAGGGAGTATTTGGTGGAGCATATCACTTATGAGGGGTATTGCGGTGAGGATATCACGGATAAAATAATTTGTAATGGATATGGCGTAAATGGAAAAAGAGTAAGCAGAATGGAGATAACGGTCAATAGCAAAGGTATGCAAACGAAGCTTTTATGTGAATAGGAAAGAGAAGTAAGGAATGAATAGAGCAAAAAAAACAGCGTACAGAAAAACTGTACGCTGTTTGAAGCTTCGTATTAACCCTTTACGCTTCCCAGAGCAACACCACGAATGATGAACTTTGAAAGACAAAGGTAAACAATTACTACAGGGAGGATAGCAAGTACGATGTACAAGCTGAACATTCCCACGTCCTTCTCCTGTGGTCCTGCATAACGCATTGCGTTGAGTACCAGAGGGATTGTGTACTTACTCTTTGATGTAAGAATAAGTCTTGGCATAAAGTAGTTGTTCCAGTTTGTTACGAATGTAAAGATGATCTGAACTGCGAATGCAGGCTTGAGGATAGGAGTAACGATCTTGTTGAAGGTCTTGAACTCTCCGCAGCCGTCGATACGGGCGGCTTCTACGATCTCAAGCGGAAGTGCAGACGCCATATACTGCTTCATGAAGTAGTATGTAGCTGGTGCTGCGACAGCAGGAATTATCAGCGGAATATAAGTATCTGTCCAGCCAAGTTTGTTCATGAACTGGTAGAAACCGATAGCTGAAGCCTGTGTTGGAACCATCATTACGATGAGAATGAACATATCTGCGAACTTTCTCAGCTTGAACTGGTAAACGTGTGTTGCATATGCTGTCAGTGCTGAGAAGTATACGCTGAGCAATGAAGCACAAGCTGATATGAACAGTGAGTTAGCCAGTGAACGCCATACGCTTCCGTATGCTACGGCTGTTGAACCGCTGAAAAGGTTCTTGAAGTTTGTTGCGAGGAAGTGGTCAGGATACCATCTGATACCTGCCTGTGATCTGCCTCGTGTTGCGTTGATTATCAAAAGATAGAATGGGAAAAGTGAAACAACGACCAAAAGAACAAGGACAACATAAGCTATTATCCTATGTATGATAAGACCAGTACTATTTGTCTTTTCACCAACTATTTCAGTACTTCTTGGCATTTCAGCTTACCCCCTTTTCTTCTTTTTCTTCTTTCCGTCATGGTCAGCAGACGCAAACATAAGTGCAAGTCCGATAATAGCGGAAACGATAAAGATTATTACGCAGAGTGCAGACGCCTTACCGATGTCGCCCTGCTTATTTGCCTGGATTATCATTACGACGGTCTTAAGCTTTCCGTTAGGGCTACCCATATCCTTTGTGAGGAGGGCAGGTACGTCGTACATCTGAAGTCCACCGATGAGTGATGTTACAAGAACATATGACATGATAGGCTTGATGAGCGGAATTGTGATCTTCCAGAATGTCTGGCTGGAAGTTGCACCGTCGATCTGTGCTGACTCATAGAGTGATGTATCAACACCCATGATAGCAGCCATAAGAAGAATTGTTGTATTACCATACCAAAGTATGAAGTTGATGAGTCCAACTACACCTCTTGATCCCCAAACACTTTCAAGGAGCGGTACCTTGATAAGATCATAGATAGCACCGCCTCTGCTGAACAAGCTGTAGAACAGAAATGCAAAAGCAGATGCCATGATTACGTTTGGAAGATAGATAACAGCCTTGAAGAATCCCTGAGCCTTTATCTTAAGACGAAGGTCAGTGAACCATACTGCAAGGATAAGAGAGATAACGATCTGTGGGATAAATCCTACGATCCACATGATGATCGTATTCCAGAAAGACTGGAGAAGGTCACTTCCTGATGTGAATATAGTTGAATAGTTATCGAAACCGCAGAATGTCGGTGTTACTTCGACAGCCTGTCTTGTCCAACCACCGCCGATAGAGCCCTGATCCTTAACATAGTCCGTAAAGCTGTAATAGAAAGTCTGGAACAGAGGATATAGTGAGAAGATGATGTAAACTACAAAGAATGGGATAAGGAAAATATATCCCCACTTGGCATAGCTTATGCTTTTTCTCTTCATATAAGTATACCTATTCCTTTCGTGAGATTAATAAATAATAGGGGGGGATAATCTCCACCCCCTATATTTAATTAGATACTGTTTTTTTATACGATTAGAAATCGCAAGTAAGGTTACCATAGAGGTCTGTGATGTTCTTCTTGAAGTTCTCAAGAGCAGCCTCATATGAATCAACTGTGCCGAGGAAGTAGTCCTTCATAGCACCCTGGAATTTCTCGTTGCAGCCCTGGTCATAAGCAGAAAGCTTGTTCTCGAGGGAGATCTTGTCAGCAGCCTCTGTAAGAAGTGCAAGGTGATCCTGTCCGCCGAGGAATGCATTTGTATAACCGCCGTCGATAAGCTCCTTGATAGCAGCCTTGTTGTTTGTGTAGTCCTGCTCGCCCTCAGTGATAGCCTTAGCTACGTCCTTGTTGCAAGTCATTACCTTCATGATATCAGCAACGATATCCTGGTTATCGGAGTCGATAGCGCCGCAGATCCATGTACCGCCCCAGTAGTAAGCCTGTGGGCCTGAGCAAGCCTTCCAGAGACCATAACCGCCGTTGCCTTCCTTAGCGTTTGAACCATCAGCCTTGATCTCTTCGTCAACTGTGTTTGGAAGAAGTGTGAAAGGAATGCCCCATGTTGAGAAGAAGTAGCCGAATACGCCACCGTCGATCTTCTGGCCAGCAGCCCAAGCATCGTCCCAAAGGGAAGTCTTGTTGTTGTAGCCCTTGTCTGTGTATTCCTTAGTCTGGTCAGCCCAAGCCTTGATCTGTGGGTCAACTGTGATCTTGTTGTCTGTTACCCATGGGCTAGACATATTGTTTGAGAAGCATCTGTATGTATCATCGAAACCAGATACCATCTTGTAGCCCTTGTCAGCCATCTTCTGAGCTGTTGCTGTGAATGTATCCCAATCCTTAACAGCTTCCTGAACCTTCTCTGGATCGCTTGTGCCGAGAACGTCCTCAGCGATCTTTGTGTTGTAGAGGAACAGACCTGGAGTTGCCTGCCATGATACACCCTTCAGCTCGCCTGTCTTTGTATCTGTTGCAACGTCCTTTGTGTACTGATACATCTGTGACATATCGTCGTCTGTGATGCCGAGGTCCTGAATAGAAAGTGCAACGTCGCCGTTAGCATACTTCAGAGCGTAGTCAGCTTCCATAAGGAACATATCTACCTTCTCTGTGCTGTCCTGCTGACCCTTAAGAGCCTCGTCCAGCTTTGTCTGGTAAGCGTTACCTTCGTTTTCAACCTGTACCCAGTTCAGCTTAACGCCGTTGATTGTTGCGATCTCCTTAGAACCATCAGCAAGCTCGTTGTATGTAAGCTCGTTTGATGTGCCCTGTGGATAGTACTTATCAAGTCTTGACTTGAACTCTGTGTTCCAGCAGTAAATTGTAAGAGTCTTCTTTGAATCCTCTGATGAGTCTACACCGTGGAGTTCAGCTGTGTTTACTCTGTCTGCGTCCTTGTTGATACCTGTGCCGTCGCCAGCCTTTGATGTGCTGCCGCCATTCTTGTCAGATGTTGAAGATGAATCTGTGCTGCCGCAAGCTGTGAACATTGAAGCTGCCAGACAGAGGCTCAATGAACCTGCAAGTACTTTCTTAAGATTTGCCATAATAATTTTCCTCCTTAAAATCGCATTAGTTTATTTGATTTGCTCCGCAGCATTTCTGCGGAAAATTAATGCCTTGAATTAGTTTATGTCGCTTACCGAGCCGCCTTCCAGCAGCTTTCCGTCGACTGTTATCACCTCTTTAAAGGTGGTCTGTGGGTTTTCTATCAGTGATACCAGCTGTTTTGCGGCTGTTACACCGATAAGGTCTGTGTCCTGAAGATAAGTCGTAAGCTTTGGAGAGAGAAGCTGTGAATAAGCTATTCCGTCGTAGCCCACTATCGAGATATCCTCCGGTACTGAAAGACCCATTTCCTTGACTGCATTGAAAGCTCCCATTGCTGAATAATCATCGGGCATGAAAACGCAGGTCGGTCTGTTCTCTCTGCTAAGAAGTTCTTTTGTCAGCTTATAAGTCAGATCAGGGTTGTGATAATCACCGTTAAGTATCCAATCGGGATCAACTGAAATTCCTCTTGTCATACAAGCTTTATAGAAGCCTGCCAGACGTCTTTCGGCTACTGCCGATCTGTTGCCCTGGATAAAAGCGATCTTCCTATGCCCCATCTTCGTCACATAGTTGATAAGCTCTTCCATACCTTTTTCATTATTGGACATGATCGCTGTTCTGCAATCGAAGATGTGGTCGATAGTGACCACTGGTATATCTCCGTTTATCACCTCGTACACGTCCTGCGACGTAAAATCCGTACAGGCAATGATAACACCGTCAACATTGCGATATTTGCAATGTTCGTATGTAGACATTTTCTGCTTGCCCACATCTCTATTTATAAAGGTTATATCATATCCTGCTGCTTCAGCCGTAGTCTTAAAGCTGTCAAGCACCTTTGCGAAAAACTCATGGGTAAGACCGCTTCCTGCTTCATCGAGATACATGACCCCGAGATTATAGGTTCTGTTGGTCTTTAAAGCTCTTGCCTGAGAATTTGGAAAGTAGCCCATTTCTTTGGCGGCTTTCATAAGTCTTTCTCTTGTTGCCTCGCTTACGTCCTTATGGCCGTTGAGGGCTTTGCTTACGGTTGCGACGGATACTCCGCAGCGAACGGAAATGTCTTTTAAGGAAACCAATGATACTTCCGCCTTTCCGTAGATTTTAAACGTTTACGCTTGATGTTTTCCGTGAAAACTTATTTCAAACGTTTCCGTTAATAAAAATATACAATATTCTCGGCATAATTTCAAGTCTTTTTTCACATTTTTATGCCCTCTGTAATAAATTATGGAGGTTTAGCCAATTTTTCAACTTTACTTTTGTGCATTTTAACAATGCTATTTGGACAATTGTAATCGATTTGTTACAAAGGAACTGACAGGCTAATCAAAAAGCTGCGAAAATGCACGGTGTTTTCTGAGGGGTATAAGAAACCAGGCTGTGTGGTATGTGAAAAATGTATATAAACATTTCTTTTGTATTTGATTATGTTATGTGAAATTACAAAAACCATTAAAGAACTTTATTCATTAAACGTTTTCGGATAATAATTGTTGAAAAGTGTGTTGTGACATATGATATTGTTAAAATATTGTCTTGATATGAAAATATGATAGTCATTTGATCGGAAAAGTTGGAATATTCGGTATTTGCGAAGATATTTCTGAAACGTTTAAGCATATTTCAGCGTTTTTTTATTGTGCAAAATAACGATGTGGAAAGAAAACGTATTTATTTCATACATTATACTCACAAGGTACATATGATATGACTATTTGATAGGGATTTTGCAAAGCTTTGAGAAAAAATCTTGAATTGATGTTGACAAATGTGTGGTTTTGGTGTATAATACTTAAGTCTGATGTGCTGATATGGCTCAGTTGGTAGAGCAGCTCATTTGCTGAGCAAGCGACCGCTGCCAGAGGCAGATGAAGGGAGCTTGCGAAGGGAAGAAATAAGGAGAATTGCGACAGCGACAGCCGAGCAAGGCGACTATATTTCTGACCGTATATGAGCAGGTCGTGGGTTGTTGATAAAGCGACACGGCGGCGGATCAAATAAGCTAACAGAAAAATTTAATATATGCTGGAATAGCTCAGTTGGTAGAGCAGCTCATTCGTAATGAGCAGGTCGCGTGTTCAAGTCACGTTTCCAGCTCCATATTGTAATAGTCCGAACACTGGAAAGTGCTCGGACTTTCTTGTTTTTATGCCTGATCTTGAAGTGTTTGTGATGAGGGTAAGATTTAAGCACTGATAACATAAGAAAGCCATACCGCAACTGCAGTATGGCTCTTTATCAAAACAGCTGAAGCTGTCCATCGATATTTGATTTTACATTACGTATATTCACTTTATCATCATCTTCGATTTTGCCAGAGATGAGTGGGGATAACGGATTGTGTTTCTCATGATTTTTGCGTGCCATTTCGCCGTTGAAATTTGCATAGCAGTACATACAACCGTTTTCACATGTGTTATACATACCTATATCAATACTCTCAATGCAGCCGCAAACGCCCCTTTGATTTTTATCTTTCCCTATCTTAAGCTGATAATTACCTATCCTTTCAAGGCGTTGTTTATCAATGCAGCAGGCATGTTCGACATTTAAAGATGAAAGGTCATATTCTTCAGCGCAAGTATCAATATATATTCCATTATCTTTTGCAACTGTCGAAAAAAAGTCCATTAAGTCAATGACCTCATCATTTAAAGGTATATGAATGTTCAGAGGCTGAATATTTCTTTCTGTGTTTTTATATAGGTCTATGAAGCTTACTGTGCATTTTTCCGTATAATTGCTTAAGGATTCACATAACTTTTTAAAGTATTTTTTGTGATATTCTATTGTATAGTGTTCATTTATCAATATCGGGTCGTATCTCCATACAATGCGCTCTTTTCCTATTATCGATGAAAGCTTTTTAAAAGTTGGTATAATCACATCATTTTTGGACGGTATATTTTTTTCTACATCTTTTCCATAAGAATTAAGGGTGAATTGAAAATAATATGTGTATTTATCAAGTTCGTGTATTCTTTCAAGCATAGGTGTAGGATTTTTTGTCCAGAATACTATACCGTCAACAACGTCAGGTGACAGACTTATTTGGCTTATCTGGTGTATATTCATTGGATTCCTTACACAAACATAGCCTTCTTTTAATCTGTTAAACATCCAATCGGAGTAAAATGAAGGAATGTCTGTTCTTCTGCTTGCACTTATAATCATTTATTCACCTTCTTTATTATCATTTGAGCGCTGGCACAAGTATTAAATGGTGAAAACTTCTTCAGATTCGTTAGATTAAAAAGATTTTGATTGTCAGGTAATTCTTCACCGTATGTATATCCTCTTGGATAGTATTCACTGGTAGCATTATCATTGCAAAAGTGAGTTTTTGAATATTGTGAATTATTTAACTTGCTTAATAAAGTATCAAAATGATCTCTTCCGCCGCCATATCCGCATCCTAAGTTAATATCATTTAGAATTACATATGTGTTTTGTAAAACTTTGGCATTGTAGTATTCTGCGAATGTATCTATAGAGTGTTTGATATCATTTGCAGTCGTATGTTTTTGAATATCTGAAAATACATACTGAAAAACGATAAGATTTGGGACCCATTTTCCGTTTGCAATTTCATCAATCAGAATACATGCGTCTTTATAGTAAAAATGTATATCTATATTGTCTTTTTTAAGTTTATTAATATCTTGATGGATATTTGCCCAAACATCTTTGCTGTAATCTACACCACGATACTTAATGCTATTAAACGATATTAGCTTTTTTTCTTTAAGAGCATCTAAAGCAAACAAATCTGTACAAGGACCGCAACCAAAAGATAAAACTTTTAATTCGTCAACATTTTGTATGCCTGAACATCTTTGAATTGCATACATTAACTCTGATGTATACCTACAAGAGTACTTGCAGGTATAAAAATCAGCCATATGAACACAATCATATTTTCTTTCGGGGGCATTTTGAGGGGCATGTTTGGGATTATGTAAGTAATCCAGACATTTTTCGCAGTCGTGCGGACAATATTCTCCATATGAACAATCTTCGCATTGTTCGCATTCCGGTTTCTCATAGCGATTTATGCATTTTTCAAGGATTTCATAAATCAACATACTATTTCCCTCCTACTTATATTTATATATTTGCCGCTTAATTATCTGATACAATCTTTTTTGTTGCCGCAATTTTCTTGTCGGAATACAAAACAACGTCCTTGATAACAAGCTTATGTACTGATGAAATAAGCAATTCCATAGTCTCAAAATCAGGTGTCCCATTTTTCACAGGAAGCTGAATGAATAATTCATCTGCATCCTTGGCATAGAAGTTCTTCCCATAATTAAATTGACCGTTATGTGAAGATTTATGTATCGCTGTTGTCACAAATATAGAAGCATACTTAGGCAGCTTTTCTGTGTGAACAACTGCAATATGGTCATCTGCACCGTATTTGTAATTCCGATACTTTGCTGAGCCGAACATATCAATGGTGGTAGTATTCTTTTCAAAAACTTCAACATCATTACTGATGTAAGCAGAAATGCCCTCATCAGCTTCACCGGCTGTAACAAACGGTAAAGTACCACTTATTCTATCTGCACCTTTTAATCTCTTGCCACGTGTAGATTGACCGAACAAATCTTTAAGATTAAACGAACTCCATTCAAGCATTTCAAATTTTTGAAGAGCGTCCAGCTCTTCGTCCGACAATTCATAATTGTCGTATCCGCTTACTTTTAAGTAAGCGGATAGCTCCGCTACTCGCTCCGCCTCCAGCTCCGCTACTCGCTCCGCCTCCAGCTCCGCTATAAAGGACTCCATAAAATCAAAATCGATTTTGCCGTTTTTGGTGGGGAGTTTAATTTTGTCATTTTTTATTCTTTCCCAACCAGCTTTATTAGTCCATTCATAATTACCATAAATTGTTTTATGTATTGAGCTTGTTAAAAAGATATAACTGTTATCCGACAATTTTTCATCTGTGTATATCCATTTAATAGCATATGCGTCCTGCAATACTGTAAACTCTTTACTTTGATAAAATGTTGCACCTGTATTTGCACCATTAGCAGAAATAGAAATAACATTTTTCAAAATAGTGGCATTATCTCTTGGAACATAATTATTAAGACCTTGGTTTTGGATTCCTGCTGTTAAAGCAGGAAGAACACACTCGTTTGTAGGAATATTTGGCAATTCCGAAGTTTTGTATTTTAAAGAGTTTACTGAAATTTTTTCAAACAAATCCCAAAGCCTATACTCGCCCCACTCAACATTGCTCAGCTTTTCATTGAGTGAGGCATTTATTTTCCCAGGCGTTCGTTCTCGTTATCCTGATTTTTAAGCAATGTTGATACTTCCCAGGCAAGATAGTCGCTTACTGTTTTCTTGAAATCTTCAAGCGTAGGCTTTGTATCAATCGGTGATGTCTGGTTCCAGTCTGCACCGTTTTCAGGGTCTATTGTTCCCTCGTAGTATTCTTTTTCAGTGAAAATATTGAGCTTTGATTTTCCATATCGAACAAGGTCAACAACTTCCTGATATCTGCCCTTGGCGTTGTCTGTATCAAATAAATTGCAGCTTGCTTTTTTACGATTGCTGCGTGTATAACCATCGTTGGAAAAATCAATGAATTTTACAACATCGTCCTTCTGATGAGCTTCGCCAACACGGAAAACGTATACATTTGTCTGAACGCTTGATTTTCCGACAAATAAATCTATGGGCATTTTTATACTTGCAAGAAGTGTGCTGTGTTTCAGTATTTTCTTGTTATATCCGCTTGCTTTTCCCGAACCTGCGGAGTTCTGAATAATAATAGCAGCATATCCTTTTTCCATCATTGATAAAGCTTTTTCAACGAATACCATACCGTTTCCGGGCGCTGAATATGGTGGATTAAGAACAAATGCGTTTGCCGGGAACTTATCATTGGTGTTGCCAAAGCCGTAATTACCGTTAAAGTCTTTTAATGAGTCTTTATTCAAGATATTAGAGCTGCCATCACCCATCATAATCATATTAAGTATGGCAAGCATATAAACGCTCGAAAGAATTTCCAGACCAAGAAGCTGAGTTGCTTTTATTTGGGCGGATTTTATTGCCAACTGTTCGGGAGATTTAATTTTGTCCTTCGCATCAATGAGCATTTCGTTCATAGCAGCAACAAGAAGACCTGCCGAGCCTGTTGCAAAGTCCCATACATACGAATCCTTGTTTACCCTTGCAAGCTTAACAAGCAGAGTTGCGACATAGGAGGGAGTAAGAACTACATCGTTGAGCTTGTCCTGTGTAAACCCAAGCCAGCCGTACATTTCATTGAACAGCTTGCCGGTAAAGTCTGTTGTGAGTCCTATTTTATAGTAAATACCGAGGTCATCAACTATTTTTGTGAAAACACGCTTCAGCTGGGTTTCTCCGTTTTCAACCTTGTTGATATTGTCGGTAGTAAGTGTATTCTGAAGTGTTCTTACAATTAAATCTCTTTTATCTTCGGGAAGCTTTTTGGCAGCAAGAAAAGCTTTGATTTTCCGCACCATAATATCGCCGTCGGTATTGTCTTTTTCATCGGAAGAAATCAAATCAGATTTTTTCAAAGGGTATACATTGTGCTCGACATCGCCGAGCGTTGCCATAATAGAGGCGGCAACAAGATATACTCTGTCGTTTTCACCAAGCCCCTTTTCGTTTTGATAGATATCATTATTCAGCTTTACAAGGCTTGCATCTATTTCACGCTCACGGCGTTCCTTTAATTTTTCTATTTCTTCCTGCGTAAGAGACAGAAGTCCTACTTTTTCTATAAAAGCATCGAAGTTTTCCTTTTTAAGAAAAGAAAGGTCGGTATAGTCATCAACTTTCTGACCAACACCGAAATTGCTTTTTGAAACATAATACACTCCGATAGAATGTTCAAGTTTTCCGCTATCGTTTTTAAAGCCGGTAACTCCGATAGCGATTACATCGGTATAGCCTGTATAATGAAGTATAGCGTTTGCATAGTGAACAGCTCCATTCACTGCATAAGAGTTTATATTCTTATAGTCAGGTTCGTTTTTGGAATTCTTGTTTGCAACATTTTTTTCACTATCAAGCTTAATAAGCTTATCTTTATAGCCCTTATATTCAATAAGGATAGGATAGTACTTACCATCACTGCTACGCAATAACAGCTTTGCATCAGGTCTGTTACCGCCTTTGCCACCGCTTTTTGAAAAATAGTCGTTTAAAGCCTGGTCTATTTCAGTGTTTAACGACTCCTGCTCCAATTTATAATCAAGCTTATATGATTTAAGCCAACCATTTACTAAATCAGCAATATTGGGTTCAACCGACTGAACTTTTATTTTAGCCATTTTGAATTCTCCTTATCAGTTTTTTATGATGACAATTGAGTTATCTTCACCCGCCCACCCCGTAGGAGATAACTCAATCGGTGATAGTGCCGAATATGTATAACTTTTCATTATTTATTATACCACAACGTTTGTCAAAATTCAATGGGAATTTCCATATTTCTGCTAAATAAGCATAAATTTATCCGTCTGAAAACGCTCAGGCGGATTTTTTATGAGCCGTTATGTGAAAATTTGATGAAAATTTGCTTAAACAGTGAACCACCCGTCCATTTTTTCGGCGTATAAAAGTGAGTGGTGATTTTCGGTGTTATTGCAATTGTGAAAGTTTGATGAAAATTCACGGGAAAAGGTGGTCACCTGCCCGATTTTTTACTGTATATAGTAGAAGGTGTTTTTCAAACAGACGCAGAGGTGCGTAACGGAATGTTATTTTGATAAAAATTCAGGACAAAAGGTTAGCACCTGCCAGATTTTTTGGCGTATAAAAGTGAGGGGAATTTTCATCGCAACTGAAATTGTGAAAGTTTGATGAAAATTCAAGAGAAAAGATGGTCACCTGCCCGAATTTTTACTGTATATAGTAGATGGCGTTTTTTATGTAGGCTCAAAGAGACGTGACAAAATGGTATTAATGTAAAATGTGACATTTTGGGTTTACCCCGTCATTTTTATTCGTCTTGAATAGTAGAGGTTGTAATTTTATTTCAAATCTTCTGTGAAACAAGGTGTAAATTTGCCTTAAAAATGGCAGTGAGTAGAGGTTGAAACAGAAAAATTGAGATTTTTAACGATAACATAATGACAATATAATAGTCCAATTTGTGAGATTCTAAATTTTTAATTTTTTGAAAACTTTTTGCGAGACTAAAGAAAGCCTCTGAACAAGCTTCTTCGGCTAACGCTTTATTTTTCAAAATATTAAACGCAATCGCATAAGCCTTAGACCTATTTTGATTATATAAATCCTCAAATGATTTCTTATCGTCTTCGTTATCAATTAAGGTTAAGTATATTGCAAGCATAATGTCACCCATTTATTTTTGTTTATCATTTTCATACAGCAAAACCAAAAACTCCGCCAACGCCCGTAATTTCGCCTTAAACTCGTCAGATATTTCAACGGATTCCTATGCTGTCCTACCCTCCAAGGCATCCTTAACCGCCCGGTTACACAACCGCCACCATTTCAGCTTACTCCCGTTATGGTATTCCTTGCGAAGAATCTCTGTTGCAGAATTAACAGCCTTGTTTACAGCGTTTCTGGTGATCAGCATATAGTCCGCAATGTCGTTAACGGAGGTCTCTTCATACCCGAATGCACCATATTTTCTGCCGAGAATTTCTCTGTCCCTGGCTGATAAGTTTTCAAACAATTCCTTGAAAAGCTCAAGGCTAACTTCAATGTAAACCTTGTTATCGGGGTGCAGATCGTTAACGACAAGCCCAGGATTTTCAATGTACTCAATTCCGTTCTCTGTTTCCGCCCGTATCATCAGCGTTTCCGTTTTAAAAGAGAATGACAGACAGCTTTGAACGGTTTTCCTGTCCATGCCAAGCTCCTTGGCTATATCCGAATTTGACATACCTTCATTATGCAGCTTGCGGCATCTTTGTATTTTTGAGAAATCGGAATGTGAAAGTCCTGCCGGAGAACTGAAATTTTCAATAAACTCCTGCATTGCATATCGAAGTCGGGGAGTAAGATATGTCAGCAGACTGCCCTTGCTTGCGTCATATTTTTTTGCTTTCAACTTTTCAAAGAACGTAAGACAGCCAACCTGAACAAGGTCTTCAAAGGTATCGCTGAAACGCAAATAATTTTTGTAGTCTTTTGCGACCGCAGCAGCAACGCTATGTATAAACCCGACATTCTGCTCGTACAGATCATATAAAGCTTGCATATTACCGTCATAATATTTCGATATCAGTTCCTCATTTGTCATTCTTAACCGCCTTTGGTCTGCCTCTCTTCGGAACGTCAAAGCCGCATAATTTGTAAAGATTTTCAGACTGCATTTGCTGTTCAAATTCCTCATTGCTGAATTCGGGAGAGGTCATTGCTCTATGGTACAGTTCTTCTGCTTGTCGCAGAAGAACAGATTTTTGTTTTTCATCAATAACTTTTCTCTGATAGCTTCGCATAACCCTGTTAAGACAGCGCCGATATGACTGATATTTCGGATTATCCGCATTTTCTTCCTTAATTCTGACCGTTCTGTAAGCCATCTGATTACAGGTAAACCTCGGATTTTCAGGCGCAGCCTTGTCGCAGTATCTTGTTTTGTAGCCTTTGGTCATAAGAAAGAATCGTCCGCAATGTTCACATCTGCGTATATGATGTCCTGCCATAAGACCTTTTAGAAAATCGACCTTTAAAAAGCTCTGCAATCTATCAACATGGTAGTATTCCGCAATTACATACTCTCCGCAGCCATCGGTTATTTCTTTGGGGATCATATTCATTTCAAGAAAATCAGCGCTTGTATACGACATATATTCATTCATGATAGGATTTGCAATCATCTTGTACGCCATAGGATTTGTAAGGAAGTCGTAGTAAGCGGCGGCAAAATTTTCGGGATCAAGCTTTTTAAGATGTGACAGAAAATCGTTCACAAAGTAATACATAGTCTTATTGAAATTAAAAATATCATCGATCACAGGCTTGTAAAGACTTGCGGTCTTGTAATAAAGCTCCCAGTTTTCGGAATTCATAATTGTGCCGTCCATATCAGTAAATCCTTTGAAAAATTCGACAGCATTCTGAGTATCAAGAACCTGAAATATTTTATGTTTTTTCAAAGCCGTATCTATTTCGACCATCATGCTGTTCAGCCTGCCCCACTCCTTTTTTAAGGGCAGTATATATTCAACGGAATTATCCTTTTCAGCATTGATTTCATGGTTCATTATGTATTCCGCCGATCTATACTTATCATATATCTCTTCGAATTCGGAAGGAGGTATATTCATACATGATGCCGAAAGCTCGCCCAATAAAAAGTCCTGACCGTTGACCTTGATCATATTTCCTTTGACATAAAAACAAATATCGTTAAACATAATTACACCTCAAGGCTGTCGTTTTTACAGTTTCCAAATTAAGTATATCATATTTTGTCGTAATATGCAACAGAAAATGTCGTGTTGAGTGAAAATTAAATGTTACGTGATTTTATTCATTTTCCGGATTTCCGCATATAATAATATCAGAGAGTTAAAAACGCGCCGCAGAAAACTAAATCTGCGGCGTTTTTTGTTTGCAGAACCGAGGTCAGCGGCTTTGCATACCAGAAGGAGGTCGATAATATGAAAGAATTAAAAATTTACAGCAGCGAGTATATTATGAACACTCCGATGAAACCGATCGAATATTGTGTTGACGGTTTGATCTCGCAAGGATTGTTCGTTCTCGCAGGAGCACCGAAAGTCGGTAAATCGTGGCTGGCTCTCGATATGTGCCTGTCCATTGCAAAAGGAGAAAAGGTGCTTGGAAAAGAAACGTTATGCGGTCATGCGGTATATCTTAGTTTAGAGGACAGCCTGATACGTCTGCAAAACAGGTTGTACGAACTGACAGACGAGCCGTCCGACAATCTTAACTTTGCAATTATGGCGGAATCTATTTCAAACGGTCTGCCTGAACAAATCGAATACTGCAGGAAACGGTTTGACGATTTGAAAATTGTTTTCATTGATACTTTACAAATGGTGCGTAACGAATCGGAGTCGAGCTACGGTTCAGATTACAAAGAACTATCCGTTCTAAAAAGTCTTGCGGACAAGCTTGGTATAGCTATAGTTCTGGTTCATCACACACGAAAGTGTTCCGACGGCGATCCGTTCAATATGATTTCAGGCAGTACAGGTTTGAGCGGTTGCGTTGACGGAAGTATGGTTCTGATTGAAAGCAAGCGTGGAAGTCGAAAAGCTAAACTGTATTGCGTAGGTCGTGATATTGAAAATCAAGAGATCAATGTTGTGTTTGAAAGCAGCAGATGGAAAGTGTCTGATGAGATTAAAAATATCGAACCCGACTATTTCCCCTTTGCTGTTCACGACTTTATGGTAACTCAGAAAAAGTTTAAAGGCTCTGCTACTGAACTTGCTGAAAAGTTATCGGCTCTGCTTCACAAGGAAGTGTTCTCAAATCGTGTCAAAAAAGATCTGATTCAGCACGCTTATGAATTGCTGGATTACGGAGTGACGTTTGAATCCAAACGCAGTAACGGACAACGAATAATTATTCTGAATTACGATATGAAAAGTGACAGCAGTGACGGCAGAAATCTTATGCCGGAGGTGTGTGAAAACGCTGCCCCTGCTGTCCCTGTTGAAAACAGCGAAACGCTCGAAAACCCTTTAAATACGTTGCTTGCAATTGGTAAGTCCGAAGTTGATGCAGAAAGATCCGCTGTCACTGTTTGCAATCCTACTGACCCTGTTGATATTGTTACTGACACTGATGACAATGCAAAGGTTTATGAAGTCAAGTTAATGAGTCTTGATGAAGTGCTGCACATGTCAGCTAATAAAATAAGAAGTCAGCTTGCGAATAAGGGGATTGACATTCCGCCGTTAGAAACGCAAAGTAAGGCAATGTAAGCCGATTTGCGGGTTTGGATTTTTCTATCGGGTAAGTTTAGCAGAAACAGATTAAAAGCCGACACAAGCGATTTGTTAGCCGCTGTGGGCGATATGTGGGAGAGGTTTTAATTCTGATAATAAAAGGCGATTGTCAATCTGCACAAATACCGGATATGCAGCAGTTAAAGCAAAGTGAAATATTTCATTGCAAGTTAAAGTTTCGGGGTCATAGCCCCCGAAACAGTCACAGCGGACGAGCAAAGCTCGCCGCAAAAGTGCCGAAAATACGCAGTTTCAGCAAAATGATTGTGCATAATTTTTATGGGGTCATAAATTTGAGCTTTGAATGATTCAGGGGTCGTAAGTGCAGAAGACTGCACAAAATCGGCATATTTTCAGGCGTTGTAATTGGAAAATGTGAATTTACGACAAGAAAAAAGCTGTATATTAAAAAACAGTTAAGATGGTGCGTAACTAATTAGCACCATCAAAATTTAAATATGAAAGGACTGAACTGATTTGTTTATACGAAAATTAACAATCGACGTAATGAAACGGAGCGTGATAAGCGAATGGCAGAAGAAAAGACTAAAAGATACAGCCTTGATAAACCTCTGTGTCAGGACAACACAGAGGTGCAGTCGGCTGAATATACCGATCACTACATCAACGGTGTGACCTATCGTGTGTGGTCTGCATTTGAGGGTAAAACCAATGTAGCTGATAGTCTCAGCAGACTAATGTTTCGCAAACTGGAATCAGGCGAACAGGCCGGAGAGGTAGTCGATGAATTTCAAAAAGGAATAGAGCGTATCAATAACAGCTCCTTAGTAACAATGTAAAATTTCAATAATCGGACTTAGCAACATTCAACAAATATTTTTACAGACAGCGGATTTTACTGGCATTTACAGCATAGTTGTGATATACTTGTGGAGCGGAAGATACCGCAAGGCTTATTAAATCCGCTGCTGAGAAAGGAGTTACTATGAAAAAACAGCAGCATTACAAGGCAGCACTTTATTGCAGACTTTCGGTTGATGACGGAAACTTTGGAGGAAGTGTTTCTATCGAAACTCAGAAAATTCTGCTTGAGCAGTACTGCAAAGATCATAAAATTACAGACTACAAATTCTATTGTGATGACGGTTGCAGCGGAACGAACTTTGACAGACCGTCCTTCAAAAAAATGCTTTCGGACATTGATGAGGGCAAAATCAATCTTGTTATCGTCAAAGACCTTTCTCGGTTTGGACGAAATTATGTCGAGGCAGGTATGTATGTTCAACGGTTTACCGACAGCAATATCCGATTTATTGCGGCGGACGATAACTATGATTCTCTTGTGAACAGCGACGATTTGCTGTTCCCGATAAAGAATGTAGTCAACGAAATGTACGCTCGTGACGTTTCAAAAAAGACCAAAGCGGCGAAAAAAGCTAAGGCGAGTGACGGACAGTTTATCGGATCAAAAGCTCCGTTCGGCTACAAGATAGACCCAAATGACCGTCATCATTTAATCGTGGACGAGCCTGCCGCACAGGTTGTTAAAAGAATTTTCAGACTTGCATCAGAGGGTGTTGGCTACAACAAAATGGCAAAAATATTTAGAGAAGAAAAGGTACTAACTCCCATTGCCTACTTCAACCTCAACAATCCGGATTACTTCAAATCGGATTACTGGCGCAAGGAATTTGACTGGCACGTTACTTCAATCCGCGCGATACTCAACAATGAAGTCTATCTAGGCAAGCTTGTTTACGGCAAGCAGAGAAACAAATCCATGAAAAGTAAAGAAAAGGTACGCAATCCTAAAGAGGATTGGATCGTGGTTGAAAACTGCCACGAGCCTATCATTACGCAGGAACTGTGGGATACGGTACACAAAATTCTGAATGCCAAGCACCGTCCTGCAAAGGCGGGAGAGGTTCAGATGTTTGCCGGACTTCTCTACTGTTCGGATTGCGGTCATTGCCTGACTTACTCGCAGAAACAGCGTAAAGACGGCGGTTATCACGGAGCGTACTCCTGTTGGATGTACAAAACTCACGGCAAAGAATACTGCGCTTCGCACTACATTACGTTTGATACAATTTACGAGCTTGTACTGATCGACATTCAGCGTAACTTGTTTCAGTACCGCAAAAATACGGATAAATTCAAGTCGATTTTAAGTCGGAAATATCAGTCTGATTCACAAAAGCAAGCGGAACAAATCACACTCGAATATGAGCAAAAGCAAAAACGCTGTGAGGAACTGGATAAGATTATCAGCCGACTTTATGAGGACAATGTTCTTGGGAGGATAGGCGATGAGAGATATGAGTCTATGTCGCAGAGTTACGAGTTGGAACAGGTGGAAATCAAAAAGGCGTTACCTATTCTCAAATCGAAAATTGACGAGTTGAAAAGACAATCAGATTGTGCGGATAACTTTATTAACGTTATAAAAAATACACCATAATCGACAAGTTGGATGCCGCAATACTAAATGAGCTGATAGACAAAATTGTTGTTCATCACAAAGAACAAGCTGAGGACGGAAGAACATTTCAGCAGATTGAGATTTATTACAGATTTGTCGGAAAACTCGGCACGGAGAATGAATTATCCAAGGCGGCATAACCGTGCAAATACAGCGGTTACACACGAAAAATCAAAATACGATATGACGTCGCTTTATCGACAGCCCATGATCGTCGGTTCGAGTCCGACTATCAGCTCCACCGCAGTGTGGTCTGCAGTTTGCCCTCCGATCCATTTGTATGGGTCGGAGGGTTTATTATTATGTTGGCTGCGGAGGACATGGGGCAATGACTGATATAATAGTACAGAAAAAAGGACTGCTGCGGTCAAGCGGCGGTCCTTTTTGGTATTATTCTTCGATTTGTTTGCCCAAGAACATTGCGGCGGCTTTGGCGAGCATGGATTGTTTATCGGTACAAAGCTCGGTATCGTCGGTAGCCATGAATGCCACTGCGCCTGTTATATCGCCGTTTGTGAGGATAGGGGCGATGGTGAGGGCGTGGGTGGTGATACCCTCGACGGCTCTAAGCGGCTCGGCTGTGGTATCGGTATAGTCAAAGGTTTTGCGGTTTTCCAAAAGCTCCTCCAGGGCAGGGGAGAGGCGGCGCTGGGAATACTCTTTTTTCGGCACGCCTGACACTGCCACGACGTGGTCCTTATCGAACACCACGGCAGGCGCTCCGCCAAGCTTTGAGATGACCTCCGCTGCCTGAGCTGCGCCCTCGGACATTTCGTTTATGGCAGAATATTTTTTGAATATCACCTCGCCGTCGGGGTTGGTGTAGATCTCGAGGGGGTCGCCGTTACTGATAACGTTGACACTAAGATTCCTGCCTCTGCTGTCCGTTACAGCAGCTGCAAGTTGTCCGGCTGACTTTTTGCTCTCAGTGCCTTTATTAAAATTTTCGGCTGATCCATCTGCTCCGACTGTCACAAGCTGCTGCTCTGTAAGCGTGCCGTATTTCAGCAAACAGTCGATATCCGCTTTGAGATGAATTTCAATTCTGTTTTCAAAGACCACTATCTTGTCAATTATAAAATTCAGGTCGTTCTTGTCAAGAGCGGGCTTGTTAATGATGTCATCGAAAATCTCCAGCACGGTTCTGGCGGTGCGGTTCACTCTGACAACGGTGTTGTGCTTGTCGACTGCAAGCTGCATCTGATTTTTCAGTCCCTCGATACGCAGAGTAAGCTCGTCTATCATCTCGGTGTAGGTCTCCTCGATTATCTCCGCACGGTCGGGGTGTTTCATAACATCCCTCGCCTGCTGTCGGGTGAGCATTTTCATTTCCGCCTTTGCGTCCTCTATCTGCCCCTTTATCACGTCAACGGTGGACTGACTGCTTTTCGTTTCAAGCTGTTCTTTAGCAATGGACTCCTGCAAACGGTCGATCATCTCTGCGGAGTTGTCACGCACCTTTTTGATATAGCTTTTCAGCAGACCGTCCAGCATATCAACTCTGGTATGGTGCGAGGTACAGCCTTTTGTTCCTCGCTTGTGGTAGGTTCCGCAGGTGTAGGCAGGAGCAAGATCGTTACGGCTCATTGCGAACATGGGTGAGCCGCAGTCTCCGCAGAAAAGATAGCCCGAGTACACATTGTCGTACTTTTTCACTCCCCGATAGTGAGAGGTCGTACGCTTCTTCAGCTGCTCCTGAGCCAGAGCGAACACCTTGTAATCGACGATAGGAGTGTGATTATTTTCAAATACTATGTGGTCTGTTTCGTCCTGCTTGACCTCCCCACCGTTTATCTTCTTACGCCTGTACTTGCCCTGACGGAGCGTGCCGATATAAAAATCGTTCTGCAATATCTCGCTGACGGTGATGATACTCCACGTCTGCTTTACCTCACGCTTGCACTCCTCGCCTTTAGCCTCCCTGCGCATTTTTTCGCACATTCTAGGCGTGGGAATATGCTTGTCCGTAAGATAGTTGGCAATTTTTTTGTATCCCCAGCCGCTGTTGTACCTGTCAAAAATATCTCGGACAACCTCCGCCGCAGGTTCGTCAACCTCGAACTGCATGGTCTTGTTGTTTATCATAACGTAGCCGTAGGGCACAGCGCATATCCACTTGCCCTCCTCCTGACGGCGTTTGATGACCGATTTGACCTTTTTGGACGTATCGGTAACAGGCATTTCATTGATAAGAAAGCGGAACTGAATTGCCGTCCAGTCGTCATAGGTAGGATAATCAATGTTATCGCCAATCGAGATAATCCTCATTCCTGCGTCACGCAGATCTTCCAATTCCACCAGTCCCTTGCTGTTTCGTCGGGAAAATCTGGAGAAGTCCTTGATGATCAGAATATCGTACTCTAATCGAAGCATTTTCTTTCGCAGCTCCTGATAGCCCTCACGCTGTTCAAACGTATATCCCGATCGGTCACGGTCCTCATAGAAATCAAGCGTGCTGTCTGGAAACTTGCGTTTCACAAAGTCGGCTATGATAGCTTTTTGGTTTTCTATCGAGGTGTTGTCTCTGTCCATTTCCTCGTCGACAGAAATTCGGCAATAGCCTGCTATGCTGTACTTTATGCTCATTGTTTCACCCTTTCAATGTTGATTATTTTTTCGGTTCGGTTTTACCTTTGCGAATACTTACAATGTTGTCAGAAATATTCGTTTTAATTTATATCAATATTGTATCATATATCTTTCAGAATTGCAATAGGCAAAGGCAATAAATATCCGAGTGAAGATTTTATGACTTTGCCGCAATTTATGTTTTTTTACGTCAGTTATGTACGGTGCGCCTGATTGCGCACCACAAATCATAGGCAGAGGTTGTGCTCTATCAATCCCTCCGTGCAGTCAAACAAGTCGTTGTCCCCCGACATAAATACGGCAACCTTGTATTTTTTATCGCTGTACTTGTCTGCAGTATTCTGCACGAATTCGCTGATACTATCGTCCTCCTGCTCCTGATTTGTCAGCCAGATCTCTACGATCCGCTTATTTTCACTGACGTTAATTTCCAATAGGCAACACTCCTTTTGATTCATTTTTGACTTTGGGATTTAAGTTATTCAATTTTGAAAAATGCGGCAATGTCCTTTGATTTTCTGTTACGACTCCTGAAATCACACCGATTTTACGTGATTTTCAGTACTTACGACCCCTGAATTCTTCAAACCTCGAATTTATGACCCCATAAAAATTATGCACAACAATTTTGCTGAAACTGCGTATTTTCGGCACTTTTGCGGTCAGCTTTGCTGTCCGCTGTGACTGCATCGGGGGCTTACGACCCCGATGCTTTAACTTGCTTTACAATATTTCGATTTGCTTTAACCTCTGCATATCGGTGATCGTGCAATACTGACAGGAGCAATTTTTACCGGACTTTCATTCTCTCATCAGAAATCACCGTTAACCGCCTCGGACGTCGCACACATTCGGCGTGTATGGGCTTTAACCAACATAGGTGGGGCAAGGATACCGCCGAGAATCGGCAGGCTCACACGGGCGAGATTTCGGCGTTTCTTGCCGTGCGCAGTTCGTTACTCACCGCAGAGCATTCAATCAAGCGACTGGTTTCGTTACTTACCTCATCACAGAATTCAGCGTCTATAATATCATCTTCTTTCATAGCCTTTTCATAAAATTTCGATATCAAATCTGCCGCCTTATCAGGATGGTCCAGACAGTAGTTCCAGAACTGATAACATTGTATTTCCATTAGCTTACGCTTAAGCTTTTCGGGATTGCCGTCGCACTCCGCAAGAACCTTCGGCGTAACATAAAATCCGTACTTCCTTATCGTCGGGAGCACCTCGTCGCATATCCAAGCACGAAACTGTCTGCCGATCGGTAACCTTGAATTGAAAATCAGCGAATACAGATCTCCCTCGCTGATATAATTCTTCACGATAGTTTTTAACGGACTTTGCGGATGCGGAACAGTAAGCTTTATTGGCTCGTCGCAATGGTCTATGATAGCTTTTCTCGGATTGTGATATCCGAGAACCTTTGCACACTCCGATGCGGGGAAGTACAGCTTTCCGTTAACTTCAACACACTCAAGCTGACCGAACTCTGTGTCCGCAAAAGGATTACCATCAATTATCATTAATTTTTTCAACTTCATAAAAATTCCTTTCCATAGCAGAAAAATGAAAATCGCAGATGCGCAATTTGATATTCCGCCTCCATTTCGTTACGCACCTACCAATACTTATCTCTACTATACATTCTTTCTTCTGCTATATTAATATTATTAGTATGTTATATTAAAGGTATGTCTATGTGACACGGAGGGTATCGCAATTTATGTAATTCTGACCGCGTTGCCAATTCGTTACATACCACATTGAATTTATTTAGACAACAAAAAAGCTCGCACATATTTCAAGTTCACGATTAGTGCAAAAGGATATAATTATCCCGTTGCTATCAAAATCGTGCCTTAAATATGTACGAGCATTAAGCTCTAAAAGTATTTGCCGATATGTTTATGTAAGTAAAAGGCACTTATTTATTAAATTGTAATTTTATGTTAAATGCTGTTGTTTCTATTTGATATTATAGCATTAGAACACTCGTTTGTCAAGGGCTGATAAAAAACTTTTTGGCACTCCAATATTTTTATTCTCGGAGAGCGCTTTGTTTTGAACTACAAGTATATCACACAATGCTACAAAATTCAGTAACCAACTTAAAGCATAAGCAATAAACCTTTAAAATGGACTTGACTTCTCCCTAAAACAGAGTTAACATACGACAAAATGTGCAGTATACGCCGAAATTATCTTATAATATACCACTATAAGAAAAAGAGCCCCGCAATCCCCGATAAATCAAGGCTTTGCGGAGCTTTCCGACCACAATTCTGACCAGAAATAAAAAAGAAAAGCTAAACATAAGCATACAGTTTTTCAAGCTGTTTACGCTTCATATCCATGTTGGAATGCACATATCTTTCAAGAGTAATTTTCACGCTTGCATGACCCAGCAGCTCACTGACCGTCTTTACATCAATCCCAAGCCGAATGCACTCCGTAGCAAAGGTATGCCGCAGAACATGAAAATTCTTATACGTTACACCAATGTGTTTCAGAAAAGTTTTGTACCTGTACTGATAAGTCCTCGGTTCGGTATAATTCAAAGAGCAAGTCAGGAAGTAGCAGTCAGGATTGACATTTCGTTTGATTTTAGCAATCTGCGACAGCATAAAAGTCGGAATAGGAATATCACGGATAGACTTTGCACTCTTAGGCTCATCGATTATTACAATAGTTTTAGGACTAATTCCGTTCGGATTTTTAATCCGCTGGAGCGTTTTCCATACATGAATTACCTGATTTACAAGGTCAATATCCTGCCATTTCAAAGCGCATATCTCGCCTATTCTCAGACCCGTATAAAGACACAGCAGAACGCCAAGTATTTAACAGTCATCACACAAAGCATTTTGACGGATTTTTGCCATTTCAACGCTTGTAAAAACCTCAATTTCCTTATGTTCCGATTTTGGCAGCGATACATTTTTAGCAGGGTCATCTAGCTTGTATTCAGTTTCTCCGTATGCGAATACAGATTTCATCATGATCAGAATTGCCTGCACGCTCCTTGATGAAAGCCCTTTTCCGTCATCTCCGCCGCATTCCAACAGTTCGGACACATAGCGATTGATTATAAATGAAGTCACTCTGCCAACACGCATATCTCCGAACGGCGCAGCGATGTAATTCTGATACATAGTGCGATAACTGACATAGGTTGATGATTTAATGCTATTTTTGCGACTTGCAAGCCATACCGAGAACAGTTCTGATACCGTTATCGGATCGTTTTTCGGCAACAAATCAACTTTAGCAAGCTGTAGTTTCTGCGAACATTCCACATAGCTGTAAGCGTAAACAGACGAATACTTTGCTCTACCGTTTTCCATGTAACTTGAAATATACCTGCCCTCCCAGCGACCGTCCTTGCGTTTGAATATGTTTTTTCCTCGTCTTGACATGGCGAAACCTCCTTAAAATATGTACTTTAAGTATACACCCGTTTTGACGAGATTTTTGACCAGAAATAGAAGAAAAAAGAGTTAAAAACAGCCTAAAATCCTTGATATTTTGCAATTAAATATACAGATTGTGAGATTTCGTTCGTTGAATTTGTACAAAACATACAGTAAATTTTGTCAGTTTTAGTCAATCCGTGGATTGATTTTTTTTTTCTTATAGTGGTATATTATAAGATAGGTATAGACACTTAGATTTATTCAAGTGAAGGAGCTTTATTATGTTTTGCAAAAAATGCGGAAAGAAATTATCAGACAACACAGTTATTTGTCCCGTTTGCGGAGAACCTACGGGAATGCAGCCGACGCCTTTCCCTCAACCAAAACCTACGGGAATGATGCCGCCGCCTTACACTCCACCAAAACCTACGGGAATGATGCCGCCTTACACTCCACCACAGCCACCCATTCATCCGGATCCTGCCACTCAGGTGAGTTATTGCCGTAAATGCGGTGCTGCTTTGCCTTATGGGCAGACTCTATGCAGCAATTGCCAAGCAGGTCAACTAACCGGGCAAAACCCGAAAGTAATAACATTTATGATCTCACTCTTATTATTCTATATGAAAGGTGAGATTAGAATGGAACAGAATTTTATTAAAACCAAACTTCCGAATGCGATTTTATTCATACCATTTGGCACTAAACGAAAAAGTATTCCTATTAATCAAATTTCATCAGTCAATTCAAATTTCTCATTGAATCCAAAATCCTTTATTTGCGGACTTGTTGCTTTAATTGCTGCCATTATATGCTTAGGTGGATCTCCTGCATGGGGAATTATATTGTTATTACTGGCAGCATTGTATATTATAGATTCTTTTACAACAATGCTTGTCATAGAAAAGACATCGGGAAACGTAGAAGAAATTCCATTTTACATTATGGAAAAAACAAAATGTGAAAACATTGAAGAGATGATAAATCAGATTATTTCTCAAAGAATGTATTCAACCATGCAAAATAATTTTTAGGAAGTGACCAGCTATGTTTTGCAAAAAATGCGGAAAGAAATTATCAGACAACACAGTTATTTGTCCCGTTTGCGGAGAACCTACGGGAAAGCAGCCACGCCCTCAACCACAGCCACGCCCTCAGCCGCAGCCTGCTCCTGCCCCTCAGGTGAGTTATTGTCCTAAATGCGGTAATGCCGTTGCACCTAATGCGGAATTCTGTCTACATTGCGGATGTGTTTTAAATAACTTCAACCCTCAAGATGGAGGATTTGCAGCAATAATGAAAACTAATAAAAAACGTAATATACTTATTGCTATTATATTAATGTTGTTTATTGTTATAATTGCTTTTATTTTATTCAGGATATTTGAGAGCAACGAGAGTAAGATTCAAGGAAAATGGTTGCTTTATTCTGATGGTACCGAATTGGTAGATAAAGAAGATCAAGTGACTTGGGAATTTACCAATGGAAGGTTACTCATTTCCGGTGCTTATTCCGAGGAAGGCTACTACTCAATCGATGGTGATACTCTTGAAATATATGATGATGATTATAGAGTAAGTAAGTTACTTGGACATTCTAAAAGGTATGTAATTGAAAAACTTTCCTCCAACAAATTGATTTTGAGGAAAATAAATACAGATAGAACGTATGTTTTTAAGAGGTTATAACTATGATTTGTAAAGAATGCGGCAATAAAATAGATGATAACTCAACTTTTTGCAAATTTTGCGGATACAAAGTATCTGCGGAATCATCTTGCCAGAAAGCGTATTTAAATACCCCAACCGAAAACAGTTCTGCAATAAAGTCTAAACAAGTGAAAAAAAATATTATAATATCACTATCCTCTATTATAACTGTATTAACTGCTATAGTTTTGATAACAGTTATTATTAAAATACATAATAAACAAGAAAATATTGTCACGGATGACGATTTATCAAAAACAGAGATTGGATCTGGTGTTACTGATAATGCTATTAAAAGCAAATCAGCCAAATCAATAACAGATTCTAATACAAACGTTGAAATAGAGTCTGAAAAAACAGACTCAAATAATAAAACCTATGAATCGATTGAATTCATTGGAATCGATAATTATGACGACTGGTCAGCTGCAAATTTTTATGATACTGACGGAAACGAAGTAGAGTATATCGATAACAAATACTTTTCTGATTTCGAAGAAACAGGTTGTTCAATAACTGTTACTTTAAAATATCTTAATACTGATTATTATGTATTTGCACCCAAAGATGCTGTAGATTGGAATGCTCTTTATAAGCTTGACGGGAATTACATAACCGGTGTACCTACGGCAGCAGATGCAGTCAGCATTAATAATGAATCATATACTTTTCCAAATGAGATCAGTAATGACATTATTGAAAATACAAGAACATTTATACAATCAGACGGTTTTTTCTGTTTATTTGACTTTAAGCCTGAGACAGTTTCTTTCAATCTTTCTGCAAAAGCCATATCTTATCTAAAAAACAACGCTACTATAAACGATGACAATACAGAATATGGTGGGATAGTATTTCAAATGTACGGATGTATTATTACTGATTTGGTAATTGATGTGCCTCTCTCAGTTAATGATGTAGGTATGATTATAAAATCAAACCAGTAAATATTCTAATTATATATAACAAATTTAGGAGGACTTATTATGCCAAAATTAAACCAAAGAGATTTCAATGACGAACCGGTAAAATACGTTACGGAAAAACACGTTGCCTGTGTTTTTCTATTGGATACGTCAAGTTCAATGAACAGCAATGAAGCAATAAAACAGCTTAACGAGGGACTCAGAGTATTCAAGCAGCAGACCCTATCAAGTCTTGATACCCATGCAAAGGCTTGTATTGATGTGGCTGTTGTTACGTTCGACAGTGATGTCAAGGTAATTCAGGATTTTGCTCCGGTAGAAGAAATGGAATTACCTGAACTAAAAGCATATGGAAATACTGCTATGGGCAAAGCCCTGGAAACTGCAATGGATATGGTCACGATGCAAAAAAATAAATACAACTACGCAGGAACACCTTATTTCAGACCTTGGATCTTTTGCGTAACTGATGGTGGTCCAAATGATGATTACCGTGAGTCAGCTGAGAGATTAAAGTGGATGGAGAATAACGGAAAGGCGATTGCATACTGTGTTGGCGTGGACGGTTTTAGAGCCGATATTATGAAACAAATATTTGATCCAAATAATATATACGGATTAAAAAATTGTGATTTCACTGGGCTGTTTAAATTTGTTTCATCCAGTCTGGATGCTTTGAGAAACAGTACTGAGGAATCCGGTTCGTTAAATATTCCTGCACCTGATACAATGTTTAAGGTTCCGCTTGATTGAGCCTGCGGAAATTTTTAAAGATATGAAATAGATCGGAAGATACACTCTGCTGATAAAGGAGTAAGTTTGTAAGAATGATTGGATATTTTAAAATTTCGGCAATAGGAACAGCACATTTAGAAAATCCTGACGGTGTATGTCAGGATTATTCTGATGTGCTAAAGCTTGACAACGGATATACAATAGCTGTAATTGCCGACGGTTTAGGCAGTGCAAGTAAATCGGATATAGGTGCAAAAGTGGCTGTGAATTCATTCTTGGCTTACATAAATTTGCATATTAAAACCAAAAAAAGCGATAAGTTTTACATTGATCTTATATCACAGGCATATCAAGAAGCATATAACAACGTAATGAATACTGCCGAAGACATGAAAATAGATTTTTCGGAATATAATACAACCCTCACTGCTGCGATTTATAATGGTAAAAACTTATATTACGGTCAATGCGGTGACGGCGGTATTATCGTTTTAACGCCGAGCGGTAATTATGATTGTGCAACAGAAGTAAAAAAGGGAGAAGCATTCAATGAAACATATCCGCTCTTGGGCGGTCCCGACAATTGGTCCTTTGGAAAATATCCCGACGAGGTCTGTGCATTAACGCTTATGACAGACGGCATATTTGATATTGTGTGTCATCCTCTGCTTGCAAATGAAGCTCAAAAAATAAATATTCCATTTATCCGCCGATTTATGGACAGAAATATTCTTAGGGCAAATAACAAAACTGATTTTGAAAATCTGCAAAAAAGCATATCTAAATTTGTTTCGGGAAACGGCTTGCCTAATGTAACAGATGATAAAACTATCGTAGGATTGATAAACACTGATATTTTAGCAGATTTAAAAGACGAGGAATATTACAAGGAACCTGATTGGGATAAGTTAAACGAAAACATGAAACGCAAACTCCGTGAAGGCCGCAGACCTACTCCTATTGATATAAAAAAGCCTACAAATATAATCAAAGTAACTCCTACTGGTGAAAGCGTAGTAATTAATGATGAATCCAGAAAGTTAAAGAAAAGATTACAAAATTCGTATAGAATCAACCGCCAACTAAGGAAAATCGTTTTGATACAGCTGATAGTGATATTAGTGCTTATTATTTGTTCTATCTGTATTGTTTTTTTAAACAAAGGTAACGTTCAGGATACATCGAAAAAGAGTATGGAATCTTCCAGTATAAGTAAGGATAGCGCTTACAACGGCAAACATACGCAGGGAAGCGCTATTGCGGATGATGATACTTCTGATCATGCAGATGATTCTACACAAAGCGATAGTATGGCGTCAAATTCTGAAAATGATAAAGCTAAAGATAAAGCTATAAAAGATGCTTTACCAAGAATGAAACAAGCTCTCCAAGAGGTGGGAACATCGACTCATTTTACTTATATTAATTCAGAAGCTGTTGATGAGCACTATAGTAATATAACGGGGGGTTCCAGCAGTGGCTTCTAATAATGATAGAAGAATTTATTACGATTTGAATAGCGGACAAAAATATGTATTATTTGAAGAAAGCATTACTTCCGGCGGCGAGGGCAGCATTTATAATATAGAAGGTATGCCCGATTTGGTTGCAAAGATCTATCATGAAAAGAATCGTACCGAAAACAGGAAAAATAAACTTCTGGCTATGCTTGAAACAGATTCAAATGACTTGTCTGAATGTGCATGGCCTCACGCCATTCTGTATCAGGATAACAATTTTTGCGGATATGTAATGCAAAAAGTGTCAGGGTTAAGCAGCTTGATAGATTTTTACGTTTATGATAACAGAAAAAAATATTTGTGGTCACAATATGTAAAAGTGGCAGAAAATATTGCTGCCGCCGTGAATAATGTTCACGACAGCGGACATATAATCGGAGATCTGAACCCAAATAATTTCATGTTAGATGTGAACACTGGTCGAGTTATGCTTGTAGATACGGATTCATATCATATCAAAAGTAAATCAGGAGAAATTTTTCCATGTACTGTAGTTACTCCGGAGTTTATTCCTCCTGAGCTTCAGGGTAAAACTTTTGATGAAAATAATGCACGGAATATGTTTAACGAAAGCACAGACAATTTTGCTCTTGCAGTTATTATTTTCAGGCTTTTAATGAACGGCGTTCATCCTTTTTCATGCGTTGTTACCACCAAAGAATCTATGAGTAATTTCCAACCTGTAAAGAACATACAAAATGGATATTGTCCTTATTTTACAAAAAGTAATATTAATGGGAAAATAGCAAAAACGCGCTATTCACCTAATATAGGTATTCTTCCGAGAGATATTCAAAAGCTATTTGAAAGAGCATTTATTGAAGGTCAACAAAGCAAGAGCGCCAGACCGAGAGCAGACGAATGGTTTTACGCACTTGATTCTTTAAGTCAGAGATTGTGCAAATGTACCGACAATCCAAAGCATGAATACTTTATAGGACTAAGCAGTTGTCCTTGGTGTAAGCTTGACATGGAAATAAGAAATAAATCAAAGCCAAATCCGGGAGATTTGAAAATTGACGACGGATGGGAGGAATTTCGCAGGAAGCAAAATAAAGAAAAAGCATCAAAAGATGAAATAAATACAAAAACTCACAACGAAGACAAGAAAGCGACAAGAGCATTGATAGCTACGATTCTCATAATATCATTTTTTTTAATACTTGGTTTGATTGGTATTTATTCAGATGAATCCTCCCCAAATTATGCTGAAAATGTTACTGATACATATAATTATTACGATGATACTATCGACAGCAGTTTGTATAAAACAAATTCGATTTTTACTCCGATGTCAACTATAGATAAAAATGAATTGTCAGAAAATAAACAAGAAATATCAATTGAAAATATAGAAACTAATGTTGATGAAATATCGGCTTACGCTGAGATAGACTTTGACGAGGAGGTAATTTGGGATGTTCCCGAAACTATCTCTTCGTATGAGTCGTCTACAATACCTGCACCTACCCTCAGTTTTAGTGTTAATATTTATGATATCGATATATCTTTTGATTCGGACGCAACGGTTTATGACCTTATCGCAGAAACGGATTGCGATAAAGCTTATGTAGATCCATTTTCTAAAAATGGTATTGACTTTTATGATAAAGAAAACGGTCATGCGACCGTAAGCCTTTTCTATGCAGCTCCATGTTCAGGAAATCTATTTATAAAAAAATCAAATGGTGAAGTTTTAAAAAAAATCCCGATAGATATAGCGTGGAAAGACTGTGAATTTGTTTCAAGTAACGAAGATATTATAACATTTGGTGATGAACAGTTTGAAATAAAGTCTACAGGCAAGTTAACGATTTCTTATATTTATGGTGATGATGTTGTAGCAGAAAAGGAAGTTGAAGTAATTTAATACATATTAAGGCGTTGATTATAGATGATTAATACAGGAGTGAGATAGTTTATGTATTATGAATGGTTATTTTTTTAATAAAAATGGTACCTTTATAGCATACTGTTATCCGCCGGAAGATTCCTTTTTATCATGTCAAATTCCGAAAGGAAGCGCAAAATTCGTTTATACGGCATTTGACAAACCCGAAGACGGAACGAGATCGCTTCTGACATTAAAAAATGATGAGCAATATATTATAAAAATTGATTATAAGACAAAAACGATAGAAGTATATACGGAAAAAAGGAAAAATACTCAACAAAGCCACAATTTCAAAGTAATTCATAGGAAGTGACATACAATGAATAAAAGATGCCCTAAATGTGGGAAGCTGCTAAATGAAGATGCGAGAAGCTGTAATATATGCGGATATAAATTTAAAATTAATATACCCTACGATCCCAACTACGATCCCATTGTTATGAGGAAATGCAGCAAATGCGGCACCGGATTTACCATTCACAGCTCTAACCCAGGAAAATTATGCCCCAATTGCATGGAAAATAGGTCTAAAATAAATTCTTCCCGGAAGAAAAATCGTGTTGGGAAAATAGCTGCTTGTGTTTTTTCTGTTGCAGTTCTGGGAATAGGAGCTTTTTTTGCATATAAATATCTATCCTCAAATAAACCTACTGTTCAACAAGTCCAAACCGCTTATGAAAGCTATGAAAAGGTAAACTCTACTTTGAGAGATATAATATCCGATCCTGATTATAAGAATGGATCAGAGAACGACAAAAAAGAAAAAATCGAAAATGCATTAAACTGTATGGTCGAGGAATCAATGATCAGCGACATTGACTACAGTGAAGATACTATGATTTATGAATATGTCTATAACGATGGCTCTTTGGGCGGAGTAATGCTGGAACCTTTTGACGAGAGTGTTAATGGAATAGCAAAAAACTATGCCGATATAGATCAAAACGGTCAAATCAAAGCAATCGATAATAAAGTAGCCTTTGATTCGGAAAAATATTCATACAGCAAAACTGATATGAAAGCAAAAGTAATGTATGGTCTTGGATACGATGATATGCTTGAATTGTTAAATCAGCGTTCAGATGTGTGGACAAGCGAAAAGCTTTTAACAGATATCGACACAGATTGTACTGTTGCAGATTTTGCAGAGGAATTGGCTGGATATGATTTTATTGATATTGAAGAGCATGGTACACTTTATAATGATACTCCTATTATATGTACAAAGGAAGTTGTGACTGAACAAAATATCGGAGAATATTTTGATGATATAATTAACGGTAATATTATTCAAGTGACATATGATGACGATAGCTCCGGAAATACTTATTACTGTATTATGCCGTCCTATTTTACATCTCACTATAAAAATAACGAGCTTGAAGGATCAATAGTATTTTTAGGTTCCTGTAAAGCATACATAAACGATAAGCTTGTGAATGCATTCAAAGACGCAGGAGCATTAAGTGTAATTGCAAATACAGAAACAGTATATACATATTACAATTACTATATTCAGGACGCATTTGTTTATAGCTTAATGTGCGGAGACAGCATAGACGAAGCCCTTGATTTTGCAACAGATATCTGGGGTGAAAGTGATATAGAATGGGCTGATATGTATCTAACCGATAATGAGATCAAGCCAGAAGTTGCTACTCCCAAAATTGCAATAGGAGGTCAAAATAAGCTTGTTGAAGTAAATGAAAACACATCTCAACAAACGCCGGAATTCGTTGAAGAAATATTAAGCTGGTCGGAAGAACATGAACCTATGGACAGCGGTACCGGTTGGCTTGATTCATATGAAATGTATAAAGGTTATATTGGTCATAATTATGCTGAAAAGGATGAAATGTGGTTCCAGGATCTAACCGGAGATGGGGAACCTGAACTTATTATTGGCGGATATGGACTTATGATCGGACAGGAGGAGCAAAAATGCTTCACTGTTTATGAAAAAGATAATGGAATTATTGCAACGGGAGAAGATCTCTATACCGTATGGAGTAGTAACAGAAGTGATTATGGACATGATGCGTTTACCTTTACTCCATATAAAGATTCAAACGGAAAAATAATATTGGCAGACGGACAATTTTATGCATACACAGGTACAGATCTTCCTGAAGATGCAGGCGCATATACCTTAAATGAAGTTGTTTTAGGAGAGAACGATAAAAAAGTAAGGTGTACCGAGAAGATATACTTTAATTATGACGGTGAAAATAAAAAGTATTCTTCATTTAAAGTAGGAAATGATGAAACTACATCAAGTGAAGTCATTAATGCATATAACAATTATTTTGCAGATAAAACTCCTTTAAAAGCGTCAGTTAAAACTATAAAAAAGCTGGATTATCTAAAAATGACTCAGGAAGAACGTAAAAAGGCATTGACTGAATCTTATTATGCTTTTAAATATACCGAAGATAAAAGCATTAGGCCTCCGCTTAAAGATATGATCGATAGTATTCCTAAAGACAGTTCTGATAAAAAGGACACCGATAACATAGAAAAAAATAAAAATCCCGACGATGGTAAGAACACTGATGTTAAAGATATATACAGTGCATATCTTGACAAATTATCGGAATTAAATCAACAATCTTCCGTAGAACCCGCTTACGCTTTATTTGACATAAATAGAGATGGTACAGATGAATTGATTTACATATATGATATAGCAGCAGCAGCCTCAAGGTTTCATGTATATGAATATGACCCTGATGATGGATCGGTAGTATCTACAGGTGATAGTGATACTGGCTGGGATGATCTGTATTATTCAAAAACGCTCAATTGCCTTGTAAATTATTATTCTCATGGTTGTGATGTTAATGCAAATACACCCAGTGGAATAATAACCTTTCTTACAAAGTATTCCTTGTCTAATGGTAAATTAACGTCAGAGGAAATTTATAAAGGAGATGCACTTGAATTTTCTGAGAATGAATATTCATATTACAATTTTTACGAAATAACTATTGAGCAATGTAATGGCTGTACTATTGATGATTTAAAATCAAATGCCGAAAGAAATAAATTTTGATTGATACGGGTTGAAAAATATAAAGGAGGTCGGTAATATATGGACTTAAGGAATTGCACAAAACAAGAATTGTCTCAAATGCCTTATGAATATGTTCGTGAAGCATATTATCAGCACAACCCGAACGCTGTATGGATATTAGGAGTATTTTTTCGTCACGGAAAAAATGGTGCACCTCAAAACTATGAGAAAGCAAGACAGCTCCTTGAAATAGCTTACGAATATGAAGGTGCAGGATCGGGATTTATTTTGGGGAATATATATGAAGAAGGACTTGGAACAACTGTTGATCTAAAAAAAGCAGAAGATTATTATTGTGCATTTTCTGAAGAAACGCATGATCCAACCGGATACTCAGCCGCAGCTTTTTTATATCTGAAAAATGAAAACTTGCCGAATAGAGATGAAAAAATTCCGGAGTATCTAAAGAAAAGTGAGGCATTAGGCGGATGTCCATTATCAGATACGCTTATTGGTCAGTTATATATTGCAGGTACACCAGACTTTCCGAAGGATATTAATAAAGCTGTATTTTATCTTGAACGTTCAAAAAATTATAAAATACTTGGTGATTTATTTTCAGATGAAAAAAATATTGAGCCAAATTATAAATTAGCAAGCTATTATTATGAGCTCGGAATGTCGGATAATATGGATTGTTGTGCAAAATATGCATTTTTAAATTTATATTATGGTTCTATAAATGAATTGTGGACAAATGTCCCAAAAGGTATATCAGTAGCAAAAAAATATTTAAAAACCAATAATAATTATGAAAGTTCATTTTTTATTTTAAAAGCAATGTTTCTTTTTTTTGATAAAGCGAAAAATATTGAAGGTCTTGAATTGTGTACTGATTATTTATATATTATTGGTGAATGTAATAGTGATTCTGAAGATAAAAATCAATTATATTATTCAATTATTGATTCATTAAGTGATCTATATATAAATGAAAACCATACGGATAAATTAGATGGTCTTTTATCAAAGCTTTCTAAAATGACTGACGCTTATCCTCAGATTGCTGAAATCACATTTTATTTAGAAGGCTTATTATGTTATAAACACGGTATCTTTTGTTTAAATATAAATGAGATTTCAATGGCTTATGATTCTTTTGATTCAGCATATAAACTTGGGTTTGAAGATGCAAAAAAATTTTTGATCAGATTCAAAAGGGATATTTTCGGAAAATTAAAATTCAGATAGGGAAATGATAATTATGGATTATGTAGAAATGAATAAATGCGGTTCCTGTAAGTATTATACTTATGAGGGGGAATATAAGAAAGGCTATTGCAGTTGGTATAAATCTTATTACTATGCAGATGACTCGTGTAGCCATTGGGAAGAGGGAAACATATCAAGCACCGGAGGATGTTTTTTAACAACAGCTTGCTGCGAACATAAAGGCTTACCTGATGATTGCTACGAGCTAACAACATTAAGATCTTTAAGAGATCATTATATGAAACAGTCTGTTTTCGGAAATGGGTTAATAAAAATTTACTATGAAACAGCACCTGCAATTATAGAAAAGATCAACAAATTAGATAGAAAAGATGAGATTTACAATGAAATCTATAGTAAAATCGTTTATATCGTAGATCTTATTGAAACTAAAAAATACGACGATGCTGTATGTGAGTATGTACGTATGATGTTTTGGGCAGAAAAATTATGACTCGTAAAATTAATAAATAGTATACTAAAAGACATTTTCAATATAGTGACGTATCCATTAGGTCCTATTTCGGTTCTGAAAAAACAACTGTGTAAATGCGTATAACACCCAAAATAAAATCAATACTATATTTGCAGCCAAATAGGGCAACGCTGAGGAGCGACCCTATGCAAGCTGCGAGATAAAACGGTGGAAAGCAGCGGCAGCAATGTCGCTGCTTTTCGACCCTCTGAAAAAAAAGTCTGTAAAAAGTCAGTCAACTGTGGTAAAATAGAAATAACACAGGAGGCTGATTTTTTATGGGAAGAAGAAAAAGAGAACCAATGAGTGAAGGAAAAAAGAACATCATCGGAATGCTGCTCAAGGAGTATGATATCCGGTCAGCAAGGGATATAGAAGATGCTCTGAAGGATCTTCTTGGCGGCACTATACAGGAAATGCTTGAGGCAGAGCTGGATGAACACTTAGGGTACAGTTCATATGAACGCTCGGACAACTCCAATTACCGTAATGGAAAGAAAACAAAGAAGATACGTGGAAATTTAGGCGAAACCGAGATCGAAGTACCACAGGATCGAGACGGAACATTCGAGCCTAAGGTCGTAAAAAAGCGTCAAAAGGATATTTCAGGTATCGAACAGAAGATAATATCGCTGTACGCAAAGGGCATGACAACACGCCAGATAAGCGATACCATCGAAGATATTTACGGATTTGAGGTCAGCGATGGTATGGTATCCGATATCACAGACCGTCTCCTTCCGCAGATAGAGGACTGGCAGAAACGTCCGCTTGATGAGGTTTATCCCATTGTATTTATTGATGCTGTACATCTTTCTGTACGAGAAAACGGACAGATAAAAAGCTTGCAGCGTATGTTGTTCTTGCTGTCAGTCTTACAGGACATAAGCAGGTATTGTCCATACATATCGGTGAAAACGAGAGTGCAAAGTACTGGCTTGGCGTTCTGAACGAGCTAAAAAATCGTGGCGTAAAGGACGTCCTCGTGATATGTGCCGATGGTCTTTCGGGTATGAAAGGAGCCGTAACAGCGGATACCGCCGTCTGAACAAACAGAGAAGCGTATTTCCGAGCGATACGGCGCTGTTGAAGGCTCTGTATCTTGCAACTCATAAAATAGCGAAAAAATGGACTATGCCACTGAGAAACTGGTGCAGAGTTCTTGGTGAGCTTGAAATCATGTATCCCGACAGGCTTGGCTGAGCGAGCCGCTGAAAATCAGCCTGATTCCATTGCGCTGTGCTCCACTCCATCAGGCTGATTTTCAAAAAGAACCTTGACAAATTACAGTACCCATTGTATACTGTAAAAAATTAGAGTGGCAAATTTTATGCCACTCCCAACTAATGTTTTTATCACAGTTGATTAATTTACAGAGATTTTTTCGCAGAGCCAGCTTCGCTCACAAACGGTAAAAAATGCGTGTCTGCACTATCCGTCCAGTTTCCGTTTTACTTTATGCACAACCTATCCGTCAATCTCAAAAACGCAAGCAGAAAATATAATAAAAACGCACCAATTTCAAAACGGAGTTGAATTTTTTTGCTGTAGCATAAAAACACAACCGCTGTACTTCATAATAATTAAGAACACTGCTTATCATCCAAAGATCCTATGTAATACCTCTACTACATCATCATTTTTAAGTCCATAGCTTTTCAAGGAATTGCTGTCAAATGGGTCTTGCCCCAACAAGTCAATAAAAGTATCAATATCTAATTTAACTTTTGCGGGTAATTCAGATACGCTTTCAAGCATTAGCTCAGCTGTTATTCGTAAAATGTCCTTTTTGTGCTTCTTTATATCGCTCGAATCAACAGCTTCGCCTTTCTCTTTCATTTGTTTCAAGTCAAGATATGCCTTTGCCTTGAACAGAATAAGATATTCAGGGCGAAGAACAGACAGGCCGTTTCTTACAACTTTTCCTTCCAGCAAAGCTTTATAATACTCATCATCAAGCAGAATTGCTGACAGACTTGAAACAGAATCATCTATGTGTATTGGTGTGATCCCTGTCATTTTACGAAGTTCAAAATTATTCCTACAAAACAGTTCTATCATTTTAGGATAGGTATCATCTTCAGGTTTATCAAATCTGTAAAACTGCGGCTTTTGTACACTTGTTGTCTTATTTCGGTATCTCCCGTTCTGAATAAATTTCCAGAATCTTTCTCCAAACTCAGGCGTAAGAGCCTCGACTATCAAAACCATATCCAGATCCCTTGTTGCTCTGAAAGTTGCGTCATTGCTTTCAAATATAATATCACAGGCTGCACCGCCTATAAGCACATATTGTTCTTCGTAGTCGGCAAAATAGTTTCTGAAAGTATCTAATCCTTTTACCACACATATTCCTCCAACATCTCGTTTATAGATTTCATTACTCTTTCGTCCTGCAATTCTTCATCGGTCAATGACAGGGATGCGCTTAGTGGGTCTTGTATCGGCTTATGGTTATAGTCAATGAAATAGCCCACTTCAAGAACTGCACAGCCAATAGCTTCTCCTTTTCGAACTTGCTTCAGCTTTTTTACCCCTGTGTCAGATAACTCTTTTTTTGTCACCGCATAGGTAGTGTAAGCATTATCAGAGAGCAATGAATACTCGCACAGAGCAGTGATTCCTGCCTTTTTGTCTAAATATATATCATTCGGAAACTCGTATCTTCTAATAACAGGGCTTCTAAGAATGTGCTGAAGCTGTTCCCACAGCTGCTTTATATCAGACGGAACGGTAACAGCTCTTGCTTTGCCCTTTGTATCAAGGATATTGACATTCAGATATTCTATTTCATCAAAGCACCTGCTCGCAGACGTTTTGGATACGCCCAGCTTTGTGGCAGCTTCTGATACTGTTACCTTGTTCCACCTTTCATAGATTGCCATAAGTATTAGCTTTTGCGTCAAGTACGAAATAATATCAACAGGTGCAATATCACGTTCACCTGAATTAGACAGCAGGCAGCCTATAAACGGCAAATAAACCTGCTTGCCTTTCAGTACAAATGGGATGCCGTCCTCGACAAGTTTTTCCTTGATATAAGGGGTGGTCGATTTAAGAAATATTGCACAGTTAAGTCCTGAAATATTCTGAACTTTAGCTCTGTCCTTTCGGAGCGCAATAAGACCAACATCGCCTTTTGGTTGAATTGCAAGCCAGTCTATTCCGTTGATTTCAACATCAAATAGATCGTATCTCCCTTTGAAAGCAAGCGGCAATCGGTCGTATAGGTCATTATTCTCTTTTATTTTAACGTTTTGTCTTAACGTTTTTTTTAGGTATTCTCTCATATGCTCACCTTTTAAATCTATAACGTAATTTAAGTTACAGATTTAAAATAACACATTCTTATCAAAATGTCAAGCTGTTTATAGTTTTTGCTTTTAATTTATTTTATGTACAGCCTGTCCGCAATTCTCAGCAGACACATACAGCATTCCAGTTCGTAGTTCAACGTTGTCTGTAACGGGTCGCCCTCACGGATACGCATGGTGCGCCTTATTTCTTTAGGTATGACAACTCTGCCGAGATCGTCGATCCTGCGGACAATTCCTGTTGCTTTCATATTTATGACCTCCGTTGTTTTTTCAAAATTGCAGTAATATTATTTGCAGGTCGGTGGGATTTATGCAGGAAAATGGAGAGCATAGTTGTCAACTGAGTTATAGGTTAGTTAAATAGAAGTACAAAACAATCACGATTGTGAATACAATGATAAAAGCAATAGAAAGTATTGTAGTTTTTGCTGAATTATTATTTGATTTAAGTGAAGGGGCGTGATAATATGGGTCAAGTCTATACAGTTGATTATCTATATTTGCAATAGCATCTAACCACCGTGACCTTTGTCTATACTTATACGATGCTCTGCGGTAAATTGAATAGATATAACTATATTGTTGCCTTAATATTTGCCAGAGATATATTGTTTTCTTTTTATCAGTTATAACTCCTATTATATGTTCAATAGATTCGATCATTCCTAACGATAGTTCGATAAACATATCAAATGTATAGCTACTGTCATTTGATGTATAATTGCCGTTGTTTACGGTGTTCATTACAAAAGAACTATTCATCATACTAAGCAGATCAGCATTAATATTTTGAATCAAGACTTTGTTTTCTTCATATTTATCAGGTGAGTTGTCATAATTGTCATCAATTACAGATATCGAATTTTTTAACACTTTAATTTTCTGTTCTCTTTTAAAGCGGTCAGAATCTACAAGTGCCATTCTTGCTTTTCCATAGCTGGAGTAAAAAATAGCCTCAATATTTGTTGGCTCATACTGCTCTACCATGTTATAGTATTTTTCACATTCTTCCCAATCTTCTTTAGCTTTTGCACGGCGTGCGTTTTCGAGGGAACGCTCAACAAAAGAGGTGTTATCGACTGTGACTTTACTTCCTGACACATCGACCTTGCCATTAACTTCGACAATAAGACGTTTAGCTTCTTCAGGTGAATATTTAGCACCGCAATACTGACAGATAAAGCAGCCGTCCTCTTTGACTAAATCATTGCTACCGCAAACTTCGCATACGATTTGTTTCATGGTTTAACATCTTCTTTCTATGATTTGTATTTTCGTGATTAAAAAATCATTATATTTCTGGACCGTTATAATGTGGTAAACCAGCTAAATCCATGTTTTCATTATAATAATCAATACTATATACTGACAATGCGATTGCTTTACTTCCATTTGGTGTTATGGATAACAGATAGACATAATTTCCGCATTTTACTGAGATTGAATCAGAATCGTCCGTTAAATAATCTCCAGTGTACCTGTATCTCTCTAAAGAAGTGTCGAGAATATCACACGAATCACTTATATCTTCAGAAGAAAGACCAACATCAGTGTATAAAATTGCACTGGCATAAAACATTCTGAGTATATTTAAAGCATCAACTTCCGAAATTTCATCACTCGTTTTTTCAATCGTACAGTCTGCGTCTTCGTAATATTCCCTTATCCATTCTCCCAGATCATCATATATGATAGACATACTTTCAATGCTGTTATCATCTGAGCCGGTAATAGTGCATTTAAGTTTTGTTGGTGTGTTGTTGACAGTTATAGTGCAGATAACCTCAATGTTTCTCGTTTCAGTTTCATTAATGCTGTTTTCGTCATAATCAAAAACAGACATATTTTCTTTTGCATAATCTAAATTCTTTTTTACATTTGTTATAAATGTATCTTCATGGACATCTTGCGTAACCTCGCTTGTGGTTAGCGTGGTGGTTGCAACCTCATCTGACGTTGTTGTTGAGATCGCTGTTGTTGTGAAATCGGTTTGCTGTGAATTATCGGTTGATTCATTGCTGCTTTTAGTATTGTTTCCACAAGAACTTAAAATCAATGTTGAAATAACAAGTGATAATACTAAATAACAATTCTTCATAAGAAATTCCTCCATATTCTTCTATAGTGCTTTTTTTGACACTATTTATTTTGTACTGTCATTATACCACATTATTTCCATGATTTGTTAAGCTGGCTGCTTAGGATAACGATTACATTTTGTAAACAAAGTGTAAATTTTGCGGACGTGAACGTTGATAGGGGGCGTTTTTGAAATAAGGAGTGGGGAGCGAGGGGTGTTATTTCAAAAAGTCGGGAGATTTTGAAATAAGGGGTTATGTAAAAAAGCTCGCACATATTTCAGATTCACGATTCGGCAACAGGAGATGGTGCTGAATAGTGGCTGATGATATGTACGAGCTTATAGCTCTAAGTGGTTGATTATGTTTTTATGTATGTGGTGGGATCGTCAGTGCGTTTGTTATACTTTATTCATAATGTTCAATAAGTCTTGATAGCTTTTAACTTTATGATATCTTACTTGACTTGATGACATTTTGTTGAACAGTACTTCTGCACAATCTATTTTTGCCTTTTCTATTGGTTTAAGTTCTATATTTTTCATTGAGCCTTTTGTTTCTGCAATAAAAAATATGTGTTTAACAGTTCCTTCGTAGAAAGCGATAGCCCAGTCTGGTGAGTAATTGCCAAGTGGAGTTGGGATATGAAATGTTCTTGGCAGCTTTGCATAAACGCAAACTTCTTCAGCAGCGTCAAGTTCTTTGACAAATTTTTTTTCTACGCTTTCTGTTGCCGTTCCGTCTGTGAAGACATAGTCCTGGATAGCCTTTTTTGCAAGGAATGCTTTTTCAAAGCTTTGAGATGATTTTTCCGCTGTAAAGATATTATTATCATATTCACCCGCAATGGTATCATAGCTTATGTGGTCAACTATGGCAGTAGCTTTTTGCTCGTTTATCAATTCTGTGATCGTTATAAGAAATTCTTCTGGGTTATTTCTGAACATATAGAGTTTATCTATTCTTATGCCTTGCAGGATCTTGGAAACAGTTTTTCGTGTGAGAGTTGTTCCCTCAGCGATCTTTCCGATAAGGTCATATCTAATGTCACTGATTTCTGTGTGCTTTAAAGTGTGAGTTCTTGTTATGACATTTGCAAATGAGTCGCCATTATCTAGGTCGTAAGAGCTTATCTCTGCTTTCTGACTTCCGACAGTTGTGGTATATCTTAATTCTGATACCATAAGATCTTTATTTATGTGATATATTGAGTTTCTTATGAGTTCATTGCTGTCAAAATCTACTGTGTAAGCATACTTGTGGTTTATTTCTTTCCATAGTGCCTGAAATTCTTTCTTCGCAAAATTATCGTTCAACGGATTGTCTTTGACTTTTGTTTCGTGGCCGTCTGTAAACATATCAGTAAGCACATTATCATCATATACAGCTTGTATAAGACTATGTATTCCGTCAGCCATAGGTTTGAGTTCGTCTGGTAATTCTGCAACCATATCATTTTTGATATCCTGACGATATTTGTCTGTAACTTTACGTTTCATATCCACATAGCCGTTCTGGATAAGGTAAAATTCGATACTGTTTGCTGTTTCCTCATCAATGATTTTTGTTTCACCGTCAACTTTAACATATTTGCCCTTGAAATAATCGCTTGTTGCGACAGTAGGTCTGTCATAAAGGACGGTTTTGATATCTGACTGCAAGTCTGTTACAAAAGTTTTATAGCTTTCACTTGCGATTACTGTCAGAATGTTTATATCGTGGACAGATTCGCCGCAGCTTTGCACGTCCATGCGAGTGCCATTTTGGTTAACGCAAAGACGCAGACCTCTGCCCACTTCCTGTCGTTTGGCGGTGTTGCTGTCGGAATGTTTCAGGGTGCATATCTGAAAGACGTTAGGATTGTCCCAACCCTCACGGAGAGCAGAATGTGAAAAGATAAAACGTGTTGGCTCATCAAATGAGAGCAGTCTTTCTTTATTTTTCAGGATAAGATCGTAAGCTGAAATGTCATCAGAAAATTCGCTGCCTCTTTTAAGCTTGCTGTCAACACTTCTGCCTGTCTTTTTGTCAATGCTGAAATAGCCTTTATGGACAGCATTTACGTCGCTGCAAGTTGATTTGAGATACTTCTGATATGGTGTATCTATGAGCTGGGTATTATCATTGAGGATTTTCAGATATTCCTGCTCAAACATTTCTCCGTATTCGCCAAGCTTTTCGTTTCCGTCCTCATCATACTGACGATACTTTGAAACTTCATCAATGAAAAACAGTGACAGACACTTTATGCCCATATTAAATAACTTTTCTTCTTTTTCAAAGTGTGAAAGAATGGTTTCTCTGATCTGGATACGCCGCATATCTTTTTCGGAAACATCACCTGTTACGTCGCCTGTTTTTATGGTAACTCCGTTTAAGAAAGTTACGGTGCCGCTTAATGGGTCTATTTCAGAAATGGTATAGCTCTTATACTGCTCCATTTCCTGCGATATGTAAAAAAGATCGTCGCCTACTGACAATATACGCAATTCACGTTTGACGTTATTTTTACGCTTTATTTCGATTTCCATTTTTGCCATAGGCGGTTTCTTTGATGAGAGGACTATCTGTTCAAGGTAAAGGTAACTATTTGTTCCTTTGAGATTTTTTATGTCAAAGCCTTTGACCTCTATTTTCTTTACAAGTTTTTTGTTGAATGCGTCAAGAGCGTCAAGCACATAAACAAGGTTGTGATGCTTGGCGTGGGTCGCAGAATAATTCAGGGTAAAGAGAGGGTCAAAGTTTTTCAAGGCTTTCTGTGTGACGGCTCCGCCCATTTTCTGCGGCTCGTCGAGGATTATTATCGGGCGGTTAGCTTTGATAACGTCGATAGGGCGTCGTGAGCCAAATTCATCACGCTTGGAATAGATTATACGAGCCTCTTTACTTTTGCCGTCCTCTTTAAGGGAAGATGCAAATGCCTGCGTGTTTATTATCATAACATTTATTCCGCCGTCAGAGGAGAAGTTATCAAGCTGGTTAAGATTAGAGCTGTTATATATGAAAAAGCGTGCTTTCTTGCCGTAATGTTCCATAAAGTGGTCTTCGGTTATCTCAAAGGTCTTATACACGCCCTCACGGATCGCAATACTTGGAACTACAACGATAAACTTGCTCCAGCCGTATTTTTTATTCAGCTCAAACATTGTTTTGATATACACATAGGTCTTGCCTGTACCTGTTTCCATTTCGATATCAAGGCTGCACCTGCCGAGGTCTTTTATAAGCTCAGGGGAGAGTTTTATATTGTTTTCACGCTGTATTTTATGCACATTTTCCAAAAGCTGTTCGCTTGAAAGTTCAAGGGCGTTGTTTTTAAAGCCTATATCATCATATGGGTCATTTTCATAATCAAAAGAGAGCTGAGCCACAGCGGGCTTTTCAAGTGTGCCGAGGTCACGGATATAATGAGAGGTCTTTCGGTAGCTCTGTCCGCTGAACACGTTTACGACAGCATTTACAGCGTCGGTTTGATACTGTTGTATTTTAAAGTTGAATTTCATCACAGCACCTTCCTAACTGTATCAGGCGAATAAGCTGCAAATATCTGCTCAAAGTTTGTTGCAACGCTGTCATTTGCCATTGAGCTGTCACGCATAACAAAATAATATGGCTTTTGCTTTGCTATCGCAGTTATCACTTCGTCTGTAACATTATCATCAAAGCAGGCGATAAGATAGCTGTCTTCGACATTGAAAACAGTTTTGCCGCCGATAGTGCTTTTCTCTATTTTGCTTGAAAGCAGAACGCCAAGATCAAGCATAACCTGAAAAAGCAGGTCTTCGGGAGTTCTGTCTTCTTTGATATTATCCACAGTTCCCATTATGGTATCAATGGTTATTTCGGCAGGATTATAGTAGACTTCTTTCATATTTGTGCTGTCGAGTTTGAGAACACGGAAACCGATATCAAGGTCATTAGCCATTTGCTCATTTTCGGCGGTTTCATCGGCATTGCCCCAGCGTGCAGGAATAATGGGTTCGCTAAAGCCGTCAATTTTCAGCTGTTCTGCCTTAGGAACTTCTTTTGCCAAATGACGCATATCTTTGCCATTATTCTTTAAATCTTCTTTTATTTTCTTTCCTGCTCGTCTTATTCTTTCCTTTCCTATTTCGCAGATGTTTTTATAGCCTGCCTTGAAAGCCTCGCTTTTCTCGTCTGTCTTTTCAGGAAGTTGTACCATAATGAATTTGCGGTGTCCGCCGTCTTCGGCATTTAACTGCATTACTGAGTGTGCGGTTGTGGCTGAGCCGCTGAAAAAGTCGAGAATTATAGCTTTTTTATCGTTTATTGTATTTAATAAAGTCTTTATAAACTTAACTGATTTTGGGTAACCAAAAATTTTATCATTGTCGAACAATGATCGTATATCACTTTTTCCTTCAATGCTGCCACCAAAATCCATTGTCATACTGCGTGGCTTTTTACCATTCAAATTGAGATATTGTTTGAATTGAACAGACCAATTTCCGTCACTTTTTTTGACTATTCTTACTTTTCCCTCTTTTAATTCTTGTTCAAAACGTTCTTTACTATGAATCCACCCATAATTCATTATTGTTCCGTCTGGTGCTACAATGTCATAATGAATAGGATTTTTTAGTCCAGGTCTAGCAAATGTATCCCAAAAATATCGACCAATCTCATCTTGCTCCTTATATCTTTTAAGATATTCCTTATCGTGTTCCATAAACATTTCGCTTGCAAGTTCTATATTTTTTGAGTAAACCAAACAATATTCGTGTTCTTTTACAATGAATTTAGAATCACTTCCACCGCCAACTTTTGATTGCTTTAAATATGATGCAATAAAATTACACTCGCCAAAAATTTCATTGGATATATTCCTTAAATTCTCTACTTCATTATCATCAATCGAAATAAAAATAATGCCGTCATCAGAAAGCAAATTTCTTGCAATTTTAAGCCTTGGATATATCATATTGAGCCAATCGGTATGAAATCTGCCGTTGCTTTCGGTATTCTGAAAAAGTTGGTTGCCGTCTTCGTCAAACTGTCCGCTGCGGTCAAGAAAGTCGTCAATACTTTCTGAAAAATCATCATTGTAGACAAAGTCATTGCCTGTGTTGTATGGTGGATCAATATATATCATTTTGACCTTGCCAAGATAAGTTTCCTGCAAAAGTTTGAGAACATCAAGGTTATCGCCCTCTATGTAGAGATTTTCCGTGTTGTCAAAGTCAACGCTTTCATCACGGCAGGGGCGGAGAGTTTCAGCAATAGGGGAATTTGCAAGCAGTACAGACTTTTTCTTGTCAGGCCAAGTGAACTGATAACGTTCCTCTTTGCCGTCAACAACGTGGGTGTTTATTTCCTGCATAAGCACGTCCTTGTCAATGGCACGGACGACCTCGCCTGTGGTTTCATCTATTGTTTCGGTAACTGCGTTAGGGAACATAGCCGCTAACTTCTTAAAATTCTCATCAGCCTTATTTGCTGTCTGCATTTTGAGTTTATCCATTTATTTTCCCTCCAAGTCAAAATGTGAAATTCTGTGATATTTTTCGTATGATAGTTTTAATGTCTGATAAAAGTCATCTCTTAACTTATAGATTGTTATTGTTTTTGCAGTACGATACTCACTCTTTGTTGTGTTTTTTATAGTATGGACAACAATATTGTGATTTTTGAAATATGCAGGACACATAAAGCCCTCTATTTCAATTGGCTTATTGCCGCTTTTTACAAATTGCAAAAGAGACTCTTTTTCTTCGTAATCAAAAGTATCGACAAAGTCCCACAAACGTTTAAGTGCACAAAGTTCATTTTCTTCCTGTAATTTTCGTTGACGTTCTTGTTTTTGTTTATTAAGTTCTTGCTCTTGTTGATATGCTTTTTGGTTTGCTTGGCAAGTTTTATATGATTTAGAAATATATTTAGTAAGTTCAAAAATTAAAAAGAAAATACAGAAAACTAATACACCATATAATGTCTTTCCAACTCGTTTTTCAATACCAAACAGGTTAGGTTTTAAAGCTACAAAAAGAATAGCCATTGCTATCGAACCTATTGCGGGATATAAGTGTTTTCCAAGTAGGACTTTTAATAGATCAATTATTTTTTCCACTTGCTATTCTCCTTAATTCAAATTCAAGTTTCCTAAGCTGCTGCACCAACTCAAATTTCTTCCTAGGCTGCTTTTCAGACCTTGCAAGCTTTTCAAGTTTAGCTATTTCTTTTTCAAGCTTTTGTCGGCTTTCATCAAGCTGTATCTGCTCATCAAGAGTGTTGTTGTCCGCAATAGTTATGCCGCCTATCTGTGCGACAATGTTTTCCCACACCTTGTCAAGGTCGATACCTTTGAGCTCAATACTATATTGATCGGCAGGCCTCCATTGTGTTTGCATAAGTTTGGTGTGATATATTGCAAGCTTGCAGCTGCCCTCATATTCGAGGATAAACAGTATATTCTGCGGTATGAGTTTTGACAGCATAGCTATATTCTTCTCATCAAAATTTCTTCTTTTCAGCGTTACAAGCAACACAAAGAAACTTTGAACGTTTTCACCCGCAGGGATATTTACCTTATCAGCCGTTATTTCATTGACAATAGTTATCCTCGAAATGTCAGCGTCTATTTTATCCTTTGCGGCGGTGTTCATTTGAAATTTAGTGTAAATAGCTTTTTTAGGCAACTGCTTGCTCATTTCTGTTGATTTAGGAAGTCCCAGCATATAATCACCTCATCTGATAACAAGGAAACAGATAAGCTCAAAATCATCAAGACCTTTTATCTCGTTGGACAAAAAGCTTACTTGTCCACCACCAAGAAAGCTGTCGATATCGCTTTCTTCTTTGACCTCGATAATAGAGGCTATCGCTTTGCCGAGCAGCTCAGAGAATTTTGACATATCTTTTCCGTCTTTAGTTTCTTTATTGAATTTTTTATACACTTGTGGTATAGGTTCAGACTTTCCCTTGCATAAGAAACGCATTTTATCAAGCATTGCTTTTGGTGAAAGATGATCGCATACAACGTTGCCGTCATCTGCTATATAAACCATATAAAATGGGTGAAGTCTGTTCTGATTATCAATATTTACGCTGTCAGAACGATTTTTCAATACGAAGATAACCCCAGGAGGTGCGTCCTCTGACGCAGGAACAACTGAGTCAAGTCCGAACGGAGCTTTTTCTATCTCAGGGTGACGTTTAACATATTCAAGAAGATCAAGCCTAAATTCATTAAGCCCAAGATCCATTATGGAAATTCCGCTTGACATATCCTCGATATCAACAACTTCTTCCTGAAGCTTTTTAAGCTGTGCTTTACGATATTCAAGGTCTGTTTTTTCTTCCTCGCTGAGTATATTATCATCACCTGTGGCGGTCATGTCAACGATCTTCATTCTCGTTTCTACCTTGGATTTGAGGTTGATGTATTCATCAAGAGTAACGTTAGGCCAGAAGTTTACGAGCTGGATAACTTTGTTTTTGCTGCCGATACGGTCTATACGTCCAAAACGCTGTATAATACGCACCGGATTCCAATGTATATCATAATTGACAAGGTAATCGCAATCCTGTAAATTCTGACCCTCGGAAATACAATCAGTAGCTATGAGAATATCAATATCTGTTTTCGGCATATTTTCAAAGAGATCTCTGTCCTTTGAAACAGGAGAAAAGCAGGTGAGTACAGTATTTAAATCAGTCTTTTTGAGATCCGCTGTGGTGCGGCCGTCAACAGTACCTGTGATTATTGCTGTGTTAAGTCCAAATTTTTCTTTTACATAATTGCTGACGTGTTCATAGAGATAGTCAGCTGTATCTGCAAAGGCAGTAAATATTATAATTTTTCTGTTTCCCTCGTTTATAGGGTTTGTTATTTTCTTATCTATAACTTTGTAAAGTTCCTGCAGTTTTGAATCGTGCTCGGCTGTTATATCACCTACCATATATGTGAGCAGATCAAGGATTTCAGCGTCTTTTTCAAGACTTTCTTTCCATTCAAGCCACTCCATATCGGCAAGATCAATTTTAACTTTTCGACCAAAGGAGAATAACTCGTCGTTATTTTGATCTTCCAAGTCAAAATCATCAACACAAGAGATATCTGTCATATTTAGTACTGAACTTGTGTGTTTATTAAATTTGTTAATGGTGCTGATAGTATTTGTTATAAGTTCTTTTATTCGTTTTAGAGTAAGATTGAATGAATAAACAGAACTCTCCATACGTTTCATAAGATTGATAGCGGTAAGTCTGCGTATTCCTTGTTCACGATTAGCCTGTGTGAACCCTACGTTTACCTTGTTGTCTCCGTAGAGTTCAGAATATTTGCTCATTTTACTAGGCTGAATATAATGTGACGGTGTGTATATCGTCAATGATAGCTGCATAAGCTGATCAAATATTTCATTATAATTTATCGCTGATTTTATATCAGTAAGGTTTGGTTGCAGCGAAATAGGTTTAAGCCTTTGTGGAAATGTACCTATTGCACTTGTGTCATAGAACTTTTGAATGTGTTTTCTTGATCTTGCAATAGTGACGCTATCAAGGACTTCAAAGAAATCAAAATCAAGCATTTTCAGCAGGCTTTCAGTTGTTCTTTCGGACGGATCCCACTTGCTCCATATGTTGAACGCTTTTTGGGCGTTCTTGAATATGTCGTCAATAGAACGTTTGGTGTTTAGTTTTTCGTCAATGTAATCGGTATGGCCTTCATAAGCAAGGGCAAGTTGATTTTTTAAATCAAGAAATTTGTTATTAACAGGCGTTGCGGATAGCATAAGCACTTTTGTCCTGACACCAGACTGAATGACCTTTTTCATTAAGATCGCATAACGATTAAGCTTGCTGTCACCGTCATCGTCATCAACAATTTTTCCGCCATTTCTAAAATTATGTGATTCATCAATGACCACAAGATCATAGTTGCCCCAATTTAAGCGACCTAAGTCTATGCCATTAGATTCTCCTGATGTTCGGCTCAGATCAGTATGATACAGAACATCATAGTTCAAGCGGTCAGACGCTATGGGATTATTGACATAGTTATCTTTATAGGTGTTCCAGTTATTTGCGAGCTTTTTAGGACACAAAACGAGAATGGTTTTGTTTCTGCTTTCATAGTATTTTATCACAGCTAATGCGGTAAAAGTTTTTCCGAGGCCTACGCTGTCAGCAAGGATACAGCCATTATATTTTTCAAGCTTATTTATAATAGCAAGAACGGCGTCTTTCTGAAAGTTATATAACATACCCCATATCTTGCTTTCTTTAAAACCAGTAGCTTCATTAGGCAGAACATCTTCAGAGATATCTTCAAGAAATTCATTGAAGATGTTGTAGAGTGTAACAAAATAAATGAAGTCAGGGGAGTTTTCGGTGTAGGCAGTTGTGATATTGTCAATTACCTCATCAGTAACATCTTGCAAACGGGTTTTATCATTCCATAGCTCGTCAAACAGGTCGATATACGATGAGCTGAATGGAGTTTCAAACTTATTTATCATTAAATAGGCATTGTTCCCACGTTCACAACCAAGGTCAACTGTTGTAAATCCATTGACTGGCATATATGTTGTATCGTCAACATTTATGAATCCTGCCATATTGTCATTTGTTATATTTGATTTAAACGTTACTTTTTTCTTTATCCAATCTGCACATTCTTTAGCGATAGCTCTTTGGGTAAGTTCATTCCTAAGTTTTATTTCAAACTCGGTTCCATACAGGCTGCGTTCACGATTTAGCCTAGGAATATAGAACTCACGCTTTTCTTTTTTAGCCTTTTCATTAGTAAAAGTCGGCGAAGTAAAAATAAAACGCAGTTCATCAATAGATGTCAGCTGTTTCTTTAATTCCTGGAATGCATAGATTGAAAAGCAGGCGGCAGCAATGGAAATTTTACTGCCTTTTTTGATCTCGACAGATAAATCATCTTTAAGCGTATTGGTGATATTATTAATAATATTCATAGCATTTTTCTCCCCTATATTTAAAAAGACAACTTTAATATTCATTATACCACATAATCTACTCTTTTTCAATATAATAGGATAAAAACTTGGAATAATTTCACAATGAAAAAAAGACTTGTTTCAGCTTTTGCGTCAGGGAAGTTTCAATGCTCTCGTAAAGTACACGATAATCCTTTTTCCGTATGGCAGACATTGTAACAACAGGAACGCCGAGCTTTTCAGAAAGTGCGGCTGTATCAATGACAATGCCCTGACCCTTGGCTACATCTATCATATTGGGGACAAGAATGGCAGGAACTTTCATTCCAACAAAATCCGCCAGCATATACAGGCTGCGTTTTAATTGTGAGGCGTCAGCCATAACTACCACAAGGTCAGCGTTTCCTGCGGCGGTTTAGTATTAAAAACACAATTTTATTTTCCACAGCATTTCTTATATTTCTTTCCGCTGCCGCAAGGACAGGGATCATTCCTGCCGACCTTTTTTCTGGGTGATATTCCTGTCCTCTATTTGAGCAAGCTGACGGAGCATATTCATTTTGACCTTTTTGGGCAGTTCGCTCATAAGGATACCTTTTCTGTATCCTTCAATATTCACTTCTCCGCTTTTCAATGCGGCTGTTATATTTGGCCCAAAGGAAATGCTATTGATAACATCTTGACCGCCACGATTTATAGATAACTCGTTGGGAGTAAATCCTCTGTTTTGCGTAAGTCGTGTGTTGTTGTTCAAATCTGTGAACAGTTTGATAAAATCATCAAGCAGGCTTTCTGTCATTTTGAGTTTCATTCTATCAAGCATTTCATATACTGCATCGAACGGTCTAGGTTATTATCAGAATTAAATCTGAAACTATATCCTCGGCTCTTTGTGCGGATAGCTTTAGCCTTGTGCATAAAAAGTTCGTCATTGCTCTAACATATGGTGTGTCAGCAATATACATATCATCTTTGTATTTAAGAAGTTCTTGCTTTGGAAGAATTTTCAGCGTCTTACCTGCTTGATGTTTGACCATATTATAATAATATTCATAATCAACATCTACCAAGCTAGAATGAACTATCTTTCGGTCGATGGGCTTTTCCTTAGGTGCGTCAAGATACAATTCGTCCTTGGCAAGAATATAGTAAAAAATGATCTTCGTGGCGTGATATTTCAGAAAATGCAATGAACTCCTCCAAGGTTATCAAGCCTTTATTTTGCTTGCTGATTATTTTGCAAGCGTCTTTTAGGGGCAATAGCTGATACAAATTGGCAAAGGCTTCAAAGTAATCATAAAGGAGCGACATTGTTTCCTGCCGTAAGGCGAGCTTTTTGTTCATTCTTGCTATTATACATTCAGCGTATACTCTTGGAAATTTGCTCATTGTGGTTTTCACCTCGTTTTTTTATAGTTTACTTGGTTATTACATTAGAAGAGAATGTCAGTCAAGGGGAGGGCAGGAAATCAAATTTTCTCGCTCTTGTCGGTGATGAACTTTATTCACATTGAATGCTTTTGCCCAAAACGGCTAAACTATTTAATATGAGTTTTGATTTAAGTAACATTGTATGGTATAATATTAAAAGGTTGAGCCTGTATGGGCGGAAGTTTTTAATGAGGTGCTTGTATGAAAATTAAACGTGATAAATATTTGCAGCAACTGATTGATTTTATGTGGGACGGACAGGTGAAGGTTATCACAGGTATAAAACGATGCGGTAAATCGTATCGTCTGCGCACCCTTTTCAAAAAGTATTTGCTTGAAAATACAACAGATAACGACCATGTTATCAGTATCGAGCTTGATCTGACAAGGGATATAAAGTACAGAGATCCGCTGGAACTTTCTGCATATATCCGCAGCAGGGTAGAAGGAAAAAATGAAAAATACTATCTCTTTGTTGATGAGATTCAGATGTCTTACAAGGTGCCAAATCCGTATAATCCTGACGGCAAGGAGATAACTTTTTATGATGCACTCAACGATCTGCGTGAACTTGATAATCTTGATGTGTATGTTACGGGAAGTAACTCAAAAATGCTTTCATCAGATATTCTTACGGAATTCAGGGGCAGAAGTGACGAGATACGGGTTCAACCTCTCAGCTTTTCTGAGTACTATTCTGCTGTGGGCGGTGATAAGGAGGACGCATTTGAGAACTATGCATTTTACGGCGGTATGCCGCTGGTGCTTTCACGTCCAAGCGACAATGTAAAAATGAAATACCTTACCTCGCTGTTTTCTGAGGTCTACCTTAAAGATATAGTTGAGCGAAAGAAAATTGAGCGTGTGGACGTTTTTGAGCAAATACTTGATCTGCTGTGTTCATCTATTGGCTCGCTTACAAATCCAACAAAGATAGCAAATACGCTAAAGTCAAAAACAAACGGCGGCATTTCCGTTGTGACGGTCGCATCATATATTGAGCATCTCGAGGGCGAATTTTTGTTTTCTGAAAGCAAGCGATATGACGTTAAGGGTAAATCATATTTTGAATATCCATACAAATTTTACTGTGAGGACATTGGACTGCGTAATGCACGGATAGGTTTTCGTCAGCAGGAAATGACTCACATAATGGAAAACATTATTTATAACGAACTGATTATCCGCGGTTTTCCGTTGACGTTGGCGTTGTTTACTCAAGGGAACGCAATGCAAATGGAAGTTCTGTTCGTGTTCCTAGAGAGATCGACTTTGTTGTGACAAGCGGGGGCAAAAGGACTTACATTCAGTCCGCCTTTGCTTTGTCTGACGCCGAAAAAGAGATGCAGGAATTAAGACCTTTTTCTCTAACAGGTGATTCGTTTCCTAAAATCATAGTTCGCAAAGATATAAGAAAACGCTGGTATGATGACAATGGTGTTCTGAATATTGGATTGATCGATTTTTTGTTGGACGATAGTGTAGTGTGAGATACTTCATAGAATTAGCCTAAAAATATTGACAGAAAAAGCAGCCGCAAACCACGCACAAGTGTGGTCTGCGGCTGCCTCACATTATTTTATGTACAGTCTATCCGCCAATCTGGGAAGTGCAAGTAGTCAAGTTCGCTTTTTAAAATTGCAGTATGCTTGATGAATTGATCATATCATATCGAGCATAGGTTTGTTAACAATACAAAAGTATATTTGTTTACTATTGTAAATTTTGAAAAAATTATTTTGCTAAGGTTTGTAAGTATCATCTATACAGATCATAAATAGAAAAACAAAACGCTTCAAATAAAATCTCTTCGCAGACCATAATTTCATCGTTTTTTGCGGAACCTAATTTTCCATATGGTATTTTTCGATGTCTTTTAATAAACTAGACCTACGTCTTCAATCATGTCTGGTATCATTAATTCTTGATATGCTGCTTTCTTCTCTGATTTAATAGCATCGCCCAGTTCTTTCAATTTTGTGACCTTTAAGCTGTCGAGTTTTTTCAAGCGACTTTCAGAGAGTGGGGTGACTCTTTTGATGGAATAATAATCCTCTTTACTCATTCGCCAAATATGTACAGCCGTTTTGTATCTTGATAAGATTTTATCGGCAATCAATAATCCCTCTGGATCAAAGTCGCCTGCATAATATATTGTACAACCGCTGTCCGAAAGCATATCAAGCGTTTTCAAAACGCACCTTTTGAGCTGACCAGAAGTACAAATCATCGCAAATCCTTTTTTTATCACGATAGGTACCAGTGCAATAAATACAGCAGGATTTTCAACTGCAAATACTTTTTTCCTGTCGCAATCAGCACTACTGATACCTACCAAATTCGCAACCGAAAGCATAGCTATCTCACCTTTATCGGCAAACATTTTATATGCTTTATGCTCTTCTCCTTTTTTATCATAGAGCCTGATTCCGAGCAAAGCACACGCACTGGTTATACTATCTGCCTCTATACCAAAATAAAAATAGATTTCCTTAATCTCTTCGGAATTATTTTGAGACTTGTTTGATAGAAATCCGAGTGCATTTACAAGAAGATTTCCTGCTGTCGATTTTATATCAAAATAATGAGGATTGCTGGTTATCTCAGCAGCTAGGATAGGCAGACCTATCGGCTCAAATTCCTGCTCATATCTTGAATCGACTGCATTACAAACATAGCTGACAAGACTTTCTGCCGCTTTGGGGTCGTTATTGTATTGCTCCATAACAATTTTATAGCCATACTTTCCAGAAGCAAACATCTCCACAAGCCAACTGTAACATGGCTTTCCGCCATATCTTGATAACAGCTCATTTTCAAATTCATTTTTCTTTTCGGCTTTTTCGGACTCATGCTCAGTTCTGGTTTGCAAAGTTATGCTGAAGTAACTTTCTAGAACCTCTCTCAAAGATACTTTTCCGTATTGACTTAAACCATTTTCAAAGTCTTTTACTGTAAACGACAATGTTGGAGGTTCATACCCGATCTTAGGACAGATTATTTCATCGACAGCATAACACTCTTCTTGTGTTGCATCTTTTAGTGATATTTTTCCACGACTTTCTCCATAAGAATAAAACTTATTTTTCAACTGTTCCATTATCCTTACATAGCCACAGTTCTTTTTCAATATTTCAGCAATTTTTTTTGCATCATTCACGCTATCACCCTACTTTACAAGTTTTTTGATTTTTCCATTCCATTCGTACTTGATGACAGTAATAAAATCCGAATTCTTCTCATGTATCAACTCTGCGATATTGAGCTTCGGTATTGTTTTGAAGCATCCCCATAAAGATTGGGAATTTATTATATATCCAAAACCCAATTTTTCAAGCAGGTCAAACATCTCGCTGATATTACTGTCATCTACTCCAGCAAATGCTTCATCGAGTGCCAATATCTTAGGAGCCTGTTCTCCCGCTTTTTCATATTGCGCAGCAACAGCTGCAAAAAGTGGGATATATACCGACATCGCACGTTCTCCACCGCTGAAACTGCTGAATCTGCTGTTTGTCAGCTCATTAAAATTGTCGCTTCCGGATTCTCTGAACTTTAGTTTAAATTCAAACCAGCTTCTGTAATCGAGCACTGTTCTGATAAGTTCTGAATAACTTATTTCTTCACCTTTTTCTTCAACAACTCTTTTTTCATGTTCGATTTTGCTCCTGAAATGCTCTGTTAGCTTTTCGATATCATCAGATCTTATCATTTCTTTATTCATTCGCAGCAACTTATTAAGCTGATCATATGGTAGTTCGTTTTTGCCAAGATTCTTTTTGGCATTCCAGCTAAGCGAAAATGCTTGTCCCTGCGAAGTCTCAATGCTTTTCATCAGCTTTGACATTGATTCTACCCAGCGTTTGCTGTCATCTACCTTAACGCAGAGCTTTTTACTGAGTATATTGAGAAGTATACCCGTGAACATTTCCTGCTCGTCCCGCTTCATAAGCAGTTCATCATCTTCTATGGCTGTTTTTATCATTGCAGTAAATTCACTTGGAGCTACCCTGCTTCCTTTCCATAGCAGAGTTATCTTGTTTCTTGCTCTTATAGTTTCAATATCCGAATTTTCAAACATTGTTTCAGATATCAGCCTGTATTCTGCAGTCGCATCAGTACTGTGCTTCTGGAATACATCAAGAAGTCTTGCCTGTATAACCGATAGTTCCATTTTGTCATCACCTTGAGCGACTTCTGATTTTGCTTTTTCTGCATGCTGCTTGACAATAGGTCCGTCCGCTTTGATAACAAATCCGAGATTGAGTTCTTCCTTGAATATTTCAAACAGCTTGTTTTCTTGTTCGATCAAATTGTTCAGTTCACCAGTTGTTTTTTTTAGATATTCTTTTTCATGTGTAATATTGATTTTTTCTTTTACTAATTCTTTATTATGATCAGATATCTTTTTTGTCGAATTATCTATAAGCTCATCAAGTTCGTCAGATCGTTTAGCAATATCAATATTCTCTGGGCTTTCCAATTTTTCAGTGCATAAGCGTATTATCTCTTCATTTTCATGTATATCGTCTTTGATCCGCTTTAAATCCTGAGTTATTTCATTAATATCATTATTTAACTGGACAATAGATTCATTTATCCAAGCCAACTGAATTTTCTTATCGCCAAGTTTATTATTTTGATCGATAATACTGCATACTATATCTTCAAAATCACGAAGCTCTGCCTGCGCATCAACAAAGATCTGCTTCTTTTTCTCGTATTGAGAATATTTGCTACAGATTTCGCTGACTTCTTGCGAAGCCTTAGTCCAAGCCTTTTTCACTCTGTTTTCTTTTTCTTCCGCAGTTTTATATCCTTTATCCGCTACATCAAATTCCAAACATGCGGTATTTAAATGTTCCAATGCAGCATTTATGTTATCCAAAGAAGGACGCACAGCATATTCTGATTCTAATATGCCGATACGATCATTTATATCGTTTTTTGCACTTTCTGCACTATCATAAGCCGCCTTTGCAAGCTCTGACTCTGTTCTTAGCTCAGCAATCTGCCGTTCACGGAAAAGTCTTCTGTTTTCCGCACCGATAAAACTTACCTGCTCTTCATTTGCATAGCCTGCCGTCATACCATATTCATAGTATCCGTCAGCGGTAACACTTAATATACTGTGGATTTTCGAAAGTACTGACATGACCTCATCTGCAAATTCGCAGCCTTCGGATATTTCAAAATAAGGCGACACAAATGACGTGGTTGTTTCTTCGATAGCAAACCAACTTTCATCATATTCCTTTATTATCTCTTTAACGAAAGCTATGTCCTTATGCGCAATCACAAGTGTATCAAGCAATCCTGTATCTGTTAAGGCTGCTTCTAACCTTGTTTTCATTGCATCTGGGACATCAGGCTTGAAATCTATACATTCATACAGAGCTTTGTATCTGATGCCGTGCTCGCTCAATGCTTTTCGTGCATATGCTCGAAATTCACTTTTCGTTGGTTCATGTTCCTTTGCTGACAATAGATCATTCAGTTTTTTCTCTTTGTCTTCCATCACAGATTTTTTACATCTGCACTCTTCTTTTGCCTTGATAAGACGATCATTCAGATTTTTTTTTGAGATACTCATAATGCGAAAACATAGCGTCACTATATTCACTGTTTCCACGTTTTTCTATAAATTCTAAAATATCGGACAGCTTATTTCTGAAAGGTTCATCTATCATAAACTCTTTATTGTCTTTTGCTGCCTTATATATTGCTTCAATCACGACGTCCTTTTGCTCGTTCAATTGTTCTTCTGCTTGATCTTTCTCCACTTTCTTATCGGTACGAACAGATGCGGCTTCGGAAAGTTCCTTTTGAGCCTCTTCATATTTTTCACGTTCATAATCTTGTTCATCAAATTTTTTTATCACCGACTCAAGCTCTGATGAAAACCCTCTGCACTCATTTCGGTATCTGTCAGCATCAAGTACATTACCATTTTTTAATTCGTAAGAAAAGTATTTATAAAACGGAAATCCCGAATCGCTGTAACCGTCAAGAGATTTCAGTTGTTTATCCATGTCGTATTTTATACCTTCTATTTCAGTTTTGCTGTCACTCTGTTCATGGTATTTTGACCTTATCTGTTTATGTTTTCCTTCCAGCCGTTCCTCCTTTGCCGAATACTCATCTTTGCTTTTTTTAAGCTTGTCCCTGCTGTCTTTTCGTTTTTGGCTCTGTTTTTCTATGCTGCTAATATCTAGCAATTCTTTTTCCCTTTCAAAATCAGATAGTCTGATCTGTTCTTTTTCAAGCAAAGATTCTGTTTCCTTTATTTTTCTTTCAGAACTTTCTATGCTGCTCTTTTGGCTATCATAATCCTTTTGCTTTTCATTTACATCTGTTGCTATATCAAGGTATTTTTTTGACTTTATCCAAAGCATATATCTATTGTATCTATCATACTCATCAGCTATGTATTTAACTTCACACCTAGCTTTATTTGCAGCTTCAATCTTAAACTGCATATCTTCGATCTTTGTCATTGCTTCTGTCATGGGCCTGAGATCTTCATCTGTCAGTGTTTGAAGCGAATCATTAAGAATAACATAAAGCTGTTCGGGCTTCAGGTTTTCCTTTGAAGAAAGCTTTGATGATCTTGTTTGTATCAGCACTTTTGTTAGTCTGTCAAAATCCTCGATGCTGTTTCTTGTTATACCGAAGATCTCACTTGCGACCATCAGCTTATATTCTGCATACTTTCCCTCAACGACTTTTTCAATAAATATATTGTCATCTCCAAGAAGTTTTTTAAGGGTTTTGTGATCGTGTGGTATAAACTGACTGCCTACATTACTGTAAAGCTCAAAACCGTCGCCTATCCTACTGCCATCTTTAAGACAGAATCCCCAAGCCTTGAAATCTCCGCCTTTTTTTGCCCGCATACCTATGCCGATAGTCTTATACTGTCCGCTTTCGGGCTTTGCAAACTCCAACCATATATACCCTGTACTTTCTTTTTTTTCGCTATCTGCATTGCCTATCAAATAATAGTCCATTTTTCGTTCTTTGCCTCCGAATGGATCAAGTCTCGAAGGCAGTCTGTTTCCGTCAAGAATATATGGAATAAAACTTTGTGTAGTTATGGATTTTCCCGAACCATTTGCACCTCTGAGCAAAAGTCTTCCACCGTAAATCGGAAACTCCTCTATATCATATACCCAAAAGTTTACAAATCCAAGCCTATTCATTTGCCAGCGTTCCATTTTTATTCCTCCTTGAAATCCTTAGGATATCGTCCTGCCGTTTTGTAGATTCCATCACAAAGATAGTATCCGTCCTCGCTTTCTTCCGCAAGCTGCCACTCAAACATATATTTTTTCACAAGAAAAGTAAACTTTTCATTTGACATATCTCTGAGTTCCTTGCTAAGACCTTTAAAAAATAACTCCTTATATTTTAGTATAGTGAGTTCAAACTCTGTTTCTGTCAAAAATATTTTTGAATTGTTTATCGTTGCTATATCTTCTCTTATTTTGCCGCACATAAGTGCGATAAATCCAGAAATAGATTTTTCCGATGGGTGTATCTTTCCAAAAACATTATCTTCGCTTATCATATAAAAAGCCGCACCAGTATGTATATCTAGTCTTCCGCCCACGTATTTGTCAAGATGTTTGTATATGTATTGTCTTTGATTTATCAGATAAATACTATCCATATCATCATCGCTGTCCCAATACATCGAAGGCTGCAAAAGAAGCCTTCTGTACACTCTGTTTGTTCTTACCATGTCTGTCTCATCATCGGTATAAAGAGAGCTTCTGTTCTCAAAATCATGATAGTCTGTATATTCACTTATTGAGCTGTCATGATTTACCGAAAAGAACTTTGAAAGTCCCGTATTCTCATAAAGTACCTCTTTGCTTTGATCCTGCTCTGCCGCTTCGATAGATCCGTCAGATATTTTGAGCATTGACATCTCCACGGCAAATTTAAGAACCTTTATAAGTGATCTTCTGTCAGTAAATCTTGTTAGATCAATATCGGCATAACCAGCTATTATCTTCTCTATATTTTCTATAAGCTCGGAAAGAAGAAAATGCGTTCCATCCATTTTTTCATCAAGATAAATCAGCAGAGCGCAAAGTAGCATATATTCATTTACGCTTTCAAATCTTTGTATACCCATGAAAGGATGTGCTTCTGCTGGAAGCTTTTCTAACTTTATCAATTTATTGGTAACAAATAGTTTCCAACCCACAAAATCCGTCAGAAAGTTCTTCATCTGATTGTCTATGCTTCTTTTTATCCTATAGTAATCCGTTGTGTTTTTATCTTTTACTATCCAGAACTCTTCAAGTAATTGAGTGATTTCTTTCATACTATTTCTCCTCAAACTCAAATGTGTAGTCGGGCATTTTCAATAGGCCGTCAGAAAATTCGATAACTAATTTTTCAGTACCGCCTGTCATTTTAAAACTACGTCCGAAATCGGTTATTCCCGTGCGCTGTTTATTTTGATTTGCAAATGAGATCCAGCCAAGAATTATGTGACGTATTTCCTCTGGGACTATTTGATTCGAAAGATCCTTTATTATCAGCTTGTTTTTTTTGATGTAACTGTTCAAAAGCTCTTGCTGTCTTTTTATCTGTGCTATGTATTCCTGTTTCTTTATTGCTTTATCAAATTCTTTGTTCACAAATCCCGATGATTTAATTCTTGGCTTATACGTTTTCGTCTGGGGACTGATTTCAAACACCTGCGGTTTAAGATCTCTTGCATACTCAAAAATACTGTCAGTTTCTCTACTGGTATTATATTTGTAATGACTGACTGACATAGCTCCGAAAATATGTGCCGATAAGCAGTGCGCTTCATCAATATTCTTGCATCTACCAAACATTTCAAGATATTTGTAATAGTCTCGCCTTTTGCTTACAGCATTGTTTTGTAGCTGCATAAGTATAATGGCATTGTTTATCATTCCTCGTATTATTTCGTTGGTATACTCTGCAAGGATTTCACTGTTGGACGAACGATCATCTGTACTGATGAACCAGCAGTAAAGACCGTTCCACTGATTGTGTATCCTTTCAGTTATTTCCTCTATATTTACAGTTCCGTTAAGTCTAGGAAGTTCGCTTTCATATTTAACAATACTCGGGATTATGATTTTCAATACATTTTCTCTTACTGCTTTCAGGCTAACTTCAATAATTGAAGAATATTTCAGTAGGTACATTATAAACTCTCTAAGATAATTCACAAATTTATCCTTATGGATCAAAAAGTCCATTGAACGCAGACGTTTTTCTCCTTCTACTGAATAAAAAGCATGAAGATAATCAGAAAAATTGTTGCTTAGTCTTTGAAAATCATTTTGCAGATTGTTCCATTCCTCATACATATCCTTTTCATTCATTGATTCAAGATGTTCTTTGAATTTTTTCAGCGACTCATTAATCCTCACGAACAAAGCGCTTGACAATGTACTGACTTTACTATGCTGAGTTTCAAGCTCAATTGTCATTCTTTCAATGACAATTGCTGCTTCTGTAGGCGAATAGCGATATAATTTGTTTTTATATTCCTCAATAGTGGTAACTTCTCTGGGATCTTGCATTGGAACAACATCCCCCCATTGAGTTAGCTGACTAAGCGCCTGCTTGACCTCATCTATATCAAGAGATGCAAATTCATCATTATCTTTCAAATGTTTTAAAATGCTTCCCGCACTCAACTGTGAATTATAAGCTTCCTTTTCTTTATAAAGGGTTCGCATTATAGAACGATACAGCTGACATTTATCCGCCGTCAAATAAGCTGCAGGTTTAAGAGTATTCATTTTGTTTGGATCAATTTTCAACGATTTCACCTTCTTTAGTGTTGCATTTCACAAATTATAGATTCAGAGAATATCAATACAATTTGTGTATTAGTTTTTTTCTTGTTATAACGACTAGCATTTTGTTAAATATGTACTTTTTTATCGTTACAGCGTCATTGTACCGCATAGTCAACCAGTTCATTTTCGTAGGCTATGAGTGTTTTCAATTTCTTATCATAACAAAATTTTATTATACTATATCATTGTTTTTTTTATCTTTCAACAAAATATAGATCGCACCTTCTCTATAATTGATCTATCCTGAGGGAAGCTGATCGTAATTGAGTTCGTAGGTTTCCGATTAATGGCATTGTTAAGATATTCCTGCATTCGCTTTTTTTCTTTTGCGTTGTTTTTTTATAAATTATATAGTATCATATTTCATTTCGCAAGGAAAAAATGTATTGAAATCAATACATTTTATTGACAGAATCATATTTTTACGCTATAATCAATTAAATAGGAGGGTAATATATGGCAGAACAAGGAAAATCTCGAAGGCGTATACTAAGGGAGATACAATTCATGCAGCAGCAGACAAAGTCTGGTGAACCTATCAATATCAAAAAAATGCAGGAATATCTAGATGAATACTCGGCGATACGGCAGATCATATACTCTGACCTCAGCATCATGGAAGAAATGGGTGCAGGTGTGGTACATAAAAAGAACGGCAGATATTATTATGACCGTCAAAGCTTTTCAGGAGGCGAGCTTGCACTTATGATAGACCTGGTATGCTGTGCAGGATACCCGGATATAAAAAGTGCAAAAGAACTTATACTTCATATAAAGCAAATGGGGAATGATGAAGAATTTGATGCTCTATCACATCATGAACATCTGGCACTTCGCAACAAGACCGATAATCTTGATTGCATAAATAACACTAATATTATCCATAAAGCGATAAGAGAGGATAAAAAGATACACTTTATTTATGCACATGCTGACAAGTACGGCAAAAACATACTTGATAAAGAACATGTTATCTCTCCTTATCAACTGCTATGGAACGATTCAAGGCTTTATCTTATTGGTGGAAATGAGTATAAAAATGCTGTCAAGCAAAGCAGTTTTCGCGTTGATAAGATATATGATCTGAAAATTACAGATCAAAAACGAAAGCTTCTTGCGAACAACAATCCGTTTTACAATGATGACCAAGGTTTTGATGGCGAGAAATATCTGAATTCGACATTTGATATGTACAACTCAAAAGATGGAAAGACTACACAGGTGACATTCTGTATCGAAAACAAACTTGCAGGGACAGCTTTGGACAGGTTTGGCAAAGATATCAAGTTAAAAGAGTATGATCAGGAACATATGACTTTCACGGCTGAGATACAGGTGTCGAACATGTTTTTTGGTTGGCTGGCAAAGTTTACCTATGGTCAAATGCATATAGTTCGACCGAAAAGAATAGTAGATGGCTATAGAAAACACCTACAAAATATTATTGATAAATATGACTATCACTTTTCTTCAGCAAGCAAAAGTCCGAACAAATGGACAGATAGTGTGATATAATAATATAGGCATAGCAACGAAAAGTGAGGTGAAATTGTTATGCCTAAAAGAAAAGTCCATAAAATCAAGTTCAGTAACTTAGATTTTCAGAAGAAATTCAACACGGAAGACAAGTGCAGTGAGTTTCTCTTTGAACTGCGTTTCCCGTAAGGCTTTGTTTACCCTGAGTGCAGGCTTGAGAGATTGCTGAGATAAGGTGATAGTCATATTTCAAAAATGTAGTAATATTATTTGCAGAGGTGGGGAATTTATGCAGGAAAAAAGCAAATAACGTGTTTTGCGGTCGTTGACAAGTTTTTTTATGCGGAGTTATAGCCTACACCATGTAATAGATCGCACGAAAAGGCCCGAAACTTGAAGCTCGGGACATATAACTATTGGAGAGAAGACATATAGATATCAAATACATTTAAAACGTCATAAGAACGTTACGATTTTTACACGAATATTAAAATTATGATATAATTTCCGGCCATATAGTGCTACGATATAGTTGCAAACAAAACTAGAATCAGAAAGGACGGTAAAAATATGAGAAGATTTAATGGCTATATGCACGGCATCGATATCGGAGGCTGGCTGTCACAATGCGATTACAGTAAGGAACATCTTGATAATTTTATTACAGAGGAGGACATCAAGCGTATAAAGGGCTGGGGCTGCGACCACGTTAGAGTGCCTGTGGATTATAATATCTTTCAGGACGAAAACGGCTTTATAGAGAGCGGTTTCGACTATGTTCAGAAATGTATAGATTGGTGCGGAAATAACGGTATCAATATGATACTTGACCTTCATAAGACAATGGGCTTTTTCTTTGACAAGGCTCAGGCTGAAAGCGGATTCTTTGATAACGCTGAGCTTCAGCAGAAATTCTATGACCTTTGGGAAGAGTTTGCAAAGCGTTTCAGCAAATATTCTGACAGGGTCTCTTTTGAACTTCTCAATGAGGTAACTGACCCTAAGTTCAGCAAAAAGTGGAATGCTATCGTTGAAAATGCCATAAAGCTTATCAGAAAATACAGCTCTGATATAAATATTATTGTGGGCAGCTACTGGAACAACTCTATTGATTCAATGAAAGACCTTGATAAGCCTTATGACGAGCATATAGTTTATACTTTCCATTGCTATGACCCATTTCTTTTCACTCATCAGGCTGCCTATTGGGTAGATGAGATGCCGAGAGATTTCAGGATCGATTATCCGGGAAGCGTCCCAAAATACAGAACTGAGATAAAGCGTCTTGGTCTTGAATATATGCAGACATACGAGGAGGTCAAGACAGAGAAATTTACGCCTGATTATTTTATGGGAAGATTTGCTGAGGCTGTAAGGGTCGCAGAGGAAAGAAATGTTCCTATGTATTGTGGCGAATACGGTGTTATAAATCTTGCATCTGCTGAAAATACTCTTAACTGGTACAAGGATATAAGCAGTGCCTTTGAGAAATGTTCTATCGGAAGAGCGGCTTGGTCATACAATGGTGTTGACTATGGCTTTATTGACGGACATCTTGACAGCGTTCTTGATGAACTGGTAAAGTATCTTTAATAGATCATTTCTTAATATAACTCCATTTTTGGACAAGCTCGGTCACGTTTGCCGAGCTTGTTTTTTTATGCTTAGTTTCATAAATTGATGTTTGCTCATAAAATTCTATTTACGATAATTATTTGATATAAATAATTGAATATTGATATAATAGTTTTGAAACAAAGCGTATAATATAAACATATTAATTCATAGTCACTTTCTTATAATAACTTCCGAATAAACAGACCTGCTTGAATATCAAGTGGGTCTGTTTTCATATATTTATAATCTTTCATAAATTTGATATTAAACACTTTTATGATATTTATGTTACGTTTTTGATATAAACAAAACGTTTACATGGTTATAATATATACAGAAACAACAAAATAAATTGCTTTTAGCGAAAAATTTTATTGAAAAATAGGAGGAAAAGGTTATGAAGATCAAAAAATTTGTAGCAGGTCTTTCTGCAGCGGTTCTTGCAGCAACAATGATGTCAGTTTCTGTTTCAGCAGCAAAGCTAGGCGATGTTGTTCATCCGTCAGAGGAGGACTCAAAAATGAATGACTCATATTACTCTATCGGAGCAATGGGCTTTTATATGGGTCAGGACTGGACCTGGAATCAGGGGGACTGGGTAGGCATTGATGATTTTGGCAAGATAACTGTTGAATATAAGATAAGCAAAGTTGTCACCGACAAGACAATGTCAGGCAAGGGAACTCTTGGAGATATGGGCGTTATGGTGGCTAATCTTCCTGATGGTGTTTATCCTGTGGACGTTAAGATATCTGACGCAAAGTTCGTTGCCGAGGACGGCACAACAACGGTTTTTGATTCGATTAATTCTATCACTTCATTGGACGAGGACCCAGAGGGTGGAATAAGAATACATATCAGACCAACTGAAGAGGTCGATGATGAAACAGGCGAGGTAACAAAGGAATCTCGTCCTGAGGTCGCAGGCTGGGAGAAGGAAGGCGCTTTCAACGGCGGCACACTTTCAATGACGCTTGATTTCGGTGTTGCATCTGCCGAGGGCGGAGAGTCAAAAACAGATGCTTCAAAGGCAGATTCAAAGTCTGATGCTTCAAGCTCAAAGGCTGATACGTCAAAGAAAGACGCTTCTTCATCTAAGGCAGATGCAGGCAAGACTTCCGCAGCAGCGGCTACATCTTCAAAAGCATCTGACGATACATCTAAGGCAGCAGAAACAGGTGCGGCTGTTGGCGGAGCACTTGCAGTTATCGCTCTTGCCGGCACAGCAGTGATCGTTGCAAAGAGAAGAAAGTAATATTCGGAGGTATGGCTATGAATAATGCAAAAAGAGTTTTGACATTTGCCCTTGCAGTTTGCTCGCTTTCAGCATTTGCATCTTGCGGAAGTTCAAGTGATTCATCAAGCAAGGTCGTTGACAAAAAGCTTAAGGAAGATCAGCAGCAGATAGTTCAAAGACTTGCTGATGATATGAAAGATGTGAGAGATCTCAAGAGCAACGAAATAAAGTGGTTTTCACATTGGGATATCAACCCTACTGAGGCAGAGGACAAGGAGATAGGTGCTGACCTTGCTTTGTTCAAGACAAAGTATAATGGTAAGATAAACTGGGTGCAGACCACTTGGGAAACTAAGTTTGACGATCTTGCGGCACTTGTAATGTCAAATGATTCACCTGATTTCATCGGTGCTGATGATATGGACGTTTTCCCTAAGGGTGCTATAAAGTCAATGATAGAGCCTATCGACGATTATATCGATCTTTCAAAGCCTCTTTGGACAGACATAAAGGGTGCGACAGATCAGTTTATGCTTGGCGATAAGCATTATGTGAGCGTTATCAGAACAGACCCTGCATATGTTTTTGTATACAACAAGCAGACAATGGAAGATAACGGATATGACGATCCTGCTGAGCTTTTCAAAGAAGGCAAGTGGAACTGGGATACATTCACAGAAATGTGTCTTGATTTTACTGACGCTGAAAGCGATAAATACGCACTTGACGGCTGGTATTATGAAAAGGCTTTGCAGCAGTCTTCTGGTGTGCCGCTCATCGGTATCACAGACGGCAAGCTTGTAAACAATATTTCTGACCCTATGATAGCAAAGGCTCAGAATATGATGTATGAGCTGCAGAAGAACAATGTTGTTTATCCAAAGCACGAGAATAACTGGAAACTCAGAGGCGACGCAGAGGGCAGCGGAATGGCAACAGGTCTGACGCTTTTCTATCCTATCGGACTTTGGGCACTTGAGAATGCTCCGTCAACAACTGTAAACTATGGCGATGTATCAAAGGGAGAGGTAATGTTCGTTCCTGTTCCTTGCTCAGCTGATAGCGATAAACAGTATATCCCTTCAAGAGTACACGGCTTTAGCATTGTAAAGAACGCTCAAAATCCTGAGGGCGTGGCAGCTTTCCTTGAATGCTGCCGTTACGCAGAGCTTGACGAGGCTGCACATCAGATAACCCTCGATCAGTACAAGGACGATTACGGCTGGACAGATGAGATGCTTGAAATGAGAGAAACTATCTATGATCTGTCTGCACAGAATCCTGTATTTGACTTTGAACAGGGCGTATCTGCCGACCTTAACTCTATTTGCGATACTGCAATAAGAGGAACAATGAATCCGCAGGAGTCAAAGAGCTGGTCACAGGTCGTTCAGGAAAATGAAAAGGCTATAGATTATCTTATTGACGAGGCTATGACTTCAATGAAAGAGGCTAAATAATATCTAATTATCAGAAAAAGGGCGGCAGGGTGATTTGCCGTCCTTTTTCTATAAATATGAGTCTTTACTTGTGTCTGTAAATATGATATAATAAGCTAAAAAGCAGGGGGTGAAAGCTATGGAAATAAACAGAGAATTGTCTAAGCGGCAGTTTATGCAAAAGGAAAATGACTATCATCATTCACCATATGAAACGGAACTGGAATTCTATTCTGCGGTGCGGGAGGGCGACCTTGAAACGGTCAAACGTTTGTATACGCCGCTGGATACAAACGGAAAGGGCAGGCTCAGCAAAGACGAACTTAGAAACGTCAAGTATCATCTTGTCATAACCATAGCTATGCTGTGCAGGTTTTGCATCGAGGGTGGACTTGACCCGGAAACTGCGTATACCATAAGCGATATATACATTAATAAATGTGATGAGTGCCGCAATGAAGAAAGCGTTATGGCTGTACACAAAGAAGTCATCGTTTATTATACAAAGCAAATGAAAAAGGCTGCGTCACAGAACGTTTACTCAAAGCATATTCTTATGTGCTTTGACTGCATTTTCGATAATATTTACAAAGGCGTGACCGTCAATCAGATAGCTGATGAACTGAACATAACGCCTCAGTATCTTTCAAAGCTTTTCAGAGAGGAAGTTGGCGTAAAGATCTCTGATTTCATTATGTCAAAAAGGATACAGGCGGCTGAAAATATGCTGAGATATTCTGAATATAGTCCGCTTGATATAGCCAATTATCTTGCTTTCAGCTCGCACAGCCATTTTATTGCCTGCTTTAAGAAACAGACAGGACTTACGCCGAAACAGTATAGAGATCAGTTTTTCCGTGCAAACTGGAACAAGCATAGCACAAGCAGATCGAAAATATAAGTTGATGTTAATAATCTGATATTTGCATTACTTTTCTGATATAAATATCACATTTGTTGAATTATAATACTTATAGAAGATAAAATTCTGATATTTATTCGGAGGTAATGAAAAATGAAAAAAGTTTTGGCTATGTCGATTCTCACAATGATAGTTATGTCTATGGGTGGCTGCGGTGCTTCATCTGACAGCAGTTCTTCGCAAGATGTCAGCAGCAAGGCGGAAACGGAAAGCAATTCTCCATACACGGTTGAGGCGGATTTCAGCAAGGGAGCGTCAAGTGATTTTTCCATTTCAGCAGGCTGGTCAAATGGTGATCCGTTCAACTGTTCGTGGAGCGAAGATAACGTAACTTTCAATGACGGAAAAATGCAGCTTACCATTGACAGTATGGGCGATTCCGAAGCGTACAGAGGCGGCGAGTATCGTTCAAAGGAGAACTATGGCTATGGACTTTATGAGGTTTCGATGAAAGCCATAAAGAATGATGGCGTTGTATCATCGTTCTTTACATACACAGGTCCATCGGAGGATAATCCTTGGGACGAAATAGATGTTGAAGTCCTTGGCAAGGATACAACAAAGGTGCAGTTCAATTACTACACCAATGGTGTTGGCAAGCACGAATACATGTATGATCTTGGATTTGACGCTTCTGAGGATTTTCACACTTACGCATTTGAGTGGAAAGAGGATAGCATAACTTGGTATGTTGACGGAAAAGAGGCATACAAGGCTACTGAAAATCTGCCTGTTACGCCTGGTAAAATAATGATGAATGCGTGGAACGGCATTGGCGTTGACAGCTGGCTGAAAGCCTTTGACGGCACAGTTCCGCTGACAGCGGAATATGAGTGGGCAAGGTTTACGGCAGAAAAGTAAAGTGATCCGCATATTATGCTTGCGTTTATGTCTTGATTTTTTTAGTTAATGATATTGATATTTGAACCGCCCCCATTTGCTAGGTCAAAAAGTCTAGCGAATGGGGGCGGTTTATTTTACAAAGATAAATTTCATATATTCACTCTTCTCATGAGCCTGACTATTTATGATATCATGAGTATATTTCTGTATAGGGGTGTTTTTTTGCTATAATTTTCATTTATATTCTCACATCTCAACTTCTCGGTTATACGCCTCTGCCCCCTCGACATACAGCGTTCTCATTTCTTCAAACGAGTCGCTTGGGGATAGGATAACACCGTCTTTGCCGAACTTATTGAAATAGTATTTGACTTGGATAGGCGGGGAGATGAACTCGTTGACAGCGTTGGGCTTGGGCTTTTCATTGCCTTTCAGTATGGGACGCTGATAGAGTATTTTGCCGAACATTTCAACGCCTTTTTCGGTGAGGTACACTTTGGAGATATCGCTCTCATCACTGCCAAAACGTGGGTCGCTGAGTAGGTGCTTCACGGACTTGACGTGAACCTCTTTCAGCCGTTCGTATTCGGTGACGGAGGAGTATTCCTTTTGACTGAGCTTTTCTGCAATGCTTAGTCCGCTCAATCTGCTTATGCGATAGCTGTCGGCTTTGAACTCTTTGCCTGCGCTTTTTTCATCGGACAGGCAGACAAGATAATTATACATCTTATATTCGTCGCTGACGATACGGTATGGGATAAGCCTTATGCGGCGCTTTTCACGGCTGTACATATTAGAATATGCGTAAATGAAGCTGTAATATCTGCTGCCGTTTTGTTTGATTACTTCATTTATTTTTATGATATTGTCGGCGAAAATGAGCCTTTCTCGTTCGCAATCTGACAGCAGGGCATAGTCCTCATACACGGCTTTCAGAAATCTTCTTAGGGTCGAGCTGTACACCTTGTTTTCATAATAAAGGTCATCACTGCTCAGTGTATCGTAAAGGTCACGGCATATGCTTAGCCTTACTCGCACTGCATTTTCGGTCTTGGTCTTTTCGTATTTTGCAGAGAGCTTTGAGATAAGATAGCTTTTTATTATCTCCTTGCTTTTATCATCAAGGCTGTCATCGATCTCCTCGATCTGCCATTGGACAAATGCGTTCAGAAGCGGTATCCCATTATATTCTTCGCTTTTGTATTTTAATGATGCGATATATGCGGAATCAAATATCCTTGTGAGAAATGAGGACATTGATACGCTGCCGTTAGGGGAAAGGCTTGTTTCAAATATGGACTTGTCCTTGATAATGACGGAATATGCAGAGGGTGAGAGGGGTATGGATTGCACCTCTGCGATATATGGTACGCCGCCCTCACGCTTGGGCAGAAATGTGCTTGGGGTCATGCTCATTTTTATCACCTCTTGTATCCATTATATCACAAATGTACTTTTTGTCAATATCATAGAAAATTATTTTGCTGAAACTGTGATATAAATGCCGTAAAAAAGTGATAAATGTGCAAAAACATAGATAAAAAAATTTTTGAAAATTACACTTTTGTTGACGATGATAAGGTGGTATAATGTATACAGAACAAAGGACAGGAGGTGATAAAAATGGGAAAGACGATCCTTACGGCTATCATTGTAGCTGTACTTGACTGCGCTATCGCAGCTGTCAAGGAGATTGGGGAATGAGATGAAATAACAACAGACAGGAGGTGATGAAAATGCTTTATGTAAAATAGCCACTTTCTATTGACATTTGTGTCTGAAAATGGTATAATATATATGTATTAAAGCGTCGATAAAATAAGTTTGGTGTTTTATCACAGAATATCATTGATTATTTTGTCAACTTTGACCTACTACACTGGTGCAAATTTGCACTAGTCTAAAACTGAACGCCGTTGTCAAAACTAGCACTCATAACTACTACACTGGTGCGAATTTGCACTAGTCTAAAACCCCCCCACAACCAGTTGGTGATATCTTTACACCTACTACACTAGTGCGAATTTGCACTAACTGGCAAAGTTTAACATCAAAACCAACAAATAAAAAAATCCCTTAACGCTCAATGCGCTAAGGGATAACTAATATAAGGAGTAATATTTATGGCAAAAAAGAATAAAATGAAGCCTAGAGAGCTGCGTGAGGCTCAGAAAAAAGCCAGACAGCTCAAAGCGGCTGAGATAAATAATAACGCTGCTCCTGCGATCGCTGCCATGCCTGCTGCAGAGGCTGCTGCACCTGCGGCAGAGAAGAAAAAATCCTCCGTCAAGGCGGCAGGAATGAAGTCTATTCTTGTCAGCGAAAATAAAATGTACATAACCTCTTTCGGCAAGGGCAATTCTGCTGTGCTTGAATATGAGGTGGATAATAATGACTACAACAAAACTCAGCTTTCCTCTAAGGGCAGCAGCAATATTGAGCTTCATGGTGTAAACGAAGTAAACATCACTTTTTCAAGCAAGCATGGCTTTGAGAGCGGAGTGGAGATAAATACTTCAAACCCTACTCACAGAAGCGGTGAAAGCTCGCCTGTAAGAGGGGATATGCTGGGGCTTAAATCGGAGCTTGAAAAGCGCTTTTTCGGCAAAACTTTTGATGATAATATACATATCCAGCTTATTTACAACATTCTGGATATCGAAAAGATACTTGCGGTGTATGTAACGAATATCGTTTATGCCCTGAACAATATGCTCGGGGAAGGCGACGATGAAAGTCATGACGATTTTATGGGGTATCTTTCCACATTTAACACTTATAAAGTTTTTACTAATCCTAATGGCAGCACTTTATCCGACGATAAGAAAGAGAATATCAGAAAAAGCCTTAGCAAGTTCAATGCCCTGCTGAAAACTAAGCGCCTTGGCTATTTCGGTCTTGAAGAGCCAAAGACAAAAGACACAAGAGCTTCGGAGGCATACAAAAAGCGTGTTTATCATATGCTTGCAATTGTGGGGCAGATAAGGCAGAGTGTTTTCCATGATAAGTCAAATGAGCTTGATGAGTACCTTTACAGCTTTATTGACATTATTGATTCCGAATACAGAGAAACTCTTGACTATCTTATTGATGAGAGATTTGATTCTATAAACAAGGGCTTTATCCAGGGCAACAAGGTCAATATCAGCTTGCTTATCGATATGATGAAAGGCTATGAGGCTGATGATATCATACGCCTTTATTATGATTTCATTGTGCTTAAATCTCAGAAAAATCTTGGCTTTTCTATCAAAAAGCTTCGTGAGAAAATGCTGGACGAATACGGCTTCAGATTTAAGGACAAGCAATATGACTCTGTGCGCTCAAAGATGTACAAGCTTATGGATTTTCTGCTTTTCTGCAACTACTACAGAAATGACGTTGTCGCAGGCGAAGCTCTTGTGCGCAAACTGCGTTTTTCAATGACCGATGATGAAAAAGAGGGGATATATGCTGATGAAGCGGAAAAGCTTTGGGGCAAATTCAGAAATGATTTTGAAAATATCGCCGACCACATGAACGGTGACGTTATCAAGGAGCTTGGCAAGGCTGACATGGATTTTGATGAGAAAATTCTTGACAGTGAAAAGAAGAATGCGTCTGACCTTTTGTATTTCTCCAAAATGATATATATGCTCACATATTTTCTTGACGGCAAGGAGATAAACGACCTTCTTACAACGCTTATCAGCAAGTTTGATAACATCAAGGAGTTTTTGAAGATAATGAAAAGCTCTGCTGTTGATGTTGAGTGTGAGCTTACGGCGGGCTACAAGCTGTTCAATGACAGCCAGAGGATAACCAACGAGCTTTTTATCGTAAAGAACATTGCTTCCATGAGAAAGCCTGCGGCTTCGGCGAAGCTTACGATGTTCCGTGACGCACTGACTATACTCGGTATAGACGACAAGATCACGGACGATAGGATAAGCGAGATTCTAAAACTTAAAGAAAAAGGCAAGGGCATACATGGTCTGAGAAATTTCATAACAAACAATGTTATCGAGTCCTCTCGGTTTGTATACCTTATCAAGTATGCGAACGCTCAGAAGATAAGAGAAGTGGCTAAGAATGAGAAAGTTGTCATGTTTGTTCTTGGGGGTATCCCCGACACGCAGATAGAGCGTTATTACAAGAGCTGTGTGGAATTTCCTGACATGAACAGTTCTTTGGAAGTAAAGCGCAGTGAGCTTGCGAGAATGATAAAGAACATCAGCTTTGATGATTTCAAAAATGTGAAACAGCAGGCAAAGGGCAGAGAAAACGTGGCTAAGGAGAGGGCAAAGGCTGTTATCGGGCTTTATCTTACGGTCATGTATCTGCTGGTGAAAAATCTTGTAAATGTCAATGCAAGGTATGTTATTGCGATACACTGCCTTGAACGTGATTTTGGGCTGTATAAGGAGATAATTCCTGAGTTGGCTTCAAAGAACTTGAAAAATGACTACAGGATACTTTCACAGACGCTTTGTGAACTTTGTGATAATCGTGATGAGTCGCCGAATTTGTTCTTGAAAAAGAACAAGCGGCTGCGCAAGTGCGTTGAAGTTGATATCAATAATGCAGACAGCAGCATGACAAGAAAATACCGCAACTGTATTGCTCATCTTACTGTAGTTCGTGAACTGAAAGAATACATAGGAGATATTCGTACAGTGGATTCTTACTTCTCCATTTATCATTATGTTATGCAGCGCTGTATCACGAAAAGGGAAGACGACAAAAAGCAAGAAGAGAAAATAAAGTTTGAGGACGATCTTTTAAAAAATCACGGCTATACGAAAGACTTTGTAAAGGCTCTCAACTCGCCGTTTGGATACAACATTCCGAGGTTTAAAAATCTTTCAATTGAGCAGTTGTTTGACAGAAATGAATATCTTACTGAAAAGTAGCGTAGTGTAGATACCGCCGCTCTCTTGGGGGACAGGTGGCGGCGGTGATATTCATTCTTGTAAAAGACGTGGTGGATATTCTGTTTGATTTGTTTTTTGGAAAGAAGAAGTTGGACAAGTGAAAATCAGAGCGCTGTATGCAATGTGGTGCGGATATCTACAAACGCTTAGCAGCATAAAGCTGTTGGATAAAGATGGCAAGATATCTAAAGATGTAACAACTCATATCACAAAAGAAGAAGCCAAAAAGCTGATGAAGCTCCTTAAAAAGCTGAATATTTTTCGATTTTCTACCTCACCAGCGTCATTAGGGGAATAGTCCCAATCGTCTGTAGAAGAGATAACAACAGTATCGTTCTTAAAGTCAACTATAGCGCCAACACCATATGTAGTGATAAGCTGAGTTTTTCTTATATCTCCAACGGAGATCTTTTTGTCTGAATATGTTGATATGCCATTCTTCTGCATAATCTCTTATTCTAGGCTCGATACTTTCGACACGTTCAAGCATGGTTCGTTTTATCTGCTCTATATCTTTATCATCAGCAGTTTTTTGACGATGGCAGCAAAAATCCTGCTCTCACACAGAAGATCGTGGACAGCGTATCGAGGCTTTCTGAGAAGGATCAGAAGCTTGTGCTGGAGATTTCGGAGAGGTTGGGGAAAGATTGAATCGATAAAGTGCCTTAATGCTAGTCATAAGGCACTTTTGCTATGTGGAGCATACAAAAAAGAGTTACGCTTTTCTGTTCCTCAAAGCATAACCCTACTTGTTTAGTTAATACAAAAACTTCCCCTGCGGCGTTAAGTTCTGATAATAAAAAAAGCCATGACGGACGATGCCCGTCACGGCGAGTGACTGGTCGAGGTGACAGGACGTTGAACAGTGGGTTCAAGCCTGCGTTTCGACCAAAATAAAAAGAGTTACGCTTTTCGGTTCCTCAAAGCATAACCCTACTTGTTTAGGTAATACAAAAACTCCCCCTGCGGCGTTAAGTTCTGATAATAAAAAAGCCGTGACGGACAATGCCCGTCACGGCGAGTGACTGGTCGAGGTGACGGGACTTGAACCCACGGCCTCTGCGTCCCGAACGCAGCGCTCTACCAAACTGAGCCACACCTCGAAATACCACTGTAATATTATATCACACCCATCAAACCTTGTCAAGGCGTTTTTTTCTGTTTTGTATCCTCTTTGCTCTTTTTTACTGCGTTGACCTTTGGTGTATGACGAATTTATTGAAATCATTCTCATTGTAACTTATTTTCATTGACATATGCTTTGCGTTGTGATATTATATATATAAAGGTGTTCTCGTTTAAAAGTTTTTGTATGAGGTGATGAAATTAATGAATATGAAGAAAAGAATGTTGAGCATTGTCCTGTCTGGCGCAATGGCTGTTTCTACTGCTGTGTCTGCTGGATCGTTCAGTGCCTTTGCCGTGGCGCAATGTGTTGCGTATTCAGGCTCTAATGTGAATGATCAGGACTATGTGCAATGGTCTGACACAGTGAAATCTTACCTGACAGTGTGCGACAACGGCAATTATATGCGTGTCCAGTCAGGCGCTATCGAGGGCAAGCTCCTTGTGGAATATTACAGCTCTGATTTTGAACCGCTCAGCACTAAGCTTATCGACAATGAACTGCCGATCTTTGGTGCTTTCTATGACTCCGGCAATAATTATTATGTCCTTAGCGGTCAGGAAAATCCGAAACAAAACGACTCCCTCGAGGTTTTCCGTATCACGAAGTATGATAAGAATTGGAACAAAATAAAGTCCTGCGGTCTGTATGGAGCTAACACTACAGTTCCATTCGATGCAGGCTCGGCAAGAATGACCCATAGCGGTGACCACCTGCTTGTGAGAACCTGCCACGAAATGTATAAATCAAGCGACGGCAATAATCATCAGGCTAATGTTACCATTGAAGTGGATATGCCTTCAATGACTATCACTGATTCGTATACCGGCATCATGAACGTTGATTATGGCTATGTGAGCCACTCCTTCAATCAGTTTATAAAAACCGACGGCAACCATATAGTCGCCCTCGACCATGGTGACGCTCATCCACGTTCCGCCGTTCTGGTGAAGTATAATTCTGATTTTACTACAGGCAAATTCTTCCCAAGCTATTTTGAACAGGTCAGCAATATCGACGTTGTAACATACCCTGAATATACCGCCGGTCACTATAACTATACAGGTGCGGCTATAGGCGGCTTTGATGTGTCATCATCAAGCTATATCGTGGCACAGAGTACAGTTGACCTTGATTATATCAATACGTCAGAAACACGAAACGTCTACGTTTCCGCTGTTTCAAAGGATCTTTCCACAAACAAGCTCAATAAGATAACTTCTTATGCAGAGGGTACAGACTCAGCTTCTGCTCCACAGCTTGTGAAGATAAATAATAACAGCTTTTTGCTATTGTGGGCCAGAGATACAAAGGTAAGCTGTGTGAAGCTAAACGCTGACGGCACAGTAAACGGCAGTATACACACCTTTGAGGGAAGCCTTTCAGATTGCCAGCCTGTTATCAAAAACGGCAGAGCGGTTTGGTATGTTTACGATAAAAATAACGTGACATTCAACTCCCTGAACCTTTCAAATCTTGACGATATCAAGACGGTTGACGTCAAAACAGGTCATGACTACGAAACAAAGTACGCATCAAAAACTGACGGCACTGTAACACAGACCTGCAAGTCTTGCGGCTATGTGAATAAGTTCACAGTTCCGACCTCTACCACTGTTTATTGGCGCACAGACCTTTCGAATACGTCCTTTTCAAGCGTATTGAGCAAAACTCAGTTCAGTGTGGGCGACAGCATTGATTTCTGGCTTTATGACGATACAGACTACACAGTTGAATTTTCTGATCGCAGCATGGTAAGTGTAAATAAGCTTGAAAACTATGCTAATGATATCAGACGTATCACATTCAAAAACGGCGGTTCACTCACTGTAAAAATTTATCCTACATACAATCCGTCTGTAGCAAAGACATACAAACTCACCTGCGGATGCACGAGCCACACATATGGCAGTGCTGTTATCACAAAACAGCCTACCTGCACATCAGAAGGTACAAAAACAAAAACTTGTACGCAGTGCGGAGCAACAGTAACAGAAACAATTGCAAAGCTTTCCCACAGCTATACAACCACGGTTGTTGCACCTACTTGCACTACTAACGGCTACACTCTCCACAAGTGTTTTGTTTGCGGTACTTCATACAAGGATAGCACAACAAAAGCAACAGGTCACAGCTACGGAAATTCTGTTGTAACAAAACAGCCAACCTGCACATCAGAGGGTACAAAAACAAAGACTTGCACAAAGTGCAATGCGACAGTTACAGAAACTATACCAAAGACTTCACACAAATATGCTAACACAGTTGTTGCACCTACTTGCACTACTGACGGCTACACACTCCACAAGTGTTCTGTTTGCGGTACTTCATACAAGAACAACACAACAAAAGCAACAGGTCACAGCTACGGAAATTCTGTTGTAACAAAACAGCCGACCTGCACATCAGAGGGTACTGCTATAAAGACTTGCACAAAGTGCAATGCGACAGTTACAGAAAAGCTTCCTGCAAAGGGTCACACCGCAGTTATCGACAAGGGCTACCCTGCTACTTGCACCACCGCAGGCAAAACAGACGGCTCACATTGTTCAGTTTGCAATACTGTTATCAAGGCTCAGACAGTGATAAATGCCACAGGTCACAAGTCAAGTGCATGGATAACTGACAAGGCGGCTTCTATCGGAGTTAAAGGCTCAAAGCACAAGGAATGTACAGTCTGCAAGAAAGTTCTTGAAACGGCTGAAATTCCTGCACTTTCAAGAATTAGCATTTCAAAGGCAAGCGTGACACTTTCCAATTCGACCTATGCATATGACGGCAAGGCAAAGAAGCCTGGTGTAACGGTCAAGCTAAACGGCAAAACTTTGAAGAATGGTACAGATTACGCAGTTTCCTATTCAAACAACACCAAGGTAGGCACAGCAAAGGTCACTATCACAGGCAAGGGCAACTACACAGGTTCAGTTTCTAAGACCTACAGTATCAAAAATAACTTCAAGAAAGCTACAGTTTCGGGCATTTCCACAAAGGCTTTCACTGGCAATAACATCACTCAGAGCATTACTGTTAAATGCAATGGCAAAACGCTGAAAAATGGCACTGACTATACAGTTTCCTACTCAAACAACAAGAATATAGGCACTGCCACTGTAAAAATCACAGGAAAAGGCTCTTACACAGGCACTATCACAAAGACGTTCAAGATAAATCCTGCCAAGCAGGAGATACAGAAGCTCACGGCTAAGAGCAAGGCATTCTTTGTGGATTGGGCGCAGAAAGGTTCGGCTACCGGATACGAGATTCAGTATGCTACCAACTCAAAGTTCACAAGTGCAAAGAAAGTTACAATAACAAATAAAAAGACCGACAAGACCACTATTTCAAAGCTTTCGGGCAAAAAGAAATATTACGTTCGTGTTCGTTCTTACACAACTGTAAAGGGTACTAAATATTATGGCGCTTGGTCGGCTTCAAAGAGTGTTACTACTAAGAAGTAATTTTTATCGTTTATGAAAACATCCCCCATGCAGAGGTTTTCTGCATGGGGGAGTTTTTTAATCGTCAAAATTATCGGATTTGTTGTAAAAAACGATGTTGAATATCATAGATTTCCAAAAAAGTACAATATTCTTTCATTAACCATTAACCAAATATTTACCGTAAAATAGAGGTAAATATGACAAAAAGCCTTGCTTTTTGCGAATGAATGTGATATAATTATAAACAAAGTATATATTTTTATGGTGGGAGAAAGTTTGATTGACACATATTGTTAGCTTATATAAAAAATACCGCAACTTTATTCTCTATGCTCTTTTTGGTGCATCCGCTGCGGTCATAGATTATGTTATCAGTGCAATTTTCATACATTTTGCCGTTTTTGATAAGCCTGAGATATGCAGCCTTATTGGTAATGTCTGTGGGTTTATTTTTACGTTTATGACAAATACACTTGTAAATTTCAAAAAACGCAGCGAGTACATGAAAACTTTTGCATCATACGCAACCATATGTATCGCAGGCTCGCTTATATCTACCCTGCTGATACATCTGCTTAAATCGAGTATGAATATTTATATTTTGAAATTTGTGGTAATGATATTTGTATGCCTGCTGCAATACTTTCTAAACAGAACGATAACTTATAAGAATTGAGTGATAAATAATGGCTATAAGCACAGTACTTCTTGCTTACAAAGAAGCAGAAAATTTAAAGGTACTTCTTCCGAAGATAAAGCAACAGCTTGATAAGATCGGCGAAGAATATGAGATCATAATTGTTGATACTATGAAGCCCCTTGATGACACACCTGCTGTGTGCAAGAAATTCGGAGCGAGATATGTAAACCAAAGACTTCCGCATTTTGGAGGAGCTTTCAGAACAGGTATCAAGGCGGCACGTTATGATAAATTTCTCATAATGGACAGCGACGGCTCTCACAACCCCATATACATACCTGACATTTATAAGAAATTTGTCAGCGGCGCTGACGTTGTTATAGGCTCTCGTTATGTCAAAGGCGGAAAGACAAACGATTCAAAGGTCTCTATAATAATGTCCCATATCCTTAACTTTGTTTTCAGAATAATAACCGGAATAAAGGCAAAGGATATTTCCACAGACTTTCGTATGTATGACACAAAGCAGCTTAAAGCTGTCAAGCTCACCTGTCAAAATTATGATATTTTGCAGGAAGTGCTGCTTAAAATGAAAATAAACAACCGCAAATTGGTTGTAAAGGAAACGCCAATAGTCTTTGAAAAACGTCTTTATGGCGAATCAAAGCGTCAGCTTTTCAAATTTATTCTAGGGTATGTAAAAACATTATTTATGTTGATAGGAGTCAGGATAAATGCCAGCTTTAACAAAAACAGACAAAAGTGACAACTCAGATGTTATCAGCAAATCAATAGCTTTTTTTTTAATCGCTATGGCATTTTAATATTGGCTCTTGTAATGCTTGCAGTATCAGTTATACATATACTGCCGCCTTTCAATGCAGACATAATAAACTATGACAGTTCCTATCAGTATTTTTTTAACCAAACACAGTTTAAGCGATATCATGAAGCTTCTGCCGGAGGACTACAGTCCTCCCCTTTATACCTTGCTTCTTAAACTTTGGACCTACATATTCGGCAGTTCACTTCTAGCAATGAGGTCATTTTCCATATTTATAATATGGGGATTGATATTTCTTGCAGCATTTCCTGTTCGTGCAGCCTTTGGCAAACGTGCATCAGTCATATGTATGCTGCTTTACACGCTTTCTTATGTCAACTTTTTACTCGTTCCTGAGATACGTCCGACTGTACTTGCTTATTTTTTAACAGCAGCTTGTGCTATTTATATGTATCTGGCACTGTTTAAGGGCTATCATTATGCCTATATCTGCATGACAGTTTTCGCTGTCCTTGGAATGTATACTCACAATGTATCAATGCTTGCGGCATTGTCTTTCTACATAGTTTCTTTTGCTTTTACTATTATTTCAAAGCAAAAGAAGAAAACACTTTATTTCTTCCTTAGCGGAGTTGTCTGCGCATTAAGCTATTGCCCTTGGCTGATAGTTGTAATGAAGCAATTTTCAAATGTTAAGAAAAACTATTGGGCAAATTCCATAATTTCAAGTAGCCTTGTTATAGATTGGACATATGATATTCACTTTGGTTATGCAAGCGGACTTGTCAATTACCTGATATTCATTTTTATCGCCATAATGTTGCTTATCCATGTGGTAAAGATGCGTAACTGCAAAACCTTAAATGATATCCGCAAAAAGCTTGCACCTCACCGTGCCGAGTTTGTAAGTGTTCTCTACTGCGGACTCATGTATGTTGCTCCTATTATCACTCTAATTTTGTTCACTCGCCTTGTTTACCCTATCATCGCCACCAGATATTTTTATATTTTAAGCTCTCTTATGGTAATATTGCTGTCAGTAGTGATAAGCAAACTTTTTGATACCAAGCTTTTCTTAGCTTGTATCGTGCTGTTTATTGTAAGCTTCTGCATTAATTTCGGCAATGTTAAAAGTCAATTAGATAGCTCTGATTTTTCTGATATGATAGAAACTATCAAAGAAAACGGAGATGATGATATTGCTTTTCTTCATTTACATGAATGGTCGCTTGGAATAATGATGTACTATTTTCCTGATGCAGAGCATTATGTATGCGATGATACATGGTGCGTACTCAACACTCTTGACGTTTTCCCTACTGAAGTAACTGATATCGGAAGCATTGATAACATAAACAAATACAGCAAAAAACTGTTTATTTTCGGAGATCTGTTTCCTGACTCGCCTTATGAGCTTGATGACCATTTCAACTCAAAAGACGATTATGATGTAACTTATCTTGGAATGTTTACTGAACCTTATACATACAAGAACACATGGAGATTATACTATGTCGCTAACAACGCTCAAAACACAGATAAAAAATAATCTGCTTCTGATAATACTGTTTGTAATAGTCAGCCTTATAGAAATATTTGCGATATTTCCGCTTATGTTTTCAAACAGCCTAAACTATGACAGCACATATCAGTATGCTCTTACTCAACATTCTTTTTCAGAAATATGGCGCTTGATACCCTATGATTACAGCCCGCCTTTTTACGCCATAGCACTCAAGGTTTTTGTTGTGATATTTGGCAACAGCCTTATTGTGATGCGCTGTTTTTCAATCATCGCAGTTATCGGAATGTATTTTATAGCTGCATTTCCTGTAAAAAGGATATTTGGCAGAAATTCAGCTATTGCAGCACTTCTTATAACATTTTTTTCACCGCCAATCTTTTATCAAATCCATGAAATAAGACCGACTATTTTCGGAATGTTCTTCTTTATGGGTGCGGCTGTATATATGCTTTATGCCTACAGCCTTGAAAAGAAACATGGCTATGTATGCACTGTTATCTTTTCTATACTTGCAATGTATACTCATAATATCGCACTTGTAGGTGTTTTCGGTTCATATGTTGCAGTTCTGGTGTTTTCACTTTGCACAAGAAACTATAAGAAATTCAAAAAGTTCTTTATTTGCGGTATTTTATGTGCATTAGCATATATACCATGGCTGACGGTACTCTTTGGTCAAATGTCAAATGTCAAAAAACATTACTGGAAATCAGTGTTTGGAACTCGTGCTGCTTTGGGCTGGATATTTCACGATATGCTTATAGAAAAAGGATATATCACTATATTTGAATTTGTTTTTCCGGTACTTATTTTCTTTGCATTGCTAAGGCATGTCAAACTTAAAGCAATTAAGGGTGCGACTAAATTCAGCGAAGTTTTCACACTTGCAGCCGAAAAAAGAGTTTACCGTGATATCTTTTTGCTTTTGCTTTTTATACTTATCCCCGTTATGATTCTTGCGTTTGTTAATAACTTTTTCAGTAGCATTGCATCTGAAAGATATTATTATATTCTTGGAACAGTATGGCTGATACTTGCAGGAGTGATAATTGGATGTTTCGGAAATAAGATACTATCGTTACTTGTTCTTTTGACTATGTGTGCTAATCTTATATATATGGCAATTTACACTGTTAGAGATCTAAAAGAATCAGATATTGATCAGATAGTAACCGATATCAACGATCAAAACCCTGGTGGAAATATCGCTTTTCTACACCTTCATGAATTGACACTTGGAGAAATGACTTACTTTTTCCCAAATGCTACTCATTATGTTTGCGATCAGACCTTCACAGTTCTCTCTACATATGATGTCTTCCCATCAAATATTGTAAACATAGGTGATATATCAAACATTAGCAAATATACAGACAATGTATACCTTTTCACAGATGAATATAGTACAGTTTCGGATATTCCAGTATACACATTTGAAGAACTGCTTAGCAATGATGAAAATGTTACTGTGGAAAAGTTACATAAATATAAAAGTGCATATAACGTTGCAACAAAACAAATGGACCTAGCTATAGCACATTTTAATAAAGGTCAGAATATAAAATCAACAAACAGCAAAGGACAGAATAACCAATGAATATTATCCTGCTTTCAGGAGGCAGTGGTCTGCGTTTATGGCCGCTTTCAAACAGCATACGCAGTAAACAGTTTCTTAAACTTTTTAAAACAGACAATGATTCATATGAATCTATGGCACAGCGTATCTATCGTCAGATAAAAAGCGTTTCTCCAGATGTGGGAGTAACTATTGCAACAGGCGAAGACCAGGTAAGCACCATAAAAAACCAGCTTGGTGATGATATTGATATCTGCATCGAGCCATGCAGACGTGATACATTTCCGGCAATAGTGCTTGCAGCGACATATCTTCATGATATAAAAGGCGTTGGTCTATCTGAAAGCATAGCCGTTTGTCCTGTTGACCCATATGTACATGATGACTACTACAAAGCAGTTATCTCACTTATGAAAAGCATAGAAACTGTCAGCAAAAAGCTTATGCTTTTAGGCGTTGAGCCAACTTATCCAAGCGAAAAATACGGCTACATTATTCCTGAAAATGATCTCAGCATAAGTTCAGTTAAAAAGTTTGTGGAAAAGCCTGATAGGATATCTGCTGAAAAATACATTGAGCAAGGTGCACTGTGGAATGCAGGTGTGTTTTCATTCTCACTTGAATACATAATTGAAAAATCCCACGAACTTATAGAATATTCCGATTATTATGACCTACTTGAAAAATATGAAAGTCTTGAAAAGATAAGCTTTGACTATGCCGTATCAGAAAAAGAAACAAACATAGACGTTATGAGATATAAAGGCGAATGGCGAGATGTAGGAACATGGAACATGATGTCGGAGGTCATGTCTGAAAATGTCAAAGGCAATGCGCTTCTTGATGATAAATGTGAAAACACCCACGTTATAAATGAACTTGGTATTCCACTTCTTTGTATGGGCTGTAAAAACATGATAGTTGCAGCGAGCAATGACGGCATACTTGTTTCTGATAAGGAAACCAGCGGATACATGAAGCCATATGTGGAAAAGCTGGGAAATATGGCAATGTTTGCGGAAAAATCATGGGGTACTTTTACAGTGCTTGATGTTCAGCTAAATTCAATGACAGTAAACATATACCTGAAAGAAAACCATTCCATGAAATATCACAGTCACGAACAGCGCAGTGAGATATGGACGATAGTTTCAGGAAACGGATATGTTGTTGTGGACGGCGAGAAAAAGTTAGTAAAAACCGGAGACACCATTTCAGTTTCAAAGGGTGCAAAACACCTTATCCATGCCCAAACAGATATGAACATTATTGAAATACAGATAGGCGAGTCTATCAGCGTAAAGGACAAGCACATATTCTTAGAAACATTTTAGAAATATCATGGAGGACAATATGAAAAAGGCCTTAATAACAGGAATTACAGGACAAGACGGCTCTTATCTTGCAGAACTACTTATTAGCAAAAATTATGAAGTTCACGGCATTGTTCGCCGTTCTTCTGTTTCAAACACCGAAAGAATAGATCATCTTATAGCTGAAAACGCTGTAATACTGCATGACGGCGATCTTTCCGACTCGTCAAGCATTATCAGGATAGTGAATGAAGTACGTCCCGATGAAATATACAACCTTGCGGCACAAAGCCATGTACAGGTATCCTTTGACGCAGCCGAATACACAGGCAATGTAGACGCACTTGGCGTATTGAGAATACTTGAAGCAGTACATATGCTCGGCATGGATAAATCCTGCCGAATTTATCAGGCATCTACTTCTGAACTTTTCGGCAAAGTGGAAGAGTGTCCACAAAGCGAAACAACACCATTTCACCCATACAGCCCATATGCAGTTGCAAAGCAGTATGGCTATTGGATGATAAAACAATATCGTGAAGCATATGGAATGTTTGCCTGCAACGGTATTCTTTTCAACCACGAATCAGAGCGTAGAGGTGAAAATTTTGTTACCAGAAAGATAACAATGGCAGCAGGCAGAATAGCCTGCGGACTCCAAGATCATCTTGAACTAGGCAATCTCAACGCTCTAAGAGATTGGGGATATGCTAAGGATTATGTAGAATGTATGTGGCTCATGCTCCAGCAGGATAAACCTGATGACTTTGTAATAGCAACGGGTGTTCAGCACACTGTAAGAGAATTTACTGAGCTTGCCTTTGCCAATAATGGTATCAAGATAGAATGGCAAGGAAATGGGATTGATTAAAAGGGTTATGACACAAAGACTGGTAAAATGCTTGTTTGCGTAAATCCAAAGTGGTTCAGACCTACCGATGTTGTAAACCTCCTCGGCAATCCTACCAAGGCGCGCACTGTTCTGGGCTGGGATCCGCTGAAAACAAGCTATGAACAGCTTTGCGCTATTATGTCAAAGCACGATCGCCAGCTAGCCGAAAAAGAGGCGACACAGAAATTAATGATACGATAAAGGTGGTGCGGCTATGACAGGCGTAGTACTGATATTTGGTGTTTCAGGCTTTGTAGGAGGATATCTTGCTAAAGAATTTTGTAGCTTTGGATATAAAGTCTATGGCTGTGATATATCAAAAAGTTCTGATATTGCAGATCAAGTAACATTCATTCCTTGTGATATTCTTGACCAAGTTCAGGTAAGAAAAGTCATATCTGAAACAAAACCAATGTATATTGTTGACCTTGCGGCAATAAGCAGCGTCAGCTATTCTTGGAAAGAGCCTGCAAAAACTATGGCTGTAAATGTAGAGGGAACACTGAACATATTTGAATCAGCAAAAGAGATAATACCCAATGCCAAAATATTGGTCATAGGCTCAAGCGAAGAATACCAGCAGTCTGATGATCCTATCAATGAAGAATTTTCTCTTGACTCATGCAGCCCGTATGGATTATCGAAAATAACTCAGGAACGATTTGCAAAACTATACAGAGAGCAATATGGCATGAAAATATACTGTGTCAGGGCATTTAATCATACTGGTGTTGGACAATCCGACAGATTTGTTATACCAAGCTGGTGCAGGCAAGTGGCGCTATTATCTGCAAAAAAAGAGAATGGCAATATCATTGTAGGAAACATTGACGTATATCGTGACTTTAGCGATGTGCGTGACGTAGTAAGAGCCTACAGAATGATACTTGAAAGCGACAAAAGTAAAACCATATATAACGTAGGCAGCGGAAAAGCCACAAAACTAAAAGATATTCTCGACTATATAGTTTCTCTTTCGTCTTGCAAAATAAGTATCGAAATAGACCCTTCTCTTGTGCGTAATGGAGAAAATGCCAAGATATACTGTTGCAATGAACTTATAAGAAAAGATCTTGGCTGGTATCCACAATATGATATTTTCGATACTATTAAGGATATTTACGAATACTACTACAATATGTTTACTTAATCAAAAAAACAGATCAAGCACAGCGCTTGATCTGTTTTTTATATTCGATCTTATTACTTCCTCTTAGAAACCACCATAGCTGCACCTGCAAGTGCTGCCAGACCTATACTTATGCCCATTGCCGCATCTGTATTAGGGTTTTTGGTGCTGTTAGGATTTGTCGTTGTCTTTGATGATGAAGCCGCTGCGCTGCTGTCATTTGTTGCTTCAGAAGAAGCCTCGGAAGATGACTCCTCTGCTTTGCTCTCGCTGCTCTCCTCACTTGACGACTCCTCAACAACGTTATTGAACTCAACATCGTCGTCCTTTGTCATTTCGTCAACGCCGTCGTTAACCAACTCAACTCTCTCCCAGCCGTAAATGCCTTCAATAGCATTTGTAAGCTCATCAGCTGCTGTCTTCTGTGAAACAGCTGATGGGTGATAGTCAACTGCATAACCATTGTTTTCGCTGTCCTGAACGCTGAACTGGAAAACTGATACCTTGCTGTCGCCTGTTTCAGTCTTATAAGTGTCAACTGCATCTGTAATAGAAGGATAAAGCTCCTGTCCCATAATACCGAGTGTACAAAGTATCTCAGAATTTGGATTCTTAGCTCTTATCTCCTTGAGGAAATTTACATAGCCCTTTTCAAACTCAGCACACTTATCAGGGTCACCCTTTGTGTATGAGTTATCGTTTGTACCAAGATTTACAACGATAAGCTCAGGCTGATACTGTGAGAAATCCCAATCATAATTAGCTGTCTGTTCACCGTCGAACCAGCTCCATGTAAAGCAGAACTTATCATAGAAATTTGGCACAAGCAGTGCGTCATTTATCTTGCCGTTGCCTGAATAACCAGAGATCACACCTGCTCCGCTTACTGATACAAAGCTGTAGTCAGCGCCAAAATTCTGTGCTGCCTTGTAAGCATATGTCTTTGCGGCGTTCTCGTTGTAGATAGAAAATGACTTTCCAAGTGGATCGTCAACGCCGTATCCACAAGTGATAGAGTCACCAATAAACTCGATAGAATGCTTTGCTGCCTCTGTTGGCTGTGGCTTGCCGTCTACCTCAAAGCTGTCAATTGCGATAACACTCTGTGCAGCTTCTGAAAGCTTTATGAGCTTAACTGTGCTTTCGCCCTCAGGAAGCTCTACCTCAACTGCGTTTGTCTTCTTATTTTTTATGTAGCCCTGCTTAACAAGCTTGCCGTTTACAAATACGCCAATTCTTGCCTCACCTACGCTGCCGTTTACATTGAAAACAGCCTTTGTGCCTGTGCATTTGAACTCGATACCGCTTGCAGAATAGCCAAGTATCGTTGTGTCGCCCTTTCTGTAAGTACGACCGATAAGCTTAACATTGTCGCTTGTTGCCTCATAAGAGGTGAGCTTGTCCGTTGCTTCCGTGTCTGCCATGACTGTCATTCCCATGCAACCTACTGCAATTGCCGCAGCACAGAGGCCTGCAAAAAACTTCTTCATACTATGATTTCCTCCATTGTTTAATTTTTTTGTATCTTTTGCCTTAATATTTCTCGATCCAATAATTTAATTATACTCTATCTGCAAGATATATACATTAAATTATTGTTAATGTTTATTCGTCATTTTATTAACGAGACTGCTAGATATTTTTTATCCTCTTATAAACCACAGCCGACAGCGGTGGACAGACGAAACTGCCTGAAACGGGCTTTTTGTTCATCTTGCCACTTTCATCAAGCCTGAGATAAAAGCTTCCCTCAGGCAGACCGAAGCCCCTGTTCTCGTAGTAAGGATTAAGTGCGATAACATAGCATTCTCCGTCTTTTTCAAGCTTCCAACTTACGCAGTTCCAATCGTCATTGTGCATAAAATGAAGATGTGCGTTCACGTCCTCTTTAGTATACATTCGGAAAAGCGGACTTCCCTTTCTCAGCCTTATAAGAGCCTTGTAATACTCAAAGACCTCTTTATATTCAAGCTTCCTGTTCCACTTTATGGAGTTAGTGTAGTCAGGCGCATTGTAGCTGTCATGGGAATAGATATTCACATCGTTTGGCTCTTCGCCCTCTTTGAGTATCCTCGGCTTTGACCTAAGAAAATCCTGACCAAGCTGTATGAACGGCATGCCCTGTGAAAGTATCACTATCGCCGCCGCAAGCTTGTCCATTTTTATCCTTACGTCCTCGCTGTCATTCTTTGCCGATATACAAAGCTTGTCCCACAAAGTATTGTTGTCATGAGCCTCACAGTAATTCACCGCCTGAGTAGGCTCAAATGCCCAGCAAGCTTCTTTTGCGTCATTTATCTGATAGTGTGGCACAGATCCGGCTATACCACGCCTTAGGGTAGAAGCCGCATTTCTGTTTCCGCTGACAAAGCCCTTGTCATATGGATTGAAAGTACCGCCCTTAATGGAATCTCTGATGTTATCGTTGAAAAGTCCAACTCTTCCGAACTGATATGAATTCCATTTATATGCAAGCCTGTCAGCAGGGAGCGGTGACTCTCCTCCCGTCCAGCCCTCACCATACATTAGTATCTGAGGGTCTATCTTGTTAAGCTCGTCCCTTATGATGTTCACAGTTTCAATATCGTGAAGTGCCATAAGGTCAAAGCGGAAGCCGTCAATCTTATATTCCGTTGCCCAAAATCTGAGAGAATCTATCATGAATTTTCTCATCATCATGTGGTTTGAAGCCGTTTCGTTTCCACAGCCCGAGCCGTTTGAAAATGAGCCGTCATTTCTTATCCTATGATAATAATATGGGAAAGAACGCTCAAAGGCTGACTCCTCGGTATAGTAAGTGTGATTGTATACCACGTCCATTACAACGCCGATGCCGTTCTCGTGAAGTGCCATAACAAGCTGTTTGAACTCTCTTATCCTGCACTTAGGGTCATAAGGGTCTGTGGAATATGACCCCTCAAGGCAGTTGAAGTTCTTAGGGTCATAACCCCAGTTATATTGATTGAGCCAAGGCTTGCTCTCGTCCACAGTGGCATAATCTTCCACAGGAAGCAGGTGAACATGGGTGATTCCAAGCTCTTTGAGATGCTCGATACAAGTATTCACACCCTGATATTTCGTACCCTTATCGGCAAAAGCCACATACTTTCCTCTATGCTCAGGAGCAACGCCTGATGAACTGTCCGCAGAAAAATCCCTGACGTGGCACTCATATACCACTGCGTTGCAGGCATTTCTGCACTTAGGCTTTTTCACCTTGTCCCAGCCCTCAGGGTCGGTGGTCTTGAAATTTACCACCGCACCAACGTTTCCGTTGACTCCGCAGGCTTTTGCATAGATATCTATAGTTTCATGCCTTGTTTTGTGGTCAAACTCAAATGTATAGGTATAAAAAACACCGTCAAGGTCACGGAGTATCTCCACATACCAAACACCGTGGTCAAGCCTTTCCATAGGCAGGCTTTCAAGACGGCTTTTGCCCTCGCCGTCAAGATACAGATTAAGATAAACTCCCGTTGCAAGCGGTGACCATGTTTTGAACACAGTTTTGCCCTCTTTCATGACCGCACCCAGATCGTTTCCTATATATTGATTATCTCTGTCGAACTGTTCATAATTCAATCTGTACATCAACCATGCCCCTTGCCTATATTTTTTACGTCTTAGATATTTTTACTTCAGACTTTCGCCAAGCACCGAGCCTTGAAGAAGCTTAGTTTCAAAGCCCTCCCTCGTATTTTTAAGCAGGTCATCGCAAAGCTTTACCTTGTCCTTTTCAAGAAGCAGCAGGATAGTTGAGCCGCCGAACTCGAAATAGCCCTTTTCTTCGCCCTTTGTGACCTTTACGCCGCCCTCAGTGTGCAGATTAGTTATCCTGCCCACCATAAGAGCACCGACTTCCATTTGAATAATATCTCCGAACTGCTCCGTTCTTATCATGCAATATTCTCTGGAATTTTCCTTGAAAACAGGCAGATAATTGTTCACCACAGGGTTCACAGTGTGAAGAATACCATTTATCTTTCTGTTGTGGCTCTTTACACCGTCTGCACAATAGCAATAGCGGTGATAATCGTCCACTGAAAGTCTGATGATAACTGCATAGCCACCCTCATACCGCTTTGCAAGCTTGCTGTCCCTGAGAAGCGAGGCGGTATTATACACTGCGTTCTTTATAATAAAGGTATCAGACTGTGTTATCTTATAAGCTGTGACCTTGCCGTCTGAAGGTGACACCAGCAGATTCTTGTCCTTAGTGATAAAACGTCTGCCAGGCTTTATTTTTCTTGTGAAAAAATCATTGAATGAGCGATACATTCTTTCCTCATAGTCAAACATATCTATTCCGTTTTTTTCTGCAAAGCCGAAAATAAAAGGCACTGAGAACTTGCTGTCAAGTATCACTCTTGCACACTTTGAAAATATCGGACAGCCGAGAAATTTCATAAGCACCCTGCCCATTGCCGAGCTGTAGGCAGCCGCAAGAAAGCTATCCTGAGATGTGGTCTGTTCGTATTCTCTGCCCTGTCTGTCACGATATTTCATCTGTTTCTCTCCTTTTATTTACATTATTGTAGGGGACGACACACACGACGTCCTGTTTTTCACACACCTGTCTGACAAAAACATTTCCCATTCAGGTAACTTTTATCTTAGATTATATTCTGCATTTTAAGATAGCCGAGAAGGATTATCGCACCTATAGTAAAGAGTATCAGCACGCCTTTCATGGAAAGCTTCTTGACATTTATTTTCAATACAAAGAGTATTGAAATAAGTATCATAAAGCTATGGAAAACAAATGGAAAAATATTTTTCGGTATATTGTGCTGACCCATGAACAGCAGAGGAAGTATCATAGCAACTGTTGTAACAGGCAGACCCTTATATTCTTTTCTGTTCTCTGTTGTGTTTCTCTGACGCTCTTCCTCCATAACGTTGAAGTAGCCAAGTCTGATAACAGCACCAAGAACTATCATAATGCTTGCGATAAGACGAAGCGGATAAACCGAGTTGTAGTGATAGCCTATGACAGCAGGGAAAACACCGAAGCAAACAAGGTCGCACAGAGAGTCGATCTGTATGCCGAACACCTTTTCATGCTCTGTTCTGTTTTTCATGCTTCTTGCTATCTTGCCGTCAAAAAGATCGCAGATACCCGAAAGAAGCAGGCAGAGAAAGGCTATGGACATATGATTTTCAAAGACCTGAGTGATCCCGAACACTGACGAAACAAGTCCTATGTATGTGAGTATTACCGAATAATTATAAAAACCGATCATTTTTTCTTTTCCTCTCATTCTTTTTCGACTTCTTTTTTAATTTCCTGCGACCCCTCAAGACCATTCTTCTTATCATTCCTCATAACGATAAAGTGAGCCACGAATGTTACCAATGCGCTCATTATCAGCAGTAAATAGAAGCTGAGTCCACGGCTCAGTAGCATTGCAGGCTTTACAAGCTCTGCGGTGAAAATGCTCATGAACATATATGTGAAGCAACCCTCTGTTACGCCTGCCGCACCAGGCAATGGCAGCATTTCAACTGCAACGCCTATCATAGTCTGAAGTGCGATAATATTCCAAAAACCTGTTCCGCTAAGGCCGTAGGACTTATACACTATCCATGTGACAGCCAGCAGGAACAATCTCTGCACCAGTGTGATAAGAAAAATATTTATCACAGTATGCACATTGCTCTTTATATATTCCGAACCGATCATGTAATTGTCGCAGATACGCTTTATTTTGTTTATGTATTTTTCGTTGTTCTTTTCTTTGAGTATCCTTATGCGTGTCAGAAGATTTATAAGCTTGATGCCCATTTTTCTCGCCCACAAAGGCTTATAGAAAATAAACACAAGCCCTGCGATATAGGCGATATTCAGTATAAAGCCGATAAGCAGAAGCCACCAAAGCCGTCCCACATGAATCTTTATAAAGCCAAAGTTGAAAAGCAGGAACGCCACTGCAAGAAGCACCTGCACAGCCTTGAAAGCTATGGTGATGATAAGCATTATCAAGGTGGAAAAGCCTATCTTTATGCCGTCTTTCTTCATGTAATACATCTGCGCAGGCTGTCCGCCGGAAGCAGACGGCGTTATACAGCTAAAGAAAAAGCCTATAAACGAATATTTCAAACAACGCCTGAAAGGAGTTTTTACTTCAAAAAGCCTCAGCATATACTTTATTATGACCGACTCCCCTGCCACATAGCAGAACACACACACAGCACCCACTGCAAGCCAGCTTTTCTTTGCAAGGTGAAGATCCGCCACTATGTCGGAAAATTCTTCTCCTCTGAAAAGCAGTCTGACTGTCAGCCAGCCTATGACCACAATAAAGAATATATTAAGAACATATTTCAGGTTCTTTTTTATTTTCATCATCTCCGAATTTTCAGCCTGTCCATTAAAAGGTCAGACCGCTTTTTGTCCCACACATATTTTTTACAGCACGAATGCCATAAAGCACAGATTTACTATTATCTGCAAAATTGTAAATCTTATTACTACCTGAGTATCAGACCAGCCCTTGTTCTTTCTTGCATGGTCGTGAAGAGGAGTTCTTATGCCCTCCATAAAATTCTTTATTTTCAGGAAACGTCTGAAAGAAAGCTTGAGAAGTCCAAGTCCGCCGTCAAGTATGATAACTATAGCCATAGGGATAAATGCGAACGGTGCGGCAGTTTTCAAAAACATCACCGCAAGGAAAACGCCCAGCGCTCTCGAGCCTGCGTCACCCATGAGCATCTGGCTAGGCGAGCAGTTGAACCACAGATAAGCCGCAAGCGTCACGAACATTATCATAGGAAGGAGCATATCAGCCGCACCACTCTTTGTCACCATAAATGCAAGTGGCAGAAGAACTGTCATGACCAATGAACCGCATAGCCCGTCAACGCCGTCTGTACAGTTTGTAACGTTTATAGCCGTCCAAACGAGGACGCCTGCAAGGATGATGAACAGCGGTGCAGGGATAGTGAAAGTGGAATCTGTGATATAAAGCTTCACCTGCGAGCCGTTATAAAAATAGTATGTAAACGCAATGCCAAGAGATATAACAAGGTCGATAAGACCCTTTTTCAGGTTGCCCCAAGGAGTTTCAGAAGCATCGTCAAAATATCCGCTGAGCATGGCGGCATATACAAGCACGAGATAGATTATGTTCTCGATATCGAGAGGATAAAAAAGTGCTGTGCAAAGGGTAAAGGAAGTCACAAAGATAATTCCTGCGCCACGAGGCTTGCCCTCAGAAAGTGCGCCGTTCACAGCAAACGCTCTGCCCTGATCTTTAGGCAAAATGCGTTTGAAGAATTTCAGGCTGAAAAAAGCAATAAGAAAACTGCACAGCATTGGCACAAGCAGCACCAATGTAGTATTATTCGTCTTAGCCAAAAGGTTATAAAACATTGTCATCGTCCTTTTCTGTTTCAATTCATACATATACTATTATATTATACAACATAGCTGTGCAAAATGCAAATATTATTATCCGTCATTTTGCACAATTTTTTCTTAATGGTTTCTTAATGTGGAAAATTTAAGGTAAGTGCCAAGCAAAACAAAATGCACAGCCCATATAGACTGTGCATAGGTTCATTCTGTTTCATTCAATATGTTCATCATTTCTGACGGCGTAACAATAAAATCTTTCATGGGATAATGTTTCTTATTTCCCGTGACAACATAAGCATTATTATCACGCTTTTCCATTGCTACCTCGTAGAAAATAAGATCGTCCATATCCACGAGTATCTCCCCTGTCGGTTTCGGGTCAACTTTAATTCCATTTGAAATAATAGAATTTATCATTGTTTGGATAGTTTCAGCTTTTAGGTGAAACTTAGGTCTGTTCAAGACTTCCGCATATTCATCTATTATGTCATCATGAAACAGCGGCGTTATCCTGCCGTCAAGCACCTCACGAAGCACCATACACGGCGGAGATTGCGAATTTTTAGTGATAAGAGCAGATACGATAACATTTGTGTCAATAACAGCGCAGACTTTCATTTATCATTTTCTCCTGTTCTTTCTCACTTCTGCTATTTCAGCGTTTATCTCGTCCAAAGACATTTCAGGGACGTCAGTTGCCTGCTCTCTAAGCTTTTCAAACGCTTCAAGTCCCTCTGCTCTTGTAACAGCATTTTCAGGAAGAACTGTTTCAAATGGTATTCCACGCACCATTTTGCTGCGCACCATAAACATTCTGAAAGCTGTAGGAAGATCCATTCCTAATGCACTGTATATCTCGCTTACCTCATTTTTAAGGTCACTGTCAACACGGAATTGAACTAAAGTCTGATTTTTTGCCATACAAAACACCTCCAAATATATTAAAATGTATGTGTTTATCTTTCAATTATATTATATCATCATTTATATATATTGTCAACACAGTACACTACAAAATACATTATCATGAAAAAATATATTTGCTCCTAAAGATTGAAAAAAACATTATTTTGTGCTATAATTATCTCATTAAGGAGGCATTTTTATGGCAATAAAAGACAAAGTGCTGGAACTTCTCGACCATAACAAGGGCAAATATCTTTCAGGTGAACAGCTTGCTGACACGCTGGGCTGTACCCGAGGGGCTGTTTGGAAAGCTGTGAAAGCTTTGCAGGAAAACGGCTACCCTATCTCTGCGGTGACGAACAAGGGCTATTCCCTTGATGAAAATACTGATATACTTTCCCTTGCAGGCATAAAAAAATATCTTGACCCTGATCGTCAGGGGCTTGAAATAGAGGTATACAAGGAAGTAAGCTCCACTAATCTGGTACTCAAAGACTATGCAAATCAGGGTGTGCCCGAGGGCAGGATAGTCATTGCAGGTATGCAGACCCAGGGGCGTGGAAGGCTTGGACGTTCTTTCTTTTCTCCCTCTGATTCGGGACTTTACATGAGCATTCTTCTCCGCCCTGACATGGCTGCGGCTGACGCTGTTAAGATAACCACTGCTGCTGCAGTTTCAGTTGCCCTTGCTGTGGAAAAGGTCAGTGACCAAAAGCCTGACATAAAATGGGTCAACGACATTTACATAAACGGCAGGAAGATATGCGGAATACTCACGGAGGCTTCTTTCAGCATGGAAAGCGGCGGACTTGACTACGCTGTGCTTGGCATCGGTGTAAACACCTACGAGCCGGAAGGCGGTTTTCCTGAGGCAATAAGAGATATCGCAGGACCGATATTCCACGAAAGAAAAAGCGATATGCGAAACAGGATAGCCGCAGAGATAATAAACAATTTCATGCGTCTTTATGACAGCTTTGAAGAAAACAGCTTTTACCCAGAATACAGAAAACGCTTGCTGTGGGTAGGCGAGAAGATAAACGTCATAAGAGGGAGCGAAAAAACTCCTGCCACAATGCTTGGGGCTGATGAGGACTGTCGCCTGCACGTCAGATATGAGGACGGCAGAGAAGAATATATTTCTTCAGGAGAGATAAGTATTCGCAAGGCTTAACATAATATACGAAATGTTAGGTATATCTAATGAAACAAACGGCTATGATTTTTTATAATTAATTCAGTTTATCAAATAGTATCAGCAGGTCGAGTCATTGAGAAATGGCTCGATTTTTTATGCATTATAACTATATAAACGTTTTCGTTTATGTGTATTTCTACAAGTTAGTCAATGCTTATTCTAATTATATATAGCCCATGTAAATAAAAACATTATTCTTTTTGTGTCATATAGTATATAATTATAGTTGACAGTATGTCTTGATTATTGACTTTGTAATCAAATTTAACTTTAATTATATGGAGGAAATTTTATGACAAAAGAATTTGATTATTCACCGATCGACAAAATTCTTGAAAATCATGAAAAAACAGCGGTCATAGCCATATTGCAGGATATTCAGGAGATATATCACTATCTTCCAAAGGAAATATTCCCATATCTTGCAAAAAAGCTTGGCACAGGCGAAGCAAGAATATACAGCGTTGCGACCTTTTATGAGAATTTTTCTCTCGAGCCAAAGGGCAAATACGTTATCAAATGTTGTGACGGCACTGCCTGTCATGTAAGAAAATCTATACCTATTCTCGAATATCTCAGAGGAGAACTTGGTCTTAGCGAGAAGAAAACCACCACTGACGATCTGATGTTCACAGTGGAAACTGTTTCATGTCTTGGCGCCTGTGGACTTGCCCCTGTTCTCACTGTGAATGATGTTGTTCACCCTGAGATGAATCCTGACAAGGCTGCGGCTCTGCTTAAGGAACTGAGAGAAAAGGAGGCTGAATAATATGCTGCTGAAAACGAAATACGATCTTGACAACGCTCGTGAACAGTATGGTAAGCTTGTTGACAAGCAGGCTAGAAAAGTGCTTGTTTGCGCAGGTACAGGCTGTGTTGCAGGCGGTTCGCTGAACATATACCAGAAGCTTATCGAAACTATCTCCGCAAAGGGATTGGAGTGCGTGGTAGCACTTGCTGACGAGCCACACGATGATGATGTCCACGAGGGCGCTATCGGCGTAAAAAGAAGCGGCTGTCACGGCTTCTGCGAAATGGGTCCACTTGTTAGAATAGAGCCGGAGGGTTGGCTTTACACTAAGGTAAAGCTTGACGATGTTGACGAGATAGTTGACAAGACTATCTGCAATGGCGAGTGCGTTGAAAGACTGTGCTACAAGAAAAATGGTGAAATATATCGCCAGCAGTCAGAAATACCATTCTATAAGATGCAGCAGCGTATCGTCCTTGAACACTGCGGTCACATTGACGCTACTTCCATAAAGGAATATCTTGCTATAGGCGGCTACAGAGCCTTTGAAAAGGCACTTCTCAATATGTCACCTGAGGATATCCTCAACGAAATGACAGAATCTAATCTTCGTGGACGTGGAGGCGGAGGATTCCCTCTTGGCAGAAAGTGGACAAGCGTTGCAAAGCAGAAAAGCCCTACAAAATACATAGTCTGCAACGGTGACGAGGGCGACCCTGGCGCATTTATGGATCGTTCTATCATGGAGGGCGACCCACACAGACTTCTTGAAGGCATGATGATAGCCGGTATCGCAACAGGCGCAAAAGAGGGATATATCTACGTTCGTGCGGAATACCCGCTGGCAGTATCACGTCTTAAAGGTGCGATTGCACAGGCTGAGCAGTTTGGTCTGCTTGGTGACAATATACTCGGCACAGATTACTCATTCAGAATACATATAAACCGTGGTGCAGGCGCATTTGTTTGCGGTGAAGGCTCTGCCCTGACGGCTTCTATCGAGGGCAAGCGTGGTATGCCTAGAGTTAAGCCGCCAAGAACTGTTGAACATGGTCTTTTCAACGAGCCTACAGTTCTCAACAACGTTGAAACGCTGGCTAACGTGCCTGTTATCATCAACAACGGTGCAAAATGGTTCAGGAGCATAGGCCCTGAGAACTCCCCTGGAACAAAGGCTTTCGCTCTTACGGGCAACATCTCGAACACCGGTCTTATTGAAGTGCCAATGGGAACTTCTCTCAGAAAGGTAATATTCGATATCGGCGGCGGCATGAGAGGTGACGGAAAGTTCAAGGCTGTTCAGATAGGCGGTCCGTCAGGCGGCTGTCTTGTTACGCCTAACCTCGATATCCAGCTTGACTTTGACTCGCTGAAAAAAGTCGGTGCTATGATCGGCTCAGGCGGACTTGTTGTTATGGACGATAAGTCATGCATGGTAGAAGTTGCAAGATTTTTCATGAATTTCACCCAGAACGAGTCCTGCGGAAAGTGCGTTCCGTGCCGTGAGGGTACAAAGAGAATGCTTGAGATACTTGAGCGTATCGTAAATGGTAACGGTCAGGAGGGGGATATCGAACTGCTTCTTGAGCTTGCCGACACTATCTCCTCAACTGCTCTCTGCGGCCTTGGAAAGACGGCTGCATTCCCTGTTGTATCTACAATAAAGAACTTCCGTGAGGAATATGAAGCTCACATAAGAGATAAGAAGTGTCCATCAGGCAACTGCAAGAAGCTTGTGACATATCAGATCGACCCTGAGATATGCAAGGGCTGTTCAAAGTGTTCAAGAGTCTGTCCTGTGGGTGCGATCAGCGGTGAGATCAAAAAGCCGTTCAAGATCGACACCTCTAAGTGCATAAAGTGCGGAGCTTGTATTTCCAACTGCCATTTCAAAGCTGTCAAGGAGGTTTAATTTTAGCTATGAATAAAGAGTTTATGATAATCGACAATATCCCCGTTGCTATAAACGGTGAAAAAAATCTGCTTGAGCTTATCAGAAAGGCAGGCATCGAGCTTCCTACATTCTGTTACTATTCTGAGCTTTCAGTATACGGTGCTTGCAGAATGTGCATGGTGGAAAACAAGTGGGGTGGCATGGAAGCCGCTTGCTCAACTCCTCCGAGAAACGGTATGGAGATATACACAAACACACCAAGACTGAGAAAATACCGCAAGATGATATTGGAACTTCTTCTTTCAAATCACTGCGGCGAATGTACTACCTGCGATAAAAACGGCAAGTGCAAATTGCAGGAGCTTGCCGCAAGATTTGATATCCACAGGGTACGTTTTGACAATCCAAAGTCCAAGCCTTGTATCGATGATTCTTCTGTATCTATCACTAGGGACGCCAACAAGTGTATCCTCTGCGGTGACTGCGTAAGAGTGTGCAACGAGGTACAGAACGTTGGTGCAATAGATTTTGCATTCAGAGGCTCAAAAATGAAGGTCGCCTGCTCATTTGACAAGCCTATAGGCGATTCAAACTGCGTTGGCTGCGGTCAGTGTGCGGCAGTCTGTCCAACAGGCGCTATAATCATAAAGAACGACAGCCACAGGCTTTGGAAAGAGCTTAATCAGGAGGACACTATTGCAGTGGCTCAGGTAGCTCCGGCTGTAAGAGTTGCAGTGGCAAAAGAGTTCGGCTACAACGGTGAGAACGTTATGGGCAAGATAGTTGCAGCACTTAGAAGAATAGGCTTCAACTACATTTTTGACACCTCAACAGCCGCAGACCTCACTGTTATGGAGGAGTCAAAGGAGTTTGCAGACAGGCTTGCAAACGGCGGAAAGCTCCCGCTGTTCACATCATGCTGTCCTGCATGGATAAAGTATGCTGAGAACGAATATCCTGAGATACTGCCTAACATTTCCACTTGCCGCTCACCAATGCAGATGTTTGCTTCCGTAATAAACGAGAAGTTCAAGGGCGAGGGCAAGAAGATACTTTCTGTTGCTGTTATGCCTTGCACTGCCAAAAAGGGCGAAGCCGCAAGAGATGAGTTCAAGGACGAGAACGGCAAACCACTGGTTGATTTTGTCATCACAACTCAGGAGCTTATCATGATGATAAAAGAAGCCGGTATCGTGTTCAACGAGATAGAGCCGGAAGCTGTTGATATGCCGTTCGGCACTATGACAGGCGCAGGCGTTATCTTCGGTGTAACAGGCGGTGTAACAGAAGCAGTTATCAGACGTGTTTCCACAGACAAGTCACTCGCTTCCCTGAGAAATCTTGCATTTGAGGGCGTAAGAGGCTTCGAGGGCATAAAGGAGCTTGAAGTACCTCTTGGCGACAAGGCTATCAAGGTCTGCGTTGTAAACGGACTTCGCAATGTTGAGGTCATAATGAACAGAATGAAAGCTGGCGAGCATTTCGACCTTATCGAAGTTATGGCTTGTCCAAACGGCTGTATAGGCGGCGCTGGTCAGCCAAAGGCTACTATCGACGAGAAGAAAGAGCGCAGTGTTAATCTTTACAATGCTGACAAGCTTTGCACTTTGAAGCGTTCAGAAGAAAATCCGCTTATGGATAAGCTTTACGAGGGTATCCTCAAGGGCAGAGAGCATGAACTGCTTCATGTAAGCTATGTAAAATAACAAAATAGCATAAATAGCGAAAGGCTGCACGAAATTGTGCAGCCTTTTTTGTGTGTCGAAAAACTATAATAAATGGGCGACCTGAGGTCGCCCCTACATATGAACAGCGTATTTACATAAATTGTAGGGGACGGCGCCCTCGACGTCCCGCTTATTTAGTACGTTGTCAATAAGCTCAAGTTTGCACGAAATGTGCAGCCTTTTTTGTACGGACTATTTTATTATGATATGTCCTCCACCTTGACAGCTCTCTTTTCATTTCTGTAGTTGACTACCTCTCCAAGAGTGCAGTATATAACAGAGAACACAGGAACAGCGATGAACATTCCGAATATGCCAAAGAGGTTTCCGCCTATGGTGATAGCGAAAAGTGTCCATAGTGACGGCAGACCAACCGAGTTTCCTACCACCTTTGGATAGATAAGATTGCCCTCAATAGCCTGAATAATGAACATGAACAACAAAAACAGCACAGCCTGCTTGAAATCCGTCACGCATATAAGCAGGAAGCCCACCACATAACCAAGAAAAGCTCCCACAATAGGGATAAGTGCAGTGCAGGCAACGAGTATGGCAATAAGCACCGCATTCGGGAAGCGGAAGATAGCCATTCCAATACCGCAAAGGGAGCCGAGGATAATGGCTTCCGTGGTCTGACCCACAAGAAAGTTCGCAAAAGTGTCGATAGAGCGACGGCATATACGGCTTATGCGGTCGGTGATACGATTGCTGAGAAAAGCACAGCTTATGCGCTTGCACAGGTCTTTGAGCCGCTCTTTTGCGGCAAGCATATAGACCGCAAAGCAGATTCCCAAGAAGAAGTTCACAAGACCTGAGAAAAGATCTGTCACAAAGCTTACTGTTGAACTGAGTGTGTTCAAGATCACAACGCCGTCTTTCAGCCAGCTTGTAACCTTATCGATAATATCAGCAGTGCTTATATTCATTCTGTCAAGCCACCCTGCTATCTCAGGGGAATTGTTGAGCTTGTTGGAAATATTTGAAATAAGCACAGGGATATCGTCTGAAAGCTGAGAGAAAGTCTTTATGAGTGCAGGGATAATAAGCCAGCACACAAGTGCCACAACGCCTAGGCAAAGCAGAAAGGTCAGCACTATCGAGCATGGTCTTTTCAGCGTTTCCACAGTTTTGGCATATTTCTCTTTTTTAGGCTTCTTAAAAAGCCTCTTTTCAATGCCTGACATTGGCACATTCAGGATAAATGCGATTATACAGCCAAATATAACAGGCTTCAAGACCCCGATCATTACGCCCAGAAGTCTAAAAAACTTATCATAGTTGGTCAATCCCCAAAAAAGCACTACGCCAAGAACCACAAGGGCTGCATTTTCTTTGAATTTTTTTGTAAATTTCATTAGTTTCTCCTTACAAAAACGAGCTGTACAGCCTTTGCCGTACAGCTCTCAAATCGCTTAGAAATTAGTGTTAAGGCTGAGATACTGTCCGCTCTGATAGAGATAGATCAGATATACCACAGACGCATAGATAGTCACAACAGCGACTATCAGTGATGTAATTGCAGCGAGAATGTTCAGTATCGGGATAAATGCCACAACAAGGCACACTGCCATGACAATAAGGCAGGTCTTGTTTACATTCCACACATGGTCGCCCTTGTTTGCAAGTCCGTAGTTCTTCACGTCCCTCAGCAGGTCGCCTGTTGATTTGCAGATATAGTAAAGCACCGCTATGTTCATTACATTGCCAGCAAAACTCAGAACACTTGATATCGCATTATTGTCAATAAATGTGTCAACTATTGAAAAGATAAGATCAGCCACTGTGAAAACAAGAGCTGTCTGATAACCATTATGGTCTTTTGAAGCTTCAAGTATTCCCCATACGTTGAAAATAGTTGCAGCTACGGTACAAGTCATCAAAAGAAGTGCGCCTATCCCAGGTATAAAAGCAAGCGGAACTCCTATAACACCTATGATCTTTGCCAGAAACACCTTTTTGATACCGCTTGCGGCATTTGGATATTTTACCATTTTATTACCCCCTATATTTCGTTTTCTTAATCAAGTTCGATATTCATTATCGGCTGTGAAACGTCTGCGCCGGCAGGTACCATTGGAAGAACGTTTATATCCTTGTTGATGATAACGTCCACAAGGCAAGGCTTACCACATTTGAGTGCCTTTTCAAGCATTGGCTTTATCTCGGACTTCTTTGTTATCCTTATGCCCTCAACGCCAAATGCGTCGGCAAGCTTCATAAGGTCTGTTCCTCTTTCAATGTTAGTCTGAGAAAATCTCTTGCCGTAGAAAAGTCTTTGCCACTGTCTTACCATTCCGAGAACGTCATTCTCGAAAACAAGCTCAATAAGCGGTATCTTATGCTTTGCAAGTGAAGAAAGCTCGTTGCAGTTCATGAAGAAGCTTCCGTCGCCTGCAATGTTTACTACTGTTCTGTCAGGGTTGCCCACCTTTGCGCCCATTCCTGCGCCAAAGCCGTAGCCCATTGTACCAAGTCCGCCGCTTGAAGCAAAGCTTCTTGGACACTTGAAGTTATAATACTGTGCAGCCCACATCTGATGCTGACCGACTTCTGTGGCGATGATAGCCTTGCCGTCTGTAAGTCTGTCAAGCTCCTCGATAACGTCCTGCGGAAGTACCTCGTCCTCGCTCTCGATAGGCACCATTCTCAGTGCATACTGCTTTTTCCAATCCATAACAGTATTCATCCAAGCCTCGTGCTTCATATCAGGAAGCAGCTCGCAAAGCTTTGCAAGGATATACTTAACGTCTCCAGTAACATGGCTGTAAACGTCGATATTCTTGCCTATCTCGGCAGGGTCTATATCAATATGTATGATCTTCTTATCCTTTGCAAATGTCTTAGCGTTGCAAAGAACTCTGTCGGAAAATCTAGAGCCAAGAACTATCATAAGGTCACATTCGCTAAGCGTCATAGCGGCTGTCTTTGTGCCGTGCATACCAAGCATACCGATATAGCAGTCCTTAGTATTGTCAAGTGCGCACTGACCCATAAGTGACAGTGAAACAGGTGCGTCCACTTTTCTTACGAACTCAGCCATTTCTTCTGTTGCGTCAGCAGAAACAACTCCTCCGCCTGCGTAGATAAAAGGCTTCTCAGCATTCTTTATAAGCTCTGCCGCAGCAGCTATCTCCTCGTTTATACCCTCAGGATTGTGATTTACTACCTTCTTAGGCTCTTTCTTCTCATAGACCATAAGTGCGCCTGTGATATCCTTTGGTATATCTATAAGAACAGGACCCTTTCTGCCCTCGTTTGCAATATAGAAAGCTTCTCTGATAGTGTCAGCAAGCTCCGCAGGGTCTTTCACAATGTAGTTATGCTTTGTGATAGGCATTGTTATCCCGCAGATATCTACCTCCTGAAAAGAGTCAAGACCAAGCAGATCTCTTGTTACGTTTCCTGTGATAGCCACCATAGGGATAGAATCCATATAAGCTGTGGCGATACCTGTTACAAGGTTCGTAGCACCTGGACCTGAAGTTGCGATAACAACGCCCGTTCTGCCTGTTGTTCTTGAATATCCGTCAGCCGCATGGCAGGCAGCCTGCTCATGGGCGGTGATAACATGGTGTATCTTATCAGAATATTTATACAGCGAGTCATATATGTTTAGAACTGCTCCGCCCGGATAGCCGAACACTGTATCGACGCCCTGCTCCAGCAAACATTCAATTATAACGTCTGAGCCACGTAACTCTTTCAACATTTTTTATTTCCTCCAAATTACAAAATACATCTAAGATCATAAAAATATATCAATATATGATTATACTATATCTGCTTTAAAAAGTCAATACTTTCATTCATTTGGCTCATAAGCTCGTCCACCGTATCAGAGAAAAGCTTTGCCTGCTCGTCAGGCTTCTTTTCCTCTACAGCTTCCGCCTTTTCAGGCTTCTTACTTTCAAGCATATCCTGCACGCTCACTGTCTTTTCCACAGCCTTTTTTGCTGTGAGCGTTCTAAGCTCATGATCGTCAAGATAAGGCTTTATGCCCACAACGGAAACATTGTCAGTTCCGCCGTTTGTGAGGGCAAGCTCCATTATAGCGCCTAGCTTTTCAGAAACAGAAAGGTCAAGACCAAGCCCCACCACCATTTCTTCCTCAGAAACGTAATCCGACACGCCGTCTGACACTATGATTATCATATCGTCAGGTTCTTTGCCAAAATCAGCCACCAATGGTGTTTGTGCCACATCAGGTTCATTGAGAGTGCTGCCGATAGAAGATATTATGGCATTCTGATACTGTGGCTCAAGCTCTGACACATCTTCTATCCTGCCATGCTCATACATATATCGTGCATAGGATTGGTCAACAGATATCTGTCTGATAGTGCCGTTCACATAGCGGTACATTCTGCTGTCGCCAACGTTTATGCACATTGCTCTGCTTTCCTCGTCCACCGCAAGGCAACACAGGGTGGTCTGCATATTTGCAGCGTTTTCAGCCCTTACGCCCTGCTTTTTTATTTTGTTGTGAACATCGATAAGCGTTCTTTTCATATCCACCCCTGAATTATATTCAAGAATGGAAAGATGCCTTAAACAAAGCTCCGAGGCGACCTCTCCTGCATTTTCTCCGCCAACGCCGTCGCAAACGGCTGCAATAAAAGGAGCAGCGACAGTTGATTCATAGCTGCCGCTGTTGATGACCTCGTGGTCTATTAAAATGCAGTCCTCATTCTGTTCACGGTAATTTCCTTTGTCTGTTATTCCGAAAATATAATAATACATTTATTATCACCGTCTGAAAACTGGTATCGTGCTGTTATATCATATCTGCAACAAGACTGCCCATTTCCTTACAGCCAACGAGCTTCATGTCCTCTGACATGATATCTCCTGTTCTGTAGCCTGCTTCAAGGACTTTCTTGACAGCATTGTCGATAGCGTCTGCTTCCTTATCCATATCGAAAGAAAATCTCAGAAGCATTGAAGCTGAAAGGATAGTAGCGATAGGATTAGCCTTATCCTGTCCTGCGATATCAGGTGCAGAGCCGTGGCTAGGCTCATACATACCGAACTTTGTGTCGTTCAGTGAAGCGGAAGCCAGCATACCGAGTGAGCCTGATATCATAGCGGCTTCGTCTGAAAGGATATCACCGAACATATTCTCTGTAAGGATAACGTCAAACTGCTTAGGATCTCTTACAAGCTGCATTGCGCAGTTGTCAACGAGCATATGCTCAAGCTCGACCTCAGGATAATCCTTAGCAACCTCGTTTACTACCTTTCTCCAAAGTCTTGAAGAATCAAGAACGTTAGCCTTATCAACGCTTGTAACTTTCTTTCTTCTCTTCATGGCGATGTCAAAGCCACGGATAGCAATTCTTCTTATCTCGTTCTCGTTATATGTAAGAGTATCAACGGCAGTTTCAACGCCGTCAACGTTCTCTGTCTTTCTCGCACCAAAATACAGACCGCCTGTAAGCTCTCTCATTATCATCATGTCAAAGCCGTCGCCGATTATATCGTCCTTAAGAGGGCAAGCTTCTCTAAGCTCAGGATAAAGATTTGCAGGACGCAGGTTAGCGAACAGACCAAGCTCTTTTCTTATTTTCAGAAGTCCGGCTTCAGGTCTGAGGTTCGGAGCAAGCTTATACCATGGTGAAGTGGAAGTATTTCCGCCGATAGAGCCAAGCAGAACTGCGTCTGAGTTCTTTGCTATCTCGACAGCCTCGTCTGTAAGCGGAACGCCATATTTATCTATAGAACAGCCGCCCATAAGGATATCAGTATAAACAAACTTATGACCGAACTTTTCAGCAACCTTGTCGAGGACCTTCTGTGCTTCTGTTACTATTTCAGGGCCTATCCCGTCGCCCTTTATAACTGTTATTTTCTTTTCCATATTATTTTTCCTCCTCAGAATTTAAAGTCGAAACGCTTATCTCGCAGGAATAGCTCTGCTTTTCGGCTGTCATGAACAAAATGCCTGTATAGACCGAACACTCGCCGTCAATAAGCTTCTTTTTGCAATAATCGTCAGCAGCCATGCCTTTGAGCTGATACTGCATATAACTGTCCGCCGTATCAGTGCCGTCAAAGTTCACCTGACTATAGTCTATCTCCTCGCCATCCATATAATATGACCAGTAGTAAGACAAACCGTCAGAGCCTTTGACCTTTATGCTGTTGGGTGAAACAGTGCTGTCTATGCTTGCTTCGTCTATATTCGCCCAAAGTCCGTTGAAAGTGGAAAATCCAGCACCATTTATCTCAGGCTTATTGCAGGCAAAGGTCTTTGTTGTAACGCCTTTTTTATCGATCTTTTCGTCCTTTTCCACAAGCACTATACTGCTGTTTGAAGCAGTTCCCCTTGCAAAACTGCCGCCAAGCTTTCTGTTTATCTCTGCAGAGCTTAGGGTCAGGTCTATCTTGCTGCCGTCCACCATTACCATAAAAGGCAGAAAATCCTTGCTGCTGTATTCAAATTTATTACTGCTCTCCTCTTTTTTCGAGCAGCCTGCGCTGCACACCAGCATTACCCCTGCTGCAAGTGCCGCAAATAGCTTTTTAGCTTTCATAGCTTCACCCCTTCATAGAAACAGTTCAAGGGCGACCCCTTTTGAGAGATCCCCCTTAATGCTTCAAAATATCTTATTTAAGTGAGTTAAGAAGACCATTGCTGTTGATGATATTGATAAGAAACTCAGGGAATGACTGACCCTGATAAGTCTCATTCTTGGTCTTGTTTGTGATAACGCCACTGTCGAAATCTATCTCCACCTCGTCACCGTTATCTATCTTCTCAGCAGCTTCCTCGCACTCGATGATAGGAAGTCCGATATTTATAGCGTTTCTGTAGAATATTCTTGCGAATGTCTTTGCTATAACACAGGATATCCCGCTCGCCTTGATAGCAGCAGGCGCATGCTCTCTTGATGAACCGCAGCCGAAATTGCTCTTTGCTACCATTATATCGCCCTTTTGAACGTTCTTTGCAAAGTCAACGTCAATATCCTCCATGCAGTGCTGTGCAAGCTCCTGCATATCAGGTGTGTTGAGGTATCTTGCAGGGATAATAACGTCTGTGTCTACGTTATCCCCGTATTTATGTACTTTTCCGCAAGCTTTCATTATGAAAACCCCTTTCGTCAAACTTTATCAGCCCTGCTTGAACTCTGACGAATGGAATATATTTTCTCCTATCGCCTGTTTTCTAAGCTCTTCATATATCTTTTCAAGGTACGGGCCGTCTATAGTATCCTTGTTTCTTGTAATAAAATAGCAGATCTTTACCTTGTGGAACATTCCCTCTTTAACGAGAGCATACACAGGTGTACCCCCGATATTGGAGGTATAAAAGGTATTGAAGCCCTTCTTGTCAATAAGAGCCTGCGTCATTTCCACGGTAAATGTATTTTTGTCATGGAGTTCCTGAATGATCTCGTCAGCCTTCTCCTCACGCTGATAGTCATTTAGTGAAGTTCCGTACTTCTTTGTAACAATACTAAGAAGTATATCGGAGAATATTTCCCTAAGATAATTTTTCATCTGTTCTCGCTCCCAAGTCGTATATGCGGTCATGCCGCATATCAATTATTCCCCCAACGCAAGATCTGTCAGCTGATTTTCTCCCCGAATATCACATAACTTCCGACGGCTGTGAGATCTTGCCTGTCACAGCTGAAGCGGCGGCAACGTAAGGTGAAGCCAGATAAACCTCTGATTCTGGGTGACCCATACGTCCCACGAAATTTCTGTTTGTTGTTGCAACGGCTCTTTCGCCCTTTGCAAGAATACCCATATGTCCGCCAAGACATGGACCGCAGGTAGGTGTAGAAACCGCACAGCCTGCATTTATGAATATCTCCAGCAGACCCTCTTTCATGGCCTGCATATATACCTTCTGTGTGGCAGGGATAACGATACATCTAACGTTCTTTGCCACCTTTTTGCCGTCAAGTATCTCAGCGGCACATCTCAGATCCTCTATCCTGCCGTTCGTACATGAGCCGATGACAACCTGATCTATCTTGACCTCCGGGATATCGTCAAATGTTCTTGCGTTCTCAGGCAGATGCGGGAAAGCGACTGTAGGCTTTATCTGGCTGAGGTCGATAGTATATTCAGCCTCATACTCAGCGTCATCGTCAGCCTTGTATATCTTATACTCTCTGTCTACCTTATCCTTGATGTAATCAAGTGTAACATCGTCAACTGCAAATATGCCGTTCTTAGCACCTGCTTCGATAGCCATGTTAGCCATGCAAAGCCTGTCCTCCATGGAGAGGTTTTTCAGACCCTCGCCTGAAAATTCCATAGACTTGTAAAGTGCGCCGTCAACGCCTATCATGCCGATTATATGAAGTATAACGTCCTTAGCGGCACTATACTTTGGAAGCTTGCCTACGATATTGAACTTGATAGCGGCAGGGACTTTGAACCAAGTCTTTCCCTTTGCCATGCCTGCGCACATATCTGTTGAGCCGATACCTGTTGAGAATGCGCCAAGTGCGCCGTATGTACAAGTATGTGAGTCAGCACCGATAACGCAGTCGCCTGGAGCGACAAGTCCTTTTTCAGGAAGCAGAGCGTGTTCAATGCCCATATCGCCAACGTCGAAATAATTCTTTATGTCATACTTTGAAGCAAAATCACGGCAGGTCTTGCACTGTGTAGCGGATTTGATATCCTTGTTAGGTGCAAAGTGATCCATGACCATTGTGACCTTATTCTTATCGAAAACATCTGTAAAGCCCGCTTTATTGAACTCGTTGATAGCCACAGGGGACGTAACGTCGTTGCCGAGAACCAGGTCAAGGTTCGCCATTATAAGCTGACCTGCCTTGACTTCGTCAAGACCTGCGTGGGCTGCCAGAATTTTCTGAGTCATTGTCATACCCATTTAATATTACTCCTTACTATCAGATCTCAGAGTTTACCAAGATCCTTTATTTTTTATACCCATTTATTATACCACTATTTTGATGTTAATGCAAATACATATTTATTATATATCTATGAATAATATTTATACTAAACGTTTGAGATATGAACATATCTCTTTTACTTTTACATATAAATTGCAAAAATTTTAATCACATTTTATACAATAGCACTAAACATCAACTGAAAAATCTTTCACAACACCACAAAATACGAACATTCACGGGAAAATACCGTCAACCCTCTTGACTTCATTTGCATGGCATAGCTGTTCTCTTACTGCGAAAAATAATATTACAAAGAAAAAAGGAGGAAACAGCAATGAAGATGAAGTCAATGATAACAGGCGTTTCAATGGCGATAGCCGCAGGAACAGTGGCTTATGCAGTCACAGAGGCGACATCAAGCGAAAAGAAAATGCTCAAAAGCCGCACAGGACGTGCTATCAGAGCTATCGGTGACGTAATGGACGGCATTTCAATGATGATGAAATAGCCCTCATGCAGGAGCGTACCATGGTGGTAACGCTCCTGTTTTTTTTGCATTTTTAACTCTGACTTATCTTTTTCAGCAGCGTAAGAGCGTCGATAACATCGACCTTTCCATCACCGTTCATATCCGCACGCTTTAGCTGAGCGGGATCAAGCTGTGTCTTGCCTGCATTGTAACGCAGCATGAGCAAAGCGTCCACAACTGTCAGATACTTGTCACCATTCACATCTCCCTGCTGCAGGGTCTGTGAAGCGGCTTTTCTTGTTATTTTTATGGTGTACGTCCGTTTTACACCGCTTGCCGCCGTGCAGGTGACCTTGACAGTGTTTTCGCCGGTTTTAAGGCTCACCTTGCCCTTTCCAGACACCTTTGCACTTTTGCCCAGCGGATTTGCATTAACAGTAACAGAAGAAACCTCCGCATTGACTTTGGCAGTATAGCTTGCGGTGAACTTATCGAATTTTGGTGAAACGCTCGTGCCTGAAACGCTGAGGGATTTAAGATAATTGTTGTTATCTCCACTGCTTGTAGGCTTTGGGCAAAGTTTATCAGGCATATTGTTGTAAACAGGTATCTTGAACTCCATTGCGCTGTTCAAAATATCCTGAGAATAGGCGTTTTTTAGGCTTATGGCTTCATTCGCCTGACCGAAAACGCAGGTCATATACTGGTGGTAATAAAGTCCGTTTCCGCCGTCTACCATATCAAATTTTTGCAGATAAAGGGTATCCTGACCCTTTGTTATGTAGCCTGTGCCTAAGAATATCGAGCCGCCCACTATGGACTTGTACTGATTTGTCCAAGGAAGAAGATAGGTCGGATTAGTAGTTTTTGCATACTTACAGCCCATTTCTGCGGCTGTCATGGTGGAGGTCGCATAAGCCTGAATGTCAAAGAAGTTGAAATAATTCTCATAGCCTTTCACAGTACCAAGGGATTGCGGCGCACCATTTACGCCCTGCTCGTTCCTGCACCTTGAAGCAAGGTGATAAGGTGAAACGCCTGATTTCTTTGCAGCGTCCATAAAGGTCTGCGAATATGTATACTTTTTCTTTGTGTCAGGACAAGTGTAGCTTTTGCTCATAAAAGTGTCTGCAAGAATAGTTTTTACACCGCTTTCCGTCTGATACGAGGGATCATATGACTGATTTTCAAACATAAAAATGTATGTATCGTTGAGAAAATTTCTCGGATCCATATAATACATTATTATCTCTTTTGAAGCCGCCACCCACGAGCCGTCAAGCCCATACCAATAACCGCCGTTAAAATCATATGCACCCTTTTCCATTGACTTCCAAGAAGCCAGTGCCGACGAGTGGACAAGGTTTCTGCCCACAACACATTCTTCCTTTAACGCAGTGTTCCAATCCACGCCAAGCTTCTGAGCGGTAAATATCCACTTTGGGTGCTGTTCATGGAGCGTTCGCAGATATGGCTTATAGCTTTCAGGAAAGCCCTGCTTTGTCATATAGCTCTCAAAATCAGCGTCAGAACTGCCCTGCGAGCCGCTTGATGTTAGCTGAACATATGCAGCAGAAACATAGCCCGTCAAATTGCCGCATGATATCTTATACCATTTCGCACCGCTTGAGTCGGTGGTTTCGGAAAGTATAGTCAGGCTGTCGCCATAGCTTACTGTGCCTGTTTTAGAATAGCCTGTGCCTGCACCGCTGCGAACGTTCAGAACGTCTGCCGTACAGCTTCCCTTCATATTTGCCGCTGAAGCTGTCAAACATGAAGCCACCATTGACGCTGCAATAGCAAATGACAGGATATATGAAATCATCTTTTTTATCAACTCGTTCACCTCAGAAGATATAGGCAATACCGCAACAAGGCACGCCTATGTATAAGTCCTTATTTTTACACACATTGGTTTGTACATTTTTCTGTATCAAGTACAAAACTTCACCCTCATTATAGTACATTTCTCAGGGCTTTGTCAACAGTCTTTTTGATTCATAAAAAATTTACATTTAGCAAAATGCAGCTTTAACTTAAAGATTACAGATTTATTACAGCCTATTTAGTGGCTTTGCTGTTGATCGGTACATACATATTGTGACACAAATGCTCTCATTATAAATATATCCAAAAAAATATGCTTATTTTCGCTGTTTTGACTATTGACGTGTTACTTTATATTGTGATATAATCCTATTACGACAAAGGTAACAGAACTTGTAATATTTTATAATGAAATATTACAAATTAAAGACAAAACAATAGTAAACAAAATTAATCAAGAGCAAAATACTGACAGAAAAACACGATTTTGCAACGGAGGTATCAAATGAAAAAAATAAAAATAAACAAGATGGCGCTGTCGGTGGCAACAGCGTTTCTTATGCTCACGAGCATTGTTTCCACAGTGGCTAGTGCATCAGGCGGAAACGAGATAAAGCTCACAAGCGACAAGAACTTTGCACAGGCAGGCGACAGCATAAACGTAAAAGCGAGCCTTGAGCCTGATAAAACAGGCGTTGCAGGCTTCACTATAGACCTGCATTATGACCCGTCAAAGGTAACAGTATATGTGCCGACCGATGAGGAGAGCGAGAGTACATACAATGTGGGAAGCAAATTCTCTGTTATAACCAACTATGTTGCTTCATCAGGCACTATAAAAATAGTCGGTGCAAACCTTACAGGTTCTAACATAAAGGACAGAACAGACCTTGCCCTTGCGACTTTCAAGGTAAAAGACGGCGTAACAGGCAAGATAAACTATTGGGTAGAGGTTGAAACAATGGTGGCGGAAGCTGACGGTGGATACAAGTCAGTTTCATACTCAGCACCTACAGAGGGTTCACCGCTCACTGTCAGTGCAGGGGAGGAGATCACAACAACTCCTGCCACGACCACTACGACTGCTTCATCTAAGGCTGAAGCTACTACAACTACATCAAAGTCGACCACAACTACAACGACGACTACAGCAAAAACTACGACCAAGTCCGAAGCGACTACCACAACTACGGCTAAGTCTGAGAAAGTTACAACAACTACAACAAAGCCTGTTGAAACCACCACAACGACTACAACAGCAAAGAGCGAAACTCAGACCACTACAACCGCAACATCTGCACAGCCTGAGTCCGAACCGCTTTTCACACATAAGCAGGGTGACGCTGACTTCAACAGCGAAACTTCCCTTCAGTTCGGTTTCAAGCTTTCTGACTACATAACAGACTATTCTCAGCATTACAATGTAAAAGTCAACGTAAAATCATCAGGCAACGCAAGCGGTGCAGTCGGTGCATTGGTAGACGGAAGCTGGTCTGCACAGAGTACGAAGCTCACAGGTGGCGAGGAAGCACAGTGGATATACTCAGATCTTGACCCTTCAAGAACAAGTGACGAGGTTTTCGTACAGCTTTATTACTTAAAGGCAAATGCAGATTTTCAGATAGCTTCCGTGGAAGTAACGCCTGTCAAGGAAGCAGTTGACACATCAGCCGTTACAAAGGTCACAGCGGCAGAACCAAAGCCTGCTGACGATACAACGACCACAACTACTACAACAGCAAGCACAGAGCCAAAGGCTGACGAAAACACACAGCCTGAAAGCACCACCACAACAGCAGCCAGACAGCCTGCAAATGTCGGTGCGGCTGTTACTACAGTAAGCGAGGACGACAGTTCGCAGGAGCTTACAGAATCACAGGCAACAGAAAAGATACAGCAGATAGTTGACGAGGCCTCATCGCAGGCTGACAGCTCAAAAGTAAATCCGTCAACAGGCGTTGAAATGACAAAGAACATTCTTACTGTCATTGCCGCAGGATATGTTATTTTTGCGATATTTGCAGTTATCTTCAACAGATTTGCCGCAAAGGACGAAGAATAATAACCGAATATATTTCTTTTGGCTATAAAAACGGACGTTTCCATCGGAAGCGTCCATTTTTTCGTCAAGAACACCAAGGGGATAGTGTGATCCTGCATTTTATTGATCTTCTATAACAGGCGGAATAAAATTCTCCAAGGCGCTGAGAAGCTTAGGGTGTCGTATAACAAAATGTATAGCAGGCGCGTTTCCCTTTGATATCATCGCCCACTGACCTTCATGGATCAGTATTTGCAAATTGCAGAAGGTCTGCCGCTTAGCATATTTAAGGCTATAGTTTTCGTGTGTCTGTGCATAGCGTTCTGTGCTTTTTAAATGTGCAGAATAATCATCATAGCTGTAAAGAACATCACTGGCACAGAATACACCCGACAGGTCAAGAGCATGGGGACGTGTTTCAAATTCCTCTCGGGAAAGACAGCATATCTCGTCCTCTATGGTCATGGTTTCCAGTATTCTCTCAACTCGCTTTTTACGCTCGCTGACATAAGCTTTTATATCTCTGCCCCGGCGGTCGTCAATGCCATTTCTGTCAAGTATACTATCGAGCAGGTCATTATCCATAGTATAAACAGGCAGAGCAGATAAAATACTCCTGCGCCTGCCACGTCTGTGAGAATCGGCAGTGAGAAAATCGCTGAAATCTTTTTCCCTGTCACTTCGGTATATCTCCATAAGCGGGCAGGCGTTTGAAAGCAGATCATTGGCACGTTTACGATAATATCCAAGCTCCTTTTTGGACTTGGTCAGATAATATCTGCCCTCGCTGTGAAAGCCTGCCACGGCTTCCCCTGAAAGAGCCGCCGCACCTGATACCTTCAGCAAATGCAAAAAAGCATTATTCTGTACGTTTTTCAAATAGTAAGGCGCTATCTGCCCCGTCATATACATCGGTATCCAGCTTTCAAGACCAAGCATCATATCATCTAGGGAGCGGTCAAGATTATGTATCTGACAAAGGTGCAGACCCTTTTTAAGCATCAGAGCCATACCGAACATCCACTTCTTCGGAAATTCGGGATCATCAGCCATTTCCTTCATAGGCATATCACTGTACATTATCACAGGCTCATTAGAACGTGACAAGACTGTGGCTTTCAGAAAATCAAGCTCACTTTCCATCATTTCCTTGATGCCAAAATAACTTTTTGACACAGGAAGCTGAAAAGGCAATGCAGGTACTTTCATTTCACCAAAACGTATCGCCTTTATGTATTCGTTCAGGTCAAACTCATCAAGCTTATCAAGAAACTTTTCAATTCCACCGCTTTTTATCTCTCTGCTCTGTCCGGCATGATCGCTGAACAGCCATTTGCATATCACTTCATAACGCTGTGATACATCCTCTATATCACTTTCATTACAGCCCACAAGCTGTGCGACCGCTGATATCTCTGTGGGAGTTTTAAGCTCCCTTGCAGTAAAGCCTGCTATTGCGGCGACAAAGCGTTCAGGGTCGGCAGGCTTTCTAGTACCGTTCCGTATACGGAAAACGGTGGAAACATCATAATTTATCTCCTTGCACATACGCTTGATGTTTATATCAAGGGCTGAGATAAGGGTATTGAAATTTTGCCGCATAGACTCTCTGTCGGCAGGTATGATATCTTCACAGTCAAGAAAGGCTCTTTTTATGTTCTCCCTTGTCATATCGCCATAGCCTTTTTCCCTTGCCACAGCCTCAAGAGCGTTGCAAAGCCCGTCAAACGCCACAGTGTCTATCTCAGGTATTCTCTCTCCGCTTCTGTATCTGCTAAATGTTGAGGGAGATATCCCTGACAACTCACAAAGCTCCTTTGCCGTGCAGGAAAGCTGTTCTATATACTTACCAAGCTGTTCGCAAAACTTCATTTTAACGATCCCTCCCGCTGTCATATGGTATTACGTTAATTATATATCATATTTATCAAAAAAGGAAGTCCCCCACGATATATAATTTCAGAATTGGCATATGACTATTATGAAATAAACCACAAATTTATTCATAGATTTGTTATAATGTGATAAAGGATATCACATTAGGGAAAATACAAAGTAATGGAGGTGTGCTTATAGGATAATAACGAACATGAGAAAAAATATAATATCAAAAGGAGATGTATATTATGAAAAAAACGACCACAAAACTGCTGACAGCCTTGCTTACGCTGTGTATAGTGCTGACACTGATGCCAATGACAGCGTTTGCAGATCCTGAAACGTATGCTGTTAAATTTTACCCCGGAGATCATGGGACCATGACCAAAAACGACCAGATCCCGTTTGTATATTATGGCATTGACGATGATGTTAACAAGCCATACTACTACAAGCTGAATGTATCCGAAACAGAAACTCTCAGCTTTGCCAGCAGCATAATCAATGTTTTGTCACCAAGTCCAGGATATGAGTTCGCCTACTGGACTGCCGATGCTGCCGTCTACCTGAGCGACAATGATACTCCCATTTCTGCTGGCAACGCTCTTTCCTCCGATCAAATACAGAGCAAAATTACCGTGAAAAGTGATGTGACGTTCACAGCTCACTTTAAGCAGATATCTGAATATCCTGACGAATCAGAGATCACTAGCGCCACCATTGAAGATGTTAGGTTTAATTATGGGGCTGGCGAAGCACCTGTAGCGTCGGCTTTTGTAACAGCAGTGGATTACGAAAAATATGATGTGGCTTATGAATGCTGGCAGCAATTTGAAAACAATGAACCTGTTGCCGCATGGTATTCTGACAACGACTCACATGGCTCTTTGCCAACATTTAAGGAATTTGAAGGTGGCAAAAAATATGTGTATTTCCTTATGCTAAAGCCAAAGGACGGATATTCCTTCAGCAGCGAAACTATAGTTACTGTAAACGGGCAAAAAGTGTCCGCACATTTCGTCGATGGCTTCATGTATGTCCCAGCTGTTAAAACGATCACTGCATCTACGGTGACAGTCATTGACGTGGTGGAGATCAACGACGCCACCATCAACTTCAAGGACGGCGACAAGCCAGTGTTTACAGGCAATGTGCCAGACGGCGCAAACTATGCGCTCCGAGCTGCGTGGTGGGAGCTTGACAGCAAGACCGGTCTGATCTCTACAGAGCCAGAGTGGGGAAGCGAAATTTATGAAAACAAGATCACCGCTTTTGAAGCCGGAAAGACTTACTATTATGGTGTATATGTGACGGCTGTTGGTTTTGTTGATAGTGAAAATACCTCTTACATATTCGGACCAGACACTAAGCTTAAGATAAACGGCGAATTTGTAAATTACAAACGCTATGAAAATGATACGAGCGACGGCTCTGACGGCACCTTGTGGGTCATCACTGACCTGACTATGACACCAAAGGCAAATGATACAAACTCTGACAACAGCGATACAAATTCAGACAACAAAGACACAAGTTCAAATAACAGTGGCACAAGCACAGACAGCAAGAACCCTGTAAAGAACAATGCAGGAAGCACAAACCCTAACACAGGCAATGACCTTGGCGGTATCCTCTTTACTATCCTTATCACAGGAAGCGGACTTGTAGTTGCAGGCAGAAGATCACGCAAAAACAAATAACAGCATGAGCTGACAAAAAACGGACGTTTCAAAGCGAAACGTCCGTCTTTTTATATCCATATCAAATTTACTTGTTCTGTGCCTTAAAGATAACGCCCGTCACCTTTGGACCTGCGTTTATTGCAATTGCCGCACCTATCTGGAAACACTCCACAGGTGGATAGCCCACCTTTTTCGTCATAGCCTGTGCCATTTCGTCCCTGACGCTCTCGTCATTGCCGTAAACGATGCAGTAAGGTGTCTGCGGTATCATTTCCTTTACAGTCAGGTCAAGTATCTTTGGCACAATAGCCTTGTCGCCTCTTACCTTTGTTTCTGTAACGATAGCATGGTCATGTATCCTCATGATAGGTCTAAGACCCATTACCTCGCCCACAAAAGCAGCCGCAGACGGAATCCTTCCTGACTTCTTTGCATATTTTAGGGTATATGGCGCAAAGAAAATAACGCAGTTCTTTATCCAGTCCTCCATAAATGCCACGATATCAGCCGCAGGAACGTCCTTTGTGGCTTTCATTGCGCCCTGAACTACTGCATAACCATACGCTCCTGAGTAGCTCTCGCCGTCTATATTGTATATAGTGAACTTGCCCTTTGCTTCAGGGTGAGCGGAATAAAACTCCTCTGCCGCCATAACAGCGTTGTTGTATGTTGCCGAGCCTTTTGAGTTTATGGTAGTGTTTATAACATCAGTATAGCCCTCGCTGTAGAGCTTCTCAAAAGTTTCCTGATATTCAAAGGCTGTTATCTGCGATGTAACAGGTATGCCGTCAAAATCGTCAAGCATTTTGTAGAATTTCTCGTTGTCGAAATCTATCCTTGATGTGTAGCTGTCATCACCCATTGCCACCTTGAAATTCATTATCTGGATATCCAGCTTCTTTTCAAGCTCATCAGTGATATCGCTCGCTGAGTCGGTAAGAAATTTTATTTTTGCCATAAATTCACCCTCCGTTTTTTATTTATTTTATTCGTCCCATGTATATTGCGTCAGCTTGCCCTCTCTGCCAAGGTCGGGATAATCCCACTGTCTTAACACCTCATAGCAGGCTATCGCCACTGAGTTTGACAGATTAAGGCTTCTGAGCGTTTTCCTCATTGGTATCCTCACACAGCTTTGGGGATTTTCATAAAGCAGTTTCTCTGGCAGACCCTTGTCCTCCCTGCCGAAAAATATATACACTTCCCTATCCTGCGGATAATCCACATCTGAGTGTACCATTCTGCCCTTTGTGGTAAAGAAATAGAACTCGCCGCTGTTCTTAGAAAAAAAGTCATCAATATTATCATACTCGTATATTTCAAGCTTATCCCAGTAATCAAGCCCTGCACGCTTTAGCTTTTTGTCGCTTATCTCAAAGCCGTAAGGCTTCACAAGATGCAGTGCCGCACCTGTCACTGCACAAGTCCTTGAAATATTACCTGTGTTCTGCGGTATCTGTGGCTCTACAAGCACGATATTAAGTCTGTTCATCTTCGGTAACACTTCCAAATATCACAAATTCGTATAGTCCCTAAGCTCCTGATAGCTTGTGAGCCAAGGAAGCTGACCCTCCAGCATAAGACCGTCTGTCCATGGGGTCTGGTAGCTGTATGTAGTCTTGACAGTAAGCTCTGTGAACGCTGTGGCTCTGTTCATTGCGATAGGCAGGCTGTCACCCTTGAGAAGTCCTCCAATAAGAACACTTGTGAACATATCTCCCGTTCCTGAATAGTGTGCAGGAACATAATCATTCTTTATTTTCCAGAAGCTGTTATTTTCTTTATCATAGCCTACAGTTGACATTCCGCCGTCTGCAAGATTTACGCTTGTGATAACAACGATCTTTGCGCCCTGCTTTGAAAGCCTTACAAGCCATGATTTTATCTCAGAGCTGCGCATTGAAGCCGTAGGATATTCCTCACCAAGAAGTATAGCCGCCTCTGTGAGGTTAGGCGTGATTATATCCGCCACCTTTACAAGCTCGACCATACGGCTGCAAAGCTCCTTTGTGTAGGTCTTATATGCCTTTCCACCGTCACCCATAACAGGGTCTACGACCTTCAGGGCGTCAGGAAAAGCCTCGAAAAACTCAAGGCAGTGGTCTATCTGCTCGCTTGAAGCTAGAAACCCGCTGTACACACAGTCAAATTTCATATCCATTTTTTTATAGTGTTCCAATGCAGGCTTCATAAAGTCTGTAAGATCTCTCATAACAAACTCGCTGTAGCCAGTGTGTGCCGAAAGCACAGCCGTAGGCACAGGACACACCTGAATGCCCATAGCGGAAAGCACAGGTATCACCACTGTTAGCGAACACCGACCAAGACCTGATATATCCTGAATGGAAACAACCTTTTTACAACCCTGCATAATAAAACCCTCTTAAAAAAATACTCATAAACATTATTATAACATATCCATCAGGATTTTTCAATAGCCCATGGCTTGCCGGCAATATTTTTTTCACTATATTTTTTCATATTGTTCATATCAATATAATATGATTTACGCGCTCTATGAAAAGCAACAAAAAAGTGCCATTTTTCGCACTTTTTAGACTAGCACCTACAAAATTCATCATGATAATTTGTACAAATTTAGTCTTGCAAAAACGTTTAAAATAGTATATAATATATCTGTTAAAGTAAAGTGATTTTGTTTATAATATCAAACCAAATATCAAAGAAAGAAACAAATGTATGAAAATAAAAAAAGAAATAAACCTCTTTGCAGGAATGTTCACCGCAGAGGAAATATATCGCTATGGTGATATCATACTGCTGTTAGGTCATATAATATATCTTGCGCTGTTTTATCGGTTCGGAGTATACCAAATGGTATACTATAACTATTTCAGCGTAGCATTCTATGCAGTGATGTATTTCCTGCTTCATTTTAAGAAGATAGGCAAAATGTCATTTACTTACCTTGTGCTTGGCGAGATAATAGTACACGCCTGCATGGGTGCTTATTACATAGGCTGGTCAGCAGGATTTACGCAGATAATGCTGTGTATAATACCTATTCCATTTTTCATTGTACAAAACAGGAAAGCGATACCATATATACTTTCGTCCTTTGATGTTGTTGTGTTCATAGTCATGCGTATCATAGTCACAAACAGGGTCGCACCTTACAGCTTTGATACCAACAGAGAGAATATCTTATACATTTACAATACTCTATGCAGCTTTATTATAATAATCTATGTATCTTCCATATACATTTTCACAAATGAGCATAACAAGCGTGAAGCAAAAGCACAGAACGAAAAGCTTCAAAAGCTCGCTACTATCGACCCACTCACTCAGCTTTTCAACCGCCGTGCCATGATGGATTTTATCAAAAAGATAGAAAGCAACAGCCGCAGGACAAACAGCGTATATTCTATGTGTTTGGGCGATATCGATGATTTCAAGCACGTTAATGACACATATGGACACGAAGTCGGTGACAAGGTACTTAGGGTGGTATCAGATGTTATAGCTGGAAATGTGCCTAGCGAGGGCTATGTGTGCCGTTGGGGCGGTGAGGAAATACTATTCGTTGTTCCAAATACAGACACAGAAAGCTGTGAGAAGATAGCAAAGAGCATTTGCCAGAAAATACATGAGTGTACATTTAAGGAAAATTCTCGAAGTTTCAATATATCCATGACTTTTGGAGTTTACTCAGTAACTCCGAACGAAAACTATGACGAGGGTATCTCAAAAGTGGATAAGCTGCTATACAAGGGCAAAAATCAGGGCAAAAACTGCGTTGTATCTAAATAAAATCAAGGCAGCCGTGTAGAAAAAACTCCACGGCTGCCATTTTTATGCCTATTTTGCAGAGAGATATCCTCTCATGTCTACAGAAAGGCGTTCCTCAAGACATATAAGCTCCTTGGCAATGTTCTTGGACTTCTCGTCTGCCGCCTTATAATCGTTGAGATATCCAGACAGGGACTTCACGCCCATATTACAGCCGTCTGTTATAAAATCTGCCACAGCGTCGTCACTGCTCTCTGCCGCAAGCTTGAAGTTGGTTTTAAGCCATGCCATGCCCTTTGCCATAGCAGGCGGCTCTTTTCCGCTGTCATGATATGAATTTAAAAGTCCCTGAAGCTTCTCTTGTATCTCAATATGCCCTGCAAGATTTTTCTCCAGCGTTCGCTTCAGCTCTCCGTTTGAAGTGTATTTCAGCGAATCCTCAATAGACTGCACGCCCATTTTTATTCCTGCATCGCACTCCCTGAGAAGCTTTATTGTATCCTTTTCTATCATCTAAGTTCGCTCCTTTCATAATTGCAAATAGTTTTCCACAAAAATTTCTCTTTATGCCTGCATAAATTCAGCAAAACTATTGAAAAATCTTTAAATTTGTGATATAATTTCTTCATGGCTTATGCCTGAAGTATATAAGGGGGTATTTTAAATGGGAGAACACAAACATTACAAAGAGTCGGGCAAATTCAGCCCAGTTGGAGCAGTGCTCATGGTGCTTGCAACGGCAGTATGCGGCGGATTGCTTTTCTGGCTCTATCTGCTTTTTGAGGGCTGGTGCACTATCATCTATCTCAATGTTATCGCTGCGATAGCGGTGTCATGCGCACTTGGCTTTGTGGGAGGAAAGATAGTCAGAGCATTCAAAATGCGAAACACAGTTGTGGCAGTTGCCTGTGCAGTGGTGGGCTTTTTATTAGCCTCATATTTTAAATGGGCGCTGTATGATTACAACGATCTGAAAAAATATGGCTATGAGCTTATGGAAGAATACACAGCCTATGATTATTATGACGAGCTGAATATGCTTTTTGATGAAAACACAGACGGTTTCGGTGATTATTATGACTTTTATCACCAGACCAAGGCATATGATCTTTTCAGCAACGATTCAACAGGCGATTTCTCAGACAAGGACATTGCCACGATGCAGAAAAAGTCTGTATGGCAGTTTTTCGAGCTTGACAAGCTTCTCGGCAAGGATAAAAAATCCGCACAGAAAAGCCTTGAAAAGTCATACACCATGAACGCTTACGACTACACTTATGATTACAGAGATTATGATAAAACAGGACTTTTTGACATAATCGCACACCCTTCCGACCTTTGGAATGATATAAAGTCTATCAACAAGGAGGGTCGCTGGTCTTACAAGTCATCACATTCATCAAGAGATAACGGCTCGCTTGTGAACGGCACGATCCTGTGGATAGTATGGGGCAGTGAATTTATCCTTCTGCTGGCTTTCCTTGTGGGCGGCGTGAGAATCAAGTCAAAAGAGCCTTTTATCGAGTCTGAGGACGATTGGGCAGAATACAAAAACCTCAAGGGTGCATACAAATTCATGGTGCCTGAGGACATAAAGTCATTTAAGGTTTCAATGGAGCAAAGCCCTTACACGCTTTTTGATTATCAGACGGCTGTTACTCAATTCCTGCCTACATATATGGTGATAGATTGCTATGTGAGCAAGTCAGGCAATGAGAATTATCTCACAGTTTATCAGCAGACAATCAACCCTAAGAACAAAAATCCTGACACAAAGGTGCTTGTGAAAAACCTCTTTGTTGACGGTGATTTCATGAACAGGCTCTATTCCCTTGCAAATTTTGCTCCGCAAATGCAGGACGTTCAGCAGACTCCGCAGTAAAGATAACAAAATAAAGACATACAAAACAGGATGACTTAGATTTCATCAAAAGGGGATATGATTATTATAATGAAATATGTTAAATATGTATTGATGAGTTTCATATATGCTCTTTTGTTTAATTTAACTGCATATTTAGGAGCAGGGATAGCTTCTGTTATTTCTATATTTATTTTTTTTATTATTTATGCAGCGGTACAGTTGACTTTTTTTGTTAAGTTAAGCAGCCATAATATAAAAATATATTGTTTGGGTGTTATATTGACCATTTGTTTTTCTGTTATAATCGGTTATATATTTTACGATACTGTTTTTTTTATTCATATATTTATGGCTTTCAATGGTGATTATGGAACACCTAATGCAGGAAGCGGCTTCGGTATGATTCTAAGTTATAGTCTTAATGGGATAGCATTACTTTGTTCAATTCTAATTGGTATATATAATATACTGACTAATCGACAGCAATAAGTCTAAATAGTTCAATCTAAGTTAGGTGGTATAGAGCATCCTCAATATTTACAGAGTTATTATATTTTTTCTGCTCATTTTTTGCGAATAATTTTAATTAATGTAGGTGTCTGGGTTCAGCAATATTTTATACATATCATAACTAGGAGGAATTGTAGTGAAAAAAATAGCATAGTAGCTGTTATATTTACATTGATTGTTTCTATGTTTTTATCTTCACGAAACATTGTATATGCGGCAGAAGATAAAGCAAGGGCGATAACAATTCATATGCAAGGACTATCTGATGAGGCGTATTATGTTGATCTTCTAAAGATAACAAAATAAAAACATATAAAAAACACGGCTGAGAAAATATCAGCCGTGTTTTTTATGCCAATTTTTATAGCTTACAGCCAAGCGCCGTAAATAGTTTCGCCCGTCAGTTCACGGTATGAGCGCACCTTCAGGCCGAGCATATCAGCTCTCGCCTTTGCGATTACCTGTGCAGGTGAATTGTAGTTCACCACTGTGGCAGGCTCACTGTGAGAAGTATAGTCAAGCTTATCCTCCACCGCCTCGGCTACCTCATAGCCCTGTGCTTTCATTGTAGGCTTGCCTGACACGATAGACTTGTTGTTAAGCTCCTGCGGTTTTATGACCATCACATTGTCAGACTTTAGTGTTATGTCAAACTGAAAATCCGCCGAGTCACAATACTGACCCATGCCTATAACCGTCACCTTTGCAGTTCCAACGTTCACGTTGTCAGAGTAAACTGTTCTGTAATCAACGTCAGGAATAAGCGTTTCTCCGTCTACAAAAACGTCAAATATCTGTGTTCTCTCCTTGCCAGTGTATGACATAGAGCCACGCATATTTGTGGTACAGCCCACAATAGTGAGCTTTGTTTTTATGCTCATATCCGCACTGTCGCTTCCCTCTTGGACACTGTCAACAGTGTCAAGAAAAGCTTTCACTTTATAAACATATCTTGTTTTTGGAACAAGTCCATAGTCTGTAAATGAAGTGCCGTCTGTTACAGTTGCTATCTGCTCAAACTCTGCGTCCTCAGCGTCGGTCTTTCTGTAAACATAATAGCCGTCAGCCTGCGACACCTCGTCCCATGTTAAAGTTAGCTTATCAGAGCAGATATCCTGCGACTTTACGTTATCAGGTGCGTTCAGAAGCACTGCCGCACTGCCTGTGACGTAAATATCGCCCTTGCTGTTGTCAGCAAAGCTGTTTCCGCTTATTTTAACCTGAGATTTCTTATTAGCTTTTATTCCGTAGCCTTTATTTTTATTGCAGGTGTTGTTGAAAAACTCCACAGAAGCGCTGTTGTCAGCCATAAAACCGCTAAGACCGTTTTCTTCAAGGACATTGTCAGAAGCCTTACCGCTTCCGCCAGTGAATATAAGTCCGTGATTTTTAGACTTCTTAACCGTGTTTTTTCTCACATCTGCCTTAGCTTCTTTGGTTATCTTTATGCCGTTGGAGCCTGCGGAGGTTATAGTATTGCCTGATATGGTATTTTTATCAGAACCGCCTGAAACATAAACTCCCGACACGCCTGGCTTTTTAATGGTATTTGAGCTTACCTCATTGCCTGAACCACCGCTTATATAAACGCTGTTCTGCTTTGTGCCTGTAAGCTTATTTTTGGTCACAGTCACCTGTGACGATTCACTGAGCCATATAAGATCCATGGAATAATTATATCTGTCATAGTCATAGCTTATATCGTTAGAACCTATGAAAATTCCCGAAACGTCCGTGAGCCTTACTGCCGAACCAGCTGTTTTTATATTGTTGTCTACTATCTTCACGCCCTTTACAGTGTAATTGTAATCAGGGTGTGAGTATGACTTTTCAAGCTTCTTGCCGAATATCTGGATAGCATACGGCTGGGGATAATAATATGTACCCACAACGGTTATGTCGTTGTTTCTTATTATGGTGTTGGCATTATCGTCAAGACGATCCTTTATGCCTGCATAGCCTGAATTAGGCACATGGAAATTTGCATTTTCATAATCGGTCATGTACTTGAAATCTATGGCACAGCCAACGTTTTTCATAGTATTGTTTTCGATTATACATTTTTTATGATTAATAAGTACGATAGCTGTTCCGCTCATATTATAAAATGAGTTGCCTGATATAAGTGTATTAGTATAATATACACCAAGACAAGCTGAATGTGAGCCAAGACCTCTTATAAGGTCATGGAATTTGTTGTTCTTTATTACAGCATTGTCGCAAGGGGTATCATCAAAAGGCTCATACGCCGGGAAAACATCACTGTTACTTATGGTATCCAGCTGTATAGCCTCTTTCTGAAATGTTCCCGTATAACCATGAAAATCGCAATCCTCGATAGTGATGCCCTTTACACCGCCTATCTCAACATGATGACCATTGTAATTGTTTTTTATCTCAACGTTCTTTATCCAAAGGTTTTTCATGTGACCAAATCTCATATTAGAAAATGGTCTTGAAGTAGGCGAAGGGTTGCCGTCCCAACAGCCTCCCTCGATAACGATATTTCTCTCGCTGCCATATCCGCCTGCACCGTTTGCCTGAGCGTTCTTTATCATACAGCCCTTGTCAAAGTTTCTGACGATAGTCGCTCCGTCCTCAAGATACAGCCAAGTGTTTGAATATATCTCCAAAAGCTTGTCTATCCTGTATTTTCCTTTCGGCACAACGACCTTTATCTGCACAGAGTTGGAGCCGTTGTCAATGGCATAGTCAAGGGCTTTCTGTATCGCCTTCGAGGAGTCTTTCTTTCCCTTTTTGTCTGCGCCGAAGTCAACAACATTCACTTCAAGCGCTCCCGAATATCCGCTTATTTCCGCTCCACTGGCTTTTGTGCCGGTGATAGTGGAATAATCATAAGCAAAGCACCTTACTGTCATAAGCATAATGGCGAGTAAACACGCCGCTGCAGAGGCAATAAAGGTGCGAGTTATCTTTGTCAATTCTCATCTGTCCTTTCGTTGTCTTAGGGTTATCGCTGCTCTCTTTTTGTTCTTTTTATCTTTTTAGCAGAACATATTTTACACATATTCAATTATACCAAATCATGCCCCGTTTGTCAACCGAAAAACGTCAAAAAGACGAAAGCAATAACTCACAAAGTCAACACATGATACTTGTGCGTTATCACAACAAAAAAACTGCGGTGAAAAATTTCACTGCAGTTTTTAACAAATATGCCTTTTTATCCTAGCGCCACATCAAGTATCATCATAAGCAAGAAGCCTAGCATTACGCCAACTGTTCCCATGTGACCTTCCCCCAGATGTGCTTCGGGGATAAGCTCCTCCACCACCACATAGAGCATTGCTCCTGCGGCAAAGGCAAGAAGCCACGGAAGAAGCGGTTGGATAGCACCTGCAGCAAGAACGGTGAGAAGTCCGAAAACAGGCTCAACAATTCCTGAAAGAGTGCCAAGGCCGAATGCTTTCGCCCTGCTCATGCCCGATTGCCTCAGCGGCAGTGCGATAGCCGCACCCTCCGGAAAGTTCTGTATTCCCATGCCTATGGCAAGTGCGATAGCCGAAGCCAGCAGTACCGAGCTGTCATTATGTGCCGCCAGTGCAAAGGCAAGACCTACTGCCATACCCTCCGGGATATTGTGCAGTGTGATAGCGAAAATAAGCATTCCCGAACGCTTTAGCCCCCTGCGGACGCCCTCTTCCCTTTCAGGCTCAGGTAAAAAATAAGGCATTGCCTTGTCAAGCCCCATAAGAAACAGCACGCCTAGCGCAAAGCCACCTGCGGCAGGTATCCAGCCTATCCTGCCGAGAGCTTCCGCCTCGTTTATGGCAGGGATAAGCAAGCTCCACACGCTTGCGGCTATCATAACGCCTGCGGCAAAGCCTAAAAAGGCTTTCTGCACCTTTTCGCTTTGCCCCTCTTTTCTCATGAAAAAGACCACAGCCGCACCTAACGTCGTCATAGAGAATGTAAAGCCCGTGCCTGCCGCAGCCCAAAGTAGACCATTCATACTATTATGTTTCCTTTCAGACAGTATTATGTCAGATACAATGACATATCTTAGTCTATGAAAAGCCTTTACGCTGTGTGAAAAAGCCTCTGCCGACAAAAAACGTTAAATTTGTCTGAGATTTTCAGAATATGACCCGTCCCAAGTGAATATAATGTTCTCAGCAGGGCATTACAAGCCCTTTACGATCGTATGATCAGTTTATTTTTAGGAGGAAACAGACAAGATGAACACTATGGATCTTAAGCTTAACAGAGAGATGCTGTCAATGACACGGACTATCCTTGACGCCTCCTGCGAGCAGGCTGTGGAAAAGGATTTTCTGCTGCCCGACTATTATCCCGATATTTTCAGGGTACTAAAATGCGTTATCACACCAACAGTACAGAGCCATTCCATAAACGGCGGAAAGCTCAGCTTTGACATGGCGGCACTTATCAGGGTGCTTTACATCAGCCAGAATGACAAGCGGATAAACTGCATCGAGCAGAAAATGAACTACACAAAGTCTTTCGACCTGCAAGGGGATTGCGGCGACCCTATGATATGGCTCACGCCAAAATGCGATTATGTCAACTGCCGTGTGGTAAATCAGCGCAGACTTGATATCAGGGGTGCTGTGACTATCCACGCAAATGTGACGGGCGAAGTAACTGTGCCTATAGTCACAGACGCATTCGGCTGCGGAATTCAGCTTAAAAAGGCGGCTGTTACATATCCTGCAAAACGCCTTACCGCAGCAAAGCGTATCACACTAATAGAGGAATTGCAGCTTTCTGCGGCAAAAGCCCCTGTTGGCACTATCCTGCGGACAGATTGCCGCATTATCCCACAGGAACACAAAATGATAGCAGGCAAGCTTGTGACAAAGGGCGACGCTGAGATAATGATGCTTTACTCCTGCGTAACTACCGATGGAGAAGAAACTGCTGAAACAATGCGGTTTACTCTGCCGTTTTCACAGATAATCGACATAGACGGCATTGACGATACTTTCACCGCAGATGTGAGGATAACCCCTGCGGGGTGTGATATCATACCAAAGTCTGACGATTCCGGCACACTTGAATGTGAGCTTGTGCTTCTTGTGAACTGCGTTGCCAAAAAGCTTTCCACCTGTGAGATCGTCACAGACGCATATTCCACCTGCTTTGAGTGCGAGGCTGAAAGGTGTGAAAGCAAGCTTGACAGCGAAAGCATAAAGTTATCTGACAGCCACAGTGTTACTGCAAAGCTTTCCTGCCAGGATGGCGAGATACGCTGTGTTCACGACAGTTGGGCGACCCTTTCCAATGTGACATCAAGGCTTGACGAGGAAAAGAAAGCCTTTATCATTTCAGGAAGCGTGACGTTCTGTATTATCGGCAGGAACGAGGACGGCACTCCCCTTTATCTTGAAAACGATTCGCCTTTTGAGCATGAGATACCCCTTCCTGAGAATGTCAATGGTGAGATATCCATATCCCCTGACCTGTGCATAGAAAACTGCACATACTATCTTGCAGACGAAGCAACAGCGGAGCTTAAAGCCGATATCAAGATAGGCGGCGAAATGACTATTCAACAGACAGGGACTATGATATCAGAGCTTAGGGTACTCACAGATAAGCCGAAAGAGAAAAATGACAAATACGCTCTGAAAATATGCTACTGCAATGAGAGCGACGACATCTGGGAGATAGCGAAAAAGTATTCAACTTCCATAACAGCCATACTTGAAGAAAACGAGCTTACCGACGATAAAATATCAAAACAGGGAATGTTGCTTATCCCATTAATGAACTAGGAGGACAGACACATGAAAAACGATATTTACACCGACATTGCCACACGGACGGGGGGCGATATCTATATAGGCGTGGTAGGTCCTGTCCGCACGGGAAAATCCACCTTTATAAAGCAGTTCATGGAGCAGTTCGTTATACCGAACATTGAAAGCGACTACCGCAAGGAGCGCGCCATTGACGAACTGCCCCAGTCCTCCGCAGGCAAGACTATCATGACCACTGAGCCTAAGTTCATTCCTGAGGAAGCTGTGAACATCACCTTAGAGGGCGGAGCAAGCTTCAACGTGCGAATGATAGACTGTGTGGGCTACATAATCCCAAGTGCCATAGGCTACATTGAGAATGAAGCCCCGAGAATGGTGGTCACGCCGTGGTTTGACACGGAAGTACCATTCAACATGGCGGCTGAGGTGGGAACGCAAAAGGTCATAACAGAACATTCCACCATAGGTCTTGTGGTGACAACAGACGGCAGTATCACCGACCTTCCACGAGAAGAATACGAGGAATGTGAGGAGCGTATAATCGACGAGCTGAAGCAGATAGGCAAGCCGTTTGTAGTGCTTATGAACACCACCGAGCCTTACTCTCAGCAGACAAAAGACCTTTGCGAACAGCTTTCCGACAAATATGGCACTACAGTTATGCCTATAAACTGTTTGGAGCTTTCGGAAAAAGAGATAAAAGAGATACTTACGCTTCTGCTATACTCTTTCCCTGTGAAAGAAATAAACATCTCAATGCCCTCATGGATAAACTCTCTTGACAAGGGTCACTGGCTGAAAGAAGCGGTTTTCGGACATATCAAGGAAGCAGCTTCGGCTGTGACAAATCTTCGTGACATTTCAGACTGTGCCGAAAAGATATGCTGCTGTGAGCAGGTGTCCTCAGGCTCGGTATCTGAAATAGATCTTGGAAAAGGCTCGGCGGTCATAAAGGTAGAGCTTGACCCTGCACTGTTTTTCAGGATAATAGGCGAAGCCACAGGGCTTGAGATAAAGGACGAAAACGACCTTATGCCGAGAATTCTGGAGCTTGTTAAGATAAAAGAGCGTTTCTCGAAATTCAGCTCTGCCCTTGATGAAATGGAGAAAACAGGCTACGGAATAGTTATGCCTGAAATGAACGAGCTGACCCTTGATGAGCCTGAGATAATAAAGCAGGGTGGAAAATACGGCGTAAGGCTCAAAGCCGCCGCACCAGCTATTCACCTTCTGAAAACCACTATCAACACCGAGGTCGCACCTATCGTCGGCTCAGAAAAGCAATCTGAGGAGCTTGTGCTTTATATGCTCAACGATTTTGAGGAATCACCTGAAAAGATATGGGAGTCAAACATTTTCGGCAAGTCACTCCACGAGCTTGTGAGCGAGGGTCTGCACACAAAGCTTTCAAAGCTTCCTGAGGACGCACGCATGAAGATAAAAGAAACTATCGAGCGCATGATAAACGAGGGCTGTTCGGGACTTATCTGTTTTATTCTCTGAGAGTTTCATAAATGAAAATAAACTGATCCACCAAAAAAAGCGTTACACTGAGAAAAGTGCAACGCTTTTTATCTTGTATAAAGTGTTAATTTACGCCCTCTGCAAAGCTGATCGGCACACCGAAAAGCACACCTGCGTTAGGCTGTGAAAGGTCGCCTGTAACATCAGTTATCGCCTTTCTTGCAACATCTACCTGATCGTCTGCAACGGCAACGAAAATTGTCTTGCCCTTCTGTGCAGCATCCTCACCGCTGAGAATAGATCTCAGAACGCCGATCATAGGCAGATTATCCATTGTAGAAATAGATTTCGCCATTCCCACGCTGTCAATGACCGTTCCGCCTCTTATGCCTGCCTGTGCCAGCGAACGCATGATTTCGTCTACTAACTCGATTCTCTTGATAACCAAAAACAATAACTGCATTTTGATCCGTCCTTTCATCTCTTATTTCCTGAATGACGCAGCCACCCAGTCTTCTTTTTCTCTTATCTCAATAAGCTCAAAGCCCTCTGCTTTAAGCCTGTCAAGCACCTCGTCTTTTCTCTGGTCGATTATACCTGAAACTATAAGCGTTCCGCCGTCTTTGATAAATCCGCCGAAAATCCCGCTCATGCCTATAAGAACATCTGCCACGATATTTGCACAAAGCAGGTCATAGCCTGTGCCTATCTGCTCCACCAGAGCCTTATCGTCTATGATATTTCCGCAGTAAGCTGTATACTTTTCTGCGCTTATATGGTTTTTCTCTGCATTTTCCTTTGCTATCTTAACAGAATTTTCATCAACGTCCACCGCTGTTGCACTTTCAGCACCAAGGAGCAATGCGCCGATAGAAAGTATTCCGCTTCCGCACCCAAGGTCAAGTATTCTGTCGCCCTCATGGAGATTTTTCTCCACAAGCTCCAGACAAAGCTGGGTTGTGTTATGCTGACCTGTGCCGAAAGATGAGGCAGGGTCTATTTCCAGTATCTTTCTCTTTTCGCCCTCAGCGACCTTTTCCCATGACGGCTTTATAAGAAGCTTTTCGCCAACGCAAAGGGGCTTGAAATACTGCTTCCAGTTGTTCGCCCAGTCCTCTTCCTTAACGTTTTTAAGCTCATATTCAAGTCTGCCGAACTCATTGTTCACGTCACGCTTTTTGAGCGCTTTAAGCTCCAGCTTCATGGCTTCAAGATTTTCAAGACCCTGAGCGTTCTCAGGGAGATAAACTGTCACTGTAGTTTCACAGTTTTTTTGACCCATAAGGTCATCATCTATATAGTCCCAGTTGCCGTCCTTATCATCAAGAAAGTCCTGAAAATCCTTTGCGTCCTTGATAACAAAGCCGTTTATACCCATTCCAAGCAGACTTCCCGTTACTGCTTCGATGCCTTCTGTTGTGGTATATATATCCATTTCAACCCAATTCATAATATCAATTCCTTTCGATAATATCTTATTATAACACATTTTTGCGATTTTGTAAAGCTTTTTGACTATGATTTATTATACAAAATTAAATATTGATAATTGTATATACTTATCAAATATCAACTATAACAGGCGTAAACAAAAAGCTTCCCGTCAAAAAACGAAAAGCTTTCATGATCATTTTTTCTTATCGTAAGCGTCAAAGGCTTCCTCAACAGTGCCGTCCACCTGCACCTTGCCGTCTTTTAGGAATATCGCCCTTGTGCAAGTTTCCTCGATAGCCTTGCGTGAGTGGGAAACGAACAGTACCGTTACACCAGTGGAGATAACATCATTTATCTTGTCACGGCACTTCTTCTGAAAGTCTGCGTCGCCAACGCTCAGTGCCTCGTCAACAACGAGGATATCAGGCTTGATATTTATATTGATAGCAAAGCCAAGACGCATTTTCATTCCGCTTGAATATGTTCTTACAGGTTGGTCGATATACTCTCCAAGATCTGCAAAATCAATTATATCCTGCTCTATCTCCTTTATCTGATCGTCATTAAGACCAAGCAGATAGCCCTTTAGATAGATATTTTCCATACCCGTCATATCCAGTGAAAAGCCTGCTGTAAGCTCAAGCAATGCGGCAACCTTTCCTCTTACAGTGATAGTGCCGCTGTTTGGAAAGCTTACGCCTGTTATCATTTTCAGAATGGTCGATTTTCCTGCACCGTTCTTTCCGATAATTCCCACAGACTCGCCTGGGTATATTTTGAAGCTCACGCCTTTAAGGGCAGGGTGCTTCTTTACTCCCCTGTTTTTTGTGAAAATAGCCTTAAAGCGTGCCTTTTCGTTTTTATATAAAAAGTATTCTTTTTTTACGTCCAAAAATTCAATAATTGGCTCAGTCGCTTGATTTTCCATTTAAAAGTCAGTTCCTTTCAGCCTTTGTTACAGAACGTCAGGAAGTATCTTCCTGAACTTCTTATAGGTGTGCGCTCCGAGGAATATCATAAGGATAAACTCCGCATAGAACACCATAGTTTCGGTGGTATAGTTAGAATCAAAAATAAACGTGTCTGTAAGAAAGCTCTTTCTATAGCCGTTTACAAAATAGTTTATAGGGTTGAAATACATGAGCTTTCTCAGCCACAAAGGCGAGATATCATATGTGTTCCAGAATATACCTGAAAGCCAGAAAAGTCCTGTTATAACAGAGTTTATAAGATTTTCAAAATCCTTACTGAACGCACTGAGAGGAGCAGTCATCCACGAAAGCACAAGGAAGAAAAAATACATCATCAGCGCATAATAAATAAACTGAAGATTGTAAATACTCGGTCCAAAGCCCAGACACAGCAACACCACATACATTATAGCACACAGCAAAATGTGGATATAAAGTCCCGAAAGTGAGGTAAAGGTCATGATATTTGAAACAGGGAAGGACAGCTTTGTTACAAACTGCTTGTTGCTTCTTATTGACCTCGATCCTCCAACGATACATTCTGAAATATAAAACCACGGCACATAGCCAGTGAGCATGAAAACGAACTGAGTATACTTTCCGTTAATGAAATGCACTCCACCGTTTCTTTTTAGACCTATCTCAAATGCAAACCACAGTATAAACAGGGTAAAGGTCGGCTTGATAAGCGCCCAAATCGGACCTAACGCTGCGCCCTTATACTTCTTTTTCAGCTCGTTCACCGACAACATTCTTATCTGTCTGAGCTTTCCCTTATGCTCCTTCAATATCTGGGTAAGCCCGAACCAATCAAACTTTTTTCCTTCTATTTTTATCATCTCCGTCAAAAACGCTCTTTTTCCAAAGCGCTGTCGATTATTCTTTCCGTTGACCTGCCGTCGCAGGCAGACATATATTTTTCCGTGAAACGCTCCACGCCCTCATGGTCAAAGCTCTTTTCACTGTCAAGCACAGCCTGTGCAAGCTTCTCTCCCTCCGTCACCAAAGGCGCAGGCATATCTGTTTTATAATCAAGATAAAAGCTCCTGCCCTTGCTGTAGCTCTCAATATCAGGGGCAAATATCACCCACGGCTTTTTATACAGTGCATACTCGAACACAAGCGACGAATAGTCCGTCACAAGCACGTCTGCCACAGGCATGAGCCTGTTTGTAGCAATATCGCAGTTAGTCAGCCCGCTGTGAAGTCTGGGGTGCATTTTTATAATGACTTTCCAAGCCTCCCCAAGCTTTTTTTCAAGCTCTGCGGCATACTCCTCGCCCACGCAATGACAATCCAAAGCATTCCCCCTGAACGTCGGCGCATAAAGCACTATCTTCTTGCCCTTGTAGTCGGGATATCTCTCAAAGAACTCACGTCTGCACTGCACGTTGTAGCTTTCATCAAAGAACACGTCCGTACGGCTGACGCCAAGGGGCTTTACGATATCTTCTTTCAGCCTGAACGCAGACACAAAAGCCTTTACGCACTCTTTACTGCTCACAGTGATAAGGTCAAAATTTCTTGTAACAGAGCCTTTGAAATGGGAAGATATATCCTCCTCGCTGTCATAGCCGAACTTTTTCAATGCTCCGCAGGAATGCCAAAGCTGAACCACTGTGGTTTCCTCACGCTTTTTGCAGGATGTCACAGGCACAAAATAGTTGCATATGAACACAGCCCTTGCATTTGCGTAAGCTTTCATAAAGCTCATCATATATTTAAGCCCCGAGACCATTCCACAGCTTGAAAGGTCGCAGTACATCTCCCTGACCTTATAGCCACGGCTTTGAAGCTCCGCTTTTATAAGCTCCATGCTCTCAGGAGTAGAAACGCTGTTAAGGTCTGCAAGGATAACGAGCTTTTTGTCTATATCCTTTTTCTTTGACAGCTTGTAGCACAGCGGCAAAAGCGTTTTTTGCAGTGCTGATTTTATGTGCTGTCTTATTATACGTTTGCGGCTCTCCATTATCCCCTAAGAAACCTCTTATATATCTTGCCTGTCAGCGATTTCGGCATTATGAAAATGAAAAACTGAAAAGTGCATGGAACAATAAAGTCCCACAGGTTTGAATATCCCATACGGAATATCTTCCACCTGACATTCACAAAGGACTTTGTGTTCGCCCAGTTTCTTCTTCTCTCATAATTGTTCGCCGTAACTCTGTACATCACAAGCGTTTTGTCAAGATTTATTCCCCTTGCACCGTCCGCAAGCATTTTCACCACGAACTCATAGTCCTCACAGCGTTTTATATTGCTGTAACCTCCCACGCTCAAAGCACGGGATTTCTTATAAACAAGGGTCTGATTATTGAACGGATTTCTCCGCCTTGCATATTTGTGTATCTCTTTATTGGTCAGTGGCGTTTTCTTTGTGGCTATCACTTCGCCCGTCTGACTGTCGAACTCATCTATATAAGCCCCAAGCATATCTATCTCAGGGTGCTTCGCCATAGCATAAAGCGACCTTTCACAGCGGTCAGGCTTAGCGATATCGTCAGAGTCCATTTTGACTATATACTCATTTTTGCAGGCGTCTATACCTCTATTAGCGCATCTTCCTGTGCCAACATTCTCCTTGAGCCTTATGGGGTGAAAGCACTCGTAATTCTCCTCATAGTAGTCTACGACCTCGTCAAGCTCTTTTGTGAGCTTTCCATCGCACACAAGCACAAAATCGTTCGTCACATAGGTCTGTGACAACATACTCTCGATACTTGTCCTGAGATGTTCAGGCTTCTCTCCTGCATAAACAGACATAAGCACGCTGTATTCAGGCAACTCCACATTTTTCACTACCATAGCGCACCGTCCTTTTTTCATTCTGTCAAAATTATCCCCACAAATCTGTAAGCTATTCCATTATACCATTAAAACCGCTGTTTGTCAACGCAGATAAGGCTGTTAAAACAACACAAAAAGGGCGGCATTTTACTGCCGTCCTTTGTAACAAGACCTTATCCGTCACTTTATGACCTTAGCGCATATCTTTTCGTAATTGTCTATCTTATAGTTGAGTCTGTCAATAGTCGCAGCTATCTCAGCCTGCTTTTCAAGGAGATCTTTTCTCTGCTCGATAAGCAGATTTTTTCTTGCCTCGATAGTGCTGTCGCCCTGCTGATACAAAGCAACATACTCGATAAGGGCTTCTATTTGCAGACCTGCGCCTCTCATGCACTTTATGAACTCTATCCAATTGCATGAGCTTTCATCATAGTCCCTAAGACCGCTTCTCGTTCTTGGCACAGGCGGGATAAGTCCTATACGCTCATAGTATCTCAGTGTATCGGGTGTAAGCCCGTATTTCTCACTAACTTCAGAAATAGTCATAGCTTTACCTCTCTATTAAAGTGCATTATACTGCTCGTCTGAAACAGGCTCGCACCACTCGTTCGATGTGCCCTCGGCAGGTATCTCAAGAGCAACGTGCGTGAACCACTCGTCCTTTGTTGCACCGTGCCAATGCTTTATCTCCGGAGCAATGTAAACAACATCACCAGGGTGTAGCTTTCTTGCAGGCTGACCCCATTCCTGATACCAGCCCTCGCCATCTGTACAAAGAAGTATCTGTCCGCCCTTGTGGTGGATATGCCAGTTATTTCTGCACTTTGGCTCAAAGGTAACGTTGAACACGCCTACGCCCTTGACATTCAGCGGTTTAAGATAGCTGTTACCGATAAAATACTGAGCAAAGTTCACATTAGGCTCGCCAAGACCGAAAAGTGAATCTGAGCAGCCGTCCTTTTCCTCAGCATACGCTTCTCTTACCATTGGAAAGACAGCCCAAGCGTTAGGCCAGCCAACATAAAATGCGGCATGTGTGATGATCTCCACCATTTCTGTCTTTGTTACTCCGTGGTTTTTAGCGTTCTCGATATGATATTTGATAGAATTGTCTGTAATGCCCTTTGCCATAAGAGCTGTTACCGTAACGATACAACGGTCTCTCAGTGAGAGCTTGTCCTCTCTTGACCATACCTCGCCGAAAAGAACGTCATCATTAAGCTCTGCGAATTTAGGTGCAAGGTCGCCAAGACTATTTCTGCCTGCTGTCTGTTTTACTGCCATGGTAATTACCTCCTGGAGTTTTATTTATTGATTACATTTTACCACCTGGAGTTAGCTCCAAGTCAAGACCTTTTCTATAAAATCGTCGATATGCACAAATCGTCATGCAAAATTTGTTATCACCGACAATAGCTTAACGATAGTCCGACACCTTAAGAAAATCTTATGAAACAGTTAAGCTAATACTCGTGCGAAAGCTTCTTTAATATGGTATCATTGATACATCAAAAGCAAAGGAGCGGTCATTATGACAAAGAAAAACAAAAAGCATATCGTAATCGCCACTGCAATCATTATTTTGGTTGTGGCATTGCTTATATACAGATATTACATTCCTGATATGAAGCCCAAGAAGCAGTTCACCCCTGCCGCAGTGGAATACACCTATGACGACAGCGTGACATCATCTCAGCTTGCGGAGTATAATGCCCGGCAGGACTGGCAGCTCACATTGGTGAACAATGACACGCCTATATGCGAGAATTGCTCAGTGATACTCACCGCCCTTGACAATGGTCAGGCAGTGGACTGCCGCATTTACCCACAGCTTCAGAAAATGTTTGATGACGCACGCTCGCAGGGGATATATCCAACTATCACATCATCGTTCCGCACCGCAGAGGATCAGCAGGACATACTTAAGAGCAAATATGAACACTATCAGAAAATAGGCTACAGCGACAAAAAGGCGAAAGCCTATGCGGAAGAATGGGTGGCGATGCCCGGCACAAGCGAACACGAGCTTGGTCTGTGCGTCGATATCGCAAGCGGTGACAGCAGAGTTACAAATCAGAAAGTATGGGATTGGCTCGCCAAAAACAGCTATAAATATGGCTTTATAGAGCGTTACACAGCCGAAAAGCAGGATATTACCGGCATTATCCCAGAAGAATGGCACTACAGATATGTTGGCGAAAAGGCGGCAAAGGAAATGTATGAAAATGACCTCTGCCTTGAAGAATATTTACAGAATGTGTCATAAAAATGAAATTATGTACCCATTGTTTGATATGTAATACTGCGGGCGAACGCTGTTCGCCCCTACCACTTATTGATATGCGATTTTATGTATGGGCGACCTGAGGTCGCCCACTAATTATTTTCTTTGCAACATTCACAGCACTGTATCACCCACCGATACAGTGCTTTTATTTTGCAAACTGCTTTTTCAATATCCTCAGCATATCCTTTGCCTGCTGTTCAAGCTGCGACCTGAGATAATAGACACCGAAAGATATCTCTTTCACGCCTTTTATTGGTATCGCTTTTAGCGGACCTTTGTAAGCGTCCCCTATGGTGGGGAAAATCATAAACCCCAGCCCCGCTTCCGCCATTGCAACTGCGCTTTCATAATCTCCACAGAATATTATCTTATCCACCTTGCCATTCGCAAGTATCCTGTGCTGCAAGGCAAATATCTCGTCAGGACAGGTGTGGCGCTCTATAAAAATAGGTCTGCCTGAGATATCGTCCACATCAAGGCTATCCGCCTTTGCAAGGGGGTGATCTTTCTGGCAAAGGCACATAAACTGACAGCGGCAAAGCTCCACATAGTCAAAAGGCTGTTTATGAGGACTTTTAAATGACAGAAGAAGCTGTATCTTCTGATCTTTGAGTTGATTGTCTATAGACTTGAACGGAGTAAGATCTATATACGGCAAAAGATCATCATAAAGCCTGGACATTTCTCTTAGGGCAGGAGTCAAAACGTTCAGCTCCGCCTGATTGTGACAGCCTATGCTTATCCTCACAGGTTCGTCCTCAAGCTTTTCTGACAGCCTGAATTTTGCTGAGCCTGCTATTTTAAGTATCTGCTCTGCGTCTGAAATAAACATTATTCCCTCTCTTGTGAGCGAAACGCTCTTGCTCGTTCGCACGAAAAGCTTCACCCCTAGCTCGTCCTCCAAAGAACCTATCTGGTGGCTCACCGCAGGCTGAGTGATGCTCACAGATTCCGCCGCCTTGGAAAAGTTAAGATACTGCGCCACAGCCAAAAAGCACTCCAATTGTACAGTATTCACAAAAAACGCCCCTTTATGTTTGTTTATTTCCGCAAATTGTTTCGTTTGGTAAACAATTCTTAATAAAAATTAAATTTGATAGCAATCTATAAAATTCTTTTATTCATTATAACATATTTGTATTTCACTTTCAAGTAAAAGTGTGATATTATTAATTAAAGCAAAATGTTAGGCACAAAAATGTAAGGAGGCGAACAATTTGGCGGATAACAGAAAAAAGAACATTCTGCGGTATTCCAAATACATTCATCTGAAAATAGAATGCGAGATAAACACCATGCTCGCAGGCAAGGGTATAACCGCCGCTCAGAGCCATGTGCTTATGTACATAATGGAACATAATGGCGAGCCTGTTTTCTCAACGGCGATACACCACGATCTGAATATTTCCCGTGCGACGGTATCAGGGCTTATAAAAAAGCTCCGTGCAGGAGGATATCTTTCCTATGAGGGCAGTGATGATGACGAGCGTCACAAGAAGATAATAGCAACCGAGAAAGCCTATACCCTCCAGCAGGACATTTGCGACTGTCTTAAAAAGATAGAAACAATGGCTTTCCGTAATTTTACAGATCAGGAGCTTGACGAAATGGAACGGCTCCAGAAAAAAATGATAGACAATACAATATAAAAATAAGCGAGAGGAGGGATCTGGCTTGAAAGAAATACTAGCACAGATCAAACAGTACAAGAAGGACTCCATTCTGACCCCTGTCTTTACCGCACTTGAGGTCTTTATGGAAATGCTCCTGCCTTTTATAATGGCGAAAATAATCGACGACGGCATTGAAAAGGGCAACATGACAAACGTTTATATTTTCGGTGGCGTAATGGTAGTGGCGGCAATGGTCAGCCTGCTTTCGGGCTTTCTTGCAGGAAAATATGCGGCTTCGGCTTCATCAGGCTTTGCCTGCAATCTTCGTGAAGCTATCTACCGCAAGGTGCAGACCTATTCGTTCTCAAACATCGACAAGTTCAGCACCGCAGGTCTTGTAACAAGAATGACAACTGACGTTACAAACGTTCAGAACGCATACCAAATGATAATCCGTATCGCAGTGAGAGCGCCGCTGATGCTCATCTGCTCAATGGCAATGTGCTTTGCAGTAAGCGGCTCAATGAGCACTATATTCCTTGCAGCTATCGTTCTTCTTGGCATAGTTCTCGGAATCATCGTTAAAAAGACGATGAAAGTTTTCACAGAGGCTTTCAAAAAGTATGACGACCTTAACGCAAGCATACAGGAAAACGTATCGGCTATCAGAGTTGTAAAGGCATATGTAAGAGAGGACTTCGAGCAGAAGAAATTCAAGAAAGCCTCAGGCAACCTCTATAAGATGTTCGTAAAGGCTGAGAGCCTTATCGCACTGAACAGCCCTGTTATGATGTTCGTTATCTACTCCTGCATAATGCTCATAAGCTGGCTTGGCGCAAAGAATGTTGTTGCAGGTACGATGACAACAGGCGAGCTTTCATCTGTTTTCACATATGTTATCTCCGCCATGATGTCACTTATGATGCTCTCTATGATATTCGTTATGATATCAATGAGTACAGCAAGTATCAGACGTATCTCAGAGATACTCAAGGAAACACCTGATCTTCACAACGGTGAGAACCCAGCAAAGGATATGAAAGACGGCTCTGTTGACTTCAACAATGTAAGCTTCTCATACAAGCATGGAAGCGGAAAAATGGTGCTTAACAATATCGACCTGCACATCAAGTCCGGCGAAACTATCGGCATCATAGGCTCAACAGGCTGCGGAAAAACAAGCCTTGTAAATCTTATCAGCCGTCTTTATGACGTTGACGAAGGTTCTGTATGCGTTGGCGGCAAGGACGTAAGAGATTACGATATGGAATATCTGAGAGATCAGGTTTCTGTAGTATTGCAGAAGAACGTGCTTTTCTCAGGCACTATCCTTGACAACCTACGCTGGGGCAACGAAAACGCCACAGACGCCGAGTGTATCGAAGCCTGTGAAGCTGCCTGCGCTGACGAGTTCATTGAACGCTTTCCAGAAAAGTATGAAACTTATATCGAGCAGGGCGGCACAAACGTATCAGGCGGACAGAAGCAGCGACTTTGTATCGCAAGAGCGCTTCTGAAAAAGCCAAAGGTTCTTATCCTTGACGACTCCACAAGCGCAGTAGACACTGCAACAGACGCAAAGATAAGAGCGGCTTTCGCAAAGTCTATCCCAGGCACAACAAAGTTCATTATCGCACAGAGGATCTCAAGCGTCCAGGACGCCGACAGGATAATAGTTCTTGACGGTGGAAGAGTAAACGGCTTTGACACACACGAAAAGCTTGTTGAAACAAACGAGATATACCGTGAGATATATGAATCTCAGGTAAAGGGCGGCGGAGATTTCGACGTTCAGTCAGCAGGAAAGGAGGAAGCTTAAATGCCTAAGCCAATGAATAAAGAAATGGGCGGCAAGCCTAAAATGTCAGGCGACCAGATGAAAGTCCTCGGCAGAGTAATGAAATATATGCTCAAAAACTATAAATTCTCATTTATAATAGTTGTGGCGTGCATACTTATTCAGGCTGTCACCACACTTGCGGGAATGATGTTCATGCAGTCACTTGTTGATGACTACATCACACCGATGCTAAAGACCTCCAGCCATGATTTTTCACCACTTGCAAAGGCTCTCGGCGGTCTTGCAGTAGTTTACGTTGTGGGCATTGCGGCTTCATACGCATACAACAGGATAATGGTAAACATCGGTCAGGGTACGCTGAGAAACATAAGAGATGATCTGTTTCTCAACATGGAAACACTTCCTATCAAGTATTTTGACACACACCCGCATGGCGACATCATGTCAGTATACACAAATGACGTTGATACTCTCAGACAGTTTATCAGCCAGAGCATACCTCAGCTTATAAACTCTCTTGCAACACTTATATCCACCCTCGTTTCCATGATAGTCCTCAACATTCCTCTTACCATACTCTCTATTGCAATGGCATTTGTAATGGTAAAGGTGACCAACGATCTCGCTTCAAAGTCAGGAGCGCACTTTGCGGCTCAGCAGCGTGACCTTGGCGCAGTTGATGGCTTTATCGAAGAAATGCTTGACGGACAGAAAGTAGTAAAAGTGTTCTGTCACGAGGATAAGGCAATAGAAGACTTTATAAAGATAAATGACAAGCTGAGAATCAGTGCAAACGAAGCTAACAAGTACGCTAACATCATGATGCCGATAAACGCAAATATCGGAAACCTCAGCTATGTGCTTTGTGCCATTGTGGGAGCTATCCTTGCCATAAACGGCTATGCAGGTCTTACCCTCGGAACTATCGTAACATTTGTATCCCTTAACAAGAACTTCACACAGCCTATCACACAGATAAGCCAGCAAATGGCATTCGTTGTTCAGGCTACCGCAGGCGCAAGCAGAATGTTTGACCTCCTCGACCAGAAGCCTGAAACAGACGAGGGCTATGTTGAGTTCGTTAATGCAAAATATAACCTGAACGGTGAGCTTGAAGAGTGCAAAGAGCGTACAGGCATATGGGCTTGGAAGCATCGTCATCAGGCTGACGGCACTGTTGACTACAAGAAAATGGAGGGCGAGGTCGTATTTGACGGTGTTGACTTCGGATATGACGACAGCAAGATAGTTCTTCATGACATAAAGCTTTTTGCAAAGCCTGGTCAAAAGATAGCTTTTGTTGGCTCAACAGGCGCAGGAAAGACAACTATCACAAATCTTATCAACCGCTTTTATGACATTCAGGACGGCAAGATACGCTATGACGGAATAAACATTACCAAGATAAAGAAGCCTGCTCTGAGAAAAACTCTCGGCATAGTTTTGCAGGACACACACCTTTTCACAGGCACAGTAATGGAAAATATTCGCTACGGCAACCTTGACGCCACCGACGAGGAATGTATGGCAGCCGCAAGACTTGCAAACGCAAACGGCTTTATAGAAAGACTTCCTGACGGATACAACACTGTTCTCACAGGCGACGGCTCGAACCTTTCACAGGGTCAGCGTCAGCTCATAGCCATTGCAAGAGCGGCAGTCGGCGATCCTCCTGTTCTTATACTTGATGAGGCTACCTCCTCTATCGACACAAGAACAGAGAGTCTTGTACAGGCTGGTATGGACGCTCTCATGCAGGGCAGAACAACATTCGTTATCGCCCACAGACTTTCAACTGTCAGAAACTCAGACTGCATAATGGTACTTGAGCAGGGCAGGATAATCGAGCGTGGCACACATGACGAGCTTATTGCCAAAAAGGGCAAGTATTATCAGCTCTACACAGGAAACTTCGCAGAAGAAACAGCATAAAAGGGGCTATTCCGCCCAAAGAAAAACGCCACGGAGAGAATATCTCCGTGGCGTTTTTGTGCAATAAAAATGCGGCTGACAAAAGCCAACCGCAATAAATCTTATTCTTCTTCCTCTTCGTCCTCATCGAAATCTTCTTCATCGATGCCCATTGGACGAGGCATATCATCTGTCATAGGCTCATCTGCTCTTCTGAAATATGAGTCGAAATCAAAACGTCCCATGCAGATACGCTCCCAGTATGGTTTACCCGGCTCAAGCACCATAACATTATGCTCATGAACTTCGATAACATCATAGATCTTGCCGTATGAATCCTTTACCTGATCGCCCTTTACAACATTGGTCATTATATTCACCTTCCTTGTCATATCTTGAATTATACCACATTATAAGAGCCTTGTCAATCGGCTTGGAAAATTTTTTGCCCTAAATACTTACCTTCTTCACAGCCGACCACTTGCCGTACACTTTGGTCTTGCCAATTGTCTTATAATCCCTTGCCTTGACGTAATATGTCTTTTTGCTTTTAAGACCTTTTATTGTGCCTTTGTTCTTTGAATTTCCGCTGAGCCACAAGGACTTGCTGTTTTTAAAGCCGCTGTTGTCGGCATATGACACCTGATAGCCTGAATTTGAGCTGTGCTTTGCAAGAGTGACCGCTATCTTCTTTCCGCTCTTGTCACCCTTGACAGAAATGCTCTGTCCCTGTGGGTTTATCTTGAAAGTCTTTGTTATCTTGCCTGTGTAGCTTCCCTTCCCTGTGACAGTCACCTTAGCAGTGCCTATGCCCTTGTTTGCAGAATAGCTTACAGTATAGCCCCTGTCCTTTTTGAGGGTGACATTTCCGTCCTTTACAGTGACAGCAGGCTTCAGCGCCTTACCTGTCCACACCTGATCTGACACCTTGACAGACGCCTTCCCGACAGATCTTTTCGTTGCTGATCTTACCTTTATCTCAGCGGAATATCCGCCGTATACCCTCTTGCCTGACACAGTTTCATAACAGCGTACTTTGTAATAATAATCTGTGTTCGCCTTGAAAAATCCATCTGTAAACTTTTCTTTTGCAGTCGTCCCCACGGCAGAATATTTTCCCTTTGCGCCTGTTTTCCTGTATATCTCATAACCGCATTTGTTAGTTGATCTGCCAGAAAAGCTGATCTGTATATCCGTGTTATTCACAGAATTCACAGACAATCCTGATACTTTCGGCAGGCTGATAGAAGAATCAGCGCTCTTTGACACTGCCGCAGACTTTGAGCCGTTCACAGCGTTGTCTTTCAGCGAAGCCCTGCTGTGAGAGCTTACGCTTATGCCGCTTTTTCCTGAGCCGCTTATGCTGTTTGAATTTACACTCACAGAACTGCTGTAATTTGACACGCAAATGCCGTTCTGCTTGCTGTTTGATATCTTATTTGAGCTTAGAGCCACACTGCCGCAGTGGTCTGTAACAAGCACGCCATGCTTGCCTGCCCCTGAAACAGTGTTTGAAGCCGCCTTGCCCGAAGCGTTCTTGCTGAACACGATACCATGCCCCACGGCATTTTTAACTTTATTGCCTGAGCACTCGCCCTTTGAGCCGTTATAAATAAGAATGCCCGTGTCCCCCGCCTTTGAAATGCTGTTGGACTTTATCACAGCGGAAGAATTTGCAGCCACTGCTATGCCATGCTTTTTCGCTGAATTTACGCTGTTTGAGCTTGCAATATTGTTCTCAGAGCCGTTGTAGATATTTATTCCGTTCATTCCAACGTTTTCTATAGTATTGTTCTCAAGGGTATTCCCTGAGCTGTCAGTAAGGGAAGCACCGTTTCTGGCTGAGCCTGAAATGTAGTTATCTGTTATCTTTATATTATCACACTCGTTGAGAGTAAGACCATTTTTATCCTTGTAATTAACACCGTCCTGCTTTGTAACGAGAATATTTGATTCGACACTGCAATTTTCAGCGTCATTAAGGGCGATAGTGGTTCCGTTGCTCTCGATTCGATTTTCGACGATCTTTACTCCTGCCACTCTGAAATTATAATCAGGGATAACACCGTTGTCCTTGACTTCATACCCTGTCAGGCGTATGCCGCTTGTAATGCCATATTCGTCATCACCGCTTACAGAGATAGTATTAGATGAAATAACAGAGTTTGCGTCGTCCTCAAAGCCGTCAACCGCTTCCTCCATAGACTTTACCACAGGGGGATTGAAATTGTTGTTAGGCAGGCTGGACATTGCCTTGAACTCTATACCGCTTGCGCAGTTTGTGATAGTGTTATTTGTTATGGTACAATTCTTATAATTGTACATTATCATTGCCATATCTTCGAGATTCTCAAAAACATTGTTCTCGATAAGGATATCTGTATAATAGATACCCAGAGTGGCGGAATGAGAACCAAGACCTCTGCAAATGCCTGAGAAAAGATTATTCTTTATGACCACATTTTCGCATGATGTATCGTCAAAAGGCGCATAGCCAGCAAAAACTCTGCTGTTGTTCATGCAATCAAGCTGAATGGCTTCTTTTTTCCTGTAGCCTGTATATCCTGTAAAAGTACAGCCCTCTATGGTGACGTCAGCCGCACCGCCTATCTCCATATGATGACCGTTCTCGTTATTTTTGACGTGCATATCTTTCAGAAGAATATTTCTGCAATGTGCAAATCTGATATTTGAAAAATCTGCGGTATTTGGCCACTGGTCTGTGTTTCCGTTCCAAAGCCCGCCCTCAACGATAACATTTTTAACGCCGTCATAGCCGCCGACACCATTATTATCACACCTGAGCATAGGTCCATAGGAAATGCACCTTTTTATCTCAACGCCCTCTTCACAGTATATCCAAGTATCGCTGTATACCACAAGTGCAGAAGAAATAAGATACGTTCCCTTTGGTATCACGACCTTTGTGAAAATGCCCTGTCCTGAATTTTCCTGTGCAGCGTCAAGTGCCTGCTGTATCTGCTTTCCGGTCATGGCGTTTCCTGTGTTGTCTGCACCGAAGTCATTAACCACGTTATAAGTGACGATTTCCATACCGTCTGTATCAAAATACGCACCTGTCACAGCCGTATCTGCCGCTTCTGCCACCGATGTTATAGTCGTAGAGAAGCCCTCGGGAATCACGGTGATAACGAGCAAGAGCGTTGTCAAAAGTGCCGCTATCCGTCTGAAAACGTTTTTTTCACTGATAATTCTGTAGCCTTTAATGTTCATTCTTTTGTGTTCTCCTTAAAGTTCGGCTATATTTTTCTTGCCGCTGACAATTATTCGTACAAATAGTATTATAAATCATTTATAAGTATCTGTCAACAAACGCTAAACTTTTCATGAACACTGCACAAATTTGGCTGTGTATTTTTGGCACAAAAAAAAGCTCCCCTGACGCATAAACGTCAAGAGAGCCTTTAAAGCAAAATATTTTACTGCACTTCCACTTTTTCACCCATGATAGACCTGATAGCGTGGACACGGCACACCTCTGCACACTTTCCGCAGTTTGTACACTTTTCATAGTCGATAACAGCGTGGTTATTCTGCACTGTAACGGCACCTGACGGACAGTTTTTCTCGCACAGCTTACAGCCTATACAGCCGTTAGGACAAACAGACCTTGTCACTCTGCCCACATCTCTTGATGAACAGCAGATATCCACAGCCTGAGAGATCCTTCTAACTGCAATAAGACCATTTGGACAGGCTTTTGCACAAAGCCCACAGCCCATGCACTTTGCTTTGTCGATAACGGCAATGCCGTCAACGATAGATATTGCCCCCTGAGAGCAGACCTTGATACAATCGCCGTAGCCTAAACAGCCGCTTGTGCAAAGCTTGCTTCCGTCATAAAACCTGTTGCACGCCGCACAGCTCTGAATGCCGTCAAAATCGTATTTATGCGGTGTATGAGAGCAATCTCCCGAACAGCGCACGAAAGCCACCTGTGGCTCTGTTACAGTCACTTCAACGCCCATTATCTCGGCTATCTTCTTTGCAGCAGCCTCGCCTCCAGGACGGCAAAGGTTACATTCCGCACCCTTGTTCACGATAGCGTCGGCATAGTCTGCACAGCCTGAAAAGCCACAAGCACCACAGTTTGCCTGCGGAAGAGCTTCTGCGATAGCGTCAACACGCTCATCCACCTCAACGGCAAAAACTTTTGAAGCCACCGTCAGCAGAACGCCTGCCAATATGCCCAAAGCGGCAAATATAGCCAAAGGGATCAAATATTCCATATCATTCTCCTCTTTCAGAATTTCAGTTTTTGTTGTGTTTCATTATATTATTATCCATAAAATCAAGGGTCATCTTAATGCGGTTTTTGATATTAACGTCCGCTGTTCCCGAATCGTGATCGACCGCCGTTATGATGCTGTCTGGGTAGAGCTTTTTTATACGCTTTATTATGCCTCTTGCACAGGTGTGGCTCACAAGGCAGCCAAACGGCAACAGCATCACAACACCTTTGCAGCCGTTCTTCAACGCTGAACACATTTCTGCACCGATAAGCCAGCCGTCCCCCATTGTTTCGCCAAGGCAGCCAAAGTTTTCACCGTAGCTTTTCAAGGATCTATAGTCTTCCATAGGTTCGAAACCGTTTTGTACAAGTGCAGAATTCATTTTGCACCAAAGCGTTTTCATATAGGCAATAAGGACTTTTGCTCCCACACCTGCCAAGGTTTTTCTTCCGTAAATGTTATCATCATTTGTACAGGAATCGGCAAGGTACATTATGTATGGAACAAAGCCGCTCATATATATCTGACAACCGAGATCACGGAGGTATTTCTCCGTTTCGCCGTTGCCGAGAGCACAGAATTTTATGTAAAGCTCCCCTGTTACAGCGACCTTTTTGACTGATCTGCTTTTATCACAATTTATTGTAGCAAAGCTTTCGCATATCTTGCGGAATATGACGCACATTGAGATTGGATCGGCTGCTTTGCCATGTTCAAAGAGCCGTGACAGCCTGCTGTTCCATAGGCGGACTTTATCAAGCGTTTCACCCTTTTTTAGTTCATAGGGTGAAAGCTCATTATAAAGATACAAAAGCAAGTCACTGTAATAGATCGCTGCACAAGCCGTCAGCACCATTTTAGGCGTTATGGAAAATCCGCTGTGTTTCTCAACGCCGCTGACATTAAGTGACACCACAGGAACATTTTGCAGACCGGCTTTCAAAAGAGCTTTTCGCAGCAGCATAATGTAATTGCACGCTCTGCACCCTCCTCCTGTTTGAGGCAGCAGCAGGGCTGTTTTTGCGGTGTCATATTTGCCGCTTTTCAATGCACATATGAACTGTCCTATTATGAGGTTGCAGGGAAAGCAGACATCATTATTTGAATATTCCCAGCCTGCGTTTATCATTTTTGACCGACTGTATTCGTTCACCCCGATAACGTCGCACTTATATCCGCCGCTAAGAAATGCATATTTAAGCAGCGGAAAGTGGAAGTCAAGCATTGATGGTATCAATATAGTGTGGGTCTTTTTCATCGGCTTTGTAAATTCAACCCTTGATCGTTTCATATCGATAAATTATTATCAGATTATTCCCGAAAAGCCCATAAAGCTTAGCGAAACGATAGACGCCGCAATGAGCGTTGCAGGTACGCCCTTGAAAGTTTCAGGAAAATCGCAGTTTTCTATCCTTGCTCTTACTCCGCTGAAAAGCAAGAGGGCAAGAGTAAACGCAAGTCCTGTTCCAAGTGCGTTTGTGAGGGACTGAAGAAAATTATAGCCGTTGTCTATGTTTCCGATAGTAACACCGAGAACTGCACAGTTGGTTGTGATAAGAGGCAGATAAACGCCCAGTGCCTTATAGAGAGGCGGCATCATCTTTTTCATGACTATCTCAACAAGCTGAACGAACATTGCTATAACAAGTATGAATGCCACTGTTTTTAGATACTCTATACCGAAATGCTCAAGAAGTCTGTATACAGGATATGTGATAGCTGTTGCGCATATCATAACGAATATTACCGCTGCGCCCATTCCCACAGATGATTTCATCTGCTTTGATACGCCAAGGAAAGGACATATTCCCATGAACTGAGAAAGCACAACGTTATTTACGAACACACAGCCGATAAGTATAAGTATGTAGCTCATTTTTATGCCTCCTCACTCTCTGTTCTGCACTGACCCTTGCACAAAGCCGCATTTGGGCAGCCTGAGCAGGATATCTCCTTTGGCGGCTTCTTGTTCGCTATCTTGTTCACAAGTGCAATAAGACAGCCAAGCACGAAAAAACCGCCTGCCGGCATGATGAACACTGTCATAGGATTGTCGCACAGGAAAGGTATCTTGAAGCCGAACCATGAGCCTGTGCCAAGTATCTCTCTTATAGATCCCATTGTGAAAAGTGAAAGTGTAAATCCAAGACCCATTCCAAGTCCGTCTAGTATGGAAGGGAATATCTTGTTCTTGCTGGCAAAAGCCTCCGCTCTGCCAAGGATAATACAGTTTACCGTGATAAGGGACAGGAACACGCCAAGAGCACTGTAAAGCTCAGGTATATAGCCTTTCATAAGAAACTCGATAAGAGTAACGAAGCCTGCGATTATTACGATAAAACAAGGCAGTCTTACAGCCTTTGGTATAACGTTTTTCAAAAGGGATATAACAAAGTTTGAGCAGACAAGCACGAACGTTGTGGCAAGTCCCATTCCGATACCGTTTTTCGCCATTGTTGTGACCGCAAGGGTCGGACACATACCAAGAAGTGTAACAAGTGTCGGGTTTTGCTTTATGATACCCTTTGTAAATTCATACAGATTAGAATTTTTCTCAGCCATTGAGTATCTCCTCCTTATGCTCGTCAAAAAGCTTCACAGCCTTTTTGCACGCAGATTTCATTCCCTTTGAAGAATAGGTGGCAGCGGTAACATTGTCGATAGAATTTTCATCAGTGTCAACACCAAAGCCCTTTAGCTTTGAAAGAAAACTATCGTCCTGCACCTTTGTGCCAAGACCCGGAGTTTCGCCTACAGAGAGAAACTCTATCCCCTCGACAGTTCCCTCGCTGTTTATACCGATAAGCAGATGAAGTCCACCCTTTGAATAGCCGTCCTCAGTTATCTCGATAACACATCTGCCGTTATCTTTATCTGTGATAATGGAGTTCACGCACTCTGTATCAAATGTGACAGGGGTCTTGCTGTCACCCTTGCCGTCAAGCATTATCTCATAATCGCCCTTGCCGAATATCTCCTCACAGCCCTTTTTCATATCGTCTGTAAGAACACCTGTATTGTCAACATATGTGGCATTATAGGCAAGCACCAAAAGTCCGCTGACAACTATACATATTATAGTCAGCACCAATGGAGGCATTATTTTATCTTTCATTCAGACTTCGCCTCCTTCTTCTTTGTTATAGCCCCTAAAGGCTTTGTTTTTGTTATCATGTCGATATATGGTGTAAGTATATTCATAAGCAGTATTGAGAATGAAACACCCTCAGGATAAGAGCCGAAGAAGCGTATCACACAAGTAATCACACCACAGCCGATACCGAATATCACCTTGCCTGTTTTTGTAACAGGAGTTGTAACATAATCAGTTGCCATGAAGAATGCACCGAGCATTACGCCGCCTGCAAGTATCTGATAGATGCCGTCCTCGCCGCAAAGATATGAGAACACGAAAACTGTGCCGATAAATGCAAGAGGTGTATGTACTGAGATTATCTTCATCATTATAAGGTATATGCCGCCAATGAGCAAAGCCGCCGCAGACACCTCGCCAAGACAGCCGCCTACTTTTCCAAGGAAAAGATCGAGATAATCGGCAGGGGCAGAATGTGCCGCCGCAAGAGGTGTTGCACCTGTTACGATATTGTCAGGGTCATAGAAAGGCACTACCCAATGGGTCATGTTGCCTGTGAAAGCAAGCATAAGAACTATTCTTCCCACGATAGCAGGGTTGGCAAAATTCTGTCCCAAACCGCCGAAAAGCTGCTTTACGATTACGATAGCAACGAATGTGCCGATAGCAGCCTGCCAATAAGGCATTGTCACAGGGAGATTGAACGCTAAAAGCATACCTGTTACCAAAGCGGAGACATCCTTTGTGCTGTCTGGTCTTTTCATTATAAGATTGCAAAGCCTTTCCCATATGAGTGCCGTTATCATGCAGAAGCCTGTGAGCATGAGCGCACGTCCGCCGAAAACATAGGCAGACATTGCAAGTGCAGGGCAAAGAGCAATGAGCACATGGGTCATCACCTTAGAGGTAGAAATATTATCCCTTATCTGAGGTGAAGGGCTGACAAGCATTTTTTCCATATTTTCTTACCTCCTTACGTTCTTATGAAAGCTTTTGCAAGCTGATTTTTCTCTGCAAGATCTCTCTTTGCAGGACAGACATATGAACACGAACCGCAGTTCATGCAAAGACCCACCTTGAGCTTCATAAGAGCTTCCTTATCACGCCTGTCATAAGCCTTTTCAAGCTCTGTAGGCATAAGATTCAGCGGACAAGCAGAGATACATCTTCCGCACTTTATACAGTTTGTCTGTGCGCACCTGTCCTCAATGCTCTTTTTCTTATCAGCCTTTTCACCAAATGCAAGAATGGCATTTGTGGTCTTTGTCACAGGGGTGTCAAGCTCATAAAGGCACATTCCCATCATAGGACCGCCAAAAAGGGCTTTTCTAACCTTTTCTTTATCGCAGTCACCGAATTTCAGTATATCCTCCGCAGAAGTTCCTATAGGTACTTTCACATTGCATGGAGTAGATACCACGTCACCGTCAACAGTTATACGCTTTGATATGAGTGGCATACCTGTTTTGGAATACTCGCCGATAAAGCCTGCTGTGGTAACGTTCATTACGATAACACCCTGATCTGACGGAAGCTGACCCTCGCCAACTACACGTCCCGTGGTGTTGAATATTATCACCTTTTCTGCACCCTGAGGATAGCATGACTTCAGCACCTTTACTTCGATACTTTCATCATCAGCCGACTTTTCACGCATAAGCTTTATAGCCTGTGGCTTGTTGTCCTCGATACCGATAACGACCTTTTTAAGCCCCAGCATATCACGCACGAGCTTTATTCCGCACATAACATCGTCAGCGTTCTCCATCATCTCACGATAGTCGCTTGTTATGTAAGGCTCACACTCAGCGGCGTTTATAACAAGGGTATCAACCTTGTATTTGTTCTCGTCAAAGTTGAGCTTTATGTGCGTCGGGAAGCCTGCGCCGCCCATTCCACAGCAGCCTGACTGCCTTACGGCTTCGCAAAGGCTCGCTTTGTCTGTTATAACAGGCGGCTTTACGTCAGGTGATACCTCCTGCTCTCCGTCGGTGTCGATCTCCACCATTTTGCACACCTTTCCGCCTGCTGTGAGCAGTTCGGATATCGCCGCCACTGTGCCTGACACAGACGAGTGAACAGGGCATGACATAAAAGCGTTGCTTTCGCCTATGACCTGTCCCACAAGCACTCTGTCACCCTTGGCAACTGTCGGCTCGCAAGGTGCTCCCATGTGCTGTGACATGGATATCTTCACTCTTGCAGGCAGCGGCATGGCGATAGTTTCGCTGTTTTCCGTCCCCTTTTTGTGGGAAAGAAAAATGCTGTTGAGTTTCATAATTTTCCCCCTTATCATACTTTATGACTATTCAAACCTGAATTTATCATCACTTATACTTATCCTGCTCTTTATACTGTCAGAGCAATAAACTATGCCATTCTCATCAATGGCAATAACTTCTATATCTTCATCACTGAGCCACCTGTCAAGCTCACCGCTTCCGCCAATAAAAATGCAGGTAGACAGAAAATCGGTTTCAATGCCGCTCTGCCCTATCACAGTGACTGAAACAAGGTCTGTTTCGCATGGATAGCCTGTTGTCAGGTCAAAAATATGGCTCCACTTTTTGCCCTGCGCTTCAAAATAACGCTCATAACCTCCTGATGTGGAAACAAATCCGCTGCCGCTTGTGAAGCTAAGGCAGGTGTTATCGTTATCAAAAGGGTCTGTGACCGCAACCTTGAAATCTGTTTTATCCGGCTTCTGCCCGTAAAGAAGCGTTGACGAGCCAAAGCTCACCACCGCACAATCGGCTTTTTCGCTATCCAAAAGCTTTTTCACTTCGTCAAGGGCAAAACCCTTTCCGTCACAGCCCACGTCTATCTGTGTGCCGTTTTCAAGGACACATTCGCTCCCCGAAAGCTTTATATTCCCATATCCCACAGCGGAAAGAGCAGTCTGTATCTCACTTTGCTCAGGCACTCTCGGTTCTTCACCGGTAACGTTCCAACGTGCTGTCACTGCCCCTGCGGAAATATCCGCTCCGCCGTATTTTTTTGTAAGCTCTATGCTCTTTTCTATAAGCTGTGCAGTTTCCTCAGAAAGCTCAAGCCTGCCGCTCTCATTGAGCCGTGATATCTCCGAGCCTTCCTCATAAGGCGAATAAAGCTTTTCCAAAGTCTTTATCCGCTCTTTCACCGCCTCAGCGTCGCCGCCATATACAGCCGCCGTGCATGGGCAATCCATGGCGAAAAATGTCGCTTCATCTGGCTTTTTATCTAAGTGCATCATCACCGCTCCGCACACCATAAGAGCCGCCGCACACGCTACCGATACAAACAGCCGCCTTTCAGGCTTTTTCATTTTTATACCTCACTTGAAATTAGTTGAAAAGTGTGTTATAATATCCGAAGTATGATAACATCGGTATCAAAATTCTTATGTGCAAGCGAGCAAAATGTGTTCGCACTCTTTGATAAACGCCCTCAGTTCAGGATTTTTCCCAACTGAAACCTCGAGCCTGTTCACCTTTTTTCCTGCCATACCAAGGATCCTGTCAAGGTCTTTAGGCTGAGCGGAAAGATATTTTACACAGCGTTCCATGGTTTCCTCAGTGTCAAGCTCAAAAAGCTTGTGGGAGTTGTGAGGATTTTCAGAGTAAAGCTTTCTCAAAAGCATATAGGTGCATATTTTCACCGCCATGTCCGTCTGAGTTTCAAGACCCTTTATGCCGCTGTCTTTTATAAGCTCCCTCAGTAGCTCGCTTCCCTCGTCCGGACAGCCTAACACAGAGTCTTTTTCTCTGACCTTGACTAAACCGAACACATCTTCATAGGAAGCGCCGTAAAGCTTTATAAGAGCAATGATGATATTGACGTTCTGCTTTTTGCCGTGTTCAACGGCTGATATGCAAGACTGGCTGGTGCCGACTGCTCTAGCCGCACAGCTTTGTGTATAGCCGCTTTCTATCCTTGCGGCGGTAAGCTTCTCACCTATCCTGAGAGTCAGCTCATCTTTGCTGTCATTGCTCATGTAATATCTCCCATATATAAAATCATATTGGTTTTTCAACCATTATTCTATTATACTATAAATTTATGTATTTGTAAATATAAAATCTATAAAATGACGTATTTAAGTGAAAAAAATTTGTGCAGGTTTTAAATCACTTATCATAAAAGAAAAAGAAAGCAGGTATTTTAAATATGAAAGGCTACAGAATAGCATTTATCCGTCACGGAATGACGCAGGCAAATCTTGACGGACGTTATATCGGTACTACCGACTTGCCGCTGTGCAGAGAGGGTGCTGACCAGCTTTATGAAAAGATAGAAAAGTATGATTACCCTTCGGTGCAGAAGGTCTACACCTCGCCTTTAAAAAGGTGCAAACAGACTATATCTATACTCCAGCCTAACAGGCTTGTGGCTGAGATGCCCGAGCTTCGTGAAATGGACTTCGGCAAGTTTGAGAACAAGACCGCTGATGAGCTTATGAATGACCCTGATTATGAGCAGTTCATAAAAGGAGGACTTGACAATCCTCCGCCGAACGGCGAATCAACAAGAGAGGTCATAAACCGCTGTTATGAAGCTCTGAACATCATCATTTCCGATATGATGTACGAGGGTCTTACAAATGTTGCGGTATGCACCCACGGAGGTCTTATAATGAATATGCTGGCAGGCTTCGGTGTGCCGAAAAGGAAGCCTATGGACTACGCCTGCGATTTCGGTGAGGGCTTTGAAGTCATGGTGACAGCTTCCATGTGGCAGCGTTCAAACGCTTTCGAGGTAATAGGAACATATCCGCCAAAATATGAGGAAATGCCTGATTACACTGTTGAGGATTATTATACTGACGAAGAGGATAAGTAAGCAGTAAAAACAGAAACGAGGGGGGGAAAAGGCTTGACAAACAAAGAGATAAAACTATCGGCAAGAAAAAATATAAGCCAGAACATGGGAAACTGCGTATCGCTCACGGCATTTTTGTTTGCGGTATTTGTATTTCTTGGTCTGTGCGAGCTTGCCCTTTTTATGCTTTTCAAACGCATCGGCTGGGAGTACTTTTTCTCGTGGCAGGGAATAAAAGATCATGTTTCCGTAAGGCTATTCTGGTTTCTTGACCTCATTGTCATTATACCTTTTGCAGCTTTTGAAATGTGGACTGTCCGCAGATTTTTTGTTGATATTGCAAGAGCAGACAGCTATGTGGGATCGAGGCAGTATATAAACTCACATTCTTATGTATATTATTCCCACACCATGTTTTCTTCCATTATAATTAATTCACTGAAATTATTTTCCGCAGTACCTTTCGCTATCTCAACCTACAGCGTGTATTATTGGGGCTGGGTATGCAAGCTCAGCGAGCTTACCTCCGCAGGTCTTCTTTGTTTCATGTTCTCACTCGGTCTGTCTGTTGTGTTTTTCGGACTTATGGTGCATTACTGGATATCCCTTGCCCTTGCGCCATACATAATGACTCTAAACCCACGCACCAACATTTTTGACGCCTGCGATCTTTCTGTAAGGCTCATGGACGGTCAGCATGGCAGATATATCTCGTTCCTGCTAAGCTTTGTTATGTATATCCCCGCACTTCTGTTAGTATATCCTGTTTTTATCATCTATCCATATTTCAGACTAAGCTATATAGTGTTTTTGCAGGATATAATGGGAAGCTACTGGCAGGACAAAATGCCGTCAATGATAAAGCGCTGGAGGAAATACAGCAAATGACTGTGACAATAACAAAAGAAGAAAATGAAAAAGCCCTTGAATGTGTACTGCGTTCAAGGGGCTTTTCAAAAAGGCTCATAACAAGGCTCAAACGCACTGAAAACGGCATGACAAGAAAGGGCGTCCTTATCCGCACCGTTGACCTTGTATATGAAAATGACATCATCATGATAAACGAGGGTGACGGTGAATCTCTTGACCCTAATCCTGACCTGAAAGCTGATATCCTCTATGAGGACAGCGAGGTGGTGGTGTTCTCAAAGCCGCCTTTTATGCCCTGCCACCCGTCAATAAAGCATCGTGACGATACGCTGGGAAATCTTTTTGCCGCACTTTATCCAAGCCTCGCTTTTAGACCTGTCAACCGCCTTGACCGCAACACGAGTGGCTGTGTGCTTGTGGCAAAAAGTCAGCGAAGCGCCGCAATGCTCCAAAAAAGCTTTGAAAAGACCTATGTTGGAATAATAAAAGACCTGCCCCACTGCGGCGGGCGTATCTGTGTGCCTATCGCAAGGGAGCAGGAAACTATAATAAAACGCTGTGTGAGGGCTGACGGACAATATTCCGCAACGGATTATCTTGTACGCAAAAGGCTGGGAGATCTTTCTCTTGTGGACTTCTTTCTTGAAACCGGCAGAACGCACCAAATAAGAGTACACTCGGCTTTTATGGGCTATCCTCTCCTGGGTGATGACCTTTATGGCGAGGCAAGCCCTCTTATAAGCCGTCAGGCTCTCCACTGCGAGAGAATGACTTTTCAAAGCCCCGAAAACGGCAGGATAGTGACTGTTACCGCACCGCTTCCCGAGGATATGCTCTGTCTTATGACACCCGACAGGTGATATCCGTTTCAAGCTCCACCGAGCCTAGCACTTCATCAAGGCGGTCGGCATACTTCAGATAGCTTTGCGGATATTTGTGACGGAAAAGCCGCCACACATCAAAAATATCCGTCCTGTTCTCATACATGGCTTTGTTCCACACCCCTGTGATATTTTCTTCAAGGCGCTGTTTCACAAGTGCCGCCACCTTGTCTGAGCTTTTCTCGTCACGGATATCAAGAGAACTGTGTGCAAGAACAGTGAGCTTCAATCTGCATACGAGCCTGCCATTCTCGTTATCAAGCTTCAGGCTGTGGCTGTCAGAGGTTATCCTAACGTCCATGGGGCTTCCATTATATTCGATCATATCATAATACTGCTCTGCCTTTCCCGTGAGCCACAGACAGCCTGATGCGTCAGCGTGGGAAAGATAACTCTCAAGCACCGTACCTTTTCGTATAAGGGCGGTCTTTTTTATTTCCAAAAGCGGCTCCTGCTGTTCCGCTGACTTTTCCTCATGGCTCTCCGCAAAATCTCCCAGCGGTTGTTTGATAGAGATAACTGGCATAGCGATATACTGCGGTGATCTTATGCAGGAAAGCAGATCGATAAGGCGGCACTCCACCGTTATGCCGTTTTTCACACCCATTTTTATGACCTGTGTGAAGTTTTCTGAGGACATCGTTCCCCTTGTCAGCTGAACGTTCATAAGCTCCTCTGCAGTATTTTCCGCCAGGCAAAGCTCCACTCCAAGAAAAACATTTTTGTCCTTTATAGCAAAAGAGAACAGCTTCTCCGGAGAGGAAAGATCTATATTTTTATTAAAGCATATTATTTGAAGATGGCCAAAAAAGATCTCCCTGCCTAGCTGATACTGACAGCCCTCAATGGCGTCTCGGATACTCCTGCCTTTGCAATTGACAGTCTGTATATTGGACTGGCTCACATCAAGAGGAGTGTCAGAACCCATACTCTGGGTCTTAAAGACCTGCAGTGACACATTGTATTCCCCGTTCTCATAGTCAACGCCCATGGCGTGGCAAAGAACACGCTCCTCGATATCCACCTGCCTGCCGAAAGAAGAAGACAACAGCGTCACTGCTGCGATAAAAAGCACAACAACTACCTGTATCTTACGCTTTTTCATCAGATCTCGCCCCCTTTTTCACAAATATCAGGCATAGAAGCGGTATTACGCCTCCGAGAAATATGAGTGGGATAGGGCTGAGCCCTGCGTATGCGATGCTCTCCCACTTGTGAGGCAAGAGCCAGAAAAGCGTTGCCGCCGCAGGAATCGCCGCAGTTATTATCACGCCCGAGCCAGAACCGAGCTTAGGAAAAACATATCTCAGGCATCTGCCTGAACAATGGAAATATACTCCCAGCTTATATACCGAGAGCATTACCCACACGCCCATAACAGCGGCGTCATAGCGTTCTATTATGGCAGTGCGTGAAAATGCCGCAAGTGCGAAGAATGGCAGTTTTGCAAGAAGAGTGTAATCTCCAAGTATCATTGTGATAAAGCCTAAGACTATTTCAACAAGGGCAAGCCTTGTGAGCAGAAAATACACAGACGTTTTTGCTGCATTGCCCTTTGTTGAGGGTAAAAGAAAAACTATCACTGCAAGATAAGAGCTTCTTGCAAGCTCGCTGACAGCAGAATGAAAAATGCCTTTTCCAACGTTTCTTTCCGCAAGGTGAAAATCAACGAATGTGAAATCTTCAAGAGAGCTTATAACAAGGATGGATGTCACAAAGAGAAAAAGTACAAAAAGCACTGTCCCCGTTTTTCCTATGACCCCAAGGCCTGACATTGCAACATATATCCCGCAGGCGGCAACGCTGAGAACTATCATGAGCCGTGGTATATAATCAGAAAAATAATAATCCATAAAATAGGTGAAGGTGCCGATAACATAAAATGACACTGTAAGAAAATATGCAAGATACATTGTACAAACTCCCCTGCCCGCCCACTTTGAACGGCTCACCACAAGGGTGCATGGGTCATCATTAGGAAAGCGCTTGTGAAAAGCCGCCATACCGCATATCATAACTATCTGAAAAACTGTAGACAGCACTGTTCCAAGCATAAGCTCCAAAGCGTTTGCGGTGCTTTCAGGGAGAAATGTCATCATTGAAAAGGCTCTTGTACAGATAAGCATTGCAAAAAACTGCATTGGCGTAAGCTTTTTCATTGGCTCCCCCCCTTTTCGTCAAGCTTGTATTCTTTAATGGTGCTGTGAGTTTTCTCATATGACCGAAAGCTCCGCCTTGAAATAACGTCCTTTATACCCTTTGAGAAAAATGGCGTAACAGGTGCGGTGTAAGATACTGCAAGGTCGTCCATGGAGTTTATATTTATCATCAAAAGCACAGTGCAAAGTGCAATGCCATAAAGCCCCGAGCCACCGCCCACCAGGATATACACTAGCCTTAATATAGCCGTCTGCTGATAAAGGCTCGGTATAACGAACGATGATGTTGTGGTTATCCCCACCACTATAAGCAGAGGTGCAGACACAAGTCCGCTTTTTACGGCAGCGTCGCCTATGATAAGACCGCCCACTATAGAAACAGTGCTTCCCACAGGCTTTGGAAGCCGCAAACCTGCTTCTTTCATTATCTCAAATAGAAGCATTAGCACAAGCACCTCCACTGTCAACGGATAAGGCGTTGACTCCTCTGAAACTGCAAGATTCAGAAGAAGCTTCAATGTGAAGACCTCAGGGTGAAAGCTCGCCAGTGCAACATACAGTCCCGGAAACGCCACCGCTAGAAAGAACGCAATATATTTCAGCCACCGCATAAAGGTGACGTAAAAAGGCTTTTCCGTAAAATCGTCCATGGTCTGAAAATTTTCCGCAAAAAGCGATGGGCAGATAAGCACAAATGGCGTGCCGTCCACAAAAACACATATCCTGCCCTGATTTAGCCTTGTGCATATCATATCAGGTCTTTCGGAATAAGCCATTTGTGAAAACACTGACGAACCGAAGCCTTCGTCGATAAAAGGTTCGATATATCCGCTTGTGAGAACAGTATCGAGCTTTATGCCTTTGAGCTGTTTTCTCAGCCTGTCCACAGCATCTGAGCTTGCCCGGTCGCTCATGTAGACCATGCACACGTCGGTGGAAGAACGCTTTCCTATCTGCATCATCTCAAACCGCAGCGATGGTGTTTTCATTCGTCGGCGCACAAGAGAAATATTAGTTCTTATTGTTTCCGTAAAAGAATCCTGTGCGCACATTATAGTCTGCTCGCTTGCAGGCTCAGAAACCGACCGCTTGTCGTAACCTTGGATACCGTAAACAACAGCCTTTGAAAGCCCCTCCACAAATATGACCGCAAAGCCCGAAAACAAAAACTGTATGACGTCACCATAATTAAAGACCGTTTTTCTCTCGGCGGCAAGCAGGCTTTCTTTTGTCAGGAAGTCGAATACCTGCTCTGAATTGCCCTTTGACTTTTGTGCAGAAAGCTCCATTATAGGTCTGAAAATAAGCTCTGACATTGCGCTCGTTGAGATCATTCCCTCTATGGATACCAACGCACAGCTTACGGAGCATATCTTCACATTCATTATGTTAAGATCCATTGAATTGCCTGTTATGGTGCGAAGGGAAGTCATGGCGGCGTCAATGGTCTTATCTATCTCAGCGTTTTTGTAGTTTCTGAAATCGGGTGTATTCATTTTGTTTCTCCTACATGAAATTTTGTTGTATTTATTATCTGCGGCTGTTATCAGAATATTCTGCATTAAAGCTGCAAAAAATAGCTTTGACCATATTGGAGGAAAACAAAATGCTGATAGTTTTTTTCAGAGCCGTTATACTTTATATACTCATTGTCATAAGCATACGCCTTATGGGCAAAAGGCAGATAGGCGAATTACAGCCCTCGGAGCTTGTTATAACGCTTCTGCTTTCAAACATCGCCACCCTGCCTATCGAGGATATGACTATACCGATGTCAATGGGCATAGTGCCTATATTCACGCTGGTGTGCCTTGACGTTATACTCTCTCACTGCTCGCTTAAATTCAGAGGGCTTAGAAAGCTCATATGCGGCTCTCCGAAAATAGTCGTGACCCGTGGGATCATAGATCAAAAACAGCTCAAAGACCTGCGTTTTTCTGCAGACGATCTTTTGGAGTCCCTAAGAAGCATGGGTATATTCGATATAAACGAGGTACAGCTTGCGGTGGTGGAAACAACAGGCAAGATATCGGTCTATCAGAAAGCACAGTTTCGACCTGTGAACAATGGAGGAATGGGCATAAAAGGATCTCAGACCGACCCTCCACAGCTCGTTGTCGACAACGGAAGGATAATATACTCCGCCCTTGGTCTTATCGGCAAGGACGAAAAGTGGCTCATGAAAAAGCTGGGAGAAAAGGGTATGCCCCTGAAAGATGTTTACATCTGCACCGCCGACCCCTCAGGGCAGATAGTTGCTATAAGAAAAGACAAGGACAAGAAAAAAGTATAAAGGAGCAAGCTCAATGAAAAGATTGACCGCCTGCATTATTATTCTCACTGTCATAGCCGCCATGTCAGTGTTCTCCGTATTTGCGGTAAAAAAAGAAAACGATAAGTTCATAAGCCTTGTGAACGCCGCTGAAAACAGCTACAGAAATGAGGACAGCGACACAGCCCAACGGCTCGAAGAACTCGAAAATGCCTGGAATAAATATTATGTAAGAATATCATATATAGCACAATCCTGCACACTCGATGATATCTCCTATGCAGTGGCAAAGCTCCCAGCCCTATTGGAAAAGGGCTCTGAGGAATTTTTGTCAGAGTGCGAGAGCATACGCTCATGGACAGAGAAGATATACCACACTCAGTATCCCCATTTATATTCGGTTTTTTAATGTAGAAAAATTGTGTCTAAAACGTTATCAAAGTGTATGATTTTTTCTTGCGTTATTGTACAAATCTACAAAAATCATACAGAACAAGGCGGTTTCAACGAGTTTTTCTTGACTTTTCTTTCTGCTAATATTATACTTAGAATGTATGAATAGGATAAAAAATTTTATCCTGTTTAGAAAAGAAGTATCAATGGAGGTATGAAATGAACACTATCAAGTTTTGTGCTAAGTGCGGAGCGCCAATAGGTCCGGAAGAAAAATTCTGTGGCGGCTGCGGTGCGTCTATCGCCGAAATGGAAGCCGAAGCAGGCATTTCCACACAGCAGGCAGCACCTGCTCAGGCACCCGTTCAGCAGGCTCAGCCTGTACAGCAGCAGGCTCCTCAGTATGACAAGCAGTATGCACAACCAGCAAACAACTACGCTCAGGCAGCAGCTCCTGCGGCTGCAAAGCCAAATCCTTTTGCTAAGCTTGGCGAATGGGTAAAGGGTCACAAGAAGATAACACTTATCGCCGCTGCAGCTCTTATCGTTGTTATCGTTGCGATCATCATTCTGTGCAACATTCTTAAATATCAGGTGATCGACGCAAAGGATCTTTTCAAGTTTGAATTTAAGGGCATTGACGGCTGTGGCTATGTTGAGGCAGAGCTTAACTGCTATGACAAGAGCTACTATTCAATGGCAGACGCTACAAGCGCTCTCGGCGACCTTGCTGACGAGACAGATCTTGACCTTGGCGACCTTGATGATCTTTCCGACTATGCAAGCTCATCTGACAAGTCATCAAAGGTAAGCAAGTATTTTGCACTTGACAAGAAAACTCTTACAAAAGCATTTAACAAAGCTGATGATTTTACAGAAGCTAAGAAGATGAGAAATGCCCTTCTCAAAACAAATAGCGATGGCGAGTATAAGCTGAAGATCACTTTTGATAAGAAAGCAAACAAGAATCTTAAAAATGGTGACAAGGTAAAATGCACAGTAAAGTACAACGAGGATTCTCTCAAGGACAAGAACATAAAGCTAAAGAACACTGAGTTTGAGGTAACTGTAAAGGATCTAAAAAATGGTGAGGAGATCGACTTCTTCAAGGGCGTTGAGGTCAAGTTCTCAGGCTTTGACGGCAACGGTTCTGCTGACGTTTCATATGACTCAGCATATCCATTTATCTACTATGATTATGACTACAAGTCAGATCTGAAAAACGGCGACAAGTACACTGTTACAGCTAACATAGACGTTTATGGCGCAGAAGAAAGCGGTGACATGACTTGGTTTGAATATGACGACAAGTATTATACATACAAGACAGCCGATGTTAAGGACGGCAAGGTAACAAAGGATTTCACTGTTGAGGGTCTTGAAAAAACTCAGGAGATCGACCCGTTCGAGGGACTTGAATTTGAATGCTCAGGCGGTGTTCCATTTGTTAAGCCTTACTCAGTAAAGAGCGAGTCTATCCCTGCTGCTCTTAAGGACAATGTTTCTTATTCAGTATCATGCGATGATTATATTGGCTTCGGCGGCACATTCAAGGTAACTTGCAGCCCTTATTCCTCACTCGCAAGAAATGGTATCACACTTTCCGGCAAAACTGAAACAAACGATTGGGGCGACACTGTTTATGTTAAGGAAATAACAGTTGACGAAACATTCCCTGCATATGTAACAGCTGACAACGGTAAGGCTGCTATGGACAGCTATCAGTCATATATCGACGACAAGATCGAAGATATGAGAAAGGATATAAAGGGTCATTACGCACCATATCCTGCTGACTTTGACGGCAAGGTAACATCTATCGAGTCTTTTGATTACGTTGACACTTATGTTGCATTCACAAACAAGAAGAATTATGATTCTTGGGAAAACACAAATGCACTCTACAATCTTTACAAGATAACTGTAAAGACAGATAAGGAGAAAAAGGCAGTTTCATTCTATGCTTCGATCTACTGCTCAAATATCGTTGCAACAGGTGAAACATTTACTGAAGAGCCTTACTTCTCAACATCTTACTACAACAAAGAAGCAGATTTCAAGAAGAAGGTAATTGAAGCCGAGGGTTACACAACAACTAAGGCTGGTGCGGCTTCAAAGCCTGCAACTGACGATTCTTCATCGGCTGCAGCAAACGAAGCAACAACTACGACCACAACAACAGCAAAGACCGATTCTTCTGTAGCAGAAACAACTACATCTGCAAAGGATAAGACAACAACTACAACTCTCGTTCCATAAGAGTTAAATAGTGAGAAACACGCTGCGGAAATTTTCTGCGGCGTGTTTTTATGTCCTGACAACTCTTGAAAACCTTGTCAAAATGTGATATAATATTTGTTACGATAATAAAAAAAGCAGCTCCGAAGAACCGGAGCTGCTTTATGAAACGATCGTTATTTAAGGCACTGTGAACCATTTTCAAAAAGCACTTTGTTGAGCTTTGCCACATCATAGCCTTTGTTTATTGCGTCAATGAGTATGCAATCACGGGTGTTTTTAGGATAAAGCTGAGCTTCACCCGCAAGGGTCAGAAGTCGCTGAACGGTATCAACATCAAGCTTCATTGCAAGTGCGATAGCGATTATCTTATCCTTGCTTGGAAGTCTTGCTCCTGCAAATATCTGATATCCATATATTTGATTTAGCTGGGATATTCTTATGACCTCTATCTTTGTCATCTTTTTCTTTTTCACAAGCTCACAAAGATAACGTGCAAAATCCTGTCTGTCAAGAGAATCCTTATTGTTGCTTAGAAAACTGTTGATATCATCGCTTCCATTTAGCTCCTCCATAAGCTGTGTTGTTTTTTTCATGTCACCAGTTCCTTCCTATAATAATTTATTTTTTACATTTTTACATTGGAGATGAGAAATATGTCACAAAAAAGCTTATATGATTTTGAAACAGAACAGATCGACAAAATGTTCGACTGCAAAAACTATCTATTTAAAAACAGCAAGCACGAAAAAGTCATTTTAGAGAGTGACACAGGTGTAAAAATGGTGCGGCACATTATCTATAAGCCTGCTGACGTTTCTGTATATCAAAGGCTCGCATCGATAAATAATCCATATCTTTGCCGTATCTACGAGATCTCCGAAAGCACTGAAGCGTATACTATCTATGAAGAATTCTGCGACGGCATGACTCTTACGGATTATGCAAACGGCGAAACACTGGCAGAACACGACGCCCTGAACATTACCTGCTCCATATGCCAGGGATTGTATGCTCTTCACAACAGCGGCATCGTTCACCGTGATATAAAGCCTGATAATATTATAATATGTGACGACAATAATGTCAAGATTATAGATTTTGATATTTCTAAAATTTATAAATCTAATCAACGCTCTGACACCCAGACTTTAGGAACTGTAGGCTTTGCCGCACCTGAACAATTCGGTATGCAGCAATCTGACGCAAGAACAGATCTCTATTCTCTGGCAGTGCTTCTGAACGTTCTTTTGACAGGCGAACACCCATCGGTCAAAATGTGCGAAAACAAGAAAATTTTGAAAGTCATAAAGAAATGCCTTTCTATCAATCCAGACGACAGATATAGCACTGCGGAAGAGCTGTACAATGTGCTTAATAAGATCAGGAGAAAACTAAAATATGAAAAAATGTCCTAATTGCGGAAGAATTCTTCATGACGATTCCATTTTTTGCTTTGGCTGCATGAGCGAAATAAACAAGAGGCAAGAAATAGTTCTCGCTACCCCCAAAAAAGTGTTTTTAAAAGCAAAAATAACCACACCAATAATCGCTGTGGCATTAGTATCCGCAACTGTTTTCGGGGTGTATACTTATAATAACAATAGTGATAAGACCACGGCTGTGAAAAAAAGCACACCTCGATCTACTGCCACTGTCACCACAAATACACCTGTGACAACTACTCTGCCTCCCGTCACCACTGTCATGACTACTACCACAAAAAAGCGTGAGCCTGACAAGGCTGCTCTTGCGTCAGATATTGCAGAAGGGGCGGCATTAGCAGAGTCAAAAGCCGCCGCAGTCACCACCACTACCACTACAGAAAAAGTGACTGAGCCTGTGACAGAGCCTGAGATACAGCAGGATATACCGCAGGAAAACACAGAAGATACTCAGCAGGATGAGCCTGTCGAGCCTGAATATTACTCCCCTGATGGTGCAAGTCAGATGACCCTTGACCTGCTCGATTATGTAAATCCTCTCCGTGAGAAATATGGTCTGAAACCACTCCGTGCAAGCGGACAGCTTGATGAATGTCTGCAAAAGAGCCTGTATCAAATGGACGACTACTGCCAAGGCATTGGCAACGTATACGAACATCTCTCTGAGGTCGGTCTGCCTAACAACAGCAAAATACGACAATTCACAGCAAACAACAGCTGTGTTTCAGACTATGACGAGGCATACACAGAGCTTTTTACTTGGTTAAAAAATAATGCAAGCTTTGGTCTCTCTTACGGTGACAATCTGATCAACGGCTTGGAAGATTACACATATCTTGGTGTTTGCTTTTTCCATGATGATATAGTTCAGGAAAGAAAAGACCATATGTGGAATGACCCGGATAATGATGAATACGAATCTATGCCGCTATATCAATGCTATGTTTATGTTATGAAATAAGCCGACATTATCCGACTTGAAAACTGCGTCAAAGTATGGTATAATACTTATACAAAAGTGTAAAATAATCTGCAAAAAAGAGGATAGCTATGGACGAACATATAAATAATGGCAACACGACTGAAAACACAGACAAACAGCCATATAACAACTATGACTACTCTGACGAAGAATACGAAAGAATGCGCATTGAAATGGAAAAACGACGTGCCGAAAGGCGTGCAAGAGAACACAGACGTGTTATGAAAAACCGTATCATTGCCATAGCAATTCTTTTGGTGATAATTTTTGTGATAGTGAAAGCCTGTGGTGGAAAGTCAGACAACAAGCCTGCTGCTGATTCATCATCACAGACCGAAAGCACAAAGCAGGCGGAAGCAAAGACCACCACCAAAAAGAAAACCTCCGACAACAGCAAAGCAGAGGAAACAAAGCATAAGATAGAGCAGTCAAACGGCATGACCTTTGTTGACGGTATTCTTATTGTGAACAAAACCTACTCCCTGCCATCAGATTATGCACCGGGCGTAAGCACAATTGCACAGAACGCCTTTGACGAAATGGCAGCTGCAGCGGCTCAGGACGGCATAACACTCTTTGTAAATTCAAGCTATCGTTCATATCAGGATCAGGAATCTCTTTATAACTCCTATGCCGCAGAGCGTGGCACAGAAGCCGCAGACGAGGTATCTTCCCGTCCGGGACATTCAGAACATCAGACGGGTCTGACCTTTGATGTTAACACCACCGAGGACAGCTTTGCAGGCACTCCCGAAGCCAACTGGCTGGCTGAACATTGTGCAGAGTACGGCTTTATTATCCGCTACCCTGAGGGAAAAGAGGACAAAACAGGATATGTGTATGAGCCGTGGCATATTCGCTATCTTGGCAAGGAAAAAGCCGAAGCTGTCACAAAGAGCGGTCTTTGCCTTGAAGAATATCTTGGTGTCACCTCTGATTACAAATATGCCGAAGATCAAAACAGTTCAAGCCTGAACACTTCCGACACACAATCAAGTCAGGCGGACGGCTACACAGACGGCTATTATCAGGACAACACAAATTATGATTATCAATACTGATACAAACACAAAGCGGACAGCCACAGGAAAGTGGTTGTCCGCTATTCTTTACTTTGTCATACGGGGCGTCGAGAACGCCGTCCCCTACAGCCAAATATCCGTTACTTATTTTCTGAGCTTTCTGTGCTATCGGAGCTTTCCAAACTGCTGTCATCATAGTGGACAGGCTCAGTTGTAAGACCCTTATCTCCTGCCTCTACGGCTTTCTCAGTCATATCGTCAACTATGCGTTTGAAAACTTTGAACGCCTTATCATAATTCTCCTGCATAGTTTCCTTGGAGTCGCCCAAAGTCTTAACTGGCGTTCTCATTGAAAGGTGGATATCATTCGGCATATTCTCGAAGTTAAGCTCCTTTGCCATGACCTCCATGTTCCAGCTCATGCCCATATCATCAACATACTTGTTGTTCGGAAATTCCTTTGGCAACTCAGGAGTCATTATTGACTTGAACTCCTCGTCAGTGTTTGAGTCTGTTATAACAAGTATAGACTCGCCCCCCTGAAGCTGTGCCAAGAACTTAGTGCTGTTCACGTTCTGCTGCTGATAATCGTCGCTGTGAGAATTTAGCGGAATCATAATGACCTCAACATGGACATAACCATTGCCGTCAAGATCGTCCGTGTATTTTTCAAAGAACTCCTCCAGTTCCTCCTGACGTGTTTCCAAGCCGTTATTTGCGATCATAAGCACTGTCATGTCAGCCTTTTCTCGCCTTGCAGCGTCAATAAAGATAAATGCCGCCACCGCTATGATAAATATTGTAAAGATTATCCACACCTTGTTGTGATAAAAGAAATTCTGCACCTTTTCAAAGCCGTGAAGCTCTCTTATCTGGTCATGCTCTTCCTTTATGGAAGACTCGCTTTCGTCAATAACTCCGCTTTTGAGCTTCATAAGCTCGATACGCTCCTGAGCAAGCCTGCGTTCACGTTCCTTTTCTTCCTGACGTTCACGCTCACGTCTTTCAGCTTCCGCCTGCTCTAAAACCTGCCTTTCACGCTCCTCAGCCTCACGCCTTTGCTGAGCCAGCGTGCGCTCATACTCTGCGTCATCAGCGTCCTCCAACAGACCCTGACCCTCCAGACTTTTGTCGAGCTTTGATATATTAATGTCCTTTTCGTCTTTTTTTGACATATCACTGCCGTCCTTTGCGAGATATTTTATATCATATTAGTATAAACCAATAATATTAACTCCGTATTAACAAAAAAGAGATAGCATTTTCATGAAAAATGTCTATATACAAATAAAGATAAAATGTGTATAATATACATAAATCAAATAAATTAGGTTGTGATAATAACAATTTAGTGGAAAGAGGAGAGATAGCAATGCTTGAAAAGATCATACAGAAAAATACAGAAAAATCAGAGATATCCGAACAGCTAAAAGGGCTGAGAGAACAGCTCACCCTGCTTGAAAACAAAATAAAGACCGCAGGAGTGCCTGTTATAATCACATTTGACGGCTGGTCTGCCGCAGGAAAAGGCTCAATGATAGCAAAGCTCATACGCTCTCTTGACCCACGTTTTTACAAGGTGGTGTCATTTCGTGCGCCAAACGAGCAGGAAAAGCGTATGCCATGGCTGTGGCGTTATTGGCAAAGCCTGCCGAAAAAAGGTGAGTTTCTTATCCTTGACCGAAGCTGGTATCGTGACACTGTGAACGCCTTTATGTACGGTGAGATAGACAAGGAAACAAGGGACACACGTCTTGAAGATATCTGCACCTTTGAAAGGCAGCTTACAGATGACGGATATGTTATCGTGAAAATTTTCCTGCACATTACCGAAGACGAGCAGAAAAAGCGTATCGAAAAGCTGGAGAACTCCTCTGTTACAAGCTGGCGTGTGGAAAGCCACGATATAAAGAACATGGAAAAATACGATAAGTTTTTCCGCAGATATGACAAAATGCTTGAAAGCACAAACACGGCATTTGCTCCGTGGACTTGCGTTGGGGCAAATGAACGTGCCTCTGCTGAGCTTGAAGTGCTGACAGCGGTCACAAAGGCAGTAAGCACCGCAGTTTCCGCCAAGGAGAAGGGCGAACATTATATTCCCGAACCACAGTTCGACACCTGCGGATACAATTATCCTGAATATAAAACTATTGAAATGCCTGCTCTTGCAGAAGTGGATATGAACAAATCCCTTGACGAAGCGGAATATGAGAAAAAGCTGAAAAAATATCAGGACAAGCTTTTCAAGCTGCAAAATCTCTGCTATCAGAAGAAGATACCTGTTATAATATGCTATGAAGGCTGGGATGCAGCAGGAAAAGGCGGAAATATCAAGCGCATTGCGGCTGCCCTTGATCCAAGGGGCTATGAAGTTCACCCTATCGCTGCACCCGAACCGTCAGAGCTTGCAAGGCACTATCTATGGCGTTTCTGGACACGTCTTGAAAAGAATGGTCACTTTACTATCTTTGACCGCACATGGTATGGCAGAGTAATGGTCGAGCCTATCGAAAAGCTCACCCCCGAAGAACGTGTGAACATGGCTTATCGTGAGATAAACGAGTTTGAAAGCCAGCTTCATGATTGGGGCGCAGAGATAATAAAATTCTGGGTGAATGTTGATAAAGACGAACAGCTCCGCCGTTTTAACGAGCGTGAGAACACGCCTGAAAAGCGTTGGAAGATAACCGATGAGGATTGGCGCAACCGTGAAAAGTGGGACACCTATGAGAAATATGTTGACCGCATGATAACACTTACCTCCACAGATATAGCACCATGGACGATACTTGAGGGCAACGATAAAAAATACGCCCGCATAAAAGCACTGAAAACTATTGTGAAACGCCTTGAAAAGCGTTTGGAAAAAGAAGATAAATAAAAAAAAAGCGGCGAAGCGTAATGCTCCGCCGTCTTTTATTTGCCGTCAGATCAGCATCCGCAGCCGCCGCAACCATTGTCGCAGCCACAACCACCGCAGCCGTTTCCGCAACCGCCACAGCCATTTCCGTAACCGCCGCAGCCACAGCAGAATATGAGAATAAGGATAATGATCCACCAACAACCGCCAAATCCACAACCGTTCATAAATGAAATCTCCTTTTTTATTAAGATTTATAAAGCTGAAGCTTTGCTCCGTTGCTTTATATTACAGTTTATGACGCAGAGAAAAATGTGTTACAAAAAAATCTGCAAGGAGAATTTGTCCTGTGCATAAGAATATAAAAGCGATAAAAATGCGAGAATAACAAGACGCAAAACTGTCAAGAATGTAGCTAAGACAAAGCTTTGTCTTAAACATTTTAAGGGGTGAATTTTATGAACGAACAGTTTTTTGATAGCGACAGCTTTACACCAAGGGCAAGAGAGCTTGTGAAAAATGCCGTCACTCTGGCAGGAAGCTGGGGGCATACTTATATCGGCACTGAGCATATCCTGCTCTCTGCCGCCTATGAGGAGGACTCCACAGCCTGTGCAGTGCTTCTGCGCCACGAGGTCACGGCTCAAAGGATAGAGGAGCAGATAGAATACATCATAGGCAGAGGCACGCCATGCCGTCTTACGAAAAATGACATCACTCCTAACGCTGCCGCTGTTTTAAAAGGCGCAAAAAGGCTGTGCGAGAGCATGGGTGGCGGTATCGCAGGAACGGAATACATTCTTGCTATGATACTCCGCCGCAGCGATTGCTGTGCCTTTGAGATATTGCAGCAGTTAGGGGTGAACTGCAACAAGATGTACAACGATTGCTCATTGTCAGGCAACGAGCCTAATATTTTTTCAGACAGAAATTATCCAAAGCTAAAGACCCTTGAACGCTACGGCAGAGAGCTTACACGCAAAAGCGAGTGCGAAAAATTCGACCCCTGCATAGGCAGAGAAGCTGAAACAGAACGTATCATGGAGATACTCTGCCGCCGCACAAAGAACAATCCCTGCCTTGTAGGTGAGGCAGGTGTGGGAAAGACCGCTGTTGTGGAGGGGCTTGCGAGAAAGATAATGCTTGGAGAAGTGCCGTCTGCGTTGTCCTCAAAGCGGATCTTCTCCCTTGATATAACTGCCCTCCTTGCAGGAGCAAAATATCGTGGTGACTTTGAGGAGCGATTGAAAAGCTGTATGGACGAAGCCGCAAAGGCTGGAAATGTGATACTTTTCATTGATGAGCTTCACAACATAATGGGTGCAGGAGCGGCAGAGGGTGCAATAGACGCTGCAAATATCCTGAAACCACAGCTTGCAAGGGGCGGTCTACAGCTCATAGGCGCAACGACTTTTGAGGAATACCGCAAAAATATTGAAAAAGACTCAGCTATGGAGCGACGCTTTCAGAAAGTGAAGATAGATGAGCCTGATCAAAGCCAGACCTGCCGTATCCTCAGCGGTCTTATAGACAAATATGAACAGCACCACAGCGTTGACATCTCCCCTGACCTTATCCCATATGCAGTTAAGCTTGCCGCAAGGTATGTCACCGACAGATTTTTTCCTGACAAAGCAATTGATATCCTTGACGAAGCCTGTGCCTGTGCGGTCATAGAGCAAAGTGAAAATAATTCTGGTGAGAAAATATCAGACGCTTTCAACGATTATGTGAAAGGCAAGCTCACCCGTGACGAATATCTCACCGCCATAACAGAGTGCCGCCCAAAGCGCATACCACTTGAAAAAAGGCACATTGACAGCGTTATTTCATCGCTCACAGGCATAAACTGCGCTGATATCGGACAGGACGAAGCCGCAAGGCTCACAGGGCTTGAAGATAAGCTAAGCGAAAGCATTGTGGGACAGCAGACGGCTATAAAGTCGCTCTGCTCTGCCGTCCGCCGCTGTCGTGCAGGACTAAAGGGCAGCGACCGCCCCATGGGAAGCTTTATTTTCTTGGGGTCAACAGGAGTGGGCAAGAGCCAGCTTGCAAAAGATCTTGCCAAAACGCTTTTTGGCAGAGATAACGCCATTGTAAAGCTTGATATGTCCGAATACATGGAACGCCACAGCGTTTCAAAGCTCATAGGCTCGCCCCCTGGATATGTAGGCTTTGACGAGGGTGGCAGGCTTACCGAACAAATTCGCCGCAAGCCCTACTGTGTGCTTCTTCTTGACGAAATAGAAAAAGCTCACCCTGACATCTACAATCTGCTTTTGCAGATACTAGAGGACGGCTGTCTTACCGACTCCGCTGGCAGGACAGTTTCTTTCTCCAATGTCCTTATAATAATGACCTCGAATATAGGCGTGAAAAAGCTTGCCGAAACCAAGACCGTGGGCTTTTCAAACAGCAAGTCAAATGGCGAAGCCAAGAAAAAAGCCATGCTCTCAGAACTTAAAAGCTTTATGTCTCCCGAGCTTTTAGGCAGGATAGACGAGGTGATAGTTTTTAACGACCTTACCCTTTCCGATATGGAAAACATTACACGCCTTGAAATATCCGCTCTTGAAAAAAGGCTCTCCGAACTTGGCTGTACACTCGCCTGTCGGCCAGAGGTATACCCTTTTATCGCAAAGCAGGCACTTTCAAAAAGCGGCTCTGCACGAGAGATACGCCACATAATTACCGCCCTAATAGAAAATCGCATAAGCGATATGCTTATCTCCTCCGCCTGCCGTGACTTTTCTGTTTGCGTATCTGAAAACACCTTAACTGTCGCACAGCGCCGCAGACAACTGTGTTCATAGAAATTTTACAAAGTATAGTTGAGGGATATTTTACAAAAGCCCGCCCATATGTTATAATATTTTTATATTGTTGCCCAAGCGGCAAAAGGAGGATAAAAATGTCTGACAGAAAATACAAGCTATATTCCGACTCCACCTGCGATCTGTCGGAGGATATATTAAAAAATATGGACGTGACGCTTCTGGAATTATCTTTTGAAGTAAACGGTGTTGTAAAGAGCAAGAATGACATGACGTTGCCTGAATTTTATTCCCAAATGCGAAACGGAGCAGTAACGAAAACATCGCAAATAGGTATCTCCGACTATGAACAGGCTTTTGAAAAGGAACTTGCCGCAGGCTATGACGTGCTTTATCTTGGATTTTCGTCAGGTCTTAGCGGCAGCTTCAACACTTCCTGCATTGCAAGAGATAGCGTAATGGAAAAATACCCAGAAGGCAAGATAATCTGCATAGACTCCCTCTGTGCTTCAACAGGCGAAGGCCTTTTGCTCATAAAGGCTGACGAAAAGAAAAAGCAGGGTCTTTCCATTGACGAGCTTGCCCAATGGATCACTGACAACAGGCTTCACCTATGCCATGTTTTCACAGTTGATGACCTGAAATATCTCCACCGAGGTGGCAGAGTATCAAAGACTGCCGCCATAGCAGGCTCTATTCTTGGCATTAAACCGCTTCTCCACGTTGACAACGAGGGACATCTTATCCCAGTTGGAAAGATACGAGGCAGAAAGCAATCCATTGAAAAGCTTGTGGATATGATGTGCGAACGCATGGGAAATTGGGATAATTCCACAGTAGCCGTCTGCCATGGCGACTGCCTTTCAGACGCAGAATATGCAGCCGACCTTATGCGAAAAAAGCTTGGCAAGAAGACCACTGTGCATATCTGCTACACAGGTGCTGTTATAGGCTCACACTCAGGGCCTGGAACTCTCGCTCTGTTCTTTATGGGCGACCAGCGATAAAAATACAATACAAAAGCGGACGAAGCCCGAAAACTTCGTCCGCTATTTTTATATGCGATATCAAAGACCCTTTGCCTTTTTCAAAGTTATACCATTATCTCCAAGCGGGATAGCGTGGTCAAGTCCAACGAACTTGCCTCCCTCCTGCCAAAGAACTTCCTTGACAAAATCATACTTTTCCTCGTCCCATGTAACAAAATCGTCCTTTACAAGTCCGCCCGTGTCACCTGAGTTTGCATTGAAGCACCAGAAAGTGTGATTTACATGATTGTCCTTTATTAGCTTTCTCATGTAGGTCATCCAAGTTAGGTTAGGCTCTGTCATAAAGCCACCCCACTCGCCTATGAGAAGCGGTGCGATATCCTGCTCCTGAATGTAGAACCAGTTGTCTTTCCAGCAATCTTTCATAAGGCTCTTGTATGTGTAATCCCCCTCGAACCAAGGCTGCTGATAAACTGTCGGACCATAGTCGTGCGGCGAGTAAACAAGCTTATCCTGATATTTGCCAAGGTCGATAGGATAGTCCTTTACGCCCCTGAGATTTCCGCCCCACCAGTTGAAATAGTAATCATCACTGTTGGTGGAGGAATAATTCCCGTTTTTCTTGATGTTCTTAGGGTATATTTCGATACCCTCGACCATTATAAGCACATTAGGATTTTTCGCAAGCACCTTGCTCGCTGCCGTTTCAGCCACATACTTCCAGTTGTTTGCGTCCTTTGAATCATTCCATATTGCCGCGGCGTCACCCTCGTTAGGCTTGCCGTGTGGCTCGTTTTTCAGGTCAAATGCAACGATTGTGTCATTGTCCTTATATCTGTCGGCAAGCCACTCTAAAGCATGGTAATAGTTCTTTACAGTGACCTTGTCAGTATACCACAGATTTACAGTATGACCGCTGGCATTGGTTTCCGCTGAATGGATATCAGGCATTACTTTAAGACCGTTTTCCTCCGCAAGCTTGAGAAAATAATCAAATATCTCAAGGCTGTTCATAGAGTTCAGCTCTTCATTGTATGCATTATTGTAGTTCGCCTTTGGATATTCGCCCTCCGACCACTGGTTGATAAGCTCCGCTGACATAGGCACTCTTATAAGATTGAAACCGTGGTCTGCAATAGCCTCCACCGATGACACAAGCTCGCTGTTCCAAAGTCCGTCAAAGGTGTTAGTGCCTGTGTTGTAGCCAAACCAGTTCACGCCCGTGAGCCAAACCTCTTTGCCGTCCTTATCAAGTATCTTGCTTCCGTCTGTGTGTAGCCAATCATCACCCTGTTTAGCCTTTGAGGTACGCTTTAGAAGCTTTTTAACGTCCTTTTCCGTGACCTTTTTGTCATTATTCTGATTATTGTTGTTATTGTTATTATTCTGTGATACCTTGCCCTTTTTAACAGTACACTCCACACCGTTTAGCTTTGCAGACTTAACATTGAGCTTTGTTCCAGTTCCGATATTACAGCCGATAGAGGTCGAACCGCCCTTTGCGATCTCGCCATTGTAATCAACATTCGTGACCGTGAGTTTGTTGCCCTTGACCTTAAAGTTGCCGTTCCAGCCGTCACAGCTTTTGAGCTGGTCTATTTCAAGCTCCAGCGTCCACTCCTTGAGGGCTTCATCGGAGTTGTTCTCAATGCCTATCTCCATGCCCGTCATGACCTTGTCGCCGTCCTGCCAACTGTTGTCCCCTGAATAGGAGATGATAAAGCCCTTTTCCTTTTTATCGTCCTTGCTTTCCTCCTCCTCATAATCAGGCTCGTCCTCGCTTTCATCAGCCACAGAGTCCTCCTCACTGGTGTCATCGGTTTCTGAAGCCACCGCAGAACTGCTCTCCGCCTTTGAAGCCGAGCTGTCCACGTCTTTTTTGCCTGATGTTGCCACCAGTATCAGTGCAATAACAAGCCCCACTATAACAGCGCCCATGCCCGCAAAAGCGATGATAAGCTTTTTGTTTATGCCCTTTTTGCCCACATTCTCCTGCTGGCTGTTTACGTCTTTTTTCTCATCACTCATAAGCTTTCCCCTTTATTTTTGATTTTTACATATTTATAAGACCGCCGAGTATTACGCCCGACGGTCGAACTTTCTTTTTTGGCGACTTATTTTACTGATTGGAGCTTCTCGCTAAGGAACTTCTCCTCAAACTTGTCTGACGGCATAGGTCTGCCGAAATAATAGCCTTGTATAACGTCAGTTTCCAGATCTCTCAGGATATCGAACTGCACCTGTTCCTCAACGCCCTCTGCGCAAACTGCTATATGCAGGTCGTGAGAAAGATTAACTATCATTTTAACAAACACCGCAGTGTCAGGATTTTTTGCAATATCATCAATAAACGACTTATCTATTTTAATGGTATTCAGCGGCATTTCCTTTATGCAGTTAAGCGAAGAATATCCCGTTCCGAAATCGTCCAGTGCTATCTTCACGCCCTTGTCTATTATATGCTTCAAAAGCTCCTTCATCTTTTCCATATCATGGATAGCAAGACTTTCTGTGACCTCAAAACATATCTTATCGGGGGGTGCGCCTGTTTCATCAAAAAGTGTGTCTATCTTGTCAAGGAAATCAGGCTCAATTATCTGACCTACAGACAGATTGATGTTCATTCTCAAATCAAGCCCTGCGTCAGCCCACTTTTTGCACTGTCTGCCTGCGATCCTTATTATGTTCTCGCCCAATAGATTGATATAGCCAAGCCTTTCCGCCATAGGGATAAATTCGGCAGGGGAAACCTGACCGAACTCAGGTGGATTCCACCTCATAAGCGCTTCACAGCCCACAAGCTTCTTTTCGGAGCTGCTGAATATAGGCTGATAGTACGCCGTGAAATGTGCAAAGCCGTTTGTGATATCCCTGTGCATGAGTCTTTCAAGGTCGATCTGCCTTGAAAGTATCCTGCCGATAGTTTCGTTATAATTTATAGTGCAATTCTTGCCCTGCTTTTTCGCATATGAAATGGCAAGGTCGATCCTTTTAAGAACCGTGTTTACAGTATCGTCAAGCTTTGGGAACTTCGCAACGCCCATTGAACAAGTGCAATAGCAAGTGCTGTTAGCTATCTGCCACTCTGTGTTGAACTTATCATGTATGATCTTGCATATTTCGTCGATCTCGGCCTGATCCTGATCTCTCAGAAGCACAACGAACTCATCGCTGCCAAATCTAAAAACGCTCAGCTTTTTATTCTTCTGGGCAAAATCCTCAAAGAATTTACCTATCTCTTTAAGAAGTCGGTCACCATTATTGTGGCCATAGCTGTCATTTATGTTTTTGAAATTATCAAGGTCAATGAGCATAACAGTGCTGTTCTCATCGCTTTCAATAATGCCCTGTATACTCTTATCAAGACTTAATCTGTTAGGAAGACCTGTGAGGTTATCGTAAAAGACCTGCTTTTCGATGACCCTCTCATAATTTATCTTTTCTGAGATATCATTAAGTGTGCAAAGTCTGATAGTTCTGCCGTCATGCCATTTTATGAGTTTTTCCGACACATTGAACCATTTGTTCATGATCTCGGAATAATAATCTCCTCCAAAAAGCATTCCTTCCTTATGAGCAGAAAGCTCACACCAAGTCTTGCTGAAAACGTCACTTTCCTTTTTGCCGACCAGTTTTCCCAAATACTGTTCAAAGCTCTTGCTGGCAAAAACTATCTCACCACTGTCCTGTGCCACTGCAAGCACATAGGAATTCATATTATCCATAACGTCAGTAAGCGTGCGAGTAGTGCTTTCAGCATGTTCAGCCGCTTTCCTAGTATGGAGCATGCCAGAAAGTATATACGTCAGACGTGAGGCTAGCTGTATCTCCTCAGGTGACCATACTCTCTCAGGATCAGAGGACAAAAGATTGAAATATGCAACATACTTATTGGTATCCTTGACAGCACAAGTGAGTGAACAAGGATACACCACACCACGCAGGGATATTTCCTCCGCATCTCCATTCGGATGAGCCTTATCCGCAACGTGGATACCAGTTTGCATAAGTGCTTTTTTCATTGCATTGTATCTATTTCTATTAAATTCTTTATCAAAAGCAAATACAGTATATTTATGTGTATCAGCGATCAATTCATAACTCAAAGGTTCTGAGTTTTCATAGCCTGAAACTGTTACCGTAGCCGCATTGACATAAAGTGCAGAGCAAATACTTTCGAGAAAATTCTTGCACACATTATCAAATCTGTCATCGCTTTCAAGTATTTTCAAAAAGCTCTCGAACTTTTCGTTATAGGTCTTAGCTGGTATTTCCATACAAACAGCCCTCCTCTGCTTATATAAATACGTCTAGCGTCATTATAACATATTTTCCGTAAAATCACAAGGGGAATTATAGAAATTTATTTATAATGCACAAAACAAATTACCAAATTTATATATTATTAAAAAACAAGCCCCGTAGTTAAGCTTAAAAAAAGTTTAACTGACGGAGCAAATGTGACCGAACCGATAAGCCGAGTTTTGTCGAGTGCGATAATCTATCTGGACTGTACGTCGCCGCACAGCTCTAGCCACCTATAGCCCCAAGTCTGACGAGCAGCCATTGACTTGCAAGCTACCATTGGTGTTGCATCGGATAAGGTTTACATAGCAATGACGTCTCCGCCATTCTGGTGGGCTTTTACCCCACCTTTCCACCCTTACCAACAAAAGTTGGCGGTATATTTCTGTTGCACTGGCTCTAAGGTCACCCCCGGCTGACGTTATCAGCTATCCTGCTCTATGATGCTCGGACTTTCCTCATAAACCTAGAACGTTTACGCTATCGCATAGCTCGCTCACACTATGATTATATCACATGAATGACGAAATGTCAAATAAAAGCCTGCATAGACAGTGAGCATTCTTAAAAATCATGCAAAACGTCTCAAACATATTTACAATTTACAAAAAATGTGATAGAATTAAAATAACCAAATCAAAGGAGCATAAAAAATGAGAACTTGTCCTCTATGTACAAAGCGAGGGCGAGATCGATACTTGGAATGAAATAGCATTAGATAAGCTAAAAAGCAACCTCAGCGACGTTGGACTTCCCTCAGACAGTGAATTTATAAGGGTAATCTATGTAATGAACTGCTGTAAAAGCTATGATGAAGTATTTGAGTATGCCAAAAAAGTAAATTTTTCAAACGAGCTTTTCACTGATGAAGAAGGCACACTTACAGTTTATTCCCAAAGGCTGGATTACAAATATCTCGGCTGCACAATATATGATATGTGTCGTAGCCAGCTAAAACCTAACGGTGATTATTCATCCACTTCCGAATACGTCTGCGAAATTTGGCTGATGAAATAAGCAAAATTAAAGTTTACAAATCATCTTATAATTAGCCTTGATATATTGTTTACAATGCGCAAAAAATATGTTAAAATTAATTTATGCTTTTACCGGCAAATAATCTAACAAGGAAAAAACATCTATGAAGTTCAATATCAAAAAGGTCGCAGCCGCCTTTTTAAGTGCGGCAATGCTCACCACAGGTTCGGCTCAGCTTTCTGTTTTTGCACAGCAGACGCTGAAATATGAAGCCGAAAACGGCACTTTGGGCGGCTCTGCCTATATCCAAACAGACAGCTCCGCATCAGGCTCTAGGTCAGTTCGTTTTTCAGACTCAAGCTGCACATGGTCACAAACTGTTACAGTCAGCGAAAGCGGATACTACAAAATAAAGCTTTACAGCCGCGGAGAAGGCTCGAACAAGATAAACAACATTTCTGTAAACGGCTCAAATGCAGGTACTTTCAGCAGTGCAAACGGCTCTGCCTATAAAGCCTCCACAGTGAATGGTATATATCTCAAAAAGGGTCAGAACACTGTCAAAATAACAATGTCGTGGGGATATTTTTCTCTCGACTACATAACCATTGAAAAAATGAGCTCTTCAAATGCCTACACCGCTGCTGAAAATCTCGTTGACCCATACGCTTCACAAAGCACACAGCGCCTTTACAGCTATATGAAAGACGTTTACGGCAAAAAGGTCATAACAGGACAGTATTGCAACGGTGGTCTTAACGGCACTGAGTTCAAAGCTATAAAGTCCGCCACAGGTCAGACCCCTGCTATGCTGGGTCTTGACTTTATGCGCTATACTCCATGCCGTGTCCAGAACGGTGACACCTCAGACGCTGTCGAAAAGGCTATCGAGTTCTCACGGGCAGGTGGAATAGTAACATTCTGCTGGCATTGGAACGTCCCTGACAAATATCTTCTCTCAGGTACAGACGGCGGAAATCCACGTTGGTGGGGTGGTTTTTACACCAAAAACGTTGACCGCTCAAAGTTCTCGCTTACCAAAATAATGAACGGCTCAGACCCTGATGGCTACAACACTCTTATGAGCGACGTTGACGAGATCGCCAAACAACTCAAACGTCTTTCTGACGCAGACGTTCCAGTACTGTTCAGACCGCTCCACGAGGCAAGCGGTGGTTGGTTCTGGTGGGGTGCAGACGGTTCGGAAGCCTACAAAAAGCTTTGGCAGGCAATATATGACAAGCTCACGAATGAATACAAGCTTGACAATATCATATGGGTATGGAATGGTCAGGCGGCAAATTGGTATCCTGGCGACGAATATGTTGACGTAATCGGAGAGGATATCTACCCAGGCACAAGAGATTATTCAGCACAAAGCTCAAAATATCTTGAAGCCGCAGACTGTTCACCAAACGGAAAAATAGTTGCCCTTACAGAAAACGGCTGTCTTTTCGACCTTGACAAAGCCTTTGCTGCAAACACCGCATGGTCATATTTCGGCACATGGAGCGGTGAGTTTTGCATATCAAGCTCTGAGAAATATACTGAGAAAAGTATGTGGCAAAAGGTCTATAACAGCGACTATGCCGTGACACTTTCAAGTCTGCCCGACCTGAAAAGCTATCCTATCAGCAGTGACAATACACAGATAACTCTTGACTCCACGTCAAAAGAAGTCACATACGGCGACAGCATTACCCTAAAAGCCAGCGTGACCTCAGGCACTCCTCAGACAGTAACATGGAAAAGCTCCAACACAGCCGTTGCCACAGTAAAAGACGGTGTTGTGACCGCCACGGGCAAAGGCACAGCAAAGATAACAGCCTCCCTGCCTAACGGAAGGTCTGCCGTCTGCACTGTAAAGGTCACCACAAAAAAACTTCCAACATCAGGCTATTCCTATGCAAGCACTGCACAGTACACAGGCAGTGCAATTATTCCGACAGTCACTGTTAAGGACGGAAGCAAAGTTCTCCGTCAGAACATCGACTATCGTGTGATAGTCACGAACAATGTTAAAATCGGTCACGCTAACATCACTATCTCAGGCATGGGCAACTACTACGGCAGTTATACCGCAGGCTTTGACATTATCCCTGCCAAGCAGACCATACAAAAGCTTGAAACAAGATACAAAGGCTTCTTTGTGGATTGGGCGCAGAAAGGCTCTGCCACAGGCTATGACATTCAGTATTCCACCAGTGCAAACATGAGCGGTGCGGCTTCCAAACACCTCACTGCCAACAAGCCAGATAACCTGACAATAAGTGGTCTGACAGCCGATAAGACCTACTACGTCCGTGTGCGTTCCTACACAAACATTGGAAGCAAGACTTATTATGGTCCATGGTCTGACATAAAAAACATAAAGACCGCAAAATATGATATCACAAAAGCTTCCGTTTCTGGCATTTCCACCAAGGCATACACAGGCAAGGCTATAACACAGAACATTACTGTGAAATACAACGGCACTGTCCTGAAAAACGGAACTGATTACACAACTTCCTACTCAAACAACAAAAAAATCGGCAAGGCAATTGTCAAGATAACAGGCAAAGGCAAATATGGTGGCATTATCACAAAGACCTTTACCATAAACCCTGCCAAGCAGGAGATACAAAAGCTTACGTCTAAATCCAAAGCATTTTTCGTGGATTGGGCGCAGAAAGGCTCTGCAACGGGCTATGAGATACAGTATGCAACTAACTCCAAGTTTACAAACGCAAAGAAAGTCACCATAAAAAACAACAAGACCGACAAGACCACAATTTCCAAACTTAGCGGCAAAAAGAAATATTACGTTCGTGTCCGTTCCTACACGACAGTGAACGGCACAAAATATTACGGTGCATGGTCGGTTTCAAAGAGCGTGACTACAAAAAAATAAAGAAAAAGTGATTATCCATAGCAAAATAGAGGTCTGGCTCAAACGTCAGACCTCTATTATTTTTTATTTGCACACAAAAACACCCCGTATCATATGAAATGCCCCCCTTTTGTTAGACAATGTGGTATAATAGAAATATACCAATAAAAAATCTAACAAAAGGGGCATTTTTATGCCAAAAGGAAAGCCGAACAAAAGATACACACCGGAATTCAAAATCAAAGTAGTGGAAACAATGCCCCCTGAGCCACAATGCTCAGAAGGCTTTGTTTTATATTTGGCCGAAACAGCTATCAAGAACATTTTCAGACAAATTCAAACAAGTGCCTGAAATTCAATGATTGTCTCTTTCGGATCGTCAGTAACAGTTACATCTATTTTAAATTGCTGTATCATTATTCCTTTCAATTTTATGTTGTTAAACTTGACGTATTCCAAAAACATTTTTATGAATAAATCCCTGTCAGCGGTATAATCCTTAAAATATGCACATAGATATTTTCCTGCAGGGAGCACACAGAAATGTCTTGAATTCTTCATTTCTTCACTGCACATTATCATGGTGTGCCAATTATCCACATTTTCCATCTCGGAAATATCATCAAAATCCATATAAAAGCCTATTCGGTCTGAAGCCAAGATCGGCGCAGTTTCGTGAAGATGACTTTCAAGGTGCATAAATTCAAGTGCAACGGATTCTCCACTTTTATCAGATTTATTGAGCTGTGATATGATAAATCGCTCTGGAAAATCCTCAAAAGAAAACTTCTCCAGCTCGATATTATTGTCGATAACCTTATCAATGAAATCTATTTTTTCTTTGATAGTCTCCGCCAGCCTTTGTTTGCTACGTATCTCCTCTTCAAGAAGCTTATAGTGTTCTTTCAGCATATCCACAGATTTTTTCATATTTCTCTCCGTGAAATATCCTTTTATCTCATTCAGCGAAAAATTTAGGCTGCGCAGTTCAAGTATCGTGCCAAGCTTCTCATATTGCTGTGGATCATAGTATCTGTACCCCGTATCAGGGTCAACATAATCAGCCTTGAAGATCCCGATACTATCATAATATCGAAGTGTTTTTGAAGAAACACCTCGCTTTTGACCCATTTCTTTTATGGAAAGATATTTCTTTTTTTGTTCCTGGTTCATAATGAATACCCCTTTTCATCAGCAAACTGCTATTCAAGCGCCATTTTGCCCTCTTCATCAGTTCTGATCTTTATTACATTTTCTACCTCATATACAAAGATCTTTCCGTCTCCGATATTTCCGCTGTACAGCACACGCTTTACCGTGTCTACCAAAAGTCCAAGTGGAACTGTACTGATAACGATCTCGACCTTTATCTTCGGGAGCAGATGTGACTTTGCTTCCGAGCCACGATAATAATCGGTGCTGCCCTTTTGTATTCCGCAGCCATTGACATTTGTTACGGTCATACCGGTTATATCTATCTCGTCAAGTGCGTCTTTCAGCGACTCAAATTTCGAGCTGTTCATAAGTATAACTACCTTGCGTATCTTTCCGTCAGCTTTATACGCTGAACGATCTATAGGCTTTGAGAGATCTATCTGTGTAACACTCTTGGCATTTCCGTCTGACAGATCTGAAATAAGATCATCTGTCACATTGCTCTGCCAACCATGCTCTGAGCGGTCAAGACCCATTATCTCAGCCTTTTCAGAAACTCTGATACCTACCGTATGCTTAAGTATAACGAAAAGTAGCGTCATTACAGCTAATCCGTATACCGCAACAGACAAAACACCAATTAGCTGCACGCCAAGAAAGTTAAATCTACCTGTATAGATAACGCCCTTTTCTACAGAAAATACACCTGTCATTATTGTGCCAAAAGCTCCGCAAAGACCATGAACTGATATTGCGCCAACAGGGTCGTCCACTTTGCAGATATGGTCAATAAATTCAATTCCATAGATCATAACAAAAGCTGCACCTACGCCCACGAGAAGCGCCGCATAGTGCGGAAGCTGATCTGCTCCGGCTGTGACGGCAACAAGACCTGCCACAATGCCGTTTAAGGTCATCGTTATGTCTGATTTTCCGTATCTTACCCAAGTAATTATCATTGCAGATACAGCACATGCTGATGAAGAAAGTATAGTGTTCATGAACACACTGCCGATAGCTGCAAGGTCAAATCCGCTTTCGGAAGTCACTACCGAGCCGCCGTTAAAGCCAAACCAGCTTACCCACAGTATAAACGCTCCAAGAGCCGCCATAGGTATATTCTGACCCAGTATAGCCCTTGACTTTTTCTTTTTGTCATATTTGCCTATTCGTGCGCCAAGCACAGCGGCGCCTGCAAAAGCAGCAGAACCTCCCAAGAGATGTACGGCAGTTCCGCCCGCAAAATCGTGGAAGCCAAGCTGTGCGAGCCAGCCATTGGCATTCCATATCCAACAGCCGCTTATAGGATAAACAACTGCACTCATAACTGCGGAATAAATAAGATATGACTTGAAAGCAGTTCTTTCTGCCATAGCACCTGAAACTATAGTAGCAGACGTTGCGCAGAAAACTAACTGCCACGCCATAAATACAGGCTGCGGAATAGTTTGTGAAGCAGCCGAATAATTGCCGTTAGAGAAAAGATCTATCACGCCCACAACGCCTGTTGTTGCACCAAACATTATGCCAAATCCCAAGATCCAATAAAAGATCGAGCCGACCGCAAAATCCATAATGTTTTTCATGATAACATTACAGGAATTTTTCTTTCTTGTAAAGCCTGTTTCAAGCATTGCAAATCCCGTCTGCATAAAAAACACAAGCATGGTGCATATGGCAATCCAGATCGTATCCGCTGACATAATCATAAGATCAATCCTTTCAGATAACATCACTGCGGCATAGTATTATAAATGCCGCAGCGTGTATTATTTTAATTGTTCAGATCATTTGTTTACCTGAAAATCAGTATAAGAGAAGTTCCAGAATGACTGAGGACTTGGAGTAAATGTAAACTTATCGCTGACAGCGTAAACCGACTCGGGCACATAAAGTGGGATATAAGCACAATCATCAGCAGCTATCTTTGAAGCTTCAATAAAGTATTCTACTCTCTTACTATCGTCAGTTGTTTCGTAAGATTTATCAATAAGTGCGTCAAAGTCTGCATTCTTCCACATTGCCTGATTTGCACATCCCGGTACTGTATTTGAGCTGTGGAACATTGTTTTCAGATTGCCCACAGGGTCGAGATAGTCAGATACCCAGCTAGAGCCAAACGCCTGATATGGTCTGTTGCCGTTTTCATCTTCATTAAAGCCGTACAAATAGCTGAACATATCTGCTGAAAGTATCTCCTTGATATTCATTTTGATACCGATCTCACCAACCATAGATTGAATAAGCTCAGCTTCCGGAACATTGGCAGATAAAGTGTAAAAATCGAACTCAAATCCGTCAGGATACTTTGACTTAGCAAGATACTCCTTTGCCTTATCATAATCCTGAACTGTGTAATCCTCCATTTCTCCCACTGCAGTGTGCCACTTGTCAGGATCCATATAATACATATTATCGGATAAACAAGTAACATCAAGCTTTGCCGAATACTCTCCGCCAATGGATTGCTGAACAAGGGAAGAGTCTATACAGTAAGCAAGCGCCTTTCTTGCGTTAACATCATCAAACGGCGCAACCTGTGTGTTTAAGGCGACAAAAACCGTAGAAGTCTCAAAATCGTGAATGATATTATAATTGCTCAGCGACTCATAAGTCGGAAGAACATCATTTGTAATTCCAGGTGCAAAATCGATAGTTCCTGACTTTACTGCCAATGCGATAGTGCTGGCGTCTTTCATAACATAGAAGTTGATCTTGTCGATAGCAAGATTATCTGCACCGCCCCACCAATATTCATTCTTTTCAAGAACTATCTGTGAGTCAGCAACCCATGATACAAACTTATATGGACCTGTACCCACTACTGAGCCTTCATTTGTTCCATAAGCGTCACCTTCAGCTTCCACAACAGACTTCTTCAAGATCTGACATGGCGTTGTTGCAGGAACATACTTCCATGTGCTGTCAGGCTGAGTAAGGTGAACAGTGAGCGTTCTTGTTTTCTCATCTACCTCAAAGCTGTCGACGTGCTCAAAAAGATAGCTCATTCCATAAGCGTCCTCACGCACACGATTTAGAGAATACAACACATCGTCCATTGTAAGATCGGAGCCATCGGAGAACTTTACACCCTCACGGATCTTATAAGTATATGTAAGATCGTCCACCTGTTCCCAGCTTTCTGCAAGTGCAGGTACAACATCTGTGCCGTCCTGATTAAAATCAAGGAGCGTATCGTAGCAATCATACTCTGTGTATTCATTTACAACAAGGTTTGCGTCAGCAGGATCAAAGGATACAGGCTGATTTGTTGACGCAACATTCAAAACAACAAGTCCGTCTTCATTTGCAACACCTGTTCCGCCTCCTGAAGTATTGCTACAGCCTGTGATACCTACAGCGAGAAACAACGCCAACGAACCTGCTAAAAGTTTCCTGTAGTTTTTCATGATAAATTCTCCTTTTCATATAAACTTCTATATCAATCCTCTTCATCAGAGTTATGACCTTTTGGATAATGGCAGGCAACAAAGTGTCCGTTGCCCATATCCTTGAGTTTTGGTGTTCTGTGGTCGCACAAACCATGCTTGTAACGGCTGCACCTTGAAGCAAACCGACAACCCTCAGGCACGTCTATGGCAGTAGGGATGTCACCTTTAAGGATTATCTGCTCCTTTTGCTGAAGCGGATGTTCCTTTGGCTTTGCCGAAATAAGCGCCTGCGTATATGGGTGCATAACGTTTGAATACACCTCATCTATAGGACCCATTTCAACGATAACGCCAAGATACACAACAGCCACTCTGTCGCAAAGATGACGGACAACATTCAAGTCATGTGAAATAAAAAGCATAGTCTGACCAAGATTTTCTTTAAGGTCTATCATCAGATTAAGTATCTGAGCTTGAACAGAAACATCAAGTGCCGAAACAGGCTCGTCAGCCAACACAAACTTTGGCTCTGACATCAGCGCCCTTGCAATGGCAAGACGCTGAAGCTGACCTCCAGAGAGTTCCTTTGGCAGTCTTGAAAGCACATCATCAGAAAGCTTGATATACTTTAAAAGCCCCTTCATCCTATTCTGATACTGTTCATCGGTCATGCCCAGAAACTTTCCATATTCCGCAAACGTCTTTCCAAGCCGCTTCTTTGGGTTGAAAGATGCAAGCGGATTTTGAAAGACCATTTGCATATCCTTTCTCAGGGGCTTCATTTTCTTCTGCGAATATCCGAAAATATCCTGTCCGTCGAAAATTATCTCACCAGAATCGCTGCTCTGCAGATTAAGAACGCATTTTCCTATCGTTGATTTTCCTGATCCGCTCTCTCCGATAATGCCAAATATCTCGCCTTTTCTTATTTCAAAGCTGACATCATCGCAGGCATGGAGGTAGCTTACACCGACCTTTTTGATCGCAGGATTTCCGATCTTGAACCATTTCTTCAAGTGTCTTACCTCAAGAATATTTTCAGCCATTCTTTTCACCTCCGTCCGACAGGAAGCACGATGCTTTGTGACCTGCCCTGATAGTTTTCAGCGTTGGAAATTCTTTGCGGCATTTATCCATACATTTATCACATCTCTCCGCAAACGGACAATGAGTGAACTTGTTATACAAAAGCGGCGGCGCTCCAGGGATAGTTGCCATATACTTTCCTGTATCAGCCTCTTTAGGATTGCTGTTCAGAAGCGCCCTTGTGTATGGGTGAGCCGCATTATCAAAAATATCAAGCACAGAACCCGTTTCGCATATCCTTCCAGCATACATTACTGAAACGCTGTCACATATTTCAGCCACAACTCCAAGGTTATGAGTGATAAATATTACCGAGGTGTTATTTTCTGCCGCAAGTTCCTTGATAAGTTTGAGTATCTGTGCTTGTATCGTAACATCAAGAGCTGTTGTCGGCTCATCCGCTATAAGAAGTCTAGGTTTACAGGAGAGCGCCATTGCTATCATTACTCTTTGGAGCATTCCTCCACTCATTTCAAATGGATACTGTTCATACCGCTGTTCAGCAGGAAGTATTCCTACTTTTTCAAACAAAGTAAGCACATATTCCTTTGCCTCCGCCTTTTTCATTTTCAACTTTTTGCGCACAAGCTCAGCGATCTGCTCGCCTGCTTTCATTATTGGGTCAAGAGATGTCATAGGGTCCTGAAATATCATTGCAATATCTTTTCCCTGAATAGTCTGCATCTGCTTCTCCGACAGCGAAAGCACATCAACTTCTTTGCCCTCGCCGTTCTTGAAAAGGATCTGGCCCGAATATCTCGTATGCTTTTCATCATGGAGCCGCATAATAGATTTAGTGGAAACGCTCTTTCCGCAGCCGCTTTCACCCACAACGCCATGGATCTCGCCCTCCTTTACGCTAAGGTCTACTCCCTGAACAGCGTAAACTATACCTCTGACCGTCATAAAATCTACAGACAGATCTTTTATTTCAATTACATTATGCTCGTTCATAAGAACACCTACTTACTTTTTATATTGCTGCCTTTTGACGGCGCTGGATATGGATAAGTCTCTTTTCATACTGTTTGAATGTCGGAAGCTTTCTCTGTGACGGATCGATATACTCTTGAATACAGTCGCTGAAAATATTAACCGCTACGGTCACAAGCATTATAATTATTGCAGGAGCAGCAAGAAGCACATAATTGTTATAGAAATTCTGCATACCATTTTCAAGAAGAGTTCCCCAATCTGCGTCAGGTGGCTGAATACCAAGACCTAAATAGCTGAGCGTTGCCATCGCTACTATAGCCGCACCGATATCCATTGTGAACTGAGCGATCATTGTGGTGATAACATTTGGAAGAATGTGAAAAAAGATTATCTTCATATCCGAATATCCCATTGACTTGCAGGCTTCAACATAAACCGCTTTCTTTTCCGTTATGATAAGCGAACGCGCCATTTTTGCTGTCAGCGGTATAAATGCGATGCCAATGGACATAACGCCTGTGAAATTTCCTCTGCCGAAAATTGCGATAAGTATGAATGAAAGAAGCAGAGATGGTATTGAACAGACAACGTCCCAGATTCTCATTATAACTGCGTCGATCTTTCCTCCGTAATATCCGCATATAAGACCAATAGGTACGCCGATGACCACCTCAAAGGCAACTATGAGGAAAGCATTGAGCATAGAGCTTTTTGCACCCATTATAAGCCTTGATAAAAGGTCACGTCCAAGCTTGTCCGTGCCTAAAATATGTCCTTTTGAGAAAGCAGGAAGAAAACAGGATCGTGGATCAACTTCATTTGGATCATAAGGAACAATGACATTTGCACCAATAGCAGCAGCTATTGCTATAAGTATCACTATGCCTGAAATAACCGTTTTTGGAGTAAAAAACTTTCCCACCTTTGAACGTTTATCCATTATCCATTCCTCCCTACTTCATCTCAACACGAGGGTCAACCACTGCATAGAGAATATCTACAACAAAACTCATTATAAGATATGAAACAAGCATTACAAGCACAAGCACCTGTACTATCGGATAGTTGTTTTGCTGGATACCTGTTACCAGCATACCACCGATACCAGGAAGCGAGAATATCTGTTCAATAAGAACAGTTGAACCTATAGCTCCCGCAAACATATATCCTGCTACTGTAAGGACAGGTATCACAGCGTTATGAAAAGCATGTTTGAATGTTTTATTGAACTTGCCGAGACCCTTTGCCTTTGCGGTTATCATATATGGTGCTTGAAGTTGGGATATCATGCTGCTTCGTGTAACTCTTCCCAGTGTTGCAACAAGTCCAACCGCCATTATGATACCCGGAACAGATATTCTTGATATAAACTCTGCTGTATTAGAATATGTTCCTATGAAACTGTATCCAGGTACATATTTTGAAAGAAACAGAATAGCAAGAATGCTTAGCACAAACGTCGGTATACTCGAGATCACCAGCATAAGAGTCGACAACGCTGAATCTATCCATGTTCCTCGCTTCATCGCCGCCAGAACACCTATCAGAATAGCTATCACTGTTCCTAATATCGTTGAGAAAAGCACAAGACCTATTGTTATCGGTATCCTGTCTATTATCTGGTTGAGTATCGGCTGCTTTTGAACGTAATCAATTCCAAGATCACCATGTGCAATGCCTTTGAGCCAAATAATATACTGCTTCAGCAGCGGCTCATCAAGGTCGAACTGCTCTGTATACTGTTGCTGAAGTTCAGGTGTTGACTGCTTGTTACCTATGATAACAGTCAGCGGAGATGTTGGATTAAGTCTTAACGAAAAAAACACCAACAACGAAACCAGAAAGGTTATAACAACTATCTGTATCAATTTTTTCAGAATGTATTTTACATAAGCCATAATAACACCCTTTTCTATAAAATGAATTTTTGAATTTTAAATCCTTCAAATTTATCTTAATTATATTATATACTTTACAGCTACTGTAAAGTCAATATGCTAGCTGTAATTTTGTTTAAAATAACAAAATTCGCTGTGATACAAGCATTTTATCGTTGATTTTGTATATTATTTTATCTTAAAAACATGATATTCGTGGCAAGCAATACATATGTAAAAGAATGCGACCATTTCTAAAATGCAATTTTGTTAATATGATATTGCAAATGGCAATAATAAGAAAGGACGTCTGATTTATCAAACGTCCTTGTATAACCCTATTTTCATCATCGATATTCTTTCAGGCATCTTTGCCCAAAAGAATATCAGACAGCTTTTATCAGTTGTTCTCAACGCTGCTTACAGCTTCCGTAACATTGTGATACCATTTGCGTGATCTCAGTCGTCTTTGACCGAGAGGAAGCTTAAACAGCTCTATAGCTATGTGAGCAGCATAAACATACCAAATATCGACCTTAAAGATAAGCCCGAGAATTAGCGTAAGCGGCATTCCTATCATCCATATGCTGCCTGCGTCCATGAGCGTAAGATACTTTACATCTCCGCCGCTTCTAAAAATGCCCTCTACCTTAATACAGTTCACCGCATTAGGTATGCAGTATATAGCAAGTACGCACATACAGTTTCTCACACATTCGCCCTCAAGGGTACCCTTTATTCCATAAATATGCTGAACAGGCAACATAAGAGCAACAATGATACTGCATGATACAAGACCAGCTATGATAGAAACCCTATTGAATCGATCAGCATAGCGATAAACTTTTGGCATATCGGCAGAACCCATCTCAATGCCCAGCATAATAGTACATGCCCCTGCAAAGCCCATTATCGCAAGCTTCGCAAACATCTCCATGGTGTTCAGTATACTCATTCCTGCATATACTTCCGTGCCTCTTGTTCCATATACCATATAGTAAAACGAAAGACCCAGAGACCAAAGCATATCGTTCGCACACAACGGAAGCGAAGTTTTAAGATACTCCTTGTATAATCCAACATTTAATGTTTTCAATGCCTTAAAAAGGTTTTTCCTTATCGGATTATCTGAAAGAAAGAAATATAGCAAAAGTCCTATCAACTCAACAATTCTTGCAGCAAGCGTTCCAAGCGCAGCTCCTGTCACTCCAAGCTTCGGCGAACCAAGCTTTCCAAAGATAAACATATAGTTAAAAAGCATATTGAACATCATACTTCCTATGCCCTGTATCATCGGTATCTTGACATTGCCTATATTTCTAAAACAAAAGCTCACAGCATAGCATATGGCGTCAAGCAAATATGATACCGCCACGATACGCATATATGGCTTTGCCTTCTCTATAACAAGAGGGTCTCTGTTAAAAAGCCTTATTATGATATCAGGAAATATCATTGCCGCCAAACACATCACAAGACCAACAGTAAACGTGACCGTTACGGCTGTCCAAATTATGCGCTGAAAATCTTTGATATTTTTTTGACCCCAATAACGTGTCAGATATATTCCTGCGCCAGTATTACAGCCATATAGGAAAGTAAAATAAACGCTGAAAAAATTTGTAGATACTCCTACCGCCGCAATAGCTGTGCTACCTAAGGTGCTGACCATCCACTGATCTATGAAAGTGAGACATTGGCTGAATATTGAAGAAACAAGCAGTGGCATTATGATACTGAGAAATTTCCTGTTAAACTCCTTCTTCTCAGCTTTAAGGTCAACGCTTTCCGACAGCATATGAATCACCCCTCTCATCATTTACAAAGCCGTTACAGTTCCCTTTCAGATGCTATGTTGTATGCCGCAACTGCATATAGCTTACTCGCACATTCCGCAAGATTATTGAGCGAAGTTTCTCCAGGATCATTATAATCAAGCATACCGCATACTGAAATGCCCTTTATGTCAAGACCAACAAGCCCCGTTTCCATTATCTCAACGACCTCACGAGAAGCAAATCCTCCTGCATAAGGTCTTGCCGCAGATGTCACAAAAGCAGGATCATAAAAGTTCATATCAAAGATCACAAAAACAGGTTTTCCTGATACATTCTTTTTTATTGCAGAACCCACGTCTGAAAACTTCATATAATCCATGTCAGAAGCTGTCAGCACATCTATACCCAGCTTTTCTAGCCTGCCACCGTATTGTGACATTCCGTTTCTTATTCCAACTTCAAGAGAAGAAGCATTGTCGCACATATCCTCTTCTGCCACTCTAACAAGCGCAGAACTTACCGAACCGCCGAAGTGGATAACAGCCATTTTGCCATACTTTTCATAGCAAGCTTTTATCTGCCCATAAGATGTCTTATCATCTCCGCCGATCATAAAGCTGCAAGCTCCCGTGGAAGCTATCGCTTTTTCAGCCGTATATATACATTTCTCAGCTGCCGCCTTTGAAGAGTCGTCGATGATAAGGTCACCGCAATCTCCGCTCTTTACGCTATGCGCCATATTAATGTCAAGTCCCTGATCGCAAAAACCGAAGCCAAAAATATCACGTCTGAAATATGCAGAACCTTTTCTTGAACCAGGCTTTGCAGTTTCATCACACTCATATGGTAATGCTGCAAAAAGAATATCATAACCATTTATATCATCGACCATAGGCGTTTCCAAAAAACCTGTTGGCCCCAGATCTCTCAGATCATCAAAGTTTAGTTTAAATGGACATTTTACCATATCTAACACCGACCTTTCCTATTATTCCTGCTCCGCTTTTTTCTTTGAAAGCAAAATAACAAACTGCTTTAGTATCGCCACTGCATTTATCGCAGTTATGCCTGCGGGATCGTAATTTTCCATTACCTCCACCAGATCAAAACCTACGATATCCAGCCCCGCAAGACCATTTCTGATTATCTCACAGGCTTCATATGTAGAAAATCCTCCCGGCATTGGAGTGCCTGTACCCGGCGCATATACAGGGTCAAGAAAGTCAATATCGAAAGTGATGAAAACCTTAGCGTCTCCCACCTGTTCCTTTATTCTGCGGCAAGTTTCCTTTATTCCGATCTTATGAAGCTCTCTCGCCGTGATGACCTTCATTCCGTGATCTTGAGCGTACTTGATGCGATAAGTATCTCCGCCGCTTCTTATACCGACCTGAATAGAATGTTCAGTATCAAGAATATCGTCCTCAATAGCATTTCTGAAAGGCGTTCCATGATTATATTTTATCCTGTCGCCATAATCCCATGTATCTTCGTGGGTATCGAAATGCACCATTGCGACCTTGCCATACTTTTCGCTGTAAGCTTTAAGTTCAGCATATGCAATAAGGTGATCGCCGCCCAGAACGATAGGCACTGCACCTGCGTCGAGTACCTTTCTGACCGATTCCCTGATAAGCTCCATTGTTTCTTCGACATAACCAAGCACAACGCCGATATCGCCCATATCCATGCCTTTTAGGTTAGCGACCTTATATGAGTTATCCTGTTCATATGACAATCTGCCTGCACCATAAGCATTTCTTATCGCTCTAGGGCCAAAACGACAGCCTGTCCTGTTTGTCACGCTGGTATCATAGGGCACGCCCAAAACAACAAAATCTTCGCCATCGATATCCTGCTTATATGGAAGCCCGAAAAGCGTCTTGATATTATTTTCTCTACGCTTTGCAATGTTGCTTCGTGTCTCTTCTGAAATAATTTTATCAAACATTTTCGATCATTCCTTTCTTAGCATATTCTTTGATGCCCGCCTTTTTGCAAGCCACACAGGTAATAAATTCTTTTACGATACGGCTGGCAAGAATTGAAGTTATTCCCCCTGCGTCATAGTTCGGTGCGACTTCAACAAGGTCAAAGCCAACAATATCAAGACCGATAAGCGCATGACGAATAAGTTCAAGAGCTTGTCTTGAAGTAAATCCACAGGAAACGGGAGTGCCTGTACCGGGAGCAAAAGCAGGATCAACAAAATCTATATCAAATGTGACCATGACCTTATTGTTTCCGACCTTTTCACGGATAAGCTCCGCCGTTTTCTCAATGCCCATATGATGTATATCAACAGCATAGATATGCTCAAGGCCTGCATTATTCGCAAAATCAAAATCACTCTCTTCAAAAAGTCCGCCTCTCATACCTACCTGTATAGATGTTTTCGGGTCAATGCAGTCATATTCGATCGCTCTTCTGAAAGGGGTAGAGTGGTCGTGATGTTCTTTATCAGTATCGCTGCCCCATGTATCTGTATGCGAATCAAAGTGTATTATCGAAACAGGCCCGTAAACATCCTTATAAGCCAGCAGTTCAGGAAAAGTAATAGAATGATCACCGCCCAGAACGATTGGAATTGTACCTGTTTCCAAAATAACTTTCATTTCCTGTGGTATCGAACCAAGATAAGCTTTCTCAGCGTTCCATATATCAAGATTTCCATAATCAACGCCCTTTACATATTTACTCGTATCAATGCCGACAGCCTCGTTCACGCTGTCTGTGGAAAAGGCTCTGCGAATCCCATCAGGACCAAACCTCGTTCCCGGACGATATGTTGTTCGGATATCAAATGGAATACCTATAATAGTGTAATCCGCCCCAGATGTGTCAGTTGAACTTTTCAAACCGCCATATGTAAGCTGCACCTTTTTATCAGTATTTATTGCGTTCATAGAATCACTTTCCTTTCTTAATTTGTTGATTTCATTTTACGCTATACAGTTACAGTAAAGTCAATGCTCATTTGTAAAGAAAAAATTAATTCTATGGCAACAGATTATCTTAAAGCGTTCTTTATTTTCTGCAAACTAAACGTCTAAAGCACATATCATATTATTAATGGCAAAAAAAACACACCGTATCATAAGACACGGGGTGAAATTTTTGTTATCTATTCAGATATCCTAAACTTTGCAAGAATTACTTCTTCTGTGCAATTGCAGCCTGTGCAGCAGCTCACCTGCACGAGCTTTTATGACAATTTCACTGTTTAAACCAAGTAGATTTATCAACCAGTATGTAAAGTGACAGCTTTCGCCATCACCGATCGTAAGCTCAGCAGAGTTTTTTCTGCCTGTGAGCGTACAACGTATTTTTTCACTTTTCTCCTCGCCGAGATTGATTATCCATTCAAAATTTGTATTGTCAACCGGCGTAATTCTCGATACCAATTTGCTAATAATTTCATCGTTGATGTGACCGTTGTCAGCAGAAAGTATCTCATCAAGAGTTCTGCGAATACGATCCGTGTCTATGCAGTTTCCGCTGACCGTATCAGCTGTGTCGTTCCTTTTAAGCTCCGCTTTTAAACACTCAAGCTCATTTTCTGAATCAGCTCGGACCGTTCGGTATTCGTCCTTTTCAATATCTCCCTCGGCATACATATCAACCAGCTTGCGTATTTTCGCTTCAAGTTTTTCAATTTTGGATTTGATAATATAGGCGTTTTTCTGCAACGAATCGGTTCCGTCCATGCAGTGCTTGTTGATCAAGTCAAGCACCCTTTCAATGATCTCATATCTGTCCGCAAGCACCTCGCCCAAAATCTTGTCCGCCATCATTTCAAGTTTCCATTGACAAATGCCTTTTATATCGCACACACCATCCGCCTCAATCCCGTGATTTGACAGATAACGTGGACTGACCGACTGACTGCGACGATAGCAGGAATAACCATAAACCTCCTTGCCGTCTTTCTTGTTCGTCCGCCATTTGTACTTTTTAAATCCCGAACCGCAATGGCATTTCAGTTTGTTCAGCCAAGGGTCGGTGGACGGATTATGTCCGAACTTCTTATCCTTACCCATACTGTTCTTTAGCACCTGACAGCGTGATTTCATAATCCGTGCGCACTCGTCCCACTGTGCTTCGCTGATGATCGGCTCGAAATCACCCTTGTGATAAACGTAGGTTGAGATGTCATAATTGTTTTTCCTCTTTTGCTCCAGATAGTTATTGGTACTTGATTTATTGTACCCGATATAGCCCTTGTAGGTTGCGTTCTTCAGTATTCTGTTTACCTTTGAGACGTCCCACTTGACGTTACCCGATGAGTCCCTGCGTTCAAGGCGATATAGCTCGTTGACGATCTTCTTTATTCCGTAGCCGTGCAGATAGTAATCATATATTATCGTCACCGTCTCCGCCTGCTCCGGATTGATCACATAGGTTGAGCCGACTCGGTCGTACCCAAGAATATTTCCGTTCCCGTATAGCACACCGTTCTCGCGGCTGATATATTGTCCCGTACGAACTCGCTCAGAAATTTTTCTACTCTCGTCCTGTGCAAGAGTAGCCATAAGCGTAAGTCTGAGTTCTCCGTCACCGTCCATTGTCCAGATGTTGTCCTCAACAAAGTAAACCTCAATACCCAAGTTCTTTAGCTCACGAGTAAACGTCAGCGTGTCAACCGTATTTCGTGCGAATCGACATACCTCTCTTGTAACTATAAGATCGAATTTTCCTTGCCGTGCGTCCTCGATCATTTGCAGGAACGACGGTCTTTTCTTAGCCTGCGTTCCCGTAATTCCTTCGTCAATGTATTTGTCGATAACGTTCCAGTTATTATGCTGTTTTGCTTGATCGTCATACCATTGAAGCTGATTTTCCAGAGCGGAGATCTGAGCCTCGTGCTCGGTGGATACTCGTCCGTAAAACACAACCGTTCGTTGTCTGTTCCTGTCTGGCTTTAATGTTGTGTACATTCAGTCACCTGTCCTTTCAAAGTCATGCACTCTTTTGCTTTTGATTGTCAAAATTTCTGATAATGTTGAGGTATGTAGGCTGATTTATCAAGCCTTTTTCAAAGAGAATTTCGATCATCAGCCTTACCTCATACTCAAATTCGATCTTCAATAAGTTACCTCCGTACTACAATTTTACTATTTTTTCAGCCGCAATGTAATCACCAACTGCAACCAAATTTTTCTCTTTACTTGTAGCAGTATCAATAAAAATCACATACTGTTTTCTTGGCACCTCTGATTTAATCTCTTTGATACTGCACAGCATCCTCGTAATCGATAATTCCATTGATCTTCCGTACTTCGTTTACGCACATAGCGTGCAGACTTTGCAATGTTTCATCATCAACATCATTTATCGCCGCAGTCATATGCGACAGCTTTCCAAGCTCCACTGCGACTTTGAAAAGCAGACGGGCAAGCCGCTGTTCTGTACCTTTTATCTGTGCCTTGACCGTTTCCGTAATCAGTGGGGAGAGGTAGTTTACCTCTTCCTGCTGACGAAGGTAGCCGATGTAAAACTTCACGGCTTTCTCAATAAATTCTGTTTTCGAGGCACAATTATCCTCTTTATACTCCTGTTCGATCTTTTTAATTGTTTCCGGCTGAAAATATACAGCCATTTTTTCTTTTGCCATGAAACAACTCCTTTTTCTTTTACGACTCCTGAAAATACGCCGATTTTTCGCACATTTCTGCACTTACGACCCCTGATTTTCGTAAAAAGCCGTATTTTAACTCCATGAGGCGACTGCCTAAAATATACACAAGACCAATGCAAAAACTGCGTATTTACGGCATATTTGCGGTCAGCTTTGCTGGCCGCTGTGAGCGTCATGGCGGCTTCAGACGCCATGACTTTAACCTGCAATGAAATATTTCACTTTCATCGTCATGCGGCAAATCGGAAATTTGTTCATAACCAACATATCCGGTTTCCGATGTGCTTTTTAACTGATTTCCGAACTTCTCGTTTATCCCCTCGTAAACCGCTCACAAATCGCTTGTGTGGGCTTATACCGTTTACGGTGGTTGTTTACTCTAGTGCGAGCTATGAGGGCACAAATCGCCGTTATGTTGCGATTAGATTAATTACACTTTTTTCTCTTTTGCACATCTCCTTTTTAATTTGCAAAAAAGAAAAGGCGGACTGTTAATCAGCAAATCAATCCGCCGATTCTATTCGTCATGCATCATCAATCAATCTTTGATAACTTCATATCATTCTTTCTTCTGCCATTATTAATATTAGTTAGTATTAATCCTTAAAGGTATAGCACAGTGACACAGAGGGTATCGCAATTCATGATCTGTAATCACGATATATCAGCTTGTAGGAATTTTCTATCTGCCTGCCGCTTGGCGCATAACGTTTCTGCACTCTTATGAGATCTTTCTTTACAAGCTGACTAAGTATGCGGTCGATGTTTCTCACGGACATATTACAGGTCTGGGCAATATCTCTGCGACTTACCGTCGCACACTTTTCATCGTAATCGTAGTCGCTGTAAAGTACAGTCATCACCATGAACTCCTGCGGTGTGATGTCATCATATATTGCTGCCGGGAATGTCGGTTCAATATATCTTCTGTAGAATTTCTCGTTGACGGTTTTCATATGCATCTTCCTTTCGTTTTTCATTTTTATTTTTTTCTTCTGCCCCACAACAGTACAATTCCTGTCAGAAAGTCTTGTTTGACTTAAGGACGTTTTTCCAAGCTTGATACGCTCCTGTTCCTCCTGCACGATCTTCGCTGGACTTCGCTGCTTGGTATCTCTCATGCGTGGGATTCAATTTTCAAGATACTATAGAAAATGTTATTCTTAAACCAAATATTTTCTATTGATGCATATATATAATAACACCTCGAAATATGTTTGTAAAGACTTTAGTCGCATTTTCTGTCGAATGATGTTAATTATCGGATTTTAGAAAATGTTGATTTTCTAAAATACAGTTGACAAAACCTGAATGCGGATATATAATAAATAAAAAGGATTTATCGAGGTACGCTATGAAATACGAAGAATTTGATTTTGAAAATGCGGATAAATATTATGACATTCGCAAAAGCAATCGCAGTATTGCTTTCAGTGAACAAAAACTTGAAGTGAGCGTTAATACAGACGAGCTGCAGTTTAATATTAAGTTCACGATTGATGATCAGAGAAAGAGTGAATATGTAGAAGAGTTTTTGAAGTTTATAGAAATGCCTGTTGACGAACTTGAAAGTCACACTTACTGCAAGATGACAGAGCCCAGTATATTTGACGAACAAGGTTCTGTTCAATATCATACATATCTGTATGACGTTCAGCGGCAGTTTCAAAAGTTATCAATGTTTTGCTTTGACAAGGATTTTTATCCCGATGAATTCAGTCAGTATACTGCGGCACAAAGACTGATGCTTTTCAATGAAATCTATCCTGAAAGACCGTTCCCACAAACGCTTACACAAAAATTTGCTTTTGAACATATCAAGAATAATTATTTAGATACGCTGTCAAAACATACAATAGCTATGGCAAGAAGAATCGGTGAACAAGTTTATGCAAAATACAGTTCCGAGGAAGTAAGCGATGCAATGGTACTGGCGAAGGAGCATGGAGACAATTCTGTAATAATGAAAATCACAAATGAATTTGCAAGTCCGTTTGAAAAAGATTACGGTCTTGATGCATTAACATCGCTGTTACCCGATGTCGTAGGACGAGGTGTTGAGGTTGTCTATCTTTGCAGTACAGTAGAGGATTTGTTAATGCTTGCCTTCAAGGAAATGCTGGTGGCAAATGCTAAAATCAAACGATGCGGTTACTGCGGAAAATATTTTATTATCAAAGGCAATTACAACACACAGTATTGTAACAGAATTCCCGACGGAGAAACGTTCAATTGTCAGACGCTTGCGTCACGAAAAAAATACCTTGAGAAAACTCACAGTAACGATGCTGTTAAGCTTTACTCAAGGTATTACAAAAGGTTTTATGCAAGAAGCAAAACCGGAAGTATGAAACCAGCTGCTTTTAAAAAGTGGAAATATCAAGCTATGCTGAAACGTGACGAGTGCATTGATGGTCAGATTACTTTTGAAGAGTTTAAAATATGGTTGGATAACAGTTTTGAGGGGAAGTGATGAACAGTTTCATTACAAGAAAACTAATATTATAATCCGAATTAGTCAAATCTCAATTATACGGATTTAAAAACAGGGACTGTTACAGCTGCAGCAGTCCCTTGTAGTTACGTATACAAACCTCTCCTATTAATTTAAATATGCTATCATTTAAACTTCATATTAGATGCAGTTAACAGACAAGCGCTCAGTTTTTTATTGACAAAAGTAGCTTTGGCTTATAAAACCTTGTTTTATGGCTACTTTATAAAAATTACATCTCTATGATATTCAAGATTATGTAACAATTCAGATGAAGCCAATAAATTCACCTTAGTATCATTTGAAATATGCAGTCGTGACCTATTTGAATAATCGACATAATGAGAAATAATCATAGTACCATCATCTTTAAACGAAATAAATCCACTATCCAAAAGACGGTCAAACGTTGCACTCAATAGAAATCCGTTTTCACAGCTCAAACGTTCTTGATTGTTACTGACTGCCCACGGTTTAATATGACTTGCAACGAGCACTCTCTTAAGGTTAATTCCTGTTACAATACACGAAGAAGAATACTTTTTCAAAAGGTTGTCACGAAATTGACCCTGTCCAATTCTTGAATGTATCAATGAATCACGTTCGGTAACAGACAAACGGTTATCCTTTTCTATGCTGTCTATAATTGATTTATAGCTGATTTCTCTGTCATCAATTGTTGCAACAAAACCTCTAAATTGCTTTAAAGCGTTGCTATACATATTATTTCCACGAGTATTTTTCTCGATAAAATATTTATTGTTCAGAATTATCGGTATAACTGTATCAAGTTCTGCAAGATTCATTTCAATCAATTCTTTTGTTATAACATTTTCTGATTGCATATCCTTGGAAATGTTTCCGACTGCAAGCATGTATTTGTATATTGAAGCATCGGATAACTTTGTCGTTTGCTTCATCCAATGGGAAAAATCACGTTGCTTATACAAAAAAACACCTTCTTAGTTTATGTTTTTATAGTGAATCTACCAATTAATTTGAGTTATATAAAATGCATTTACCTAAAAATCACAATAATCATTCTTCAAATAATGACAATTGTTCATACTCCAATTGCTCTCGTTCTATATACTCATCTACATTAGCTCCTTGAACTAATTGCCAAGCTGACTTACTTCCTTTTCGATTTGGTATCATTTCTAACATTTGGGCATCTCTCAATTTCCAGAAAACTCGTTTCATAACGTTTTCAGATTCAATTCCTGTTATTTCTCTGCCAATTTTATTGGTGATTTCACTATGACTTTTCATGTAATTCATAATTGTTTCTTCTGGTGAAGAAAGCTTTTCGTGTTTTATTATTACAATAACAGATGTTTCGGTTTCAATGATTTCCGGCTGCTTTAGTCTTAATTCCTTCATTGCTTTAAAAGCCGTATTGAGACCTTCTCCAACATCTTTGTTTGGCGGATTAGGAAATTTGTTTATGAGTCTTACAATTTTTGGATTTCTTGCAAATTGCTCAAACAATATATTCTTTAATGTGATATGACCCGCTAACTTTCCAGGGCTTTCCACTTCGACTCTGTTATCATATATTCTGACTTGAATATCTTTGGCAATGCTGTAATCTCTGTGAAGAACAGCATTGGTTATGATTTCGTGAATAGTAGTTTCAGGATATGATATATCACTAAAAGTAGTATCAAACTTCTTTATTGATTCGATAATTGATTTAACTTTTTGTACCGAAGCGTATATTTGATCATATGCACTTCCTTCAATTGTTATTGGATTGCCGTCAAGTGTATCTCTGCTACCTGTTTTAGTTGTTTTATATCTAAATATTTTTATGGCTGAACGTTTTGGTAACACGATTTGTGGTTCGTCGGTAAATAACATAACACCAGCTATGTTTAAATTAGAATCTATACATAATTTTTGTGTTCTTAACCAAGTGTATTTTTCTATATTAGGAATAACAGCATGATAAAATATGTCATATATCTTTGAACCTATAGCATCTTGGATATCCGATTCTGGGACTGTCTCATTTTCATAAGGAAATATTCCCTTATCAATTTCCAATCGTTTAATTTTATCAGGGTCATTTATTTTAATGTTTTGTGCACCTTTTCTTATATAGATTGTACTATCCGAGGATTTTACTATTGAATTTGTCTTAAATACTGTTATCTGCATAAGATAATGATTGTTTTTGATATGCAGATATGTTATGTCATAATTTGCGTTTAATCCCTCAAGTGACTCCATAACTTGTATATATTTATTAGTTTCTTCTATACTAATAAATCCACCGAAATAACGTTCCTTGGTATGAGTGTTTTCGTTTATTCCAACATAAATATCTCCTCCGCTTGCATTCGCAAATGCGGATATAGTTTGAGATAATTTTGAGGGGTCTATCATTTCTGATTTAACATCACAATATTGACTTTCTTCTATGTTTAATAGTTTATATTGACTATCAGAATTGATTTCAATCGAATTGAACATTTTAATACCTCCCAAGAATCATATTATCTATTTCAAAAATCTAATCTGCACATTTAGCTTTAAATACTGTTCTCCGTCCTTCTCATAAATCGTACCGAATCCATGTTTGCTTTTGCTCGGCGTATCAAATCTAGTATTGGCGTAAAGATAATTTTTAAAGGCATTATGATTGTAAATGTGGTAACATACAACATCTCCGTCTTCTTTAACAATGATATATCCTCCTGTAGCCTCATAATCTCCAGTCCACAGGGTATTTGGTACCATTCCGAGTGCTATATTTGTGAGTAATTCTTTTACTTTGTGACGCAGAAAAACCTTGTTGTCAAGCGTGTGAACAACATTAGATCCAGCCACAATGTCGGTTAACTCGGAAACGGAACTTGTTTGTCCTTCAAAGTAAACTTTCATCATTTCCGCAAAAACTTTCGGCATTTCCGGCATAACCATTTTCAGATTGAAGTTAAGAATTTCGTTTTCGGTATTGAAAAATTCAACACTGCCACCCAGTGATTTAAGATAATCAAACTTATCCTTAAAATACTTGTATCCATGGAAAATAGATTTTTCCCCTTCGGTCATCATATGTCCATTCAATTTAAATATAAAGTTTGTAGCTCCCGAAGCATTAAACAAGGTTGACGGACTTCCAAGCTGTGATTTAATGCTGAAGCCAAAAGTATCGTCTCTGCCACACATAATGTCATGTACCATAAGCACAATATCCGCTTTATCCTGTGATTTGGCTTTCAAAGTTTTGCACTTTATTGATTCCGCAAAACTCCATACCTCGGGTAATTCAAATGCTCCTTTGGCTTTCTTTTGACCCTTTAATCCATTTAGCAGAATATCCGTCTGTTCAATGAATTTTTCAATAGGAACAGAACAAATGACTTTGCCATTTTCAGCGTTAACAATCTTTACTTCAGATTCACGACAATATTCAAGTTTGTCGCTTTTCTGCACACGTATTACTTTCAGAACATCATAATATATTTCGGGTATCTTATTTGTATTTGCATCTGCAGCATATAACTTTCCGTCCGCAAGCAGTTTAAACAAAGTGTAAAGTTCGCTCCATTCGCCGATATTTCCTGTCATCCGTTGTCACCTCCATTATTTCACAAGATTTCCAGTGATGATATCTACTTTCCCAGGATTGATATATTTGTTTTTCTTCATATTATCAACAAATTCATCAAATTCAACATCATCGGCGGCAATTACCTCATTGATTCCCAAAAGTTCCCCTTTTTTAAGCTTTTGTTTCAAAGATGCTGTTTCATCCGATTTTAACATAATCAAGTAATTTTTGGCATTTCTGTGTACATATTTCAGTGCTATAGCCTCCAAGTCGGCTTGTTTATATCTTTCTCTTAAACTTGTTTTCAAACTTATTGCAATAGGATATTGTTCTTCTGTAAAACATATCACATCAAAATCGACATTTGGAACAAAAGTAACCTTTGCTTGCAAAAACATTGGTGTAATCTTTTCTCTAAACAGACAAGTTTCGATAATTAATTCAAATATCTTTCCGTTCATGGCATTATTCTGCTTTTGAGTCGAAGCGTATGACTCATATTTCGCCCAACAATATTTAACATACTTTGATGGGCTTGCTGCCGATATTGTTGTAAAATCATCAGAAATATGTTCAGTAAATATGACACTTGATTTAGATTTTGCTTTTACTATATGATATTCTCGTAATTTGTTTTTGGTTGCCATAAAACTTATCTCCCTTATTGAATTTATTCCAGCTGTTTCAAACACTTCTTCATAAACTTAGCCATTTCCTCGACAGCCGGAATTGTAACAGCATTGCCAAACTGCTTGTATTTTGGACCGTCGGCAAGTTTCTCGGGGAAACTGAACTTATCTTCTCCCGTTTTTTTGTCAATGAAAGCGTAATTCACAAAGCCTTGCAACTTTCCCCATTCTCTCGGTGTCATAGCTCTGATACCTTTGTCATTGAGTGGAGTCTGCTTTGAAGTAACAACCTTACCTGCAACACCTTCTTTGGGGTCAATAACGAGATTTCGTTCTTTACCAGAGCCGCCTGTCGCAAGAATAGCATTGGAAACAGGGTGTTCAATCTCGGGAAGGTTTACGATTTTATATCCGAAGCCGTTTCCCTTGCTTTCGTGTCTTGCCTTATGACGTTCAAGTGTTTCCACATAACCCGAAGACAGAAAATACTTGTCATCGGCATCCATTTCCAGTAAGTTGCGAAGGTCTTCATATATAGGCTTTTTTCTGCAAATCGGAAGTTCGTTTGGAAGATTATCAACGGCATCTCCATAATAATCTCTGCTGAATCCCATTATGTAAACTCTAGGTCTGTTTTGTGGAACTCCGAAATTTCTTGAGTTCCTAACAAAATTTTTTGGAACATATACAAGCTTTCCTGTCTGCTCGTCCTTAACCACTCCGATAACTTTATAATTCAAACCGTTTACGAGAACATCAATAATCGTTGCAAATGTCTGTCCTTTTTGATGAGTTATGAGGTTATCCACATTCTCAAGCATAAAAGCTTTTGGGTTGGAACGCTTTATTATTTCGGCAATATCAAAGAAAAGAGTTCCTCTTGTCTTATCAAGGAAACCTTCCTGCTTACCGGCACGGCTGAATGCTTGGCAAGGAAATCCTGCGAGGAGCACATCATAAGACGTGTTGACAACCTTTTGCTTGAATTCTTCGGTTGTAATATCATGCATAGGATTTTCGCCATACAGATGCTCGTATGTAAGGCAAGCATTCTTATCTATCTCAGCAGACAATACATTTTTAAAACATCCTGCCAGTTCGAAGCCTCTGCGAATACCTCCGATACCGGCACATAAATCTATTGTTTTGTATTTTCTGCTCATTTTAAATTACTCCTTTAATGCTTTGTAAATATGGTCGACAATCCTTTTTACAACGGGAACACATACCGTATTTCCGCACTGCTTATATGCTTGCTCTATCGGAATACCCGAAAACTTAAAATCATCCGAGAAACCTTGTAATGCCAAACATTCATATGGTGTCAACTTTCTTATTCCGTAGTCATCTCTGATAATCGGAACTCTGTCATGATATGTCCCCATATTTGCTTTGAGCGTGGGTGATATATCATATTTCTTTTTGGCCACACCGCTGTCATCAATGCGGTATATTCCTGTTTTATCAATAATTCGGCTGTTTAGCAAAGTGTAATACTTGCTGTCCAAACTATAGTAATAAATATCATTATGCTTAATTGAACGGTTGATAATACTATCTATGCTTTTGGTTAATTCTATTTCTTTGGGGAATGAAAACCTATCAAGCATTTCAAGATTGAGAAAAGCAACTATAAATGTTCGTCTGCGTTCCTGCGGAATGTTTCCATGCGTGCAGGCATTTTCTACATCATATTTGACTTCATATCCGAGTTCGGCAAGCGTATTGAAAATCGTTATAAACGTCCGACCATTGTCATGGTAAATCAAGTTACGAACATTTTCAAGGAAAATCACTTTCGGTTTTATTGCATCAGCAACACGTGCAATTTCAAAGAACAGATTACCTCTTGGGTCTTTAAAACCACGCTGATATCCCATAAGGGAAAAACTTTGGCAGGGGAACCCCGCAACCAAAACATCAGCTTTAGGAATTCTTTCTGCACTGATCTGTGAAATATCGGCACAGACAATATCAGTATCGGCAAAGTTGTTTAGGTATGTGACGCAGGCAAACTTATCAATATCATTCGCCCAAATTATTTCAAATCCTACCTGCTTAAAGGCAAGGTCTATCCCACCGATACCCGAAAACAAGCTTACTACCGTAGGTTTACCCATTATTTCTTACCGCTTTTTCCACAATATCCGCACACTCGGTCAAGTTCTTTTTTATATCTTTGCCCCAAAATCGCAAGACCGTCCAGCCGTCCAACTCAAGTTTTGCTGTCACCTCAAGGTCACGTTCAATATTCCTCTCAATCTTTGAAATCCAGAACTCTTGATTTGATTTGAAATCGTGCTTGCGTTCTTCCCAATTATATCCGTGCCAAAATTCGCTGTCGCAAAACACAGCTACTTTCTTGCAAATAAAAGCAATGTCGGGTTTACCATAAACCGATTTGACATTCTTACGGTAACGCAATCCTCTCGACCACAGTTCTTTCATCAGCATAACTTCTATTTTCGAGCCTTTACTTTTTACTTGTTTCATATTGTAGCTGATTTGCTCGGGTGTTTTCTTGCCCACAAACATCACCGCTTTTATGATATATATTTATATTATACAACCAAAAATACCGCAAGTCAACTCAAAAATCCGCTCAAACGGCAAATTTAAAGGATTTAAAGGTCTTATTGAAAATGATAGGACTTATACAATTGATGATTGTTTTTGCTTATATCACAACACAAAACCTCCGCAGTTAAACTACGGAGGTTTTATCAGCATATTTATACATTCACCCAAACCTTAATGGTCAAATCTTCCCATTGGTTTCGTCTGAGATACGATCCCTGTGCTTTTCGGTAGTGCTGAGCTTCCTCAAAGCCAAAGGTGTACTCATATAAGGGCAGTTGTAAATTTCGCTTATTTCTGTGCAATAGCAGCCTGAGCAGCAGCAAGTCTAGCAATTGGAACTCTGAATGGTGAGCAAGATACATAGTCAAGACCGATCTTGTTGCAGAACTCAACAGATGTTGGGTCGCCGCCGTGCTCACCGCAGATACCGCAGTGGAGCTTTGGATTAACTGGCTTACCAAGTTCAAGAGCCATTTCCATAAGCTTGCCTACGCCGTTCTGGTCGAGCTTAGCAAATGGATCGTTCTCGTAGATCTTTGCATCATAGTAAGCATTGAGGAACTTACCAGCGTCATCTCTTGAGAAACCGAATGTCATCTGTGTAAGGTCGTTTGTACCGAAGCAGAAGAAGTCAGCTTCCTTAGCGATCTCGTCAGCTGTAAGAGCAGCTCTTGGGATCTCGATCATTGTACCAACCTCGTACTCAAGGTCAGAACCAGCAGCCTTGATCTCAGCGTCAGCAGTCTCAACAACGAACTTCTTAACATACTTAAGCTCCTTGATATCATTTACCAGCGGGATCATGATCTCAGGCTTAACTGTCCAGTCTGGGTGATTCTTCTTAACGTTGATTGCAGCCTTGATAACAGCCTTTGTCTGCATCTTAGCAATCTCAGGATATGTTACTGCAAGACGGCAGCCACGGTGACCCATCATTGGGTTGAACTCGTGGAGTGAAGCGATGATAGCCTTGATAGTCTCAACTGGCTTGTTCTGTGCCTTAGCAAGAGCCTCGATATCAGCCTCTTCTGTTGGTACGAACTCGTGAAGTGGTGGATCAAGGAATCTGATAGTAACAGGGTTACCCTCAAGTGCCTCATAAAGAGCCTCGAAGTCAGCCTGCTGCATTGGCTCGATCTTAGCAAGAGCAGCCTCTCTCTCCTCAACTGTGTCTGAGCAGATCATCTCTCTGAATGCAGCGATTCTCTCAGGATCAAAGAACATGTGCTCTGTACGGCAAAGACCGATACCCTCAGCACCCAGCTCTCTTGCCTTCTTAGCGTCAGCAGGAGTATCTGCGTTTGTTCTAACCTTCATTGTTCTGAACTTGTCAGCCCAGCCCATGATTCTGCCGAACTCGCCAGCGATCGTAGCGTCAACAGTTGGGATGATACCATCATAGATGTTACCTGTTGAACCGTCGATTGAAATATAGTCACCCTCGTGGAACTCCTTGCCTGCGAGTGTGAACTTCTTGTTAGCCTCGTCCATAACGATATCTGAGCAGCCAGATACGCAGCATGTACCCATACCACGAGCAACAACGGCAGCGTGTGATGTCATACCGCCTCTAACTGTAAGGATACCCTGTGAAGCCTTCATACCTGTGATGTCCTCAGGTGATGTCTCAAGTCTTACGAGAACGACCTTCTCGCCTCTCTCGTTCCAAGCCTCAGCGTCATCAGCTGTGAATACGATCTTACCACAAGCAGCTCCTGGAGAAGCGCCAAGACCCTTGCCCATAGGAGTAGCAGCCTTGAGTGCCTTTGCGTCGAACTGTGGGTGAAGAAGTGTATCGAGGTTTCTTGGGTCGATCATTGCAACAGCCTCTTCCTCAGTTCTCATGCCCTCATCAACGAGGTCACAAGCGATCTTAAGAGCAGCCTGTGCAGTTCTCTTACCATTTCTTGTCTGAAGCATATAAAGCTTACCGTGCTCAACAGTGAACTCCATATCCTGCATATCTCTGTAGTGATCTTCAAGTGTCTTACAAACCTTGTTGAACTCAGCGAATGCCTCTGGGAACTTCTGCTCCATTTCAGAGATGTGCATTGGTGTACGAACACCAGCAACAACGTCCTCGCCCTGTGCGTTTGTAAGGAACTCACCGAACAGACCCTTAGCACCTGTAGCTGGGTCTCTTGTGAATGCAACACCTGTACCGCAGTCGTCACCCATGTTACCGAATGCCATGGACTGAACGTTTACTGCTGTACCCCATGAATAAGGGATATCGTTATCTCTTCTGTATACGTTAGCTCTTGGGTTATCCCATGAACGGAATACAGCCTTGATAGCGCCCATGAGCTGCTCCTTAGGATCAGTTGGGAAGTCAGAACCGATCTTAGACTTGTACTCAGCCTTGAACTGGTTAGCCAGCTCCTTAAGATCCTCAGCGTTCAGCTCAACGTCCTGCTTAACGCCCTTCTTAGCCTTCATCTCGTCGATAAGCTCTTCAAAATACTTCTTACCAACTTCCATAACTACGTCAGAATACATCTGAATGAATCTTCTGTAGCAGTCCCAAGCCCATCTTGGGTTACCAGACTGAGCAGCGATAGTCTCAACAACTTCTTCGTTAAGACCGAGGTTAAGGATTGTATCCATCATACCAGGCATTGATGCTCTAGCACCTGAACGTACAGAAACGAGGAGTGGGTTCTCCTTGTCACCGAACTTCTTGCCTGTGATCTCTTCCATCTTTACAATGTACTCGTTGATCTCTGCCATGATCTCAGGATTGATCTCACGGTTGTCCTCATAATACTGAGTACAAGCTTCCGTTGTGATCGTAAAGCCCTGAGGAACAGGGAGACCGATATTTGTCATCTCAGCAAGGTTAGCACCCTTACCGCCGAGAAGCTCTCTCATGTTGGCATTACCCTCAGAGAAAAGATAACAATACTTCTTTGCCATTGGTTTTTTACCTCCAAAAATTTTTTGAATTCCGAAGCGTGCGGACACAATTATCCCGTCGCCCACGGTTACATATATATTATAACAGATTTAAAGCCAAATTACCATAGGTTTTTCTCACTTTTATACATAAAATCTTATACAATATTTGCTCACTTTTTATGTGCAATATGACAGTTTTTAAATATCAACACATAAAAAAGCCCTGCTGAAAAACAGCAGGGCTGAAATGTCTATTTTGTCGGTGGAAGCAGCTGCTACCTCTGCAGAAAATACCTACTTATGTCCGATACCGCAGACAAACGGCAATTTATGATATGCCGTACATTTATAATGCGCTGAACGGGGTGCGCCACGCTTATTTCTAAGCCACCTATATCATACCATATCCGCAAGCATTTGTCAACACCAAAATGCAAAATAAAAAAGCCCTGCTGAAAAACAACAGGGCTGAAAAGTCTATTTCGTCGGCTGGAAGCCAAGATACCCAAAATACCTGTGACTTATGTCCGAACACAGCAGACAAACTGTGATATATGCGGTCTTTCGACACTTTTATTGTAGCACATCTGCCTGCATTTGTCAACACCAAAATGCAAATAAAAAGCCCTGCTGAAAAAAGCAGGGCTAAAATGTCTATTCTGTCGGCTGGAAGCAGCCGCATTACTGCGGAAAAATAAGCTACTTATGTCCGAACTCAGCAGACTCGCTGAAATATATCAGGTTTATTAAACAACTATATTATAGCATATCCGCAAGCATTTGTCAACCCTATACCACCTGAAAAAGATAAAATTTCAGATAATCCGTTTCAGGCACATTGAGAAGTATCGGGTGGTCAGGGGCTTGCTGTCTTGCTTCAATAAGCTTGAGCTGAACGCCTGCGTCCTTTGCAGCACTCATGACCATTTTCACAAACAGCCTGTTCTCCATAAAATGCGAACATGAGCAGGTGGCAAGATATCCGCCCCTTGGCAGAAGTCTCATTGCCCTGTAGTTTATCTCCTTGTATCCCCTCTCAGCGCTTCCCACTGTCTTTCTGCTCTTTGTGAAAGCAGGCGGGTCGAGGATTATCATGTCATAATCAGCCTTTTCCTCAAGAAGCTTCGGGAGCAGGTCGAAAACGTCAGCGCAAAGAAAATCCATTCTGTCCGTCAAACCGTTTCTCTCAGCATTCTCCCTGGCCGTATCAACAGCGAACTGTGAAACGTCCACCGCCGTAACGTGCCTTGCACCGCCCATTGCAGCATTGAGTGCGAACGAACCTGTGTGGGTAAAGCAGTCAAGGACCTTCTTGCCCTTTGCTATCTTCGACACCGCAAGGCGGTTATATTTCTGGTCAAGGAAAAATCCAGTTTTCTGACCGTTCTCAACATCGACCTCATAGCGTATGCCATTCTCCGTTATCTCAGTGATATTTGACGGTGGTTCAGGGAGAAATTCAGCCCTATACCAGCCTTTGTACTGCTCCAAGCCCTCCAGCTTTCTGATAGCGACATCGTTACGCTCCATTATGCCCGAAACTTTAACTCCGTCCTTTTCAAGCTCTTCAACAAGAAGCCTGAATATCATATCCTTTATCATATCCATGCCGTAGGAAAGCACCTGCGAAACAAGTATATCTCCATACTTGTCGATAGTAAGCCCCGGCATGCCGTCAGCCTCACCAAAAATAAGCCTGCAAGCCGAAAAATCGTCCCCCATAACAGTTTTTCTATAATCTATAGCATAGCGGATACGTCTGCGAAAAAAGTTTTCCGAGAAATTTTCATTTGCGTTGTCCGATAAGATCCTTATCCTTATCTTGCTGTTAAGGCTGAGAAAACCCGTTCCAAGATAAGAACCTTTTTCAGAGAAAACATCGCAAAGCTCGCCGTTTTTCAAGCCCTCAGGCTCGTTTCTCAGTTCGTCACAATACACCCTTGGGTGACCGTTTTTCAGGGACATTTCCCCTTTTTTCGATATAGTGAACGCAGGATAGATTCTTTTGCTTTTCATTATTATACCTCACAATAATTTATACATTATCCACACAATATAAAACAGACCGTAGGGGACGACGCCCTCGGCGTCCCACCACTCTATGTTCTGTGTAAAAACATCAGCAATATTGCCTTAAAGTATAATTATAGCACAATTCTCTCTATTCTGCAATACATATGTATCACCGCACCCGAAAATTTTCAGATGCGGCGTTATATGGGGGATTATAACATCAGCACTTTGTATTACAAAGCGCCAAAATGAAGAAAGCTTATTTGTCCGCAGGGTCAATAAACTCGATAGGGTCTATCCACTGACCGTTCTTTTTCAAGCCAAAGTGCAGATGAGAAAGCTCTGCCACTTCCGCCTGAGCAGTGTCGCCCACAGCACCTATGACCTCCCCTGCATTCACCTTGTCGCCCTCCTTGACGGACATTTCCTTTGACAGATTATAGTAATGCCCTACAATGCCGTTTCCATGGTCGATAGTCATGCAGTTGCCCCACAGAGGGTCGTCCCATATCTTTGTGACAGTGCCCTTGTTCATCGCCTTGACAGGCTCGCCAAGGTCAGCTTTGATATCAACGCCGTCATGGGTTTTCCAGTAGCCGAGAGTTTCCGACTTCACAAGCTCGCCATTAGAAAACGGCTCTAATATCTCACCGTTCACAGGCATAACATTCGGCTGCGTCTGAATGTCCACATCCGGCTTGGAACTTTCGTCCTTTTCAACGTCCGTTTTCTTGTTATCAGCCTGCTTTGGCGCAGTGCTGTCAACGCTCGAAATAGTCAGATTGTCGGTGATATCCTCCATAGCCTTGTTATATGCAGCTATACCCGCACCGCCAAGAGCCAGCAGACACGCCGCAAGTGTAATGTAAACACCCTTCGCTCCCAGAGCCTTGCCTGCGTGTGAATTTCTGATACTGAATTTTTTCATACACACAAAACCTTTCTCCGATATGATTTCCGCAGCCACTGTTGCGCCCACGGCAGTCTTATGCTATCGGCGGCATAAGTCCTCTGGCATTATTTTTGACATATACGGGTAAAATATTCACAGCAAAATAAAAATACCGCACCCAAGCTTTCACCCAAGTGCAGTATTTCCTATTTCCGATCACATTTATGTAGGAGACGGTGTCCTCGACGTCCCACAAAGTCCAAATTGTCCCTATCCGTTTTGTATCTTTCTTTTGTCCTCTCAGCCTTACCTATCCTGCGGTTTTTTCCTCACAAACTTATACACAGCCCCTGCAATAGCAAGCACCGCCGCAACTCCTGCCAGACAAAGGCAGACTATAACATCATAGCGGCTGTTGTCAGCACCTTTCACCGAAAATATCTCAGACAGTTTCATGCCGTTCCACGCATTGCTCAGCACAGTCATTGCCGCTACCCATACCGCAGATGCCGCAAAGCAAAGTGCACACTTGAAAAAGCCGTTCGCCTTTAGATACCTTATAATAAGGAACACAGCCCACACCAATGCCACGCAAGCCACCGTTGCAAGCATACCGTCACGAAGGTCTACCACGTCACCGTATTTCAGCGTACCATAAATAACGCAGGCAAAAGTCAGTACCGAATCCGCCGCCATGCACACAAGCCCCTTGCTGTTTCTCACATACTTTTCAAGCTGTTCACTTCTCAGCACAAAAGGCAAAAATACGATAGCCTCCCCAAGGAGCGTTCCAAGCACCGCCATAACAAACCAATCCCCGTGTGAATAAACGCACCCTGCGACGTAAAGAAGCATAAGCGAAACTGTTGAAGTCCCAAGCGTCCACAGTGCCCTATTCTCCCTCACAAGCACAGGCACATTGATGAAAGAAAACGTCAGCATCAGCGACGTGATAAGCACCATGAACCAACCTATACCGCCATGAGCCACATTATAAATAAAGCTCGGTATTATCGCCGCAAGATAGCCTATCCCAGTTATGATAGTGTACCCCCGAACAAAGCTTTTATAACTTCGCGCCATAAACTCAGCCTCTCTCTGCTGATTGTCCTCGCTCGCCGTGCAAAGCTCGTGCTCAGAAATGCCCAGCACCCTGCAAATTCCCGATATCATCGTTATATCAGGATATGATACCCCTCTCTCCCACTTGCTCACTGCCGACTCAGTAACATAAAGCTCCTTAGCAAGGTCTTTTTGAGAAAGCCCCAGTTCTTTTCTTTTTGATTGAATGAATTTTCCAAGAGTAATTTTATCTTCCATAGCATATCACCTTTCAATTTGTTCGGAGTGCACTCTCTATGGTCAACATTATAGCCCACGGCTTTGAAAAAGTCAACAAAATCGGGCTGGACTGTCAGTCAAGCCGCCTATCTACGCACTTTTTCGCATCTTTTTCATCTTATCACTGCACTATCCACACCCACAAAACAGCACAAAAAATCGCCCTGCTAAAAAGCAAGGCGTTACTGGAGCGGGTCAGAGGGATCGCACCTCCATCTCCTTTCAGGAAGAAAAGTATTCTGGTAATTGAAATAAACCCGCAAAAAATATGAAGTCCTTACTCATCGTAAGGACTTTTTTGGAGCGGATTACGAGGCTCGAACTCGCTACCTCCACCTTGGCAAGGTGGCGCTCTACCAGATGAG